>JADHED010000073.1_pt1 | contig 140294 bp, 126 predicted proteins | sample 8952041 | NCBI WGS metagenome assembly JADHED01 (sample SAMN16124423, study PRJNA663239) | bioreactor sludge metagenome | isolation source: sludge (control) | place: India:Bengaluru | collected 2018-09-08 | reverse complement strand
GACGCGCGCGAGGCCATCTACTGGGAGGCCGAGCAGCACGTCCCCTTCGACATCGACGACATCACCCTGGACTTCCAGATCCTCAACGAAGACATCGGCGCCGGGCAGATGGAAATCCTGCTGGTGGCCGCCAAGAAGGACATGGTGCAGAGCCACGCCGAGCTGATCCGCGACGCGGGCTTCGTGCCGATGGTGATCGACGTCGCGTCCTTCGCCAACCAGAACTCCTGGGAGTTCCTGCGCGACTACGGCCCGGCGGGCGGGAACGCGGCGCCGGTCCTGATCGACGCGGACGCGGAAGAGGGCGAGGCTGACGCCGCCGGGGCGGACGCCGCCGAGGCCCGCGGCCGCGAGTTCGTGGCGCTGCTGGACGTGGGCGGCGGCGTGACCAACGTGCACATCGTCCGCGACGGCGTGCCGTACTTCACGCGCGACCTGCCCATCGGCACCAGCCACTTCATCGAGGAATTCCAGAAGCAGCTGGGGCTGACCTACCAGACCGCGCTGCGCGTGGCGATGGGCCACACCGACGAGGTCGACGCCGACCTGGTGGTCGACATCGTGCGCGCCGTCGGGGCGGACATCGTCCAGGGTCTGGAGCCGTCGCTGTCGTACCTCAAGACCTCGGGCGAGGCGGAGAACATCGACCGCATCGTGCTCAGCGGCGGCGGCGCCAAGCTGCCCGGCCTGCTGACCTACCTCGCGAGCTGCTACGACGCGCCGGCCGAGGTGGCCGACCCGCTGTCCTGCGTGGACTACGACCCCGAAGTCTTCGGCGAAGCCGACCCCGAGGAGCTGAGCGCCATGCTCACGGTCTCCGTGGGCCTCGCGCTGCGAAAGGCGGTGGTCTAGATGATTCGCATCAACCTGCTGCCGCGGGAAGACACGCCCAAGACCCGGAGCCTGGCCCTGCCGAGCGTGACCAGCTTCGCGCCCCTGGTGCTGGTGATCATCGCCGTCGGGGGCATGACGGTGATGTCGATCTACCAGACGCAGAAGATCCAATCGCTCGAGCAGATGATCGCCGACGAGGAGGCCGAGAGCCGCCGCCTCGCGCCGGAGATCGCCAAGATCAAGCGCCTCGACCAGCAGCGCCAGGATCTGAACCAGCGCCTGGACGTGATCACCAATCTGGATCGTGACCGGTACTTCCGCGTGCACCTGCTGGACGAGCTGAACCGGGCGCTGCCCGAGAACCTGTGGGTGGTGCGTTTCGAGAACACGGCCGGCGACGCCTACGCGATCGAGGGCGTGACCTTCTCCAACTTCCTGGTGAGCGACTTCCTGCAGAACCTGGCCGACTCGCCGTACTACGAGGGCGTGAACCTCGAGGTCGCCGAGCGCGGGGACATCAAGGATGTCGAAGTCGTCCGCTTCAAGCTGCAGGCCCAGGGCGTGCGCGCGCCGTCGGGCGCCGCGATCGGAGGCTGACCGTGAACATCGACTACAGGGACCCGAAGTTCCTGCGCTGGGCCGGTGCCGTGCTGGTGGTCCTGGTGATCGTACCCCTGTACTTCACGTCGACCATGTACCCCATCACCTACGCCGCGCGCCAGGGCAAGGTCCGCGAGCTGGAGGCCCGGCACGAGGAGCTCGGCCGCGACCTCGAGAAGGCGCGCCTGCTGGTCCGCAACCTCGAGCGGGTGGAGCACGAGTACCAGATCCTGCACGACCAGTGGCAGCTCGCGAGCCTCCTGCTGCCGGAAGAGAACGAGATGCCGAACCTGCTGCGCAAGGTGACCGCCGCGGGCAAGCAGTCGGGCATCGAGTTCACGCTCTTCAAGCCGGAAGCGCGCGTTCCGCACGAGTTCTACACCGACAATCCGGTGTCGCTCAAGATCGAGGGCGGCTATCACCAGACGGGCGTCTTCCTCAGCCGGCTCGCGAACCTCGACCGCATCGTCAACGTCGGGGACCTCAAGCTCACCGGATTGCCGCAGGAAGAGGACGGCCTGCTCACCGTGGCCGCCGAGTTCACGCTGACCGCCTACACGCTCAATCCGGGCGCGGCGCCGGCGGACATGGACGAGACCCGCAAGCTCGGCACGGCCAAGGCGGCCGCGGCGGGCGAGGAACCCAAGCAGGTCGCGGCCGTCGCCGCGGCGCAGCAGTAGGAGGGAGCCATGCGAATTCGAGGCATCACGCTCGTGCTGGTCTCGCTCGCGGCGCTCGCCTGGCTGACGCCGGCCGATCTGCTCGCGCAGGACGCCGTCGCGGACACCGCGGCCGTCGCGACCGGGGCCACCGCCGGCACGTCGCCCTCCCAGGAGGCTCGCGCGCGGCTCAACCAGATCCGGGCCAACGAGTTCTTCTACCAGTCAAGCGATCGCGAGGATCCCTTCAAGGCCCTCGTCAGCGGCGCCTACGAGGCCGACGAAGGCGCGTCCGAACTGGTGGACGTGGCCAGCGCGCGCCTGGTGGGCGTCATGTGGGGCGAGGAGGACCGGTTCGCGCTCGTCGAGGACGGCGAGGGCTACGGGTACATCCTGCGCGTCGGCGACCCGGTGCGCAACGGCACGGTCGTCAGCATCCGCACCAACGCGGTGACCGCGCAGCTGACTCTGTATGGAATCACCAACGAAGTCGTTCTCGAACTCGACAATGTGGAGGCGAAGTGATGTCGGGACGGATCCGCATGCAGCTGATCCTGGCGGCCGCCGTGGCGACGCTGATGGCGTCGCCGGTGCTGGCGCAGTCGGGAATGAACGTCCTGCCGGTTCGCGCCGGTGAGGACGGGCCGCGCGTGTCGCTGGATGTCCAGGACGCGGAGATCGGTACGGTCCTGCGTTCGCTCGCCAGCTACTCCGGGACGAACATCGTGGCCTCGCCGCGCGTCACGGGCAAGGTCACCGTGAAGCTCGACGAGGTGCCGTGGCAGGAGGCCCTGCAGGTGATCCTGCGGGCGCACGGCTTCGACTACATCGAGGAGAGCGGCGTGCTGCGGGTCGACACCGCGGCGGAACTGCGCCAGGAGAAGATCGCGGTCAAGATGGCCGACAAGCAGGTCGACGACCTCGAGAAGCTCATCCTGGGCCTCGCTCCGCTGCGCTACGCGAACGCCGCGGAAGTGAAGAAGTCGCTCGAGCAGATGCTCACCGACCGCGGGAACATCGACGTCGACGTGCGCACCAACTCCCTGCTGATCAACGACATCGCGTCGCGGGTGGCGATCATCCAGGGCATGGCCTCGCAACTCGACACGGCGACGCCGCAGGTCGAGATCAACGCCAAGCTGGTGGACCTCGACACGCGCGCCACGCGCGAGCTGGGCGTCAGCTGGTCGGCGCAGAACTTCCAGCCCGACGGCGTCAACATGGCGGGCGACTTCGCCGTGACCAATCAGCTGCAGGAAGCGGCCGGCGACTTCAAGATCGGCACGGTGCAGAACTTCGGCGACCTGATGCTCCAGCTGCAGGCGCTGGAGAAGGACGGTCGCGCCAAGCTGATCTCGAACCCCGTCATCACCACCACCGACAACCGCGAGGCGTCGATCCTGGTCGGCCAGAAGATCCCCCTCATCGTCGCCGACGAGGCGGGCAACGCGATCACGCAGCTGACCACCATCGGCATCCTGCTGCGGGTCACGCCCCACATCAACGAGCAGGACCGCGTCACCCTCGACATCCACAACGAGGTCAGCGACCTCTCGAGCCAGGCGACGGTCCAGGGCGGCGTGATCATCAACACCAGCGAGTCCGACACGCGGGTCATGGTCGGGCACGGCGAGACCGCGATCATCGCCGGCCTCATCCGCCAGGTCGAGAGCACCCTTACCAGCGGCGTGCCCCTGCTGATGGACATCCCGCTGCTCGGGTCGTTGTTCCGGCACGAGACCAAGGCCAACGACTCTCGCGAGCTGGTGATCTTCGTCACTCCGCGCATCGTGCAGACCGACTACCTCACCCGCGGCAAGCTGGTCGAGGACGGCGACATCGAGCGCGACGGCACGAGCTACAACTTCGGCGAGTGACGCCTGCAACCGCGACGTTCCGAGGGCCGGAGCTTGCTCCGGCCCTTCTCCTTGCCTAGTATCCCTCTCGCCATGTGGGTCTCCTTCATCGGATATCTCGCCGCCGGCAAGACGACCGCTGCCCAGCGACTGGCGGCGGCGACGGGCCGTCGCGCCATCGACCTCGACGCCCAGGTGGTGCACGAGGCCGGCCGCGACCTGCCGGCGATCTTCGACCGGGGCGGCCCGGCGGAGTTCCGCGATCGCGAACGGCGGGCGCTGCTCAACCTGCCGCCGGAGCATCCCCTGGTGATCGCCACCGGCGCCGGCACCGTGGAGCGCGCCGACACGCTGGCGCTGCTGCGCGAGCGCGGCGCGGTGGTGTGGCTGGACGCGCCCTGGGCGACCCTGCAGGCACGCCTGCGCGCCGTGGCGCCCGCGCGGTCGCGAGTGGTCGAGCACCTGGGGTGGGAGGGGCTGGCGGCCCTGTACCTGCGCCGACGGCCGATGTACGCCGCGGCGGCGCACCTGCGCTTCGGCACCGACCGCGCCGAACCGGACACCCTGACGCGGCTGGTCCTCGCGCGGTCGCTGCAGTGGGAAAGCCGCGAGCGATGAGGGTGATCGCCGGCCGCTGGCGCGGCCACCGCCTGCAGACGCTGCCCGGTCTCGAGGTCCGGCCGACCGCCGACCGGGTGCGGGAGGCCCTGTTCAGCATCCTCGGCGACGCGATCGCCGGCGCCGAGGTCGCAGACCTGTGCTGTGGCAGCGGCGCGCTGGGGATCGAGGCGCTCAGCCGCGGCGCCGCGCGCGCGGATTTCGTCGATGCGGCGCCGGCGGCGCTGCGGACGGTGCGCGAGAACCTCGCGCGCCTGGGCGCGCCCGCGGCCGCCGCGCGGTTCGCCGCCACCGACGCCGTCGCGTGGCTGACGCGGCGCCTGGGACAGCCGGGCCCGGTCGTCCTGCTGGCCGACCCGCCCTATGCCTCGTCGGTGGCCCAGGATCTCCTGGCGGCGCTGGCCGCGGCACCGGCCGGCGCGCAGGTGCCGGTGGCGGTGCTCGAACACGCGGGCGACGCGGCCTTGACCCTGCCGCCGGGGCTGGGCTGGGCGGTGGACGTGCGGCGGTATGGCCGGGCCGGTCTGACCATTCTCTGGCAGGAGGCGCCATGAGTGAACGACTCGTGCTCTATCCGGGGTCCTTCGATCCCTTCACGCTCGGGCACCTGGACATCGTCACGCGGGCCCTGCACCTCTTCGACCACGTGGTGATCGCGGTGGCCGCCGACGGCAAGGCCGCCTGGCTGCCGCTGGCGGAGCGGCTCGCGCTGGTGCGGGCCGCGGTGGCGGACCTCGAGCGCTGCGAGGTGGCGCCCTTCGAGGGGCTCCTGGTGGCGGAGGTGCGGCGGCGACGGGCGGCGGCGGTGGTGCGTGGGATCCGCAGCGCCGGCGACTACGAGCACGAGTGGTCGCTAGCCAGCGTCAACGGTCGTCTCGATCCGCAGTGCGAGACGGTGTGCCTGCTGTCGCGGCCGGAGTACGCGGCCATCAGCAGCAGCCTGGTGCGGGAGGTGGCCCGGCACGGCGGCGCGCTCGACGCGCTGGTCCCCGGCCCGGTCGCCCGGATCCTCGCCGGCGGCAAGTAACCGGCGGCGTCCACGGTCGTTCACGAAAGTTGGTTGAGGTGTTTCTCGACGTTGCCGTGATCCAGGTCTCCGCCGGCAAGGGCGGCGATGGTTGTCTGTCCATGCGCCGCGAATCGCACGTGCCCCGCGGCGGCCCCGACGGCGGCAATGGCGGCCGCGGCGGACACGTCTACTTCGAGGCCACCACCGACAGCAGCACGCTGCTCGATTTCCGCTACCGGCGCCGCTACGAGGCCCCGGACGGCGAACCCGGCCGGCACCAGAACATGACCGGCGCCGACGGCGACGACGTGGTCATTCCCGTGCCCTGCGGCACCAGCGTGATCGACACCGCGACCGACATTCTCCTCGGCGACCTGGTGGAAAAGGGCCAGCGCTTGCTGGTGGCCGCCGGCGGCCGCGGCGGCAAGGGCAACTGGGAGTTCCGCTCGGCGCGCAACCAGGCGCCCACCAAGACCACGCAGGGTCGCGCGGGCGAGGCGAAGGAGATCCGCCTCGAGCTGAAGCTGATCGCGGACATCGGCCTGGTCGGCCTGCCGAACGCCGGCAAGTCCACGCTGCTGTCGGTGGTGACCGCGGCGCGGCCCAAGGTGGCGGACTACCCGTTCACCACCCTGGTGCCGAACCTGGGCATCGTCGACCTCGGCGACTACCAGAGCTGCACGCTGGCCGACATCCCGGGCCTCATCGAGGGCGCCAGCGAGGGCCGCGGCCTCGGGCACGAGTTCCTGCGGCACATCGAGCGCACGCGCGCGCTGCTGTTCATGGTCGACGCCGCCTTCGATCCTCCCACGGCGGCGCTCGACACGCTGTACGGCGAACTGACGGAGTACGACCCGCGCCTGGCCGCGCTGCCGATCGCGGTCGTCGTCACCAAGGCCGACCTTCTCGACGCCGAGCGGGAGCCGCTGGTGATGGCCGAGGCTGCCGCCTGGTGCGCGGCGCACGGCGGCCGCGAGACGTACCTGATCTCGGCCGTGACCGGACGGGGCATCGACCAGCTACGCCACCTGATGCGGCGGCTGCTCGCGGTCGCCGGCGACTGAGCCACCAGCCTCCCGGACTGGAGCCCCGCGTGCCGCAGGCCCGCGAGTGGTGTCGTCTCGAACCCGGACATCCACACTGGCCCGCCGGCTGGGTCGACCTGCCCGAGAAGCCCGCGGCGGTCCTCGTCACCGGCGACCCGGCGGCCCTGTCCCGGCCGTGCGTGGCGATCGTCGGCACGCGGCGGGCGTCGCCGCGCGGCCTGGCCGTGGCCCGCGGGCTCGCGCACGACCTCGCCCGGCGCGGCTGGGTGGTGGTCAGCGGCCTGGCCCTGGGCATCGACGGCGAGGCGCACCGCGGCGCGCTCGCCGCGGGCGCGCCGACCGTGGCGGTCATGGCCACCGGGCCGGAGCGCACGTACCCCGTCGAGCACGGCGACCTGCGCGGCCGCATCGAGGCCGGCGGCGGCTGCGCCGTCACCGAGGGCGAGCCGGACGCGGCGATCGGACGCTGGCTGTTTCCCCGGCGCAACCGGCTCATCGCGGGCCTCGCGCGGGCCGTCGTGGTGATTGAAGCGCCGGAGCACAGCGGCGCGCTCACCACGGCGCAGCTCGCTCTCGACTGCGGCCGCGAGGTGATGGCGGTGCCCGGCCCGGTGGACCGGCCGGAGAGCCGGGGGTGCCACGAGCTGATCCGGGCCGGCGCGACGCTGGTCTGGCACGCCGACCACGTGGAGGAGGTCCTCGGCCTCGCGGATCCCGCCCAGGCGCGCGCCGGGATCGTCGGGGGACCGCCGTTGCCGGTCGCCGGCAGCGCCGCCCGCTGGATCTACGACCGCCTGGATCTCGAGGGCACCGACCACGGCGCCCTGGCCGCCGCCTGGCCCGGCACGCGCGACGTCTGGGTGGAAGGCCTGCTCGCGCTGGAGATGGCCGGCCTGATTCGGCGGTTGCCGGGGGGCCGGCTCGCCCGTACTATCTGGCGCCCGTGACCTGGCGTTTCCCCGGCGGGCGGTGCTCTTGGGTCGTTTCTGGACATCGGCGCGGCGGGCCCGCGACTTCGCGGTCCTGGGCCTGGTCTACCTCGTCTCGCGGCTGCTGCCGCTGCGCGCCCTGCCGCGCGCCGGCCGGAACCTGGGCCTGTTCTGCTACCGCTTCGTCCCGGTGCGGCGCGCGGTCGTCCTGGAAAATCTCCGCGCGGCCTTCGGCGACCGGCTCGACGAGGCCGGCGTGCGCGACCTCGCGCGGCGCTTCTATGCCCACCTCGGCATCACCCTGCTGGAGTTCTGCACCCTCGACCGCCGGTCGCCGCAGCAGTTCGCCGAGTTCGTCTCCTTCGCGGGGCGGGAGCACCTCGATGCGCTGCGCGCGGCCGGTCGCGGCGCGATCCTGGTCTCCGGGCACTACGGCAACTGGGAACTGCTCGGCGCGGCGCTGGCGGCCAACGACTACCCGACCCACTACCTGGTGAAGTCGCAGCGCAACAAGCTGGTCGACCGGCTGCAGAACGACATCCGGCGGCGTGCCGGCGTGGGGATCATCCGCACCGACGGCCCGACCACGGACATGGTGCGCGCGCTGCGGCGCGGCGAGTTCCTCGGCATGCTCTCGGACCAGGACGCCGGCGGCGCCGGCCTCTTCGTGGAGTTTCTCGGCCGGCAGGCGAGCGTCTTCCGCGGCGCGGCGCACCTGGCAGTCCGGATGAAGTGTCCGATCCTGGTCGGATTCGTCGTGCGCCAGCCGGATGGCCGCCATCAGGTGATCGCCACCGAGCCGGTCTACCCGGACCCCGCGTGGGACGAGGAGACCGCCGTCCGCGAGCTGACCCGGATTCATACGCAACGATTAGAGTCCATGATCCGTACGACGCCGGAACAGTATTTCTGGGTCCACCGTCGGTGGAAGACCCGACCGCCGGAGGCAACGCCGTGATCGAAGTCCGCGACCTGGTCAAGAAGTACGGCTCGGTGACCGCCGTCGACCACATCACGTTCTCGGTCGAACGCGGCGAGCTGTTCGGACTCCTCGGTCCCAACGGGGCGGGCAAGACCACCACCATCTCCGTGCTCTCGACGTTGCTGCCCGGCGACGGTGGACAGGCCCTGGTGGGCGGCATCGACGTCGCGCGCGACCCCCAGGCCGTGCGCCGGCGCATCGGCGTCGTCCCCCAGGAGATCGCCCTCTACGAGGACCTCAACGCCCGGGAGAACCTGCATTTCTGGGGACGACTCTACGGCCTCGCCGGCGCTGGCCTGAAGGCGCGGGTCGAGGAGATGCTCGAACTGGTCGATCTCCTCGACCACGCGAAGCAGCGGGTCGGCAGCTTCTCTGGAGGCATGAAGCGGCGCCTGAACCTGGCCGCGGGCCTGATGCACAATCCGGACGTGCTGTTCCTCGACGAGCCCACGGTGGGGATCGACGCCCAGGCCCGCAGCCGCATCCTCGAGCTCATCAAGGACATGAACAAGCGCGGCCTAACCGTGCTCTATACAACCCATTATCTCGAGGAAGCCGAGCAGCTCTGCGACCGGATCGGCGTCATCGACCGCGGCCACCTGGTCGCTCTCGGCGACAAGGAGGACCTCCTGCGCCAGATCGGGGAGGAGCACACCATCGAGTTCCGCCTCGACGCCGACCTCCTGCCCGCCCTGCAGGCGGACGCCGCCGCCTGGGAAGGCGTGGGGGAGGTCACGCGGCGACGCGGTCTGGCCGTCCTGCGCGTGCGCGACGGCGCGGCCTCGCTGCCGCTGGTCCAGGCCTGGCTCACGCGGCGGGGCCTGCCTCTCGAGGCCCTGGAGGTCGAGCGGCCCAACCTCGAGTCGCTCTACCTGAACCTCACCGGCCGGGCGCTGCGGGAGTAGGCATGAAGGTCGGCGTCCTCATCGCCAAGGATCTGCGCCGCCAGTGGCGGGACCGCAAGGCGTTCCTGTGGCAACTCGCGGTGCCGTTGCTCATCACGGGCATCATGGGCGTGAGCTTCGGTGGCGGCGTCTTCGGCGACGCCAGCATCAGCGCCATCCCGGTCGCCGTCGTCGGCGGCGACCTGCCCGCCGTCCTCCAGGACCAGCTCGCGCAGAGCCTGCAGAAATCGGGTTTCTTCCAGGTGACCTGGGCGGACTCGGCCACCGCGGACGACCTCGTGCGCCGGGGCAAGCTGCAGGCGGCGATCGTCCTGCCGCCGGAGCTCCTGACCCGCCTGCTCTCGGGCGAGGACGTCGTCCTGCAGCTCTGGAAGGATCCCAACAGCCAGATCAAGGCCGGGATCGTCGAGACCATCCTCACCGAGGGGCTGCGCGAGTTCCAGGCCGGCGAGGCCGCTTACCGCGCGCTCTGGCCCGAGGACGAGATCGACCCCGCGGACTTCGAGGCCGGGCCCGTCGCGGCCGCGCTCGAGGGCAACCCGCTGCCGTTGTGGGAGGCGCTGCGCAAGCAGGGCGACGCCACCGGCAGCGGCGAAGGCGGCGCCGACCTCGGCACGCATCTCGACCGGGCCGCCGCGTTCGGGCAGGCGGTGAGCGACCACCGCGTCGGCCTGGTGGTGCGCGATCGCGCCGACTGGGACGCGCCGGACGACCCCGCGCGCCAGCGCAGCCTGTTCGACTATTTCCTGCCGGCCATCTCCGTCTTCTTCATGATGTTCGGCGTCGCGGCGATCGTGCGCGACCACCATCGCGAACGCGAGAGCCGCACCCTGGCCCGGGTGCTGCTCGCGCCCGTCAGCTCGGTGGACGTGCTGCTCGGCAAGTGGGGGACGGCGGTGGTGGCGGGCGTGGTGCAGCTCTGCGTGCTGTTCGCCGTGGGGGGCGCGGTCTTCGGCATGAGCCTCGGCCGGGCGCCGGGGTTGCTGCTGCTCACGGTGGTGCTGGCCTGCGCGGCGACCGCCAGCTTCTACCTGGTGCTCGGCCTGCTGGCCCGCACGGAGAAGGCGATGGACGCCCTGACCACGGTCGTCACGCTGGTCGCCGGCATGGTGGGCGGGAACTTCTTCCCCATCGACCTCATGCCGTCGACGCTGCACCTCGCGGGCCAGGTCACCTTCAACTACTGGGCGAACCGCGCCTTGAGCGCCCTCATCATCCACGATGGCGCCTGGCGGGACGTCGCGCCCGCCCTAGGCGCCCTCGTGGGCTTCGCGGTGGCCGGGCTCGTGGTCAGCCTGGCCGTGCTCGCGGCGAAGCGCCGGCGGGGGGTGGCGGCGTGAACTGGGACCTGGTGCGGGTGATCGTCACGCTCCGTCTGCGCCGCACCGCGGCCGACCGCGCCAATCTCGTCTGGCTGTTCCTCATGCCCCTGGTGTTCGCCTTCTTCATGGGCTTCCTCATGGGCGACTGGAACCCCGGGCCCCCGCAGCGCCCGGCCTTCCTGGTCTCCGACGCCGACGGCGGCGAGGCCGCGCGTCGTCTGCTGGCGCCTCTGGCGGACCACCCCGATTTCGTGCTGGTACGCGCGGACACCGTGGTGACGGCGGACCAGGCCCGGCAACTGGTCGAGAGCGGCGCGCACCCGGCGGTCCTCCTGATCGCACCGGGATTCGGCGACAGCCTCGCCGCGGGACTCGTGCCGCGACCACGCCTGTTCCACAACCAGGAACGCAACAGCGCGCAGAAGGTGCGGCAGGCCCTCGCCGGCGCCGTCGCGGCGGCCGGTGCGCGGGCGGCGGCGCGCAGCCTGGTCGGGACGGGACCGGGGCAGGCGGCGCGCTTCGACGAGGCCCGCTTCGACGCGCTGCTGGCGACGCCGCGGGTCCGGCTCGCGCCCGCCGCGCTAGGCCGCGCCCGCGGCGAGGGCCTGGCCCTGACGGACGCGCGCCAGCACTCCGGGCCGTCGTACACCCTGATGTTCACGCTCATGTTCCTGCTCATGAGCGCGAAGGATCTGGTCGCGGAGCGGCGCCAGCGCACGCTCGACCGCCTGCGCCTCGGCCGGGCCTCGGTCGGCGACCTCATGGCGGGTTTCTTCCTGGGCAACCTGCTCATCGGGGTGGTGCAACTCGGCATACTGCTCGTCCTCAACAGCGTGCTCTTCGGCATCGACTACGGCGACTCGCCGGCGACGCTGATGCTGCTGGGCCTGCTCTTCGCCGCCTTCAGCGCGGCGGCCGGCCTGCTGCTGGGGTGCCTGTCACGCACGCCGGGCCAGGCGGACGCGCTGGGTATGGTGATCGGGATGAGCTTGCCGGCGCTCGGCGGCCTGTGGTGGCCGCTGGAGATCGTGCCGCCGTTCATGCAGACGCTCGGCCGCCTGCTGCCCAGCGGCCAGGCGATCACCATCTTCCACGACCTCATCGGCAGGGGCACCGGCCTGGCCGTGGCCGCGCCCTATCTGGTGGGCCTGGCCACCTGGACGTTCGCGCTGCTGCTGGCGGCGGCCTGGGCGTTCCGCCGCTTCGTTTCCCGCTAGCCTACTCGGTCTGGAAGCCGATCGGGCCGTGGTTCTCCTGCGGGCCGGGCAGCCGGATGTCGCCGTGGGTCTTCTCGAAGCGGTCGATGTTCTCGCCGAGCGACCGCAGCAGCATCTTCGCGCTGGCCGGCGTCAGGATCACCCGCGCGTGCACCTTGGCCTTGGGCACGCCAGGCAGCAGGCGGGCGAAATCCAGGATGAACTCGCTGGGGCTGTGGGTGATGATGGTCAGGTTCGAGAAGACGCCGTCGGCGGCCTCGGGGCTGAGTTCGATGGAGATCTGCTTCTTCTGCTGGTCCACGGGCGTCCTCCCGGTGCGTTGACATGTCCGGCGGCCCGGTGCTAGCTTGCGGGCCACCCCTGGAAGTAAGGTCGTGATGCGAGAGAAGTTCAAGGAGATCCTCGGCCGCGCGGCCGGATTGCGCCTCGCCGTGGTCGGCGACAGCATGGTCGATCGCTTCCTGTTCGGCCACTGCGACCGGATCAGCCCCGAGGCGCCGGTGCCCGTGGTGCGCCTCGAGCGGGAGACCCTCAAGCTCGGCGGCGCGGCCAACGTCGCCGCCAACATCCGCGCCCTCGGCGCCCGCGCCTGCCTCTTCGGCATCTGCGGCGACGACGACGACGCCCGCGCCCTGCGCGGCCTCCTGCGCGACGCCGGCATCGAGGACGACGGTCTGCACCCCGTGCCCAGCCGCCCCACCACCGTCAAGACCCGCATCGTGGCCCAGAACCAGCAGATCGTCCGCGCCGACCGCGAGGACGCCCGGCCCGTCGACGGCGCCGAGGCCGCGGCGCTGCTCGGCCGCCTGCGCGAGCTCGGGCCCTTCGACGGCATCGTCCTGAGCGACTACGGCAAGGGCGTGCTCACCGACGCCACCCTGGCCGCGGTCATCGCCCACGGGCGCCGCGACGGGGGCGTCGTGGTGGTCGACCCGAAGCTGGGGGACTACGCGCAGTACCGCGGCGTCACCTCGCTGACGCCCAACCAGCGCGAGGCCGGGCTGGCCTGCGCCATGACCATCGGCGACGACGCCGCCCTCGCGCGCGCCGGCCGCCTGCTCCTGGAGCGCACGGCCGCCGAATGCGTCCTGATCACGCGCGGCGAGCACGGCATGTCGCTGTTCCTGCGCGACGGCGGCGAACATCACCTGCCGACCGAGGCGACCCACGTCTACGACGTGACCGGCGCCGGCGACACCGTCATCGCCGCCTACACCACGGCGCTGGTCGCCGGGGCCGACTTCCTCACCGCCGCCTCGCTGGCCAACCGCGCCGCCGGGGTCGCCGTGCGCGAACTGGGCACCGCGGCGGTGACGGCCGCGCAGATCCTGGCGGCCCTGCACGAGGAGGACGGCGATGCGTGACGTCGACCTGGGACGCGTCCTGGCGCCCGGGGAGGTGGCCGCCTGGGCCGCGGAGCGGCGGTCGCGCGGCCTGACCCTGGCCTTCACGAACGGCTGTTTCGACCTCCTGCACGCGGGGCACCTCTGGAGCCTGGCCGAGGCGGCCCGGCACGCGGACGGATTGATCGTGGCCATCAACAGCGATGCCTCGGTGCGCGACCTGAAGGGCCCGGACCGGCCGCTGGTGCCCCAGGACGCCCGGGCCGCCCTCCTCGCCGCCTTGCGACCGGTTTCCGCGGTGACTATTTTCGACGCGCCAACACCGCTGCAAGTCATCCTCGACGCGCGGCCGGACGTGCTCGTGAAGGGGTCCGAGTACAAAGAGTCCGAGATTGTCGGTGCCCAGGAGATCGCCTCCTGGGGCGGCACGGTGGTCCGGGTGCCCATGCGGGCTGGTTGGTCGACCTCCAGCATCATCGAATCCATCAAGGGTTCACGCTAAGGAGTTTGCGATGAGCAAGCAGAGGGTCATCATCCTGGGGGCCGCGGGCCGCGATTTCCACAACTTCAACTGCCGGTACCGGGGCAACGCGAACTACGAGGTCGTCGCCTTCACGGCGACGCAGATCCCCGACATCGACGGCCGCCGGTACCCCGCCGAGCTGGCCGGCCCGGGCTACCCGCAGGGCATCCCCATCGAGGACGAGGGCCGGATCGAGGAGCTGATCGCCGAGTTGAAGGCGGACATGTGCGTCATGGCCTACAGCGACCGTTCCTACCAGCAGGTCATGAGCCTCGGCAGCCGCGTCAACGCGGCGGGCGCCGATTTCGTGATGCTCGGCGAGCGCGACACGCAGCTCGTCAGCTCCAAGCCCGTGATCAGCGTCTGCGCCGTGCGTACCGGCTGCGGCAAGAGCCAGACCAGCCGCGCCATCTGCCGCATCCTGCGCGCCGCCGGCAAGAAGGTGGTCGCCATCCGCCACCCGATGCCGTACGGCGACCTGGTGGCGCAGCGCGTGCAGCGCTTCGCCGAGATCGCGGACCTCGAGAAGCACAAGTGCACCATCGAGGAGATGGAGGAGTACGAGCCTCACGTCGCGGTCGGCGGCGTCATCTACGCCGGCGTCGACTACGAGGCCATCCTGCGCGAGGCCGAGAAGGAAGCCGACATCATCCTCTGGGACGGCGGCAACAACGACACGCCGTTCATCAAGAGCGACCTGCACATCGTGGTCGCCGATCCTCACCGTCCGGGCCACGAGCTCGGTTACTACCCGAGCGAGACCAACGTGCGCCTGGCCGACGTGGTCGTCATCAACAAGGTCGTCGAGGCGGAGTTCGACAACATCCAGACGGTGCGCGACAACGTGGGCGAGGTCAATCCCGAGGCGGCGATCATCGAGGCGGCGAGCCCGTTGACCATCTTCGGCGACTCGGACCTGGTCCGCGGCATGCGCGCCCTGGTGGTCGAGGACGGCCCGACCCTGACCCACGGCAACATGACCTACGGCGCCGGCGTCGTCGCCGCCATGCGGCTCGGCGCGGCCGACCTGATCGACCCGCGCCCCTGGGCCGTCGGCCGCCTGGCCGAGACGTTCGAACTGTACCCCGAGGTGGGCACGCTGCTGCCGGCCATGGGCTACGGCGACGAGCAGGTCGCGGACCTCGAGAAGACCATTAACGCCGTCGATTGCGACGTCGTGGTGATCGGCACGCCGATCGACCTGAACCGCATTATCAAGATCAAGAAGCCGTCGGTCCGGATCGGGTACGAGTTGCAGGAAATCGGGCAGCCGGACCTGCGCGCGGTGCTCGAGCGCTTCCTGGCTTAGCGCTGGCCAAACCGTCGTTTTCCGCTAACATGGTGTCCGGCCCTGAGGGGCCGGACTCATTTTCGGGGCTGGAATTCTCCCGGGAGGACGCGTTGAACATCCACGAGTACCAGGCGCGCGAACTGTTCCAGGCGGCCGGTCTGCCGGTGCCGCCGGGGAGGGTGGCGACCACCGTGGCGGAGGCGGAGGCGCACGCGGCGCAGCTCGGTCTGCCGGTGATGGTCAAGGCCCAGGTGCTGACCGGCGGTCGCGGCAAGGCGGGCGGCGTGAAGTTCTGCGCCACGTCCGACGACGTGCGCACCCACGCGGGCAAGATCCTGGGCATGGACATCAAGGGGCACGTCGTCCACCAGGTCCTGGTGACGCCGGCCGTCGACATCGCCTCCGAGTACTACCTCGGCATGCTGGTCGACCGCGCGGCGCAGCAGGTCCTGCTGATGGCGAGCGCCGAGGGCGGCGTCGAGATCGAGCAGGTGGCCAAGGACAATCCCGAGGCCATCGTGCGCCGGCACATCGACCCGCGCTACGGCCTGCTCGACCACGAGGCGATGGAGGTCGCGCTGAAGCTCTGCGGCGGCGACGTCAAGAAGGCACGCCAGGTCGCGATCGTCCTGCAGAAGCTCTACGGGGCGTTCCTGGCCTGCGACGCCAGCCTGGCCGAGGTCAACCCCTTCGTGTTCACCCCCGCCGGCGAGGGCCTGGCCATCGACGCCAAGGTGAACCTGGACGACAACGCCCTCTTCCGCCACCCCGCGATCGCGGCCCTGCGCGACGTCGCGGCGGAGGATCCCAGCGAGCGCATGGCGCGCGAGGCGGACCTGAGCTTCGTCAAGCTCGCGGGCAACGTGGGCTGTCTGGTCAACGGCGCCGGCCTGGCGATGGCGACCATGGATCTGGTGCAGTACTACGGCGGCGCGCCGGCCAACTTCCTGGACATCGGCGGCAGCTCGAACCCGGGCAAGGTCGTCAGCGCGTTGCGCATCATCCTCGGCGACCCCGAGGTCAAGGCCGTGCTGTTCAATATTTTCGGCGGCATCACGCGGTGTGACGACGTCGCCCGCGGCATCATCGAGGCCACCAAGGCCATGCATATCGGGGTGCCCATCGTCGTGCGGTTGACCGGCACCAACGAGGCGGAGGCGCGGCAGCTGCTCGCGACCACCGACCTGGTTCCGGCCGCGGACATGGACGAGGCGGTTCAGAAGGCGATCGCCCTGGCCGGCGCAGCCGGCACGGCCGGACACTAGAGAGGGGACCGGACGATGGCAATCTTCGTCGACAGCGACACACGCGTGCTCGTCCAGGGCATCACCGGCCGGGACGGCGGCTTCCATGCCCGACAGATGCTGGCCTACGGCACGGCGCTCGTCGCCGGCGTGACGCCCGGCAAGGGCGGGCAACGGTTCGAGGAGACGGTGCCGATCTTCGACACCGTCAAGGACGCCGTGGCCGCGACGCAGGCCAACACCTCCGTGATCTTCGTGCCCCCGCCGGCCGCGGCGGGCGCCATCCTCGAGGCCGCCGACGCGGGCATCGAACTGGTGGTGTGCATCACCGAGGGCGTGCCCACGCTCGACATGGTCAAGGCCATGCCGTACCTGGCCGAGCGCGGGACCCGGCTGATCGGCCCCAACTGTCCCGGCCTGCTGGCGCCGGGCATCGCCAAGCTGGGCATCATGCCGGCGTCGATCACGGCCGAGGGGAACGTCGGCGTCGTCTCGCGCAGCGGCACCCTCACCTACGAGGTCGTCTGGCAGCTGACGCGCGCGGGGCTCGGCCAGAGCACTTGCCTGGGCATCGGTGGGGACCCCGTGATCGGGACCACCTTCCTGGACGCGGTCAAGGCCTTCGCCGACGACCCGCAGACCGAGGCGCTGGTGCTGATCGGCGAGATCGGCGGCGACGCGGAAGAGCAGGCCGCCGCCTATATCCAGAACTGCGTCGAGATGCCGGTGGTCGCGTTCATCGCCGGCCAGACGGCGCCGCCCGGCAAGCGCATGGGCCACGCCGGGGCCATCGTCTCGGGCGGCACCGGCACGGCGGCGGAGAAGAAGGTGGCGCTGGAAGCTGCGGGCATTCCCGTCGCGGCCCGCGCCATGGACATCGTCCCCAAGCTGCGGGAGATCTGGCGTGGCTGAGCGCGAGCAGACCTATTTCATGATCAAGCCCGAGATCGTGGCGGCCAGTCCGCAGCAGCTCGGGGCCATCCTCCAGATGGTGAGCGACGGCGGCTTCCGCATCTGCGGCCTGCAGCTGCGCACCCTGCCGCGCCCCCTGGTGGAGGACTTCTACGGCGAGCACCGGGGCAAGCCCTTCTATGGCGCCCTGGTGGACTACATCGCGGGCGGGCCGGTGGTGGCCGTCCGCCTCGAGGCGGAGGACGCGGTGCCGCGCCTACGGGAGCTGATCGGCGCCACGGATCCGGCCAAGGCGGCGCCAGGCACGGTCCGGGCCCGGTTCGGCGCCTCGCTGCAGAACAACGCCGTCCACGCCTCGGCCAACCGGGACGACGCCGCCCGGGAACTGGGGCTGGTCTTCGGCGGCGGGGCATCTTGACTTTAACCGTGTCGCTCATTAGAGTTGCGCGCTCATGAAACTGGACCTGGAACGTACGGAGATGGGAGCGTCGGACCTGCCCGTGGCGGGTGAGCTGGCGCTGGATTTCGGCCCTGCGGGGCCGTCGACGGTGACCGTCGCAGGCACCTTGCGAGTCGACAACCTCGAGAGCCGCTTCGTGTTACGGGGCGAGCTGGAGGCGTGTGGCGAGGCCGTCTGCGACCGTTGCCTGGAGAAATTCGCCCTGAACTTCCCCGTTCCGGTCGAGATCGTCGTCCTGCGTGACGCCGGCAGCGAGGACGACGACAGCGAGACGCCGGTGATTCACCAGCGGCAAGGTGAGGTCGACCTCACCGAGGCGTTGCTGGAGGCGACGGCCCTGGCCGTCCCGCTCCGGCGCATCTGCCGCGAGGAATGCCGCGGATTCTGCGCAACCTGCGGCATCGACCTCAACCGTGACACCTGCGACTGCCAGCAGGACGACAGCGACCCCCGCTGGGCGGGGCTGCCCGACTGAGGAGATTGAGACCATGGCCGTTCCCAAGAGTCGATCCGGCAAGGCCCGCAAGGGCAAGCGGCGGGCCAACTGGCACCTGAAGACCCGCGACGTCAACAAGTGCCCGCACTGTGGCGCCCCCCGGCTGCCGCACCGCGTCTGCCGTGCCTGCGGGTACTATGGTGAGCGGGAAGTGATGGTGGTCGAGTCCTGATGGATCGCCAGTGCGCCATCGCCGTGGATGCGATGGGCGGCGACTTCGGCCCCGAAGTCGTCGTCCCAGGCATCCTGGCGGCGCTTCGCGAGGGTGCCGGTTGCGCGGTCGTGCTCTATGGCGACCAGGCGGCCATCGAGGCGGCGCTCGGCAAGGCCGGCGGCGCCGAGGGCCTGCCGGTGTCCGTCGTGGCCTGCACCCAGGACATCGCCATGGGCGAATCGCCGGCCACGGCCGTGCGCAACCGCCCGGATTCCCCGATCGTCAAGGCGATGCGCGACCACCGCGAGGGCAAGGTCGACGCCGTGGTTTCCGCGGGTTCGACGGGCGCCATGGTGGCGGCGAGCCTCATCGTGCTCGGACGTCTCGCGCACTGCGATCGCCCGGCGATCGCCACGCCCATCCCCACCCTGGCCGGACTCTCGGTCCTGGTCGACGGCGGCGCCAACGTCCAGTGCACCCCGGAGATGCTGGTGAGCTTCGCGCGCATGGGCTCGGTGTACTACCGCGCCATGCACGACGTCGCCCAGCCGCGGGTCGGCCTGCTGAACATCGGCGAGGAGCCGGGCAAGGGAAACGAGTTGACCATCGCCGCCCATGCGCTCCTGCGGGACAGCGGCCTTGCCTTCGTGGGGAACATCGAGAGCAACAACCTGCTGCTGGGCGCCAGCGACGTCGTGGTGGCGGACGGCTTCACGGGGAACATCACCCTGAAGCTCGTCGAGGGGCTGTCTCAGTTCCTGGGCGGCCTCGCGCGATCCGAGTTCACGGAACCGGCCGAGCGCGAAAGCCTGCACACGCTCGGGGGCCTGTTGCACCGCCGTTTCAACTACGAGGTCTACGGCGGCGCGCCGCTGTTGGGTGTGGCGGGCGTGCCGATGATCTGTCACGGCCGCAGCACGTCACGGGCGTTCAAGTACGCGGTCCGCGTCGCCGAGAAGCAGGTTGCAGCCCAGTTGCCGCGCGAACTCGAGCGGGCGCTGGCCGAGGAGAAGGCATGACCATCAAGGTGCCGATGATCTTTCCCGGACAGGCCTCGCAGCAGGTCGGCATGGCCGCGGACCTCATGCACCGGCCCGGCCCGGCCGGCGATTTCCTCGGGCGCCTCGACCACCTCCTCGGGTATCCGTTGACGAGCATTATGACCGCCGGACCCGCCGAGACCCTCACGGAGACGCATAACGCCCAGCCGGCGATCCTGGCGCATTCGGTCGCCGTGACGCTCGAACTGGCGGCGCTCGGGATCGAACCCTCGCTGGTCGCCGGACACAGCCTGGGCGAGTTCAGCGCCGCGGTGGCGGCCGGCGCCCTGACTCCCGACGCGGGCCTGGCGCTGGTGCGCCGGCGTGGCGAGTTGATGTGGCGCGCGGGCACCGCGCAGCCGGGCACCATGGCGGCCATCATGGGTCTCGACGCTCTCACCGTGTCCACGGTCTGCGACCAGGTCTCGCGGTCCGCGGGCGTCGTCGTCCTGGCGAACCACAACTCTCCGAACCAGGTCGCCATCTCGGGCACGCCCGAGGCGGTGGCGGCCGCCGGCGAGGCGCTCAAGGCTGCCGGCGCCAAGCGGGTCATTCCGCTGAACGTGAGCGGCGCGTTTCATTCGCCGTTGCTCGCCGACGCCGGGCGGGAGTTCGCGGCGGAACTCGCGCGCGTCGAGATCCGCGATCCGCGCGTGCCGCTGGTCGCCAACGTCTCGGCGCAGGCGGCCACCGACGCCGCGGCGCTGCGGGAAGGTCTCGGCCGGCAGCTCACCTCGGCGGTCCTCTGGCAGGACACCATGGAATGGATGATCCGCGGGCAGCGTCAACTCCCGCGGGTGATCCTCGAGGTGGGGCCGGGCCAGGTGCTGGCCAACCTTGCGCGACGGACCTATCCCGAGGTGACGTTCATCGGGGTGGCGACCGTCGAGGATCTCGCGACGGTGCGCGAGAAGCTCGCGCCGTTGCTGGCGGCGCAGGAGGCCGGCGATGCCTGACGGCGCCGTCATCGTCACCGGGGCCAATCGCGGCATCGGGCAGGCCATTGCCGCCGATCTGGCCGCGCACGGCTTTCAGGTCGCGCTCTTCGGCCGCGATCGCGAGCGGCTGGAGGAGGTCGCGACGACGCTCGGAGCGCGAGCCTACACGGCCGACCTGGTGGACTACGCGGCCGTGGAAACGGCCGTCGCGGCCGTGCAGCAGGATTTCGGGTCGATCCACGGACTGGTCAATAACGCCGGCATGGTCAAGGATGGCCTGCTGCTGCGAATGTCGCCGGAAGACTGGCGGCGCGTGATCGACGTGAATCTCAACGGCACCTTCTACTGTACACGGTGCGTGGCGCCTATTATGATGCGTCAGCGAACGGGTCGTATCGTGAACATCAGCTCGGTGATCGGCCTGACGGGAAACGCCGGCCAGGCCAATTACGCCGCGAGCAAGGCGGGGATCATCGCCCTGACCAAGTCGGTGGCCAAGGAACTTGGTGGACGCGGCGTCACTTGCAACGCCGTCGCGCCAGGCTTCATCACCACGGACATGACCGCTGCGCTTCCGGAGAAGGTGCAAGCGGACCTGCTTCAGCGGATCCCGCTCAAGCGGTTCGGCAGCGGACAGGACGTGGCCGGGTTGGTTCGGTTCCTGTTGTCGGAGGAGGCCGCGTACATCACGGGGCAAACCCTGGTGGTGGACGGCGGCATGGTCATGTGAACGCAGACACGTTGTCAAGGAGGGCCACCAAGATGGCTTCGATCCAGGAAAAGGTCTACGAGATCATCGAGCGCAAGTTGTCCGTGAACCCGGAGCAGATCACCCCCGAGGCCTCGTTCACCGAGGATCTGGGCGCCGATTCGCTGGACACGGTGGAACTGGTCATGGACCTCGAAGAGCAGTTCGGTATCACCATTCCGGAAGAGGACCAGGAGAAGCTGCGCACGGTGCAGGACGCGATCGACTACCTCGAGGAGCATGTCGAGGGCTAGTCACGACCCCGGTCTCGGTCGGTTCGTTCCGCGGGGTCGGGGTTGGTCTATATATCCGGCGGGAGGTTTGCCTTGAATCTGCGCAAAGTCGTGGTCACCGGCGCCGGCATGATCACCTCCGTGGGGCTGGACCGCGAGACCACCTGGGCCGCGGTCACGGCAGGTCGCGGCAGTGTCAGCACGATCACCAGCTTCGACGCGTCGGAGTACCGCACCCAGTTCGCCGCCCAGGTCCACGACTTCGACCCTGAGAAGTTCATGGACCCCAAGGAGGCGCGCAAGGCTGACCGCTTCTGTCAGTTCGCCATCGCCGCCGCTCAGGAGGCGCTCGAACAGTCGGGGCTCGGGGAGCTTGACGACCCCTTCCGGGCCGGCGTGATCATCGCCTCCGGCATCGGCGGCATGCACACCTTCGAGGACCAGCACAGCAAGCTCGTGGCGCGAGGTCCGCGCGCGGTCTCGCCGCTGTTCATCCCGATGATGATCGCGGACATGGCGGCCGGCCTGGTGTCCATACGGTTCGGCTTCCGCGGTCCGAACTACTGCACGCTCTCGGCCTGCGCCTCCGCCGGGCACGCGATCGGGTCGGCCTTCGACCAGATCCGGCTCGGCAACGCCGACGTGATGATCACCGGGGGCACCGAGGCCGCGGTCAGTCCGATGGCGATGTCCGGCTTCGGCAACATGAAGGCGCTGTCCGCGCGCAACGACGACCCGGCGCGGGCCAGCCGTCCGTTCGACGCGGAGCGCGATGGCTTCGTCCTCGGCGAGGGCGCCGGCATGCTGGTGCTCGAGGCGGAGGAGCACGCCGTCGCCCGCGGCGCCACCATCCTCGCGGAGCTCTCCGGCTACGGTTTCACCGCGGACGCCTACCACATGACGCAGCCGGACAACGACGGCATCGGCGCCCAGGCGTGCATGCGCGCGGCGCTGGCCTCGGCGGGGATTTCCCCGCAGCAGGTCGGGTACATCAACGCGCACGGCACGTCGACTCCGTTCAACGACAAGATCGAGACCAAGGCGATCCGCGAGGTCTTCGGGCCGTACGCGGAGAAACTCGCCATCAGCTCGACCAAGTCGATGGTCGGCCACTTGCTGGGCGCGGCCGGCGGCGTCGAAGGGGCCGTCACCGTGCTGGCCCTGCGCGACGGCGTGCTGCCGCCGACGATCAACCTGGAACACCCCGATCCGGAGTGCGATCTCAACTATCTGCCCGGCCACGCGGTCAAGCAGCGGGTGGAGTATGCGATCTCCAATTCGTTCGGGTTCGGCGGCCACAACGTCACGCTGTGCTTCAAGGCCCGGACCTGACCAGGGCTGGGTCATGCGACTGCGAGATCTCTGGCGAAGATGGTTCCCTGGCGTCGGCGCTTCCGTCCCGGAAGTCGCCGACGCCGTCGGCCCGCCGCTGGGGCCGGACCGCCGAAAACTGCTCGAGACCCAGCTCGGCTATCAGTTCCGCGACCGTTCCCTCCTCGACAATGCGCTCCTGCACCGCTCCCACAGCCACGTGACCGGCGCCGAGCCGGGAACTTCGAACGAGCGGCTCGAGTTCCTGGGCGACGCGGTGCTCGGCCTCGTCGTGAACGACCATCTGTACCGGGAATATCCGCAGCACAGCGAGGGCGACCTCACCAAGATGAAGTCCTTGCTGGTGTGCGGCAGCCGCCTGGCCGAAGTGGCCACCGTCCTCGGGCTCGGCGACTACGTGCAGATGTCCCGCGCCGAGGCCGCCACCGGCGGCCGGCATCGGGCGAGCATCCTGGCCGACACCACGGAGGCGGTGATCGGCGCCGTGTTCCTGGACGGCGGGTTGCCCGCCGCCGGCAGCGTGATCACGCGCTGGCTGCTGGAGGGCGCCGACGACGTGCTGGTCCACCGCGGCCTCGAGAACTACAAGAGCCGGCTGCAGGAGATGGTTCAGGCCCGTTACAAATCGCCGCCGCGATACCGGGTCCTGGCCGCCGAAGGGCCGGATCACGAACGCGTGTTTAAGGTGTGTGTGACGTTCAACGGCAAGGACCTGGGCCGGGGCGAGGGACCGAACAAGAAGGCGGCGGAACAGCTCGCCGCGCACGATGCCCTGGACCGCATTGCCGCCGACCCCGATCTGCTCGGGGACCAGCGCTGATCGCCGGCCTTCGCCGGCGCGGAGACGCCATGCCAGTTTCGCGGTTGCTCGTGCCGATGCTCGTGCTCGTCGGTTCTCTGGCCCTCGCCTCGCCGCCTGCCGAGGGACCGCGACCGGTCGAGAGCCCCGATCCAGGTCTGCCGGCGGGGGCGGCCCCGCAGTACCAGCTCGGCCGCTCACTGCTGCAGCAGGGCGACAGCGAAGCTGCTCTCCCGTATCTCCAGCGCGCGTTCCGTCTGGCGCCCGGCGTCGAGCGCTTCGGCGCGACGTTCCTCGACGCTCTCGTCGCCGCGGGGCGCCCGCGGGACGCCCTCGACGTCGCCGCGACGCTGTCGAAGATGTATCCCGAGCAATCCGGCTATCGCCGGCGGCACGGTCTCCTGCTGGCCCAGGCGGGGCGCTACCGGGAAGCGCTCGCCGAGGTGCAGGCGGCGCGGGCGATCGGTCCGGACGACATGGAGCTGGTCAAACTCGAGATGGATCTGCACGAGAGTCTCAAGGATGTGAAGGGCGCCCTCGCCGTCGCTGCCGCGGCCGCCACGGCCTTCCCCGAGCGCGGTGAGGACCTGGCCCTCATGCAGGCCGGCGTGCTGCGGCGAGCCGATCGCCCCGGCGAGGCTGCCACTCTGCTGCGCGATCAGCTCGCGGCGGATCCGCAGTCATCGAACCTGCGTCTCGCCTTGCTGCAGACGCTCGTCGCCGCGAACGACATCCCGGCCGCGCGCGTGGTCGCGACGCAGGGCGATGCGCTGGCGGCGGCGCCGGCCGAGACCGGCGAAGGCTACCGTTTCCAGCTGGCCGAGATGCTCAGCCGACAGGGACGATTCGCGGACGCCGCGGACATCCTCGGCTCCCTGCGCGCCGACGGCGCCGCCGGCCTCGAGGAGCAGTTGTGGCTGGGGCGCCTCCTGCTCGGCCTCGAGCGCACGACCGAGGCCTTGACCCTGATGCCCGAGGTCGCGCAGCGCTGGCCGGAGGCGGGGGAGGCGCAGTACCTGTGGGGCAAGGCGCTCCAGCAGTCCGACGCGGCGCCGGCCGCGCTGGCGCATCTGCGCGAGGCGGTGTCCCTGGCGCCGGATCGCGTCGACTTCCGGCTGACGTTGCTGCAGGCCCTGGTGGTCGACAGCCGCGGCAACCTCGCCTCCAAGAACCCGACCGCCGACGATCGCCGCCTGCGGGCGGAGGTCGAGGAAAACGTCCGCGCCGCCGCGGCTCTCGTCAGCCAGGACGACACCTCGGGCCAGCTGATCCTCGGCTACACCTACCGGGCCCTCGGCCAGACCGAACGCGCGGCCGGTCACTTCGCCACGGCGGCCGAGGTCAACGACGTCCGCCTGCAGGCGGCGATGGAACTCGCGTTCTGCCAGCAGGACCTCGGCCAGTTGACCAAGGCGCGCCAGACGCTCGAGTCGCTGTACAAGGACTTCCCGGACGACCCCGACGTCGCCAACAGCCTCGGCTATCTGCTCGCCGAGCAGGGCAAGGACCTGCAGCGCGCGGAAGCCCTGGTTCGCCAGGCCTTGCGCAGCGATCCGCAGAGCGGCGCCTACCTCGACTCGCTCGGCTGGATCTTCTACCAGCGCGGCGACCATGCCGGCGCCTTCGACCTGCTCGTCGAGGCGGCGAACCAGCGCCCGGACGACGCGATCATCCTCGAGCACCTCGGTCTGACCCTCAAGGCCCTCGGCCAGCCCGACCAGGCCCTCGACGTCCTGCGACGCAGCCTTGCGGCGGGGGGCGATCCGACCCGCCTGAACCCGGTCATCGAGGGGCTCGAACGCCGTGAACGCTGACCGTCTCGCCATCTTCCTCGCGTGTCTGGTCGCCGTCGTGGCGGCTCCGGCCGGCGCCCAGTCGCCGGCGACGGAGGGCCAGGCCGACTGGCGGCTCGCCAGCCCACTCGCGGCTTCGCGCGGCCTCGCCCTGTGGCTGAACGACGGCGCCGGTTCCTGGCGGCTCGAACTCGGCGTCCTCGACGAGGCGTCGGTCGGCGCCGACGACCTCTTCGCACGGCGTGGCGAGGGCTGGACGCTCGCGTGCGCCGGCGACGCGGCCGTCCTGTTGCAGCCGTGGGGCAAGCCCTGGCGGGAAACGGATCCCGGTTTCGCCGCCGCTGTCGCCGCCATGCTCGCGCGTTGGGAAGGTGCGGCGGCCCTCTCGCCGGCTCCCGCGGGACCCTGGCGCGCGGGGCCGGCAAGATCCCTCGGGGTCGGCGAGGCGATCACCGTCCGGGAATTGCCCGCGGACTGGAACCCCGCCGGCGCGTCGGCGGGGGAGGGCGGCAGCCTGCGCCGGGAACTCGCCGCGCGCGGTCGCGGGCGTGGCGGCCAGGGCGTGCGGCTGCGCCTGGACCGGACTCCGGCCGGCGGTCTCGTCCTGACCTCGGCCCGCTGGCCCGGCCGGCTCGACCTGTCGCCGCCGGTCCTGGCGCGGCGGCCGGAGGTGCCGGCGGAGGCCTACCTGCCGGTCTGGTCGCTGGAGGAGATCGGCGTTCTGCCGCGGGACCGGTGAATCGCGGGAACCCGTCCGCGGGCACCGGTGTTGCACGCTCGCCGGTAAACAGGAGGCCATGGTGAACCTGTCTCGAGACGACCAACCCAGCCGACCCGCGAGCGCCGCCGCCGCCGAACTGGCGCAACTGCGGGACGAGGATCTCATCGTCCAGGTCCAGCGGGGCAACCGCCGGGCCTTCGACGAACTCGTCGCGCGCTACAAGGGGCGTCTGTACTCGTTCATCTTGCGCATGGTCAAGGAACCGGATCTCGCCGAGGAACTGACGCAGGAGACGCTCATCCGCGTCTACCTGCACGCAGAGAAGTACCGCGAGATCGCGAAGTTCTCGACCTGGGTCTTCACCATCGCCACCAACCTCGTGCGCAACAAGATGCGGCAGCGCTCGCGGCGACCGCGTTTCCTCAGTCTCGATCCCGCGCCCGAGGACGACAACGACGTGCCCCTCGACCCGCCCGACCCGACGGCGGACCCCTCGCGCCAGGTCGAGGGCGAGGAACTGGGACGACTCATCGCCGACGCGACGTCCCGCATCCCGGAGAAGTACCGGGTCCCGTTTCTCCTGCGCGAGATCGAGCAGCTCTCGTACGAGGAGATCCAGCAGGTGACCGGGCTGAAGATGGGAACCGTCCGCTCCCGCATCAACCGGGCGCGCACGCGGTTCCGGCAGAACATCAAGCCCATGCTCAGGAACGAGGCTCTGCTCGCGGAACTCGAACGCATCGAGGCGCGAGCGCAGGCCGAGGAAGAATGATCCGCGGACGACGGAGGCAGGAGTAACATGAGGTGCAAGCAGGTCCAGCAGTGGATCGGACTCGAGTCGGACGGGCAACTGGCGCCGGACAAGGTGCCGCACCTGGAATCACACCTCGCGGCGTGCCCCGGATGTCGCGCCTTCCGCAGCGACCTCCAGGTGGGCCGTCGTCTGCTCCTGGCGACGGACGCCGCGCCCGCCGAGGGCTTCGAGTGGCGCCTGCAATTGCGGCTCAACAACGCGCTCAAGGACGCCGCCCGCGAGGCCGCCGCGCCCTGGCCGGTGACGGTTCCCAACTGGCGACGCTGGTTCGGGACCTTCGGTGTCTCGGCGAGTCTCGGCATGGCCGCCGTCCTCGCCTTCGCCCTGTTCCTGATGCCGACCCCGGAGCGCACCATCCAGAACGCCGTGGTCGCCAATGACGACTTCGGCCGGCGCGTGCCGGTCGAGACGGCGCAGACCACCCCGGCACGGGATGACTTCGACGGCAGCCGGCGCGCGCTCACGCGGACCGACGTGCGCGGGCTCGGCGCCATCCAGCGGTCCGTCTCGCTGCCCTCCGGCTCGTTGACGGACAGCCGCTGGTCGGCGAGCACCTTGCAGCTGCAACAGCTCACGCAGGAGAACGAGATCCTGAGGCGCCGTCTCTCGGCGGCGGAGGACCTCTCTCGGCGCCTGCAGGCGCGGCTTGACAGCGTGGCGCGGCGCCCGTAAATAACCACAGCGGAATCTCCCTCACGCCTCGCCACGGAGGTCGCGGCTTGCGACGTCTCGCCCCGCTCCTAGTAGTGGCCCTTGCGGGCTGCGTCGGCCGTGAGGAAGCGATCCTCATGGCGCCGGGGTCCTACGGCGACGTCGCGGTCGTGGTGTCCACCGAGGAGATGCAGGGCGCCCTCGGCGCCTTCCTCGGTGAGTTCAACGAGGAGTTCACCTTCGTCATCGCCCACGAGAAGCGCTTCAACGTCGACGTCTTCGGGCCGGAGCAGTGGCATCTGTGCAAGGCCTACAAGAACGTCATCTTCGCGCTCGAAGCGCCTCGCGGTGGCAAGGTCGTCGAGGCGGTGGAGAAACTCGTGTCCCGGCAGGATTTCGCGCGTCTGGCGAGCGGCGCGCAACCTCTCCTGTACCTGGATGAGCCCTACGCCCAGTACCAGTTCGTGGCGATCGTCGCCGGGGCCGACCGGAACACGGTCCTCTCGAGCCTGCGGCGCTACGCGCCCGAGATGCGCACCATGATCGAGCGCAAGTCCGTCGAGCGCATCCGGCGCCGGTTCCTCCACGACGGCCTGCGCACCGAACTGATGACCCAACTCTGGAACCTGCATCGCTTCTACCTGGAGATTCCCCAGGAGTACGCGCTCAACCAGGACCGCCCTGGCGGATACGCGGCGATCGAGTTGATGCAAACCGGGCCGTCGCGGGGTCTCACCGTCGCCTGGCGCCCGGCGGCAGATCCGGCGGCGCTCGTGAAGGACCGGGCGGCGCTTGCCGCCTTCCGCGCGGACGTCGGGCGCCGCATGCACGCGGAAGAGGTGGTGCCGGAGACCTTCGTCTGGCACGAGGACGTCCTGGGCGGCCAGCCGGTGGTGTGGCTGGAAGGCGCCTGGACGAGTTCCGACTTCGCGGGCGGCGGGGCGTTCTGGTGCTGGTTCGTGCCGGACCCCGGGGGGAAAAGGGTGTTCTGCCTCGACGCGCTCGGTTACGCGCCGGGCATGGACAAGATGGAGATGTACCGGCGCATGCGGGCCGTCTTCGAGTCGTTCTCGCTGGATCGCCCGCAGGGCTGACAGAAAGGGCCAATCATGAGTCGACCGCTGCTCCTGACGATCATGCTGGCGGTCGCGTCCGTGGCCCACGCCCAGTCCGACACCGGGCGGCACCGGCCGGTCCCCGCACCTCCCGCGCCGGCGCAGAGCCAGCGTGCGGCGGGCTCCGCCTGGCACGTCGTCCTGAATCTCGGCCTTGCCTCGGCCGGCGACCTCTTCGGCGCGAGCGCCGGCGGGAGCGTGCCCTGGAATCCCGAGGGCGGCCCGTCCTTCGGTTCCCCCGAATTCGTGGTCACCCTGGACGAGGCATTCCTCTATGGCGTGTCCGTCTTGCGTGACCTAGGCCCCTGGATCAGCCTGCGCGCGGACGCCGCCTTCACCCGGTTGCCGATGACGGCCGAGGCCCGGGTCGGCGAGACCGTCCGCCTGTACGAGTACGACGACCTCTCGATCACCACGTTCGGCCTCGTCGTCGAGGGCCGACTCACCCGGGCTGCGAGCCACCCGTACCTGTTCGCGGGCGCCGGCGCCACCATCGCCGGTGGCGCCCAGACCGACGCCTATGACCAGACCGTGCTCGCCGGTCGCTTCGGCGCCGGGTTCCACCAGGTCCTGGCGCCCTCGCTGGCGCTGCGCCTGGAGATCTGCGATACGTTGCAGGACCTGGACTTCGCGGACTATTCGCCGCCCGTCGACCTCCCCATCTATCCGGCGGTGGAGGTCGAGAACCTCGGGCCCCAGCACATACTGGGGGCCACCCTCGGGCTCGTGGCCGGTTTCTGACCGTCGCCTCACGGGGCCGATTTCCCTGGCGCGGGCCATTTTGGACATTATATTCGACACGTTATGGTGGGGTTATTTTATCCAGCGGGCAGGGGTTGATTCTCCATGGGTAATGTCATTGCGGTCGTGAATCACAAGGGCGGCAGCGGGAAGACCACCACGGCCATCAACCTGGCCGCCGGCCTCACCCGCTACAGCGACGTGACGTCGTCCTGCCTGCTGATCGACATGGATCCGCACGGTTGCGAGACCGCCTCGCTGCTCGGCAAGCTCCGCTACGACACGGTGCAGCCGCTCGACAGCTGGCCACGCTGCTCGGCAAGCTCGACGGCGAACCGCCGGCCCGTAGCGTCTTCGACGTGCTCCGGCGCGCGATCACGCCGCACGACGGCATCACGAGCACGGTGTACGACGAGAACATCGACATCCTGCCGTCGAATCCGTCGCTCGAAAGCATGGCGAAAACGCAGATCACGGACCGGCTGGCGAAGGTGACCCAGGCCCTGACGACCAGCTACGGCTGGATCATCATCGACACGCCCCCGAATCTCGGCGTCCTGACGCAGAACGCCCTCGTGGCGGCCGACTACGTCGTGATCCCGACGCCGTGCACGGGCCTCGCGGTGCCGGCGCTGCGCCAGCTCCAGCAGCTCATCGAGCGCGTGAAGGAACGGCAGAACATCTGGCTGCAGAACCTCGGTGTCCTCATCACGCTCAAGGACGGCCGCACGCCCCTGCAGAAGAATGTCCGGCGCGAGCTCGGCCAGATCTTCGACAAGCAGGACATCTTCCGCACCATCGTGACCAACAACATCAAGATCGAGGAAGCCCCGGCCAACTTCCAGAGCATCTTCGCTTACGACTCGGGCTGTCTCGGCGCCTCGCTCTACCGCGACTGGATCAAGAAAGAGTTCATCAAGAAGCACCAGAAGCTGGAGAAGGAGCGCCTCGAGAAGCGTGAGGCGGCGGGCATCGAGGCTCCGGTCGAAGCGGCGGAGGAGATCGCCGTCGACGACGACGACTAGACCTCGCCGACGTAAGGATTGGTCCGCTTCTCCCGACCTACCGTCGTGTCGGGACCGTGTCCAGGATGCAGGATCGTGGCCTCCGGGAGCGTGAAGATGCGCTCCCGGATGCTTTTTTCCAGGACCTCGAAGCTGCCGCCCGGCAGATCCGTCCGGCCGACCGACCCCGCGAAGATGCAATCCCCGACCACGGCGTGACCCGGCCAGGCGAACATCACGTGCCCCGGCGCATGGCCCGGCACGTGCGACACCTGCAACTCGCCGGGACCGAGGGCGAGGCGGACCCCGTCGGTGAGGTCGCCGAGGCAGCGCGGCACCGACGACGGCGGGAAGCCGAACATCTGCTGATGGGCGGGCATCGCCTCGATGAGGAAGAGGTCGTCGGGGTGGCAGCGCAACGGCAACCCGCAACTGGCCTGGAGCGCGGCGGCGGCGGCGACGTGGTCGAAGTGGCCGTGGGTCGCCAGGAGGTAGCGCAGCCGGCACTGGCTCGCAGCCAGCGCGCCCTGCAGGGCCTGCGGCTCGTCGCCCGGGTCGATCAGCGCGGCCTCGCCGCCGCACGTCAGCAGCCAGGCGTTCATCTGCAGCGGTCCGACAGTCAAGCAGGTCAGGTTCCAGTCGGCCACGGGGACCTCCGGAAAAAGTGCGGGGGCCCGGGGGCCCCCGCCATTGGTTCACTGGACGCGGGTCTCAGTCGTCGTAGTACTCGCGTCCGAGGTGCGTGATCAACTCTTCGCCCATCATCCAGCGCAGGGTGTTCTTGAGCTTCTTCTGCTGGATGAACAGGTCATGCTCGGGATAGAGGCCATCCGGCACCACGGGGCTCTTGAAGAAGAAGCTGAGCCATTCCTGGATGCCGCCGAAACTGGCGCGGCTGGCGAGATCCAAGAGGAGCGCCAGGTCCAGAACCAGGGGAGCGGCGAGGATGGAATCGCGGCAGAGGAAATCGACCTTGAGTTGCATCGGCATCCCGCACCAGCCGACGATGTCGATGTTGTCCCAGCCCTCCTTGTTGTCGCCGCGCGGAGGATAGTAGTTGATCCGAACCTTGTGGTACAGATTTCCGTAAAGGTCGGGGTACAGGTCCGGCTGCAGGATGGAGCCGAGGACGCCGAGCTTGGACTCCTCCTTGGTCCGGAAGGACTCGGGATCATCGAGCACCTCGCCGTCCCGGTTGCCCAGGATATTCGTCGAGAACCAGCCGCTGAGACCCAGCAAGCGCGCCTTGAAGCCCGGGGCGAGGACGGTCTTGATCAGCGTCTGACCCGTCTTGAAGTCCTTGCCGCAGGTCGGGGAGCCGTTCTCCTTGGAGAGCTGCTCGAGCGCCGGGAAGTCCGCGCTCAGGTTCGGGGCGCCATTGGCGTAGGGGATCCCCAGCTTCAAGGCGGCGTAGGCATACACCATGCTCGGGGCGATGTCCGGGTGGTCTTCCCGGAGGCCCTTCTCGAAGGCTGCCAGGGTCTGGTGGACCTCCGAGCGCTTGATGAAGATCTCCGTCGAGCCGCACCAGACCATCACCACGCGGTCGCAGCCGTTCTGCGCCTTGAAATTCACGATGTCCTGCATCAGGGCCTCGGCAAGCTCCATCTTGTTCTTGCCCTTCTTGACGTTGTCGCCCTGGAGCTTCTTGACGTAGTACTGGTCGAACACCGCGGGCATCGGCCGGATGGCGTGCAGCGGAGTCTTCAGGCGGTCAAGCAGATCGCGGTCGAGGACGCCCGCCTTGAGGCCCGCCTCGTAGATACTGTCGGGGAAGATGTCCCAGCCGCCGAAGACGAGATCCTGGATATCCGCCAGGGGCAGGAAATTCCGCACCAGCGGCTGGCGGCCGTCGGTACGCTTCCCGAGGCGGATGTGCCCCATCTGGGTGAAGCTGCCGACGGGCAGTCGCAACCCTTGACGCACAGCCTCGACTCCGGCGACGAACGTGGACGACACGGCGCCCATGCCGGGGGTCAGGATACCTAGTTTCCCGGTGGCCGGCCTGATGTCCCGCTTTTCGCCCATGATCCAAGCTCCTCTCGCATGGTGGTCCGCCGCCCTCATGGCGCTGCAGGGGATCAGGATAGGACGAGCGGGGTGGGAAGGCAAAAGAAAAGACCGTGGCGTACGGAACGTGAGAAACCTGGCACTTTTCACACAGAGGGGGTGGACATGCCGGGTGATGATATGCTAAACTGTCCTGGCGTGTGATTCGGAGGGGGACCCAGCTGAGGGTGCCAGACAGAGGAGCCGGATGATCCCTGGGTAACGCGTCGCAGCTTGAGACAGAGCACAAACGAGCTTGCCTCGGGAGTAGAGTTTGTCATGAAGGACGAAGCGGCCGCCCTGTCCGTGTCCGCAACCAGCTACGCCCCGTCACCTGTCGCCTTCTTCATCCCCGTGGATACCCGGAGATTTCGCGGCGTGCCCGGCGTGGCTAAGCGTGCGGTTGATCTGGTGCTCGCCAGCCTTGCGCTGCTGGTGTGCCTGCCATTCGGTCTGGTCATCGCGGCGCTCATCAAGCGCTCGAGTCCCGGACCGGTGTTCTTCGTCCAGGAGCGCCTCGGCAAGGACGGTCGTCCCTTCTCGTTCTACAAATTCCGGTCCATGCGCCATGACAGTGACGACGCGATCCATCGCCGGTTCGCCGCGATGTTCATCAACGGAGACAACGAGGGGTGCCGCGAGGAGAACGGCGGCCGCCAGGCGTTCAAACTCGAACGCGACCCCCGGATCACCTCCATCGGCCAATGGCTGCGGCGCACATCCCTGGACGAGTTGCCTCAGATCCTGAACATCCTGCGCGGCGAGATGACGCTGGTCGGTCCGCGCCCGCCCATCGCCTACGAGATCGAGAATTACCAGCCGTGGCATCTCGAGCGGTTGAAGGTCACGCCGGGCTTGACGGGAATGTGGCAGGTCATGGGTCGCAGCAGCGTGTCCTTCGACGAGATGGTGCACCTCGACCTCTACTACATCAATCACTGGTCGGCCTGGCTGGACATACGGATCCTTTTGCGGACGATTCCCGTCGTCCTGCGCGGGACCGGCGGTTATTGAGCGGGTGAAGAAGGCTCAAGAGTCGCGAGAATAATCCGAACACCATGCTGGAGAACGCGAAACCGCGGCGGGGCTTCCACTCGTCGGGGCCCGGCGAGGCTGTGCCGGTGCTCAGGGAAAGGACAGGCGTCATGATCAAGATGGGCGTTATCGGCTGCGGATACTGGGGGCCGAATCTCATCCGGAATTTCCACAACAATCCGGAAGTGGAAGTGGTCGCGATCGCCGACCTCGACAGCGCCCGTCTCGGTCACGTCGGCCGGCTCTACCCGGCGGCGACGACCACCAGCGACTACCGCGCGCTGGTGAACGACCCTGGGATCGATGCCGTGGTGGTCGCCACGCCGGTCTCGACGCACTACCCGATCGGCATGGAAGTCCTCGGCGCGGGCAAACACCTGTTTCTCGAGAAACCGATGGCGACCAACCCGGATGAATGCCGCCGTCTCATCGATCTCGCCGAGGCCAGGCAGGTGAAGCTGATGATCGGCCACACCTTCCTGTTCACGCCGGCCGTGCGGAAGATCGAATCGTTGATCCGGTCCGGGGACCTGGGCGAGGTGTACTATGTGTCGATCACGCGCGTGAACCTCGGCATCTTCCAGAAGGACGTCAACGTCGTCTGGGATCTCGCGCCCCACGACGTCGCGATGCTCAACTACCTCTTCAAGGCGCAGCCGGACGTGGTGAGCGCCACGGGGCGTTCCTACGTCCAGCGCGACAAGGGCATCGAGGACGTCGCCTTCCTCACCCTCGAATATCCCGGGCACCAGATCGCGCACATCCACGTCAGCTGGCTGGATCCCAACAAGATCCGCAAGTGTACCTTCGTGGGCAGCCGCCAGATGCTGGTCTATGACGACGTCTCGCCGACCGAGAAGATCCGCGTCTACGACAAGGGCGTCGAGGTCCAGCCGCATTACGACAATTTCGGGGAGTTCCAGCTCACGCTCCGATCAGGCGACATCTTCGTGCCGCACATCGACCAGTCGGAACCGTTGAAGGTCGAGGCGCAGCACTTCGTCGACGTGATCAAGGGCGCGGCCGAGCCGGTCAGCAGCGGTTACCTCGGACTCGAGGTCGTCGAGGTGCTGGAAAAAGCCTGCTTGTCGATCAAGGCCGACGGACGGCCGATGGAGTGCCTGTCGAAGGAATAGGCAAGCGAAAGGGCGACGTGGCCGCCGCTGAGCTCCGCGTGGCGATGATCGGCCAGAAGGGTTACCCCCCGGTCGGCGGCGGCATCGAACGTCACGTCGCGGAACTGGCGGGCCGCCTCGTCGCGCGCGGCTTCGCCGTCGACGTCTACAGCCGCCCGCATTACAGCCGCGTCTGCGGCGATACCGACATCCCCGGCCTGCGCGTCCTCCGCGTCCCGAGCCTGCCGACCAAGCACCTCGATGCGTTTTCGCACACCTTCCTGTCGTCATTGGATGCGTTGCGTCGTGGCACCGACATCATCCACTATCATGCGCTAGGGCCGGGGTTGCTCGCGTGGATGCCGCGGGTGTTCAGCGGCAAGCGCGTGGTGGTGACCGTGCATGGGCTCGACTGGCAACGGGAAAAGTGGGGCCGGTTCGCGCGGGAAGTGCTCAAGCTGGGCGAGGCGGCGAGCTGCCGATTCCCGCACCGGACCATCGTCGTGTCGCGGGCGTTGCAGGCGCACTTCCAGGCGCAGCGGGGCGTGGCGACCGCCTACATTCCCAACGGCATCACGCCGCCGTCGCCCCTCGGGCCGGAACTCCTGCGCGCCGAGGGGTTGCCCGAGGCCTACGTGCTGTTCGCCGCGCGCCTCGTACCCGAGAAGGGGCTGCACCTCCTCCTGGAGGCCCACGCGCAGTTGCCCGCCGAATTGCGGCGGGCGTTTCCCCTGGTGGTGGCCGGAGACGCGGGCTTCACGCGGGGCTACGCGCAGCGTCTGCGCGAACAGGCCCACCCGGAGGTCCGCTTCCTCGGCTTCGTGCACGGGCCGTTGCTGGAGTCGCTCTTCGCCAACGCCACCGTGATGGTCTTGCCGTCGACCCTCGAGGGATTGTCGATCACCTTGCTCGAGGCGATGTCGCACGGGCGCTGCTGCCTGGTCAGCGACATCCCGCCGAACGTGGAGGCGGCCGGGGGGTGCGCCGCGGTCTTCGCCTCCGGCGATGCCGGGAGCCTGCACCGCGAACTCGCCGGACTGCTCCAGGCCGAGGGCCGGCGCGCCGACCTTGGGGCCCGGGCGCGGGTGCACGCCGTCGCGAATTACTCCTGGGATACCGTGGCGGACCAGACGGCCACGCTCTATCGGCGCCTGTGCAAAAACGATGGATCCGTTGGTTGACAACCGTAGGCGCAGCGATTATCTACTTGGACGAACGGAGCGGGCATAGCTCAGTTGGTAGAGCACTACCTTGCCAAGGTAGTGGTCGCGAGTTCGAGTCTCGTTGCCCGCTCCATTTTCTTTGCCCGGAATCGCTTGCGCGCACTGCGGTTGCCTTGACATCGCGAATCCGAGTGGGCATACTTCGCGCCACGTGATTCGCCGCGAGATCTGCTGATTGGGGCGGCATAGCCAAGCGGTAAGGCGACGGTCTGCAAAACCGTTATCCCCGGTTCGATTCCGGGTGCCGCCTCCAGTCGATACCGCTCGCACGGCGTCGGACGCAACGGTGCCGGGATGGCGAAACTGGTAGACGCGGGGGACTTAAAATCCCCTGATGCGTTGCATCTTGCCGGTTCAAGTCCGGCTCCCGGCACCAGCATTGCAGCGCGACGCAACGTGCGGCGGGAGGCGACGTGCGACTGGCGTTCCTGTCGATCGGCCGGCACATCCACACCGAGCGTTGGATGGGCTACTTCGCGGAGCGCGGCCACGAGTGCCACCTCCTGACCGTCCAGCCGGGCCCCGTCCCCGACGTGACCGTTCACGACATCTCCACCGGGCACGGACCCAAGCCCTGGCGCTACCTCGTGTCGTTGCGGCGCGTGAGGGCGCTGCTGGCCCGACTCCAGCCAGATCTCCTGAACACCCATTTTCTGACCGGGTACGGCTACTGGGGCCATTTCAGCGCCTTCCATCCCAACGTCCTGACCGTCTGGGGCGACGATGTCTACGTCACCCCGCACGAGAGCGCCGTCAAGAACTGGCTCGCTCGCCGCGCGCTGGCCTCCTGCGACGCTCTCACCGGGGACTCGGCCGATATCCTGCGCCAGGCGAGCCGGCTCGGCGCCGATCCGCGGCGCAGCTACCGCGTGCTGTGGGGCGTCGACTTCGCGCGCTTCTGCCCGGCGCCCGCCGCGGCGTTCCGTCGCGAACTCGGCGTCGGCGACGAGGACGTGCTCTTCTTCTCGCCGCGCTCCTACACCCAGCCGTACTACAACATCGACGTGGTCATCGCGGCCGCCGCGCGGGTAGGCCGGGCGCTGCCGCGGGCGAGGTTCCTGTTCTCCGGCTACGAGGGCGACCCGCAGCCCTTCATCGACCGGGCCCACGCGGCCGGTCTGGGCGACTCCGTGCGGGTCCTGGGCCGGATCCCGCACGCGCAGTTCGCCGAGGCGCTCAACGCGGCCGACGTGTTCATCTCGGTGCCCTCGGTCGACGCCACCGCGGTCAGCCTTCTGGAGGCGATGAGCTGCGGGCGGGCGATCATCGTCTCGAGCTTGCCGTCGGCCCTGGAATGGGTGGCGGACGACAGGTCGGCGCTGGTCGTGCCACCCCGGGACGTCGCGAGTCTCGAGGCCGCGATGCTGCGCCTGGGCGCCGATGCGCAACTGCGCCGGCGCCTCGGCGAGGACGCGCTGCGGCGCGCGCGCGCCGACGCCGGTTTCGCGGCGAACATGGCAAACGTGGAGGGGATCTTCCGCCATCTCGTGGCCGGCGAGCCTTCGCTGCCGGAGGCGGTCTCGCTGGCGGCGCTGGACGGAGCGGCGAAGGACGCGTGATGATCCTGTCGGTCGTGATCCCGACGCGCGACAAGCGGCCGCTCCTGGAGCGCACGCTGGCGGCGCTGCGCGCGCAGGATCTCGGCGGCCGCGCCTGGGAGATCGTCGTCGTGAACGACGGGTCCACGGATGACACCGGCGACGCGCTGGCGCGACTCGCCCGGGACGCGGTCCCGCCGCTGCGCATCGTGACGCCGACGGCCAACGTGGGCCGGGCTGCGGCCCGCAATCTCGGCTGGCAGAAGGCCACGGGGCGGTGGGTGCTCTTCCTGGACGACGACATCGTCGTGCCGGAGGGGCTGCTGTCGGCGCACCTGGAGGTCCTGGGCGGCGATCCGCGGCTCGGCACCATCGGGCCGGCGGCCACCGACCCGGCGATCGTCGACGCGCCGCATTTCCACTACCTGGATTCGCGCGGCGTCGCGAAGCTCCCGGCCGGCCCGGCGCCGGCGCGGTATTTCGTCACCCAGAACGCCGCCGTACCCCGCGAGGCCCTCGCCGCCGTGGGTGGGTTCGACGAGGGGTTCTCGGCCTATGGCTTCGAGGATATGGACCTCGGCTTCCGGCTCGAGGACTGGGGCGTCCGCTTCCAGGTGTTGCCGCGTCCGGTGCCGCGCCACATCCATCACCACACCCTCGACGAGTACCTCGACAAGAAGCGGGTGTGCGGCCGCCATTCCCTGCGTGAGATCGCCCGGCGTCACCCGTCCCGGCTGCGGGAGATGCGCCTGGACCTCGTGCTGGACGCCGGGGGCGGGCGACCGTCCCTCGGCGCCCGTCTGCTGCGTCTCGTCCTCGACGGGCCGGCGGGAGCCGTTGCCGCGCAGATCCTGCGGCACTGGCCGTCGTCCGGGGCGGCGGGGCGTCCGGCGGCCCTGCGGCTGCATGCGCGGCTGATGGACCTGGCCGTCTTGCGGGCCTACCGCCAGGGGCTCCGCGAGACCTCCTGACATAGCAGCCATTTTGGCAGATATGCAGCCATTATGACATGCCGTCCTGCGGCCTCGTGGTTGGCGTCCGTCCAGCCCGGGCGTAACTTGTTGTTGCGAAATCGCTAAACAATCCGCGGCCGGGCGGTGGTGACGGCACGCCAGTTGTAAGGCCCGGCCCACACGTGGAGACGATCCGACCACCGTCGTCCTATCGAAGGAGTCGCGAGCATGGGCAAGATCATCGGCATCGACCTGGGCACCACCAACAGCGTGGTCGCCGTCCTCGAGGGCGGCGAGCCCAAGGTGATCCAGAACAAGGAAGGCAACCGGACCACGCCTTCCATCGTGGCCTGGAACAAGGCGGGCGAGAGGCTGGTGGGTCTGCTTGCCAAGCGTCAGGCGGTGACCAACCCCACGAACACCGTGTACTCCGTGAAGCGTTTCATGGGCCGCAACTTCGATGAAGTGGCCATGGAACGCTCCGAGGTTCCCTACGAGGTGGTGCGGGGGGCGAACGGCGACGCGCGGATCCGGACGTCACAGGGTGAGTCCACACCGGCGGAGATCTCCGCACAGATCCTGCGCAACCTGAAGGAGATCGCCGAGGAGCACCTCGGTCATCCCGTGACGGAGGCGGTCATCACCGTCCCGGCCTACTTCAACGACGCTCAGCGACAGGCCACCAAGGACGCGGGGAAGATCGCCGGCCTCGAGGTGAAGCGCATCATCAACGAACCGACCGCCGCGGCGATGGCCTACGGACTTGACAAGCAGAAGGAAGAGACCGTCGCGGTCTTCGACCTCGGTGGCGGCACGTTCGACATCTCGATCCTGGAGATCGCCGACGGCGTCTTCACGGTCAACGCGACCAACGGCGACACCCACCTCGGCGGCGACGACTTCGACCAGAAGGTCATCAACCATCTCGTGGAGACGTTCCGCCAGCAGGAGGGCATCGATCTCAGCAAGGACGCGATGGCCCTGCAGCGCTTGAAGGAGGCCGCCGAGCGCGCGAAGTGCGAGTTGAGCACGAGCACGCAGGCCGAGATCAACCTGCCCTTCATCACCGCCGACCAGAGCGGTCCCAAGCACTTTGCGCTCACCCTGACCCGCGCGAAGTTCGAGGCGCTGGTCGACGACCTGATCGAGCGCACGGTGCAGCCGTGCCTGAATTGCCTGCGCGACGCCGGCTTGCAGCCCGCGGACATCGACGAGGTCATCCTGGTCGGCGGTTCGACGCGTATTCCGGCGGTGCAGGCGAAGGTGAAGGAGCTCTTCAAGAAGGAGCCCAATCGCTCCGTGAACCCGGATGAGGTGGTGGCCATGGGGGCCGCCATCCAGGGCGGCGTGCTCGCCGGCGACGACCTGGGCATCGTGCTCCTGGACGTGACCCCGCTGAGCCTCGGCATCGAGACCCTCGGCGGCGTGATGACCCGGCTCATCGACCGCAACACCACCATTCCCACGCGCAAGAGCCAGGTCTTCTCCACCGCGGCGGACGGCCAGGACACCGTGGACATCCACGTTCTGCAGGGCGAGCGGGAGATGGCGCTAGACAACAAGACGATCGGCCGTTTCCAGCTGACGGGCATCCCGCCGGCGCCGCGCGGCGTGCCGCAGATCGAGGTCACCTTCGACATCGACGCGAACGGCATTCTCTCGGTCGCGGCCGTCGATCGGGCGACGCGCAAGGAGCAGTCGATCAGGATCCAGGCGGCGAGCGGACTCAGCGACGCGGAGATCGACCGCATGGTCAGGGACGCGGAGGCGCATGCCGGCGAGGACCGCAAGAAGCGGGAACTCGTGGACGTGCGCAACGAGGCCGATGCTCGCGTGCACCAGGCGCGCAAGACCCTCGGCGACCTGGGCGCGGACGTGCCGGAGCAGCAGCGCCAGGACGTCGAGACCAAGATCAAGGCGGTCGAGGAATCCGTGAAGGGTGAGGATCCGGCCATCATCCGCACCGCCGTGGAGGCCCTGATGCGGGTCGTCCAGGACCTCGCGGCCAAGGCCTACGAGAAGGCCGCCGCCGCCGAGGGTGGGCCGGGCGCCCAGAAATCCGGCGACGATGGCGCCAACCGGCAGCAACCGGGCCCGGACAACCCGGACGGACCGGTCGATGCGGATTTCGAGGTCGTGGACGAATAGGATGTTCGTTGTCAACCCGCCGGGACCGGGCTCCACGAGGGACCCGGGGCCCGGCGGGGCCGCGATCGCCAAACATGCAACTTGAAGTAAAATAACACATTATCGTTTTCCCCAAATTACGGGGCAGAAAAGATCCATTTTTTTCTGGAACTGGAATCGGTGACGTGCGTAAATATCGACCAGTTGAGTGGTGATTTATCGCCGAACGTAAGTGATCGAGGCCTGGCGCCTCGTTGAAGAGGGAGGGGTCCCGTGTACGAAGTCGAACTCAGCAGCGATCGCCGGGAAGATCCCAGCCTGCAGCACTATCTCCAGATGATCGGCAAGCACAGCCTCCTGACGAAGGAAGAGGAGTTCGAGTTGGCGCGCCGGATCCGCGAAGGCGACAAGGAGGCCCTTGATCGCCTGGTGAACGCGAATCTCCGCTTCGTCGTCAGCGTCGCCAAGAAGTTCCTGAATCAGGGCCTGAGCTACATGGACCTGATCGCCGAGGGAAATATCGGGCTCATCACCGCCGCCAAGCGGTTCGATGAACGCCGGGATTTCCGGTTCATCTCCTACGCGGTGTGGTGGATCCGCCAGGCCATCCAGAAGGCCATCGCCGAGCAGACCAACACCGTCCGGCTGCCGATCAACCGGTCGCAGCAGGCGCAGAAGATCAAGCGCAAGTCCCAGGAACTGGAGCAGCAGCACAAGCGGCCGATCCAGGAGGACGAGATCGCGGAGGCCCTCCAGCTCAGCACCCGCAAGATGGGGCAGATCCGCGCGGCCAGCCGCCCGATGATCTCCCTGGACCAGTCGATCTTCGACGACGACGCCACGCTCTCGGACACGCTGGTCAACGTCGACGACCTGGATCCCGAGCAGGGGTTCATCTCGGACGAACTCAGCGGCGAGGTCGCGGACGCTCTGGAGTTGCTGACGCCCCGCGAGCGCGAGATCGTGATGCGCTACTACGGGTTGGGCGATCTGGAGACGTCGTCCCTCGAGGCCATCGGCCAGGACATCAATCTCTCCCGTGAGCGCGTCCGGCAGATCCGGAACCAGGCGCTCAAGAAGATCCGGCAGGCTGTCAACGGCGAGAAGCTGGTGGACTTCCTGACGTGATCCGGCGGTGACGCAACACGATACGGCGCGGGCGGCGGCAACGCTTCCCGCGCTTGACTTTCGGGGACCCTTGGTTAAATTCTCGGGGCCCGGTGGGCGATTAGCTCAGTCTGGTTAGAGCGCTTGCTCGACACGCAAGAGGTCGCAGGTTCAACTCCTGCATCGCCCACCACCCAACGTTCGCGGATCGAGGTGGCTCCCCGGTGACACCTCGATTTTGCTATGAGGCCAGAGCACGCAGGTGGTGACAGATGGCCCAGGTCGAACTGGTTCTCCCTGACGGCAAGGTTCTCGCCGCGCAGTCCGGCACTCCGTACCGCGAGGTCGTTCGCGGCATCGGCGAGGGATTGCTCCGCAACGCGCTGGCCGTCCAGGTCGCGGGGGTCAACCACACCCTCGAGGACCCCGTGGACAGCGGCGGCGCGTTCAAGGTGATCACCCGCGGCACCGACGACGGGTACGACACCCTGCGCCACTCGACGGCGCACCTCATGGCGTGGGCGGTCCAGGAGCTCTTCCCCGGCGTGAAGTTCGGTTTCGGGCCGAGCATCGAGAACGGATTCTACTACGATTTCGACCGCGAGGACCCGTTCACGGACGAGGACCTCGTCCGCATCGAGACGCGCATGCGGGAACTGGCGGCCCGGGGCGAGCCGATCCGCCGCGAGGAGGTCGACCAGGCCGCGGCACGCGACCTGTTCCGCGAGCAACCCTACAAGCTCGACCAGATCCGCGAACTCGGCGACGAGGCGCGGCTCTCGGTCTACCGGCTCGGCGACTTCGCCGACCTCTGCGAGGGCCCGCACGTCCCCGACACGAAGGACCTCAAGGCGTTCAAGCTGCTGAGCGTCGCCGGCGCCTACTGGCGCGGCCGCAGCGATCAGCCGATGCTCCAGCGCATCTACGGCACCAGCTGGTTCAAGCAGAAGGACCTAGACGAGCACCTCCACATGCTGGAGGAGGCCAAGAAGCGCGACCACCGCAAGCTGGGCCGAGAGCTCGACCTCTTCGGTTTCCATGACGAGGCCGGCGCGGGCCTCAGCTTCTGGTACCCGCGCGGCGACGTGCTGCGCAGCCAGGTCACGGCCTACATGACCGAGACGCTGCGCCGCCACGGCTACGAGACGGTGACCACCCCGCACATCTCCCAGGCTTCGCTGTGGGATACCTCCGGCCACATGCAGTTCTACCGCGAGAATATGTACGTCTTCGAGCAGGACGAGCGTCCGCACGTCGTCAAGCCGATGAACTGCCCCGGCCACATCCTCATCTACAAGCGCAAGTCGCGCGGCTGGCGGAATCTGCCGGTGCGGTACGCGGAGCTCGGCACGGTCTATCGCGCCGAGTTGAAGGGCGCCCTGCACGGGCTCTTCCGCGTGCGCGGCTTCACCCAGGACGACGCCCACATCTTCTGCACGCCCGAGCAACTCGAGGACGAGGTGAGCGGTTGCCTGGGACTGGTCAAGGAGGTCCTCGGGACCTTCGGCTTCCACGAGTTCAAGGTCGAGCTCTCGGTGCGCGACCCGCAGAACAAGGGGAAGTACGCCGGCACCGACGAGGAGTGGGATGCGGCGGAGAGATCGCTGGTCTCGGCGATGGCGCGCCACGGCTTCGAATACACCCGCGAGGAGGGCGAGGCCGTCTTCTACGGTCCGAAGATCGACGTCAAGCTCATCGACGCGATCGGCCGGAAGTGGCAGGCGTCCACCGTCCAGTTCGATTTCAACCTACCGCGGCGCTTCGACGTCACCTACACCGACCGGGACGGCCAGGAACGCTACGTCTACATGGTGCACCGGGCGATCCTCGGTTCGGTCGAACGATTCATCGGGGTCCTCACCGAGCACCATGCCGGTGACTTCCCGCTCTGGCTGGCGCCCGAGCAGGTGCGCGTGCTCTCGGTGAGCCGCGACCAGCACGAGTACGCGCGGGACGTGGCGGCACGGTTGCGGAACCACGGCCTGCGGGCGGAGGCCGACGAGCGGGAAGAGAAGATCGGCTTCAAGATCCGCGAAGCGGAGACCATGCACGTGCCCTTCATGCTGGTGGTGGGGGCGAAGGAAGCGGAATCGGGGCTGGTCGCGGTCAGGCGCCGGAAGGTCGGCGATCAGGGAGCGAAATCCGTGGACGACCTGGCGCGGGAAATGCTTGACGAGGTGGCCGCACGGCGTTAACGTTCGCGGGTTAACGAATATACGGAACCCGGCAGCGGGACGAGCGCCGCGGTTCCAGATGCAAGAAGAGGTCCGCCCTCTCACCGACTCCGCCCCTTACGGGTCTGACCCTTCTGGGCGAGCGGTTGCCGATCCCGAGGCGGGCCTTTGTGCCCGCCTCGTGCCGTCGGGGCGGGTGTGGCGCGACACCAGCAGGAGGTGGGCATATCAAGGCCATCAAGACGACGACCCGCGTGAATCGCATGATCAAGATTCCCCGCGTGCTCGTGGTGGACGAGGAAGGGGAGCAACTCGGGATCCTGGACACCCGCGAGGCGCTGGCGATCGCCGAGGAGCGAGGCCTGGATCTGGTCGAGGTGGCGCCGACGGCCCGGCCGCCAGTATGCCGGATCATGGACTACGGCCGTTACAAGTACGAGCAGAGCAAGAAGGCCCGGAAGGCCAAGCAGGCGTCGCACACGGTCAAGGTCAAGACGATCAAGTTCAGGCCCAAGACGGACGAGCACGACTACGAGTTCAAGAAGAAGCACATCATCGACTTCCTCGACAAGGGGAACAAGGTGAAGGTGATCATGCAGTTCCGCGGCCGGGAGATCTCCCACCTCGATCTGGGGCTGGAGTTTCTCAATCACCTCGTGGAGGAACTGGCGGAGTTCGGCGTACCCGAATCGCATCCGCAGCGCGAGGGTCGTCTGATCACTTTCATTCTGGCGCCGCGCAAGACGGCAGTGAAATAGACGGCGACGGGACTACCGCAAGCTAGCAGTACACCACAACGGTCAGCGCGCCACTGCAGCCGGCGCACGGAGAGAACCGACCATGGGCAACAAGATGAAGACCAACCGCTCGGCGGCGAAGCGCTTCCGGACCACCGGCAGCGGGCGCGTGAAGCGGGGCAAGGCCTTCCACGGCCACCTCTTCACGGCAAAGAGCCAGAAGCGCAAGCGCAACCTGCGCAAGAAGGAAATGATGGCCCCGGCGGATCTCGGCAGGGTCCGGCGGATGTTGGGCACCGGTGGTTGAGACGTCCCTCATCCGACCGACGGGATTTCGTACGAGGCTAAGGAGACACGATCATGCCTAGGGCAACAAACAACCCGGCGGCCAAGCAGCGCCGTAAGCGTATTCTCAATCGTGCCAAGGGGTTCTACGGAACGCCGAAGAGCAACATCCGCGAAGGCCGGCATCGGGTCGAACGGGCCATGGCCTACGAGTACCGCGACCGCAAGGTGCGCAAGCGGGACTTCCGCCGGTTGTGGATCACGCGCATCAACGCCGCGTGCCGTCTCAACGGCCTGAGCTACAGCCACTTCATCAACGGTCTGAAGAAGGCGGAGATCACGATCGACCGCAAGGTCCTGGCGGATCTGGCCGTGCACGACGCGACGGGCTTCGCGCGCCTGGCCGAGGTCGCGAAGAACGCGCTGTAAGCCATGTCCGACACTCTGGATCGCCTCAAGGTCGAAGCCCTGTCGCTCATCGACCAGGCAACGGACACGCGTCAGCTCGAAGAGACGCGTGTGCGTCTGCTTGGCCGCAAGGGCCAGTTGACGCTGCAACTGCGCGCGCTCAAGGACCTTCCCGAGGAGGAGCGGCGCAGTTTCGGCGCGGGGCTGAACGTGCTCAAGGACGAACTGGCGGCGCGCCTGGCGGAGCGCCAGGCGGTGCTCGAAGGTGCCGCGGCCGACGCCGGGCCCGGAGTGGACCTGACCCTGCCGGGTCGACCGCGCACGGAGCTCGGCACGCTCCATCCTTTGAAGGTGGTGCTCGAGGAGATCTGCGACGTCTTCTATGGCCTCGGCTTTAGCCGTGATGAAGGGCCCGAGGTCGAACTGGATTACTACAACTTCACGGCCCTGAACTTCCCCGACGACCACCCGGCGCGGGACATCCAGGACACCTTCTACATCAGCGACAAGGTGTGCCTGCGCACGCAGACGTCCCCGGTCCAGGTGCGGACCATGGAACGGGTGAAGCCGCCGCTGGCCTACGTGTTCCCCGGCCGGGTATACCGCAACGAGAACAGCGACGCGTCGCACTCCTCGGAGTTCTATCAGCTCGAAGGTCTCTGCGTGGATCGCGACGTGAGTCTGGCGGACCTGCGGGAGATCGTGGGACTGTTCGTGCAGGGGTTCTTCGGCGAGGCGCGGCAGACCCGCTTCCGCCCGCACTACTTCCCGTTCACCGAACCGTCGGTCGAGGTCGACATGGTGTGCGTGAAGTGCGCCGGGAAGGGCTGCGGCGTCTGCGGGCAGACAGGCTGGCTGGAGATCATGGGCGCCGGTATGGTCCACCCGCGGGTGTTCGCGGCGGCTGGTTACCCCGTCGACGCCTACACCGGCTACGCCTTCGGCATGGGTATCGACCGCATCGCGATGTTGCGGTACGGCATCGACGACATCCGCCTCCTGTACGAGAACGATCTGCGTTTCCTGGACCAATTCCGAGGTGTGCTGTGAAGATCAGCCTGGACTGGTTGCGGGAGTACGTGGCCATTCCCGTCTCGCCGCAGGAACTCGCCGATAAACTCACCGCGGCGGGGCTGAACGTCGAGGGAATCACCGAGATCAACCGGACCTTCCCCGAGGTCGTCGTCGGCCGGGTCGTGTCGCGGGAGGGTCATCCGGACGCGGACCGGCTCAGTCTCTGTCGCGTCGACGTGGGCGCGGGCGAGGCCTTGCAGATCGTCTGCGGCGCGGCCAACGTGCGGGAAGGACAGTATGTCTTCCTGGCCAAGGTCGGCGCGGCGCTGCCGGGCGACATGCGCATCAAGCGGGCGAAGATCCGCGGCGTCGAGAGCTGCGGGATGATCTGCTCCGAGAAGGAGCTGGGCCTGGCGGCGGAATCCGCCGGCATCATGGAACTCGCCGGCACGCCGGTGCCGGGCACGCCGGCCGACGATCTGATCGGGTACCGCGACGCGGTGCTCGACGTCGAGGTCACGCCGAATCGGCCGGACTGGTTGAGCCATTTCGGCGTTGCGCGCGAGGTCGCCGCCATCTTCGGCACCAAGGTGACGCTGCCGCGCGTCTGGGCGCCCCAGCAGGGTTCGGGACTGGGCTGGCGGGTGGAGATCGAGCGTTTCGCGGACTGCCCCCGCTACACGGCGCACGGGGCGGAAGACATCGCGTTGCGTCCGGCGCCGACGTTCATGCAGAACCGGTTGCGCGCCGTCGGCCAGCGCCCGATCAACAACGTCGTCGACATCACCAATTACGTGATGCTCGAACTCGGACAGCCGCTGCATGCCTTCGATCAGGAACGGCTGCGGGGCGACACGATCCACGTGCGACGCGCCGGGAAGAAGCAGACGGTGATCACGCTCGACGGGCAGGAGCGGGAGATCGCGGCCGACGATCTGGTGATCGCGGACAGCGAGGTTCCCGTCGCGCTGGCCGGCGTCATGGGCCTGGCGAACAGCCAGGTGCGCGAGCAGACGCGCAGCCTGCTCCTGGAGAGTGCGTTCTTTTCGCCGCTGCTCGTGCGGCGCACCAGTCGTCGCCTCGGGCTGCTCAGCGAGTCGTCGTACCGCTTCGAGCGTGAGGCCGACTGGGACATGGTCCGGTTCGCGGCCTACCGGGCGCTGCATCTCCTGCAGGAGCACGCCGACGCGGTCGTGGTGAACGAGAGCGCCGACCGGGCCGATCCCGACCGGCGGCCTCCGGCTGACCTGCCGTTGCGCGTGGGCCAGGCCAATCGCGTGCTCGGAACCGACCTCACCGTGGAGGACGCCGCCGGACTGCTCCAGCGCCTCGGCCTGAAGGTGCAGCCGCTCGGCGGCGCGCGCGGCGCCAACGTCGTCAACCTCATGGTGGCCGTACCCAGCTTCCGCCGCGACATCAAGCAGGAAGTCGATCTCATCGAGGAGATCGCGCGCACGCACGGATTCGACCGTCTCGAGGGCAGCGGCCACCGGCCGCGAGCGACGGGGGTGGTTCGCAGCCGCCTGGACACGGTCCAGGACCAACTGCGCCGGCACCTGGCCGCGGTCGGATTCCGCGAGATCGTCACCTCGACGTTCACCTCGCGCCGCGACGTGGACGCCCTCGGCTTCGCGGCGGACGACCCGCGCCGCGAGTGCCTCTCGGTGCTGGCCGCCAGCCACGGCGGCGAGACCCTCCTGCGCACGAGTCTGGTGCCGAGCTTCGTCGACGTCGCCCGCCGCAATCTGAATGCGGGCGCGCCGGTGCCGGTGCGGCTGTTCCAGATCAACCGCGTGTACTGGCCGGCGGGGGAACGTCCGGCCAGCGTCCGGCACGACGACGAGCGGTTGCTGCCGGAGGAGCCGCTGTATCTCCAGTTTGGCTGCGCCGGCGACGTCCCGGCGGGCATGGGGGGCCTCGACGGCGACCTGCTCGAGATCCGAGGACTGCTGGACCAGGTCGGGCAGTTGCTGCGCGTGCCTCTGGTGGTCGAGCCCGGCGGGGAGCAGCCTTACCTGGAAGCGCGCCGACAGTGGACGGTCCGGCGGGCCGACGGCCGCATCCTCGGCGCCGCGGGGCGGCTGGCCGCTGCCGTGGCCGCCAGGCTGGATCTGGATCACCCGGCGGCGCTCGCGGAAATCGAACTCAGCCGGCTGGACCTGCAGCCGGCGCCGGTCAAGTATCGTGGCTTCGTCCGCTACCCGGCGGTCAAGCGCGATCTTTCGTTGCTGGTGCCTCGCGACGTGACGTACCAGCAGCTGGCGGACGCGGTCCGGGCGGCGGCGGGACCGCTGCTCGAAGAGCTGGAACTCTTTGATTTATATTCAGATAATCGCGTCGCCGAAGGCGCCACGGCGTATGGAATTCGCTTGAAGTTCCGTTCGGCCGACGGTAACCTCGAAGGCAAGTTGGTGGACGCGACGCTCGCATCCATCGTCGGTGCGCTGTCCACGCAACTCGCTGTGCGCCTGCGCAGCTGATCCGCCGCCCAGCGGCAAGCAAAAGGATTTGCGCCTGCCATGGATGATCAGTTCGCCAAGCTCGAGGCCAAGGTCGCCGACGCGATCGAGCTCATCAAGGGACTCCGGAGCGAGAACACGCGGCTGCAGGGGCAGTGCCGGGACCTGGAACATCAGGTCGTGGAACTCACGGATGCCGGCGCCCGCCTGCAGCATGAACTTGCCGAGGCGCGGGACGCCGCGGCGCAAGCGGGACAGTTCGAGGCGAAGCGTAGACTCATCGAGGAGAGGGTCGGAGGCCTGCTGGATAAGCTGGAGGCCATGGGGTAGAGACCCGAGGCGGGGTGCAATGACCGGTCCGGACGGCGTGACCGTCACCATCTTCGGCCGCGATTATACGCTCCGCGCGGAGGGGGACGAGGGGTACCTCGTCCAGCTCGCGCGCGTTGTCGATGACCGGATGCAGGAGGCCGCGGTGGTCAGTGGCGAGTCGTCGCCGCTGCAGGTCGCGGTGCTGGCGGCGCTCAATCTGGCGGATGATCTGCAGCGTGAGCGCGAGTGTCGCCACAGCCTCGACGAACGCGTCGGCCGCATCGCCGGCCGGCTTTCGGCCGAGGTTGCCAGAGACCGGGCTGAAGGTGTATAATGAGCCAAAGGTTCCCTGCTGGGTTCGTGATGTGTCACACAAGTGAGCCAACACTTCGATCGCGGGATTCCGGAGTTCCGAGGCGAAGGCCGCGCCGTGAGCGGTGCACGCCGCAGCCGAGGACAGGAAACCCACCTGGAGCAACACGGTTCAGTTGCTTCTGACACACACGACCAGGCGGGGAATCTTTCTGTCTGCCCGCCTTGTTCTCCCGCCCCCTTCGAGGTTGCAGGAAAGGAGCCATGATGCCGCAGGTTCCGGTGTTGGTCTATGTCCTCACCGCCGCGGTGATCTCCTTTGGTGCGGGATGGCTTGCCCATCGGGCACGCGTCGCCCGCCTGCACGCGCAGGCGCGGGGCATTCGCGAACACCTCCTCGCCGAGGCGCACAAGGACGCTGAGGAGATCCGCAAGGGCGCCAAGCTGGAGGCCAGGGAGGAAGTCCTCCAGGCCCGCCAGCGCTTCGAATCCGAGACGGAGAAGGCGCGGCGGGAGCACGCGCGTCGCCAGGAAGCCCTGGACCAGCGCGAGACGGCGTTGACCCAGAAGACGGGTTTCCTCGACAAGAAGGAGGCCCGACTCGGCGAGACCGAGGAGGAACTCAAGCGCGAGCGGTCCGTCGTGCAGTCCCGTCAGAAGGAAGCTGAGGATCTCCGTCGCGAGCAGGCGTTGAAGCTGGAAAGCATCGCCGGCATGAGCGCCGACGCGGCGCGGGAGATGCTCGTCTCGCAGATGGTCGACTCCGCCCGGCACGCCGCCGCGAAACAGGTTCTCCAGGTGCGGGAGGAACTCGAGCGCAACGCCAAGCGCGAAGCGCAGAAGGTCATCAGCCTGGCGGTGCAACGCTACGCCGCGGAGCACGTCGCCGAGGAATCGGTGTCCGTCGTCGACTTGCCCAACGAGGAGATGAAGGGGCGGATCATCGGCCGCGAGGGCCGGAATATCCGCGCGTTCGAGGTCGCGACCGGCGTCGACGTCATCATCGACGACACGCCGGAGGCGGTCATCATCTCGGCCTTCGATCCCGTCCGGCGCGAAGTCGCGCAACTTTCCCTCAAGCGCCTGATCAAGGACGGCCGCATCCACCCGGGTCGCATCGAGGAGGTTGTCCTCAAGACCCAGCAGGAGATGCAGGAGCGGCTGCGGGAACTCGGCGAACAGGCCTGCCTGGCCGTGGGGCTGCAGAACATCCATCCTGACCTGGCGCCGATCATCGGACGCCTGCACTACCGGACCAGTTACGGTCAGAACCTGCTGGTCCACTGCCGCGAGGTCGCGGGCGTCGCGGGTGTGATCGCCAGCGAACTCGGGCTGGATCCGCAACTGGCGCGGCGTTGCGCCTTCCTGCACGACATCGGCAAGGCCGTGGACCACGAAGTGGATGGACCGCACGCGGAGATCGGCGGCCGGATCCTGCGCAAGTACGGCGAGAGCGACATCGTGCTCAACGCCGTCGAAGGCCACCACAACGACTGCGAGCCGATTTCCCCGTACACCTTCATCACCGCGGCGGCGGATGCGGCGTCGGCCTCGCGGCCGGGCGCGCGGCGCGAGAGCATCGAATCCTACGTGAAACGGCTGGAGAACCTCGAACGGATCGCCGAGAGCTTCGCCGGCGTGGAGAAGTCCTACGCGATCCAGGCGGGGCGCGAGATCCGGATCCTGGTCGACCACACGCAGGTGTCCGACGCCGAGGCCGCGCTCCTGGCAGAGGAGATCGGCCGGCGGGTGGAGAACGAACTGCAGTACCCGGGACAGATCAAGATCATGGTCATCCGGGAGACGCGAGCCATGGCCGTGGCCAAGTAGGGGAGTGGCCGTGACGCGACAGTTGCTCGGCCTGCCGGTGCGCGACGCGGTCCTGGCGGAGATCAGGCGCAAGGTCGCCGGCGCGGCGCGGCCGCCGGGTCTCGCGGTGGTGCTGGTCGGGGACGATCCCGCCTCGCGGGTCTACGTCCGCAACAAGGAGAAGGGCTGCGAGGAGGCGGGGTTTCGCCACGTCACCCACCGCCTGCCCGCGGACGCGGCGGAAGCGACGGTCCTCGCGCTGATCGGCGAGTTGAATGCCGATCCCTTCCTGGACGGCATCCTGGTGCAGGTGCCGCTGCCGGCACACCTGGATGGCGACCGGCTTCTTGCCGCCGTGGACCCGCGCAAGGACGTCGACGGCTTCCACCCGCTGAACCTCGGCCTGCTCGTCGCCGGCAAGCCGCGCACCGTGGCTTGCACGCCGAAGGGTGTGCTGCGCCTCCTGGCGCACTACGAGATTCCGGTGGCCGGACAGCGCGTCGCGATCGTCGGGCGCAGCGTGATCGTCGGTCGGCCGCTCGCTCTGCTCCTGAACCTCAAGGGATCGCTGGGCGACGCGACGGTCACGATGTGCCACTCGCGGACGCCGGAGCTAGCCGCGGTCACGCGTGACGCCGACATCGTCGTCGCCGCCATGGGTGTGCCCGCCGCGCTCGGGCGCGATCATGTGAAGCCGGGCGCCGTGGTCGTGGACGTCGGCATGAATCGCGTCCCGGACGCGACGACACGCTCGGGTTACCGGTTCGTGGGCGACGTCGATGCCGCCGCTCTCGAAGGCCACGCCGGGGCCTTGACGCCGGTGCCGGGCGGCGTGGGGCCGATGACCATCGCGATGCTGCTCGAGAACACCTGGGAGGCCATGGTGCGCGAGGAGGGACCGAAGTGTCCGACGCCTGGGCCCGGGACCTGAGCCGCCAGCAGCAGGAGTGCGAGCGGGAACTCCGCCGCGTGCTGCGAGACAAACGGGGGATCCCTGGGGAATTGCGTCGTGCCATGGCGCACAGCCTCTTCGGGGGCGGCAAGCGGTTGCGGCCGGTGCTGGCGGTCTGGTGCTGCGATGCACTCGGGACGGACGCCAGCCGGCATGCCCTCGCGTTGAAGGCCGGCGCGGCGCTGGAGATGATCCACACCTACTCCCTGATCCACGACGACCTGCCGGCCATGGACGACGATGTCCTGCGCCGGGGCCGGCCGACCTGCCACGTGGTGTATGGCGAGGGGCCGGCGATCCTGGCCGGCGACGCGCTCCAGGCGCTGGCCTTCGAGATCCTGGCCGGTTGCGGCGCCGGCGGCGCCCGGCTGGTCACCCTGGTCGCCGATGCGGCCGGTCCGGCCGGGATGGTCGGCGGCCAGCAGGAAGACCTCGCCGCGGAGCACCTCCCGGTCACCGGCGCCATGGTCCGCCGGATCCACCAGCGCAAGACGGCAGCCCTGATCGCGGCGAGCCTGGAGGTGGGCGCCGTGGTCGCCGGCGCGCCGGCGACGGTCCAGAATCGCCTCTCGGCGGCAGGTCGGCAACTCGGTCTGGCTTTCCAGGCCGCCGACGATGTCCTGGACGTCACGGCGACCAGCGAGCAACTGGGCAAGACGGTAGGCAAGGATCGGGAGGCGGAAAAGGCGACCTGGGTCCGGGCCGAGGGACTTGCGGCGGCGCAGGCCAGGACGCGACGGTACGGCCGGCGAGGCTTGGCCCTGCTCGAGGCGGCGTTGCCCGCGGGGCCGCGAACGTTGCGGCTGCTGGACCTTGCGCGGATCATGTGGCAGAGAACCCACTGAGGTCATCGTGACGCGACCCGGACTGGACATCTGGATCCTCGTGACCCTTGCCGCCGCATCGTGCCAGATCGCGAAGGTGGCGGCGTACTCGGTCGCCCAGCGCCGGCTGAATCTGGCCGTCCTGGCGCAGAGCGCCGGCCTGCCGAGCCTGCACGCGGTGGTCGGCTCGGCGCTCCTGGGGCTCCTGATCCTGAACACGGGATTCGGCTCGGCGGAAACCTCCGTCGGACTGGTCTTCCTGGTCATCACGGTGTTCGATTCGGTCCGGGTGCGGGGGGCGGCGCAGGCCCAGCGACGCATCGTCCACGACCTGGTGCTGCGCAGCGCGCACGCGAGTCTTCTGCAGCGGCGCGTCACCACGTATCTCGATCCGATCGCGCATGCGCCCGTCCATGTCGTCGTCGGCCTGGTCTGGGGCGCTCTTTTCGCGGTGGCGTTCGCGGCGCCGACGGGTTAGGCTCTGCTCGAAGGAGTGTCCGTATGGCCCAGTTACTGCCGCAGATACGCGGTCCCGAGGACCTCAAGCCGCTGACCCCGGCCGAGCTCGAGCAACTCTGCCGGGAACTGCGCGATGAAGTCATCTCGACGGTGTCCCGCACCGGCGGCCATCTGGGCGCCAGCCTCGGCGTGGTCGAGTTGACCGTGGCGCTGCACCGCGTCTTCGCGTCGCCGCGCGACAGGATCGTCTGGGATGTCGGCCATCAGGCGTACGTCCACAAGCTGCTGACCGGGCGGCAGGATCGTTTCGGCACCCTGCGCCGCCGCGGCGGCCTGTCCGGGTTCCCCAAGCGCAGCGAGAGCGAGCACGACACCTTCGGCGTGGGGCACGCCAGCACCGCCGTGAGCGCCGCGCTGGGCTATGCGCGCGCGCGCGACGCCCTCGGCGAAGCCAGCCACGTCATCGCCGTGGTGGGCGATGGCGCCCTCACCGGCGGCATCGCGTACGAGGGACTCAACAACGCCGGCCTGGCGCAGACCGACCTCATCGTGATCCTCAACGACAACCAGATGAGCATCTCGCCGAACGTCGGCGCGATCTCGCGCTACCTGACCTTGATCACGAGCGACCGCTACTACCGCCGCTTCGAGGCGGATCTCTGGAACCTGCTCGGCATGGTCCCCAAGGGCGGCCTGGCGCAATCCCTCGCGAGCCGCATCAAGGAAGGGCTGAAGAACCTCATCGTCCCCACGGTGCTCTTCGAAGAACTCGGCTTCAGCTACTACGGCCCCATCGACGGCCATGACCTGCCCACCATGATCCGCACCCTCGAGTCGGTGCGGCGCATCAAGGGGCCGGTCCTGGTGCACGCGGTCACGGAGAAGGGCAAGGGATATCCCTTCGCGGAACGCGACGACCAGCGCTACCACGGGGTCGGGAAGTTCGACAAGGAAGAGGGCATCAAGGTCCTGCCGACCCGCGTGCCGAGCTTCACCGAGGTCTTCGGGCAGACCCTGGCGACCCTGGCCGAGGCGGACTCGCGGATCCACGGCATCACGGCCGCCATGCCCTCCGGCTCGGGCATCGACATCATGGCGAAGACGATGCCGGACCGCACCTACGACGTGGGCATCGCGGAGCAGCACGCCGTCACCTTTGCGGCCGGCCTCGCCTGCCGTGGCCTGCGGCCGGTGGTCGCGATCTACTCCACGTTCTTGCAGCGCGCGCTGGACCAGATCATCCACGACGTGGCGCTCCAGGATCTGCCGGTCGTCTTTGCGGTGGATCGCGCGGGCGTCGTCGGGGAGGACGGGCCGACTCACCACGGCGTCTTCGATCTCACGTTCCTGCGCATGATTCCCGGCCTGGTCGTGATGGCGCCGCGCGACGAGGACCAGCTACGCCACATGATCGCCACCGGCCTGGCGCGAGAGGACGGTCCTTCGGCGATCCGTTACCCGCGCGGCAACGGGCTAGGCGTCGCCTGCGACGGTCCGCCGACCCCGTTGCCGATCGGCACCGCCGAGGTCCTGCAGGAGGGCGACGACCTCTGCCTGCTAGCCGTCGGCAGCATGGTCGAGGCCGCGCGGCAGGCCGCCGTCAAGCTCACGGTGGCCGGAGTCGCCGCCGAGGTGGTGGACATGCGGTTCGTGAAGCCGCTGGATACCGCGCTGCTGGCCGATGTCTGGCGCCGGCATCGCGTGGTGCTCACGGTCGAGGAGAACGCGCTAGCCGGCGGCTTCGGCGCCGGGGTGCTCGAGTGGGCCTCGGCGCACGCCGATACTGGTGACGCTCGCGTCGTCTGCCTCGGCATTCCGGACGGCTTCCAGGACCAGGCGAGCCGAGCCGAGTTGCTGGCCGACCTCGGCCTCGACGCGGATGGCATCGCGGCGCGCGCACTGAGCGCCTGGCAACAGCGGAGCGCCCGCGCGGATGCGCAGGATGCGTGCTAGGACGGCGCAGATGACCTCACCCCGGCGGATCGGCTCTCTCGGCCTGTGCGGAAACCCGCACAAGGACGGCTTGTTGCCGGCGCTCGCCGCGATCCGCGAGATCTGCGCCGCCGGTGATGTCCGGGTGCAATGGTCCCGCGATCTCGGCCGCCTGCTCGGCGAGGAGTCGGCAGGCGTGGATGACCCGGAGCTGGTGGCGACGTCGGACGTGATCGTCGCGCTCGGCGGCGATGGCACCATGCTGCGCGCCGCGAGGATCATCGGCACCAGCGGCGTGCCATTGCTGGGCATCAACCTCGGCTCGCTGGGCTACCTCACCGACGTTCCCGTCGCCGAGTTGCCGGACGCGATCAGGAGGATGCTTGCTGGTGAGTACCACCTCGAGACGCGGACGCGGGTCGAGTGCACCCTCTGGCGCGACGGCCGGGTGATCGCGGACGTCGCCGGCCTCAACGACGTCGCGGTGAACATGGGCGCTCTGCCCCGTACCATCGTCCTCGAACTGCGCGTCGACGGCGTCTTTCTGGGCCGGTTTCTCGGCGACGGGATCATCTTCGCCACCGCGACCGGGTCGACCGCCTACAACCTGTCGGCCGGCGGTGCCATCTGCGAACCCCAGCTGCCGACGTTGCTGGTGACGCCGATCTGCCCGCACAGCCTCGGCATGAGACCGCTGGTCCTGGGGCCGGAAACCAACCTCGAGGTGGTGCTGCACGAGGTGGGCAACGGGGCGACCATGACGACAGATGGTCAGATTCCGACGTCCTTGCTGCGTGGAGACCGGTTGCGCTGTCGCGTGACGGCGCCGGTCGTCAACCTCGTGAAATTCCCCGACAGCAATTTCTTCCGTGTCCTGCGCCACAAGCTGAACTGGGGCGCGCATCCGCGCGTGCGCTGGAACGGCCGCCGCGGCGAGACGGGACCGGTGACGGCCGAGGAGCCGGCCTGATGCTGCTCGAACTGCGGATCGGCAATCTCGCTCTCGCCGCGGACGTGGCTGTCTCGTTGCGGCCGGGACTCACCGCGCTCACGGGAGAGACCGGCGCCGGGAAATCCATGATCGCCGGCGCGCTCGCGCTGCTGGCGGGCGACCGCGGCGACCGGGACCTGGTGCGGGCCGGCGAGGAACTTGCCTGGGTCGAGGGTGTGTTCGATCTGTCGGCGCGCCCCGACCTGATCGCCGTCGCGACGCGGCTCGGCGTGCCCCTGGGGGAGGACGCCGTGCTCGTCTTGCGCCGGGAGATCCGGCGCGAGGGTCGCGGACGCGTGCTCGTCAACGGGCTCGTCTCCTCCCTGGCCGTCCTCGAGCGGCTGGGACCGCACCTCCTGGCCGTGCAGAGCCAGGACCAGCAACGCGAACTCGCTCTTCCCGGCTTCGCGCGGGACTTCCTGGATCATCTCCTCGGTCTCGCCGGACTGCGCGACGACGTGGCGGGCGCCCTCGCGGCGTTCCGCGAGGCGGCGCAGGCGCTCGCGCAACGCGAGCAGGAAACGGCGCTCGCCCGTGAACAGGCCGACCTCTGGCGGTATCAGCACGAGGAGCTGGTCGCAGCCTGCCTGCGCGAGGACGAGGAGGCGGATCTCGCGGAGCGCATCGCCGAGAAGCGGCATGCGCACGACCTGCAGACGGCGGCGGCGGCCGCCCTGGCCCGCCTCGACGAGGGCCCGGCGGCGGCGCGCGGTAACCTCGGTGCCGCCCTGGCGGCCCTGACGACCCAGGCGGCGAGGAGCCCCCGCGTGGCCGCGGCCCGCGAGGGCCTGGTGACGGCGGCCGAGTTGATGGCGGACGCGGCCCACGCCCTCGAGAGCTTTCTCGACCAGCTGGACCTGGACCCCCGCGGACTCGACGAACTCGAGGACCGGAAGGCGCTCTACGAGGATCTGCGCCGCAAGTACCGGCACGACGTGGCGGGCCTGCTGGCGTTGCAGACGACGCTGGCGCAGAGGATCGAGCGCCACGACAGCGCCCGACGAGACCTCGCGGACCTCGAGGCCGCCGTGGCGTCGACTCGCGCGGCCCTGTCTACCGCGGCCGCTCGGTTGCGCGAACGGCGGCAAGCCGGGGCGCCCCGTGTCGCGGCGGCCGCGCAGACGTTGATCCGCCCGCTGGCTTTGCCGAGCCTGGAACTCGAGTTTGCGGTCGCGCCCCACGCCGTGCCCGGAGAACTCGATGTCGGCGGCGTGTCCTGCCGGGTGGAGGCGCACGGCGCGGATCGCGTCGAGCTGCTCGCCCGCACCAACCCGGGGGAATCGCGCGGCGCCGTCGCCGCCGTGGCCTCGGGCGGCGAGCGCAGCCGCATCCACCTCGGGTTGACCGTGATGCGCCAGGGCGAGGCTGGCGGTCCGCTGGTGCGCCTCTTCGACGAGGTCGATGCCGGCCTGGGCATGGACGCAGCGCCGCCGATCGCCCATCTGCTGCGCCGACTGGCGCGGAACGGCCAGGTGCTGTGCATCACGCACCTGCCGACCCTGGCGGTGCATGCCGACCAGCACCTGGCGGTGACCAAGCGGGTCGAGACGGGACGGACGACCCTGCGGGTGAGCGAACTCGCGGACGAGGCGCGCATCCGGGAGATCGCCCGCTTGCTGGGCGGCGAGGGCTTCGGCGGCGAGGACACCGAACTCCAGTCCGCGTACGCGCGGGAGTTGCTGGCCGCGGGCGGGAGCGCGGCGGCAGGCGCTTGACACCCCCCGCCAATCGCGTAAGTTAGTGCCGCGTTGCCGCCGTTGCGTCATCGGGCGCCCGTAGCTCAGCTGGATAGAGCGTCAGCCTCCGGAGCTGAAGGCCACAGGTTCGAATCCTGTCGGGCGCACCAGACCCCACCATACGGATATGTTTCTGAGACTGTTCTTCGTCCTCCTGCTGGTCTTCTGGGTCGTGCCGCTCGTGAAGCGGTTCATGACGCGAAGCCGTCGGCCGCTGCCGGACGCCAGCGCCCCGCGCCGTCGTCCGGAACGCGACGATCACCTCGCGAACCTCACCCGACAGGACATCAGCGATGCCGAATACGAAGACCTCCCGCCGGAAAAGTAGCGTCTTTCGCCATCGTTTCGACGGCGTCGGGACCGACGCGGCGCCGGTCCGGTATTTGCAAAGGGCCCGCGAGGAGATGCTGGGCGCCGGCATTCACGCTATACTGCTGGCCGGTTTCTTGGTGGCCCTGGCGTTTTTCACCCGTTCCCTGCTGCGTCTCTTCGACGTGCACGGCGATCGGGCGGCGGGCTGGATGGAGCCGGTCGCGCTGGCCGGACTCGCCGTGTTCTTCGCGCTGGTGGTGCGGCGTCTCGTCGCCAAGGTGCGCGAGATCCGGGCCCTGCGTCAGGAGATCCGCGAGTTGCGGGCCCAGGTCGCGACGCTGCGCGAGCAGTTGCGCAGCCGGGATTGAAGGACAACCTGGAAGGGGCGGAACTTGGCTGGTTTGCGACAGAAACTCGAAGACAGGTCGGCGCGGCTCGGCGTCATCGGACTGGGGTACGTGGGGCTGCCGCTGGCGGTGTCCATGGCCCAGAAGGGCTACCGGGTGACCGGATTCGAGCTCGACCCCGCCAAGGTTGCTCGCCTGCTCGCCGGCGAGAGCTACATCCTCGACGTTCCCGCGGCCGACGTCGCCGCGCTGGTTGCGAGCGGACATCTGACCGCCACCACGGACATGAACCGCCTCGCCGACGTGGATGTCATGGACATCTGCGTGCCGACGCCGCTGGGCAAGACGCGCGACCCGGACATCTCCTTCATCCAGTCCGCCGTCGACGCCATCGCGCCGCGCATGCACGACGACGTGCTGGTGATCCTCGAGAGCACCACCTATCCGGGAACCACGGAAGAAGTCATCGTCCCGCGGCTTTCCGAGCACGGCCGCGTCGTCGGCCGCGATTTCTTCGTCGCCTTCTCGCCCGAGCGTGTCGATCCGGGCAACCCGACGTTTCAGACCGGGAACATCCCCAAGGTCGTCGGCGGCGTGACGCCGGCCTGCACCGAGCTGGCCGTGATGCTGTATGGGGCGGTCATGGAGCGCGTTGTCCCGGTGTCGTCGGTGCGTGTCGCGGAGACCGTCAAGCTGCTGGAGAACACCTTCCGCAGCGTCAACATCGGGCTGGTCAACGAGATCGCCCTGATGTGCAACGCGATGGACATCGATGTCTGGGAAGTCATCGACGGCGCCGCGACCAAGCCGTTTGGGTTCATGCCGTTTTTCCCGGGACCGGGGCTCGGTGGCCACTGCATCCCCATCGACCCTTTCTACCTCTCGTGGAAGGCGCGGCAGGCGGGATTCGAGGCGAGGTTCATCGAACTGGCCGGCCAGGTGAACGGTCACATGCCCCAGCACGTCGCGGCCCTGACGGCCCGCGCCCTCAACGCCCACGCCAAGCCGGTGCGCGGCAGCCGGATCCTCGTGATCGGCGTCGCCTACAAGGCGAACATCGACGACACGCGGGAGTCGCCCGCGCTGGACATCATGGAACTCCTGCAACATGAAGGCGGGCTGGTTTCCTGGTACGACCCGCTGGTCCCGTCGCTGCCGGCGGCCGTCAAGGCGACCCGGCTCGAAACCTACGATGCGACGACACTCGGCGCGTTCGACGTCGCGGTGATCGTGACAGACCATCGCGACACGGACTACGACGTCCTGCTGGCGTCGTGCCCGATGGTCGTGGACACCCGCAATGCACTCAAGGGCCGCAAGGCCGACAACCTGCTGCGCCTCTAAGGGCTGCGAGGGGAGAAGACATGGCGAAGTACCTGGTGACGGGCGGCGCGGGGTTCATCGGCTCGCACCTGACGGAAGCGCTGGTCAACGGCGGGCATGACGTCTGGGTGCTGGACAACCTCTCCACCGGCCACGAGAGGAACCTGGCGCCGTGGCGCGACAGGATCACCTTCGTGCGCGGCAGCATCACCGACCTGGATACGTTGCGGCGGTGTTGCCAGGGTGTCGACGTCGTCTTCCACCAGGCCGCCCTGGCCTCGGTGCCGCGCAGCGTCGAGGATCCGCTGGCGTGCAACGAACACAACGTGACCGGGTCGCTCAACGTGTTCTGGGCGGCGCGCGAACTCGGCGTCCGGCGGGTGGTCTACGCCGCGAGCAGCTCGGCGTACGGCGACACCGAGGTGCTGCCGAAGCGGGAGGACATGCGGGCCGATCCGCTCTCCCCGTACGCGGTGACCAAGTTCGTCGGCGAGCTCTACGGCCGCGTGTTCCATCACATCTACGGTCTGCCCACCGTCGGCCTGCGCTACTTCAACGTCTTCGGGCCGCGACAGGATCCCGCCAGCCAGTATGCCGCCGTGGTGCCGTTGTTCATCACGCGGTACCTCGCCGGCAACCCGCCGATCATCCATGGCGACGGCGGCCAGACTCGTGACTTCACGTACATCCGCAACGTCGTCGCCGCGAATCTCGCCGCGGCGGCGGCGCCGAGCGAAGCCGACGGCCGCGTCTTCAACATCGCCTGCGGCGACCGCGTTTCGGTGAAGGAGATGTGCTACCTGATCCGCGATCTGGTCGGCAGCGACCTGGATCCGCAGCACGACGAGGCCCGTGTGGGCGACGTGCGGGACAGTCAAGCGGACATCACGCTGGCGCGCCGGTATCTCGGCTGGGAGCCGCAGGTCATGCTCGCCGACGGGATCGCCGACACGGTCGCCTGGTACCGGGCTCAGGAGGTCAAGGCGTGAACCACGGCAGACGTTCCCTTGCACTGGCGCTGCTGGTGGCGAACCTCGCCTCGCTGCTGCCGGTGACGCCCATCGCCGCTCAGACGGCGCCGGACAGTCGGACCATCTACCGGGTCGGTCCGGGGGACGTCCTGCGGTTGAACGTGCCGGCGGCGGCGCAGCTCGAACGCGATCTGACCGTGCAGCCGGACGGCACTGTCTACGTGCCGCAGGTCGGCATGGTCGCCGTCGGCGGGCTGACGCTGGTCGACGCGGAGGAACTCGTCTTCGAGCGGGTACGACTGTTCAATCCACAGGTGGACAGCGTGGTCCTGGTGGTGGTCGAGTACAATGCGCTGCGCGTGTTCGTCCTGGGCGCGGTCAATCAGCCCGGCGCCTACACCTTCGCGACCACGCCGACGGTCTGGGAAGTGCTGCGCGCGGCGGGCGGGCCGGCGGAGAACGCCAATCTGACGGCGGCGCGGCTGATCCTCACGCGCAACGGCAAGCCGTCGTCGCAGACCGTCAACCTCTCGGGTTATCTCACCGGCGAGTCGCTTCCCGACCAGTTGCTCGAAGCCGGCGACACGCTCGTGGTGCCGACCATCGCCGATGGCATCGTCGGCGTGGGTCCGTCCCAGGGCGTGCAGGTCTTCGGGGGCGTGCGCACGCCGACGACGGTGGCGCTGTCCGAGCCCGCGCCGTTGCTCACGGTGCTGATGCTGGCCGGCGCGCCGCTGAGCGACGCAAAGCTGGACGAGATCGCCTGGGTGCAGGTCGACGAGGTGGCCGGCGGCCAGCGGCGGGCGCAGCAGGTCAACCTCAAGGAGTACCTGAATTCCGGCCGTCTGGAAGGCAATCCCCTGGTGGGACCCGGGGACGCCGTCTTCCTCCCGCAGCGACAGCGGAACTGGGCTCAGGAGAACCTGCCGCTGATCCTGGCGGTGCTCTCGACCATCACGACGACGATCCTGGTGGTCGATCAGCTTCAGGACTAGCGATCGCGGCGAAGTTGCCGCGGCAGGACGCGTAGAAGATCACGCCGATCCCCACGGCGAACCAGAGCGTGAAGAGGCGGACGAGCAGGGTCGCCGCGACGCCGACGTCGCGCAGGCAGCCCAGCACGCCGAGGAGCCAGATCATGGTGGCCTCGGTGCCGCCGAGACCGCCGGGCAGGAAGACCAGCGACCCCACGAGGGTGCCGGCGGCGTAGACGAAGACCGCCGCCAACCCCGGGACGCCCGCTTGCAGGCCGACGCAGATCAACCACATGCTGACGCACTCGCACCCCCAGGCGAGCGCGCTCAACGCCAGCGAGGCAAGGGCCAGACGGGTCGACAGCAGGCGCGCGAGAGCGGCGAGGGCCTGGTCGAGCGCGAAGCGGAACCGCGCGAGTTGCGGCGCCCGCGTGGCCTGGCGCAGCAGCAGCGCCCGCAATCGCGCCGAGCGGAAGGCGAAGAGTCCCACGGGGACGCTCAGGGCGACCAGCAGTCCGGTCGCGACGCCCGCGAGCGGACCCGGCCACGCGAACCAGCCCAGGGCGGCGAGCAGCAGGACCCCCAGGAAATCATAGATACGCTCGGCCATCACGACGGGCAGGCCGAGGCCGAGCGGGACGCCGTGCCTTTCGCGCAGCACGCCCGCCTTGAACACCTCGCCGAGCTTGCCCGGGGTGATCACCATGAGAAAGGTCGCCAGGAAGAGCGTCAACGACTCGCGCGCCGGGACGCGGACGTCGACGGCGCGCAACAGGATCTGCCAGCGCCAGAAACGCAGGCCGTAGTTGGCGAGGGAGAGGGCGGCCAGCGCCGGCAGCGCGAGGAGCGGAAACCGGCCGAGTTGCGCCGAGAGGTCGCCCCAGCCGGTCCACAGGGCGAGGGCCAGGTAGACGACGGCGGACGCGGCGGTCACCGCGAAGACGCGTCCGGACAGGTTGCGGGGCAGGGTCATCCAGTCATCCCGGAAAGAATTCGCCGCGGGCCCCTGGCATACTCGTTGTTTTTATTTTGCAAGGCAAGGCCGGCGAGTTAAAGAAAATATCTATTTGCCGCATCAAATGAGATGCGTTCTCATCTATTAAATGCCCTTTAGTTCACAAATAATACGTTGACGCAAAAAAACATCTCGCATAGCGGAAAATTATAGGGGTTGTTTTTTGTATCAAGTTGGTGTAGTATAGTTCCGTTACCAGGGGCGGGGGGCTTCCTGGACATCGCCGGGTGACCAGAAACATGTGTCGCCGAGGTGCGTAGGCGCGTACGTTAATCGAGGAACGTAGGGCCGAGACGCAGAGGAATAGCGAGGAAGAAGCCCACATGAAGAAGTTGTATTTCCACCAGAAGCACGGTGCCGATCACGCCGGGGGCGGAGCCGCCCAGGCGTCGATGGTTGCCGTCGCAGGGGGAATGCACGAGCCCCTTGTGTTTCAGCCACTGGTCTCGCCGGACCTGGCCCGGGTCGACGCCGAGGACGAGTCGCTCGTTGAGCGTCTGCCCGGCACGGCGTATCTGGTCTACCGGCGGGCGCTGGACATCCTGGCCGCGGTGGCGGGATTGACGTTCCTGGCCTTGCTCCTGCCGGTGCTGGCCATTCTCATCAAGCTCGATTCCCCGGGCCCGGTGTTCTATCGCCAGTCCCGGGTCGGCATCAACCGCCGCCTCCGCGGAGACGGCCGTTTCCGGGAGTCGAACCGCCGCAAGGTTTCGCAGCCGGGTCGCCCGTTCGAGATCATCAAGCTGCGGACCATGACCGTGAATGCGGAAGCGCACGGTCCCCAGTGGGCCCGTCGGAACGACTCGCGGATCACGCGCGTCGGACAGTTCCTGCGCAAGACCCGTCTGGACGAGCTGCCGCAGTTCTGGAACGTGTTGCGCGGCGAGATGAGCCTCATCGGTCCGCGGCCGGAGCGCCTGGTGTTCGTGCGCCAGTTCGCCGCCGAGGTGCCGAACTACTACGACCGTTTGCTCGTGAAGCCCGGCCTCACGGGTCTGGCCCAGGTCCGCAACGGCTACGACACCGACGTCGACAGCGTCCATCGCAAGGTCGCCTTCGACCGGGAAGCGATTCGTCGTTCCAGCCTGGCCATGGATCTCAAGATCCTTCTGGCCACCGTCAGCGTCGTGATCAAGGGAGAAGGCGCCCACTGACACCTGACGACTTGATCGCCTGATCACTTGATCGCCTGATCACTTGCCTCCACGCGTCGCGGCCACCATAATCCCCCGGTGGCCGCGACGTTTCTTGTCCGCACCGACGGGCCGGTGGGCATGCAGCCGAAGATCCTCGTCATCGACGACCAGGAGGCGATCCGTCTCTTCCTCGCCTCGACGCTCGCCGGGCGCGGCTACGCCGTCTCGCAGGCGGCGACGGGCGCCGAGGCCATCGTGGTAGCTGCGGCCGAGCGGCCCGATCTGGTGCTGCTGGATCTCATGCTGCCTGACGCGGACGGCATGGACGTGCTGGCGCGGCTGCGCGAGGACCAGCCGAACCTCTGCGTCGTGATCCTCACCTCCTACGGCGAGGTGGATGCCGCGGTGCGGGCCATGCGGTTGCAGGCCTTCGATTTCGTGACCAAGCCGGTGAACCTCGACCGCCTGTTGAAGGTGATCGAGCGCGGCATCGAGACGGCGCTGGCCCGCCCGCGCGCCGGCGACCCGGTCACGGATCTCTTCGCGGCGTTGCCGGGCGCCGTACCGAGTTGCGATCCCGCGATGAGCGGGATCTACGCGGTGGTGCGCAAGGTCGCGACGCAGGGTCGCTCCACGGTGCTCATCGAGGGCGAATCTGGCGTGGGCAAGGACATCCTGGCGCAGCTCATCCACGCCAACTCGCCGCGGCGCGCGCATCCCTTCCTCGAGATCAACTGCGCGTCGTTGCCGGAGAGCCTGCTCGAGAGCGAGCTCTTCGGGCATGAGAAAGGCGCGTTCACCGATGCCGGCCACCAGAAACTCGGCCTGCTCGAACTGGCGAACTCCGGCACGCTGTTCCTGGACGAGATCGGCGAGATGTCGCTACCGATCCAGGTCAAGCTGTTGCGGGTCCTGGAGAAGATGACCTTCCGGCGGGTCGGCGGCCTGCAGGACATCCAGGTGGACGTGCGCATCCTCGCGGCGACCAATCGCAACCTCCGCCAGCTGGTGGCCGCCGGCGGATTTCGCGAGGATCTTTTCTTCCGCCTGCGGGTGATCTGCCTGGAGCCACCGCCGCTGCGCGAGCGGCCGCTGGACATCCTGCCCCTGGCGGAACACTTCCTCGGGCACTTCAATCGCGAGTTCGGCAAGCAGGTGAACGGCTTCACGGCGGCGGCCCGGGAGGTCTTGACCAACCATCCGTGGCCGGGGAACATCCGCGAGCTGCGCAACGCCGTCGAACGGGCGGTGCTGCTGGGGGAGGGCGATGAGCTGGATGTCAGCGCCCTCGACATCGGACCCGCCCGCGCGGGCGACCACGATCTCGTCGCGCGACTGGCGCGCGTCCTGGGGGAACCGTTGCCGCCCGGCGGGGTGTCAATGGACGAACTGCTCGCGGACTGCGAGATCCGGCTCCTGCGCAAGGCCCTGGCCGAGGCCGGCGGCAACCGCACCCAGGCGGCGCGTCTGCTCGGCCTCGGACGAGACCGCCTGCGTTACCGTCTCAAGGCCCACGGCATGGAGGAGGTGGAGGATGAATAGCCTGGCCTGGCGCGGCACGGCGCTCCTCGTCGCCCTCCTGGGCGTGGGCGGTTGCGGCGTGTACTCCACCAGCAGCGGCCGCGTCGACGAGTCGCGCAGCCGCATCGCGATCCCCTATCTCGACAACATCACGGCGCAGCCGGACCTCGGCGTCGAGTTGACGGAACTGATCATCCGGGCGGTCCAGGACGACAACACCCTCAAGGTTGTCGGCGAGGAGTCGGCCAACGGCATCCTCGAGGGACGGGTGACGCGTTACAACCGCCGGCAGGTGTCGACCACCAATTCGTTGCGCGTGGACGAGTGCCAGGTGCAGATCGCCGTCGAGTTGACGTTCGTGCTGCGCGAGACGGGGGAGACGGTCTTCTCCAAGCGGGTCTTCACCGGCGTCGGCAACTACTTCCTGGACGACCCGGAGACCACCGAGGCCTCGGCGCGTTCGCTGGCCGCGGCGGAGATCGTGCGCAACATCCTGGGCCTGATCGTGGAGGACTGGTGATGGCCAAGCCCCGGGAAGGCGAGCGCACGTTCGACGATCTCCTCAAGGAAGACCTGAAGAACCGCAGCTACCGGCCCGTTTACGTCTTCGACGGCCCGGACTCCTTCCGCATCGAGTCGGTGGTCGAACGGCTGGAGGCGGACGCCATGGACGCGGCCAGCGCCGCCTTCAACCTGCACAATCTGCAGGGCGATCAGGCCGGCTGGTCCCAGGTGTTGCAGCAGGCCGGCAGCTACCCGATGCTCGGCGCCCGCCAGCTCGTGCGGGTGCGGCACGTCGACCGGATGACGAAGGACGAGGGCGGGGACGCGGCGTTGCTGGCGTACTTCGCCGACCCGATGCCCACGACCATCCTCATCCTGACGGCGGAGAAGCTCGACCGTCGCCGGGCCTGGGTCCAGGATGCACGCAAGCGCGGCTACCTGTTCTCCTTCGCGGCCCCCACCGGCGCCCAGCTCTACGCCTGGGCGCGCAAGGCGGCCCAGCGCGCCAAGCTGGCGCTCGACGACGAGGCGCTCGCGTTGCTGGTCGACCTCGTCGGCGGCGACCTGCAGGCCCTCTCCAACGAGATCGAGAAGCTGGCGCTGCTCGGCGAGACCTGGGGTCGAGCGCCGAACGTGGACGACGTCGCGCGCGTGGTCATGGATCAGATCGAGCTCGATGCCTTCGCCCTCACCGACGTCCTGTTGCCGGGTCAGACGGTCGAGGCGATGCACACCTGGCAGCGCCTGCGCGAATGGGGCGAGGATCCCCACGGGTTGGCGCCGCTGGTCCAGTCGCATCTGCGGCGGACGGCGCTGGTCGCCGCCATGTTGCGCGAGGGCGGGACGCCGGCGGAGATCGCCGCGTCGGCCCGGATCAACGCCTGGATGGTCGGCAAGAAGCTGGCGCCGACGGCCCAGATGAACAAAGCCGATGGCGGCCGGCGGCTACTCGCGGCCGCGACCGCCTGTGAACGTGCCCTGAAGAGATCACCGGTGCCGACCTCGTTGGCCTTCGAGACCATGCTGCTGGCCGCGACCATGGCGCCAACGAAAGGAGTGTCATGAAGGAGTTCACCGACGCCGCATTCGAGACCGAGGTTCTGGGCAGCGACAAGCCGGTCCTCGTGGATTTCTGGGCTCCGTGGTGCGGCCCGTGCAAGGCCCTGACGCCGACCATCGAGCAGATCGCCGCCGAGAAGGACGCCTGGACCGTCGGCAAGATGGACATCCAGAGCCACCCGCAGACCGCCGCGAAGTTCGGCATCCGGTCGATCCCGGCGCTGCTGTTCTTCAAGGACGGACAGGTGAAGGCGTCGCTCATGGGTGCGGTCAACAAGGACAAGATCGTCGCCAAGATGGCCGAGGTCACCGGCTGATCTTGATGTGAGCGAAGGAGGCGGGGGATCCGTCGTCCGGAACTCAAAAGGGGCCGCCGCGATGGCGGCCCCTGATCTTGACGGGCCTAACTTAACATAATATACATTATGCGCAATCAACCACGGGCCGATTGCCCCGTCAGGACACGATTGCCCGCAGGACCTCCAGGCGCGAACGCAGGTCGCTGGACGGCGGCGCCGTGATCTCGCCCTTCGCCCTCCGGGCGTCGAGCGACTCGAGGACGCGCAGCGCCTCGGCGGCTTGCCCGCCCTGGCGTAGCGACTCGGACTGGCGGATGGTGAACTCGAAGACCTCGCCGACGCTGGACGCCGCGGCGGCGAGCTCGCCGAACGCGGCGGCCGCCTCGGCATGCCGCTGCAGCGAACTCAGCGCCGTGGCCTTGGCGAGGCGCAGCGAGCGATCGGCAGGATGGTCGTCAGGAACGTCCTTGAGCCAGAGATCGACCGAGGCCACCACGTCGTCGTTGGCGCCGGCGGCGAGATAGGCCTTGGCCATGCTCACGCGGGCCAAGCGCCCGAACTCGGTGTCGCCGTAGCGGTCGATGCACTCCTGGAGCGGCGCCTGGGCGCCTTCGAGGTTGCCGCTCGCGAGCAGGCCTTCACCGCGATAAAGCAGGTAGCTGGCCTGGGTCGTGGACGACGCCTTGCTCTTCTGCAGGTACGTCCCGCCGACGATGATCACGACCACGGCGAGGATCGCCAGGCCCAGGAACATGCCGTGCTTCTGCAGGAACTCGAGCCCCTTCTCGGTGCCCTCGACGAAGCCGTCGTGCTTCAGTTCCTTCTTCGTCAACTTGTGGGTGGACAACGCTCTCACCTCGATCAGGAGTGGAAGGCCGCGCACATGCAGCGAACATGATAAGCGATCGCGGCCCGGTTTTCCACCCCGAGGCCAAAGCCGCCTTGCCCGGTGACCGGCGGCGCCCCATCATGGGACCATGTCCCGCTGGAGCAACATCGATTATCTCGATCTGGTCCCCGAGCAGGTGGTGGGCCATGAGCCCGGTCCCGAGCCGGGGAAAGTGCGGCTGCTGGTGCCGCGCTACGGCGGGCCGATCTTCGGGCGCCTCCTCCAGCCCCGCCTGAAGGGCGACCGTCGCTGGGTGCGGGTGCCCCTGGACGCCCGCGGGAGCTGGCTCTGGCAGCGGATCGACGGCCGCACGCCCGTCCGGGAACTGGCCCGGGGTTTCGAGGCGGCGTTTCCCGACGACGCCGACGCAACGGCCGAGAGGGTCTGCCACTACATCGAGTCCCTGGTGCAGAACAAGCTCGTGCGCCACACGAATTACGAAGCATTAAGTCGTTGTCGCGACTGATGTTCGCGAGCGCCTGGTACCCCCGGCGGGACTCGAACCCACGACCCCCGGATTAGGAATCCGGTGCTCTATCCAACTGAGCTACGGGGGCACCCTGTCGGTTGGCGGGGCGTCAATCTAGCCCGGTCAAGGATACACCACAAGCGAAAACACCGGGGCGCCGGCCAGGTTTCGCCGGCCGTCGAGGCCTGCCAGCTCGACCATGAACAAGTAGGCCGCGACCTCGGCGCCGCACGCGCGCACCAGTTGCGCGGCGGCGGCGGCGGTGCCGCCGGTCGCCAGGAGGTCGTCCAGGATCACCACCCGTTGGCCCGGCCGGCAGGCGTCGTCGTGGATCTCGACCTCCGCCTCGCCGTACTCGAGCGCGTAGGACGCCTTGCGCGTGGCGCGGGGCAACTTGCCGGCCTTGCGGACCAGGACCAGCCTCTTCCCCAGGCGCAGCGCCAGGGGGCCGCCGAGCAGGAAGCCGCGGGATTCCACGGCCGCGAGGGTGTCGAAGGCGACCGGCGCGAGCAGGCCGGCCAGGCCGTCGACGGCGGCTCCGAAGGCCTGCGGATCCTGGAACACGGGCGTGATGTCGCGGAAGAGGATGCCCGGCCGGGGAAAGTCGGGCACCGCGGCGATGACGTGCGCTAGATCCATCCTGGTCTCCTCATTTCAGCAAACGGGCGGGGTCGATCGCCTTCTCGTCCTTGCGCAGTTCCAGGTGCAGATAGGGTTCCCCGCTCTTCTGCGGCGGCGTCGTGGTGGCGCCGATGGTCTCGCCGGCGAGGACGGCCTGGCCGAGGACGACCTTCAGAGTGGCGGGATCGAGGGGCGCGAGCACCGTGTGGTATCCTCCCCCGTGCTCGAGGATGACGAGGGTGCCGTATTCATCCATCCATCCGACGTAACGCACGACGGCGTGCGCCGGGGCCAGGACCGCCGACCCGACCGGGCAGGCCATCTTCACGCCGGACCGGGGCACCAGGATCTTTCCCACCCGATGGGGCCCGAATTTCTCGAGCGTCCGGCCCTTTTTCTTGAAGGGGCGGTGGAACTTGACGTCCGCGCTGCGGGTCTGGGCGAACGGCTGCCGGATCTCGAGCTGCTGTCCGATGTCCAGCGCCGCGTCGGCCAGCTGGTTGTGCTGCTTGAGGTCCGTGACGGGGCAGCCGAAACGCTTGGCGATCAGGCCGAGACTGTCGCCCTCGCGGACCACGTAGTGCCCGGGGTCGGCCACGGCCGCCAGGGCCAGGGCCGCCAGCCCGCAGAGGGCGCAGATGCAGATGAAGAAGAGCCGCCACATGCCGGGCATCCTAATGAAGGGTCGCGGTTTGGTAAAGGGCTAGCGTGCCGAGGGCGTGAAAAAGGGGCCGGCCGTCGGGCCAACCCCTGCATCCGATCTGGTAAGTGGTCGGGGCGCCGAGATTTGAACTCGGGACCTCCTGCTCCCGAAGCAGGCGCGCTAACCGGACTGCGCTACGCCCCGACCCAGAGGACGAGCCAATGTAATCGCCGCAACGCCGTCGCGCAAGAATCAGGCGGCGGCGCCGTCGTCATCCTCGGTGCCGCGGCGCAGGGCGACGAACCGGCAGGGGACGGATTCGGCCACCTCGAGACGCTCACCCTGGCGACGGTAGCGGTACAGGACCTGCTCGCCGTCCGGCGTGGTCACCGGCACCAGGAGGAAGCCGCCCTCGCCGAGTTGCGGCGGCAGGCTCTCGGGCAGGGCCGGGGCGCAGGCGGTGACCATGATGCCGTCGTAGGGCGCGTGATCTGGCACGCCCTCGGCGCCGTCGGCCGGCAGGACCAGCACGTTGGCGCAGCCCAGCGTCGCCAGGGTCTCGGCGGCGCGGCGCGCCAGCGGGGCGACGCGCTCGATGGTGACGACCTCGCGCGCGAGGCGCGACAGCACCGCGGCCTGGTACCCCGAGCCCGTGCCGATTTCGAGCACCCGTTCGTGGCCGCGCAGATGCAGGAGCGCGGTCATGAGGCCGACCATGAACGGCTGACTGATGGTCTGGCCGTAGCCGATGGGTAGCGCGCAGGCCTCGTAGGCCCGGTGCTCGAGGACGCGGGGAACGAAGCGGTGGCGCGGCACGTCGGCCATCGCCGCGAGGACCGCGGGGTCGGTGATGCCCTCCGCCTGCAATTGCTCGCGGACCATGCGGCGTCGCGCGACGGCGTAGTCCCGGGTCACAGCTTGCCTTCGCCCCGCGTCGGGCCGTCGATGGTCAGGCCGTGCGGATCGCGTCCCGCGATGACGAAGCGGCAGCCGTCGTCCTTGAACGCCGGGGCGCCCGGCAGGCCGTCGCCCGCGAGGTCGGCGAAGTCGCGCAGGAGCCGGCGGTCGGTCATGTCGACCTGCAGCGGGGTCAGGCTCGCGTAGCCGTCGCGGACCGCCAGGTAGTCGGAGTCCTCCACGCCGTGCCACTCCGGGCCCTTGCCGGCGATCCACACCAGCGGGCGGCCCCGCGGGTCCACGAAATCGGTGATGACGTCGCGGTAGGTGCGCGAACCCTGGCAGGTCAGGCGCACGCCCTTCAGCGACGACTCGGGGCCGTTCGGGACGTTGATGTTCCACAGCGTACCGCGCGGCGTCGGACGCGCGAGCAGCGTCGGCAGCAGGCGGTGGGCGACGGCCGCCGCGGCGCCGAAATCGCTCGGCCGCCAGTCGGCCAGGGACATGGCGACGCTCGGCAGCCCCTGCACGCAACCTTCCATCGCCGCGGCGACGGTGCCCGAGTACTGGACGTCCTCGCCGAGGTTGGGCCCGTGGTTGATGCCGCTGACGACGTGGTCGGGGGGGTCGTCCCGGAGGATCTTGCCGAGGGCGACCATGACGGTGTCGGTCGGCGTGCCGGAGACGGACCAGCGCCGCTCGCCGTGACGCTTGATGCTCAGGGGCACGTGCATGGTGAGGCAGCGGCTGGTCGCGCTCTGCTGGTTGAGGGGCGCCACCACGGTGACCCGCAGGCCGGGAACCGCCGCGAGGGCCTCCTCGAGGACCTGCAGGCCGAAGGCGGCAATGCCGTCGTCGTTGGTGAGCAGGATGTGTCGGTCAGCCATGTCGCTCGCCGTCTTGCTCCCGCCGGCTGGCCAGGAGCACGGCGACCAGCCGGAAGAAGCGGTAAGTGTCCACGAGGGGCCGGATCGAACTCTTCTCCGTGCCGTAGATGGTGCTGACGGGCGCGGCGCCGATGCGGCAGCCGCGACGCGCCAGGCGCACCAGGATCTCCGATTCCGTGTCGTAGCGGGTGGTGCGCAACACCAGTCCCCGCAGACAGGCCACGCGAAACAACCGGTAGCCGTTCTGCGAATCCGGGATGCGGGTGCCGGCCATGCGGCTGACCACCCACGAGGTGAACTCGTTGGTCCGCTTGCGCAGCCAGGGCATGTTGGGGGCGTCGTCCAGCCGATTGCCCACGACCACGTCCCAGCCGCCGCGCTCGGACTCCGCGCGCAGGACGCTCATCTCGGCCGGCGGATGCTGGCCGTCCGCATCCATGGTGTAGACCCATTCGAGGCCCTCGGCCAGCGCCCAGGCGAATCCCGTCGCGAGGGCCGCGCCCTTGCCGCGGTTCGGGGCATGCACGGCGACCTCGACCCCGGCCGCCAGGGCCACCTCCCCCGTGCCGTCGGCGCTGCCGTCGTCCACGACGAGGATGCGCAGGGCCGGGTCGCAGCGGCGGATGTCGGCGATCACCGCCGCGAGGTGCGCGGCCGCATTGTAGGAGGGCAGGATGACGCCGGTGGCGCTCACGGGGACCTCGTTCCTGGCTGGGATCCAGGTCAAATGTAGCGCGTGAGCGGGTCGTGCGCTAAGAATTCGGCCGCCTCCCCGAGGGAAGGCGGCCGGGTCGAGAAAGCCAGAGGGAAACTAACGGTACAGGCTCTTCACCGCGCCCCACGTCGCGCCTTCGGTGGCGACGGTGCCGCAGTAGTTCACACTGGTCATGGTGATGACGTAGTCGCCGCCGAGGGTGGTGGTGCCGGTCCAGCTGCCGACCATGCCGGCGCCGGCCAGGGTGTTGCAGCCCATCGTCGTCGACATGATGGCGGCGCCCGCGGCGTCGCGAGGATCGCGGTTGTACTTGCTGACGGCGATGTAGTACGTGCCGGGGCCCACGCTGTACTGGCAGGAGGCGAAGCCGCTGATCAGCGACTGGAGGCCGGGATCACAGGTGTCGTCGTCCCAGGTGACCACGACGCCGTCTTCACGGAACAGGAACAGCTGCGTGTCCCAGGTCGCGCCGGCACCGCAGGTCTGCGCGGTGAACGTGGTCGCGTCGGTGACCATGATGCAGTACATGTCGACGTCGTTGGCCGGCATGGTGCCGGCAATGGTGGCCAGCGGGCCGTCGCCGAGCGGAACCTGGGCGTTGATCGGCAGATCGCCGGCGTCATCCTGCTCGACCCACTGCGCCATCGCGGGGGCCGCGACCAGAAGACCCAGAGCCAGGATCACTAGCAAGTTCTTCATGGGAGTCCTCCTCAACATACGGGAATGCAGGTTTGGTGTGGGACACCTCACCCTGCCGTCAGGGAGCGGAGGCACATCTCGAACGACGTACCCCAATGTTCTGAGAGATTACCACATGGTATGGCGGGCTTGAAGCAAGAATTGCGGTTTCGGGAAGAATTTGTGATAGTTATCATAGAAATCTTTATGGCATGTCCATAGGTAAAAAAAAGGGGACTCCGCTTATCGCGCGAGTCCCTCGTTCTCTTCCGCTCGAGTGGTCGGGGCGCCGAGATTTGAACTCGGGACCCCTTGCACCCCATGCAAGTGCGCTACCGGGCTGCGCTACGCCCCGACCTCAAGCGGTCGTTCAAGATAAGCGCGGTCCCGCGACGACACAAGGGCTATTCGGGCCGCGGGCCCAGCTCGGCGAGGAGTTCGCGGATCTCGCCAAGTTCCTTGCGCAGGAAGGCCACCTGGTCGCGCAACTCGAGACGATCGAAGGACATCGCCAGCTGCGCGGGTTCGGTGGCGGCGGCGGCGCCGTTCTGGCGTCGTTCGAGGAGGTGCTTGCGGGCGCCGGCGATCTTGAAACCCTGGTCATAGAGCAGGGACCGGATGGCCTGGACCTCCTCGATGTCCCGCTGCCGGTAGCGGCGGCTGCCGGCGCGGCCCTTGCGCGGGCGCAGCGAAGGGAACTCGCTCTCCCAGTAGCGCAGGACATGCGCCTTGACGCCGGTCAGTTCGCTGACCTCGCTGATCGAGTAGTAGAGCTTGCTCGGCGTGTCATTCATGGTCGTCCCCTTCCCCTGGGACGCTGGTCGGCCGGACGTCCGGTCAACGTTCCGCGCGTGGCTGGCGGCCCATCAGGTCGCGGATGGCCAGCAGGGGAGCTTTCTCCTCGAACAGGACCTCGTGAACTGCTTTGACGATCGGTAGTTCTATACCAAACTTCTCGCCCAGCTTCAAGGCCGCTTGTGTCATCGCGACGCCCTCGACCACCTGCACCGACTCGGCCAGGATCTGCCGGGGCGGGCGCGGGTCGCGGGCCACGGCCTCGCCGAAGTTGCGGTTGCGGCTGTGGCGGCTGATGCACGTGGTGATCATGTCGCCGATGCCGGCGAGGCCGAAGCAGGTCTCGAGGCGGCCGCCGAGGGCGGTGGTGATGCGGGCGAGCTCGGCCATGCCGCGCGTCATCAGGGTGCCGCGGGTGTTGTCCCCCATGCCGAGGCCGTCGCAGAGGCCGACGGCGACGGCGATGACGTTCTTGAAGCCGGAGCTGACCTCGACCCCGAGCATGTCGTCATTGGTGTAGACGCGGAAGAACGGCCCGGAGATCAGGCGTTGCCACTCGCTCCAGTCGTGCCCCGGCTCGCCGGAGAGGACGACGGCGGTCGGCATCTCGGCCGCGACCTCCTCGGCGTGGCTCGGGCCGAGGAGCACCGCCACCGGGTTGGTCCGGCCGGCGGCGTCGAGTTCCTCGCGGATGACCTCGCTGACGCGCCGGAGGGTGCCCACCTCGAGGCCCTTGGCGAGGCTGATGACCGGGATCCCCGCCGCGAGTTCCGGCGACGCGGCGACCAGCCGCAGGACCTCGCGCACCACCTGGCTGGGGACCACCACGAACACCGCGTCGGCGCCGGTGAGGGCGATGCCGATGTCGAGGGTGGCGCCGAGGTTGGGCGGCAGGAGCACCCCGGGCAGGAAATCGGGATTCGCGGCCAGGGCGTTGATGCAGGCGACCTGCTCCTCCTTGACGCCCCAGAGCGCGACCTCGTCCCACTTGTGCGCGAGGTGTCGGCCGAAGGCGGTCCCCCAGCTGCCGGTGCCGAGGATGCAGGCTTTCACGTCACGACCTCCGCGCGCCGTTGCCGTTCGGCGGCGCCTCCAGCTTCTTCTCCTGGCCCGCGCGCAAGCGCCGGATGTTGCCGCGGTGGCGCCAGAGGATGAGCACCCCGAGGACGATGGAGAAGACGACGAGGGTCTTGGACAGGGTGTCGTCGTTGCGCCACTCGAAGAAGATCACCAGCGCCGGGAAGGTCACGGCGGCGACGATGCTGCCGGCGGACACGATGCGCGTGACCAGGAAGGTGATCAGGAAGAGGGCGAAGGCGATGAGCGTCGGGAACGGCTCCAGCACCAGGCAGACGCCGAAGGAGGTGGCGATGCCCTTGCCACCGTGCCAGCTCGCGAAGGGCGAGATGCTGTGGCCGACGATGGCGAGGAAGCCGGCGATGACGCGGAAGAGATCGCCGGTCCGGTTCAGGGAGAAGCGGCTCCCCTCGGGCCAGTTGTTCACGACGGCGGTCACCAGCAGCACCGCGGCGACGCCCTTGAGCAGGTCCAGCGCGAAGCAGAGCCCGGCCCACCCCGGGCCGAGGGTGCGGTAGACGTTGGTCGCGCCGAGGTTGCCGCTGCCGTGCTGCCGCAGGTCGATGCCCTTGACCTTGCGGCCGATGAGCAGGCTGAAGGGGATGGCGCCGAGGAGATACGCGACGATCAGGGCGACGATCAGCAGGACCGTCATCATGGTCAATGCCTCTTGAGCTTCACGAAGATGCGACAGCCGACGAAACCGTACTCCTCGCGGAGGCGGTTGTTGATGTAACGCAGGTAGTGGCGCGCGAAGAACTTCGGTTCGTTCACGGAGAGCACGAAGGCCGGCGGCGCCGACTCCGCCTGCACGGCGAAGTAGATCTTGCCGACGCCGCCGCCCTCCGGACGCGGCGGCTGCTGGCCGGTGATCTTGGCGATGAACTCGTTCAGCTCGTGGGTGTTGACCCGCTTCTGCCGGGCCTCGTGGACCTCCCACACCGTCTCCAGGATGCGGCCCATGCGTTGCGTGGTCAGCGCGCTGAGCGTGAACCAGGGCGCGTAGGTCAGGAAGGGCACCTCGCGGCAGAAGTCTTCCCAGACCTTCAGGTGGGTGTTGGTGTCCTTCTCGAGGAGGTCCCACTTGTTGAAGGCGACGACGACGCCCTTGCCGGAGTCGTGGATGAGTCCGGCGATCTTGGAGTCCTGCGTGACCACGCCCTGCGTGGCGTCGACGATCAGCACCGCGACGTCGCACAGCTCGAGGGCGCTGATGCTGCGCAGGTTGCTGAAGTACTCGATCGATTCCTTGACCTTGCCCTTGCGGCGCAGGCCGGCCGTGTCGACCAGGCGGATGGTGCGGCCGTACCACCTCAGGTCGGTGTGGATGCTGTCGCGCGTGGTGCCGGGGATGTCGCTGACCAGGGAGGCGTCGTGCCCGACGAGCTGGTTCAGCAGGCTCGACTTGCCGACGTTGGGACGACCGAGGATGGCGACGTTGCAGTCGGCGGGTTCGTCGATCTCCATCGGCGGGAAATCGTCGACCACCTCGTCCATCATGTCGCCCACGCCTTCGCCGTGCAGCGCGCTGATGGTCACCGGGTCGCCGAGGCCGAGGCGGTAGAACTCGTGCGACGCCAGCTTCGCGGCTTCCTTCTCCGTCTTGTTGACCGCGAGGACCACGGGCTTGCCGTTCTGGAGCAGCTCGCGCGCAATCTGGCTGTCCCAGGCCGTGGGGCCGACCTGGCCGTCGACCAGGAAGATGATGACGTCGGCCGCCGCCATGGCGTCGCGCGCGATGTGGGTCACGGCCTCGTCGAACTCGGAGACCGTCTCGCCGAAGGGGATGATGCCGCCGGTGTCGACCAGGTAGAAGGCGTGGCCCGCCCAGTCGCAGGTCTCGACGATCCGGTCGCGCGTCACGCCCGCCTGCTCGTGGACGACCGCGCGTCGCTGGCCGAGGAGCCGGTTGAACAGGGTGCTCTTGCCGACGTTGGGCCGGCCGATGATGGCAACGGTGCGCAAGGGCACGAAGCGGAACCTCCAACCTTCATATCCAGAGCGTATTAGCGCGCCGCGAACCTAGGGCAACCGACGCCAGAAGTCAACGAAACCCTCTTCATCCGGCACCACCACCTCGTGGGGTTGCCCGGCGGCGATGTCGTCGAGGGTCATGTCGTCGAGGGTCAGGCCGTCGGCGTTGAAGACGCGCGGAGAGAGGGCGACCGTCCGCGGCGGGGCGGCGGGCAGGGCGAGCAAGGCCCGGCGCAGGTCTCCCCCGGTCATCAGCCCGGCGACGGTGACCGTGTGGCCGTAGAAGGTGTTGCGCACCCCGACCACCTCGAGCGGGGGCGCGCCGGCCGCCAGCAGGGCGGGCGTGAGGTCGCGCGCGAAGGCCTTGGCCGCCAGATCGCCGGTGAGGATGGTCAGGGGACGCGTGGGCCTCGCGAGCTCGAGGTCTTCCACCCAGAGTTGCTTGAGACGTGGCGTGAGGCCGACGCCGTTGTCCTCCTGCGGGAAATCGACATAGCGCTGCGCGGGAGGGAACGGGCGGCCGGCCAGGAGGTAGAACTCGTCGCTGAGGTAGACGAAGTCATGCCCCGCCTGGGCGCGAGCCTCGGCCTGCAGGGCGGCGACCTGGTCGATGACGGCGCCGGCGATCGCGGGGGTGACCGGATCGAGCTTCGCGAGACCCTCGCGATGCGCCGACAGGCCAACCGGCACCACGGCCAGCGAGTGCACGCCCCCCTCCCCCGGCTCGAGCGGCCGCAGCGCGAAGAGGTCGCGCACGCTCCGCTCGAGATAGGGACCGTCGTTCCAACCCGGGCACAGGACGATCTGCGTGTGCAGCTCGACGCCGTTGGTGCCGAGCGCGCGCAGGACCTCGCAGACGTCGTACTGCCGCTTGATGCCGAGCATCCGCGTGCGCACCGCGGTGTCGGTGCAGTGCACGCTGACGAACAGCGGCGACATCTTCTGCTCGATGACCCGCGCGATCCCCTTCTTCCCGAGCGACGTGAGCGTGATGTAGTTCCCGTAGAGGAACGAGAGCCGGTAGTCCTCGTCCTTCACGTAAACCCGCTCGCGCATCCCCTTGGGATTCTGATCGATGAAGCAGAACACGCAGTTGCAAGCGCAGCGCTTGAAATCGAGGGGGGCGAAGGTGCCGGTGAGGGTGTCGAGCGCGGACGCGGGCAGGGTGACGTCGACGTCCGAGCCGTCGGCGCGCTGGACCGTGAGCCGCATCTCCTCGCCGTCGGGCTGGTAGTAGTAGATGTCGATCACGTCCTCGACGGGACGCCCGTCGAGGTGCGTGAGCTGGTCCCCATCGCGCCAGGCGTGATGGCGGTCGAAGGGGGGCTGCAGGGGTTTGGTGAGCTCGATCATGGGGGTCAAGGTCGCTTGAATCAGGGCAAGCGGCAAGAACTGAGCGTTCTGGCGCTGGCAATGACTTCCGGAACTCAGATTCCCCGCTATGCGCTCATCCATACGAGCCAGTCAGCGGAAAGCGGCTGTCCCTCCTGGCCAGCTGTCTGGGCGCCAGGAAGCAGTACTCGGTTTCGATGACGTACCGCCGAAATAGCTCTACCAGGAGGACCCTCAGCCCGATCGCGCTCGCCAGAGTCGCTTGTGAGATTCCGAAGACTGAGCGCAGATAGCGCGACTCCTCGCCTTCCAAGCCCAGGGGTCAGAGAAGGAGGGTCAAACCAAGGGCCTGGAGCAAGTACTGTTCATCGTGCACCATAGTCGTCTCATTGCCGCACTTTGCGCAGGACGTGATCCGACGCCCCGACGCCGGAGCACCAAACACTCGAACCCCAAATGCTCATAGGCGAATACGCCCGGATATCCCACTACCACGTTCCGCGAAGCGCATACTGGACACGTCTTGCGCCGGCCATTTCGGGTACCTACCTCTCCCGCCCTACCATCCCGCAACTCTCTCGTACCGCACGACCCGGTACCTCCATCCGGGGCACGGGTCGCGATTCCCCAAATAGGCGATGTACGCCAACCGTAGAGGCGAATGCTCTGCCTGAACAGACAAGTGGGAGCGGTTATCAGAAGACTTTGTTCCAGTTGTTCGCCAAGGAGAAAGCCGAGGTGGTCGCAAATTGCGACCACCTCGGCAGGGCGCCATCCCGTTGGGGATATCGTGAAGACTGGGTTTGTTTGACCAATCCCTCTCGTGTCATATATCGTCACGGCGGGAGGGATCATGTCACGTTACAACAGGGCCCCCGGAATCCACCTCGCTTTACTCCTATTCGCCTTTACTGCGAGAGGCGAATGGAGCTCCGACTACCTACCCCCAGGTCCACCGGGGCTAGTGCCCTATGCGGTCGCCGAACTGGCTGGAAAGCTCGTTGCCGGCGGCCGAAGCCAAGGTCCGTATTCACATGTCCAGATGTTCGATGGCGGTGAATGGAAAGACGTCGGGAGCATCAAGGGTCAGATACTAGCGTTGGCAGAGCACGATGGCCACTTGGTAGCGGCCGGGCGTGGGTTGAACACATCATTGATGACGTCTGAAGTCTCGTTGATGGTCTGGAATGGTCACCAGTGGAATACGTGGCCGCAGGAAATCTCGGGTTCCGTCAACGCGCTTCTGTCGAGAAATGGTGTCCTTTACGTGGGCGGGCGTTTCGAACGAGCGGGCTCGACAGTCGTGAATAACGTCGCAGCCTGGACGGGCGACTCTTGGGACAATTTGAACCGCGGTTTCGATCATGAAGTGCATTCATTGTGCTGGCACGCGGGCGCTCTGTACGCGGCAGGGCGTTTCACGAGCGCGTCCGGTGTGCCCGTTTACGGAGTTGCCGCATGGGACGGACGGCAGTGGTCTGCCTTGCGGGGCGGGATCCTCGGCAAGGTCACACACCTGGTCAGTCACTCTGGGCGGCTAATCGCCGGAGGAAGTTTCGCGGAGGCCGATGGCAAAGCTGTCAGCGGTCTGGCGCAGTGGGACGGTACGTCATGGGACGAGGTTGGTGGAGGCTTGGCACCGGTCACTCCAGCCATTCCGATCGCGGTCGAGGCCATGGTATCCACGGGGCTGGAACTGGTGATTGCCGGCGAATTCCAGGTCAGGTCCGATTCGAGCATCAAGCGGCTCGGTGCCTGGGACGGCCAGAGTTGGAGGCAATTGAGCGTGATCCGCCGCCACCTGCCGGCGGACCTGACGCTCGCCTGGCAATCGTCCAAGTTGATCATGGGAGCGGACCGTCTGCTCGACGCCGAACCGGCTGCCTGCCGGCTAGTGGCTTACGACGGCGGGATCTGGTCGCCCGTGGGTGGTGGCTCGTTCGCCGAGCCGCAGTCCGACTTTGATCTGAAGAGTTTTCGCGATTCGGCGCCCGTTATCGGGCAACCTCTGCCGACGGCAGCCATGCTCGCACCGCCGCAGGGGGACCGACCGTTGCGTATCCGGGCTTCGACGGTTTGGCGCGGCCAGGTCCTTGGCGCAGGTCCCTTCGCCCGACCACTGGGGACGGCGGGACAGTCGTTATGCGCGTGGGACTCGAGCGGTTGGCGCACCCTGGCAGACCTACCTTTTTCAGGCGTGCCTGACGTCCGGTCGCTGCTGCCGGCCGAGAAGCGTCTCATCCTCCTCGGCGACTTCTGGTCCGTTGCGGATAAATCCGCGCTTGACGCCTGCGCGTGGGACGGTTCGGAGTTCGTCGAATTCCGGACGCCCCGGCCGGGCTGGCGGCAAGCCGCGCGCGCGATGTGGCGCGGAACCGCGGTAGTGGCGCTGGATTCGTCGTCGAGACACAGGACACGGCAAGATCGGTGCCTCCTGGCATCCGAAGGCGACACCTGGCGTGAACTGCCCCATCCTGGCGCAACGATCCAAACGCTCTGCGACTGGGATGGCGAACTAGTCGCGGCTTTGTACGGCGGAGAGACCGGTCGGACAACCCTCGCGGCGTTCGACGGCCGAGCATGGCGCCCGTTGCCCGGTGAGTTCGTCGGCTCCGTGAATTCCCTGACGGTCTACGACGGCGCCCTCGTGGCCACCGGCGGATTCGATGCGGTGGACAGCCTCGTGTGCCATAACGTCGCGTTCGCCGATGGGTCTCTGTGGCGCCCTCTGGAGGAAGGCGTCGATGGGTACGTCATGTCTGCCTCGAGCGCGTCGCGCAGCCTGTGGCTGGCGGGCTCGTTCTGGCGAGCCGGCACGCAGATATCCGCGGGGTTCGCCCGCTGGGACGGACCCCTGCCGCGCGGTCGCGACGTGAGCGAGATTCCCAGGTACATCGCCCCTACCCCTCGGGTGCAACAGGACGGGCCGCTGGTCGACGGATGGCACAGTCACGGGCTCGATGCGCGCGAGCCTGCGCGGGAGCTACGTAACGGCGACTTTAGCGATTGGGACGGTGACCGGCCCGTGGCATGGGAGGCGATGTCGACGATTTACGACCCTGGGAATGAGCAGACGCTAGCTCCAGAGAGACTGCCGGGCGGCGGGATCCGCCTACGGTTGGATGAGACTCGAGGGCGCATCGACCTCCAACAGCGCTTCCGCGCCACGCCGGGCCAGAGCTACAAACTGCGCGTGCTCGGGAGGCTGCGCGCTACATCACCCGCGCAGGCGCCGCTACCGGTCAGCGTCCGCCTTGGTGACTATGTTCGCGGGCCAGGCGGGCACGAGTACGGCCCTCTGCACGGCGAAATCGCCTACGAGTATGCGGACACTGCTTGGACGTGGTGGGAGGCCCAACTCGCATTTGACCCCGAGGCCGACGTTGGCGTGGCGTCGATCACAAGCTGGAGAGGGCCGGTGGTTCTGGAGGTGCGTCGTCTGGAGATCGAACCCGTCCACATCACCGCTACGGACGTTGTCGGGGAACTCTTCGATCAGCTCGAAGCGAGGTTCGTGTCTCCCTGTGGCGATGAAGTGGACTGGTCCGGCTTGCGCGTCCGATACCTGGAAGTCGCGGAAAGTACTGGTATCGAGCACTGCCGGAAACTGGTCTCGACCGTGCTTGGCGCTCTGCCGCCGGCCGAGCTCGAGGTCATGGAGTCGACGGCCGATGTCACCCAAATTGGAATCGTAGAGTCCAGCCCGTTGGACTGCGACAGTGGTTCCGAGGACATCCAGAGCTCCCGAGACGGAGGCGCGGTGGCCAAGGTCTTTACCCCGCAACTAGGCAATCGCAGTCGCGACGGAATCCTGCTTTGCTCAGAACTAGAGGATATGGCTGACCTTTCCGGCGTCCGTGGTGTCATTCTCGACCTGCGCTCGGGCGCATTACTGGAACGCTTTGATTGGCGCTGGCGTCGAGAGAAGTCTGATTCTCCGCCCTGGGGCGTGCTCGGTCCATGGGCCAATCGCCGTCACACGTTCGGCCTGAAGCACGAGCGACGGCTCGGCGCGACCGGGATCGACAGTCTTGTCGTCAATCCGATGGCCGATGACCGAACCCGCATCCCGCTAGTGGCTATCATTGACCGGACGACACGTGGTGTGAGTGCTGTGGTAGCAGCCGCCTGCCTGTCCCTCGACGGAGTCCGGGTGCTGGGCGAGCCGACCGGCCCCCCGTCGTGGCCGTCCGCCTGCTTCCCCTTGGCAAGTGGGCAGTCGGTCATCTTCCCGGACAGTTGGTTCACGTGGCTGATGGATGGGATGCCTGTCGATGCTGTCCGGATCCCGCCCACCGTCTTCGTGGAGGATTTGACATCGAGAACGGACGGGGAGGATCCGAGGCTCGGTGAGGCGCTACGACTCATCCGCTTGTCGTTCGAGGAAAATCGGTAAGTACCGCCGACAAAATTGAAAAGGGCCGCGAGCTAACCCAGTTCGCGGCCCCACTTGATCTTATCTGGAGCGGGCAACGGGTCTCGAACCCGCGACCCTCAGCTTGGGAAGCTGATGCTCTACCAACTGAGCTATGCCCGCTCCTGAGCCTGGTTCCCTGCCGTGCGGCAAGGTGAAGCGAAAATCTCGCACAGCTGGGACCAGGAGTCAAGAACACGTCAGGCTGGCCACTTGCAGACGACAGCACGCGGCACCTCGTGCGTGCTCTCCCTACTCGGTAGCCCGCGGATCCTCCGCAAGTCCTTCATTGTGCAGCGCATGCATGATGCTGGTCGGCGATACGCCGAACGTCCGGCCCAGGATCCGATACACCATGTCCGGCGCGACGGTCCAGTCGAGGCCTTGAGTTTCAAGTTTGGCGACGACGTCTTCGAAGTGATCCGTCAAGGCACGAGCTGGCATCAGGATCTGTGCGGCAATTGTGTTCGCCTGGGCTTCGAACCGCCGATAGATGCGATCAGGAATCGAACGTGTCCATTGCTTCCACTCATCCGCCGTCCGGAACTGATGTCCCGCGTAGACGTGGCTATGGAGAAGCAGGTGCCCGACTTCGTGTGCCAGTGTCCAGCGAAAGCGGGCGGGAAACCGCTCGGTGACTTCCAGATCAACGTCGATCTCCCGCAGGTCGCTGGTGATAAATCCTACGGTGCCAATGCGAGCTTGAAGTCCAGCTAGAGGCACGATGTTGATGCCGAGCTTGAACTCGATGATCTCCTCGATTGGTAACGGCAGGACACCGGTCGGGTTGTGCTCGGTCAGGAAGCTATCTGCACGCGGACGGCTATCCTCAGGGCGGATAAACGGGATCGCGTTGTCCCAGTCCACTACTGGCCGCCTCCCCTGCGAATCATCTCGATCAGTTGATCGAGGTCCTTGTCCTCAACCTGCTGGCCGCGCATCGTGCGCAAGAAGGCCGGCAGACAGGTCATCAGTTGCTCATTCTCGAGTGCATCGTGGGGCAGTCTACCGGCGGCCGTCGCGGCCGCGTCCATGAACACGTGCCAATCGTCGGAACCTCGGCTCAGTCCAAGTGCTGCGGCATAGTGTTCGAGTTTTTCCTGGTCTTGTGGCGGGGCCAGGAGTCCGCGTTCGATCTTGCTTAAGTAGGCCGGATCCATGCCCGATTTGGCGCAGAACTGCCGAAGCGTTTCTCCCCGTCGGACCCGTAGTTCTCTTGCGCGGTCTCCGAACATGAACGTGCCTCCCTTCGACGGCGTTCCAGATACCCCCCTGGTGTTGACATTATTTTACAACATATTTTGCGACTGGCAAGTTACCAAATCGCGAGAGATCGCAAATGCTTATATACCCTTGTCGTATAGCCAGTTAACGCGCTTAACGCGCGTTGGTTTCAGCAACTGGCAAAGGACACGCAGGGGTATTCCAGTCTGTCAGGGCGTGTCAAGACGGCGCAGGGCGTCGGCGAGCAGGCGGCGCAGGGCGTCCAGGACGACGGGGTCGTCCGGAGGACCGGTCTCGATCTGGGCGGCGCCGCGGAACCAGGTGCGCTGGCGCTTGGCGTACTGGCGGGTCTCGCGGACGATCGCCAGGCGGGCCAGTTCGAGGGACGTCTCGCCCTGCAGGTGCAGCACCAGCTGGCGGTAGCCGAGGCTCAGCAGGCCGGGGCAATCGGCGGGGTGGACGGCGAGGAGGTCGCGGGTCTCCTCCAGCCAGCCGGCGGCGAGCATCGCGTCGGTGCGCGCGGCGATGCGCGCGTCGAGTTCGGGGACGGGCCGCATGAGGACGACGGTGGGGAAATCGAGGCCGAGCGCGGGCCGGTTCTTCTGCGCGGCCATCAGCTCGGTCATCGGGCGGCCGGCGAGGCGGGTGATCTCGAGGGCGCGCTGCAGGCGGTAGCGGTCGCGCTCGTGCAGGCGCGTGCAGGCGAGCGGGTCCTCGGCCTGCAGCAGGTCGCGGATCTGGTTGTCGGAGAGCGCCTCTAGCTCGGCGCGCAGCGCGGGCAACTTCTCGTCGCTGCCTTCCGGCAGCTCGAGAAGTCCGTCGGTGAGGGCCTTGAGGTACATGCCGGCGCCGCCCGCGAGCAGCGGCAGGTGCCCGCGCGCGACCACGTCCTCGTAGATGCGGCAGAAGTCGTCCCGGTAGCGGCGGGCGGAGTAGACCTCCTGCGGCGGAACGAAGTCGACGAGGTGGTGTCGGCAGGCGGCCATCTCGGCGGCGGTCGGCTGCGCGGTGCCGATGCGCAGGCCGTGGTAGATCTGCCGGCTGTCGAGCGAGATCACCTCGAGGGGGAACTCGGCCGCCAGGGCCAATACCAGATCCGTCTTGCCGACCGCGGTGGGGCCGGCGAGGACGGGACAGCTACGTACGTCGGCCAAACCGCCGCTCCAGTTCCTCTAGCGTGAAGTGGACCAGCGTCGGGCGGCCGTGCGGGCAGCTCAGCGGCAGGTCGGTGGCGAAGAGCTGGTCCACGAGATTCTGCATCTCGGGCAGCGTGAGGGGCTCGCCGGCGCGGATGGCGCCGTGGCAGGCGAAGCTGGCGAGGAGGTCGACCTGCTGCTCCTGGCTGGGTCGGTCGTCGAGGGCGAGGTCGTCCAGGATGTCCAGGAGCAGGCGGCCCTCCTGCCAGTTCTTGAGGCTGGCGGGAATGCCCTGCACCAGGACCGACTGGCCGCCGAAGGGCTGGATCAGGAAGCCCAGGCGCGCAAGCTCGGCGTGGTGCTGGTGATAGGCCTGCAATTGCGCGGGCGAGAGGTCGAGGTGCGCCGGGAACAGCAGCTGCTGCGTCGGGATGCCGCGCGCGTCGGCCTCGAGAGCCTGCTTGGCCTGGTTGTAGAGGATCCGCTCGTGGCTGTTGTGCTGGTCGATGAGCACCAGGCCGCCGCGGATCTGGGTGACGATGTAGGTGCGGTGCAGTTGCCAGTACGGGGCCGGGTGCAGCGGCGCCTCGCTCGCGACGGGTTCCGCCGCGGCGACGGCGGCGTCGGCCTCGGCGGCGCGCAAGGCGGCGAGTCCGAAGAGTTCGCCCTGGCCCTCGGGGCGGCCCTTGGCCTCGTAGCCAGCCGAACCGCCGCGCTGGAAGTGGTCGCGCAGGAACTCGGCCTCGGCGCGGGCAACGCCGCTGGTGCCGTCGAGGGCGCCGAACCCGGGGACCGGCCGCAACCCGTTCGCCTGCTCCGCGCCGTCGAAGGGGCGCAGGTGGTCGGCGGCGCGCAGGTCGAGCCCCTCCTGCAGGGCCTGCTTGAGCAGCCCGAAGACCTGTCGCTCGAGGAGCATGCGCACCTCGGTCTTGGCGGGGTGCACGTTGACGTCGACCTCGCCGGGCGGCAATTGCAGGAACGCCACCACCACCGGGTACTTGCCGGGCGGGACCACTTCCTTGTAGGCCTGGGAGATCGCCGCCAGCAGCGTCGGGCTCTCCACCGGCCGGCGATTGACGTAGACGAACTGCTGCTCGCGGTTGCCGCGCAGCCAGGTCGGGCGCGAGGCGAGGCCGGCGACGCTGAAGCCGCCGCTCTCCTTCTCGAAGCGCGCGAGATGATCGACGACGGCGCCACCGAGCAGTTCGCGGGCGCGCGCCGGCAGCGAGTCGGCGGGCATCAGGTCGAGGAGGGTCTCCCCCTCGTCGCGCAGTTGCCAGCGCACCTCCCAGTGCGCGAGCGCGAGGGCGGTGACCGTGCGCACGACGGCGCGGCGCTCGGCCTGCGCGGTCTTCATGAACTTGCGGCGGGCAGGCGTGTTGTAGAAGAGGTCGTCGACCAGGACGGTGGTGCCGCGGTTGCGCGGCGCGGGCTCGCGGCGCTGGATGGCGCCGCCGTCGAGCTCGATGAGGCCGCCGACCTCCTCCCCCTCGGCGCGGCTGGTCAGGCGGCAGCGGCTGACCGAGGCGATGGCGGCGAGCGCCTCGCCGCGGAAGCCGAAGCTCGCGACCTGCATGATGTCCGCCACCGAGGCGATCTTGCTGGTGGCGTGGCGCTCGAAGGCGAGCGGCAGTTCGCGGAAGGGGATGCCGTGGCCGTCGTCCTCGATGCTCAGGCTGGTGAGGCCGCCGTCGCGCATGGTGATCGCGATGCGGCGGGCGCCGGCGTCGAGGGCGTTCTCGCAGAGTTCCTTGACGACGGACGCGGGCCGCTCGACCACCTCGCCGGCGGCGATGCGGTCGATGGTGGCGTCGTCGAGAACGCGGATGGGCCGCGGGCGGTCGTTCATCGCGAAGGCTCTCCAGTCGGCTGCGGACCGGGAAGGATAGCTTGCTCTTTCGGGAGCGTCAATCGTGCCGGCGCGCGCGCTTGAGGAAGTCCTGCGGAGAGGTCGGGGGGCCGGGGTAGACCGTGCGGGTGATGGTCGCGGCGGCGGCGGCGGGCCCCGCGAGGGAGCCGAGTTCGTCGCGCAGGCGGCGCTCGAAGTGGTCGAGGTTCTGCACGTCCTCGGGCGCGAGGACGGCGATCTCGCCGGCGCCGAGGTCGAAGACGCGGTCGCTCGCGCGCAGGCGCGCCGCGAGACGGGCGGCGAGGTGGGCGGTGGCGCCGTTCGGCGCGAGGTGCGCGACCAGCAGTCCGAACACGTTGTGATACCGATCGCAGCGCGCCATCTCGCGCCGCAGCGCGAAGACCAGGCCCGGCTCGCCGGCCGCCGGCGGCGCGAAATCCGGCACCGGCGACTCCAGCGGCGCGGGTGCGGGTGCGGCCTCGCGACCGGTGGCCGGCAGCGCGCGCAGGAGGGCCGCCAGGGGGACGGCGACGTCGGCGTCGTCGGTGGTGAAGCCCTCGCCGTCGAGCGGGTGCAGGCGCGTCTTGCCGACCAGGACCAGCGCGGGCGTGCTGCGGCCAGGCTCGCAGGTGGCGACCAGGAGGCTCAGCGGCGGCAGGTCGCCCTCGAGCGTGGTCGCGCGCCAGCCGGTGGCGCCGGCCTGCGCGACCAGCGGGGGCAGGCCGGCGAGCCAGGGCGCGTCGTCCGGGGCATCGCCGCCGGCGAGGCGGACGCCGTTGCCGCCGATCGAGACGACGGCGGCCGTGCGCTGGGCCCCCGTGAGCGCGCCGGCCGCGTGGCAGATGCGCTCGGCGAGCTGGCCGGGCGTGCGGTCGCCGGCCGCGAGGTCGACGAGCTCGGCACAGAGCGCGAGCAGCCGCGCCTGGCGCAGCTCGGCGACGCGGCGGCCGAGGTGCTCGGCGAGCAGCGCGGACAGTTCGCCGGAGAGTTGCGGCCAGTGATCGCACAGTTCGGCGGCGCGACACGCCTGCGGCAGCTGCACGGCGAGACCCGCGGTCGGCGGCGAGGCCCCGAGCGGCAGGTAGACGGCGGTGATGCCCTCGTCCGTGGTGGTCTGGACCACCAGCGGCGCGCCGGCCGCGAACACGGACTGCCAGGCGGGGTCGTCGAGGGGTTCGTGCCAGGCGCGGCTCGCCTCGCCCGGGGCGCTCTCGGCGAGCAGGAGGCCGCCGTCCGCGCAGGTGGCGGCCAGGGTCACGCGCGCGGCGTCGAGGGTCCGCGTCAGCTCCTGCGTCCAGGCGCAGAGGAGATCCGGCACGGGCTCGTGCGCGGCGGCCAGAGCGCGCAGCCGGCCGAAGGCGCCCGTGAGCGTGTCGCGCAGCGCGGCGCGGCGCAGGCGCGCGGCGTGCGCGAGGAGGTGGGCGATGCGGCCGGCGAGGCCTTCTAGGACCACGACGTCGTCCTCGTCGAGCGGCGGCTCGTCGCGGCTGGTGGACACGTTGAGGACGCCGACCAGGGCGCCGTCGTGCACCAGGGGGACGCTCGCGGCGGTCTCGATCTCGGGGCGGTCGCGGCGGCCGTCGGCGTCGCCGGCGCCGCGCAGCAGCTCGGCGTGCCGGCTCTGCGCGACGCGACCGGCGATTCCCTCGCCGAGGTGCAGGCGCGTCTGCTTCAGGGTCGCCTCGCCGAGCCCGCGGGCCGCGGCGATGTGGAGCGTCAGGGCGGACTCGTCGGCGAGCAGCAGCGAGCCGTGGCGCGCGTTCACGGCGCCGATGGCGAGGTCGAGGAGTTCAGGCAGCAGGGTGTCGAGGACCAGGGCCTCTTCCAGGCGCGCGAACGCGGACTGGGCCGCGGCACAGCGCTGCTCGGCGCCGGTGAGGTCGGGCACGGGGTCGGGGCGGCGGGCGACCACGAGGGCCGCGCGGGCCAGGCGGTCGCGCAGGCCGTCCGCCGGCAGGACCTCGAAGCCCTGCGTCTGGGCCGCGGCCGCGAGGTCATTGCCTGCGGCGCCGGCGCCGGCCGGCAGCAGGACGACGACGCCTTGGCCCGCCGTCAACGCCGCGAGGTCGGCGACCACGGGCAGGCCCATGATCTCCGCCAGCGCCGCGACGACGGACGTGCCCGTCGGGTCCACCACGGCGACGATGTCGACGTCGTCCCGGGTCCGCAGCTCCGTCAACAGCGGCATTTCCGCCTCGCCGGGCAGGGCCAGGACGACCTTCAGCTTGCGGTCCATCGCGTTCCCCGGATGCGGGTTGTTCGCCATCAGGATCGGCACCCCGTGGGACGACTTGATCACGAGTGTCCAAGCTGGCGCTTCAGGCGCGCCAGCCACATGAAGGCATCCACCGGGCTGATGCGTTCCAGATCGAGACTGCGCAGCGCCTCGAGGGCGTCGCGCTCCTGCTCGTTGAACAGGCTCAACTGCTGGCCGGTGAGCCCGGCGGCCACCTCGCGGGCAAGGTCGCGGTCGGCGGCGACCGCGGCGCCGCCGGTGACGGCGACGGCGCTGCGGCGGTCTTCCGTGGCCAGGAACGCCAGGATGGCCTCCGCGCGCCGCAGCACCGGCTCGGGGATGCCCGCGAGGCGCGCCACGTGGATGCCGTAGCTCTTGTCCGAGCGGCCGGCGACCACGCGATGCAGGAAGACGATCTTGCCCTCCCACTCGCGCACCTCCAGGCGCAGATTCTGCAGCCCGGCGATCTCGTCGGCGAGGCCGGTCAGCTCGTGGTAGTGCGTGGCGAAGATGGTGCGCGGGCGCGGACCGCGCGGCTCGGCGAGGAACTCGGTGATGGCCCAGGCGAGGGAGAGGCCGTCGTACGTGCTGGTGCCGCGTCCGATCTCGTCGAGGATCACCAGGCTGCGCCGGCTCATCTGGTGCAGGATGTGCGCGGTCTCGCTCATCTCGGTGAAGAACGTCGACTCCCCGCGCGCGACGTTGTCGCTCGCCCCCACGCGCGTGAAGATGCGGTCGGCGACGCCGATGCGCGCGCGGGCCGCGGGCACCCAGCTACCCGCCTGCGCGAGCAGCACCAGCAGGGCCACCTGCCGCAGGTAGGTGGACTTGCCGCCCATGTTCGGGCCGGTCAGCAGCACGATCTGGTGCTCGCCACCGTCGAGGCGGGTGTCGTTGGGGATGAAGTCGCCGGCGAGCAGCTGCTCGACCACCGGGTGGCGGCCGTCGCCGAGGTCGAGGTCGAGGCCGTCGTCGCACTCGGGGCAGCCGTAGCGCTCGACCTCGGCCAGCTCGGCGAAGGCCGCCAGGAGGTCGATCGCCGCCACGCGCTGCGCGGCGCGGTAGACCTCGGCGAGGCAGGCGACGACGCGGCCGAGGAGGTCGGCGTAGATCTCGGCCTCGAGCTGCTCGGCGCGCTCCTCGGCCGTGAGGATGGTCTCCTCGGCCTGCTTCAGCTCCGCCGTCACGAACCGGCACGACCCCACCAGCGTCTGCTTCTGCTCGAAGTGCGGCGGCACCTTGTCGAGGTGCTTGTTGGTGACGTCAAAGTAGTAGCCGAAGACCTTGTTGTAGCCGACCTTCAACGAGCTGATGCCGCTGTGCTCGCGTTCCGCCTGCTGCAGGCCGGCGAGGTAGCCCTTGGCGTCGCTGGCCACGGCGCGGCAGTGGTCGAGTTCGGCGTGGATGCCGGCGCGGATGCAGCCGCCCTGGCGCGTGTTCGCGGGCGGATCGTCGGGCAGGGTGGCGAGGATGGCGCGGCTGACGTCGCCGAGATCCGGGATCTCCCCCGCCCAGTCGCACACGGGATGCGCCGCGCGTCCGTCGCCGCGCGCGGCCGCGACCAGCTCGCCGCAGGCCGCGAGCGAGAGCCCGAGTTGCCGCAGCTGCGCGGGACCCAGACGACCCGAGGCGGCGCGGGCGCCGAGGCGCTCGAGGTCGCCGACGCGGCGCAGGACGACGCGCAACTGTTGCCGCCAATCGCGGGCGGTCACCAGGCCGCCGACGCCCTGGTGCCAGAGCGCGATGGTGGCAAGATCGGTGAAGGGCTCGGCGAGGTGCTGCTCGAGGAGCCGTCGTCCCGGCGCGGTGACCGTGCGGTCGACGTGGTGCACCAGGGTGCCCTCGCCGCGCTCGCCGCGCAGGGTGCGGAAGACCTCGAGGTTGCGCAGGGTCTCCTCGTCCAGCAGGAGGCGATCGCCGCGGGCGTGGAAGCGCAGGGTGGTGACCTGCGCCGGACGCCTGAGGTTGAGGCTGGTGAGGTAGCGCAGCAGGGCGCCGGCGGCGATGGCGGCGCGCTCGCGGCCGGCGGGCTCGAGGCCGAAGGCCGTGAGGCTGGTGACCTGGAAGTGCTCCTGGAGCACGCGCCGGGCCATGGCCGGGTGAAACCAGGCGTCGCTCGCCGTGTTGACGACGATCTGCGGCAGCGCCGCGCGCCATGCCGCGAGCGCCGGCCCCGGCAGACCCTCGCGCACGATGACCTCGCGCACCCGGTGCCGCTCGCACAGGGCGGGCAGCGTGACGTCCTCCTGGCCGCAGCGGAACTCGCCCGTGGTCGCGTCGAGCAGGGCCCAGCCCGCCTCGCGCTCGCCGTCGGCGGCCGGCGCGTAGGCCAGGCAGAAGCGGGCCGCCTTGCCGGCGAGCACGTCGGGCGTGGCGGCGGTGCCGGGGCTGAGCACCTCGACCACCTCGCGCTTCACCAGGCCCTTGGCGAGGGCGGGATCCTCCACCTGCTCGCAGATGGCGACGGTGAGGCCCGCCTCGAGCAAGCGGGCGAGGTACGTATCGATGGCGTGATACGGCACGCCCGCCAGCGGCACGGGCGCGTCGCTCTTGCTGTCGCGGCTGGTGAGGGTGACGCCGGCGGTGCGCGCGAGGACCTCGGCGTCCTCGAAGAAGGTCTCGTAGAAGTCGCCCATCCGGAACAGCAGCAGGGTGCCCGGGTACCGCGCCTTGATGTCGAGGTACTGCGCCAGCATGGGCGTGAGCGGTCGGCTCATCGCCCCACGCGCTCGGTGACGCGTCCACGCAGATCGTGCGTGTCGCGCAGGCTGTCGGCGGCCGCCTCGGCGTCCTCGCGCGCGGCGAAGCGGCCGGCGACCACGGCCCAGCCCTCGCCCGCCTCGACCACCGCCAGACCGCCGACCTGATCCCGCCACTGCGCCACGTAAACCAGCGCGGCGGCACGGTCGTCAAAGCTCGCGAGTTCCACCGTCCAGGACGACGCTTCCGCGGCGGCGTCTTCCCCGGCCGGCAGGTCCGGCGGCATCGGCGCGGGCGTCTTCTCGCCCTCGCGCGCGAGCGCGGCGCGGACCTCCATCGCCGCCAGGGACGACGGCGCCCGGCGCAGGATCTTCTGCGCCACCGCCAGCGCCTCGGCGGCCCGTCCGAGCCGGCGCAATGCCTGCCAGCGGCCGGCGTCGGCGAGGAGGTCGGCGCCGCCCGCGGCGGCGGACGCGGCCCGGAAGGCCTCATCGGCGCGCCCGGCTTCGCCCGTGTCGAGCGCGATGCGTCCGAGCTGATACTGCGCCGCCCCGTAGGCCGGATCCGACGCCCGGGCCATCTCGAGGTACCGGCGCGCCTCGGCCGGCAGGCGCAGCGCGCGCGCCGCCGTCCCCGCGAGCAGGAACACCTCGCTCGGCAGCAAGGCGCGGTCGCGGTCGTCGTCGAGCAACGGCTGCAGGAATTCCAGCGCGGCGGCGGGCCGGTCCTGCGCGAGGGCCACGGCGGCCGCGTCGAGGGCCGCGCGGGTCCGCACGGCGAGGGGCAGATCGTGGTCCGCGGTCAGGTCGCGCGCGACGCGCAGGGCCGCGCGCGGTTCGCCGGCAAGCTGCAGGCCTCAGAGGGCCGCCTCGCCGTCGCGGCCGCTGGCGACCGCGTCGGGGCGCAGGGCGCGGGCGTCGTCGTAGCGGCCCGCGCGGAAGAGTCGCGCGACCTCGTCCAGGGCCGCGGGCAGCACGACGGAGGCGCCCAGCAGGCTGGCGAGGACGACGAGGGATAGGCACTGGCGACGCGTCATGGACATGGCGAAGCAACTCTACCGGATGCGCGGTGGGCGCGAAACCACCAATCGCCGCCGGCCGTCAAATCAGGGTGCCGAAGAACGACGTGTTGCGGAAACTGTCGACCCGCACCCGGTACGACCGGCCCACCACCGGCTCCGCCAGCGGCACCAGGATCTTGCGGTTGTTGGGCGTGCGCAGGCGCCAGGCGCCGGCCGGCCGGCGCGCCGGCTCCTCGGCGACGGCCTCCCAGACGCGGCCGACCTGCGCGGCGGCGATGCCCTGCCACATCTCCTCCTGCAGGGCTATCACCTCGGCGAGGCGCCGCTTCTTCACGTCCTCCGGGACGTCGTCCCCCATCTTCGCGGCGGGGGCGCCGGGGCGCTCGCTGTACTTGTAGCTGAAGAGGGTGTCGTAGCCGACCTCGCGGATGAGGGTGAGCGTCTCCGCGAAGTCCTCCTCCGTCTCGCCCGGGAAACCGACGATGATGTCGCCGCTGAGGGTCACGTCGGGGATCACGCGGCGGGCGTAGTCGACCATGTGCAGGTAGTCGGCGCGCTTGTAGAGCCGCTTCATGCGCTTGAGCACGCGGTCGCTGCCGCATTGCACCGGCACGTGCAGGCCGGGACAGACCCTGGGTTCGGCGGCGATGACGTCCATCAGGCGCTCGTGCATGTCGCGGGGATGGCCGGTGAGGAAGCGGATGCGCTCGAGGCCGTCGGTGCGCGCGACCTGCTGCAGCAGGCCCGCGAAGTCCAGTTCCGTGCCCCACTTGTAGGCCGTGACGTTCTGGCCGAGCAGGGTCACCTCGCGCCCGCCCGCCGCGACGATGGCGCGGACCTCGTCGAGGATGGCCGCCGGGGCCTTCTCCCGCTGCGGCCCGCGGGTGTAGGGCACGATGCAGTAGGTGCACTTGTAGTCGCAGCCCTTGTGGATGGTCACCAGGTGGCTGCCGTTCTGCGGGTAGAGCTGCGGGGGGGCGACGTAGTGGACGTCGTCCCGGTGGCCGGTGACGACGGCGGGAACGGCAGGGCCGTATTCCTGCAGCTTCGCGGCGAGGATGCCGGGCAGCGACCCGTAGCCATCCACCCCGACCACCACGTCCACGCGCTGGCGGCTCTCGGTCAGGGCCTTGCCCATGCGCTCGGCCATGCAGCCGAGGATGCCCATGATCGCCGGCGGGCTGCCGGCCTCCTCGCGGTCGCGGCGCAGCTCGCCGACGCGGCTCAGGACCTTGTGCTCGGCGTGGTCGCGCACGGAGCAGGTGTTGATCAGGACGACGTCGGCGGTCAGCGGATCCTCGCTCGCGGCGAACCCGTCGCCGCCGAGCAGGCCGAAGATGGCCGTGCTGTCGTAGACGTTCATCTGGCAGCCGTAGGTCTCGATGAACACGGTCGGCGCGCCGTCGCGCGGGCGCGGCATCCTCTGCAAGTCCTGTATCGGCCTGGCGTTCAATCCGTCGCCTCCGGTGATTCGCGAACGTCGTCCGCCCAGAGTTGCCCGTCGCGGAGCTCCCAGGGCGTGACCGTCACCAGCCGGCCCGGGGCGATCCCGGCGGGCACCAGCACGGTGGCGTAGTTGTCGGTGGTCGCGGTCCGGCGTCCCGGCGCGGCGGCGACCCGGCCGCGCTCCATGACCGCCTCGCGCGGCCGGCCGAGCAGGCTGCGCAGGAAGTCCGCCTGCTTGCGGTCGGCGAGCGCCCGCAGGTGGTCCGACCGCCTGGTCGCCACCTCCGCGGGCACGGGATCCGGCAGGTCCGCGGCCGGCGTGCCGGGCCGCGGGGAGAACCGGAAGACGTGAAGATAGGTGAACGGCAGGGCGGCCACCAGGTCGCAGGTGGCGTCGAAATCGCGGTCGGTCTCGCCCGGAAAACCGACGATGAGGTCGGCGCCGAGTCCGCAGTCGGGCCGCACGGCGGCGGCCGCCGCGATGGCGGCGGCGGCGGCGTCCCGGCGGTAGGGCCGGCGCATGCGCGCCAGGACGGCGTCGCTGCCGCTCTGCAGCGAGATGTGCAGGTGCGGACGCAGTTGCGGACGCTCGGCCAGCAGGCGCCGGAAGTCCGGCGTCAGGTCGTCGGGGTGCAGGCTGCCGAGCCGCAGGCGGAGGTTCGGCCGGAGCATGGTGAGGCGATCCAGGAGGGCCGGCAGGGTGCGCCGCGGGCCGGTGAGGTCGCGGCCCCAGGCGCCGAGGTGCACGCCCGTGAGCACCACCTCGCGGAACCCGAGGATGTCGTGCAGGTCGGCGAGGTGTCTGGTGATCACGGCGGACTCGCGCGACCGCGCCGGGCCGCGCGCCCGCCAGATGAGGCAGTAGGCGCAACGCAGGTCGCAACCGTCCTGCACCTTCACGAAGGCGCGGCTGCGGCCCGCGAAGGCCATCGCGACGTGCAGCGGCGCCGGCGGCCGCGGCTTGTCGTCATCCACCATCACCACCGGCTCGCCTGCCGGTGCGGCGAGGACTCGCGGCAGCCAGACCGCGACGTCGTCCTTGTCGGTGTTGCCGATCACGGCATCGACGCCCGTCACCGCGGCGGCCGCCGCCGGCTGGGTCTGGGCGAAGCAGCCGGTGAGCACGACGCGGCTGGCGGGATGGCGTCGCTTCACCTGGCGGGCCAGGCGGCGGCACTCCTGATCGGCGCTCGCCGTCACGGTGCAGCTGTTGATGACGTAGAGGTCCGCCTCCTGGTCCCAGGCGACCACCTCGACCGACACCGTGAGGTGAAAGGCCGCCTCCAGGCCCGCGGTGTCGACCTGGTTGAGCCGGCAACCGAGGGTCAGGAAGGCGACGCGCAGGGGCGGGGCCCCCAGATGCTCCATCATGCTGTCACCAATGCGGCGGGGTGGGAGATCGCGCCCCCACCCCGCTGCGTCGTCCGGACGTGGCGGTCCGTCCTATTCGTCCTGCTGCTCCTGCTCGGCGGCGTAGGCCGCGGCCTCGGCGGCCAGGTCCTCGTCGCCCGGCAGGGTCTCGAGCTTGCCCTCGGCGGACTGGTCGGCGGCGACCACGTCCTCGAGGCGCGGGTGCTTCGCGGTGAACTCCTCGATCGCCTCCGGCCCGAAGTCCTTGAGCCGCTCGGTGATCGACAGCACGATGCGCCGGTTCTCGACGTCCATCTTGATGACCTTCAGGTCGACCGACTCGGTCTCGCGGAAGTAATACTGCGGCTTGTCCATCTTGGGCATGTTCAGGCCCAGGTGACCGGTCGGCACGAAGCCCTCGAGGTCCGACCCGAGGTCCACGATCAGGCCGTGGTCCAGCATGCGCGTGACCGTGCCCGTGATGTCGTGGCCGACGGGGAAGTCCTCGGCCAGGGTCGGCCAGGGGTTGTCGGTCAGCTGCTTGATGCCCAGGCTGATCCGGCGCTTGCTGGTGTCGATGTCCAGCACCATCACCTTCACCGACTCGCCCTTGCGCAGCACTTCCTTGGGATGGCGGACGCGCTTGGTCCAGCTCATGTCGGAGATGTGGACCAGGCCGTCGATCCCTTCCTCGACCTCGACGAAGGCGCCGAAGTCGGTGAGGTTGCGAACCTTGCCCTCGATCTCGGTGCCGGACGGATAGCGCTCGGCCAGGGTGAGCCAGGGATCGGTCTCGGTCTGCTTGAGACCGAGGCTGATCTTCTCGCTCTCCTTGTCGATCTTCAACACCATGACGTTCACTTCGTCACCGATGTTGACGACCTTGGAGGGATGCTTGATGTGGCGGGTCCAGCTCATCTCGCTGATGTGGATGAGGCCCTCCACGCCCTTCTCCAGCTCGACGAAGGCGCCGTAGTTGGTGATCGAGACCACCTTGCCGTGCACGACGGCGTTCTCCGGGTACTTCGCCTCGACGTTCTCCCAGGGGTAGGACTGGAGCTGCTTGAGGCCGAGGCTGATGCGCTCGCGCTCCTGCTCGAAGTCCAGCACCTTGACGTCGATCTCGTCGCCGATCTGCACGACCTCGCTCGGGTGCGACACGCGGCCCCAGCTCAGGTCGGTGATGTGCAACAGGCCGTCGATGCCGCCGAGGTCCACGAACGCGCCGAAGTCGGTGATGTTCTTCACCACGCCGCGGCGGATCTGGCCCTTCTCCAGCTCGGCGATCAGCTTGCGCTTCTTGTCCTCGCGCTCCGCCTCGAGCACGATGCGGCGGCTGACCACGACGTTCCGGCGCCGCTTGTTCTTCTTGATGATGCGGCACTCGATTTCCTTGCCGATAAGGTCCTCCAGGTTGGGCACCTGACGCAGCGCCACCTGGGAACCGGGCAGGAACGTGTCCACGCCCCAGAGCTTGACCACCAGGCCGCCCTTGATACGACGGTCGACCGTGCCGCGGACGACCTCGTTGTTCTCGTGGGCCATCTTGATCTTGTCCCAGACCTTCAGGAAGTCCGCCCGCTCCTTCGAGAGCGCCACCAGGCCGTCCAGGTTCTCGAGCTTCTCGAGGAAGACGTCGAACTGGTCGCCGGGGTTCACGGGCTGCCCGCCGAACTCGTCCAGCGAGATCACGCCCTCGCTCTTGAAGCCGATGTCGAGCAGGACCTCGTTCTCGCGCACCTCGACCACGGTGCCCAGGAGGATCTGCCCCTCGGCGATCTCGGTGAGGGTCTCCTCGTACTGGTTGATGAGCGCCAGCATCTCGTTCGACGACAGGTCGAGGTTGTCGTCGTCGACGTCCTCGTCCCGGAAGTCCTCGTTGATGATGCTGGTGTCGATCAGGTCGCGGGTCAGACGCGTGCCGGTCCCGCGCTCGACGGTCGCGGCGCCCATGACGTCGGGCCGCGAGCTGCGGGGCTGAAGGTCGGCGTCCGAGGCGAAAGGCGGCCGGACGTCCCCGGTGTCGCCCGCCTCGGGATTCAGGTTGGTGGTCATGAACGGGTGCCTCCTCATGGCATGATTGTGCCCCAACCCCTAGGCGGGGCAGGCCCGCGAATATACACCACGGGGAAACTCTTGGCAAGACGGCAGCCGGGCCGCCAACCCGGGGTTTTCGCCGGCTAAGTCGCGTCCAGGGCCCGGCGGACCTTGGTGGCGAGGTCGAAGCGCGAGAACGGCTTCTGGAGGAAATGGACACCCTCGTCCAGGACGCCGCGATGCGCGATGGCATTGGGGGTATAGCCGGACATGAAAAGGCACCTCAGGTCCGGCTTCCGGGCCCGCAGCTGCTCGGCAAGGGCGCGGCCGTTGAGGGCGGGCATCACCACGTCGGTAAAGAGCAGATCGATCTTGCCCGGATAGCGGGCGACGAGGGCGATCGCCTCGGCCGGCGTGGCGGCGGTCAGGACCGTGTATCCGAGTCCCGTCAGCAGATCGCGGCTCATGTCCAGGAGGGACGGTTCGTCCTCGACCAGCAGCACCACCTCGCCGTGGCCCAGCGGCGCGGACGCCGGTTCGCGCGCCAGGGCCGCGACGGCCCGGCCGTCGGCGCAGGGCAGGTAGACCTTGAAGGTGGTGCCGCGGCCGGGTTCGCTGTAGACGTTCACGAAGCCGCCGTTCTGCTTGACGATGCCGTAAACCGTGGCCAGTCCGAGGCCCGTCCCGCGGCCCAGGCTCTTGGTGGTGAAGAACGGCTCGAACATGTGGTCCAGGGTGTCGCGGTCCATCCCCTCCCCGTCGTCGCTCATAGCCAGGATCACGAACCGCCCGGGATGGAACCCCGCGTGGCGCTCGCAGTAGGCGTCGTCGAAGGTGACGTTGCCGGTCTCGATGGTGATGGTGCCCGTGCCGCGGATCGCGTCCCGCGCGTTGGCCGCCAGGTTGGTCAGGATCTGGTCGACCTGGCTGGGGTCGATCAGGACGGGCCAGAGGTTCGCGCCCGGGCGCCAGGCGACGTCGATGTCCTCGCCGACGAGACGTCCCAGCAACTTGAGCATCTCCGGCACGGTGACGTTGAGGTCGAGGACTTTCGGCGCGACCGTCTGCTTGCGCGCGAAGGCGAGCAGCTGGCGCGTCAGGCTGGCGGACCGCCGCGCCGCGGCCTCAATTGCCTCGAGATGCGCGCGGCTGCCGGAGGCGTCGGGGGCGCTCATCATCGCGAGTTCCGTGTGGCCGATGATCACGCCGAGCATGTTGTTGAAGTCGTGCGCGACGCCGCCGGCGAGGCGCCCCACCGACTCCATCTTCTGGGCCTGGATGAGGTCATCCTTCAGGCGAGCGCGTTCGGCCTCCGCCTGCTTGCGCTCGCTCACGTCGCGCGCGAAGACGAGCGCGCCCGGCTGCCCTTCGTAGGTGAAGGGGACCGCGCCGACCTCGAGGTCCACGGGCGTGCCGTCGAGGCGCAGCGCGGTTTCCTCGAGCCGGGGCACGGCCTCCCGCTGTTCGTTGAGACGAGCGATCCGCGCCGCGACGGCGGCCCGGATGTCCGGGTGAAACCGGTCCAGGACTGGGGTCCCGACCAGGTCGGCCGGCGCTGCGGCGCCGAACATCTTCACGGCTGCCGCGTTGGCGTAGCGGAAGCGGCCGCCGGTCTGGACGAAGATCCCGTCGGGAGCCGTCTCGACGGCCGTCCGGAATCGCTCCTCGCTGGCCCGCAGCGCGGCGTTGGCGGCGCGTTCCTCGCTCTGGTCCCGGAAGACCAGCACGACGCCGGTGATGGCCCCGGCGTCGTCGCGGATCGGCGCGCCGCTATCGTTGATGGGCCGCTCGACGCCGTCGCGGGACATCAGCAACGTGTGATTGGTCAGGCCAACCACGGAACCGGCCTGCAAGACCCGGGAGACCGGGCTGTCGATCGGCTGCCGCGACTCTTCGTCGACGATCCGGAACACCTCCTCCAGCGGACGGCCCGCGGCCTCGGCGCCGGGCCAGCCGGTGAGGGTCTCGGCCACCGCGTTGAGCAGGACGACCCGTCCCTGGGCGTCGGTGGCGATCACGCCGTCGCCGATCGAGCGCAGGGTGGCGGCGTAACGTTCCTCGGCGATGCGACGCGCGCGCTCGGCGACGAACTGCGCTTGCAGGTGCGCGCGCCGGCCGTGCTGCCAGACGACCGCGCCCAACGCGGCGAGCAGGGCGACGGCACCGCCGACCAGCGCCAGGATCAGAGCGGAACGGACGCGCCACATGGCCAGGGCCTCCGAGCGGTCGATCTTGCTCACCAGGTACCATGGCGAATCCGGCACCGCGTGCAGCGCGGCGAGCACCGGCTCGCCACGGTAGTCCCGGCCGCGCACGATGCCGCTGCCTGACCGGATGGCCAGCGCCGCCGGAAGCTCCGGATCGTCCAGGGGCAGACGCAGATGCATGGCGGCGCCGGGGCGATGTCGCAGATCGTTGAGATAGAGGACGCCGTCGCCGTCCCGTCGGACCAGCAGCGTCTCCGCGGTCCGGCTCGGCGTTGGCCAGCGTCGAATCAGCGGGTCGAGGTAATCGTCAGCGCCGCTGACCAGCAGGATCGCGCCGCGCACCGTTCCCGGCCCGAGGATCGGCGCGACGGCCGCGAGGTGCGGAGACTCGTCAGTCGGCTCCAGGTGCAGGTCGCTCAGGACCGGTCGTCGCGTGCGAAGCGCCTCGAAGGTCGCGATGGCGGCGAGCGAATCGAGGCGCGTCGGCGACCCGACCGCGGCCAGGACGACGCTCCCCGCGCTGTCGACGAGCAGGATCTGCCGGTAGTTCTCGAAGGACCTCAGGACATCGAACTCGGCCAGCAGGTCGCCGGGATCGCGAGCGCGGTCGGCGAGCAGGGCTGTCAAATGCCGACGAAGCAGCGGCCTGGCCGCCACCTCCGCCGCCTCGGCCCGCCGTTCGGCACGCCAGCGCGCGATGTCCTGCGCCTTGAGCTGCGCGATGGCGCCGAGTTCCTTCTCGACCTGCCCGCGGAGCAGATGCTCCTGGGCGCGGTAGAACCAGCCGCCGGCAACCACCAGCGCGACGGTGCAGACGGCGAGAACGAGAATGAGCCCGCGCTGTCGAGCGACCACGATCAACTCCAAGGCTTGCGTCCCCTATCGCATCCTCGCGAGTCGTTAAATCAAGCACATCGGCGGGAAGGTGGCCAGCGAGATCAGCCGCCTGGGCGGCCTTTCTCGAACGGCCGCCGCCGCTGGCGATCCCGCCGCAACTGCCGCGCCTGCAGAGCCCGTTCCTGCTCGCTGAGCGGGGTCTCCGCAAATGATCGGGCCTGCAACTCGAGGAGCGAGGCGAGGTAGAGCTCGCCGATGCCGCGGATGACCCGGCGGCGGTCCTGCCGCGCAAGCAACTGCGGCAGGGCGTGCAGGCGCACGCGCGGGCCGTACCGGACCTCGAGGGGCGCGCGACGGTTGCCGCCGAGGCGCAGGAGCCCGGTGCCGCGGACGAAGATGGGCATGTAGTCCGCCCCGCTCTCGACCATCAGCAGGCCCAGGCCGGCCTTGATCGGACCCGGGTGGCCGAGCGGGCGGCGGGTGCCTTCGGGAAAGATGAAGATGTTGACGCCTGACTTGACCGTGGCGACGGCCTTCTCGAAGGCGTCCTTGTCGAAGGCCGCGCGGCGGACCGGAATGACGTCCACCCAGCGCAGGAGCGTGCCGAGCACCGGGACGCGGAACAGTTCGGCCTTGGCCATGGTCGGCATCGGCGCCCGCCGTAGCGTCCCTCCCACCACCGGCGGATCCAGCTGGGTGACGTGATTGCTCGCCAGGACGACGCCGGGCGGCGGCACCCGGTCGCCGCCCAGCCCGATCAGACGCAGGCCGCAGGCACGACCCAGGGCGCCCATCAGCGTGTAGGCCAGGCGATAGCGGAACGGCGTGACGCGCCAGGCCTCGGCGCGGTCGGTGCTGGTCCCCTCCTCCCGGTCCAGCCAGACGTTGACCAGGCAAGCCAGGGAGGCTTCGCGCACCTGCTGTTCAAGGGTCCAGCCGCTGGTATCGAGCACCAGCGCGTCGGGCGCGATGGTAAGCGGGCTGTCGGCGCGGGTCGAATCCTGCCGGTCGCGCTCGGCCAGATCGGCCTGCACCTGGGCGAGATCCGCCGGTTCGCCTCGCTCCAAAAACTGCCGGTGCCGCCGCAGGGCCCGGGCCTCGAGCGAAGCGTCGAGGAAGATCTTGGCGGTCGCGAGCGGGAAGACCACGCTGCCGATGTCGCGACCTTCCATGACGACTCCGCCGCGGCGGCCGAGTTCGCGTTGCCGCTCGACCATGCGGCGCCGCACGTCGGGATGCGCGCTGACCGCGGACACGGCGGCCTCGACCGCCGGCGTGCGGATCTCGCGCGACACGTCGCGGCCGTTCCAGAGCACCACCGTCTCGCCGTCGCTCGGTTGCAGGGCGAGGTCGGATGTCCCGAGCAGGTCGGCCAGCTCGACGCCGTCGTCCGTGGCGATGCCGGCCTCGAGGGCGGCCAGCGTCAGCGACCGGTACATGGCGCCGGTGTCGATGTAAGTGAGTCCATGGTCGCGGGCGATGGCGCGCGCCGTGGTCGACTTGCCCGAACCGGCCGGGCCGTCGATGGCCACCACGGCGTCCGGCGGCAGGCGCAGCCCGCTGTCCACGAGCTGCTGCGCGGTCGGTAGCTGGCGCGGCATCTACGCCCCGCCCAGCACGGCGGCGAGGGCCGCCACGCAACGACGATTCTCCGCGGGCAGCCCGACGCTGATGCGCAAGGCGCCCTCTCCGTCGCCGAGGCCGAAGGCGTCCATCGGCCGCACGATCACGCCTTGCTGCAAGAGCGCGTCGGCCAGCGTCTTGCCGCTGCCGCGGCAGGTGCAGAACAGGAAGTTGGTCTGGCTCGGCGTCACCACGAGGCCCAGCCGGGCCAATTCCGCCGCGAGCCACGCGAGCTGCTCGCGGTTGCGCCGAGCGCGGCCGGCGACCTCGTGCCAGTTCTCGAGGCAGGCCACGCCGGCGGCCTGGGCGAGCGTGTTCACGTTGAACGGCGCGCGGGTCTTGTGCAACTCGCCGACGATGTCCGGATGCGCCACGCCGTAGCCGACGCGCAGGCCGGCGAGGCTATGGATCTTGCTGAAGGTGCGCAGCACGCACAGGTTCGGGTGCGCGGACAGAAGCGGCAGGCACTGCGGGAAGTCCGTCGCGGTTACGAACTCGTAGTAGGCCTCGTCCACCGCGACCACGACCTGCGGCGGCACCGCGGCCAGGAAGGCCGCGAACTCGTCGGCGGTCACGTAGGTGCCCGTCGGATTGTTCGGGTTGCAGACGATGACCAGCTTGGTGCGCGCGTCGATCGCGGCCGCCATCGCCGGCAGGTCGTGGCGGCGGTCGGCCGTCAGCGGCACCGCGCGGCCGCACTCGAAGTGCACCCGCGACGTCAGCGGGTAGACGATGAAGCTGTGCTGGCTGAAGACCACGTTCTCGCCCGGCGACACCAGGGCGCGGATCAGGAGGTCGATGACCTCGTTGCTGCCGTTGCCGAAGATGATCGCGGCCGGGTCCACGCCGAGATGGTCCGCCAGCTTGCGGGTGAGGTTGAAGCAGGCGGCGTCGGGGTAGCGGTTCACGTCGAGCGCCGCCTGCTGGATCGCCGCGACGACGGCGGGCAGCGGTCCCTCCGGGTTCTCGTTGCTCGCGAGCTTGATGACGTCGTCGAGGCCGAGTTCCCGCTGGACCTCCTCCACCGGCTTGCCGGGGGCGTAGGGCTGGCTCGCGAGGATGCCGGGGCGGAAGAGACTCTTGAGGTCCAGCGTCCGGTTCATCGGCCTCACCTTTCGTGCGGGTCAGGGGTGCAGGAGTCCGGCCTCGCGGCGCAGCGCCTCCTCCTCGGGGCGTCCCAGACGACGGAAGTCGCCCTCGTGCAGGCGGCCGAGTTCCACGGGTCCGATCGCCGTGCGCGTGAGCGTCACCACCTTGGCGCCGACGGCCGCCATCATGCGGCGGATCTGGCGCTTGCGGCCCTCGTGCAGTTCCAGCGTCCAGCGCCGGCGATCGCCCTCGGGATCCGGGTGCACCTTGCAGCGCAGCACCGGGTACCCGTCGAGGATGATCTTGCCGGCGGCCAGCGTCTTCTCCGCGTTGGGCGCGAGCACCTTCGCCAGCACCACCTCGTAGCGCTTCCAGACCTCGCTCTTCGGCTTGAGCAACGCCTGCGCAAGATCGCCGTCGTCCGTCCAAAGGAGCAAGCCGCCGCTGTCGGCGTCAAGGCGGCCGACGGGCTTGAAGCGATTGGGGATCGAGGCCCGCAGCGCGAACCCGACCAGCGAGAGCTGGCCGCCCTGCGAGCGCATGGTGCTCACGATGCCGACGGGCTTGTGGAAGGCATAGACGCGGAAGTCCTGCGGCGCCTCGACGGGCAGCCCGTCGACCCGCACCTCGTCGCGCGCCGGGTCGACGCGGCGGGCCAGATCGGTGACGATCTCGCCGTTGATCGCGACGCGGCGCTCGTTGACCAGGGTCTCGACGCCGCGGCGCGAGCCGTAGCCCGCCCGGGCGAGGTAGCGGTTCAGGCGCAGGCTGTCGTCGTCGGCCTCACGCGGCGGGGTCGGTTTCGGTGTCAATTGCGGCCTCCTCACCGGATGACGGATCTTGCTCGGCGGCGGCCGCCTCGTCCGCCAGCGGGGCCGGCTCCTCGACGACCTCTGGATCTCGTAGTTCCTCGAGGTCCTCGTCGGTGAGCTCGGCGCCGAACTGGCTCGCGAAGGCCTTGAGTTCGTCGCGATTCTGGATCATGGCCTCGAGATCCGGCAACGACGGCAACTGGCCGATGCCGGCCAGGCCGAGGTGGTTGAGGAACTCGCGCGTGGTGCCGTAGAGCAGCGGGTGGCCCACCGCCTCGGAGCGGCCCACGACGTTGATGAGGTTGCGCTCCTGCAGGGTGCTGATCGCGCCGCTGCTGTTGACGCCGCGGATCTCCTCGACCTCGAGCCGCGTCAACGGCTGGCGGTAGGCGATGATCGCCAGCACCTCGAGGCCGGCGCGCGACAGCCGCGTGAAGCGGCGGGTGCTGAACAGGCGCTCGACGAGCGGCGCGTAGTCCGGACGCGTCGCGATCTGCCAGCCGCCGCCGAACTCGACGATGGTGAAGGCGTGGCTGGCGGCATCGTACTCGGCGGCGAGTTCCTGGACCAGGGCCTTGAACTCGGCGGCACCGGCTTCGGGGAAGATCTTCTTGAGGCGCGCCGGGGTCAGCGGGCCGTCCGTGGCGAAGAGCAGGGCTTCGAACTCGCGCTTCAAATGTCCGCCTCCCCGGCTGCGGCAGCGTCGGCCGCGGGTTCTTCCTCGCGGGCCTGCAGCCAGATGGGTCCGAGAGCTTCGGTCTGGAAGATGGCGACCTCGCCGCGCTTGACCATCTCGAGGATCGCGATGAAGGTGACGATGACCTCCATCTTGATGGCGTCGTCGCGGAAACACTCCTCGAAGCGGACCGTGCCGGTCTCCGCGAGGAGGGAACGCACCAGCTCGATCTTCTCCACGACCGTGAAGGGTTCGCGCCGCACCTCGTGGATGGGGCGCGTCTTGACCCGGTCGAAGATGTCGGCGAGGGCCGCGAGCAGGTCGTACATCTCGATCTTGAGGGCCGGTTCCTGCTCGGCCTGGTCGAGGAAGGGGTACTTGGCGGCGCGCAGGTGGAACTGCTGCCGCTGATCCTCGCATTCGCGCAGGAGCCGCGCCGCTTCCTTGAAACGCTTGTACTCGAGGAGGCGCCGCACGAGGTCGGCCCGCGGGTCCTCCTCCTCCTCCTCGACGACGTCGGCGTGCTTGGGCATGAGCATCCGCATCTTGATCACGAGCAGGGTGGCGGCCATCGCCATGAATTCGCCGGCCATGTCCAGCGACACCAGGTGCATGATCTCGATGTGCCGGATGAACTGGTCGGTGATGCGGCTGATGGGGATGTCGTAGATGTCGATCTGATCCTTCTGGATCAGGTGCAGCAAGAGGTCGAGGGGGCCCTGGAATCCCGAGAGTTCGACCTGGTAGGCATCGCTCTGGCGGAAATAGTCGAGCTCGGGCGGCAGGCTCTCGATGTCCCACCCCTGCGGCGGCGGCGCGGCCGTCGGATCGGTCAGTTGCTGATCATCTTGCGGTCGGAACACGCAGACTCCCTCGCAGCGGCGGTCAGCCGATGCCCGATATGTCAGCCGATGCCCATGGCGTCGTGGACCAGCGCCATGGTCTCGCGAGCGCGGGCGCGCGCCTGCTCGCAGCCGTGGCGGACGATCTCGTCCAGCTCGGCGGGCCGGCTCTCGTAGTGGGCGCGCTTCTCGCGCAACGGCGCGAAGTGCTCGACGACGCCCTTCAGCAGGCGCTTCTTGCAGTCGACGCAGCCGCGCGCGGCGGTGCGGCACTCCAGCGCCGTGAGGTCGGCCTCCTCCGGCATGAACTTCTGGTACCAGGTGTAGATCGCGCACACCTCGGGGTTGCCGGGGTCGCTGCGGCGCAGGCGGGCGGGGTCGGTGAAGGCCGGCATGAGCTTCGCGGAAATCTCCTCGGGCGTCGCCGAGATCTCGATCGAGTTGCCGAGGGACTTGCTCATGCGCTTGCCGTCGGTGCCGGGGAAGCGCGCGAACCTGGTGACCAGGCCGTCGGGTTCGGGGAAGAGGTCGCCGAAGTGGAAGTTGAAGCGCCGCGCCATCTCGCGCGTCAGCTCGAGGTGCGGCAGCTGGTCCTCCCCCACCGGCACGGCGTGGGCCCGGTAGGCGAGGATGTCCGCGGCCTGCAGCACGGGGTAGCCGAGGTGGCCGAAGCTGATCTCCCCCTTCAGGTCCAGGTCGCGCACCTGCTCCTTGAAGGTCGGATTTCGCTCGAGGCGGCCCATGCTGATGAACATGCACATCAGCAGGAAGAGCTCCGCGTGCTCCTTGACCTGCGACTGGATGAAGAGCACCGAGCGCTCGGGGTCGAGCCCGGCGCCGAGCCAGTCCAGGAACATCTCCCGCGTATTGCCGGGGATCTCCGCGGCCTTGTCGGGCGCCGTGGTCAGGACGTGCCAGTCGGCGACCATGAAGTAGCAGGTGTACTCGTCCTGCAGGCGCACCCAGTTCTCCAGGGCGCCGGTGTAATTCCCCCAGTGCAGCCGCCCCGTCGGGCGGTTGCCGCTGAGGATGATCTTCCTCTGATTCAAGGCTTTCCTCGTGATGTAGTGCCGCAAACGATACCGCGCGGAAGTTACCATCGGTCCGGGGGGATGTCAAAGCCGGGTGGCGCCGGGGTGGCCTTGGGCTCAGCCGAAGCGCCGCGCCCGCGGATGCGCCGCCCGGTAGGCCTCCTGCACGAAGGCCCGGTCCACGTGGGTGTAGATCTCGGTGGTGCTGATGTCGGCGTGCCCGAGGAGTTCCTGCACGATGCGCAGGTCCGCCCCGCCCTCCAGCAGATGCGTGGCGTAGGTGTGGCGCAGGGTGTGCGGGGTGATCTCGCCCGGGATGCCGGCGACGCTGGCGCAGCGCTTCAGCAGGGTCCAGACCGAGACGCGGGACAGGCGGCCGCCGCGCTGATTCAGGAAGATGGCGGCATTGGGGCGCTTGCCGCCGAAGGCCGGCCGGCCGCCGCGCAGCCAGGCGTCAACGGCCGCCAGGGCCGGCGCGCCGATGGGCACCACCCGCTGCTTGCTGCCCTTGCCGCGGACCCGCAGCGACCCCTCCTGCGGGTCGAGGTCCGTGAGGTCGAGTCCGCACAGCTCGCTGACGCGCAGGCCGCAGCCGTAGAGCACCTCGAGGATGGCGCGGTCGCGCAGTCCGGCCGGCTCGCCGCTCGCGACGGCCGCGAGCAGCCGCTCCACCTGCGCGAGCTGGAGCACCGACGGCAGCGGCCGGCCCGCGCGCGGCGCGAGCAGCGTCGACGTCGGGTCGGCGGTCGCGAGGTCCTCGCTGACCAGGAAGCGAAAGAACGACCGCAGGGTCGAGAGCAGGCGGGCGCGCGACCGGGCCTGCAGCTCGGCGGCCGCGGCGAGCAGGAAGCCGCGCAGGTGCTCGGCGCGCACGGCGGCCGGGTCGTCGTGGCCCGCGGCCTCGGCCCAGGCGCTCAGGCGGCGCAGGTCCGTCGCGTAGGCGGCGAGCGTCGCCCCGGCGAGACCCTTCTCGGCGGCGGCGTGGCCGAGGTAGGCATCGACGGCGTCGTCCCAGGTTCCGCTCACGACGTGGCCTCCGGGGAGCCGGCGGTCTGGAAGTACGACATCACGTTGGCGACGTCGTGGCGGGTCAGGCCGCGGACCTCGGCAAGCTGCTCGGCGGTGGCCTGGCGGATGCTCGCGACCGAGCCGAAGTGGTGCAGGAGGGCGAGCTTCTTGACCTGCCCGATGCCCGGGATGAGGTCGAGTTCGCTCGCCGTGGTGCGCTGGTCGCGCAGGAGGCGGTGGTAGGTGATCGCGAAACGGTGGGCCTCGTCGCGCAGGCGCTGGAGGAGTTTCAGCGCCTCGCTGGAGCGCGGCAGGCGCAGCTCGCCGGACTGGCGGACGATGGTCTCCTCGCGCTTGGCGAGGCCGATGAGCTCGGCGTCGGCGAAGCCGTGGCGGTCGAACACGCGGCGGGCGCGGCCGAGCTGGCCGATACCGCCGTCGATGACGATGAGGTCGGCGGGCCGCTCGTCCTGAACCACCAGGCGGTGGCAGTGGCGCTCGAGGACCTCCTCGAGGCTCGCGAAGTCGTCCACGCCCTCGACGGTGCGGATGCGGAAGCGGCGATAGGCGGCCTTCCAGGGCTCGCCGTCCTTGAACACGACCATCGAGCCGACGGTCTCGCGGCCCTGGAAGTTGGAGATGTCGAAGCAGGCGATGGTCGCGGGCACCTTGCGCAGGCCGAGGGCCTGCTGCAGCTGCAGGTCGGCGGGGGTGACGCGGCGGTCGGCCTTGTCGCGGTCGTGCAGGCTGCGTTCGCGCAGCTTGAAGGCCGCGTTGGCGACCGCCATCTCGCTGGCGGCGCGGCCGGCGCCGCGCTGCGGCACGCGCAGCTTGACCCGCGAGCCGCGCAGGCGGCCCAGCCAGTCCTGCCAGGTCTCGAGGTCCTCCAGGCCCTGCGGCACGAGCACCTCCGGCGCGATGTCGCCCGCGCGCGGGAAGTACTCGCGCAGCAGTTGCGCCAGGAACGAGGCGGTGTCGGGCGCGAGCGGGTCGCAGAACTGGAAGTGGTGCGTGGTGAGGATGCGGCCGCCGCGCACGCGCAGGACCACGCCGCAGGCGTCGTCGCCGTCGTGCGCAAGGCCGCAGACGTCGAGGTCGCCGCTGATGCCGGGCAGGGCGTGGCTGCGCGAGACGGTCGCCGTGAGCTGGCGGATGCGGTCGCGCAGGCGCCCCGCCGCCTCGAAGCGCAGGTTCACCGCCAGATCCTGCATCTCGCCGCGCAGGGCGGCGAACACCGACGCGTCGCGGCCGTCGAGGAAGTCGACCAGGCACTGGACCTGGCGCCGGTAGTTCGTCTCCTCGACGTGGCCGACGCAGGGCGCCGTGCAGCGGCCGATCTGCAGATCGAGGCACGGCCGCTCGACCGTGGGATCGGGCAGGTCGAGCGCGCAGGTCCGGACCTGGAACAGGCCGGCCGCGAACTTCAGGGTCTCGCGCATGGCCCGCACGTCGGTGAAGGGGCCGAAGTAGCGGGCGCCGTCGCGGGCGAGCTGGCGCGCGACCGTGACCCGCGGGAAGGGCTCCTGGAGGGAGATCCGCAGGTAGGGATACCGCTTGTCGTCCTTCAGCCGGATGTTGTAGCGGGGCTTGTACTCCTTGATGAGCTGGTCCTCGAGGACCAGGGCGTCGGTCTCGCTGTCGGTGGCGATGTAGTCGAAGTCGGCGATGTGGCGGACGAGGGCGCGGGTCTTGTCGTCCCGGTCCGGCAGATCCTGGAAGTAGCTGCGAACACGCGCGTTGAGGCGTTTGGCCTTGCCGACGTAGAGGACCTTGCCGCGGGCGTCCTTGTGCAGGTAGACCCCGGGGGCCGCGGGCAGGAGGCGGACCTTGGCGAGCAGGCGCGCGGCGTCCTCGTCGCCGGGGGGCGGATCGGGAATCTGATCGATGTCCTTGTCGTCACTTGACATGTCGGGTCCGTCCGGCTAACTTCTGCGGTCCGCGAGAGCGTATGGAGGTAATAGTCTTGCCACACCACAAAAGTTGCAAGAAGCGGCTGAAGACGAGCTTGGAGCGGCGTGAGCGCAATCGCATGAATCGTGCGGCGATGCGTTCCTCGCTGAAGACGTTCCGGGTCGAGACCACGACCGAGGAGCGCAAGGCCAAGCTGTCGGAGATGTACTCCCTGCTGGACGTCCAGGTTCGCAAGGGCATCATCCCGAAGTCTCGCGCTTCCCGGCTGAAGAGCCGTCTGGCCGCCTCTACCCTCCGGTAGTCGCGTCCACCGACGTCGTCGCGTCAGGGATGCACCGTCAGGTGCATCCCCCTTTTTGTCCCCGGGACCATTCAGATCTGCGCCGCGAGGTCCGCGAGCACGTCGGTGAGGCCGTAGAGGCCCGGCTCGTGGCCGTGGACGAAGCGCACGGCCGGCAGCACGCCGCGCAGGAACGCCCGCCGGGAATGCGCGCGGTGCGTCACCTGCAGGGTCTCCTCCAGGTCGCTGATGGTCCAGGCGTGCTCGCCGATGACTCCCCCGACCCGCAGCGAATGCGTGGGCACCGGCTCGCCGCCGCGCTCGGCCCGCCAGGCGCCGGCCAGCCAGCGCGCCGTGCCGCTCGGCTGGTCGCGCTTGGTGCGGTGGTGCGTCTCGACCTGCTCGGCATCGAAGCCCTCGGGCAGGGTGCGGGCGAGCAGGCGCAGCACCATCTGCATCGCCGGCACGCCGACGCTGAAGTTGGCGGCGTGCACCACGGGGTGGTCGGCGGCGTAGGCCCGCAGCATGGCGAGCTGCGGGTCCGAGAATCCCGTCGTGCCGATGACCAGCGCGGCGTCGACCTCGTTCGCCTGGACGAGCAGGCCCTCGAGCGCCGCCGCGACGGAGAAGTCGACGACGACCCCGCCGACCGGGTGGACGGCCGCGAGCCGGTCCTGCGGCGTGAGCGCCAGCGTCGGATGGAGGGCGCCCGCCGGCCGGCCGCGGCCCGGCTCGGTGACCAGGGCGGCGAGGCGGCAATCCGCCGAGCCCTCGACGAGGTCCATGACGAGCTGGCCCATGCGCCCGTCGGCGCCGTGGACGGTCACGGGGATCATGCCGGCACCTCGAGGTCGTGCGCGATCAGCTCGCCGAGGGAGGCCTCGTAGAACTGCACCAGGAAGCTGAGCGTGTCCTCGGTGACCGGCGCGAGCGGCAGCCGCGGTTCGCGACGACAGAGGCCGGCCAGCGACAGCAGTTCCTTCACCGGCGCCGGCGACGTCTCCACGAAGCAGGCCCGGGCGATCGGGTCGAGCAGGCGCGAATACCGCCAGGCCGCGGCGATGTCGCCGGCGGCCCAGGCGTTCCAGAAGCGCACCACGCTCCCGGGCAGCAGATTGCTGACGACGCTGACGGTGCCGCGGCCGCCCAGGCCCCAGATCGCGAAATTCAGGCCGTCGTCCCCGGAGAAGACCTCGAGGCAGCTGTGGGTGACGGCCTGCTCGATCTGGTCGAGGTTCCCGCTCGCTTCCTTGAGCGCGACGATGTTCGGTTCGGCGGCCAGCTCGGTGGCGGTGCCGGGCAGCAGGTTGCAAGCCGTGCGGCCGGGCACGTTGTAGAGCATGATCGGCAGGTCGACCGCGCGCGCGACGGCGCGGAAGTGCGCGACCAGCCCGTGCTGCTGCGGCTTGTTGTAGTACGGCGTCACCAGCAGCGCGGCGTCGGCGCCCCAGGCGGCGACCGCGCGGGTCAGCTCGATGGTGGTGGCGGTGGCGTTGGTGCCGGCCCCGGCGACCACGCGGCAGCGGCCGGCGCAGAACTCGACGGCGCTGCGCACGAGGTACTCGCGCTCGGCCATGGTCAACGTGGCGGCCTCCCCGGTGCTGCCTAGGGGTACGACGCCGGTCACGCCGGCGTCGACCTGCCGCCCGAGCAGCCGCAGCCAGGCGTGCCGGTCGACCTGGCCGTCCGCGAACGGGGTCACCAGGGCGGTATAGACGCCCTCGGGCAACATCGTCTTCTCGCGCATGCTAGGCCACCACCTCTCCTTGGAAGGCGACGACTGCCGGTCCCCGCAGCCGCAGCGCGCGGGTCGGACCGTCCGTCACCGTCACCGTCAGCCGGTCGCCGCCGCGCGTCAGCAAGGTCACGGGCGACGTCGTCCGGTCCAGTTTGCAGAGCACCACCGCCGTGGCGGCGGCGCCGGTGCCACAGGCGAGCGTCTCGCCCTCGACCCCGCGCTCGAACGTGCGCAACCGCCAGGCGCCGTCGCCGCCACGGGCATCGACCCAGTCGACGTTGGTGCCCGCCGGCGCGAACGCGGCGTGCCAGCGCAGCGGCGGACCCTCGGCGGCGACGTCGACGGCGTCCACGTCGTCCACGGGCACCACCAGGTGCGGCACGCCCGTGTCGCACGCGTGGTGGCCCGGGCGCGCGGAGCCGGCGACCGGGACGTCGAGGGCCAGGTTCCGCCAGGCGGGCAGGCTCACCTCGATGTCGTCCGGTCCGTGCACCCAGCCGTCCAGCCGGCCGCTCGCGGTCGCGAAGCGGCAGGCGTCGCCCGCCAGGCCGCGCGCGTGGGCGAAGGCGACGGTGCAGCGGGCGCCGTTGCCGCACATCTCCGCCTCGCCGCCGTCGGCATTGTAATAGGTCATGCGGAAATCGGCACCGTCCGCCGGGCCGACGACGATGAGGCCGTCGCCGCCGACACCCTTGCGGCGGTCGCACAGGGCGGCGATGCGCGCGCGCGTGAGGGCGCCGTCCGGCAGGTCCGTCGCGAGGAGCATGAGGAAGTCGTTCCCCGCGCCGTGCATCTTGACGAAGGGTATCCGGCTCATCGTCCGCCTCCCGTGGTGTCCGGCTCCGCGGCGCGGGTGGTGTCCGCCGGCGCGGCCAGCGAGTCGGGCGCCGCGACGGGCGCCGGCCATGACGTCAAGGTATCCGGCCAGACCGGCGCCGGGAAGGGGGCGTCGAGCCCCGGCGGCACGTCGAGCGAATCGACCAGCGCCCAGGGCTCCAGCGCCCAGGCGCCGCTGCTGTCGCTGTCGCCGCTCGCGTCCACGAAGAAGATGGCGCGCACCAGGCCCGGGCCGGCTTCCGGCAGCGTCGCGAGGCCGGAATCGGGCACCGCCGTGCCGGGCGTCGCGCGCGGATCCTGCGGCGCCGGGGTCCAGCCGGTGTCGGGCTCGACGATCTTCAGGGTGAAGGCGTACACGGGGCCGGGGAGCGCCGGCCGGCCCGCGAGCCGCCCGACGAGGAGGCCCGGCGCGTTGGGTTGGTACACCGTGGTCGCGCCGAGATCGACGTTCGGTTGCTCGGCCGTGACCAGCACGGTGTCCGGCAGCAGGCGCTGCGCCTCGCCCTCGTCGGCCCGCAGGTTGCCGTTGCCGTCGCGCATCGCCTGCACCAGATACGGCCCGCCGGGCTCCAGCCAGGCGAACCGGAAACGGCCGAGGCTGTCCGCCACCGCCCGGCGCAAGGCCGGCCGCAGCGACCACTCGAGCGAATCCGCGGCCGCGGACCGCAGGACGACGACGCCGCCCGCGAGGGGCTTGTCGTCCAGGATCAGGCTGCCGCTGATCTCGCCCCCGGGCAGCGCGCTCCCGGTGGCGAGCGGATAGCGCCGGGCCTGCTTGCCGGCGAGGCCGTGCGCGTCCTTCAGGTTTCCCAGGAGTTCGACGACCACGACCGTGTCCGCCGGCAGCGGCGACTCGAGCTGGACCTCGGCCTCGCGCAGGCCGTGCCAGGTGGTCTTGCGGACGGCGACCGGCGGGTAGAGGGTGAGCCAGCGGTAGGCGTCCGCCCGCTCCATCTTCTCGCTGAACGTGAAGCGCAGGACGCTCACGCCCTGCCCGAGGCCCGCGGCGCCCGAGTCGGGCACGGCCGCGATCAGGCGGGGCGGCAACTCGTCGACGGGTCCGCCCGGCGGCGCCTCGACCTGGGCGCAGGCGGCGACGAGGGCCAGCCAGAGGCCGGCCCCCATCCGCAGCCAGCGCCGGCCGCTGTCGCCGCGCGGGTCCATGCGCTACTTCAGGAACGTGGCCAGGATGGCCCGCTGAGCGTGGGTGCGGTTCTCCGACTCGTCGTAGATGACCGAGTGCGGACCGTCCATGACCTCGTCGGTGATCTCCTCGCCGCGATGCGCCGGCAAGCAGTGCAGGACGATGTGCTTGGGGTCCGCGCCCCGCAGGAGGTCGCTGTTGATCTGGAAGCCCTGGAAGTCGTGACGACGCTTCTCGGCCTCCGCCTCCTGGCCCATGCTGGTGAACGTGTCGCTGTAGATCACGTGGGCGCCGGCGACCGCCTCGCGCGGATCGGACACGATCGCGAAGCTCGCGCCGCGCGCCTCGGCCTTGCGCAGGATGGCCTCGTTCGGCTCGTAGCCCGCGGGGCAGGCGAGCACGAAGTTGAAGGGCAGGACGCAGGCCGCCTCGAGCCAGCTGTTGGCGAGGTTGTTGCCGTCGCCGACCATGCAGACGGTCTTGTCGTCGATGGTGCCGAGATGCTCCTCGACGGTCATGATGTCCGCCATCACCTGGCAAGGATGCAGGAGGTCGGTGAGGCCGTTGATGACCGGCACCGTCGCGTGCTTCGCGAGGTCCTCGATCTCGCCGTGGTCGAACCAGCGGATCATGATGCCGTCGACCATGCGGCTGAGCACCTGCGCGACGTCCTGCACCGCCTCGCGCTTGCCGAGGCCGATCTCCTTGTCGGTGATGAACAGCGAGTTGCCGCCGAGCTGGCGGATGGCGACCTCGAAGCTGACGCGCGTGCGCAGGCTCGGCTTGGCGAAGACGCAGGCGAGCTGGCGGCCGGGCAGGGTCGGCGGCAGCGCGTGCTTGCGGGCCAGCGGCTTCTGCTCGCGGGCCAGCGCCAGGATGGCGCGGATCTCCTCGCGGGAGAAGTCGTCGATGCGCAGGAAGTCCTTCTTGCTCGGGGAGTTCGACATGCGGGCTCCTTGGCCAGGCGCCGCCGGCGACGGCGCGCAGGGTACGGCTCCGGGGCGGACCGGAGCGGCGAAAATGATCGCGTCCAAGATAGCAGGTCGAACCGGCAAGTCCACCGGCGGTTCCCGGGCAAAAGCGCGGCGCCGGCGAGGGTCCGGCGCCGCTGGTGCGGGCGTGCAGGGTTCCGCTACTTGAGCAGGACGCCCTTCTGCCGGGCGTGGAAATCGCCGGCGTCGATGGTCACGATGTAGGTGCCGCTGGCCATGGCCGCGCCGGCGTCGTCGGTGCCGTCCCAGGTGCGGACGTGCCGGCCGGCCGGCAACGACCCCTCCTCCAGGGTGCGGACCAGCGCGCCGCGCAGGTCGTAGACCGCGAGCCGGACCTGGCCCGGCCGCGCCAGGTCGAAGGCGATCTGCGTCCGCGGGTTGAAGGGATTGGGCGCCGCCTCGTGCAGGCGGTTCACCAAGGGCACGACCGCGGGGTCGGGCAGGTCGCCCTCCTCCACCGGCGTCAGCAACAGGCCGCTGTACCAGAAGCCGCCTTGCAGGGAGTAGGCGCCGCCGGTCGCGAGGCCGGCGTCCGGTTGCCCGGCGGTGCCGCCGAGCGAGTAGGTGCCGCCGGTGACGGCGGTCGCGCCGCCGCCGTCGATGGTGCTCCAGGTGAGGTCGTACGGTCCGCCGGACTGGGCCGACGCTGCCGCCGGGAACCAGGTCGCGGCGACGGCGAGCGCCAGCGTGGCGATGAGCTTGGTCATGTCGTCGCCTCCTTTCAGCGCAGGTTCACGAAGACGGGCACGGTGTCGCGGCCGCGGGAATCGTCGAGGGCCACGCCGATGACCGGCGCGCCCTCGCTCACCGCCATGCCGTTGAGGGATTCGGTGCGCAGGGCGCGGACGGCGCCGCCGGCGTCCGCCGCGGTCAGGCGCGTGCCCTTGCCGATGCTGGCCCCGCGCGCGACGCGCACGTCGGCGACGCCGAGGACCACCAGGGAGACGTAGTCGCCGTCGCGGGCCGCGCCCTCGGCGGGCATGAGGACCATCTCGCCCTCGGCCTCCTTGCCCTCGGCGAGCCGCCACTCCATCCGGCCGGCGACGACGCCGATCACGCCGGTGGCGTCGCGTCCGGCGAGCTGCACCAGGGCCAGCCGGTTGGTAGCGCCGGGAATCGGGTCGGTCACGCCCGCTGCCGCGACCACGTCGCCGGCGGCGAGGGCGTCGGTCCCCGCGACCTTCGCCACGACGGTCTGCGCGCTGAGGGTGACGACGCCGGCCTCGATGTTGTCGACCGTGTAGAGAGCGTAGTTCCCGGACGCATTGGCGGTGTTGGGCCACAGGGCATAGGTGCTCACGCCCGGACTCGGGATGTAGACGCCGTAGTTGGGATAGTCCGTGCCGGTGCCGATCTGGATGCCGTCGTCGGAGGTGTCGTTGATCCGCAGGCCGTCCGTGGTCGTGGTGTTGAGGATCTCGAGGCCGCCGCCGCTCGGGATGGCCACGCGTTCGCCGCCGTTGTAGAGCTTCCAGTCGCCGGTGGTGCCGTCGTACCAGGTCCAGGCCTGGAAGGAGCCCCCGGTGGCGTAACCGTAGAACGGCCAGCCGGCGGGATCGGTGGTGTTGACGTACATGCCGCCGAAAACGTTGGCGCCGACGGGGGACTCGACGCCGAAGGCCTCGTTGCCCGAGATCCGGTAGTCGCGTCCGACACCCACGAAACGGCTGGCCTCGTCGGTGTAGACGTTCGGCAGGCCGAGCGCGTAGGGCGCGGGGTTGAGTTTCTGGCGCGGCGTCAGGAGGGTGTAGATGCCGCCGGCGCCGGGACGCACGGCGATGTCGAGCCAGCGGGCGCCGCCGCCGAAGGCGTTCTGACCGAAGTCGAGGGCCACGGTGAAGCGGCCGTCGGCGACCGCGGCGTTGTCGACGGACTGGGTGCCGCCGATCTGGACGCCGCCGGCCGCCGCGTCGTAGAGCCGGAACTGGAAGTCGTAGGGGCCGTCGGCCGGCGACCCGGTGATCAGCAGCCGGCCCTGGTAGGTGAACGCGGTGCCGACGACCGCCGGCGGCGAGAGGTCGCCACCGCGGCTGGCGCCGCCGGACGCCGGTTCCATGTCGAGATTCTGCGCCCCGGCAGGCGGCGCGAGGAACGAGGTCGCGGCCAGGATGAACAGGGCGGCGAGCGCCGCGCTCGGGGCGATGGTTCTGGGCGAGCGAGCCATGGAGGCCTCCTTGGGGACCGACGGCGCCGACGCGCCGAGGGGTCGGTGGCGAGAGAGGTGAGCAAGTGAATTGCTCACTCTAATAACGGAGGCATATGGTCGGCTATTAGGGGATACCGTAATTCGGAGCGGTCCTGGTCAATATCTGCGACGGCGCGGGAACCGGGGGGCGCATGCGCAGCGCCCGGTCTCCGCGGAGGCCGGGCGCCGTCGTCGCGCGCGGGACGACTCAGTCGAACAACGCCTTGACGCTGCCCCAAGTGGAGGATTCGCTCGGCGAGGTCGCGTCGGCGGGCAACGTGCAGTCGAGGTTGATCTCGTCGTCGTTGGAACGGCCGTCGTCGTCGGAGTCGAGCAGGCCCACGACGGCGAAGTTGACGCCGTTGCTGGCGAGGTCGTCGCCGTAGGCGTTGAGGCTGAAGCCGGCGCCGTGGCAGAGCGTGCAGCTCTGCGCCTGCTCGTAGAGCGTGGTGCAGGCATCGGGATAATACTCCCGCCAGTCGGCGACGTAGCCCGAGTAGGCCGACGCCTCCCCCGCCGAGAGCAGGGCGGCGAGCACCGGGACGATGATGAATTTCCGCATGGGGCACCTCCGGAACGTGGTGGCGCCGAAACCGGGCGCCACGGCATCGTGGGCTTCGCGGACAGATTACGGGAAACCCGCTGCCGCCGCCCGTCGGCCCTAGAGGTTTTATAGGATATAACGACTGAGGTCGGTGTCCTTGACGATGGACTTCAGGCGGTCGCGGACGTAGCCGCCGTCCACCTCGAGGGGGCCCGTGCGGGCCTGGGGCACGTCGTAGAGGATGTCGTCGAGGACCTGGGCGAGGATGGTCTGCAGTCGGCGGGCGCCGATGTTCTCGAGCTGGGTGTTGAGCTCGGCGGCGAGGCGGGCCATCTCGGCCACGGCCTCGTCGGTGAACGTGATCTGGCAGTTGTCGACGTCGAGCAGCGCGCGGTACTGCTTGAGCAACGAGGCGTCGGTGTCGCGCAGGATGCGCACGAAGTCCGCCTCGGTGAGGTCGTCCAGCTCGACCCGGACCGGGAAACGACCCTGCAGCTCGGGGATGAGGTCGCTCGGCTTGGCGACGTGGAAGGCGCCGGCGGCGATGAAGAGCACGTGGTCGGTGCGCACGGGGCCGTACTTGGTGCTCACGGTGGCGCCCTCGACGATGGGCAGCAGGTCGCGCTGGACCCCCTCGCGGCTCACGTCCGGGCCCCCGGCCGACTGGCCGCGGCCCCCGGCGATCTTGTCGATCTCGTCGAGGAAGATGATGCCGCCCTGCTCCACCAGCTCGATGGCCTCGGCGACGATCTGGTCCTGGTTGAGCCGTTTCTCGGACTCCTGCTCCCCCAGCACGCGCCGCGCCTCGGCAACCGTGACCACCCGCTCGCTGCGCTGCTTGGGGAACATGTTCTTCAGGCTGTCGCCGAACGAGGCGTCGAACTCCTCGCCGGCCGAGGTGAAGATGTTGGCGATGGGCACGCGCGACTGCTCGGTCACGACGGTGACCTTGCTGTCCTCGAGGACCCCGGTGCGCAACTGCTCGCGGATGCGGTCGCGGCTGCGCTCCCAGCGGGCGCGACGGTCAGGGTCCTCGTCGGCGAGAGGCGGGAAGAGCAGGTCGACCAGGCGCTCCTCGACCGCGCGGTCGATGGTCTCGCGCTGCAGCGCCTCCTCGCGCTGACGCACCACGGCGATGCCGTTCTCGACCAGGTCGCGGACCAGGGAGTCGACGTCGCGGCCGACGTAGCCGCGCTCGGTGAACTTCGAGGCTTCCGCCTTGAGGAAGGGCAGGCCGGCGATCTGCGCCAGCCGGCGGGCGATCTCCGTCTTGCCCACGCCCGTGGGCCCGATCATGATGATGTTGTTGGGCACCACTTCGCGCCGCACGCTTTCCGGCAGGCGCATGCGGCGCCAGCGGTTGCGCAGGGCGATGGCCACGGCGCGCTTGGCCGCGGCCTGGCCCACGATGAACCGGTCGAGATCGGCGACGATCTCCGCGCACGACGGGCTGGTGGGCGTGACGGTGTGCTTGATCTCCATCAGTCGTCCTTCCCCGGCACGACCGCGCCGGCGCCGTCGAGGGTCAGCACCGTGATGTTGCGGTTGGTGTAGATGCAGATGTCGCCGGCGATCTCCAGGGCGGCGCGGCAGATTCCCGCCGCGTCGAGGCGGCTGTGCGCGACCAGGCTGCGCGCCGCCGCAAGGGCGTAGCCGCCGCCGCTGCCGATGGCCGCGACGCCGTGCTCGGCCTCCAGGACGTCGCCGTTGCCCGAGACGGTGAAGACGTCGTCCCGGTCCATGACCACCATCATCGCCTCGAGGCGGCGCAGGATGCGGTCCTGGCGCCACTCCCGGGCGAGCTCGACCGTGGCCCGCCGCAGGTGGCCCTGGTAGCGGTCGAGGTGCCCCTCGAACTTCTCCGAGAGGGTGAGCGCGTCGGCGGCGCCGCCGGCGAACCCGGCAAGCACCTTGCCGTCGCGCAGGCTGCGGACCTTGACGGCGCCGTGCTTGACGGCGGTGTCGCCGAGGGTGACCTGGCCGTCGCTGCCGATGGCGCCGCGTCCGTCACGGAGCACGGCGAGGACGGTGGTGGCGCGCAACTGGGGACGGATGGACTTCGGCATGTGGCGGCCTTTCTTCCGGCGCGGTCAACCCTTGGACCGGGCGCGCGGATGGGCCTTGAGGAAAGCCTCCCGCACTCCGGCGCGGGAAAGATGCGTGTAGATCTGCGTGGTCGCCAGGTTGCCGTGCCCGAGGAGTTCCTGGACGACGCGGATCCCGGCGCCGCCGTCGAGCAGGTGCGTGGCGAAGCTGTGGCGCAGCGTGTGCGGCGACACGCCGTTGATGTCCGCGAGCAGGGTGGCGTAGCGCGCGACGCGCTGCTGGACCGTCCGGCGAGAGAGGCGTCGTCCGCCCCGGCCGACGAACACCGGCAGCGTCGCGGTGGCGCCGCGCAGGACGCCGCTCTGCGCGTCGTGCCAGGCCGCGGGTTCGAGACGGTCGGCGAGATGCTCGCGCAGCGCGGCGTCGGCGGCGCCGCACAGCGGCAGGATCCGCTCCTTGCGGCCCTTGCCGACGACGCGGACGCGGCCGGACACGAGGTCGACGTCGCCGACGTCGAGGCCCACCACCTCGGCGAGCCGCAGGCCCAGACCGTAGATGGTCTCGAGCAGGGCGCGGTCGCGGCGGCCGCGGACCGTGCGGATATCGGGCAGGTCGAGGAGGTCGGCCATCATCTTCTCGCCGAGTTCGCGGGGCAGCTTGCGTTCGCGCCCGCCCCGCCCCCAGGCCAGGTTCTCGGGCGCGCCGGCGATGACCCCGCTCAGTTCGAGGAACCGGTAGAAGGCGCGGATGCTCGCGAGGTGCCGGTCGACGGTCGCGCGGCTGCGCCCCAGGCGCCGCAGGCGGGCGAGGTGCGCGCGGACGAGGTTGCGCTTGCCCGCGAGCGCGCGGAAGTGCCCGCCATGCGCATCGACCGGCAGCGCGTGCAACTCGGCCGCGGTGGCGAGGAATGCGCGGAGATCGCGCTCGTAAGCCTCGACCGTGCGCGGGCTGAGATTCCGCTCGGTACGCAGGTGATCGAGGAAGCTCTGCAGATCGACACCCAAGGTCACCCCCGCCGGCCGTCCGTTCTCACTCGCCGCCGAGGAGCACATCATCGGCCATTTCTCGCCAGAGGTCCAGGTCCGCGAGACCTCGCTCGGCCATGGCCAGCTTGCGGGCCTTCTTGTCGCGGACGGGCTGGTCGAGTTCGGGCAGGAGGCCGAAGTTGGCGTTCATCGGCGTCAGCCGGGCGGCGGTGTCGTCGAAGAGGAAGCCGTGATGCAGGGCGCCGAGGATGGTGGTGTAGGGCCAGGGCGGCAGGCGCTCGCCGCGCAGCGCGGCCGCGAGGTGCCAGGCCGTGACGAGGCCGCCGGCGATGGACTCGACGTAGCCCTCGACGCCGGTGATCTGGCCGGCGAGGCGCACCGCGGGGTCCGCGCGCAGCGCGAACTCCGGGGTGAGCACGCGCGGCGAGTCGACGTAGAAGTTGCGGTGCATCTGGCCGAGGCGGACGAACTCCGCCTTCTCCAGACCGGGAACCATGCGCAGCACGCGCTCCTGTTCACCCCACTTGAGCCGGGTCTGGAAGCCGACGAGGCCGTAGAGCGTCCCCTCGCGGTTCTCCTGCCGCAACTGCACCACCGCGTGCGGCCGCCGGCCCGTGCGCGGATCGATCAGGCCCACGGGCCGCAGGGGGCCGAAGGCGAGGGACTGCGGACCGCCCGCGGCGATCTCCTCGATCGGCTGGCAGCCGTCGAACAGCGCGGCGCGGTCGAAGTCGTGGATCTCGGCGCGCTCGGCGGCGACGAGGGCCGCCCAGAAAGCCTGGTACTGCTCGGCGTCCAGCGGCGCGTTCAGGTAGTCGGCTTCGCCCTTCTCGTAGCGCGCCGCGCGATACAGACGGTCGAGGTCGAGCGAGGCGTGGGTGACCGTGGGCGCGATGGCGTCGAAGAAGTGCAGGCCGGCGGCGCCGGCGCGCGCCGCGAGGTCCGCCTGCAGCGCTTCGCTGGTGAGCGGCCCCGTGGCGACCAGCCAGTGGCGGTCCGGCGCCGGCGTCAGCGTGGTGACCTCGTCGCGCACGACGGTGATCAGAGGCGTCTCGGCGATGCGGCGCGAGACCGCCGTGGCGAAGAGGTCGCGGTCCACCGCCAGCGCGGCGCCCGCGGGCACGGCGCACTGCCGCGCGATCGGCAGCAACGCGCAGCCGAGGCGGTCGAGTTCCGTCTTGAGCAAGCCGCTCGCCGTGCCCGGGTCGACGCTCTTCAGGGAGTTGGAGCAGACGATCTCCGCCAGCTCGCCCGTGCGGTGCGCCGGCGTCGGCCGGACGGGCCGCATCTCGTGCAGGCTGACCGGCAGCCCGAAGCGGGCCAGTTGCAGCGCGGCCTCGCATCCCGCGAGGCCGCCGCCGACGACGTGGATCTCGGGGCGGTCGGTCACGGCGTGGAGCCTTTCGCGCCGGCGGCACCGGAGGTTCCGGGGGTCGCCTTCTTCTTCGCGGTTTTCTTGGTCGCCTTCTTCTTGGTGACCGTCTTCTTGGTGACCGTCTTCTTGGTCGCCGTCTTTTTCGCGGCAGTCTTCTTGGACGCGGTTTTTCTGGGCGCCGTCTTCTTCGCCCCGAAGGTCCCCGCGCGGCGGCCGCGCCGGGCCGGCTTGCCGCGGGCGGCGGCGGCGGTGAGCAGGGTCAGCGCGTCGGCGACGGTGAGGTCGTCGGGTTCGGAGCCGCGGGCGAGCGTCGCGTTGTAGACGCCGTCGGTCACGTAGGGACCGTAGCGGCCGGCAAAGATCTGCAACGGCGCGCCGGTCTCCGGGTGCGGGCCGAGGTCCCTCAGCACGGGCCGCTTGTTCTTGTTGCGGATGCGCTCGAGGGCGTCGACGAGGGTGATCTCGAAGAGCTCCTCCGCGGAGGCGACGCTGGCATACACCCGGTTGCATTCGACGTAGGGCCCGAACCGTCCGAGGCCGGCGCGCACGGGCTTGCCGGAGTCGGGGTCGACGCCGATCTCGCGCGGCAACGACAGCAGGCGCAGCGCGTGCGCAAGGTCGAGGTGCGCGGGGTCGGTGCCGCGGCCGAGGCTCACCCGCTTGGGCTTGTGCTCGGGGTCGTCGTCGCCGAGTTGGAGATACGGGCCGAAGGGGCCGGTGCGCGCGTAGATGTTCTCGCCGGTCTCGGGGTGGCGGCCGATCGGTTCCTGGGCCTTCTGGCGCTGGGCGACGAAGTCGTGCGCCTTCTGCGGCGTCAGCTCGTCGATGAGCAGGTCCACGGGGAGGGTCGCGCGGAGGTCGTCGTCGTCCCCGATCTGGACGTAGACGAAGTTGCGGCCGATGCGCACGTGGATGGGCTGGCCGCTCACGGGGTCGTCGCCGACCGGGACGGCGGGATACTCGATGCGCGGCAGCTCGTCCTCGATGGCCTGCACCAGGCCCGGCTCGCCGGCGCGGCCGCGGTAGAAAGCGCGCAGGAAGTCGAGGTGGTCGACCTCGCCCTCGGCGATCTCGTCGAGCTGCTCCTCCATGGCGGCGGTGAACCTCAGGTCGACGTAGCGCCGGAAGTGGTCGCGCAGGAGGTGGACGATGGCCATGCCGACGTAGGTCGGCAGCAGGGCGCCGCCCTTCTTCACCACGTACTCGCGGTTCTGGATGGTCTCGATGATCGGCGCGTAGGTGGACGGGCGGCCGATGCCCTCCTCCTCCAGCTTCTTGATCAGCGTCGCCTCGGTGTAGCGCGCCGGCGGCTGCGTCTCGTGGCGGACCGCGCGCACGGCCTTGACGCCCTCGGCATCTGCAGGCGAGAGCGATTCCTGGCGCGCAGAGGACGACGGGATCACGGCCCCCGCCGCGAGATCCGGCAGCAGCTCGTCGCGGTCGAGGCCGCCGGCGACCTTCTTCCAGCCGGGGAATCGCACGATGGAACCCGTGGCGCGGAACAGCAGATCGCTGCCGGCGGCCCGGCAGGCGAGATCGATGGCCGTCTGGTCGAGCACGGCGTCGGTCATCTGGGAGGCCAGGGCGCGGTTCCAGATGAGACGGTAGACCGCCAGGTCCTGGGGCGCGAGCACGCCCTGCAGGCTGTCCGGGGTGCGGTCGAAGCTCGTGGGTCGGATGGCCTCGTGCGCCTCCTGCGCGCCCTTGCTCTGGGTGCGGTAGCGTCGGGGACCGTCGGTGTACTCGGGGCCGAAGTGGTCGTGGATGAACGACTGCGACTCGGCCAGGGCCTTCTCGCTCAGGGTCAGCGAGTCGGTACGCATGTAGGTGATGAGACCGACGCGCTCGCCGCCGCCGAGGTCCTCGCCCTCGTAGAGGCGCTGCGCGATCTGCATCAGCCGGTTCGGGGTCAGCTTGAGGGCGTTGCTGCCCGCCTGCTGCAGCGTCGAGGTGGTGAACGGCGGCAGGGGCCGCTGCCGCGTCTCCTTGCGGCGCACGTCGGCGACACGCCAGGGCAGGGCCGCCGGCGCGCCGGCGCCGGCCTCGATCGCGGCCGCGCGCGCGGCGTCGAGTTGCAGGCGCTGGCCCTCGGCCTTGAGGAGACCCGTCTCGGGATCGAAGTCCTTGCCGGTCGCGAGCTTGATCGCGTCGACCTCGACCAGGCGCGCCGTGAACGGCACGGCGCCCGGACCGACGAGGTCGGCCTCGACGTCGTGGTACTCGGCGGCGCGGAAGCGCTGGCGCTCCTCCTCGCGCTCGACCACCAGCCGCACCGCGACGCTCTGGACGCGGCCGGCCGAGAGCTTGGTGCGCACCTTCTTCCACAGCACGGGCGACAGGGAGTAGCCGTAGAGCCGGTCCAGGATGCGCCGGCTCTCCTGCGCGCGCACCAGGCGGGTGTCGACCTCGCGCGGGTTGGCGAGGGCGTCGGCGATGGCGCCGCGGGTGATCTCGTGGAAGGTGATCCGGCGCACGGGAATCTTGGGCTTGAGGACCTCGAGCAGGTGCCAGCTGATGGCCTCGCCCTCGCGGTCCTCGTCCGTCGCGAGCAGGAGTTCGTCGGCCTTCGCGAGCAGCGCCTTGAGCGACGTGACGTGCTTCTTGCTGTCGGACGGCACGATGTAGACCGGCTGGAAGTCGTCGTCGACGTCGACGCCGAGGCGGGCCCAGGACTTCCCGCGCACCTTGTCGGGAATCTCGGCGGCCTTGCCGGGCAGGTCACGGATGTGGCCGTAGCTGGCCGCGACCTGGTAGTCCTTGCCGAGGAACCGCTCGATGGTGCGAGCCTTGGCAGGCGACTCGACGATGATCAGCTTCACGCGTCCGGGCTCCTATCGTCGTCACCAGTAGCCGCCGTCGCCGAGCCCGCCGTCAATGCGGGCGCTCGCCGTGGTCGCCCAGGCGCCAGGCCTGACCGCGGCGTCCGCGGGCGAAGACGACGTGTTCGAGCAGCGGCGCGAGATCCGCCGGGTCGAGCGGGTTGCCGGCAAGCTGGTGGGCGAACTGGATGAGGGACTCCATCTGCTCCGCCGAGATCTGGTCCGTGCGCACCAGGTCCATCAGGTAACCGAAGGCCGGGACCGTGAGCACCTCGCGCTCCAGCTCCGCCTGCAGCCGCACCGTGCCGCGACCGCGGCGCTGGCAGGGCGGCTCCGCGGCGTAGCCCAGCCCGTCGCCCACCGGCCAGCGCGATTCGATCCACTCGAGCAGCGCGGCGATGTCGAGGCTCTCCAGGCCGTGCGCGTCCGCGAGATCGGCCAGGGCTTCGCCGCTGTGGCCGGCCTCTTCCTGGTCGAGCGCCTCGAGCAGGTACAGCAGCAGGTTGCGCAGATCGTCTCGCCGGGACTCCATCGATGCACTCCGTGGTTCAACGACACGAATCGACACGCTAGCACGGCCCTCAAGCCGCTGGCAAGGTCGCACCCCGACGCTACTCGGTCGCTCCGTGGCACTGCTTGTACTTCTTGCCGCTGCCGCAGGGACACGGCTCGTTGCGGCCGACCTTCGGCACGTCGCGCCGCACCGGCTGCGGACGACCCGCGGCGGCGGCCGGGGGGCGGTGCGCGACGCTGGTGACGGCGCCCTCGTCGTCGGGCGCGGCGGCATGGTCGTATGCCGATACCTCGCCGTGTTGCGCCTGCATGCGCTCGGGCGCGACCACGGGGGGGGGCGGCGGCGCGACGGCCAGCTCGGCGCGGAAGTAGAGCTGCACCGCGTCGTGCTGGATCGAGTCCATCAGGTCCTCGAAGAGCCGGAAGCTCTCCTTCTTGTACTCGAGCAGGGGATCGCGCTGCCCGTAGGACCGCAGGCCGATGCCGCTGCGCAGCATGATCAACTCGTTGAGGTGGTCGCGCCACTTCTCGTCCAGCACGCGCAGGAGGACGAAGCGCTCGAGCTGCTGGCTCAGCGGCGCGCCGAGGCGCTCCACCTTGCGCGCCCGGGCCTCGCGGGCGGTCTCGAGGAGCCGCTCGCGCAGGACGTCGTAGCCGAGTTCGAGGTGCTCGTCCTTGGCCACGGGCAACGGCGCCAGGATCAGCGACTGGAAACGCCGCGCGAGCTCGTCCATGCGCCAGTAATCCGCCGGCTGCTCGCCGTCGACGTTCTCGTCCAGGATGTGCTCGACCACCGCGCCGACGAAGTCGTCCATGACGCCGTGGATGTCCTCGTCCAGCAGGATCTCGCGGCGCTGGCCGTAGACCACCTCGCGCTGCTTGTTGACGACGTCGTCGTACTCGAGGAGGTGCTTGCGGATGTCGAAGTTGTGAGCCTCGACGCGGATCTGCGCCTTCTCGATGGCGCGGGTCACCATCGGGTGGGTGATGACCTCGTCTTCCTTCACGCCGAGCCGGTCCATGACCTTCATCATGCGGTCGGGGCTGAAGAGCCGCATGAGGTCGTCCTCGAGGGAGAGGAAGAAGACGGCGGCGCCGGGGTCGCCCTGGCGGCCGGAGCGGCCGCGCAGCTGGCGGTCGATGCGGCGGCTCTCGTGGCGCTCGGTGCCGATGATGTGCAGGCCGAGCGGGGCGTCCTCGTAATCCTCGGGCTTGAGATTGGCGTCGGCGGGCCAGCGCTCGGGCAGCGTCTTGATGGCGGGGTCGAGCTTGATGTCGGTGCCGCGGCCGGCCATGTTGGTCGCGATGGTCACGGCGCCGACGCGGCCCGCCTCGGCGACGATCTCCGCCTCGCGCAGGTGGTGCTTGGCGTTGAGCACGTTGTGGTTGATGCGGCGCATGGTGAGCAGGCGGCTCAGCAGCTCCGACACCTCGACCGTGGTGGTGCCGACCAGGACGGGCAGGCCGAGCGCGTGCAGCCGGGCCACCTCGTCGACGATGGCCTTGTACTTCGCCTTCTTGGTCAGATAGATGACGTCGTTGTACTCGGTGCGCGCGACCGGGCGGTTGGTCGGGATGATGACGACGTCGAGCTTGTAGATCGAGTGGAACTCCGCCTCCTCCGTCTCCGCCGTGCCGGTCATGCCCGACAGCTTGGCGTACATGCGGAAGAAGTTCTGGATGGTGACGGTCGCGAGGGTCTGGGTCTCCTTCTCGACCGTGACCCCCTCCTTCGCCTCGAGCGCCTGGTGCAGCCCCTCGCTGAAGCGGCGGCCGGGCATCAGGCGGCCGGTGAACTCGTCGACGATGACGATCTTGCCTTCCTGGATCACGTACTCGTCGTCCTTCTCGTACAGGGCGTAGGCCCGCAGGAGCTGGTCGACGTTGCTGATCTGCTCGTTCTTGCGCGCGTACTCGTGCTCGATCTTCTCCAGCTTCTTCGCGCGCTGCTCGGCGGTCAGCGACGCGTCGCCCTCGATCTCCGAGGCGGCCTCGGCCAGGTCCGGCAGGACGAAGAAGTCGTGCTCGTTCTCCGACAGCGCCACCCGCCCCTTCTCGGTGAGGTCGACGTTGTGCTGCTTCTCCTCCACCACGTACAGCAGATCCTCGTCGGCCTCCCACATCGACTTGTCGCGCATGAAGGCTTCCTCGGTGCGCTGGACCACCTCCAGGACGCCGGGGATGTGGGCGAGCCGCCGATAGCGCTTGTTCTTCGGCGCGCCGCGGCTGATGCGCAGGAGCTTGAGGCGGGTCGCGTCGTCGATCTCGACGTTCTCGCCGTCCTCGGCGGACTTGAGGGCGCGCTCGCAGTCGGCGATCCAGCCGGAGACGATCTTCATCTGCTGATCGACCAGTTTCCGGACCCGCGGCTGCAGCTCGTGGAACCGGTGGGTCGACTTGTCGACGGCGCCGCTGATGATGAGCGGCGTGCGCGCCTCGTCGATCAGCACCGAGTCGACCTCGTCGACGATGGCGTAGTGGAAGCCGCGCTGCACCAGCTGCGACGGGTGCACGGACATGTTGTCGCGCAGGTAGTCGAAGCCGAACTCATTGTTGGTGCCGTAGGTGATCTCCGCGCCGTAGGCCTCGCGGCGCTGGTCGGGCGTCATGTCGTGGGTGATGAAGGCCACGTCGCAGCCCAGGAACTTGAGGACGCCGCCCATCCACTCGGCGTCGCGACGGGCGAGGTAGTCGTTGACCGTGACCAGGTGCGCGCCCTTGCCGGGGATCGAGTTGAGGTACAGGGGCATGATGGCGACCAGGGTCTTGCCCTCGCCGGTGGCCATCTCGGCGATCTTGCCCTCGTGCAGGGCGACGGCGCCGATGATCTGGACGTCGTAGGGCACCATGTCCCAGGTCTGCTCGTGGCCCCAGACCAGCCAGCTCGCCCTGCGCTCGGCCAGGCGGCGGCAGCCTTCCCAGACGACGCCGAAGGCCTCGGGGAGCAGGTCGTCCAGGCTCTCGCCGGCGGCGTGCCGGTCGCGAAAGACCGCGCGCATGCCGATGAGTTCCTCGTCGGAGACGTTGCGTAACCGCTCCGCGGCTTGCTTGACCTTCCCCACGTGAGGGCGCAACCGGTCCAGATCGCGCTTGCGCTTGCCGAAATGCTGGTCCAGCAAGCCCAGCAGCCCCTTGGCCATGTCATATCTCCTATCGGCAGTATCCGGTGCGAGTCCGCGGGGAAGTTAGAGGGGTCTCCAGGGGGTGTCAACTGGCGCGTCCCGGCGCCCGGCCGCCGCGGGACGGTCCCGGAGGGCCTCATAGTCCATAGCGGACAAGGAGTTCCACCACCAGCGCGACGCCCACGGGAATCAGCACATTGTCGGCGCCCCAGGGGTCCCATCGCTCCAGGGCGGCGGCCGTGACGGCCGCGGCGAGGACGACGGTCCCGGATACGGGCACCATCAGGGCGACGACCCCGGCGGTCGCCACGAAGCAGGCCAGGGACCCGGCGAGAGTCCGGCCGCGCCCCTCGGCGCCCCGGCGGCGGGACCAGGCGCGGCCGACCAGCGCGGCCGCCGCGTCGCCGGCCGCGAGGGCGAGGATGCCTGCCGCGGCGGCGCGCGCGCCGAAGAAAGCCGAGGCGGCCGCGTAGCCGGCCACGAGCAGGAAGGCGCCGGAGAGCCGGCGGGCTTCCGAGGGGCGGTAGACGCCCGGCATCGCGCGAGCCAGGGCGGCGGCGAACGCCGGCGAGCGCAGGCGGACCTGCTCGAGGGCCAGAACGGCCAGCACCGCGACGACGAGGCCGCCGGTCGCGGCGGGTTCCGGCAGCAAGAGCACCCAGAACGCCGCGAGGCCGGTCGCCGCGTGGATGGCCTTGCGCCTCACCTCCAGGCTCATGGCGCCTCGGCCAGCAGCCAGCGATAGATCTCGCGGTCGGTGAGCACCGCCGCGACGTAGCGCCGGGTCTCGTCGTAGCCGATCCAGGCGAGGAACTCGGCGCGGCCGGCGTTGCCGCCAAGCTGGCGGTCCCAGCGCTGGGCGGCGCCGGCGCCGGCGTTGTAGGCCGCCATGACCCGGTAGGGATCGCGGTCGAAGCGCCGCGATTCATCGGCGAGCAGCGCGCCGCCCTTGGCGATCGAGACCCCCGGCTGGCTCCAGTGGTCGCGCCCGAGTCGGCGGGCGGCGGGACCGTAGTGAAACGGCATGATCTGCATGAAGCCGAGGGCGCCGGCGCGCGAGCGCACGGCGGGATCGAAGAGCGACTCGTTCTTGGCGACGGCGAGGATGAGGTCGGCGCCGACTGGCGCGGCGGCCAGGGCGTCGCGGACGTTGGCGGTGGTCGGCAGCGGATACTGCAGGCGCAGGACATCGTCCTCGGCGAGGCCCGGCATCGGCAGCACCGCCATCGCCGCGAGCTGGCCGCGCAGGTCGCCGGTCTCGATCGCGACGCCCAGGAGCGCGTGGACCAGGAGCTCGTCGCCGCGCGGCATGGCCACGGCGACCAGGTCGGGCAGCGGCGTCGGGTCGGGGGCGACGGCGCCCTGTCCGGCCGACGTGATCGCGCAGGACAGGCGCCAGTTCGCGACCGGACCCTCGGCGTCGGTGCCCAGGATGAAGCGGTCCATCGTGGCGGTCGCCAGCTCCTGGCGCGCCGCGGGATCGGCGGCCCCGCCGACCGCGCTCAGGCCGGCGGCATAGGTGGCCACGCGGCCGCCCGCGGGCGCGCTCTGGCGCGCGGCGAGCGAGACCCCGAGCCGCGACCAGACGTCCCACAGGCGGTTGCGCCACATCGCGGGCGCCGGCAGGGCGGCGCCGCCCGACGGCACCGCCGCGGCGCGACCGGAGACCACCTCGGCCTGCGCCCGCTGCAGTCGCGTCGAGGGCACCGGCACGGACGCGGCGGCATCGACTCGCGCCAGCCACGGCGCGGCTTCCCGCGCGAAGATCTCGGCGTCCTCGCCCGCCAGGTGGCGGCGCGCGCTCGCCAGCACCCGCTGCGCATCGGCCTCCCGGCCGCGGGTGACCGCCAGCACCAGGGCCTTCACCGTCCAGTCGCGCAGCTTGCGGCGCATGGCCTTCGACGCGTCCCCGCCCATGAGCCGCAGCCCCGCATCGAGGTCGCGCAGGCCAGGTTCCCATTCGCCGGCCAGCACCCGCGCCTCCGACGCGACGCGCCAGGTGTCCAGGCGATGGCCGTCCTTCAAGCCCGGCGTCGCGGCGAGCTTCTCGTACCAGGCCCCGTCCAGAGGTTGACGACGGCGCTGGCCGCGCAACCAGTAGCCCTGCAGCAGGCCGTCGGCGGGCGGCGTCGCGTGCCGCGCGAAGTGGTCGGCGAGACCCTCGCGCGGCAGGATGAGGGCGCCGAGCGCGGATTCGATGTCGGCGGGGAAGCCGGCGGCGCGCAATTGCGCGGCCGTAAGCCAGGCCTCGCCCCCGCTCGCGAGCGCGAGGCCCAGTTCACGGGTGGCGCTGCCGGGGGGCAGCACCGGCAACGTCGCGGCGCGACGGGTGGCGACCCACAGGGCCCAGCCGGAGCGCGCGTCGTAGGAGCCCAGGTCGCAGATGAGCGGCCACACGCCGTCGGCCGCCGCCGCGTCGCCGACCCGCGCGCGCAACCGGCGCGTCCGCAGGTCCCACACGAAGGCGGCCTCGCTCTCGAGCCGCAGGGCGGCGCGACGCCGCACCAGCGCCGCGGCGAGGTCGGCGGCCCGGCGGTCGTCGCCCGCCTCCCAGGCCCGGCTCGCCGCGAGCATCAGGATTTCGCGCGCGAAGGGCCCGTCGACGTCCGCGCTGATGGTGCCTCCTTCTCCCCGCGAAACGGCGACCACCGGCTCGCACAGCGCGCGCGACGGCGCGTCCAGGGTCGCCACCGCCGCGACCCAGCCGGGGTCGAGGGAGAGCGGCGCGAGCAGCCCCGCGGGCCACCCCGCGTCGAGCTTCACGTCGGCGACGTCGCGATACGCGCCGAGGCGCAGATCGGCGACGAAGGGATCGTGCACGAAGGCGGCGCACGCCGTCGTGGCGTACAGGAGCAGGAGGGCGAGACTCGCGGTCCATCGCGTCGTCGTCACGGAGGGCGTCATGGCAACCAGGTGACCTTCCGGGTATGGGTCGTTCCCTCGACCCGCAATTGCAGCGTGTAGACGCCGGCGGCGTTGCGCCGGCCCTCGTCGTCGGTGCCGTCCCACAGCAGGTCGTAGGCGCCGCCGGGCAGATCCCAGCTTCGCACGACCCGGCCGCGCGCGTCGAGGATCAGGAGCCGCGCCCCGGCGTCCCGCGCCGCCTCGACGGGAATCACGATCTGCGTGCGCGCCGGATTCGGCCGCGGGACGCCGAGCGCGCCGGAGGTCGCTGGCGTCGTCCACACCACCGGGCGGGAGGCGATGTCGCCGAGTGCCGTCCGCGCCGTCACCCGCAACAAGCGCCGGCTGCCCGCCGGTTCCGGCGGCCACAGTGTGCGCGACGAGACGTCCCCCGCCACCTCGGCGAGTTCGCGCCAGCTGGCGCCGCCATTTTCGCTCAGGTGGATCACGAAACCCTCCGCCTCCGGCGCGCCCGCCCACGACCAGCGCAGACGATCCGGCTCGCCGCGCTCGATGGCCACCGGGAAGGCGCTTGCGGGCGGCGCGGTGAGCACCGTGTCGAGACGCGCGATCAGCCAGCCCCGCTCGCGAAACCCGGGGCTGGCGGCGAGGCGCAGCCGCAGGCGCCACGGTCCCGGCCCCGCCGGCAGCGGGACCACGTCGGCCCGCCAGACGGGGAAGTCGTCGCTGCGCAGGCTGTCGACCCCCGCCCACGAGGCGCGGCCGTGCAACGCGTGCTGGGCCTCGCCGGCGACGGTGGTCGGATAACCGTCCACGGGAATGCCGGGGACGACGGCGCCGGCGCCGTCCACCCACTCGACCACCGCCGCATCGACGCCGACCCCGGTCGGCAAGGCCTCCGTCTCGACATGATGCACGAGGCGCACGGCGGTGACGTCGGCAGGCAGGAACGCGGACGTCAACGAGGTCTCGGTGGTGTTGGCGTAGAGCACCTGCGGCCAGGCCGTCGCCTCGCGGAAGAGGTCGCCGGTGCAGGCGAGCACCGCCGAGGCATCCCGGGTCACCCCCGCCGCGTCACGCCAGCGATGCCAGGTGGTCGCGCCGTCGCCCTGGGCATGGCCGATCTCCCAGACGCCGGGCCACGCGAGCGGCGAATCGCTCGCGAAGTCCAGCGGGTGCGAGGCGTCGGTCCAGACCCAGTCCTGCGCGACGTGCGCGACGATCTGCAGATCGCCCACTGGGTCCTCGGCGCGGACCACGATGTCGAAGGAGGTGACCGCGCCCGCCGGAAGGGTGGCGGCGGGTTCCCAGGCCAGCGGCTCGGAACGCCAGAGCCCGTCGCCCACGGCCTGGAGTGGCGCGACCTCGATCCCCTGGTTCCCCGCGAAGGTGCCGTACTCGGCCCCGCTCACGATGGTGACCGTCGCCTCGGGCGACGCCAGGGGCAGGCCGCGCTCGGCGAGGTCCACGACGAAGGCAGGCAGGCCGCCGGCCTGGTAGCTCAACGCGACGTCGCCCGCGCACGACGCGCGGTCGTCGACGGTGAGCGCCTCGACGCCGATGTCCGTGATCCACACGCCGCTCGGCCCGGCGTAGCCGTCGCTGGCGGGATCGCTCTGCGGCGTGAAGCTGGCGTTGCCGGTCGCGCCGGGAAACACGTCGCCCGCGTCGCCCTGGTCGAGGCCGCGCGCCACGGAGGTGTCGCCGTCCGCCTCGACCAGGCGCGCGCGCAGATGCCGGTCGGGCCACTGGTTCGACGACGCCTGCCCCTCCGGCAACGACTCGTCGATGTGGGTGACGACCCAGCCCGCGGACACGCCGCCGTCGTAGGCCGCGTCGGTCCCGCGCCGTTCGAGGACGAAGAACTCCGGCCCCGCCTCCCCGTTGGACCACACGCGAAACGCCCGGCCCGCGGCCGGCGCCGGCACCACCTGCGTCCCGTCGCCGCGCAGCGGTTCCAGGGTGCACCAGCCGAGCTGGCTGGCGGAGTAGGCGTCGATGAGCGCGGGGTCGTGGCCGTCGCCGCTGCCCCAGTACCCGGCCGACATCAGGCTGAAGGCGCCGAGGCCGCCACGGGGCACCGCTTCGCCGCTGCTGGGCACGGCGACGTCGTACCGGTCCTCGAGGCCGAAGAGATGCGCCGTCTCGTGGGCCCACACGCCGAGGGCGCTGCGCCACGACGCCACCGCGTAGCTCTGGGCGCGCACGCCGTTCTGCAGCACCGGCTCTTCGAGGAAGAACTGCAGCGGGACGAGGAGGCCGTGGTCGGGGTCGTTCTCCAGGCCCACGTCGGCATGCAGCAGCAGGACGCCGTCGACCTCGCCGTCGCCGTCGCGGTCGGCGCGCGAGAAGTCGACGCCGAGGTCGCGGGCCGCCGCGAGCGCTTCGCGCGCCATGGCGCGGGTGCGGGTGGCGCCGTTCCAGCCGAGGTCGGAGTAGTCCTGCCGCGCCCCGGAAAGGTGGATCAGCGGGCCCAGGGTGGCGGCGAGTTGCGCGCGCGAGGACGACGCGACGCGGAAGTAGGACGCCAGCGAGGACGGCGACGACAGATCCCCGAGCCGCGGCCCGAGCTCGACGACCGGGCTCCAGCCTTCCGTCGCCCGTGCGTCGGCGAAGTCTACCGGCAGGACCAGCAGCCCGAACGGCACCTCGCCGGCCTTGGCCGCGACCTGCGCCCGGACCGCCGCGCGACGCTCGGCGCGCCACGCGTGGAGATCGGCGCCTTGGACCGGGATCGCGATCACCAGCAGGGCGAACAGCGCCGTCAGGCGCCGCCGCCGCTCACTCCCACTCGATGGTGCTCGGCGGCTTGCTGCTGATGTCGTACACGACACGGTTGACCCCCGCGACCTCGTTGATGATGCGGTTGCTGACGCGCGCGAGGACCGCATCGGGGATGCGCGCCCAGTCGGCGGTCATGCCGTCGAGGCTGGTCACCGCGCGCAGCGCGATCGCGTTCTCGTACGTGCGCTGGTCGCCCATGACCCCGACCGACCGCACCGGCAGCAGGATCGCGCCGGCCTGCCAGATGACGTCGTACTGGTCGGCGCGCCGCAGCTCCTCGATGAAGATACGGTCGGCGCGCTGCAGGAGCGAGACCCGCTCGGGAGTCACCTCGCCGAGGATGCGCACCGCCAGACCGGGACCGGGGAACGGGTGACGACCGAGGAGCTCGGCAGGGACGTGCAGCTCGCGGCCGACGCGGCGCACTTCGTCCTTGAAGAGGTCGCGCAGCGGCTCCACCAGCGCGAAACCGAGCTTCTCCGGCAGGCCGCCGACGTTGTGGTGGGTCTTGATGACGCTGCTCGGCCCGGCGATGGACTGCGATTCGATGCGGTCGGGGTACAGGGTCCCCTGCGCGAGGAAGCCGAACGTGCCGAGGTGCCGCGTCGACTCGGTGAACGTCTCGATGAACGTCGCGCCGATGATCTTGCGCTTGCGTTCGGGCTCCTCGACCCCGCGCAGCCGGGACAGGAAGACCTCGCTCGCGTCGACACGCTGCAACGGCCGGTGCAGCAGCTGGTTGAGCATCGCCTCGACCGCGTCGCTCTCGCCTTCGCGCATCATGCCGGTGTCGACGTAGACCGCGTGCAGCCGGTCGCCGATGGCGCGGTCGACCAGCACCGCCATCACGGTGGAGTCGACGCCGCCCGACACCGCGCAGAGCACCCTCTGGTCGCCCACCTGGGCGGCGATCGCGGCGACGGCCTCCTCCACGAACGCGGCCGCCGTCCAGCGGTCTTCGATGCCGCACACCGTTCGCGCGAACGCCTCGAGCATGGCCAGGCCGTGCGGCGTGTGCGCGACCTCGGGATGGAACTGCACGCAGTAGCGGCGGCGCGCCGGATCGGCCGCCGCCGCGAAGGGGATGTCCGCCGTGCGCGCGAGCGTCGTGAATCCGGGCGGCAGGGCGTCGACGCGGTCGCCGTGGCTCATCCAGACCTGTTGCCGCGCGGGCTGGCCGGCGAACAGGGCGTCTGGCGCGACGACGTCGATCTCGGCGTGGCCGTATTCGCGATCGATCGAGGGCGCGAGGCGGCCGCCGAGGCGCTTGCACATCAGCTGCATGCCGTAGCAGATGCCCAGCAAGGGCAGGCCGCTGGCGAAGAGGTCGTCCCCGACGTCGGGGGCGCCGGGGTCGTTCACGCTGGCGGGGCCGCCGGAGAGGACCAGACCCTTCACCGCGGGGTCGGCGAGCGCCTCGCGGTAGCGGGCGAACGGCAGCAGCTCGCTGAAGATGCCGGCCTCGCGCAGCCGGCGGGCGATCAGCATGCTCACCTGGGAACCGAAGTCCAGGACCACCAGCTTCGGATGGACGTTCTTCGCGATCTCCTGGCCGATCTCGGTCATGGCAGCCTTTCCGCGCGGGGCGGCTAGTGGTTGAAGTGCCGGCGGTCGGTCAGGATCAGGGTGACGCCGAGCGCCTGCGCGGCCGCCGCGACCTCGTCGTCGCGGATCGAACCGCCGGGGGCGATCACGGCGCGGACGCCGGCGCGCGCGAGTTCCTCGACGCCGTCCGGGAAGGGGAAGAAGCCGTCGCTCGCCGCGACGCAGCCGGCGAGGTCGAGGCCCTGCTCGCCCGCCTTGCGCACGGCCAGCTTCACGGAATCGACGCGGCTCATCTGGCCGAAGCCGCAGCCGAGGGTCGCCTCCGGCGAGGCCAGGACGATGGCGTTGCTCTTGCCGTGCTTGCACACGGTCCAGGCGAGCGTGAGCGCGCGACGCGTCGCGGCGTCGGGTTCCTCGCCCGCCACCACCCGCCAGCTCGTCAGCTCGGGGAACCCCTCGTCCTCCTCCTGGTGCAGCGCGACGCGGCCGAACACCCGCGATCGCCCGCGCGTCGCCGCCGCAAAGACCGGCAACTGGCAGGAGAGGACGCGCAGGTTCTTCTTCTTCGTCAAGCGGGTGAGCGCCTCGTCGGTGTAGCGCGGGGCGACCACCAGTTCCAGGAAGCGCTCGGCGAGCGCGGCGGCGCAGGCGTCGTCGATCTCGCGGTTGAAGGCATAGATGCCGCCGAACGCCGACACCGGGTCGCATAGCAGCGCGCGCGCGAGGGCGGCGGCGGGCTGGCCGAGGCCGAAGCCGCAGGGATTGGTGTGCTTGATCACCGCGCAGCAGCTCTCGCCGTGGTCGGACACCAGCTTGAGCGCGGCCACCAGGTCGACCAGGTTGTTGTAACTGAGTTCCTTCCCGCCGTGCAGGACCAGGCCGACGGACGACAGTTCCGCCGCCCCCGGGGCCGGCGCCGGCAACTCGAGCCAGGCCTTCTGGTGGGGGTTCTCGCCGTAGCGCAGCGGCAGCTTCACCGTCGCGCCCGCCGCCGCCTCCTCCTCGGCGTAGGCGTTGATCCAGCCGGCGATCGCGGCGTCGTAAGCCGCGGTGAGGCGGAAGGCCGCGGCCGCGAGACGGCGGCGGAACTCCTCGCTGGTCTCGCCGCCATGCGCGCGGAGGTCGTAGAGGAACTCCTCGTACTGCGCGGGGTCGGTGAGCACCGCCACGCGGCGGTGGTTCTTGGCCGCCGCGCGCACCATGGTCGGGCCGCCGACGTCGATCTGCTCGATCATCTCGGGCGGCGGCAGCCCGCGCGCCAGCGCCGCCTCGAACGCGTAGAGGTTGACGATGACGACGTCGATGGGCTGCAGGGCGAGGGCGGCGACGGCGGGGTCGTCGAAATCGGCGAGGTCCTTGCCGAGGATGCCGCCGTGGATGAGCGGATGCAGCGTCTTGACCCGGCCGCCGAAAATCTCGGGGAAACCCGTGACCTCGCTGACGTCGGTCACCTGGAATCCGTTCGCGCGCAGGTAGCCGGCGGTGCCGCCCGAGGCGATCAGCTGGTAGTCGTACGACTCCAGGACCGCCGCGACCTCGTCGAGCCGTCCCTTGTCGGTCACGCTGAGCAGGGCCCGGCGAGTGCGTTTCACAGGTACTTCGCCCATCGCGCCGCCTCCTGCGGGAACAGGATCTCCAGCACCTCGCGGTACCGCGCGGCGGTCCGCGCCAGGATCTCCGCCGGCAGCGGCGGCGGCGGCGGCGCGTGATTCCAGTCCAGCGTCTCGAGGTGGTTGCGCAGGATCTGCTTGTCCCAGCTCGGCGGCTCCTCGCCCGGCCGGTGGTCCGCCGCCGGCCAGAAGCGGCTCGAGTCCGGCGTCAGCGCCTCGTCGATGAGCACGGTGCGCCCGTCGACCAGGCCGAACTCGAACTTGGTGTCGGCGACGATGACCCCTCGCGCCAGCGCGTACGTCGCGGCCTCGCGGTACAGGCGCACCGTGAGGTCGCGCAGCTGCGCGCCGGCCGCCTCGCCCACGATACTGCACATGGTCGCGAAGTCGATGTTCTCGTCGTGCCCGACCGCGGCCTTGGTCGAGGGGGTGAAGAGCGGTTCCGGCAAGCGGTCGGCGAGCTTCAGGCCCGGGGGCAGCTGGTGGCCGCAGATGGTGCCGTCGCGGCGGTAGCTCTTCCACCCCGAGCCGGCGAGGTATCCCCGCACCACGCACTCGGCGTCGAACCGCGCGGCCTTGCGCACCAGCACGCTGCGGCCGCCGAGACGCTCCGCGTGGGCGCGAAACGGCGCCGGGAACTCGTCCGGCGCGGCGGTCACCACATGGTTCGGCACGTCGGCGAAGTGGGCGAACCAGCCGAGGCTCATCACGTTCAGGACGACGCCGCGGCCCGGCACGACGTCGTTCATGACGACGTCGAACGCGGAGATCCGGTCACTGGCGACGATGAAGAGGCTGTCGCCGAGATCGAACACGTCCCGGACCTTGCCGACGTAGTCCGGCTTCAGCCCGAGTTCCTCGGTACTTCGCAGAGCGGCCATGGGTCTCCTCGCGGGTGGCGAACGACGGCGGGCGGGGGCCCGCGGAGGTCGGGATCTTAGGTTCGACCCCCGGTAGTGTCAAGGGCGCCCGACCTGCCCCGCGCCGTCCGCCAGGCGCCGCGGCCGTCGGCCCGCCAGCGCAGCAGGAGCATGCCGTCCAGGTCGGTTCGCACGCAGGTCAGGGTGTCCTGCCCCACCACGTACGGCCCATGGCTCGGGTGGTCGTGCCGGTTGGCGACCGCGCAACTGACGCCGATGAGGCGCGGCCGCAGGCGCGCCAGCAACGAGGCGGATCCCGAGGTGCGGCTGCCGTGGTGTCCCGCCTTCCAGTAGTCGACCGCGACCGGCGGACCGGGCGGCAGCGCGGCCAGCATTCGCGCCTCCCCCGCCGTCTCCAGATCGCCCGACCAGATCGCCACCGGACGACCTCGCTTCAGGAGGGCGACCGCCAGGGAGCGGTCGTTCTCGCTGGTGTCCGGCGGCAGCCCAGCCGGGGGATGCACGCACACCACCGCCCAGGGCCCGGCCGCGTGCAGGGTGTCGCCCGCGACGGGGCGCGTCGCCGGCAGAGCGGGCGTGGGCGCCGACGCGTCGCCCCCGAGATACCAGTGCCCGACCGGGACCTGCGCGGCCAGCGGGCCCGCCCCCGCCGTGTGATCGGCGTGGCCGTGGGTGAGCATCACCGCATCCAGCCGCCAGGCGCCCCGTCGTCGCAGCCAGGGCACCACGTCGCGGACCACCGGCGCGTTGCCCTGCCCCCAGGCGTCGCCGGCGTCGATGAGCAACGTCCAGCCGTCGGGCAGCCGCAGGAACGCGCAATCGCCCTGCCCCACGTCGCACTGCGCCGCCAGCACGCCGCCGCGGTCGCGGTCGGTGTCCCAGATGGCGGTCGCCGTGAGCGCGAGACCCAGGGCGCACACCAGGGCCGCCTGGCGCCACGCCCGTCGCGGCACCGGACGCGCCAGCGTCAGGGCCAGGGCCGTCGCCAGCGCGAGGTAGAGCCCGACGCGCGCCGGCCCGAAGCCCGGCAGGCCGACCTCGGCGAAGCTCGCCCGCGCCGCAGCCGACGTGCCGCCCGCGCCCAGCAGCCGCAGGTAGACGGTCGTGAGGGCGAGGAGCCCGTCGCCGGCCCAGGGCCACGCGAGGCCGAGGCCGAGACCGACCGCGGCGAGGCTCACGGCGAGGCTGAAGAGCGGCACCCCGACGAGGTTCGCGACCGGCGACAGCAGGTTCAACCGGCCGAAGGCGACCCCCACCTCGATCATGGTCGCCGTCTGCGCCGACAGGGTCGCCGTGAGGCTGACGGCGAGCGTTCGCCACCAGCGCGGCAGTGCCGCCAGGGGGGGGCCAACCAGCCGGCTGCCGACGATGAGCCCGGCCGCGGCCAGGTACGACAGCCGCAGCCCGGTGTCGAGGATCACCGCGGGCTGCCAGACGAGGTTCGCCCAGAAGAGGAACCCGAGCAGGCGCAGTCCGTCGGCGCGCCGGCCCGCCACCGTGGCGCCGAGGACCAGCAGCGCCATCCCCGCCGCCCGCAGGACCGAGCCCGGCAGGCTGACGATGACGGCGTACACGCCCAGCAGCGGCAGCAGGACCAGCCAGCGCCCCAGGGACGACGGCACGAACACCCCGACCACGGTCATCGCCAGGGCCGCGAGCAGCCCCACGTGCAGGCCGCTCACCGAGAAGATGTGGGCGAGGCCGAGGCGCTGGAACGGGTCGCGCAACGCGGGGTCGGCACCGGTGCCGAGCAGGATGCCGCGCGCAAGCCCGCCTTCGCGCGGCGGCAGGCCGCGGTCGAGCGCGCGCAGCAGCTGGTCGTACCAGCCTCCGAGCACGGCACCGGCCCTGGACGCCGGGTCCGCGGGCGCCATCCGGACGCAAGCCGAATCCGGGACGACGCAGGCGCGCCAGCGCAGGCCGCGCGACGCGAAGTACCGCGCCTCGTCGTAACCGCCGAAGGTGGTGGCCGGGCGCGGCACGTCAGCCTGGACCCGCGCGAGAACCAGCTGCCAGAGATCCGGCGGCGGTCCGGCGCCGCGCAACAGCACGCCTTCGCCGGCTCGCGGCCCCTCCCCCGCCGTCGACGCCTCCCACGCCGCGAGGACGGCGGGAGCTCGCCAGGTGCCGTCCGGCTCGACGCGCGGCCACGCCGTGATCCGCAGCGCCGCGCGGCCAGTGGCCCGGCGCCACTGGCTCGGCGCCAGGGCGGCGGGGGCCGTCGCCGCCCCCCCCACGATGATCACCGCGCGGATCGGGGA
>JADHED010000072.1_pt1 | contig 140420 bp, 132 predicted proteins | sample 8952041 | NCBI WGS metagenome assembly JADHED01 (sample SAMN16124423, study PRJNA663239) | bioreactor sludge metagenome | isolation source: sludge (control) | place: India:Bengaluru | collected 2018-09-08 | reverse complement strand
GGCGCGCTGAGCAATCGCCACTGCTCGTCGAACACCGGGGTCGTGGCCACCGACTCCAGTTGCGGGAGGTCTAGGTGCGGGTTGGCCAGGATGTCGCGGGCGATGTCCTTGGGCGGTTTTGCGTCGATCGTTGATTTACCGCGGCGCTGCGCCCAGTCGGCGGCACGCAAGAGCACGCCGAAGGCGGTGTCTTCGTTCAGGAGCTGGATATTGTGCCCACCCGATTCGATCACAAGCCGCGCGAGCTGCCCGGAGGAGACGAACAACTTGGGCGGGTCGTTTTGAGCCAGCAGGCAGCTCCACGACTCCTCGATCACCTCGCGTAGCTGGCGACCGTTGATAATGATCACGGGGCGCAGGCCCGCGATCATTCCCTCACTACCCGGACCCTCGGGCGCCGCCTGCTCCACGAGATCCTGCAGTTCGGCGATCGTGTGGCCGGCGTCGAGCCAGTCGCTGACGTCGCCCTTGGGGGGCGAGTTGGGCAGCTCGACGATCTTGACCGAGGACGCGATCCCCAGAAGCTCCTGAGCTACCTGGACTGCGTGCTCGCGGCCCACCTTGTCGTTGTCCGGGATGATGACGACGCTGCGCCCCTGGAGGCTCTCACTATGGGACGGCTTCCATTTCCCCGCCCCGCCTGAGTTCGTCGTTGCGAGCAGCCCGGCGGTGTGCAGTCGGTTGGCATCCTTCTCACCTTCGACGACGTAGACCGTCTCGTCCGGCCTCGCGATCAGTTCCGGCAGCCGGTACAAGACCCGGCGGACATCTTGGAGGTTCTTGACCCAGCCGCCGTTGCCGTCCGGCCGCTGCTGCCAGAACTTCTTACCCGGACCGCGCACGACCCGGTACAACAGCGTACCGGTCTCGTCTAGGTAGTCGTAGTTGGCCCGGGCTGATGTTGAGCAATCTTCCGCGACCGGCCGCGGCAACCCGAACTCGTCACCCAGGTCAAGCAGGATTTCCTTGAACTGCTTGCCCGTGGACCGCTCCAGGTACGCGAAGACATCGCCTTTGCCGCAGCCCGCGAAGCACTCCCAGGCTCCTGTCTTCGCGTCCACGCCGAACGAATTGCTGTGGTCATCGTGGAACGGACAGAGGCCGGAGAAGCAACGGTTGCCCGAGGATTTCTGGTCGCGGATGTCCTTGAACACCGCCGGGATGTCGAGCCGACTCAAAATGTCGCTCTTGTACTGGACCCACTGGTCACGAGGTGGTGCGCTCATGCTGCACCTCCCCGCGGTAGCGCCAGTACATTTCCAGCAACTTGTAGGTCAGCGCGCGGGCATGGTCGCGGTCCCCAGCGAAGAATACCGGGACTCGGTAGCGGACCGACCAGGCCAAGAGCGAGCAGAGCGCGGCTTTCGCGTTCATCTTCGAGTGTGCGGGCCGGTGCAGGAATCCCGGTACGGTGTCCTCGATCACGACCACGGCGTAGTCGTAGAGCGCAAGCCTCTCGAATTCCCGCCGAAAGCGGGCTCGCCCGCCCCCCAGAGAGCCGTACGCGTCGGCCTTCGACTTGCGCTCGATCGTGACCCGGTCCTCCAGGCCAACGATCGAGTAGTCCCCGGTCGGCAGGGTCTGAACGACCGCGCCGGTGAACGCGTACGGCTGCTGCTCGCGCGTGTCGATGGCGATGGTGAATCCATCCATGGCCGGACTTCCTTCCCTACTGGACCGCGCTCAGAACGGGCAGTTGTCGTCGTCGGCCGCACCGACCGCGGCGTACCCGCCGAACGGGATCCGGTTGCGGACCTTGGCCGCGCCCTGATCGTCGCGGAACTCCTCGATGTAGGTCGTGATCCGCGCGTGCTTGCCCAGCAGCATGGTCGGCTCGAGGTCCACCTCGCCGGTGACGTCCAGGCCGCAGCTCCCACAGACGAGCTTCACCCTCGGCATGGCCTTGGCGCTGAAGACGAGGTTGTCGAACAGGATCCGACCGGCGTGCTCGCCGCCCTCGACAGCCCAGCGCAGCTTCCACATCGGGTCGCCGGCACGTGTGATGTCCGTCTCGATGTCGGCCAGGGCACAGGTGTATTCGCCGTCAGGCAGAGGCGCAAAGTCGCAGACGGAGTCGATGGTCGCGAAGTTGATCCGAGGCATGGTCATCCTCCTAGTCGACGGTGGTGGCGGTCGCGGCGTGTTCCGCGGCTGCCGTGGTGAACTTGGCGATGATGATCTCGGCGTTCTCCTCGGTCAGATCCTCGATCCGGCCCGCGTCGTAGACCGCCAGGCGACGGCTCAGCGTCTCCTGCTTCATACCGGAAACGGCGACGAAGTGTCGGATGCGATCTACCTGTTCGGGAGATGCCAGCCGTACCGGAACCGCCTCGCGAGCCAGCGCGTCCGCGCCGAGGCACTGCTCGATCACGGGGTAGCTGACCTCGAAGTGGCCGCGAGGGAGCTTGTTCGACCTGTCCTTGAGGTTTTCGGCCATGAAGCGGCCGGTATCGTCCCGGTAGAGCCGCAGGATGGTGTCGAACAGGTAGGGCAAGGACTTCTCGCCGTCGAAGGTCTCGCCGACGGGGCGCATGAAGCCGGTCTCGGCATATTGAGCCTTCTGCCTGGCGGTGATGATCACGTTCATGTCGAGTTGGATCAGTTTGCGCAGCAGGTCCTTGAACTCGGCCTTGAGCGTGACCCAGTCCTTCGGCTGCAGCACATAGAACTCGACGTTGTGACCTTTGCCGCCCTTGTTGCGCTTCAGGAAGATGTCGCGCCACTTCATCTGCAGGGCGTCCCAGTAGACGGTCACCGGATCGATGATCAGCGTGCTGTAGGCGTGCGGGTGGGTGCGGAGCCAATCGACGGCGGCCATCACCTCGTCGGCCGTGGTCGCCTTCAGCACGCCGAACTCGAAGACACCGCCGTAGAGCTCGGTCCCGCCCTCGAGGTCGATCACGACCGGGCGAGGGAAGCGCAGGGCAATCGTCGTCTTGCCGACGCCCGAGTCGCCCCAAAGAAACAGCTTGAGGCGGCGGATGGTGGCCGTGGCAGGCTGGAACGGCGAGCCGTTATCCGCGGGGCTCATGGCACCCCCTAAGGGACCTGTTCGTGTCCTGAGCCAGCGCGTTGCGCTCGCGGACCCGAGCAACCAGGTAGACGAGAGCTGGGTGCTCGCGGCCAGCCGGGTCGTCGCTGTCCACGATCACGTCCATGCCTAGCCGGTTGCACGCCTCGGCGTGGACTCGGTCGATCGCCTGAGCGACTTCCCAGAGCTCCTCGTCGGGGATCGGGCAGAGTTCGGTCAGGGCCGCCAGGACACCGGCGACGCCCTCGAATGCTAGGTTCAGGTTTTGCAAGCAGTTGCAGGGCGTGCTCATGAGTTTCCTCCTAGTTACCGGACTTGCCTCTTACCCCTCTTAGGGGTGGCTGGGTTGTTTCTGAGGACATTTTTCTTTCGGGCGCGACGTAATTCAGTTGTTGAGTTCGACTTCAGATCGAGGTCGCTCGAACTGTTTAAGAACTGAGCGAGCATTGACTTGCCGTGGGCCGCCTCGCCCCACACAAAATGCTTTATGCGGCAGTTTGCGGCTGTGGATCCCTGGAATGGCGAGGCGTGATCTCTTTTCGGGGTTTTCATTTCGACCCCCTATCGGACTGCGAGGCGCCCCGGTTCCGCAGCTGTGCCAACAGGTGAACGATCGCCGGATGCTCGTCATCGTCGGGGTCCTCGCTGGCGATGGCTCCCTTCGCACCGCACCGGTTGCACGCCCGCTCGTGGATCAGGTCGAATGTGCGGGCGAGTTCCCAGACCGCTTCATCGGGGATCGGATACATGGCGGCCACGCCGCCGAGGGCTAGGGTCGCTTCCTCGAATGCCGCGGTCAGGATGCGGCGGGTATCGCAGCTGTCATTCATGGTTTCTCCTTTCTGGTTTTCGCCCCTCTACCCCCTTAAGGGGGGCCTCATCGATGCCGTGGGACATTTTTCTTGCGCGATTCTGTAAATATTTCATGACCCGCTGCTTGCGCTTCCGGGTCGCGTCAATAGACATGCCCAGTTGGGCGGCCATCTTCTCAATGGAGTACCCGTACAGCAGGCAGCCAATCAGGATCAGGTAGTCGGGCTCAGAGATCCGGCCGCGGTGAACTAAGTTCTTGAGGTAGGCGCGGGCCCACTTCGTATCGTGTCGCAGCTCTACAGCGGCGCACCCAACGTCCAATACGCCAGGGTCGTGTACGCCCTGCGCATCTTCGTCGTCGTTGGCTGTGATTAGATGATCGTGCGCAGCGAGCGCTCGGCGTTTTTTCTTATCGGACAGCCGCACGTCATGCTGGACGTCGTTGAGGATCTTCTGCCCGATCCGCTCCCGTCTAATGACGAGGTCAATCCGGTGGAGAACGGTGACAAAGGCCCAAAGGATTTCGGCATCCAGGGTGGCTGACGGGATCCCTTCAGCAATGTCTCCATCATTATCATACCGCTTCAGGCCGCGTCGGCATATCACCAGCGGCCGCCAGAACAAGAAGAGCATAATGTCATGCCACAGCTCATCCGGCGTGGCCTGAGCGGCCTCCAGGATCGGACGCAGCGCTACGTCTGCTTCCTGAGTGCGAGGTCCAACCTGTTCGAGCCAGCGACGCGCATCGTCCCAGGTCATGCAAGTTCGGAGGGGATTCGCAGAGCATTGTCGTCGTAGATTATGCAGGCGGTGGATCGCGACACCTCGAGCGAGCTTCCAGGACAGTTCTCCGGGAGGGGTGATAGAGTCGAGGCGCATTCCGTCCGCCTTTGTGGCTGGACGTCTTGCGCCTCATTGTTACTGTTTTGTTGTTTTCGGTGCTGTCAGGCTGCGGCTTTCGGCGACGCTATCCGTCGCATCACATTGCGCTGCTGACAATGCCGACATGTCTTTGTCACTACGAAGTCCTTTCCGGTTACGACGATCTCTTCCGTCTTGTTCTTGGTGCGAACTTCCTCATTGCCAAACTCAGCGAGGAGCCCACAACAATTTCTGCAGCGCCATTTACTCAGCATGATTCACCATCCCGTTCGGGTTATGTGGCTCACGCCACGCCTGTGGAATGGTTAGTTCGCTTGACGGGAGATTTCAGAGAACATGGCGAGATTATGCAGAGATCATTAAGAGATGATGTATCTGATTATTATAATGATGGTTATGAGTCAGCCAACTCTATCAGTGTCCATTTTATTTCTTCGGGAGGGGCGAATTCGTAACGCCGTAGCTCTGGCGTCCTCCCTCCGTGAGTGCGGAACAGCATGAATTCGCCAGTACTCAGCCTGATGTCTACCTTTTTACGTGCCGAATCAAACAGTCGAATGGCTGACATCGCTCGTCCCTTACTGCAATTGCGAAACTTCATTGGTCTATGAATACCTTCGTGAGCCACAAAATCACGAATTATATTGAATTCAGATGGAGTGAGCAGTTTCTCTTGATGTGCACTCGATGCACAGTCTCGCTTGTAGCATTTGCGTGCAACACCATCGATAATGATATCGTATTGGTTATAGCTACAAACCAGCTCCTTGTACTTATCTTTTGATAATGGTATAATGGACATGCCCCGACTGTAGTATAGTGCATAATTATTTATGCAATCAACGTCACTTTCTTCAGCATGCAGCCGACTATCATTTCGGTCGCGATTATTATCTTCTATAATTCCCGATATTTCAGGCTCACCTAATAGTACAATTATCTTCTCTATATCGATAAAATAACTTTGGAGCTTAAGCATACTCATCTTGGTAAATGCACCACTAGACGCAAACTGAAGAATCATACTCTCCGATAACTTATGCGATAATAACAGTAATAAATTTCGACAATGCTGCTTATTCGTAAATATATGTTCAGGTATGTGCAATATGGCTTTTTCATTAACTGGATCACCGGCATAAAATACAATTAACGGCAAATCTTCTTGCTGCAGACCAAATCGCTTTCGCAGCTGCAACACCTCGCCTCTGCGATGATGTGCACTCGAACCCGACCGCGCTATCTCCTGCTTATACTCATTGATGTAAACACCATCTGCTAGCTCAAGTGCTTTTGTCCGCTGCTTCTTGTAAACCGCATCCGTGCGTCGCGGATCGCCCAATGGCCGCCACAGAAGTACTTGCCCCCCCGAATCGCCCAACTCATTCCCATATTTTAGAACAAAATCAATCAACTCGCCGTCCGGCGTTGATATCGGGATTGCGAATAAGCCATAAACCTCAGGCTCATTCATTCAGAACTACTTTTTTGTGCCTGACGTAGTTGCTGCCGGGTCAAGTGCGACACCAGCCGGCACCGGCACAAATACAATGCCAGTAATCGACTCTGCACTGCCGGCTGGAACAAGTCCTCGACCACTCAGCTGGCTCAACGCAGATGTGCGAGTGCTTGCCACTGCAATGGAGGCCCTACCCGGACTCACGGAATATCGCCCGTACATGTTGACCCAGTTGGGCGGCGTGTTATTTCTCATTGCCCTTCCCCTTGTCATTTCCGGCGGTACCTTTGACATCAAATCGACCAGTGTCCCTTGAACCGTTGAGGAATTTGACTTCTGCAATTTTATCTGCAGAAGAGGATGCCGCAAGCGCCTCCCTCGCTGTAAAGTTCGCGATCTTGGCCGGCTTACTACTGGGCTGTGATTTGGCTGATCCCTTATTATGCTGTGAGTCCTCGCTCATCTCTCTGCCTCCTGCAAGACGCCAAACAACTATCCCTTTTATTCAGATGCACAAACTAACGGCATGCTCATAAGAGATCAGCTCGCCGTCTTCTGTGCATTTGTAGCCGTATTCGCCGTGCGAACAAGCGCTGATTTGTTTCGCCGTATAATCTTCAAAATGAACTTTGACATTAACGAGGGTCTGCAATTCAGCCGCAGTAAAAATGCCGATATTCGTTGCATGAGCAGCCATCAACTCTTCCCAGTAAAAATCCCCAGCGGAGCGCTCCTCAGTTCGCAGGTAACCCGCGAAATCCAGCATGTACGCAAAAAGAGTACTATACCTATCCGGGGTGGGTCCAAATGGACAATGCGCATACCTCGCTCCAGTGATCGAGACGGTGTGATTCTTGAAATGAAGAAAATCTGAATACCACAGTAGTTTGTTGAGTTTCGTCTTAGCGATTGCTTTATCTTGGCAAAAGAAAAGTACCGCACCTATGAATTTCTCAACAGAAAAACGCCGAAAACCGCTACGCACATCTGGCTCAAACGATGTCAGTTCAGATTCAATAAAATCCAGCAATTCTGATGCGATTGCATGTTCCGAACGATACCGAGCAAGAACCGCCTGGCGTTTCTCGGCTGGAAGAACCTTAGGATATTTCTCTACAAGGGCCAGCAAGTTGGCCGGCATCATAATCATCCGCAATGCACGATCATGAGCTTCGTCCTGGAGGGCCCCGTTCTCATAGCGACTTAGTGTCGCAGCGCCCCAACCTAATAAATCACTCAGTTCCAGTTGGGTCAGTCCGAATTCCTTTCGGAAGTTACGAATCTCTTCAGGCTGCACAAAGCCAACACGAGATCGATATTCACGGTAGGCCTCAATCAAAGGGTCATCAGCTCCAGGAAGATCAAAATTCCCCCCACAAGTGTCGCAGATGAGGTACTCGACCTTTACCGGAATCGCGACTCCACGAATAACAACATCCTCAGTCGCTTGGACAGCATGAACGATTCGCTCGGCCTCACAGATCGGGCAAAAGGTGGCTTTCATTTTTCACTCCCCCTTGTACGGCAGCTCAAGCGGAAACTCGGCAGGATGAAAGGAAATGCAAAGTGCGTAGGGGCCATCTCCTGAATCCGCGAGCTTCAATTTGATGTAAAGCCTCCTGCTTTCTAGCGCAGGGCCGAAGATCCACACATACCCGGGTTTATCCCGATCTGGCACAGGACCCTCGCTGAAGTCTTGAGTTGTGAGCCCCAGTACTACTTCCCTCTGGATTTCAAACGTTAGGCCGAGCTCAGCTAGTGCATCTCTGTTCTTCGTTCTATTGACCACTTTCAAGTCATGCTTCTCGATGGCCTCCTTAAGGCGCACCAAGAATTCCCGAACAGCCGGTTCCGTGGCATGCGCCATCTCCCTGTTGCGCTCCTTCGCTCATATACACTATATGATATATCGGCTACCGCTAGTTAATCATAAGGTGAATTCGCTGTCAAGGCTGGATCGTCTAGACTTCATTTGATTTCGGGAAATGTGACCTAGCGGGAGTTTCGTTCCGCCACATATCTATTCGCAACTACTAATAAATAATAATGGTTACGTATTTTAACTTGGTGATTAGAAATTTTGTCCGCATGCGCCTCGTGCTCCCCCTTACAGAGATATGAGTACCAATACTAAGCCCCCCAAGTCTCAAAATGGGCAAGGCGGCCAAACCGCCGAGCTAGCACAATTATTATCTACTGCATATCTCCGCCTACTTCGCCAGCGTGCCCATAACTGTCAACCAGGGGCCAAGTTAGGGGCGCCAGATTCTTCATTATCCCCTGGCTATAAGGCAGCCCCGGAGTGATAGATCGACATGTCAGAAGCCAACAACCTGTTGCCCTGAAAGGAGTTCTACATGTCGACCAGCAAACCGCCCCTCCCTGACCACGAGAACCCCGACTTCCTGTTCTCGATCACTTCGACGGCCCTGCTCCTGGCGATCGAATCCGGCTCGATCGACCCGGTCCTGCTCGCCCGGCGCGAGCTCGCCAACCGCGGCGTCGACCGCAGCGGCGCGTGGGTCGGCTTCCCCGCCGCCGCCCGGATCCACCTTGAGGGCCAGGAGGCGGGGCGATGAACGGCTACCAGCAGAGGATCCGCGAGGACATGGCCCGCATGGGACGCGTCGGCGCCGCCGACCCGCGCCACGTCGAGGGCTGGATGCGCCTGGAACACGGCTGCCTGGACGGCTTGTCGCCGTCCCAGTTCGCGGCCGAGGTCAAGATCGCGCTGGGGTGCATTGATGCGTCACCCACTGCCGACAGCGAACGGCTCGCCCAGAGCATGGGGCTCTGAGCACCACCACCAACTTGGAGGAATTGATCATGGCGACCAAGAAGAAGACCACAACGAAGAAGGCGACCACGAAGTCCACGGCCAAGAAGCGCCCGGCGGCGAAGACTGCCGCCCCCAAGCGCCCCACCAAGCAGCCCGCCGCCGCCAACCAGCTCCGACGCACCTACAAGGGCAAGGAGATCGTCGTGGACATCGTCGACGGCGAGTACCACTACGACGGCCAGACCTTCAAGAGCATCTCCGGGCTGGCCCGCCACATCGTCGGCTACCAGATCAGCGGCCCGGTGTTCTTCAAGCTGACCGGGGCCAAGGACGCGGAGGGCGAGTGATGGCCGAGTCGTCGATCGCCGCCCAGGTCGTCGCCCTGAACCACCTGTCGGTCGCCGAACTGCGCGACCGCTGGCACGAGGTCTTCGGCAAGCCGACCACGCAGCGGCACAAGCAGTACATGGTGAAACGCATCGCCTGGGAACTCCAGCGCCGCTACTTCGGCGACGAGCTGTCGCCCGAGGCGAAGGCGCGGCTCTACGAGCTGCAGGAGGAGTTCCGCACCACACCGCCGACCGCATGGTTCAAGGGAGCGAAGCACAACCGGGGTGCCGCCCCCTCCCCCGCTACCCGGAAACGGCCCGCCCGCGACTCCCGCTCCCCGAAGCCCGGCACCACCTTGACCCGCGACTACAAGGATCGGCGCGTGGTGGTCCATGTCCGCGGGGATCGGGAGTTCGAGTGGAACGGCGAGGTCTACCGGTCCCTGTCGGCCGTCGCCAAGGCGGTCACCGGAAGCCACTGCTCGGGCGTCGCTTTCTTCGGGCTGTCCAATAGGAAGGAGGTCGAGCCGTGAAGGAATTCTACGCGACCCGCGCCGGGCGCACGTTCTTCGACGTCACGATGCCGGGGCTGGTCGCCGAACTGGCCCGGCTGAACGCCCTGCTGGAGAAGCTGGTCGATCAGCGGCCCGTCCAGGTAGCCGATCCGAAGGAGCCGCAGAAGCCGTGAAGCGCCGCGACGACACCACGACCGCCACCCGGCCCGTCCGCTGCGCCATCTACACGCGCAAGAGTACTGACGAGGGCCTCGACATGGCGTTCAACTCCCTGGATGCCCAGCGCGAGGCTGGCGAGGCGTTCGTCCTGAGCCGCAAGCACGAGGGCTGGACGTGCCTGGAGGCCCGCTACGACGACGGTGGCTACTCTGGGGGCGACATCAACCGGCCAGCGCTGAAGCGGCTGATGGTCGACATCGAAGCCGGGCTCGTCGACGCCGTGGTCTGCTACAAAGTGGACAGGTTGAGCCGTTCGTTGCTCGACTTCTCCCGCCTGATCGAAGTCTTCGACCGCCACCATGTCATGTTCGTGTCGGTCACCCAGCCGATCAACACGGCCGACTCCAGCGGGCGGTTGATGCTGAACGTCCTGCTGTCCTTCGCCCAGTTCGAACGCGAGATGATCGCCGACCGGACCCGCGACAAGATGGCTGCGGCTCGCAAGAAGGGGAAGTGGACCGGCGGGTTCCCCGTTCTCGGCTACGACGTCCATCCCGACGGCGGGAAGCTCGTGGTCAACGAGGAGGAGGCCGAAACCGTCCGCCAGATATTCACCCTCTACCTGGACCTCCAGAGCCAACAGGCGACGGCCGCCGAGCTGAACCGCCGGGGTTGGCGCACGAAGTCCTGGACGACCAAGGACGGGACGCCCCACGAGGGCGTGGATTTCGACAAGAACCATGTCGCGCGGCTGCTGAGCAATCCCCTGTACGTCGGCAAGGTCGGGCTGCGCGGCCAGGTCTTCCCCGGCGAACACCCGGCCATCGTCGACCAGGCGCTCTACGACCGCGTACAAGCCCGTCTGGCGGCGAACAACGTCAGCGGCGGGGCGGTGGCCAAGAACCGCTACGGGCATCTCTTGCGCGGCCTGCTGCACTGCCAGGCGTGTGGGTGCGCCATGTCGCCGTCGGTCACCCGGCGCAAGGGGCGGGTGCATCGGTACTACGTGTGCGGGAACGCGGCCAAGAACGGGTGGAAGGTCTGCCCGCACCCGTCGCTGCCTGCCGGGCAGATCGAGGGGGCGGTCGTCGAGCGGATCGCCTGCATCGGGCGCGACCCCGGCCTGCTGCAGGAGACGTTGGACCAGCTGCGGACCATCAAGGCGACACGACAGCCCGCGCTGGTCGCCGAACGGCGACGGCTCGACCGGGAGTTGACCCGCCTACGGGACCGCGGGGGCGACGAGGTCCAGGTAGGGAGGATTGAGGCACGGCTCGTGGAGATCGCCGAGGAGCTTGCCGTCCTCGAGGGCCAGACGGTTGACCGCCGGGACTTGGCCCGGGCGCTGCAGCTATTCAACGAGGTCTGGTCCTGCCTGTTCCCCCGCGAGCAGGAGCGCGTCATCGCCCTGCTCGTCGAGCGGATCGACTTCGACGCCGAGCGCGAGGTGATCGCCATCACCTTCCGGCCTACCGGGATTCGGGCGCTGGCCGAGGAGATCGCAGAAGCCCAGGAGGTCGTCGCGTGAGCCAGGAGTTGAGAGTGGAGTTCAGGATGGTGGCCAGCAACCGGCGGCCGGTGCCGAAGCCCAAGGCAGACCCCGCTACCCGGACTGAACGGCAGAGGCAGGACAGGGCAGCCCGGAAGGCCTGTAACTTGGCCCTCGCCTACTACATCGACGGTCTGGTGCGCAGCGGGGAAGTCGCGGATCTAGCGGCCGTGGCTAGGATGTGCGGGGTTAGTCGATCTCGAATATCAACCATCACCGCCCTGATTGCTACGTCCACATCAGTACAGGAGCGTATTTTCACCGATTCACAGCATAATTCGTACGATACCTGAAGAACTTAGCCAACAATGAAGAAATACCGTATGCTGGCACTTCATGGATCACGATCTGCAGCTTCGCACCTGGCTGCCAATTACGATTAGCCAGCAATCACGGTTGACTACCGACTCGCGGTTTGATTAGCTATAGTGCGAATGAATGAGAGGGGGAGGTTCATGGCAACGCGAATGAGTTCTCCCTGGGTGGGGATCGGTGTCTATTCCATCCCCCAAGCTGCTCGACTTTCCGGTGTGCCATCTCAACGAATCAGACGCTGGGTGCGTGGTTATTCGTATGCCTACAAAGAGGAGAGACACAACTCTCCCGCTCTGTGGCGTCCGCAATTGCCCTTGATTGACGACTCCCAAGTCCTCGGATTTCTGGACCTTATGGAGATTCGCTTCGTCGATGCATTCCTGAATGCCGGAGTAAGTTGGCCGCTGCTCCGCCGTGCCGCCGCGAAAGCCGCGGATGTCTTCAATACGACTCACCCGTTTTCGCAAAAGAGATTCAAGACGGACGGCCGGTCCGTGTTCATAGAAGTAGTAGATGAGTCTGGCCGTACTGCGATTTGGGATCTTGTGCGCGACCAATTGGCGTTCCAGAAGATTATCGCTCCGTACCTTCGTGGTGTCGATTTTGAAGCCGACGCGCCATTGCGATGGTGGCCCGCAGAAGGAAGGCGTAAAGTTGTCATTGATCCGGCGCGCTCGTTTGGGCAGCCGATTCTTGCGGCACATGGCATTCCCACTGAGGTGATCTACAACGCCTATCTTGCCGAGGAAGCAACTGCTGCGATTGCTTCGTGGTTTGAGATTCCTGAAACAGCCGTTATTGCTGCGGTTGAATTTGAAGAGAGATTGGCCGCTTGAGGTTCATTCTTGACAACAATTTGTCTCCGCGGCTTGCGCGAGCACTGAATGCGCTCACCGACAGCAATCCGGTGGTCCAACATCTTCGAGATGAATTCGATGCAAACACACCTGACATAGAGTGGATTCAGGAACTGTCACACCAAGGTGACTGGGTTGTTGTCACGCAGGATCGCCGAATACTGACCCGCGCGGCAGAACGGGAATCATTTCGTGCCGCGCATCTCACCGGCTATTTTCTCAACAAGAGCTGGTGTCGCCAAACTCTCTGGGTGCAAGCAGAGCACCTTGTTCGATGGTGGCCAGTGATTCTGGATTTCGCCTCCAAAGTCACGCCCGGACACGCATATGAAGTTCCGCTCAAAGGCCGCAAGCTTAGGCCTCTTTTGTAGTTACCGACGCCCAGAAGACCGGAGCAATGTAACACATGATATTCCTATTTATTCGACCAACGTGAACAGCCCATTTCTCTTTACACCCCACTCGACGCAGTGTATCCTCTGACTATAGTTAATAGTAAATGCTAGATGTTGCTCTCGCTGTAGGGTATCGCATCATGTCTTCAGCGCCCCACACTTCACTATTCGGCACACCAGTCCTGTGATCGGTTAGACCAGTATGGAGGAATAATGTCGAGTGTAACAGGGCGGTTGAAGGAATTCATAAACTACGGCCTAGGAATTACGATTGCAACCGCCTTTGCCTTGCTATCACGCGACGACCTTATCACATCGTTCAAGTCGGAACCAATAGCCGGTGGCCTGGCCATCGCGCTATTGGTGACTACAATTGTACGGTTCTTTCTATATATCGCTGCTGTCCGTACTGAAGTGGATTTTATGGAGTGGGGATTGGATACCGAAAAGGTAATTGCGTTGCGTGGGCCAGTATTCCCCGTTGTTATTGGGCTGTCGGTCACTTTTGCTGCACTAATTGCAACAGTAACCAACATTTTATGGCACAGCATAATTGCTGTCATATTCGCATTGCTTGACATGTTTGGCCCTATCGTAATTAATCGGAATATAGGCGCGGTACTCATCGAGCGCAAATTTCGTCATGAAGATATCGGTGGTCCAGCCTATATTCTTTACCGTTATTATTTCGGCCGACCGATCATTATGCGGGTGGCGATTATGTTGGTCTCTGCTGTTGCCGCATGTACCCTCGCGGTTGTCTGGCGATTTACGGGACACGCGTTGCTCCAATATGGTTCATATTTGCTGATCATCTCGACTATTGTCATTGGGGAAATCGTCTTGCACCGCTGGCGAGAGCAGCGAAATCGGGATATCGACTCTTATGATGAAGCAGAGGGCGTGGTCTAACCCCAGTTTGGAGCCGGCAAAGCCGTGGGGTAGTAGCTGGTTGCCCCAGCGACCTTCTGAGCCCTCGAGCAGGAGCGCGTCATCAGACTACTCGTCGAGCGGATTGACTTCGACGCCGAGCGCGAGGTGGTCGCCATCACCTTCCGGCCTACCGGGATCAGGGCACTGGCCGAGGAGATTGAGGCAGCCCAGGAGGTCGTGGCGTAAGCCAGGAGTTGAGAATGGAGTTCATGATGGCGGCCAGCAACCGGAGGCTTTCCTCGAAGCCCGAGGTGAATCCCACTAACCAGACCGAGCGGCGGCGGCTGGACCGGGAACCCCGGAATGCCCGAAACCTCGCCCTCGCCTACTACATCGACGGGCTTGTCCGCAGCGGGGAGGTCGCGGATCTGGCGGCCGTGGCGCGCCTTTGTGGTGTCAGCCGGGCTCTGGTCTCGAAGGTCATCCGGCTGCTGGGGATAGCTGCGGCGAAGCAGGGGCAACTGCTCTGCGCCGCTGGTTCGATGTGACGCCCCTCCCCGGCGCGCCCCCCACTTTCCCATCATAACTATTGGCATGAACTCCGCCGCAGACTACAATCGGATGAGTTCACACGACCTGGAGGAACACCCGTGTCGTGCCTATTCGGCATTGTCGAGCTGGGCCTATTAGCGTCACAACCCTTCTGTGGTGAAATTCGATGATCATGTACTAAACTTGTAATCTCGCACTCTATAACTATGGGGCAGGGTGAGATGACTGAAAATACATTCGAAGGTCACAATGTTCTTTGGGTGATTCACATCGGCAACAATGACCGCATCGCCTTACGCGCACGCGACAAGGGATTCGTTTGTATCGGCTGGGCCAGGCTCGGAGATTTGTCGAAGTACAGGACACGAGAAGCACTCAAGGAAGCTATGGTGAAGACCTGGCCAGACTGGAAACCGCGGTCAGTATCCTCCTGCTATGGTCAGGTATGGCGCTTCGCACACGAGATCAAGCTTGGAGACCCAATCGTTCTCCCCATCAAGGCCACCCGCGAAATCGCTATTGGGCGCGTCTCGGGCAATTACCGATACGCAGGAGAAGGTTCAGAACTCTTCTCAAGCGACCTGCCCAACATCCGCGAAGTCGAGTGGGTTAAAATTGTTCAGCGCACGGTGTTTACTCAAGCCGCACTCCGCAGCTTTGGCTCATTCACAACAGTGAGCACATCGGACGACTTCCTCGAAGAAGTTTTCGCCGTCCTTAATGGCATCCATCCAGAACCAGACTTAGGCGAGGAAGATGAGTCCGGTGGCAGCGAGACTGACGATGGGGGTAGCATCGAAAGTCCAAACTTATTAGAATTGGCACTCCAAGAAACTGAGGATGCCCTACTCAAAGCATGGCTTCGTACCGGAGCCCAGTTTGAGCACGTTGTGGCCGCGGTATTCCGGGCTATGGGCTACACGGCCAACGTAACGCAGGCGTCTGGTGATCATGGGGTAGACATCATCGCGCACCCGGACCCACTTGGGCTGCAGCTGCCGTTCATCAAGGTTCAGGTTAAAAGCGGCTCGACCACAATTGGCGAGCCCCAGGTGAACCAGCTCAAAGGAGCCCTCAACACTAATGAACAAGGAATCGTCGTGTCGCTTGGGGGATTCACTGCTGGAGCTCTGAACATCGCCCGCACCAGCTCGACTCTTCGCCTCATCGATGCAAAACAATTTGTATCTCTGTTTCTCGACCACTATGACCGGCTCGACTCGTCCTGGCAGGCAAGGTTCCCGCTTAAGCGGGTCTTTGTGCCCGTTCAATAGACAGCAGAGAATGCCATGCTTATAGCCAATGTGTGATCTCGCGGCAGGTGGAGCCAAACTTAGACCTAGCCTGCCGGATTGACGAACTGGCTCCGTCCGAGCAGGCCGTCAACCTTGCTTCCGCCGCCCGGAAGTGCGGGATATCAAGGGCGAGAGCGTCGCTGATCGTAGTATGCGACGGTGGTTGCGTATCACTCTGCTGCGCTAGAAGACTCGAAGGCACTTCACCACAAAGGCACAAAGGGCACAGAGTGAGCGGTAGGCTCAGAGAAGCGCTCGCAGTTTGTCGCGCAGTTCCTTGTTGCCGTTCCGAATAGCGAGGCGCAGGTGGATGTCCTCGGGGTGGTGAGCGACCTCGCAGCCATTTTTGGTCGGGCGTTCGGCGATGCGCGGCTGCTTCTTTAGGATGGCGTTTAATTTCGGACCAACGCTGGGGTCGACATAGCTCTTCTTGTCTATGCGAATGACGGCCTCGCACGTCTCCATGTTCCCGGCGGACGCAACCGCGGTGTCCCAGTCGGCCCCGAATTGGAGCTTGCCGTAGTCGAGCAGATCAACGAAAGCGCGAACACAGTCGGAGGGTTGCACCGTCAGGTCGAGCAGGCTCGTGGAGTGGAAAAAGTTGTTCCGTCGTTCGCGCCGTCCCTCGAAGCTGGTGAGCAGAGCGTCGGCGGCGGGGTGGTCGGCGACCCGCTTGGCGAGAAAGACGCTGCGGACCTCGGCTGTGATATCCCTGAAGTTCTTGAACGTCTTGTTGGCTCTCCGGTCGCTCCATGTGGGCGTGTCGGTGAGGAGGAAGAGCTTGCAGGACAGTTCCACGTAATCGTCGCAAAGGATGAACGCGGTGCGGTTGTACTGTTGGCCGGTGCGCCCCGACAGATATACCTCCATCGCAGCGTTGATCTCGGATACGAGGTAGGGGAGCTTACTCAAAGCCTACTCTCCTCCCTTGCCGGGGGCGGCGGGCGGCCCGAGCAGGGCGGCCTCGAAGTCGACTTTGGCCTGGCCCCAAAGTTCGTCAGCCTGGGCCCGGAGGTAGCGAGCCTCGGTGCGGCGGCGTGCAACCTCGGCGGCGATCTTGGCTTGGACTTTGCCGTCGGGGATCGGCACGACGAGGTTCACCACGTCGTCATTTGCGAGGCGCGGGTGGGTGTTCCCGCTCATCATATGTCGGGTTTGGGCCAGTACGACGCCGGAGCGCAGGACGGCGGCGAGATAGTTAGGTAAAACAAGTTGGCGGCCGTCGCTGCCACTACGGATGCGTAAGACGTGGAACTCAGGGGAGCAGACGCCCGCGCTCTCGGCCAGGTATACCTTGTTAAGGTACGGACGCAGACGGGCAAAGAGCACGTCGTTCTCGGCGTACACCAAGACCGTGCCGCAGCCGTCCCTTTCGGTGCTCTCGACGCGCTCGCCTGTGTTGGATTGGACGTTAGCCAGACCAAGGTACGTGTCTGCCGGCTGGATATGCCGCGCGTCGTGGCGGAAGTCGGCGAGGCGGCCGAGCGACATGGAGGAGTCCCCGTCGAACTTAGAGTCGATCACTTTGATCGCGTTGATCCGTTCGGGATGGAAGTAGTCGGGATAGAGCTTCTTACCAGCGGCGGCATCACGCAGGCGGACCGCATAGGAGGTGCGGTGCGTGGCGGCCGGGGGCAGGGCTAGACCCAGTTGGTTCAGCACGAAGCCGTCGAGGCCCGCGAGAAGGACATCCGCATCGACGAGCATCTGCTTCCACCGCCCTCGCGCCGCTTCGAGCGTGTCGAGCAATTCCTTCTGCTTCGGAGGCTTCGGGAGTGGCACACGGAGCGTCCGAATCTCCTCCGCGTTGATGTTTGACATCCCGATGATCTGGCGACTCTCGCGGTCGATCTGGACACGACCGGCACTGGTGTTGAGAAACGCAGTCACGAACTCGGGTATAGCCTTGTCTCGATCCACGCGCAGACGCATGAGGTAGGAGGCGAAGACCCAATCGCCCAGCTCATCGAAGACTTCGCACTTGCCGACCAGTTCCTTAGAGTTGGTGCGGTTGAAAACAATGTCACCACGCTCTAGCCGCCACCTTGTGAACTCCTTCTGTGTCAGATCGACGTGCTTCAGGTCGTCCAGCCGCCAGCCCTCGATCTGAAGGTTGTTCATGCGCAACATCTTGTAGCCCACTGGCTTCTCGGTCGCCCGCTTGGAGCAGCCGTACTGCAGCAATACCTCGAACGAGGAAACCGGAGCCAAGTCGTAACGAGGGTCCGCGAGGCGTCGGTTCACCTCATCAGTGAGCAAGTTGTAGCTAACATCCGCCCGTCGCAGCGCTCGGCCCCGTCGAACCGCAAAGCACCCCAAGCGTGCCTGCAACTCGCCGGGGCCTAGACGAAAAAAGGGTCGGGCTTCTTCTTGAAGGCCTGATACTGGCCCATCACACCCGTCCCAGGCAGCACGCGGCGAGCACTTTCTTGCCATTCTTCAACGCCAGTGCCGGGCGCAGGGGCCTTCTCGAATGTCACCTCTGTATCGAACAAGTCACAGGCGTGGAGCTCGACTTTCCTCCTCCTATTCTCCTTGGTCACCGAAACCTTGAAGGTTTTCCGTCCCGTGGCGTCGTAGCCGATGTTGGCCGGGGAGGCCATGAAGATCGCCTCGCCATCGTCGGGCTGTTCCCCCGCGCCGCGCTTGCGGACAAAGACTACGCTCGCCTTTACGCCCGCGCCTGAGTGCTGGAACGCCTCCTGCGGGAGTGAGACAACAGCCAGCAGTTGGAACCGCTGGAGGAGCCAATCGCGGACACCTTGCAATGAGGAGTTGGTTAGAATGCCGTCGGGCAACACGATCGCGGCCCGGCCGGTGCCAGGCTTCAAGAAGCGCCAAACGCGTTCGCAAAAGAGGATTTCGGTCTTAATGCTCGTACGCTTCTTGACGTCCTTCTTGCCCTTCTTGAAATCGCCCTCGCCGGCGTCACCCCCGTCGGTGCTGCCCTTGCCGATGTACTGGAGGAGTTCCCACCCCTCCATGTACACTTTGCCCTTCTCGGCCTCCTTCACCATCGCGCCGAAGGGTGGGTTGGTCAAAATTAGGTCAAAGCATCCCTCCTTGACCTTCTGGTTCTCCTGTTTGATCGCTGACAGTTTCCCCAGGGCATCGAAGCAGACGATGTTGGTGTGTCCATCGTCGTGCAGGATCATGTTCATCTTCGCAACGCGAGAGATCTCGTCGTTGATCTCGATGCCGAACAGGCGATCTTTTGCGTAGTCGTGCCAGTGCCGATACTGCGCGTTCTCGTCGTCCTCAAATGCCTTGGCCGCGTCGTGACGCACGTAGTCCATCGCGTACAGGAGGAACCCGCCCGACCCGCAGGCGGGATCGAGCGTCATGTCGTCGGCACCGGGCTGGAGCATCTCGACTGCGAACTGGATTATCTCGCGAGGCGTGAAGTACTGCCCGAAGTCGCCCTTGAAGAACCCATCCAGGAACTGCTCGAAGGCAACGCCCTTGGTGTCCAGGTCGGTCGCGTTGAAGTTGATCCCCTCCAAGTGCGAGACGCACATCTTGAGCGTGCCTTCATCGACCTTGATCGGATCCCTGAAAACCTCGGGGTCAATGTTCCGAGCCTGGGTGTACAGGCTCTTGATCCGTTGAGCCAGTTGTGGCGCGGTCTCATCCGTTTTAATCTGGAAATCGTAGGGTTCGCCCTTCTTGCGGCGAGCCTTCTCATCGCGGACCTTTACAAAAATAATCTTGCAGAACTCGCCAAAGGCCGCTGGGGGTGAGAGCCGCCCGCCTCCCCACAGGGTTTGATGGCACTTCTTGATAGCCGCGATCAATTCCCCCTTGCTGACGGGGTGGATGTCACGCCACTCATTACTCACGCCCTTCTTGTACTTCCACTCGGGCGGCTTGCCGTACCCCGCGGGCAGGTCGGCGACAACGTTCTTATCGCGTTCGAGTCCCCCGTATTGCTTGTCGCAGTCGAGGAACTTGCGTGTGCCCCCCGCAACTACACCGACGTAGTCTGCGCGGAATTTGTGCGCATTACCGTTCCCCCACGCCTGCTCCACGGCTTGGTTGAATTCGGCATCGCTGATGCCGTCTTTTTTACACTCGATGACTGCGTAGGGCTTCTTCCTCTCGTCGTCGTGGAAGACCACCAGGTCGGCGAAGTCACTCGGCGATCGGTCAGGTACCGTGATCTCGACACCGATGCGCTCGGGAGCGTAGCCGTAGCGGTAGATCAGCTCGGCGTAAAACTCGGCGCGGACCTTCTCCTCGGGGTCGGACCACCTTTCGTTGTGGTTGACCGCGACGTAGACAATTTTCTCCGTTTTACTGGATGGTTCGATACGGAGGTAGCCGTCGATGAGTGCCCTGTCAGTCAGTGTGTCCATGTGGTTATCTCCAATTCCGCGGTCATTGCAACGTGTGTACGAGGTCGGCCTAGAATATTTAGGCCCAAACGGATCTCGCCCCATCTATCATGGGCATTGTACGGTGCTGTGAACTAGGCCACGCCCGAGGTGATTCTACACCGGAAACACCCCGAGCGGAACCATGAAGCACGCGGTCTCGCGGGACTGCCTGGAGAAAGCGCCGATGACGTCTGGCTGGCTCCCACAACCATCCGCGCCACCCCAAGACAAGGCAACGCGACGACGGGCGATAGAACACACAAAAATGACCGCACCGCCCCGGGGGAGGAAGCGGCGCGGTCGCCGGGCGAGGGTCAAATCTGGAATAGACAGTATCAGAATTCGCGGCGCTTGTCTACGCCCGATACGTCCCTCTCGAAACTCGCTTGATCGCCCCGCTGGTGGAGATCGTCCGCCGTAGGACGTTCGCAAAGTTGGCGCTTTTCGTCTTGACCAGCTTTCGCTTCTGAATCGTGGCCATGATCTCGGGGAAGGCCATGGGCTTCTTGTTGGCCTTGAGCAGGGTGATGACTACGGACTCGACGGTTGTGCGCGGGGCTTTGGTCGCTGCAGGCCGCCCACGCTTGGTCGCTACCCGGGCCTTCGGCTTGCGGCCTGGCTTGGCCTTGGCCGCCGCGGCTTTCTTCCCTACCCGGACGCCTGGCTTCCGGCCCGGCTTGGCCTTGGCAGTCTTGCTCTTACCTACCTGGACCTTCGGAGCCCGGGTAGTCTTGGGGGTAGTAGCCTTGGCATTCGCTGTCGCACCTCCGAGCAAACCCGCCACCAGCTGTCCCGTAGCGACCTGTACCGCGGCGTACTCCTTGTCGAGGGCGGCGAGGCGGGATTCGAGCTTCTTGAACTGAGCTTGGGCAGCAGCCTGCTGCTTGCGCTTGGCGGCGGTCGAGCGCGTGGCTGGCTTTGATTTCATTCTCGGCATGGGGGCTCCTTTCATCTTTACTTGAATTTCCAGATATTATATTGTTCGATTTTGAATTTGTCAATATCGTAAGGAGCATCCATGATTTATCAATTCAAGACACCAACAATTCTACTCTTATCTTGTATACAATACAAGATTGACGTCACCCAATTGGATTATCTCTCTAAGAATTTCATTTGTGAAGTGGGTGTATATTGAAAACTTCAAGGCGAACCATCAGCATTATAGGAACAATTGTTGCTGTAGCACCGCTAATTATTGCGTATTACGAATATCGGCTACAAAGGCAACAGACGGAGTTTGAACACTTTATCCAATCATTTTCTATTATTGAACAATTGGATAGGCAGTATTTATCTGGGAAGGATCTTGCCATCCAATATTCGACAGCATATGATGAATACTGGGACTATCCATCAGCATTGACGCTCTATATTTTAAATGATGTTAAACCTAAATACGAACATATGAAAGCCAATTATGATTGGGCTGAAGAATCTCTTGCTAGAATCCAAAAGCGTGATCCTAGGCCTTTTCCTGAACCCATTTTCCCACCAGGAGCCTGCGGAGCACCATTTTTGACCGACTTGCCCCTAGATTCGCCAGAGCCATCTTATGAAGATATTGGAACTATTATACTCCATGTGGGAGAACCTCAGTCGGTATTTCAATTGGAGATGCGCATTGTACTCCAAGAAGTATCTGATAAGGGTGCTACTCTTTTTTTAGCAACAAGAACTGACGGAAAAGGATCGGGATCAATGCCAGTTGGCTCCTCTGGCGTATTGTTCAATTTACAAGTTAAAATACTAGCTATTAATTCGAGCGATAATACCGCTACAATTCTGCTTCAACGACCGCGTACTTGATTGTTATAATCCTCATATCGCCACATGATTGCAGTAAAGATGCTACTACTGTTATGTGGGGTTCATACGCCGCGTCTACATGTTCAGGCTTGTGGCAAACACCCGGTAATTTGACAACCACTCATCCTCCTGAACAAAAGATTGATCGTAGTACTGGCATCGGTAGGTTATACAATATACTTATCCATTTTACTACTTCTTTGTAACTTCACGTCATGTTCTAATAATACACGCTCTATGACAGCGGTTATGTCCATTAATGAATGAAATACTCGTGGCCGCTTCGGAACTATGCCATGCGTCTCATTCTTTTCCATTCGCACAACTCCGGCCGCCCATGCGTGCTTTGGAATTACGCTTCCTTTCTTATCGGCTATATCGTTTGTCCAGAATCGAATTTTCACTTCGATCATTTTTTCGCCGTGAGGAGCCTGACGACTACTTTGCACAGATCGAGCCATCGCTGAACCTCCTTTGTCCATACCCAATATCACTAAAGATGATTGCCCGAGATTGTACGTGTTCGAAGACAGCATTGTATCATAGAAAGGCGGATCCCGTTAGGTTTGAGTCGAACACGAGGGGCATGGAGTACGAGAAGGGTACGCTGGACAGTCATCTTTTTAGGCTCTAGTATACGCAAACGCATCAATCCGGAGCCTCCCCATAGAATGTGACGTTTCTGCACGAAATAGTAGCCGATATTCATTACGATTCTAGAGGCAGACTTCCCCTGAGATCAACCATGATTTCGCCAGTTTGTAAACCGTCGTAGACTCTGAAGCCGGTCCACCCTACAATTGAGAACTCATCACATGTCTCCCGATCCTTCCCGAGTTCCTCCCCGCCATAATGAGTATTCACACACGCTCAGATGTAAAATCGAAAGTTAGGCCGTCGGCTCTTCACGTTGGGATTCCCGATGAGAATTTCCCCGACCGCGTCCGAAAACCCGACGGTCACGGGCTGCGCGTCCGCGAGCTTGCAGGCGTTGTAGTTCAGCTTCGTAAGGCCTAGGATGTCGCGGCACACCTGTCCGATGTCGGCGTCACCGTGTTGGATGTCCACCCGGAGCGGCACAGGCACCTCCCAGCCGTCGTAGGTCATGAGCTCCGGCTTGAACCCGGAGGCCCAGAGTAGCGCTGCCCGCTCCGAGAGCCTCCACGCCGTTCCGCGAAGCACGGGGTACGTGCCATTTCGGAAAAGTCGCGTGTCCATGTCCCGCCGGACCCGAACGCCAACGACCTTCGCGTTCGCAGGACATGCCTCCAAATAGCCACAATACTCCGCCGAGGAGATCCGCGAGCGACTGTGGATGAATATCTCGCGGAGCTCCCCACCGCCTTCGCTTTGGTATGTCTCCAGCACGCCTCGCAAGAGGTCCCGCGCGGCAGATTGTCCGAGCTGGAATTGATGCCGCTCTGGCGAGTACCACGGCCCAAATTCGCCTCGAAAAACCACGCCGTCTCCTGTGTCGAGAAACATCTGTGCAGCACAACAGGCCGTTTTTGCTTCGCTCGGGCCTTCGGCCCGTCGGAAAGCAAGCCCCACATAGCAGACCCCGTCGCGCGCCGATGTAAGCCGCCAAGGTTTACCGCCGGCCTTATAGTAGAGCCCAACACCAAGATTCCAGGCCCTATCAGAGAGCGGGGTTAGTGTCCGCGCTCCTCGCTCGCTTTCATCCGAGAGCCGCAGCGTGGACTCGCGCACAAGCTGGAGTGGAATTCCATGCTCCATCGACCGGGCCTTGAGTTGTCGACGGAAGTCGACAGAATAGTCGTATTGCTCCTGCGTGTACGCCCCGAACAGGCTCCCCTGGCTTCGCCGAACCTTGACCTCGGCGGCGCGAGGCTTCTCACCGATTCCACCAACGACCCTGGAAAGTGGCCGGCAGTCCTCCCATACCTCGTCCGGAATAACACAGACGACGACGTCTAGCCGCTCATCCCTCTCGGATGCCCGCTTAATGGCCTGCAGGTAGTGGTTGCATATGTCAAACGCGCGCCTATGCGGGTCCATGTTCCGCAGTAGTTCATGGAAAACCGCTCCATCAACCTCTGCGCTCCATGCCGGCTCAGCGGACCAAGAACACGCAAACGCAACTCCCAGGCCAGGAAACGTGGGCCAAAGATAGCGGTCCTTCCTTAGAACATTGGGGTCTCCATACTCCCGAAAGACAGGAAGTTGGAGCCGCGCGAAAAACGCCCAGAGCAGCCTCAGCCCCTCCGTTGTTCCGATTGCTCCATGTCGGACGACCCCTGGCCTTGAGGGCAGGTCGGCGTCGAATGGACCAAAGAGGCTGAGGCCCTGGTGCGGCTCCCTGGCCTTCTGGCCGTAACGAAATTCGAGGGCGGGCTCTTCGAGTTGCTGCAAGATTCCGGCGTTCATTCGTCTTCCCCCGTCATCGGCACATCTTTGATGCCGTCTTCGATCCCGGCCTCGTCATCGCCCGCAAGCACCAGGACGCTCTCGTTTATGCGCACGCTGCTTTCATAGCTGAGTGGGGTCCTTGCGAGACGAATAACTGCACCCGAGTCGAACCCGAGGTCCACGGCGTCACCGCCCCCAGAGAGAAATTCCATCACGCCGATTTGCCGGAGGAGTTGTTGTCGATTCCACCAGGCGCGCCGAACAATTGCGCCACGGCGAAACGCAATGCTGGGCGTCACTGGTTGGCCCGCTTCGTCTGTCACGTGCAAGCGAAGTTTCAACTGGGCCACGGGCTCCGTCCCCACGCCTTGGCGAGCACGAAGAATAAACCCAAGGTGGTAACGGAAATGTCCGTTGCCAGAGCGGCGCCTCCCCCAAACCCGGACGTGCGTCTTCTTGCCTTCCGGCACAGCGAAGCGGAGCAGGTCGCCGGAGACAAGTCCCTGCGGGAAGTAGACCGTATCGCGATCCCCTTTTGCCTTGAGGCCGAGGGCCAGGCACCGCGCATAGAGCGATTTATTCAGAAACTCGAATAGGAGGTTACTTGTTCGGAGTTGGTCAATCTCATCCACATCCTTCCATGAGACACCACCATCCGCCCTTAAACGCGTCAATTCGGCCACCCTTTCTGGTGGCTCCAAAAGGGAATAGAAAGTGTCTCCCAAGCGTCTGTGTGGCCAGACGCTCTCAAGGGCCAGGCCCACAGAGTCCCCGTCTCCTCGTTTCGCCGTGAAACGCAGAATTGCCGGCGGAATGGCGAGAAATTGGAACCAATTCGAGTAGAGCGGCTCCGGTTCATGGACGATGACCTCTGGAGGGAGGAGTGCCTCGATAGCAGAGACGCGCCCGGCAGATTCAAGGGGCTTCGGAGCATTCACTTTATCGAGCTTCGCCAGAAGCTGCTTCAGACCAGCGCCCCAATCCTCGAACGAAATGTAGTTAAGGTCGCTCAGCTGCCAGTTAAGCTCGCTCGGCTTAGTCCCATCTACGTTCAATGGAATGAATAGCTCATCTTTCCTTTCACGCTGAAGCGCGAGAGCAAGCTGCCGTTCCTTGGTTGGATTATCTTTCCGGAGTGAGTGGGCCGAAACAAGGTGTAGCATCCGAAATGTGCGGTATTTAATTGCGTCGTCGATATCTTGTGGCCACGACTCCCCGCCTAGTAGCTTGAAGCGATCACACCAGACGGCGTAACCAAGCGAAGTCAAACGGAGCGTGAGCCATTCTGCCAGGGCTCCATCTTCCCACGCATAACTAATGAATAGGTGCTGCTTATTGCCAGACATGGCTGCCGATGGTGCTGTCATGTTCTCCCCAACTAGCTCCCGGACTAGATATTCTGACTTTCTACTCTCCCGCCCATTTCTCCCGAAGTGCCTGATGGCCTACACAAGCCACTCCCGTTCATTGTCAGGTTCGCGTACCGTAGGGTCATCCATGAATGACAATCACTGACCTGAATGTTGTATGTGTGGGGGTACGCCCCACATTGCGTAAAAAAGCAAGTACGGATTGGATCTCAGAAATTCACCGTCACAGTAAGGGACGACCTTCCACCCGTCTCGGAAATGGAGTGGCTAATGCTCGCGGCAACCTCTTTCGAGATTCTCAGCTCGACATTTGCATTACCCGTGATTTCATGTTGAGGTACCAGGAATTTGCCGGACAGCTGGACGGACAAGTCTCGATGGCCGATTATAATCCCCGTCTTGGTCCCAAGGTGCAGCGTAACGGCATCCGGCGAATCGTAATCGATTCGAAATTCACCTTGTGTGGCATCGCTAATCTCGAAAGAAAGGGAACCAGTTCCAGATACCGTACCTTGATTGGTCTGTAGGTCGTTTGCCACGGAGAGTTCGACGTCACCGCGCATTCGAGCACCTCCTTGCATATTGGGAACGGGATATAGAAAACTCTTACGCGAATAACCGGTTTGAAAGCATGCTCCAATACAAAGCTGCGGCACCGCTTGCCAATACACGGTGTAGTATTCAAACGGAGTTAAGAAGAGACTTTACCAGATTCACTGCTCAAAGAACAGAGAAACTCACATTCGCGACAGCCCCAGCTACCACGTCCCGGCCGACTTCCAATCGGGAGGGCCTGTGTAAAGAACGGCACCCGTCGGGGCAGTCTAAATACACGCCTTCAAATGATCCAAGCATCCACCAACTCGCATCATCCGGAACCCGTCACAGCTAGCATACAGTTGCGGCATTTCGCATTTAAGGCGAGGGACCCCGATTGGCTGTCAACTAAAGTGAAGCCGGGTTGAAATCGAGAGTCAGAGACGGTTTGCGGCGACTTTCACCCCCTACTGGACCTCTCCCCCGACCTCTCCTTTTCGCCACCCCGATCACCCCAAAAGCCGGTCCCATAAGTGGTGAAGCCACCGCCACATACAAAGACCCCAATCGCATCGCGATCGGGGCCTCCGTCAACATCTCTGTAACTCGTTGCTAAACTAGAACTTGATGGCTCCCCAAGCAGGGCTTGAACTTCACGACTTCAAGTTAACACACGCGATCTCAGGTTCGCCAAAGTACGTAACTATCTATCATACAGGCGAATGAGAGGCTAGAGAACAGTTTGAGCGATTCCAAGGAAATAGTATATAAGTGACTGGCATATTGGGACAATCCAATTACCCCCATCTGGATCACCAGCGAACGCGGTATTAGCGACGAAACTGAATGCCGTTAAATATTTTATCGATTTCATCAATCACATCCTTTCATTAAGACAGTGAATGGATAGGGCTACGAAATAGTATTATCGCGGAGCAAAGCAATTTTCCACATATAATTTATAATTATATGCAATATATGCAGCTACGGGCGTGTGTCTTCTTGGTGACAGGGCCCCGCCAAGGTTACAATCCTATATGACCCAGGACCGAATCGGTTTACACGTTCATCGTACTGACGACGGGCCCAGCACCGGACTCAAGCCACATCATAGCGCGCGCCCCCCCCTTCCGTAGCAACCGCGACGACCAGTTTCTCGCACCTTCCCAACTGCCAAGGGGCAGCAGGCCAGCCAAACTCATCTACAACGAGTGGGGCCCAGCATGTGGCTAGATCGAGAGGCCTGAATAAACTTCTTGGCCGGCTACAAGTTACATAAGCACGACATCGTCCGGCTCTTTGTCGTCCCTGCGAGCTCCGTCTGGTCGCGCCCACCACCCTCGATGGGATTGGCTTCTTTCGCCGGCGGCGCATCCTTAAGTTGGAGACTCATCTGCGATGCGCTCGCTTTAATTGACAATGAACACAACCCGCAGCGAGAAAACCGCTGTGTTGCCGGCCCTTGAATTGAATACAAACAAACGAACCGTCCCTCGATTCTCCAAATCCGGCAATCCAGACACAACACCGACTCCGACTCCATAATATCCCATCGACCGATCATCGAAGTGGAGCGGCTGGCTGAACGGCAACGAGCGCCCCCACTCTCCGATGATTGCCGGTTGCATTCCGACATAGCCGATGAACGGCAGCTGAAACGTGCTCAACAAACCGGCATTCCACCTGAATTCAGCACTACCCCAAATCCCGCCATTGCCGAAGAGTGTCCCCGGCCTCAATCCTTCGAGAGTCCCCAGTCCTCCGAAGTAAGCAAGCCATTCGGTCACATCTCGCCCATCCATATCATAACACTCGCCCAGTAACGTCCACATATCTCCATGGCGATCCTGAACGATCCACTTGGCTACCAGATGATCACGGATCACGCTGATGGCGTCATCTGCACCTGACCCGACTCCTGCGAACGAAGCACCCAAAACGCGGTGCCATTCCCTCCCTGCTTTGATCTCTAGCCCACGTTTCCGCCATGACGCTGTTGCAAACCCCGACCTTCGCTCATGACCTTGCACCATGTCGTTGAGTCGCCCCGACTCTCGCCCTCCGAACAGACTCCACCCCGTCCGAACCCCCAACCCCCGATGCTCCCCCTTCCCCCCCAACCCTGAACGTCAACGCCGGATGCGGCGAGTACCGCACCCCCGCCTGCCAAGCCTCCATCTCGTAGTACTGGTTCGGATCATCCCCCGCGATCAGCGCGCTCAGATCGTTCAACGGCCGCCGATCCCCCCCGAACCTCTCGATCGTCCTGCCCCCCTCGGCCTCGAACGCCAGCTTCACCCACGGTTCCCGCACCAGGTACCCCTCAGCGTCCCGCGGCTTTGCCGTCAGCAGCGGCACGTCCAGCCGGTGGCTGTGCGTGCACCGCCGCCAAGCGAACCCGTAGTCCAACCCCGAGGTCAAGCTCGCCTGCCGCACGCCTGCCCGCGCCAACCTCACCTCACCCCCGAGCACCAGCCCCTCGACCCGGTTGAACCGGAACCGCTCCAGCGGCTTGACCCCGAGCTGCCACGGTCGCCCGACGATCATCCGCGCGATCACGCGGTCGCCCTCCCCGACCAGCGAGTCGAGCCCGGCGTCGGAGAGCCCGAAGTCCAGGTCCCGCACCGTCAGCGGCTCGTACCACGGCGGGTCCCGGGACTTCCAGAAGGCGTCCACCGTCACGACGCTGGTCGTGTCGGCGCTGGTCGTTTCTGTTCTGGTTGTGTCTGCACTGGACGTGTCTGCTCTGGACATCTCGACGCCCGCGGCCGACATCCCGACCCCCGACGAGTCGGCGAACGCAGCTCGCCCCCACGCCGACCCCGACGCGAACGCCAGCGCCAGCACGGCGACGATCACCCCGACCCCGCGCCTCAAGGCGCCACCTCGCCGCCCGCGCCCCCGATGCCCCAGTCCCGCAACCTCACCCGCGCCGTAACCCGCCTCGGCAGCAGCGGCAGCTTGCGCAGCACGATCTCCGCCTCGAACTCGTCGCTAACCCACCGCTCGCCCTCCTGCCGCTGCTTCCAGACGAACCGCGGCACGTCGGCCACGACCAGGGGCGCCGGCGAAGGGCCGGCCAGCCGTCCCTCCATGCGCCGGATCACCAGGTCGCCGTAGTCGATCCAGACGGTGCCCGCGATGCCGGGGCTGAACCGGTCCCGGGGCTCGAACCCGATGGCGAACACGAGGCGCTCGCCGATCAGGCGGCGTTCGAGGATCTCGTAGTCGTAGCGGTCGCCGGAGGTCAGCAAAAAAGGCATGTCCATCGCGAGGTCGCCGGCCTCCTCGCTCCACTCGCGCCCGATGTCGGTGTCGAGCTCGTCCTTCTCCAGCTTCCCGTCCCGGTACTCGCGCTCGGCGCGCCGCAGCCGGGCGGAACGCCGCTCGCCGTCGCGGTCGACGGACAGGCGCGAGGCCTCGCTGATGACGGTGCGGTGGCCGAGGGAGTCGGTGCGGTCGTCGTGGAAGATCTCGGTGCGGCTGATCGCGGTGACGGCGTAGGCGCCCAGGCTGCGCTCGTCCCGACGCATGCGCTCGCCGATGAGCCTCACCAGCTCGCTGACCTTCAGCCGCGGCGCGGTCACCGTGACGGTGTCGGCGACGGCGTCGGCGGTGTCGAGCCAGGGGTCGTCGGAGGCGAAGGCGGTGGAATCCGCCGGTACGGCCGCGGGCCGGGAGTCCGCGGGTGCCGCCCACGACGAGGCGGGGTGCGAAGCCGACAGGGTCGCGACGATGACGACCGCTTGGATCGCTCGACCTGCAGTGATCACGCCCGCCGCCTTGGTCGCCTGGTGCTGCTCACGCGTTCCTGGCCCGCAACATCGATTCTACCTCGCAATCGGGCAGATGCAACCGCGTCAGCGAGTTATCCACATACTTGCGACGGCTGGCGGGAGTGTGGAAGCGGGCCGGCCCCTGCATCGACCAGGGACGGCGTCGTCCGGGCGGTCGCGGATCCCTCGTCCGATACGCGGGATGTGCGTCGCCTGATCCCGACCGCGGGCCGCGGCAGCCCTCGTCATCCGCGCGGCCGGCCCTGCCCTGTCCAGGGCAAGGGCGGGGCCGCGGCGGCCGGTCGGCCCCCCGTCGCCCGCCATCGGGCCCTGGCCCGCCACAGGGAGACGATTCGCGCCGGAGACCGCCGAACGGGATGGCCGCCGGGAGTGTCGCCCCGGCGCAACCCGCCGCCGGATCCGTCAACGCAGGGCGGCGGCCAACGCGGTCAGGGCGGCCAGGATCAGAATCCTACGAGCGGTCATGTCGTTCTCCCGCTTACTATGTGGGGCCGGGCCGGGATGCCGCCCGGCGTGGCGTGTCGCAAAGCCGGAGGGACCCTGCCAGTGGACAAGAAGCGATTCCAAGCCGACGTCGTGCTGCTGGTCTGCACCCGCAAGGACGGCGTCTGCGGCAAGAAGGGCGCCCGCCTGCGCGCCCGCCTGACCGAGGCCGCGGCGGCCGAGGGGCTGAAGAAGCGGCTGCGCGTCCTGCCCACCGGCTGCCTCGACGCCTGCGGCGTCGGACCTGTGGTCCTGGACCCGGCTGCGCAGACCCTGTACGTCGACGTCGGCAAGGACGACGCGCTCGACATCGTGCGCAAGACGGCCCGTCGCCACGGGCTCGAACCCTGACCCGCACCTGACCCCGGGAGGCGCCGTGATCATCCGACCCGTCCCCTTCGCCGCCGTGGCCTTCGTCTGCACCAACAAGCGCCCCGACGGCCACCCCAAGCCCTGCTGCGCCGACCGCGGCGGCCTCGCCCTGCGCGACGAGCTGAAGAAGCTGGTCTCCGAGCGCGGCCTCGACTCCCGCGTCAAGGTCTACCAGAGCGGCTGCCTCGGCGGCTGCGAGTTCGGGCCGATGGCCATGACCTACCCCGACGGCCGGATGCAGTTCGGGGTCAGCGCGGCGGACCTGCCGGCGATGCTGGATTCGCTGGCGGCGGAGGCGGAGGACGGGTCCCCTTAGGACGCGCGTGGCGCGCCGGCCGACGGGCGTTGACACTGCGGCGGCGATCTCGGATACTTGTCGTGGTGCCAACCTCCTGAGGCCGCCTGCTTTCGGGAGTCCAATCATGAAACTGCCGTACCTGATGCCTCGCGCCGCCTTGACGGTGCTGCTGATGCTGTCGCCCTGCTTCGCCTCCGCGGCCGTCGGCGCCGAGGTCCCCCTGTCGGTGGGCGGGGACAACTCCTACGTCACGACCAACTGGGGCCAGGGGGACTACACGCTCACCTGCCTGCCCGACGGCTCAGGCGCCCTCCTGTCCATGGCGCGGGACCCGTCCGGCAACCCCGTGGACTGCACGATCCACGTCTACCTCCTGTCCGCCGGGAACGAGCCGTACGTCGGCGTCCCGGCCGAGATGGTCAGCGTCAGGGCCCGCCATCTCACGAACGGGCTGTACGGCTGCGGCGCGGTGGAAGCGGGCGACGACATCGTCCTCGCCTACGCCGACCGGCCCACCGACGAGAACGGCTACACGACGATCAGCGGACCGTTGGCGGTCGGCGGCTGCACGGCGGCTTATCCCGACGGTCTCGAGCTGATCGTCGGCGAGCCCGGGCCCAGTGGCGTGATCGGCGGGCCCCACGGCACGCTCGGCATCATCAGCCCCGACCTGTTCGTCGATGGCGGCGTTGATCTCAGCGACGTGTCCCTGTTCTCCAGCCTGTACGGCAGCCGCGATCGGCGCGCCGATTTCGACGCCAGCGGCATCGTCAACCTCTCGGACCTGATCGTGTTTTCCAGGGCCGTCGGGGTGACCTGCGAGCCCTGACGCGGGACCGGGCCGGGAACTATTGCTGGCACAAGCCGGCAAATACATGATAGAATACCTCCGGATTATGCCCCGCATGCTCCGGAGGTCATCATGTCGCTACTTGATCGGTCGATGCACCGTACCCGCCGACGTTTCGCCGCCGCCGCGCTCGTCCTGGCCCTGACCGCCCTAGATGGCGTGGCGTCCGCCCAGTGCGTGGATTACGGCCAGTTCGCTCACCTGGCGGGCAGCCTGGACCTGCCGATCGACCTGACGGGAGTCGTGGCCGACACCCACCACGCCTACACGGTCGGCGCCACCGGCGACGTGGCCGCGCTGGACCTCTCCGATCCGACCCACCCGCTGCCCCTGACCGGCCTGAACCTGGGGACCCGCCTCGAGCACCCGGTCCTGCGCGGCAGCATCCTGTTCGCCGGCAGCCGCCACGCCCTGCCCGGCGTGCACGCGGTCGACGTCTCGACGCCGGCGTCGCCGCAGTTCGCCGGTTCCCTGGCCGTCGCCGCCGGCGTGAGCTTCGTGGCCCTGCACGGCGACCTGCTGCTGGTGAAGCGCACGACCGGGATGGTCGACGTCGTCGAGGCCGCGGACCCCGCGGCCATGACCGTGCTGACGAGCTTCGCCCTGAACGCCGTGTCGCTGCTGTCCGACGGCGGCGACCTGGTGTACGCGCGCACGACGACCCACTTCCAGGTGTGGGACTTCAGCGATCCCGCGGCGCCGGCGCTGCGCGGCGGGATCGCCATGGGCGGCGCGCCCGTGGGCCGCATGGGCCTGGCCGACACGACGCACGTCGCGGCGCCCGCTTCGGGCAGCTACCGGGTGGACTTCATCGACGTGAGCGATCCCGACGCCCCGTTCGTCTCGGGCGGCTTCGCTCCCCGCTACACGCCGATCCACGTGCTGATGGCCGGCGACCTGGCCTACCTCACCCTCGACTCGGGGGCCGTCGACGTCTACGACCTCGGCGACCTGGCCGCGCCCGTCTTCCTGGGTTCCCTGCCGGGGGGCCGCAACCACGCCCCCGCCCTCTGCGGCCAACACCTGGTACGTGCCGAAGACGGGATCCTGCGCGTGTTCGACGTCGCCGGCGCCCACCTGACCTACCCCGCGGTGGGCAGCTACTACTGGGGATCGGGGTTCTCTTACGACGCCGAGCGCCTCGGCGACCACGTCTACCTCTCCAGCGACCTCGGCCTGCAGGTCATCGACGTGTCCGATCCCGCGGCGCCGCTGGACCTGTCCGCCGTCACCATCCGGGCCGGCGTGGCCCTGTCCGGCGACCGGCTCTACGCCGGCCACAGCAACGGGCTCACGGTGTACGGCCTGGCCGACCCCGCCGCCCCCGCCGCCCTGGCCAACCTCCCGATGGCCTGGTGGCCGCCCGAGGCCGAGGTCGAGGTGGTCGGCGACCTGCTCGTCGCCGCGATCCGCGACAGCGTGGTGACCTTCGACCTGAGCGACCCCGACCATCCCCAGCGGATCGGCGGCCGGGCCTTGCAGGTGCGCACCCTGGAAATCGCCGACGGCCTGTGCTTCGCCCTGTCGGACACCGCCCTGCACATCCTGGATCCGGGCGACCCCGTGAACCTGCCCCAGCTGGGCCGCGTCGCCGTGCCCGGCCGGGACCTGGCGGTGGGGAACGGCTATGCCTTCCTGAGCAACGCCACACTGGCGAGCGGCACGCTCTGGGTAGTGGACGTGCACGATCCCGCCCATCCCGCGATCGTCCTTGCGCGTGGCAACCAGTTCCTGAACGGCCTTTCGCTGCACGGCAATCTTCTGTTGGGCACCCAAGGCGGCTGGGGCGTGCAACTGCTGGACGTCAGTGATCCCCTCGAGCCCGTCTTCGCCGGCCACCTCTACCACGGCTACGACGTCGGCTGGGCCTACCGCGCCCGCGTGGTGGGCGACCTGGTGTGGGTCGGCAGCGACGAGGGCGTGGCGTTCCTGCCCGCGCCCTGCGCCGTCTCGACGACCGCGGCGCCGGAACGGGACGCCCCCTACCGTCGCGACCTTGTGCTGACCGGCTACCCCAACCCCTTCAATCCCCGGGTGGACATCCGCTTCAACGTGCCGCAGCGCGCGCCCGCAGAGGTGGCCGTGTTCGACGTGAGCGGCCGCCTCGTCAAGACGCTGCTGTCGGGACGGCAGCTCGACGCAGGCCCCCACGTCCTGACCTGGCTCGGCGACGGCGACGACGGCCGGTCGCTGCCTTCAGGCACCTACCTGGCGCGGTTGCGGGTGGGAGAACGGGTCGGCACGCGGAAGCTGTCGCTGGTGAGATGACCGCTCGCTCGAACGGAAGGAACGACCCCATGACCCGAGTACTGAAGGTCGGGAACGGTGCCGTCGCGCCCCTGCTGTTGGCGCTGGCCATGACCGCCGGCTCCGCTCCGCCCGCCCGCGCCCAGGCGGTGTTCGCGACGGACTTCGAGACCGGCCTCCCGGCCGCGTTCAGCGCCCCGGGCTCCCAGCTCGAAGGCGTGCAGGGCTGCGCGGGGCTGGGGGCGCCGGGCAACCAGTTCACAGGCAGCCTGCTGCGCTACAACGCCCAGACCCTGCACGAGACCACGCTCACGCTGACCGACCTGCCGCCCCACACCCACGTGTCGCTGGGCTTCCTGCTGGCAGTCATCGACTCCTGGGACGGCACCGAGCTGCTGCAGGTCGTCGTGGACGGCGATCTGCTGATTTCGAATTGGTTCCAGCTCGCGACGGGCGACGACTCGAGCTACGTCGCGCCGGCGGGCGGCCTGCTGAGCTCCGGCGGCAACCTCGGCTGGAGCGCCGGCTCCTGGTACGGCCGCGACCGGGCCTACGACCTGTCGCTCGAGCCGGCCTTCCTCGACATCCCGCACACCGCGAGCACCCTGACGGTGGTCTGGCGGCTGGACGCGGTCTCCGGCGGCGCCGCGGCGCAGTGGCAGGGCGGCGCGGACGAGTCCTGGGGCCTGGACAACGTGACCGTCTCGGTATCGAACGGCGCCACCGGCGCACCGCCCATCGCGGCGGGCTTCGCGCTGCGCGGCAACGCGCCGAATCCGTTCAACCCCTCCACGCGGATCTCCTTCGACCTGCCGCCGCAGGGCGCCGACGTGTCGCTGCGTGTGTACGACCTGGGCGGGCGGCTGGTAAGAACGCTGCTCGACGGGCCGCAGGCCGGCGGAGAGCGCAGCGCGGACTGGGATGGGCGTTGCGATGAAGGAGGGACGGCGGCGAACGGGGTCTACTTGTATCGGCTCGTGGGCGGCGGGTTCGCGGATGTCGGCAAGATGACCTTGGCGAAGTAGCATCGCTCGACGTTCAAGGAAAGGGCCCCGGCACGCGCCGGGGCCCTTCCTTCTGTCCAGGCCGCAGGCCGGCCTCTATTTCAGCAACACCATCTTCTGCATCTGCTGCACCCCGCCCGCCGCCAGCCGCGCCATGTAGACGCCGCTCGCGACCTGGCCGCCCGCGTCGTCGCGGCCGTCCCAGGTCACGTCGTGGCGGCCCGCAGCGCGCGAGCCTTCGACCAGGGTGCGCACCAGCGTGCCCTGCAGGTCGTAGATCTCCAGACGGACCGCGCCCTCGCGGGCCAGCTCGTACTGGATCTGCGTCTGCGGGTTGAACGGGTTGGGGTGGATGCCGACCAGCGCGGTTGTCGCCGGCGGCGGCGTGCCGTCGTCGATGCCGGTGGCCGAGACCGGTCCGATCGCCAGGTTGTAGGAGCCGGCGAGCGGCAGGTCCGCGCTGCCGCGCTTCCAGACCGCGAGGCAGTAGTAGCCGGCGGCCGGGACCGCGACGTTCAGGATCTCGTCCTGGCCGGGACCGCCCGCCCAGTAGGCGGTGGCCAGGCCCGAGGACTTGCCCTGATGGATCTGGTCGGCCGGGTGGAGGGTGAGGCCCCAGTCCACCGAGCTGCCCAGGTCGTCCAGCTGCACGCCGTACTGCCCGGCGACCAGGTAGAACTCGTGCAGGTTGAGGATGCGGTCGGCCGGCAGCTCGTAGGAGCCGTAGACGCCGTCGGGGTACGAGATCCAGCCGCTGGTGCCGACGGCCTCGGCGGTGTAGTTCTCGGTCCCGGCGTAGTTGACCACGCCCGCGTCGTAGGGCGCGGAGGCGGTCAGGTTGAAGTTCACCAGCACGTAGTCCGACTCGCCGCCCCACCAGTAGGAGCCGGCCAGGTTGTCGGCGAAGCCGTCCTTGGCCCCGCCGCTGGCGGCGTGCAGGCGCAGGTCGACGTCGCTGCCGGCGCCGGGCATGGTCGCCACGGCCCGCCAGTAGTTGCCCGTGTCGGTCATCCGCAGGCCGTCGCAGTTGGGGTACAGGGGCTCGCCCGTGTTCACGTCGGTCCAGCCGCCGTAGGCGTCGGGCGGCGCCCAGCGGGACACCGGCGTGGCCATCGTCAGGTCCAGCGGCGACCAGACCCACTGCTCGCCGTAGACGTTGTTGGTCTCGTGGATCTCCTCGTACTCCAGGGCTTCGTCCAGGCGCCAGGACAGCGAGTGCCGGCCGCCGCGGATGTCCCACGGGTAGCCCCAGTTGAACAGGCCGTTGCCGTAGCCGGGGAAGGCGCCCCACACCACCCAGGCGGCGAACGAGCCGTCGAGGTAGATGTTGCCGGGCAGGGAGGCGGACGCCGTCGGGCTGGCGTTGGTCGCCGCCACGTTGAAGTAGGTCGACGCCGAGTTGCCGGCCAGCAGCGTCGGCGCGGGCGTCGAACCGGGCGTCCCGTCGAAGGCCGCCCTCGGCACGATCGGCGCGTGCCAGCCGGACGCCCACAGGGGCGTGAAGTCCGGCGGCGTGCGCTGGATCTCGATCGTGACGTCGATCGGCGCGGTGCCCTTGCTCCACTCCGGATCGCGGTACACCAGCAGCGCGTTGTAGCCGCTGTCCGGCACGTTGATGTCCAGGCGCGCGCGGCCGGTGGCGTCGGTCTGCGCCCAGGCCGAGTAGGTGGACAGGCTGCCGACCTGGAAGACGTCGTTCAGCCACGTGGCGTAGAGCGGACCGTTCTCCAGGGCGGAGTCCACGGTGATGCTCACCGCGCCGGCGTTCTCGGTCGAGACCCAGAACTCCCAGATCTTGACCATCTCGTCCTGGGCGAACGGCACGGTGACCGAGTCGCCGAAGGCGATCCCGCCGTTCGTGACGTGCGTCAGCTCGTAGGCCGAGCCGTCGCCGTTCCAGTTGGTCACGCCGACGTCGTAGACGCCGTAGTCGACGTTACGGTTGACGATCACGGCGTCGATCATGCCCGACAGGCGGGCCGAATAGGCCACCCCGCCGGCGAAGCCGTCCGCGGCGCCGCCGCTCGGCGGGAACAGCTGCACGTCGTAGTCCGACGCGCCGCTCAGCGGCCGCAGCACGGCCACGTCCCACCACGAGCCGACGTTCATCCGCAGCCCGTCGCAGTTGGCGTAGAGGGGCGAGCCGTCCACGACGGCGTCCCAGCCGGCGGTCTGGCCGGGCGGCGCGCCGCGCACCAGCGGCGTGTTCGGCGCCATCGCCGTCGGCGCCCACGCCCACTGGTGGGCCCAGCGGTTGTCGCTCTCGTCGGTCTCGGCGATCAGGTCGGTGGCGTCGAGCTTGGCCTCGATCGTGTGGCGACCGCCGCGGACCCACAGCGGGCCGGCGTTGTTGCCGTAGAAGCCCCCGCCGGCGCCGATGGCGCCCCAGGACATCCACCACTGCATCGCGGCGTCGATGTAGGCGTAGGTGTAGAAACCCGCGCCGGTGGTCGACTCGCCGTTGTTGACGCCGGTCAGGTTCCAGTACGTGCCGGCGGCGTCGCCCGGCAGGGTCGCGGGCGCCGGGGCGTAGTTCCAGGCGCCGTCGGCCGTCTCGCGCGGCACCAGCGGCGCCGCCCAGCCGGCCCACAGGTCGAACTTCAGGTTGGCGGGCACCGGCGCGCGCACCGTGTACGGTCCGGACCAGGCGTAGGTCCCGCTCCACTTCCCGGAACGGTCCAGGGTGCGGATGCTGAAGTAGTACGTGCCCGGCGCGAGCGATGGCGTGGTGTAGCTCGTCACGTCGCCGATGTCCATGACGGCCGCCGGCAGGCCGATCCCCCCGGCGATGGTGATGCCGTAGCCCTCGACGCCCGAGGCGTCGTCGTAGGCCCGGGTCCACACCAGGTCGATGGTGGGGTCGGGCGAGTCGCCCGAGGTGGCGTGGCTCGTCGAGTAGAGCGACGAGACAGCCGGCGGGTTGACCTCGTCGATCTCGTAGCCGCAGTTCTTGGCCGACGCCCACAGGCCCTCGCGGTAGCCGGGGTAGCGGTTCTTGAACGCGGTGAGGAACAGGGCCGGCGTGGTCGGGTGGTCGAGGTCGACGCAGGCGATGACCTCGTCCCAGCCCAGGCTCAGCTCGTCCGTCTCGGCGAAGGCCGCGTGGTCGTCGTTGGTCCCGTCGCCGATGTCGCGGACGACGGCGCCCAGGAAGCCCTCGGTCCGGTACGCGTCGTCCCACGTCGCGCCGCACGAGGCGACGTTCTCCATGTCGTAGACCGACGAGGCCGCGCGCCCGTACGCGGCGGCGAAGCTGCCCGGGATCACGTCGCCCATCCAGTCGGGGTAGCCCTCGTTGAAGGCGTCGTGGTCGGTCTCGCGGCACCAGATGCAGTGGCCGCAGCCGCCGGTGTCGCAGATGCCGTTGCAGTAGTCGGGCGCGGTGTTGACGGCGAAGTTCTGCACCCAGTGGTGCCCGTACTCGTGGCTGTGGACGTCCTCGTTCCACTGCTCGCCGGTGCTGACGTAGATCTCGCCGTTGTAGAAGGCCCCGCTGGCGCCGTTGGGCCAGTTGCAGCGCACGAACGGCGTGTCGAAGCCGTACCCGACCCACCAGCGCCAGGTGCGCGTCAGGTCGGTGAGCTGGTGCAGGGACGGGTGCTGATTGACGTCGCCGGGCTGCAGCCAGCCGTAGTCGAGGTCGGTGCCCAGGTAGTCGTTGGTGGTGCCGGTCTCCCAGGCGTAGGTCGTGCTCCACGTGGCGTCCTCCACGTTCACGCGGCTGTTGCCGGCCTCGAAGCGCACGTACAGGTCGGGCTCGGCGTCGTCGAAGATGCCGGGGTTCCAGTAGAACGTGACGTCGTACCAGCCCTGGGCGTCGGTCGACAGGACCGCGAGCTGCTGGGAACCGAACGGCGAATCGTTGTCCATGACGCGCACCGTCACGCCGTCGGCGCCGATGGTCCAGCCGTCGAAGCGCTGGTAGGTGAAGCGGCCGTGGACGCGGATGTTGCGGGCCTTCTCGCTGTCGCCGGGCGCGGGCGCCACGGCCCCGTCCGAGGGCAGGGGCTCCGGCTTGGCCCGCGAGTCGTCGTCCACCGGGTGGACGTCCGCGTCCGCCGCGACCTTGCTCACCGCGCCGGGGCGCAGCAGGGACTCGGCGTGCGACGGCGACAGGTCGAACTGTCGGGTGACCGTCTCGCCGTCCATCTCGAAGGTGAACTCGAGCCACCGGTCGGGATCGTCCGTCATGACCGAGAAGTCGATGACCAGCGGGCGGTCCTTGTCGATGGAAGCGGTGGGCGTGGCGTCGATCGCGATCTCACGCCAACCCGCCCCGTTGAACTCGAACTTGCCGAGCTGCGCGGGCACCTCGGACACGATCTGCAGGCGGCCCTCGTAGGGCACGCCGGGTTCGGCGGCCCGCGGCGGGCCGAGCAGCTTGACGTGGATGGGCGGACCGAGGTCGGCCCGCGCGGCGACGGCGCCCAGCAGGGCGAGCGACACCGTCAGCAGCCTCAATATTCTGCGCATGTCGGCACCTCCTGCCTTCTAGCGCCGCGGCGCTTCGGGTGTGGGACGCACGACGGGCTGCGGCGCGGGATGCGGCGCGTCCCAGGCCGCGATCGCGGCCTCGATCCCGGCGACGCGGTCGGCGTCGCCGTCGGTGCGGGCCATGTCGAGCTGCAGCTCGAGCAGGCGCAGACCCGTCGAGCGCTTCAGCTGCTCGATCTCGCGCTGGACGGCGAGGCTCTCCTCGGTGCCGGCCACGTCACGCAGCCGGGCGGCCAGCGTCGCGATCCGGGTGTCCTGCTCGGCCACGACGGACTCGAAGGCGGCGCGGCGAGCCGTGCGGACCTCGTCGGCGACGGGCGCCGAGCCGAGCGCCGCGCCTTCGGGCGGCGCGAACGGCTGCCCGCCGCTGCTCAGGGCCTGCAGTTCGGCCTGGTTCTCGGGGATGTCCGCGACGCCGGCGACGGGGTCGGCTGGCGCGGTGGTGCCGGGGGCGCCGCTGGCGCGGGGGGCGGTCAGCTCGACCGGCTGAGCCGGGCGTGTTTCCTGGGCGCGGGGGGCATCCTGGGCGACGACGGCGCTGGCGCCGCCGACGATCGCCAGGACCAGCATGGCACGATCGATCCGATGCATGACGGTCTCCTTCAGGGGAACGGGTGAGCGCGAACCCGGCCCGGCCGGGGATGCCGGAGGGGTTGACGAGGCGCGCTGCATTAATCAGGAGTAAGCTTGTCGATTACATCGGCCATGGTGGGATTGCTCAAGGCAAATCTAAATGAAAATCATGACGTTTAACTCATGAGTAATTATAGAATTAACAGGAGGGGCGGCTGGTCCTTGCCGGCCCGGAATCCGGGAGCCTGGAGCGTCAACTCGTCCGCTTCGGTGTCACGGCCCATCCTCCGGTACAGTTCAGCCATGTTCTCCAGACAGATCACCACAATCGTGTGTTGTGGCCCGTAGAACGATTGCATGGTCGGCAGGGTGAGCACGGTGGGCATCCAGGCCAACATCGACTACCAGGACGAAGACTTCTTCAGCGTGGATTTCGACACGCAACTGCGTCCCACGTTCATGTCGATCAGCGACAAGCTGCAGACGAAGCTGACGCTCGCCGGGGACGCCGACCACGCCTGGGACCGCGGCCGGCTGGACGGCCACATCCGTTTCGAAGAGGGCCGGATGGTCGCGCCGGCCCCGTTGCCCTGAGCGCCGACGCCCGGGCCACGCCTGCTCTCAGGCGAGCCTCGCCGGATCCACGCCGACGTCGCGCCACGACCCGAGCGTATCGGGATGATCGAGCACACCCTCATCGCTCAGCTTCTGCCAGAGCTCCTTGTCGATGCGAACCACCCGTTCCACCCGCAGGCGGCTCGGTTCGAAGACGACCAGGCCGTTGTACCCCCGGGACTCGCCGTATCCGTGCAGCCCGTAGCGGCGCAGGCGCGCGCCGAGCACGTGCATGGCCTGGATGTGCCGCCATCTCGCCGTCTTCTGCCGGCGCGTGATGACACGGTCGATGCCCCAGGGGCAATGCTGCACCCACCAGTAGTGATGAGCGAGCAGCGCGACATGCTCTTCCAACGTCATCCGCTTGTGCGCCGGCGGCCGGCGATCGCGCCGGTACGCCTCGAAGATACCGCGCCCGTATTTCTTCGTGAGCGCCTCGAGGACCCGCGGGTCGGGTTCCGGCGGCATTTCGAGGAGCCTCGTCCCGGGTGCGAGGGAGGCCCGGATCAACACGCGCCCGTACCACAGGGCGATGCGCCAATCCGTCGACACGTACGTGCCGTAGCCGAGGTTGCCTACGCCGGCGTAGTAGAGGTCATCGTAGCCGGGAAACATGATCGGACCGATCTTGAACCCCTCCCGACGGATGAGCCGGGCGCGTTCCGGCGTTGTCCCGTGATAGACCCACTCCTTCATGGATTCGCCCTCCCCGATCGCCGTATACTGATCGGCGCGGGGCGTGCAGGGAGCACGCCCGCCGTCAAGCGACCGCAGACCACCGCGAGGTCGCCATGTCGCTCCCGAATCTCAAGACCGAAGCCGGCCGTGGTGGGTTGCTCGGCCGGTCCCGCATGTCGCACGATTACTGCGACGATCCGAAGGCGTTCGCCCGCAAGCTGCGGCGACTGTTCGATCGCCGCGAATGCGCGGCGCTCCTGGACCCGGTCGATCCGGCGACCGTGGGCCGGCGGGTCGTGGCCAGGAAGAACCGACGCCTCTCCGAGAACAACCTCCGCCGGAATCCCGGCCCTGTGCCGCGGCTGCAGCCGGACCGGCGTCTGGGTGGCCGCCGCCGAGGCCGCCTGCCGCACCTGCGGACGCCACGGGCCCAGGTCGTCCGTGATCGACCGTGATCGGGCGCCTCAATCGGCCAGCCCGAGGACGTAGTCCCACACCCTCAGGCCGTTTTCCGTCGCCCACGCGCGGAGCCACCTCGCCTCGGCCGGACTCGGCTTGCGGTTGCACGGGCCGCGGGCCTGGTTCACCCGCATCCCCGCCTTGTCCGCTTCGACCGTCAACGCCCTCTCGCCGTCGCGGCGCAGCGACCAGATGGAGCAGCGTCCCAGTCCGATCTTGCCCGCGTACGTGGCCACGCAGTGATTCATGGCACGGCCCTCGAGAGCCAGTTCCCGCCCGCTCAGGACCTCCCGCATGGTCCACGTTTCGGGCTTGCCGTTCGCCTTGTGGGTCCAGGTCCCGTTGGCGAGGCCCGAGGGCCGGAACTGCACGATCCGCAGCCGCCGTCCGACTTGCAGATCCTTGTGCCAGAAAAGCATGTCCCTGGTCAGCGAGCCGACCGTCCGGCCCTTGGTCGAGAAACGCTTGTCCTCGCTGCAGCGGTGCTCGAAGTAGTCGACCAACGGACCCACCTGGGCCGGCGTCAGGTCGGGCTGCCGGCAGAACCAGTGGACGGCCTGCGCCCAGAATTCGCGGGTCGCGTGCATCTTGTCCTGGATGCGGGCGCCGACCACGGCCCGGGCCAGCGGCTCGGAGCCGCCGTAGCCCAGGACCTGGGCCCGCTGCAGGGCGTCGGTCACCGTGAAGCCGGCGGGCGAGTTGACGAACAGGTGGAGCATCCGCCGGGTGAGGGGCAGAGGAATCAGTCCCGTCGCGACCGCTTCGCGCGCGCTGCGGCCGTCGGCCAGGTGCTGGAACAGGTCGACGACCGAGACCTGGAGGCTATCGTCGTCGCTCGTCTCCAGGAACGCGTGCCGCAGGAAGAGGGGAATGGGATAGCGCACGAGCAGGTGATCGATCAGCGAGTTCAGCCTGGCGCGGCTGCTGCACGCGACGGGACGCCACGCCTCCACCGGACGCCGCCACGGCAGGATGACGACCCTGCTCAGGACCTCCCTGTTTTCCAGCTTCAGCAGGCGCGGCGCCCGCTCTTCCAGCACATCCACGAGCCGGCGGACCTGGTCGGCGCATTCCCACGCCGTCCCGCGATCGAGGAGGTCGCCGAAGTTGCCGCGGTCCCGTTCGTCTTGGCGGGAGGCGGCGATCCGTTCCCTCAGGATCCACAGCGACGACGATGCCTCTCGTCGTTTGGCTTCCCGCTCTTGCTTGCGGATGGCCGCACCACGCTCGGCGACGAGGCGCCGCCGCTCACTGCGATCGGCACCGGGTCCGGACTTCTTGGGCAGATCGACGCCTTCGATCCGCATGACCCCTCCCGGCGGCGCACCGGGAGGTGCGTCGCGGTTCATCCCATCGGGACTCGGGAGGAAGGATCGAACCGGGAACGCGACGATGGATGCGGATCACCGATCCGACACCGATGTCGGTTCCGGGAAAGCCCGAGCCCGCAGTTCAGTCTATTTCCGCTGCAAAGCGGAATAGACCTGCAACGCTGCGGGTCGGAACCGGGCGGTCGTGGCGAGCGGCGGCGGGTTCGCGATGCATGGGAGCCTCCGCGGGAAGAACCGTTCTTCGATTGCGGCAGTATAGCACGATCCCGGGGTGCCGTGGAGAACTTACGGTCAGGAGACGCGCCTGAAGAACCCCAGCAGCTCATCGAGCCCCTGGGTGTTGAGGATCTGCCTGCAGCACAGCCCCGCATGCCTGGTCAGCTCGGCTCCGTGACGGTAGTCGCCCAGCCGCGCCGCCCGGTGGACGTCCGAGGCGATGACCAGCCGCACGCCGAGCTCCTGGGCCCGCACGCAGTTGCGCCAGTCGGGCTCGCGGTGGGCGGGGATGGCGTCGATCTCGATGGCGACGCGCGCCTGCGCCGCCGCCTGCAGGACGGTCTCGAGGTCCAGGGGCAGTTCGCCGGGCATCGTCATGTAGTCGCCGAAGGGGTGGCCGAGGATGCTGACGAAGGGGTTCATCACCGCGCGTACGGCCCGGCGCGTGTGTGTGTCGGGGTCCTGGCCGTGGTCGGTCGCGAGGGTCGCCACCACGTAGTCGAAGGCGGACAGCAGGTGTTCGTCCACCGGCAACGCGCCGTCCGGCGCGGTCTCGATCTCGGCGCCGTGGAGCAGCCGGAAGCCGGGGTTGCCGGCGTTGATCGTCTCGATCTCCTCCCGCTGGCGGGCGACGGCGGCGTGGTTCAGTCCCTCGCGGCAGAGATCGGTGCGGATGCGGTCGGTGATCCCGAGGTAGTCGAGCCCCAGCGCGACGGCCGTGTCGCTGATCTCCCGCAGCCCGTGGGCGCCGCCGTCGTATGCGGTGTGGCAGTGCAGCAGGCCGCGCACGTCGCACTGCCGCACCAGCTCGAAGTGGCGCACGTCGCAGGCTTCGTGGCAAGGCCAGCCGGTTTCGCGACAGCCGGTGGGTTCGTCGGGGGCGGTCAGGTCGTCGTGCACGGCGCTCTCGGTGGCTGGTGTGGGTGCGGCTTCGGATCAGGCGTCCACCATAGGAAAAGGCCCCGCGAACCGCCACTTCCGGGGCGATCGCGGGGCCCGATCCCGGCCGGCCGGGACCCGCAGGAGGTGCGGGATCCGTCAGGACGCCGGCTTCAATCGGCGAACGCGCGCCGCGTCCGCAAACAGATCCGCACCAGCAGCAGCATGACCGGCACCTCGATCAGCACCCCCACCACGGTCGCCAGCGCGGCTCCCGACGACAGGCCGAACAGCATGACCGCCGACGCGATGGCCACCTCGAAGTGGTTCGAGGCGCCGATCATCGCCGCGGGCGCGGCGTCGCGGTAGGGCAGGCCCAGGCGCCTGGCCATCGCGTAGCCCAGCGCGAAGATCGTGACCGTCTGGACGAACAGCGGGATCGCGATCCAGAGGATCGTCAGCGGGTTGGCCAGGATGGTCGCACCCTTGAACGAGAACAGCAGCACCAGCGTCGCCAGCAGCGCGACGATCGTGATCGGCGTCAGCACGTGCAGGAAGCGCCGCTCGAACCAGTCGCGCCCCTTCGCGGCCACCAGCCAGCGCCGCGACAGCCAGCCCGCGACCAGGGGCAGCGCCACGTAGACCGCGATCGACAGCACCAGCGCCTGCCAGGGCACCGGCAGCCGGCCCACGCCCAAGAGGAAGCCGCCGAGCGGGCCGTAGAGCAGCAGCATCGTCAGCGAGTTGATGGCGACCATGACCAGCGTCAGCCCGTCGTTGCCGCGAGCGAGGTTGCCCCAGACCAGCACCATGGCCGTGCACGGCGCGATGCCCAGCAGGATGCAGCCCGCCAGGTAGCTGCGCCACAGCGGCACCTCCAGCATCTTCACCCCGTTCTCGAGCACGACCCGGCCCACGCCGTGCGCGGCGCCGACCGGCAGGTCCAGGCCCAGGGGCATCTTCACCAGGTCGACGGCGTCCGCGCCGATCAGCCCGCGGAACAGCACGCCCAGGCACAGCACCGCGAAGCCGTACATCGTGAACGGCTTGATCAACCAGTTGACGACCAGGGTCAGCAGGACCGGCTTGCCGCTGCGGCCGGCCTTGACGGCCTCGGCGAAGTCGATCTTCACCATGATCGGGTACATCATGAAGAACAGGCAGACGGCGATGGGGATCGAGATCACCGGCGCGCCGCCGACGTACACCGACATCCCGTCGAGCGCGCGCGAGGCGCCGGGCGCGAGCTTGCCCAGCAGGATGCCGGCGGCGATCGAGAGCAGCACCCAGAGCGTCAGCCACTTCTCGAAGAAGCCGAGGCCCTGCGGTTCCTTGGTGATGCAGGCGGTCGTGGTCACGGGCGGTCTCCTTCTTCGAGACGGTCCAGCAGGTCGTGCAATGAAGCGACGAAGGCGCGGATCTCATCGCGCACGCGGCGGTACGGGGCCATGGCCGCCTCTTCGTCGGCGGCGCCGGCGGCCAGGCGGGGCGGGTCGTCGAAGCCGCGGTGCAGCGTGCGCGGCGCGCCCGGCAGCACCGGGCAGGTCTCGTGCGCGTGGCCGCAGACCGTGACCACGAGGTCGAAGGGCTCGGGCCCGAGGTCCGCCACGGTCTTCGAGGCGTGCTGCGAGATGTCCACGCCGGCCTCGGCCATCGCGCGCACGGCGCGGGGGTTCGGGCCGTGGGTCTCGATCCCGGCCGACGCGGCCGCGAAGCGGTCGGCGTGCAGGGCGCGGGCCCACCCCTCGGCCATCTGGCTGCGGCAGGAGTTGCCGGTGCAGAGGAACAAAACGCGCGGGAGGCGGCGGCTCACGGTTTGGTCTCCGGAACGCCGTCGAGGTAGAGCCGCGTCTCGCCGGCGACGTAGGCGGCGAACCGCAGGGGCTGGTCGTGCAGGTCCCAGATCTTCTCGAGGTTCTTCCAGCGGACGACCTTGCCCGCGGCGCGCTCGACGACGATCACGGACTGCTGCTCGAGCTGGAAATCCTGCTCGAAATGCTCGTTGCCCTCGGACATGAAGTTCACGACCTGCAGCTCCAGGACCTTGTCCTCGATCTGCGTGGCGAACGAGTCCCTGACCGTCTCGACGGTCATCTCCTCGAGCTTCAGGCAGGTCTTGCAGCGGAAGTCGCCGTGGAAGTAGTAGACCGTGACGTCGGGCCGGGGCGCCTGGTCGGCGACGGCGGTTCCCGCGGCCAGGGTCAGCAGGATCGCGAGGCGGATGCGCTTCATGACCGGCTCCTAGTGCGAGGTGAAGACGAGGTAGAACCCGCCGAGGATCACCAGCCCCCCGCAGACCTTCTTGAGGATGCCGCCGGCCCGCGACCCCGCGTTCCAGTCCAGGGTCCGCTGCACCCAGGCGGTGCTCGTGCCGGCGACGACGATCAGCAGGCAATGGCCCAGCCCGTAGGCCGCGAGCAGGGCCGCCCCGAAGACGGCCTGCGTGGAGGAGACCTTGAACGTCACCGCCAGCATGGGCGCCATGAAGGCGAAGGTGCAGGGTCCCAGCGCCACGCCGAAGACCAGCCCCAGCAGCAGCGCCGCCCAGGCCCCCTTGCGCCGCAGCCCCACGGCGCCCGGAGCCGACAGGTTCAGCGGGATCACGTCCAGCAGGATCAGGCCCACGACCAGGAAGATCGCGGCGACCAGCAGGTTCCCCAGCCCGCCGACGTCGCCCAGCATGCGCCCGGCGGCGGCGGTGATCGCGCCGATGAGCGCGATGGTGACCAGGATGCCCGTCGCGAACAGCGTGGACAGCCACAGGGCCCGCCGCTGGGTCATCGGCGCCTGCTGCGGCCCGCCAACCTGCTGCCCCTGGATGAAGCCCACGATCAGCGGGATGCTCGCCAGATGGCAGGGGCTCAGCAGGATGCTCAGCACGCCCCACAGGAAGGCGGCGCCCAGGGCCACGGGCGGCGAGCCGGAAACGGCGGCGGTGAGCGAGGCGAACAGCGATGCCAACGGCGACCCTCCCGGTCAGCTGCCCTTCAGCGAGACCCCGAGCTCCTGCCACTTGGCCAGGATCTCCTCTTTGGCGAAGAAGCCCTCGTGACGGTACAGCTCTCGCCCGTCGGCCGCGTAGAAGATCTGCGTGGGGATGAGGTCGATGCCGTACTTCGCGGCTTCGTCCTTGTTCTTCCAGACGTCGATGAAGACGACCTCGAGACGGCCGGCCTGCTCGGCGCGCAGCTCTTCCAGGATGGGGGCCATCATCTTGCAAGGGACGCACTTGTCGGCCCCGAGATCGACGAGCCGCGGCAGGGTGGTCGTCGCGCCGCCGCTGCTTGCTGCCCCGCCCTGCGCGGCCGGGCGCACCAGGTAGACGATCGCGGCGAGGGCGATCACGGAGACCACGATGATGGAACGATTCAGCGCCGAGCGCGACGGTTTGCCGCCCATCTCACGCCTCCCCTGCGATGAGCCTCTTGATCTCGTCGAACGACGGCACCTTGCCCGCGACCTTCACCTGTCCGTCGACGACCAGCGCCGGGGTCAACATCACGCCGAACTTCATGATGTCGGCCACGGCGGACACCTTGCGGATCTCGCAGTCGAGCGACAGTTCCGCCGCGGCGCGGCGCGTCTCCTGCTCGAGCTTGTGGCACTTGGGGCAACCGGTGCCCAGGATGGCGATGTCCTTCACGCGGACCTCCTAGGGGAACAGCCAACCGAAGAGGGTGCCGGTCACGGTCGACAGGATCACGACCAGCGCCAGGAAGACGAGCGTGCGGCGCATCCCCATGATCGTGCGCAGCACCAGGATGCTGGGCAGCGACAGGGCGGGCCCGGCCAGCAGCAGCGACAGGGCGGGCCCCTGGCCCATGCCCGAGCCCAGCAGTCCCTGCAGGATGGGGATCTCGGTGAGCGTCGCGAAGTACATCAGGGCGCCCGAGAACGCGGCGAAGAAGTTGGCGCCGAGCGAGTTGCCGCCCACCGCCTGCGCGATCCAGGCCGACGGCACCAGCCCCTCCTGCCCGGGTCTCCCCAGCAACAGGCCGGAGACGAACACGCCGCCGAGCAGCAGCGGCAGGATCTGCTTCGCGAAGGACCAGCTGGCGGCGAACCAGTCGCGCAGCTCGCCCGGCCGGCTCGCCACGGCCCAGGCGAAGGCCAGCGTGCCGACGGTGAACGGCAGCACCGGATTGTCGCGCCGCAGCAGCGCCGTCAGCGCCACGGCCGCGGCCACCGCGAACGGCTTCCACCAGGCCAGGCCGTACCAGGCCGCGAGCGCCGCGCCGAGACCGGCGGCCGCCGCGGCGGTGAGCCACCACTTCACGGCGTGCACGGCGCCGAAGAAGCCCCCGGCCGCGCCGCTCCAGTTGGCGAAGATCAGGACCGCGACCATCGCCGCGAAGGTCAGGGCCGTGCGGTGCAGGGGGCGCCCGCCCTGGTCGTCGGGCGGCGGGGCGGCCGCCAGCGCGGTCTCGCGCGCGTCCTTGCGGAAGATCGCGTGCATCAGCAGGCCGATCACCACGCTGAACACGATCGCGCCCGCGGCCCGCGCCGCGCCGATCTTCAGGCCGAGCACGCTCGCGGTCAGGATGATCGCCAGGGCGTTGATCGCCGGCCCGGAGTACAGGAAGGCGGTCGCGGGGCCGATCCCCGCGCCCAGGCCGTAGATGCCGGCGAACAGCGGCAGCACCGTGCAGGAGCAGACCGCCAGCACCGTGCCCGAGGTCGCGGCCACGCCGTAGGCCAGGGCCTTGGGCGCGCCGGCGCCCAGGTACTTCATGACCGACGCCTGGTTCACGAAGACCGAGATGCCGCCGGCGATGAAGAAAGCCGGCACCAGGCAGAGCAGCACATGCTCGCGGGCGTACCAGCGCACCAGAGACAGGGCCTCGACGACGGCGCCGTCGAAGCGGGGCACCCCGACGGGCAGGTGGTACAGGCCGACGAAGACGACGACGACCAGGCCGAGGACCTTGCTCTCGCGGCGCCAATCCATCAGCTCACCTCGCCAGTTCCACGGCCTGCGTGGCCGAGGTCTGAAGGACCGATTCGACGCAGGAGAAGAAGTTCAGGACGCAGGGGCAGCGCAGCGAGTAGAAGACCTGGTTGCCGCGCTTCTCGTCCTTCACGATGCCCGCCTCGCGCAGCACCGCGAGATGCTTCGAGACCGTCGACATGTCGGCCCCGACCAGCTCCTGCAGCTCGCAGACGCAGCGCTCCCCGCGCGACAGCTCGTCGACGAGGAACAGGCGGGTGCCGTGGCCCATGGCCTTGATGATGCGGGCGCGGGAGTCGTACTTGCGGCGGGTGCTGTCGTCCATGGCGGCCTCCTGTTGTTGGCTTTTTGGCACTATAGCCAAATAGATGCCTGGAGTCAAGCTCCCGGGCTTGATGCTGTGCCTGCATCGATATCACCGTATTTATACAAAAATTAATCCATTACAATCCACATATGGAGCGGCTAGTTGAATCCGAGACCGACCGTCACCTTGGCTTCGGGCGAATCCGCCACCCCCAGCTTCAGTTCCAGGAAGAGGTCCCCACCGCCCCGGCGCGCCCGCGACATGCCGCCCAGGATGTTCAAGCCGAGCTCCGTGTCCGTGTCGTCGCGGTAGCCGCGTGGCCCGTCGTCCCAGTCGTAGATGTTGATGCCGAGCCCGCCGCCGATGTAGAAGCCCCAGCGGGCCCGGGCGCGCCGGTCGAAGCGGTAGACCAGCTCCGGATTCAGGGCGATGAGCGTGCCGTGATCGCCGAAGCCGACTTCCACGTTGGGCAGGAAATAGCCGTCGTTGAAGATCTCGCCCGCATTCACGTGGGCGCCGACGTGGACCTGGTCGGGGTCGATGGTCAGGCCGCCGCGCAGGCCCCAGTCGGCCTGGGCGAGGGCAGGGGTCGCCGCCATCAGCAGGGTCGCGATGATCGTGCCTTTGTATTTCCCGGACATGGCGCGAGGCTCCTTTTGCTATACTGTCCGTTCCGCCGCCTGTCCGGGACAAGCTAATCATGATGGCCGCAGCCGCACCGTCCGGCCCGAAAGGACCGCCCCCATGACCGCCACGCCGATCGCCGACGCGCTGGCCGACCGCCGCAGGCTGCTGGGCTTCACCGCCGGCTATTGGCTGCTGAACACCATCGAGATGTTCGAACGCCTGGCCTACTACCTCGTGCGCTCGGTGGTGGCGATCTACATCATGCAGGCCGACGACCCCCACGGCCTGCACTTCACGGCCGCCGAAAAGGGCACCATCTACGCCCTCTGGTTCGCCTTCCAGTCGATCCTGCCGACCTTCACCGGCGGCTTCGCCGACCGCTACGGCTACAAGCGCAGCCTGTTCCTGGCGATCACCGGCAACGTGCTGGGCTACTGCCTGCTGGCGACGCAGCGCAGCCTCCTGGGCTTCACCTTCGGCATCGTGGTGCTGGCCACCGGCACGGCCTTCTTCAAGCCGGCGCTGCAGGGCAGCCTGGCGCAGAACCTCGACCGCAAGAGCTCGTCCCTGGGCTGGGGCATCTTCTACTGGGTGGTGAACGTGGGCGCGGCCATCGGGCCGATGCTCGCCAACTTCATCCGGCACGACTACTCGTGGCAGGCGCTGTTCTTCACCGCGGCGGCGGTCATGTCGCTGAACTACCTGATGCTGTTCACCTTCAAGGACTTCGCCAGCGGCTCGGACAAGACCGCGAACCCGGGGCAGGTGCTCGTGCGCACGCTGCGCACGCTGGGCGACTGGCGCCTGGCCACCTGGCTGCTGATCATGAGCTGCTTCTGGCTGATGATGTACACGCTCTGGGACCTGCACCCGAACTTCCTGACCGACTGGAACGACTCCGGCGGCACCGCCCGCTTCTTCCTGGGTTCGTCCTTCTTCCCCGACAGCTGGGCCATCCGGACCGACCGCGGCTGGCAGGTGCCGCAGGAGATCCTGCTGAACCTCAACGCCCTGCTGATCGTGCTGCTGATGATCCCGGTCTCGTGGCTGGTGCGCAAGATGCGCACGCTGGAATCGATGGTCCTGGGCATGGGGATGGCGACCGCCGGCGTGCTGGTCGCGGGCCTGACCAACCTGGGCTGGGTGTTCCTGCTGGGCGTCGTCGGCTTCTCCTTCGGCGAGATGCTGACCGGGCCCAAGAAGAACGAGTACCTGGCGCTGATCGCGCCGGCGGACAAGAAGGGGCTCTACCTGGGGTTCGTGAACATCCCGGTGGGCGTGGGCGGTCTTGTCGGTTCCAAGCTGCAGGGCTACTTCTACGGGCACTTCGGCGAGAAGGCGGTGCTGGCGCAGAAGTACCTGGCGGAGCACTTCGGCGGGGGACGGACCTGGGACGGCAAGCTGGGCACGCTCGATGCGGCGGCTGGAGTCCCGCGCACCGAAGCGTTCGCGCGGCTGCAGGAGGTCGCGGGGCTGGACCCCGCAGCGGCGACGGACCTGCTGTGGCGGACCTACGATCCGCAGTTCAAGGTGTGGCTGCCGTTCGCGGGGATCGGGGTGGCGGCGATCGTGGCGCTGGTGTTCTTTGCGCGGGCGGCAAGGAAGTGGGCGGATATGGATGCGTGAGGCGACCAGCATAACCGGATGATCTACACAGCGAGAGGCCCAAGTCACCCCGGGCCTCCACCGTCCGTCAGGGATCTGCGACCCCGTGTCACCTGTACTGCGCCTTGATCCCCCCCCAGCTCCCGCTCTCCCCCGCCACCGGGTCCTGGCAGCAGCAGGCGAAGCCCGACGCCGCGGCCTGGTAGAGCCCGAAGTAGCCGACGTAGCAGTAGCCGATCGGCAGCAGCGAGACGTCGATCACCACGCTGCCGGGGTCGATGGAGTACCCTTCGAGGCACTGCTCCTCCAGCTTGGACGTCAGGAACGCTTGCGCGAACGCGACGGCCTGCTCCGAAGTCGTGGCGCACAGGGTCTCCGGGTACTGGTTGCTCCAGGGCGAGGACGGCAGCGTGCTCGCCGTCGCCAGGTGGCAGGACTGGAGGCACTCGGGAGGGGCCTGGATGGTGAACGGCACCGTCTCGATGTAGTCGCCCTCGACGAACCCGATGCCCAGCTTGTAGGTCCCCGGCGGCAGGTTCGCGGGGATGTTCCAGGTGTAGTAGCCGGTGTTCGGGAAGGAGGGGGAAATCGGCGTGAAGATGTTGGCGGGCAGCTCGTAGGCGCCCAGTCCGAAGACCGTCGCCGTCCCGCCCGTCCAGACCAGGGTGTGCGAGGTGCCGGCCGTCCAGGTCTCGCCGCCGGCCGGGACGAGCCAGGCCGAGCTGTGGGCGGCGATCGGCATCAGGCCACAGACGAGTGCGGCCAGCAGGCCGCAATGACGGATCGCACGGAACGGTCCGCGGCGGGACGGGATCGGAACAGCCATGGTCGATCTCCCTGTGAACGGGGCCACGCATAAAACAGGACAATAACGATCTTATCACATCCTGCCGCGGTTGTGGGGATGGGAATTCGGATTCGAGAGCGAAGGACCGGCCGCGTCCTCAGAGCCTCAGCAGGAATCCTTCACGCAAGTGGAAGTCGGGTTTGTCGCCTGGATGGGCCAGCGCCCAGTGTCCGAGGCGGCCGCCGTCGTGTCGGATCACCGCGGCGAGGCCCACCTCCAGGCCTCGGTCGCCGGGCGCCAGGCTCGCGAGCGGCAAATCGAACGATGCGACGAGGCGCCCGCCCAACGCTGCCGTCGTGCGCGTCAGGTCGGGCAGTGACACGTCCGGCCGCCTGCCGGATCGGTAGCCGTCGAACAGATACACGTTCCAGTCACGCGTCGGCGAGACGTTGACCTCGAGGTAGCGGGGTTCGCCGGAGACGGCGACGAAGGCTTCGAAACAGGTGTCTTTCCAGAGATCGTCGCGCCGTTGACCGTCGTTCGGCGCTTCGGCCGTGACGAACCTCGGTTCCAGGCCCTCCAACCGGAAGATCACCCGCAGGAGGTCGCCGACACGGAGCGCAGACGCCTCGAGGCGCCACCCGACGGGGGTTTCCGCAGCGACGAACGGGGACAGCGGGTATGACGGCGTGGTCATCGGTCGATCTCCATGATGCGGATCATCCCACCCTGCCATCAGATCGTCAACTAGCCAAAATACATTAAGTTACGGCTGTTTCGTCGGCTCATCCGAAATCAGGCCTTGTGTCCTGAGCAATATAAATGTATATTCATATTTCGAACGTCGATTCGTTTTTGGCGGATCCCGATCCAGGGGAGGACCACCATGACCGAAGACCGCAGGGCGCGCCGCCGCCAGGAAGATGTCGACGAGATCCTCGACATCGCGCTCGAACTGTTCGTCGATCAGGGATTCAGCGGCACGAGCATGCAGCAGATCGCCGAGAGGGCGGACTTCTCCGTCGGCAAGCTCTACACCCTGTTCCCTTCCAAGGAAGACCTCTTCCGCAGCATCCAGGCGCGGGGGCTCCAGGAGATGGTGGCCACCTTCGAGAATGTGATCGACGACGACACGCCGCCGCTGGTCGCCCTGCTGAACGTCTTGAAGACGGGCTTCGACTTCGCGATGAGCAAGCGGGGCATCATCCGGGTCGAGGTCGCCGAGCGCCTCGGCCGGGCCATGAACACGGACCGGCCGGTCCGCAACCTGTTCCTGGGCCGCATCAGGGATCTCCTGGACAGGGCGGTCGCGACGGGCGACCTGCGCCCCCTCGACACGCACCTGCTCGCGACCATGCTGATGGGCGCGGGCGAGGCCGTCGTGGAGGAGCTCGCGGGCCGCAATGACGCCGACCCCTACGCCGACATCCCCGACCGCTTCATGGAACTGATGGTCCTGCCCCACCTGAACCGCGGCGAGGTGTCCCGATGAAGCGCATCCTGTGGCTCGTCGCGCTGTTGGGCTGGGCGGCCCTGGCGCACGGGCAAACTTCGGTGGGCCTCGAAGAGGCGGTGAGGCTGGCTCTGACCAGCGACGAGACCGTTCAGCAGGCGCGCGAGACCGTGACCGCCGCCGAGGCGCAGGTCGCCGCCGCCCGCTCCGGGCGCCTGCCGACCCTCGACCTCGCCGGCGAGTACGCGGCGAACCTGAAGAAGCCGGTCATGTTCCTGCCGCCGGCCTTCGCGGCCGGCTTCGGCGGCGCCAACAAGATCGAGACGGGCGGCGACTACGAACTGGCCGGCGCCCTCACCGCCCGGGTGAACGTCTGGACCGCGGGCCGGCTCTCGTCGTCCGTGGGCGCGGCGCGCGGTTACCTCGACGCGGCCCGCTACCGGGAGACCGCGGTGCGCGACTACGTGCGCTACGCGGCGACGGCCGCCTACTTCGACGTCCTGCTCGCGCAGGCCGAGCTGGCCAACGCCGACCTGGCGCTCGCCGAGACCGAGGAGGCGGCGCGGCTGGCGCGGGTCGGCCTCGAACAGGGCAGCATCAGCCGTTTCGACGGGCTGCGCGCCGAGGTCGAGCTGGCGAACCACCGTCCCCGCGTCGTGCTGGCGCGCAACCGGGCCGACCTCGCCCTGCTCGCGCTCGCCCGCGTCTGCGGCGCCGCCGTGACGCCGGCCGACACGCTGTCGCAGGCGACGCCGCCCGCGCCGGTCGAGATCCTCCTGGAGCGCATGCGCGCGTCGAGCCCGGAGCTGAAGGCGCTGGCCGCGATGGTGGTCGCGCGCGAGCGGCAGGTCGGCCTGGAAGAGGCCGGCCGCGGGCCGGTCGTGCAGCTCTCGGGCAACTACGCCGTGCAGGGCCAGTGGGACGACGACCTGATGCCCGGGTCCGGCGAGACCGCCGGCAGCAGCCAGGTCGCCCTCGCCGTGCAGGTGCCGATCTTCGACGGCCTGCGCGCGAAGGCCGGCATCGACGGCGCGCGCGCCGAGCTGCGCATCGCCCGGCTCGAGCAGTCGCGGGTCCTGCAGGACCGCGAGCTCGCGGTGCGGCAGGCGGCACTCTCGCTGCAGAACGCGCTGGCGGCCCTGGAGGGGGCGCGCGAGACCGTGCGCCTGGCGCAGGAGACCTACCGCCTGGCGACGGTGCGGCTGGAGAGCGGCATCGGCACGCCGCTGGAACGCTTGGATGCGGAACTGGCCCTTTCGACGGCGCGGGCGCACCTCGCCTCCGCCCTCCACTCTTCGAACCTCGCCCGGGCCGCCCTGGACCTCGCGGTCGGCGACGGAGGTACGGCATCATGAAGAAGCGCATCATCCTGATCGTCGCCCTGGTGGCGATCGCGGCGGCGTTCGCCGTCCGCTTCCAGGCCCTGGGCCGGACGCAGGCGCCGGCCAGCCTCGAATCGGAGCAGGCCGCCGCGGGCAAGCCGGTGGAGGTCGCGAGCGCCGAGCGCGGCGACCTGGAGAGCTGGGTCTCGCTCGCGGGCACGGTCGAGGGGGTCGTGCAGTACGCGGTGACCTCGACCAACGCGCTGCGCATCGTCGCCATCCCGGTGCACGAAGGGGATGCGGTGCGGGCGGGCGACGTGATCGTTCGGCTGGCGCGCGAGGCGCCCACGCCCATGGTCCACAGCTACGCGCGGGCGCAGGCCACCTACGACAACACGCTCAAGGACGTGCAGCGCCTGCGCGCGCTGCACGCCCAGGGCGCGATCAGCGACCAGGCGCTGGACCGGGCCGAGACCGGGCTGAAGGTCGCGGCGGCCGACCTGCAGGACGTCGAGGGCAGCACCTCGCTGGTCGCGGCGCAGAGCGGCGTCGTGACGGGCATCGTGGTCAACCCGGGCGACACCGCCGAGTCGGGCAAGCCGCTGGTCTGGATCGCGCGCACCGACGACGTGAAGGTGTGCTTCACCGCGGGCAGCCGGCAGGCGCTGGAACTGGCGCCGGGCCAGACCGCCCTCTGGACGGATCCCGACGGCGCCGACCTCACGGGCGCCGTCGCCAGGCTCGACCTGCGCGCCGATCCCAAGACGCACCTGCTGGCCGGCGAGGCCCTCTTCCCCAATCCCGGCGGGCGGCTCGTGCCGGGCCTGCTGGTGTCGATCCGCGTCCGCACCGGCGTGCGTGCGGGCGTCGTGCGGGTGCCGGCGGCGGCGCTGGTGGACGGGCCGGCCCTCTTCGTCGTGGGCGACGACGGCGTGGCCCGCAAGCGGCCCGTGACGACGGGCGCCACCGCGGACGGCGTCGTGGAGATCGCCTCCGGCCTCGCGGCCGGCGAGCGCGTGGTTCGTTTCGGCCAGAGCCGCCTCGCCGACGGCGACCGCGTCAAGACGGTGGAGGACTGACATGAATCTCCTGCGCGTCTTCGTCCGCCGCCCCGTGCTCACGACCATGCTCGTGGTCACCCTGCTCTACCTGGGATTCACCGGCTACCGCTCCCTCAACCTCGAACTGATGCCGAGGATCGACTTCCCGGTGATCGTCGTCACCACGGTCTACCCCGGCGCGGCGCCGGGCGAGATCGAGACGCAGATCACCAAGCGCATCGAGGACCAGGTCGGGACCCTGGCGAACATCGAGGAGCTGGAGTCCACGTCGCGCGAGAGCGTCTCGCAGGTGGTCATCCAGTTCGCCCTCGAGACGAGCCAGGACCAGGACGCCATCGACGTGAAGGACCGGGTCGACCGGATCCGCTCGGAGCTGCCCGAGGACGCCGAGGACCCGGTGATCACCAAGTACGACATCGGCGGCGCGCCGGTCATCAACTTCGCGGTGGCCGCCGACCGCCCGCTCGAGGAGGTCTACCGCACCGTCGATCAGGTCATCAAGGAGCGGCTCAGCCGGGTCGACGGCGTGGCCGAGGTCGTGGTCACCGGCGCCCGCGAGCGCGAGGTGCGCGTGGACGTCGACCCCGAGCGCCTGCGGGCCTACGGGCTCACGCTGCTGGACGTCGTGAAGCTGCTGGCCGCGGCCAACCTCAACGTGCCCGCCGGGCACATCACGCAGGGCGCCGGCGAGATCAACGTCCGCCTGCGCGGCGAGGTGCGCGACCCGGCCGAGCTGGCCGAGTTCCGGCTGCCGCTCGCCAACGGGCAGACGGTGCCGTTGTCCGAGGTGGCCGCGATCCGCGACGCCACGGCGGAGCTGCGCGAGGCGACGACCTGGCAGGGCGTGCCGGTGATCGGCATCGGCGTGCAGAAGCGCACCGACGGCAACACGGTGAAGGTCGTCGACGGCGTGAAGGAGGCCGTGGCGGCGCTGCGCGCCGAGCTGCCGGCCGACTACCGCCTCGAGCAGGTCTCGGAGAACGCGCAGTTCGTGCGCGACTCGGTGAAGGACGTGCTCAGCAACCTCGGCCTGGGCATCCTGCTCGCGGGCCTGCTGCTCTTCGTCTTCCTGCACGACTGGCGGCAGACCCTGATCGCCGCGCTGGCGATGCCGATCTCGGTCGTGGCCTCCTTCATGCTGATGCAGGCCTCGGGCTTCACGCTCAACGTGATGTCGCTGATGGCCCTGGGCATCTCGGTCGGCACGCTGGTCACCAATTCGATCGTCGTGCTTGAGAACATCAGCCGTCTCGCCGGTGAAGGCGTCGAGCCGTTCGAGGCCGCCGAGCGCGGCACCGCCGAGGTGGCGATCGCCGTGCTGGCCTCCACGCTGACCAACGTGGTGGTGTTCACGCCGGTCGCCTTCATGAGCGGCATCATGGGGCGCTTGTTCCTGCAGTTCGGCCTGACCGTCGTCTACGCGACCCTGTTCTCCCTCGTCATCAGCTTCACGCTGGTGCCGATGCTGGCGGCGCGGCTGGTGCGGCCCGGCCGCGGCGTGGGCCACGGCCGCGGTGCCGGCGCCCGGCTCGCCCGCGCCTGGGACGACGCCTACACGCGGCTCGCCGCCGCCTACGGCGTCTCCCTCGCCTGGTGCCTGCGCCGCAGGTGGGTGCCGCTGGCGACGACCGCCGCGGCGCTGGTCTTCAGCCTGGCGCTCTTCCGCTTCGTGGGCGGCGAGTTCATCCCCACCACGGATGAGGGATTGTGCCAGGTGACCCTCGAGCTGCCGGAAGGCACGAGCCTCGAGCGGACGCACGAACTCGCGCAGCGGGTGGCCCTCGTCGCGCGCGCCCACGCCGAGGTGGCCGGCGTGCAGGTGAAGGTGGGCGGCGAGGACCGCGGCGTGGAGGACGCGGCGGTGCTGATCGTCCTGAAGCCGGCCGCCGAACGCGATCTCGGCGTCGCGGCGTTCATGAACCTGCTGCGCCCGGAGCTGGCCGGCATCCCCGACGCCCGCATCGCGGTGTCCCCGGTCGGAGAGTCGCGGACGAAGCAAGACGCGGACATCCTGATCGAGGTCCTCGCCGACGACCCCGCCCAGCTCGCGGCCGCGGCCGGGCGCGTGTACGACGTCGTGCGGGGCGTGCCGGGGCTCGTCGAGGTGCAGACCAGCGACCAGCCCGGCAAGCCGGAGCTGAACGTCGTGCCGCGTCGCCTGCCGCTCGCGCAGCAGGGGCTGACCGCGGCGACCGTGGGCGGCGTCCTGCGCACGGCCTACGAAGGATCGCAGGCGGGCGTGTTCCGCCAGGACGGCGAGGAGTACGACGTCGTGGTGGCCTTCGACCCGGCGAGCCGCGCCGACCGGGCCTACGTGGGGGATCTGCCCGTCACCGCCCCGTCGGGCGCCGCGCTGCCGCTCGCGGAGCTGGCCGACCTGCAGGAGGGCGTGGGCGACGCGACCATCCTGCACGCCGACAAGCAGCGCAAGCAGGAGATCTCCGCCAACATCGCCGAGGGCACGCTCTCGCAGAAGCGCACGCTCATCGACGCCGGCCTCGCCGGCCTGGACCTGCCGGCCGGCGTGGTCGTGCGCTACGCCGGCACGGCCGAGATCCAGGACGACGCCTTCGCGTCCATCCTGGGCGCCCTGGTCATGGCCGTGATCCTGATCTACATCGTCATGGCGGCCATGCTCGAGAGCTTCATCCACCCGGTCACGGTGATGGCGACGCTGCCGCTGGGCCTGATCGGCATGGCCCTGGCGCTGTTCTTCACCGGCGCGACGATCAACATCATGTCGCTGATGGCGCTGGTGATGATGGTGGGCATCGTGGTCAACAACGCGATCCTGATGCTCGACCACACGGCGCAGCTGCGGGCGCAGGGACTCGGCATCGAAGCGGCGCTGCTGGACGCCTGCCCGACCAAGCTGCGCCCCATCATCATGGCCAACCTGGCCATTGTCATCGGCATGGTGCCGCAGGCGATGGGCGGCGCCGGCGCCGAATTCCGCACCCCGATGGCCGTGGTCCAGATCGGCGGCGTGCTGGTCTCGACGGTCTTCACCCTGTACTTGATCCCGGTGGTCTACGTGCTCTTCGACCGGCTGACCCTCGCCGGGCGGCGGGAGCGCGCGAGAGAGAAGTCTTCGGCGTCGCTGAAGGTGGTGCCGTCGCGGTAGACTCGCGGGGCGGGGGGACTCTGGCTACCATGGCGGTCGTCCCCCCGCCCGGAACCACCGCCACGGAGGAACGCCGATGCCGCGCCCCGACGAATTCGAATCCGCCCTCTCTGCCGGCGAGCGCGCCGCCCTGGACGCGATGACCACGCCCCGCGCGATCCAGGACTTTCTGGACGGCTGCGCCTACAGCTCCGACCCCTACTACCGCTGCCCCCTGCGCGTGCTGCGCGAGCGCCGGGCCCACTGCTTCGACGGCGCCCTGTTCGCCGCCGCCGCCCTGCGCCGCCTGGGTCACCCGCCGCGCATCCTGGACCTGCTGTCCGACGGCCGCGACGACGAGCACCTGCTGGCGCTGTTCAAGGCCGACGGCCGCTGGGGTGCGGTCGCCCAATCCAACTTCAGCGGGCTGCGCTACCGCGAGCCGATCTACGCGAGCGTGCGCGAGCTGGCGATATCCTACTTCGAGCCCTACTACAACCTCGCCCGCGAGCGCACCCTGGTCGGCTACACCGGGCCGCTGAGCCTCGCGCCCTTCGACCGGCTGCACTGGACCGTCAGCGACGAGCACCTCGAGCGGATCGCCGAGAAGACCGAGCGGGTGCGGCGGATCATGCTGATCACGCCGGCGATGCACGGGCGGCTGACGCCGGTGGACGAGCGGTCGTACCGGGCGGGGCTGCTGGGGTCGGATGCGGCGGGGCTGTTCAAGCCGGAATAGTCGGCGGTGGGCGCGGGAACGTCATTGTTCATCGATACCGTCATCGCAGGAACCAACAAGGCCGGATTCCAGCTCGTCAAGCGTGGGCAACTGTCCTGCGAACTGCTCCGGCAGTCCACGACACATGCGGTGCCCGGCGATGCCCATGGGCTTATCCATGTCCCGCAACGAATATTCCGCGACGAGGCCTTTCCGGCCACGGCAGATGATGAGTCCGATGCTGGGCCGATCGTCCGGGTGTCGAAGGTTGTCATCGACGGCCGACAGGTAGAAGTTGAGCTTTCCCGAGTACTCGGGTTTGAAGTCGGTCGTCTTGAGTTCGATGACGACATAGCACCGGAGCCGGAGATGGTAGAAGAGCAGATCGAGGTAGAAATCGTCATCCTCGACTTCCAGACGGACCTCGCTGCCGACGAACGCGAAACCAGCCCCGAGCTCGATCAGGAATTCGCGCAGATGCCGAAGTAACCCACGGTGGACTTCCCTTTCGCGGGTGTCGTTTCCCAGTCCGAGAAAATCGAAGTTGTAGGGATCCTTGAGAAGCTGTCGGGCGAGTTCGGATTGAGCCGGCGGCAGGGTGCGCTCGAAGTTCGTCACCCCACGGCCCTGCCGCCGGTAGAGATCGCTGTCGATCTGGTAGTCCAGGATCGCACGGCTCCAGCCGTGTTCGATCGTCGCCCGGGTGTACCACTCGCGCTCGGCCGGGTCCCTCACGCGGTCGAGAAGGCGGGTGTTGTGGCCCCAGGGAATTTGTCCAACAAGCTGTTGGACGATTTCCCCGTCGGGCCAGCATTCGGCTAACTTCCTCATATACAAGAGGTTCGTGCGACTCAAGCCCTTCATCTCCGGGAACTCCCGGCGCAGATCGCCTGCCAGTTTTTGGACGACTCCCGCCCCCCATCCCTGAGCACGCTGTCGGGAGAGGATGTCCCGCCCGATCTGCCAGTAGAGCAGCACCAGCTCGCGGTTGACGGCGAGCCCAGCGCGAACCTGAGCCATCCGAATTCGCTCCTTGAGCTCCGACAGGAGTTCGGCGTACCCGGATGGCGTTGGCGGATCCAATTGGTTCATGATCCTGATTCGATCCCGACATGGGTGATACTGTAGACGCGCCTACCGCTGTCGTCGACGCCTCACACCCATCTCGACAGCTGTCGTCGACGGTTGACGCCATGCCTCATCCGCTGAATTCGCTTGATCCGCTGGATGAGCTCCGAACCACTCTTGGTAATTGGGTAGACTCCGCGGACGACGCGAATTCGGGGAAAGAGAATGAAATAATCGTGCCGATATGCTACAAAGCCGGGCGACCGGCCGATATCAGATGCGGCAGCAACGTGCCCAAGTCGACATTCCCCCCCGACAGGATGATCCCCACCCTCTTCATCCCGGCCCGCGCCTTGAACCCCTCCGTCAGCACCGCCGCCAGCGGCACCGCCGAACTGGGCTCGATGAGCAGCTTCGCGCGCTCCCAGGCCAGGCGCAGGGCGCGCAGGATGGCATCGTCGTCGACGGTGACGATGTCCGCGAGGTGGTCGCGCAGGATGGGCCAGGTGAGTACGCCGAGGCTCGTGCGCAGGCCGTCGGCGACGGTGCGCGGGGCGGTCTGCGGGACGAGGCGGCCGGCGGCGAGCGAGCGCGCCGCGTCGTCGGCGCCCAGCGGTTCGGCGCCGAAGAGCAGCGTGCCCGGACGGCGAGCCCGCACGGCGAGGCAGGTGCCGGACATCAGGCCGCCGCCGCCGACCGGGGCGAACACGGCGTCGAGGTCGGGGACGACCTCTAGCAGTTCCAGGGCCGCGGTGCCCTGGCCGGCGATGATGCGCGCGTCGTCGTAGGGGTGGACGAAGGCGCCGCCGGTCTCCGCCACGACGCGCGCGGCGGTCTCCTCGCGGGCGGCGAGGGTCGGGGCGCACTCGTGGATGACGGCGCCGTAGCCGGCGACCGCGGCGCGCTTGACCGCGGGCGCGCCGGCCGGCATCACGATGTGGGCGGGGATGCCGCGGCGGCGCGCGGCCAGGGCCAGGGCCTGGGCGTGGTTGCCGCTGCTGTGGGTGACGACGCCGCGGGCGGCCTCGGCGTCGGACAGCTGGGCGACCGCGTTCGAGGCGCCGCGGAACTTGAAGGCGCCCACGCGCTGCAGGTGCTCGCACTTGAAGAAGAGCTCGCGCCCGGCCAGTTCGTCCAGCGTGCGGCAGGTGGCCACCGGCGTGCGGTGGACGACGCCGCGCAGCCGCTCGGCAGCCGCGCGGACGTCGTCGAATGCCGGGGCGCGCGTCACGTCACTCCCGCCTCGTCAGCACGGACGACACGAAATCCGGCAGGGCGGCGGGGTCGGTCTCGCGCTCGGTCAGCAGCGAGTGGCAGGCGTCGCAGTCCTGGCTGATGGCGCGGCCGTCCTCGCTCAGGTGGCTGTCGTCGTGGCAGCGGAAGCAGCCGCTCTCGTCGATCTCGCCGTGGAGGTCGACGTGGCCGAGGTTGCTGGGATAGGAGCCCCAGGTCACGTTCATCCGCGGGAAGACGTTGCGCGCAAGGATGGTCGCCAGGACGTCGGCAGCGGCGCCTCGCTGCGCCTGCATCGCGGCGAGATCGTCGGGGTGATCGGCGGCGTAGAGGGAATCGAGGTAGGCGGCGATGCGCCCCGCGGTGTCCCCGCCGGGCGTCACGTCGAACAGGGCCCGCTCCGCCGCCGCGCGCAGCCAGGGCACGCCGCGATCGAGCAGCCCGTCGGTGAAGGCGCGATCCAGGGCCCCGCCAGGCAGTTCGTAGATGTGGGTCGGGCGGTTGTGGCAGTCGATGCAGTCCATGACGCGCCACTCGCCCGCCGTGTCCGCGGGGTCGGCCCCGTCTCGCAGGTAGCGCACCTCGCCGTCGGGGGTCTTCTGGACCACCTCGACGATGTCGTTGCGCCTGTCGTCCAGGGCGCGGTAGCGCACCTCGTTGCCGCGGTCCACGTGCCAGTGCACGCCGGTGGCGCGCGCGCCCGGCTGCGGGTTGCCGCCGACCTTGATCACCAGCGAGGTCACGCTCGGGGTGTTGTCGCGGTCGGATTCGACGTGCTCGCGCACCACGAGCTTCGAGCCCTTGAACTGCTCCGGCCAGTGGCAGGCCTCGCAGGTCTCGCGCGCGGGGCGCAGGTTCTCCACGGGCGCGGGGATCGGCCGCTGGTAGCTGTTGCGCATCACGGCCACCACCTGGCGCAGGCCCGACAGCTTGGCCTTGACGAACCAGTCGGCCCCCGGGCCGATGTGGCACTTCACGCAGGCCACGTTGGCATGGGGAGAGCGCTCGTAGGCGACCCCCTCGGGCTCCATCACGACGTGGCAGACCTTCATGCAGAACTCGGTCGACTCGGTGTAGTGGTAGGCCTCGTAGCCGAAGCTCGCCGACATGATCAGGCCGAGCACGGCCAGGAACCCCACCAGCAGGACCTTGCGCAGGAACTCCGGCCCGCCGATCTCGATGGCGACGGTCCGCACCTCGCCGCGGGCCCTGCGGCGGCGCTGGACGGCCGCGCCGACCAGGATCAGCGCCACGCCGCCGACCAGGATCGCCGGCAGCAGCATGAAGGTGACCATGCCCACGTAGGGGCTGGTCGGCCGCTCGAGCAGCACGTTGTAGACGTTCAGCACGAGCGCGCCCAGCAGCAGCGCGACCGAGACGATCGCCAGCAGGCTGCCCAGCGTGGTGATCCAGTTGGCATAGAAGAAGGGCACGCGGCGGGCGAACCAGCGGGCGAGGGCCGAGCGGCTCCGGTTCGACGGTTCGGACCGGCCGGCGGGGCGGGGATCGGGCATGTCGGACCTTCCCGGCAAGGGGGCGGGGCGGAGCCGCTGTCCGCATCCTAGCCCGAGGGCCGGGTAGGCACAAGCGGCGCCGCGGGATGACGAACACCTATCGAATTAGTGGGATTTATCCGGCGGTGGCAAGCTCGTTGTAGAGGGTGTCGCGCAGGACGGGTTCGAGGCCGACGCCGCGGATGAAGGCCTCGATCTCGTCGCGGGTCATGCCCGTGCCGGCGGTGCCGCCGGCCGCCAGGGTGATGCGCTCGTCCGAGATCGTGCCGTCGAGGTCGTCGGCGCCGCAACGCAGCGCCAGCTGGGCGACCTCGCGCCCGAGCATGACCCAGTAGGCCTTCACGTGGGGGACGTTGTCCAGCAGCAGGCGCGACAGGGCCACGACCTTGAGCTTCTGGATCAGCGTGGGACCGGGCAGGTTCGCGAACTTGGTGCCCGCCGGGTGGAAGGCCAGCGGGATGAAGCACTGGAAGCCGCCGGTGCGGTCCTGCTGGTCGCGGAGCATGAGCAGGTGGTGAACCCAGTGGCGCGGATCCTCGACGTGGCCGAAGAGCATCGTGCAGTTGGTCTTCAGGCCGGCCTCGTGGCACAGGGCCGCCACCTCGAGCCAGCGTTCGCCCGACATCTTCTTCGAGGCGATCCGGTCGTGGATCTCGGGATGGAAGATCTCGGCGCCGCCGCCGGGACAGCTGTCCAGGCCGGCCTCGCGCAGCGCGGCGATGGTCTCGGGCACGGTCAGCTTGCCGATCTTCGCCAGGAAGTCGATCTCCACCATCGTGAAGGCTTTCAGGTGCACGTCGGGGAACGCCGCTTTCAGCGCGCGCAGGATGTCCAGGTAGACCGGGAACTTCCAGCGCGGGTGCAGCCCACCCACGATGTGGAACTCGCTGGTGCCGGGGATGAAGTCGCGGCGGGCCAGCTCGACGCACTCCTGCGGGCTGTAGCTCCAGGTGCCCGGGGCGTTCGGGTCGTCGGCGTAGGCGCACAGCTCGCAGCCGACGTAGCAGACGTTGGTCGGGTTGATGTGCCGGTTGATGTTGTAGAAGACCTTGCGCCCGTGCATCCGCTCGCGGACGGCGTGGGCCAGCCAGCCCAGCAGCGGCAGGTCGTCGCTGGCGGCCAGCAGCAGGCCGTCGCGCTCGTCGAGGCGGGTTCCCGCGGCGATCTTGCACGCGACGGGGGCCAGGGGATGGGAATCGGGGATCATCGCGCCTCCCGGCGTCGTCCGCGGCCGGGCCTCAGCGCTCGTCGGCGCTCCCGGACAGCTTGATCTGCGGCAGCAGGGTCGTGTCGAACATCTGCTTCTGGCCCGCTTCGACGCTGCGGATCTCCTCGATGCCGCGGCGCAAGCCGGCCAGCACGCTGGTGACCTCGACGTTGCCGTAGCGGTAGCCGAAGTGGCGCAGCTTCTCCATGGCCTCGATCATCTTCTGCTCGCCCTTGCGCGGCTGCTTGGCCATGACCAGCTCGAAGCCGACGGCGGCCTCGTGCAGGCCCATCCAGAACAGCTCGTCGCGTCCGACGGCGCCCTTGAGCCCCTCGGCGGTCAGCGCGACCGAATCGACGTAGCGGCGGTTGTTGAAGGCCTCCACGGCCCGGGTCAGCAGATCGGCGCTCATCTCGCTCCTTCGTCAGGCGTTCTGTTCCTCAGACGTCCCGGCCGTCGTTCATCACGTCCACGGGCAGGTAGCGGTCGGCCTCCTCCTCGAAGGCCAGACGCCGGATGTCCTTCATCCGCTCGATGTAGACCCGGCCCTGGAGGTGGTCGCACTCGTGCTGCATGACCACCGCCTGGTAGCCCTCCAGGTCCTCCTCGACGACCTCGCCGTCCTCGTCGAGGTAGCGGACGTGCACCGCCGCGGGACGCTCGACGTAGCCGCGCATCCCGGGCAGGCTCAGGCAGCCTTCGTACATCCCGAACAGCTTGTCGGTCGTCGGGGTGATCTCGGGGTTGATCACCACGCGCACCAGCGGCGTGCCGTCGTCGTCGGTCTCGCCGCCGACCAGGGCCAGCTGCCTCGAGACGTGCACCTGCGGGGCGGCCAGGCCGACCCCGTTGTACTCGTCCATGGTCTCGAACATGTCCTGGATCAGCGCCTGGATCTCCGGCCCAGCGATCTCCTGCGGCGGGATCGGGTCGGCGACCCGGCGCAGGACGGGGTGGCCCAGGCGGGCGACCTTCAGGATGGCCATGGAAACCCTCCGCGCGGCTCCCCGCGAGGCGGGCCGCGATCCTCGAGAATGTGCTCCGTCCGCGCCGAGCCGTTCCGGACGCCCCACGTTAACGCATCGGCGGCCCGGCCGCAAAGCGGGTTCCGGCGGTCGCGCCCGCAGCCGGCGGCTCAGTGGCCGGCGCCGGCCGCCGGCGTCGAATCGGGCGCGGCGGGAGCGGGCAGGCAGTGGCCGCAGTACCACAGCTCGGACTGCATGACCATGTCGGCCACGCCCATCGTCATGCCGCAGGCGGCGCAGACGTGCTGCTCGCCGGCGGGTTGCTCGGACTGGCGGACGGCGCAGTGGCCGCAGTACAGCTTGCCGCCGACCAGCGTGGACTTATCCTTGGCGACGGCCATGCCGCAGTCGGCGCACGTCGCGGCTTCGGACTTGGGGCCGCAGCCGGCGGCCAGGATCGCGCAGCAGACCAGGCAGGCCAGCGCGGCGGTCAACAGGGTTCGCTTCAAGGGTCCTCCTCCTGCGTCCTCGACGTGATACGGTGCGTGCATTGTACGCACGATCGCCCTCCGGTTCCAGGCACAGTCGAACGGAGCCCCGATGAGCGGCGCCCGGGTCGCCGTCGCCTGCCAGGCCTCACGACGGGACATCACCGCGAACCCACGACGCGATCTTCCACGCCGCCGCCGCCGCCAGGCAGGCCACGAACACGCGGCGTCCGGCCCGCCAGCACGCACAGACCCGGCGTGTGCGGAGCGGCGCCTCCGCGGGGAGCGCGCGCGACAGCGACGGTACGCCCAACGCGTCGCAGAGCAGCCAATAGGCGTCGGTGCGAGCGAAGGGCAGCGCGTTCCAGGCGATCGCGGTCGCGATGGCGCCGCCGGCCCACACCAGCTCCGGCCGGCTCCAGATCCGACCCGCGCAGAGCGCCAGTCCGCCCAGCGGCCATTGCGCGGCGACGCCGGCGACATCCACCCGCAGGCGGTCGCGCGGCTGCAGCAGCGTCGCCTCGGTCACGTCGCACCACAGCACGGGCACCACCCAGACCACCCCGGCCCCGATGGCGCCCGCACGACCGCCGCCCCGGTGCAGCGCCGCCGCGTGCCCCAGCTCGTGCGCCGCGGCGGCCAGCCCGACCACCGCCGCGGCGAGCAGCGCCCGCGGCCAAGCAAACGGCGCGGAGACGGCGCCGCTCCCCGGCAGGACCGCCGCCAAGACGCAGAGGCCCAGGCCGGCGGCCGCGGCTGCGGCCAGCGCCGGCCACTCGGTCACCGGAGCCAGCGGGTCGGCCAGCGCCTGCACGGCCCGGGCGGGCAGCAGCGTCAGTCGCAGCCGGGACCGGCGCGGGCGCGGCGCGGCGTCGAGCCGCGCGCGCAGACGGTCGGGATCGCCGCCGTCGCGCATGCTCAGCGCCAGTTCCGCGGGCAGGGTGTAGCGACGGCCGCCCCGGCGCAGGAGCCAGCGCCCGTCGGGCAAGGCTTCGAACTCGCCGTCGGCGCTCATCCGGCCGCGACCAGGTCGGCCAGCCCTAGCGTCGCGAGGCGCCGGGCGTGGCCGTCCACCCAGCGTCGCCCGCAGAGGGCGCGCAGTTCGGTGAGCGTCGGCGCGGCGGCGCGCAGCAGGTCGAGGGCGGCGTCGCGCAATCCGTCGGCGGCGTAGAAGGCCTCGCCGCGCGTGTCGGCGAGGATGTCCGGTTCCCACACCTCCACGCCGGGTCGCAGGACGAGACGCACGCGGTCCGGGTCGCGCGCAGCCGCGGTCCGGAACTCGTCTTCGCGCCGCCGCAACTCCTGCGCGTCGACGGCGAGACGGTCGCGCGCGAAACAGGCGCTCGCGGCGCCCAGCATGCCCCAGGCCGACCACTGCTCCGGCGAGCGCCGCACTTCGGCGAAGAGCCAGTCGTGGAGACGGCGCGTGATCGTGGCCGGATCGGCGTCCGCGGGCCACGGCGGCGGCGCGCCGCCCTCCCAGTGCAGCGACCCGTCCGGCCGCCAGCGCACGGTCAGGGTGTGGACGGGGCAACCCACGTGGCCCAGCAGCCGCCCCAGCCCGGTGCGCACGCGCAGGTCGCGCCCGGGCAACCGATAGGTCAGGCCCCGGTCGCGCGTGGCCGCCATGCCGCCCTCGCCGCTGTTGCCGTCCAGGAAGACCAGCACCGGGCGACCGGCCCGCAGGCAGCGCAGCATCCTGCCCGCGAACGCCGGCCGGTCCGTCACCAGCCACTCGGGCTCGCCGGACAGGCCCAGCGCCTGCCGTTGACGATCGGCGTCGGCGCGCAGGCGGTCGTGGGCCGCGCGGTCCAGCAGGACGACCGGCGACAGCCCGAGGTCAAGGTAGAGGCCGGGGATCAGCGAGTACGGTCCCAGGTGCAGGCCGAGCACCAGGCCGTCGTGCAGTTCGCGGTGGGCGGACAGGAACGCGCGGGCGTCGCTCCGCAGGCGGCGGTGGTCCCCCGAACCGTCGCGCAGGACGCGGCGCGCGTGGTCGGCGCAAGTTCGCCTCCCGGCTTCCAGGGCGGTCAGGGTCGCAGCATCGGCTTCCGGCATGAGGGCCCGGAGGTTCCACAGCTCCCAGCGGCGGCGCGATGATGGGCTGAGCGCAGTCGGCATGCGGTGTCCTCCCGGAACGGGACCAGGGCGGCCCGTCCGCCGTCGGCCGCGGCGGACGGGCCCGTGTCTGCGGCGACCCGAAACCCGAGGCGCGGATCTCAGGGACCCCAGACGGCGTCGTCGACGGCTTCGGGGTACTTCTCCAGCTTGCACTGGCAGAAGTTGTTGCAGCAGCCGCCGTCGCCCACGTCGTCGCCGAGCAGTGGGCTGGTTTCGAGGCGCTCCTCGAGCTCCTCGATCCCGAGTCGGGCGAGCGTCGTGGGGATCTCGCGGTTCTTCGTGTCGGTCATCATCACCTCCCTCGTGGTCGCATCCCGTCGTGTTCGATCGCGACGGACGGCCCGAGGCAAGCGCGGCACCAGCTTGCGGCGCGTCTGCGGATCGGCGGCGGACGGCGCCACGGGCCGGGTTCGGACCGCGATCGTCCCGCGAATCGGCCCGTGCGGAACGACCGCGGCGGCGGACAAGGCGACCCGCGCCCGTCAACGAACGGGGACGCCGCTCCAGGTGTGGGGACGGCGGGTGACGCCCGCGCCCTGGACTGCTATATTGCGGCCGCCCGCCCCGGCAAGCCCGTCGACGAGGAGTACCTGCATGCGGCTGCACCGACATCTGGGCCTGATGTACGGCATCCTCGTGGCGCTGATCGTCGTGATCGGGGCGTGGTGGGTCTATTACCTGACCCGCGAGGGCCACCACTACGAGAGCTTCCAGCTCCAGCGCTACCGCACCGACCAGATGCACGCGGTCTACATCCTCGAGACGGTGCCCGAGGCGCGGGCCGACCCGACCGCCATGCTCGGCAAGGCCTTCCCCCACCTCCACTTCCACAAGACGGACCAGGGCTGGGAGGTGGGGATCGATCCCGTGGCGGTCGCCAACGTCCAGAAGGAGGCCGCGCGGCGGCGGCGCATGTTCATGACCGAGGGCGTGGTGTTCCTGCTGCTGCTGGCCGCGGGCACGACCATCCTGACCTTGGCCTCGCGGCGGGAGCGCGACTTCAAGCGCGCGCGCGAGCTGTTCCTGGCCGGGGCGACGCACGAGTTCAAGACGCCGCTGGCGAGCATCCGCCTGTACACCGAGACACTGCAGCGGCCCGATCTGCCGCCGGACGCCGGCCTGCGCATCCGCGGCGCCATGCTCCAGGACGTCGAGCGGCTAGAGGCGATGGTCGAGCAGGTCCTGTCGGTGAGCCGCGACGAGGACCACCTGCGCGGCGTGCGCGAGACGATCGACCTCGCGGACGTGACCCGCGACGTCCTGGAGACGATGGGCGCGTTCCTCGTGGACCGCGGGGCCCGCCTGGAGGTGGACGTCCCCGACGGTCACCTCGTGATCGGCGACCGCCAGGCGCTGCGCGTGGCGATGCGCAACCTCGTCCACAACGCGGTCCACTACAGCCCGCCGCCGGCGCAGGTCTCCGTGACGCTGTACCGGGACGGCGACCGGCACCGCCTGACCGTGCGCGACCGCGGGCCCGGCATCCCGCGGCGGGAGCAGCGGCGCGTCTTCGAGAGCTTCTACCGGGCCGAGACCGGCGCCGGATCCCTGAACGAACGGCCGCGCGGCTCGGGACTCGGCCTGTACCTGGTCCAGCGCAACGTCGAGAGCCTGGGCGGCCGCGTGGTGCTGGAGAGCGAAGAGGGACGCGGGGCGGCGTTCACCCTGGTGCTGCCCGTCTTCGAGGAGGGGTCGCGATGAAACGGCGCATCCTGGTGGTGGAGGACGACGAGCACCTGGCCGACGGCATGCGGCTGAACCTGGAACTGGAGGGCTACGAGCCGGTCGTGGCCGTCTCGGCGGAGGAGGGGCTGCACTACTGGAAGCGCGGCGGCGTGGACCTCGTGCTGCTGGACGTGATGCTGCCGGGCATGGACGGCTTCGCGTTCTGCAGGAAGATCCGCGAGGAGGGCGACCGCGTGCCGGTCCTGTTCCTGACCGCGCGGGGCCGCGACGACGACCGCGTGCGCGGGCTGGAGATGGGCGGCGACGACTACATCACCAAGCCGTTCAACCTGCGCGAGCTGCTGGCGCGCATCAAGGGCATCTTCCGGCGCGAGGAGTGGCGCCGCGAGACCTCGGCGCCGGACACGTTGGAGATCGGGGACTCGGTCGTCGACCTGCGCTCGCTGACCGTCACCAACCCCCGCGGCGTCCACGCGCTGAAGGACAAGGAGGCCATGATCCTGCGCGTGCTCGCCGAGAAGGACGGCGAACCGGTGGCCCGCCGCACGATCCTGGACCGCATCTGGGGCTACGACGCCTACCCGACCACGCGCACGGTCGACAACTTCATCCTGAACCTGCGCAAGATCATCGAGACCGACCCCGCCAGCCCGGCGCACATCCTCACCGTGCACGGCACGGGCTACCGGCTGGCCCGCTAGCGCGCGAGCGTGAAGCGACTCACGCTCCGCGAACCGCCCGCCTCCAGGCGCAGCAGGTAGAGCCCCGACGGCGCGACCCGTCCGCCGACGTCGCGGCCGTCCCACTCGACGCGGTGTTCACCGGCCGGCAGTTCCCCGTCCAGCAGCACGGCCCGCCGCCGCCCCGCGAGGTCGAAGACCTCCGCCCTGACGCGCCCGCCGGCGGCCAAGCGGAACGACGCCCCGACCCGGGGGTTGGCGGGGTTGGGCTGCAGGGTCATCTCGATTTCGGGAGTGTCGATGAAGGGGGCGGGCGGCAGGTACGCCGGGCCGATCCACAGCTCCGGTCCGCCGACCACGACCTCCTGCAGCCAGTACGCCTCCCCGACGGCGCCCGGCTGGGTGTCCAGCCAGGTGTACTCGGCCTGCGAGGTCAGCCGCTCGTCGTTCAGCCGGACACGGTCGGCGGCCGAGACGCCGCGCCAGACGTAGAAGCCGGCCGCGTCGAGCACGCCCTCGACACGCCAGAAGACGTCGACGAGCTGGTCGGGCCGCAGCGTCGCCAGCAGCCGCGACACCACCGCGGGCGGTTCGGTGTCGGGCGCGAGTCCGATGATCATGCGCTCGGCGGCCGGGTTGGCGGAGGTCTCGATGTCGTCCAGGGCGAACCAGTTGTCGCTGTCCCCGGCCCAGCCGTAGTTGATGTGGACCTGCCGCACGCCGCCCAGCTCGCGCCAGCCGTCGCAGACCATGGTGTGGACGATCGAACTGTAGAGCAGCGGCCGGCCGGCGCCGATCTCGGCCTGGATCATGCCGAACCAGACCGCGTCGGTGTAGCGGAACCGGACCACTTCGCGCGCGGTCGCCAGGAAGCGGTAGTTGTTGACCAGCGCCGAGCGGGCCATCGCCAGGGAGGCCGACGAGCCGCAGACGCTGAAGTCCGTACGGCAGGCCAGGGCGACCTCGTAGCACAGCTCGGCCGTCGCGGCGCGCTCGCTTTCCGAGGACTCGGCATCCACGACGTGAGGCATCAGGGACCAGTCGTAGGGGTCGAAATAGTCGGCCCGCAGGGTGTCGCCGGGCGTCGTGTGCCCGCAACCGTCGTCCCCCGCCCACCAGTAGGCGACCCGCCCCTCGCCCCTCAGCGGCCAGTGGTGGTAGGCCAGCAGCTGGGCCGCGGCCAGGGGCGTGCAGCCGACGAAGGTGCGCGCGCCGTCGCCCGGCGGGCACAGGATGTTGTAGGGCCAGCCCTGGTGCCACGTCGTTTCGAGCAGGGGCCCGGCGCCGAGCACGTCGGCGGGTTCGAGCAGCAGCTTGGCCTGGAACGTCTCGTCGTTCGTGCGGTAGCGCTTCCAGGCGGGGTGGGGCGGCCGGTGACGCCCCGCGTCGGCGTCGGCGTCGACCTGGCGCACGCGCCCCGCCATCACGTCGGCGAGCAGGTCGAAGAAGCCCCCCGGCTCCCGCGAAGGCAGGTGCGAGGTCTCGCTGGATGCGGCCACGGGCGTCAGTTCGAGGCGGCCGGAAACCGCGACGTAACCCCGCGGCGCGACCCTGAAGATCCAGGCCAGGACCGTGTCGCCCGCGGCCAGCGCCCCCTCATCCACCAGCGTCGGCCGCGAGGCGCCGGCCCACCCTCCGCCGCGGTGGGCGACGTCGCAGACCCAGTTGCGGGCGACCTGGCGGGCGGTGTCTTGGGAGACGGGCGCGGCGACGGCGGCGCCCGCGAGCAGCGCCAACACCGGCAGGAACAGTCGCACCGGCAGGCGAACCGACATGCGCATCCGTTGCCGCTCGGCCTCGGGAGGCGGGCCCGGCGGCGGTGTGGGCGATCGACTCAGACCGCGGTCGGTCTTATACTTGCCTGTGATCATAGCACTTCCGGGACGCCGGGCGTTTGGTTTTTTCCACGGACATGACGTCTCCGTGACACAAATCGAACAGGCAATTCCTAGATTGGGCCGCGGCGGCGGCATTCCGGCGATCGGCGAGGAGGCGACGTGAATCCTGGCGACGGCACCGACATCATCCGCATCGGCACCCGCGGCAGCGAGCTGGCCCTGTGGCAGGCCCATCACGTCCAGGGCCTGCTCGACGCCCTCGGCGCGCGGACGTCACTGACCATCATCAAGACGCAGGGCGACCGCATCGACGACGTGCCCCTGTCCCAGCTCGAGGGCAAGGGCTTCTTCACGAAGGAGCTCGAGGACGCCCAGCTCGACGGCCGCGTCGACCTGGCCGTGCACTCGATGAAGGACCTCGCGACCGGGATGCCGGCGGGACTGGTGCTGGCCGCGCTGGTCGGCCGCGAGGATCCGCGCGAAGCCCTGCTGGTGCGGCAGGGCAGCGTGGACCGGGACCGGCTGGCCGCCGGCGAGCTGCTCCCGCTGCCGGACGGCGCGCGGATGGGCACCAGCGCGGCCCGCCGCCAGGCGCAGCTGCGCGACCTGCGCCCCGACCTGGTGATCGCCGACCTGCGCGGCAACGTGCCCACGCGCGTGCGCAAGCTGCGCGAAGGTCAGTACGACGCGATCCTGCTGGCGCGCGCGGGCGTGCTGCGCCTGGAGCTCGACCTGGGCGACCTCTGCGTGCTGCCGCTGGAAGTGGACGACTTCGTGCCCGCCCCCGCGCAGGGCATGCTCGCCCTGCAGTGCCGCGACGAACCGCGCGTGCGCGATCTCGTGCACCGCCTTCACTGCGAACCGGACGGCCGCGCCGTCGCGGTGGAGCGCGCGCTGCTCGAGCGCCTCGACGGCGGCTGCCAGCTGCCCTTCGGCGTGAACGTGCGCCGGCTCGGCGACGGCTTCCGGCTGAGCGCCTTCTGGAGCCCGCGCGACGGCGTCGGCGCGCCGCTGCACCTGCGGCTGGACGGCCCCGATCCCGAGGCACTGGGCGACGAGGCCCTGCGCCGGATCAGGGACCGCGAAGGGAAGCCGGCATGAACGCCCGACCGCGGCGCATCATCCTGACCCGGGAAGCGGCCCAGTGCCGCCCCTGGCGGGACGCCCTCGCGGCCGCCGGCGCCACGGTGCTGGAACTTCCCCTGCTGCGCTACTCGCCCCTGCCGCCGCCGGCCGACGTCGACCCCGCCGCCTTCGACTGGATCCTGTTCACGTCGCCTCAAGGCGTGCACGCCTTCGCGAACGCCGGCCTGTCCCCCGGCTCCGCCAGGGTCGGCGCCCTCGGCGGCGGCACCGGCGGCGGCACCGCCGCCGCCCTGGCCGACCGCGGCTGGCGCGACGATCTGGGCGCGCGCTGCCGCGACGGCGCCGAACTGGCCCGCGCCTTCGTCGCCGCCGGCGCGGCGCCCGCCCGCGTGCTGCTGCCGGGTCCCGACCACCGCCTCTCCGAACCGGCCGCCGCCCTGCGCGCCGCCGGCTGCACGGTCGTCGAGCTGCCCCTGTACCGCACCGAGCCCGTCCCCGCCGGGGATCTGCCCCGGCATCCCTTCGAAGAGGGCGACCTCGTCTTCTTCGCGAGCCCGTCGGCCGTGGGCGCCTTCGCCGCGGCCTACGCGCGGCGCCCGCCCTGCGTGGCGATCGGGGAGACCACGGCCGCCGCGGCCCGCGCCGCCGGCTTCGACCCCCTGGTCGCCGACGCGCCCGACCTGTCAGCCATGGCCCGGGCCTGCGGCCTGGACCCCGTCACGGACCCTTCATTCCGGGAGATGCCGTCATGAACCTGCTGCACCGCCCCCGTCGCCTGCGCACCACGCCGCTGATGAGGGAGCTCGTGGCCGAGTCCGACATCGCGGCCCGCCACCTGATCACCCCGCACTTCGTGGTCGAAGGCCGCGGCCACGTCGACGAGATCGCGAGCATGCCCGGCGTCACGCATGTCTCGGTCGACAAGCTGGTCGAGGAGGTGGCCGCCGACGTCGAGCTCGGGCTGCGCTCTCACCTGCTGTTCGGCATCCCCGAGCACAAGGACGACCACGGCACCGCGGCCGTGGCCAAGGACGGCCTGGTGCCGCAGGCCCTGAAGGCCCTGCGCGACCGCTTCGGCCGCGACGTCGTGCTGGTGACCGACGTCTGCCTGTGCGCCTACACGAGCCACGGCCACTGCGGCTTCCTCGAGGACGGCGTCGTGGTCAACGACGCCAGCGCCGACCAGCTGGCGCGCATGGCCCTGGCCCACGCGAAGGCCGGCGCCGACATCGTCAGCCCGAGCGACATGATGGACGGCCGCGTCGGCGCCATCCGCGACCTGCTGGACGACGAGGGCTTCGTCAACACCTCGATCCTGGCCTACTCGGCCAAGTTCGCCAGCGCGTACTACGGCCCCTTCCGCGACGCCTGCGACAGCGCGCCGCGCGGCGACCGCAAGACCTACCAGATGGACCCGCGCAACGGCCGCGAGGCCCTGCTCGAGGCGCTGCTCGACATGGAGGAGGGCGCCGACATGGTCATGGTCAAGCCGGCGCTGGCCTACCTGGACATCGTGCGGCGCGTGCGCGAGCAGGCGCTCTGCCCGGTGGTCTGCTACAACGTCAGCGGCGAGTACTCGATGGTGAAGGCCGCCGTGAAGGCCGGCTTCGCCGACGAGCGCGCCGTCGTCATGGAGAACCTGCTGGGCATGCGCCGCGCCGGCGCCGACCTGATCATCACCTACCACGGCCGCGACGCCCTGCGCGGGGGGTGGATCCGATGAGCAACGCCTCCTGGTGGGAGCGCGCGCGGGAGGCGCTGCCCGGCGGCGTCAACTCGCCGGTGCGCGCCTTCAGGTCCGTGCCCGGCGACCCGCTCTTCTTCCGCAGCGCGCGGGGCGCCCGCTTCACCGACGAGGACGGCCGCGAGTACCTCGACTACTGCCAGAGCTGGGGGCCGATGATCCTCGGCCACGCCGATCCCGACGTGCAGGCGGCCATCTTCGAGGCCGTGCCCGAGGGCGCCAGCTTCGGCGCGCCGAGCCGCCGCGAGGTCCTGCTCGCCGAGGCCTTCCTGGCGCGCCTGCCCTGGTGCGACCGCGTGCGCTTCGTCAGCTCGGGCACCGAGGCCGTGATGAGCGCGGTGCGGCTGGCCCGCGGCTTCACCGGGCGCGACCTGATCGTGAAGTTCGCAGGCTGCTACCACGGCCACGTCGACAGCCTGCTGGTGGACGCGGGCAGCGGCCTGGCCACCTTCGGCACTCCTAGCAGCGGCGGCGTGCCGGCCGACGTCACGCGCCACACGGCCGTGCTGCCGCTGGCCGACGAGGCGCGGCTGCGCGCCTTCTTCGCCGCCCACGGCGACGAGGTCGCGGCGCTGATCATCGAGCCGGTGCCGGCCAACGCCGGCCTGCTGCTGCAGACGCCGGCGTTCCTGCGCACGTGCCGCGAACTGACGCAGCGACACGGCGCGCTGCTGATCTTCGACGAGGTGATCAGCGGCTTCCGCGTGGCGGCGGGCGGCGCCGCCGAGCTGTACGGCATCGAGCCCGACCTCGGCACCTTCGGCAAGATCATCGGCGGCGGCATGCCCGTCGGCGCGTACGCCGGTCGGCGCGACATCATGGAGAAGGTGTCGCCGCTGGGGCCGGTCTACCAGGCCGGCACCCTGAGCGGCAACCCGGTGGCGATGGCCGCGGGCCTCGCGACGCTCGAGAAGATCGGACGGCCGGGATTCTACGCGGAGCTGGAGCGCAAGGGCGCGCGGCTGGAGGCGGGCCTGCGCGAAGCGGCCGCCGCGGCCGGCGCGGTCGCGACCGTCGTGCGTCAGGGCTCGCTGTTCTGGACGGTGTTCCAGGCCGAGGCCCCCGTCCGCTTCGACGCGATCGACGGCGCGCGCATGCCGACGTACGGCCGGCTGCACCGCGCGCTCATCGAGCGCGGCGTCTACCTGGCGCCGTCTGGCTGGGAGGTGGGCTTCGTGTCCGCGGCCCATACCGACGAGGACATCGACACGACCGTCGCGGCCGCGCGCGAGGCGCTGGCCGTCGCGATCGGGGGCTGATCGGGCGCCGCGGCGACCGCCGACCGCGTCGACCCGGCGCGGCCGTGGCAGCCCAGGCAGAGCCCGTCGGTCCCGTCGAACGCGACCAGCAGGTCGGCGGTCCCGGCCGAGAGGCTGTGGCAGGTCTGGCACTCGATGCGGCCGTCGAAGAGTTCGAGTCGAGCGTCGATCCGCGGCTTGACGGGGAAACCGCCGCTGCCGCCGGAGCGCGCGGCGACGCCGTACGGGTGGCTGGCGTGCTCGGCGAAGCGCGGGGCCGCGTCGACGAGACGCAGCGCGGCGGCATCGCCCCCGGCGTCGCCGTGGCAGAGCAGGCAGCTCTGCGACGGCGTCAGGCCGGCGAGCCGGGACGAGTCGGCGTGGTAGACGGCGGCCGCGGCGCGGTGCCCGTCGCTCAGGGCCGCCAGGTCGCCGCCGGGCGCATGGCAGGACCGGCAGAGGGAGCGCGCGGCCGCATCGCCGTGCGTGAAGCGGAAGACGAGGGCGCCGGCTCGGATCTCCTGCGGGGCATGGAAGACGTGGCAGTCCAGGCAGTCGCGTCCAACCTCGGCATGGAAGGCCGACAGTGCCGCATCGCCGCGCGCCGCAGCCGGGTGGCAGGCACGGCAGACACCGTCGCCGACGCTCTGCGCACCGACGGCGGCCTCGCCGCCTCCGTGACAGCGGTCGCAGGCGACCTGCTCGTGGGGAAGCGCCGCCGCGGCGGGACCGGACGCGACGAGCACCGCCGGGAGCGCCGTGACCAGGGTCAGGCACCACCAGGAATTGACTGAAGCGCTGAATAATTTTCGCATGGTGCGATATGTATCGACATATCAAAAATAGCACTTGAGCGGAAATTTCAGCGATCCGTACCGTATCGATACTCATGATCGATACGTTGGAAAAAAAACGGGAAATCTCCGGGTTGCGCACTATATACTAGGAAGTCCTGGGGGATTCCCCCGCCGACACGTAAACTCGCGACGGGGTCTGGTCGTCCGGTGCATTTCGATAAGTCAATAAACGTTTTCGCCGGGACGTTGGCGCTGCTGATGATCGCCGCCGGCGCCGCGCACGCGCTCGACGGCCAGATCGACGTCCAGGGCAACCGCCAGGAGGGTCGCGCCGGCGGCGAGGCGTATCGCACCAGCACCCTCTACCTCGACGACTCCTACGAACAGGTCTACCGCTTCACGCCCGGACTCGCCGGCCGGCTCCAGTTCCGCAATCGCCGCGAGGACCTGACCAGCCGCTACGGCACGATCTCCAGCGAGCTCTCGAACGTCCTGAACCAACCCAGCGCGTCGCTCACGTACCGCGGCGGCAACCTGCGGGCCCTGCTCTCGGCGGGCGCCTTCCGCAAGACCTGGAGCGGCGCCGGTTTGGACGGGTACCGCGACGAGCGGCTGGACTGGGGGGCCAACGTGCGCGGCATTCCCGGCTGGGGAGACTGGTACGCGCGCTACCAGGACACCGCCTCCTGGCGGCGCGAAGCTCCCCTGCCGGAGATCGAAACCCGCGACCGCCAGCTGAGCGCCGGCGTCGAACGTTCGTGGCGGCGCTACGGCAACCTGCGCTACGGCTACACGCGCAGCGACAACCGCTCGGTGACCGACGGCAACCGCCGCCTCTACACCAGCCACAACGTCCAGTACCGCAAGTCCGGGCTCCTGGACGCCGGCCGGGTCCGCTACGCGCTGGACGCGCGCAGCCGCCTGCTGCGCCAGACCATCCAGCTCGGCGGCGATCGGCGGTCGCTGCTGATGCCGCTGTCGATCGGCTGCGTCCTGGACGACACGCCCGAGAACCTGGATCCCCTCGAGCCGTCGCCGACGCCGCTGCCGGCGCTGGCGGATCTGGACTTCGACCAGCCGGCCGGCCTGGACATCGGCGACGAGCAGAGCGTCGTGCGCGAGTACGGCGGCGACTACCGCAACCTCGTGGTGGACTTCGGCGAGACGACGGAGATGGGCCAGGCCGTGCTCTACGTCGCCGACGTCGTGCGCTTCCCCGCGTTCCTGCAGTGGCGCGTCTTCGTGAACGACGACCCCGAAGGGGTCGCCTGGACCGAGCTCGCCCCCGGCGCGGCCGACGTCGCCTACCACGACTGGGGCAACGGGCGCCAGGGCTGGACCGTCGTGTTCGCGGGCGGCACCGCCGCCCGGCGCCTCAAGCTGGTCGACGTCAAGACCGGCCCCACCGAGGCCGTGATCGCGCTGACGGAGCTGGAGATCGAGGGGCCCGCCGCCGACGACGACGGCGAGACCTCGTCGGACGTCGCACGTCACCAGATCGACGGCAGCCTCGAGTACGACATCCGACGGGACCTCACCCTGGCCTACGACGCCAGCTTCGACGAGCGCGACTACGAGGACGACTCGCGCGACCTCAGCGGCAACAGCCACCGCCTCGGCGCGACCTGGCGCCGCGACGTCTGGACCGCGGGCGGCGCCTACCACCGCAACCGGCTCGAGAGCCCGTCCCGCAGCAGCACCGACGTGGAGGGCTACGCCTTGTCGCTGACCCGTCGCGACGGACCGCGCCTCTGGAGCCGGCTCGGCTGGTCGCGCCTGGTGGACCACAGCCGCGACCTGGACAAGGCCACCGAGAACGCCTCGCTGGACGTCGCCTGGCGTCCGGCGCCGGCCCTGAGCCTGCAGCAGCAGGTCAGCCACGCCCGCCTCGACGACTACGCCTCTTCGAACGACTCGCGCTCGTGGACCGTCTCGACGACCGTCACGTGTTCCCCGAAACCGCGCCTGAACGTGAACCTGCGCCGCGTGAACCGCTGGGTGAGCACCGTGGCGGGCGCGGGATTCGAGCCCTTCAACGACACGCAGCTCGATGTCGGCTGGCAGATCATGCCGCTGCTCGCGCTGAACAGCCTCGCCCGCTACGAGCAGCGTCTGCGGGACGACTGGATGCTGCGGCACTACCTGACCTGGAGCCCGCTGCCGGGCGGCAGCGTCAGCCTGCAGGTCTCGTTCAGCGACCAGCAGGACACGCGCACCGACACCCACCAGCAGGGAGCCTCCCTGCAGGCGGCGTGCCGCGCGCGCCCCCGCCTCACGCTCGAAGGCGGCCTCGAGGTCCAGGAGTACGAGCGCGACGGCGAGCGGAACTCGCCGCTCAACACCAATTTCAGGGTTCACTGGAGCTTCTGAGACGCGGCCGCCGCCGGCCGCCACGAGGGGAGACGGGATGATGGTACCTCGAGTGTGGACACGGATCGCGCTAACGTTCGGGCTGGCCGCGCTGGCCGGATGCGCGCCCCACACCGCGCACTTCGTCCACCCCGACGTGGACCTCGGCTTCGTCCGGCGCTGCGCGGTGGTCCCGTTCCAGAACCTCAGCTCCGACCGCTTCGCGGCGGCGCGCCTGCAGCCGGTGTTCCTGGCCGAACTCCTGCAGACCGAGGCGCTGGCGGTCGTCGATCCGGGCGCGACGCTGGCCGCGTACGGCCGCCTCGGCCTGGGGCCCGACACGCCCCTGACCCCGGAGCAGGTCGTCGCCCTCGGCGAAGCGCTCGAGGTCCAGGCGATCTTCACCGGCGCGGTGGAGGACTACGGGCAGCGCCGCAGCGGCGGCGACCAGACGAACGCGATCACCGCGTCGTTCTCGATGCTGGAGACCGAGACCGGCACCATGGTCTGGAACGCCCAGGTCTCGCGCGACGGCTCGTCGTTCTGGCGCAAGCTCTTCGGCGGGGATTCGGCCAGCCAGCACGACGTGTCGCGCCGAGCGGTGCACGACGCCCTGGAGTCGCTGTTCTGATGCGAGGACCGCGCCGCAGCCCCTCCTACACGCGCACCGGCGCCGCCGCGGCGGCCCTGGCGCTCCTGGCGTGCCTGCACGCCGCCCCGCCCGCCGCCGCGGGGAACGCGACACCCGGCGACGACGGCCGCACGTGCGTGTTGCTGTTCATGGCCGGCGCCGGCTACGGCAGCGGCGTCGCGGACCTGGCGGACCTCCGCGCGCTCGGCGAACAGGAGCTGGCCGCCGCGCTCGCGCGGTCCGGCGGCGCGCCCCTGCCGGCCGACGCGACGCTCGCCCTGCAGCGGCGCTTCCGGATCCGCGACGGGAGGCTGCTCGCACCGACGTTCCTGGCCGGCCTGGACAGCGCCGGCGCGGGACGGCTGCTGCTCGTGCACCTCTACGTCGGCCGCGACCGGATCGAGCTCGCCGGGCGCAACCTCCGCGCCGCGACCGGACTGGTCGAGTCCGCCGCCACGGAGGCCTGCGCGCTGGGCGGCGCCGCCTGGCGGATCGATTTCGCGATCGCCTGCCGCCGGCTCGTCGCGACGCTCGACGCCGCGACGCGGACGAGATCGGGCGAACCCTTCGCGTCGCTTGCGGTCCACCCCCTGGGGTTCGACGCCGCGACCGCCCAGATCGCGACGCAGTGCCTGCTCGAGGCGGCGCTGGCCGACACGGCCCGCGCCGTCCTGGACCCGGCCGTGCTGGGCGGCGCCCTCGCGGCCGCGGGCATCGACCCCCGCCGCCCCGACCGCTCCGGCCTGGACCTGCTGGCCGGTTCGTTCGGCGCCGGAGAGACGACCCTGGTCGAGATGATCACCCGCGACCCGGATCAGTTCGTCCAGGCGACCGACGACGACGTCCCGGCCTCGAACGCCGTATCCTGGGAGACGGTGCGCTCTTTCACGCTGCACCTGCGGGCGGTCGATACCCGGACGGGCCTGGTGACCGCAGCCTTCGACATCGATCAGGACAACGGCCCGGCGAAGGGCTGGTTCGGCAACGTGGAATCCAACACGCCGCGGCGACTGATCGCCGCGGCCATGCACAGGCTGTGGGATGCTTCCCGACAGCCGGGGAAGGTTCGCTGACATGAAGTTCGCCCACCTGCGCAAGCACACGCCTTCGCTCCTGGCCGCGGTCCTCTTCGCGACGGCCGCCGCGGCGGCGGCCCCGCCCGGCGACGCGCCCCTGGTCTTCGTGGGCCGCGACACGATCTCCGTCGCCGACCTGGACATGGAGCTGTTCGTCACGCTGCAGATGAACAAGGGGCAGCAGCAGCAGATGCCCGAGCCTTCCGCCGTGCTGAGGCGCCTGATCCAGAACGAACTGATCATCCAGGAGGGCTACCGCACGGGCCTTCACCGCAAGGACATGATCGCCGCCCAGGTGCGCGAGACCGTCCGCTCGCGCAGCATCGTCGCCCTGCTGGATTCGATCGCGGCCACCGCGCCGCTGGTGATCGCGGATCCGGCGCGCGCCCGCGAAGAGGCCATCGAAGCCTACCTCGGCGGGCTGAAGCTGAGGTACGGCATCAAGGTGGACACCGCGCTGCTGGAGTCCCTCGACTACGCCTCGACCGATCCCGCGGTCCAGAAGAAACTGAACGAGAGCGACGCGGTGCTGGCGAAGCTGCCTTCCGGCGCCCTGCGCGTCAGCGCGCTCACGCACAACATGCGCTTCGAATACTTCCACGGCCTCGCCAACAAGCCGGACGCGGCGCAGCTCCGCGACGACTTCTTCAAGAAGTGGTTCAGCGAGGCCCTGCTCGGCTACGAGTCCGCGCGGCTGGGGATCCCCGAGCGCCGCATGATCAAGCGCCTCGCGGCCCAGCAGGAGCGCGACCTCGTGCTGGAGGAGATGGTCAACTCCCTGGGCCGTTTCCGCTACGCGCCGACCGAAGCCGAGATCTCGGCGTTCTACCGCGAGAACATCGCGCACCTGACGCCGCCGGCCCGGCTGAAGGTGCAGAGCGTGCTGCTCGAGAAGCGGAGCGCCGCGGAGACCTTCAAGCAGCGCCTGGACCAGGGCGCCGAGATGACCTGGCTGGCCAAGCGCACGTCCGAGGTCCGCCAGGACGCCGCCGCCCTGCCCACGACCTGGCTCCAGCCGTCGATGATCGGCCTGAAGCCGGGCGAGGCCCGCCCCGGCCAGGTCCTGGATCCCTACGAGGTGCCCGGAGGCTGGGTGGTGGCCGTCGTGACCGAGATCGAACAGCCGACGCCGCGAGCCCTCGCGGACTGCCGGGAGGACCTGCTGCTGCGCATGAAAGCCCAGCGCACACGCGAGAACATCGCCGACGCGGTCGCGCGCCTCGAGGCCGCCACGACCGTCAGGATCGTTCCCGGCGCCGAGTCCGTCGTCCGCGAACGTCTCGCGCAGGAGTCCGCGAAGGAGAGCCATGAATAAGCGACGCGCGTCCGCCCTCCTGGCCCTGGTCCTGCTGCTGGCGGTCCAGTCTCCCCCGGCCGCCCTGGCGGCGGGACCGTTCCGTTCGAAGACCTGCCTGGATTGCCACGCCGACCAGAAGAAGGCCGCCGGCGCCCCCCACGCCCACGCCCCCTTCGCCAAGGCCGAGTGCGAAGCCTGCCACGAGGTCCACGGCGTCGTGGGACGCCTGGCCCTTAAGGAGTCCGGCAACGCCCTGTGCGCCGGCTGCCACGCGCCCCAGGTGGCCGAATCCGAGCTGCCGCACGTCCACGCGCCGGTGCGCGACGGCGGCTGCGTCGCCTGCCACGACCCCCACGGCAGCGGCCAGCCCGGCCTGCTGCCCGCCAAGGGCAACGCCGCCTGCCTGACCTGCCACGACGGCGCCGCGTTCACGCGCGCGTTCGTCCACGCCCCCTTGAAGAAGGACGGATGCGCCGCCTGCCACCGCCCCCACGGCAGCGCCGAGCCGCACCTGCTGGACACGACCGTCGACGCGCTCTGCCTGTCCTGCCACAAGGACGCCCGCAAGCTCGCGCAGGCCCACGGCGAGACGTTCGGCGTCGAAGGCTGCGCGTCCTGCCACGACCCCCACAGCTCCGAAGCGCCGAAGCTCCTGCTGGCCGTGCAGCACGCGCCGGTCCAGGATCGCGATTGCGCCGCCTGCCACGTGCAGGACGCCGAGGGCGGCACCGCGCTGGTCGCCCAGGGCAACGATCTGTGCCTGACCTGCCACGACCGGCCCGGGGCCGACGCCGCGACGCCCCACGCTCCCGTCGCCGACGGCTCCTGCCTGGACTGCCACGCCGCCCACGGCAGCGCGCACGCCGGCATGATCAAGACCGAGCTGCGACGGCTCTGCTTCGAGTGCCACGACGACGCGTCGTTCCGCAGGAACCTGGTCCACGCGCCGGTCGCCGGCGGCGAGTGCACGGCCTGCCACGACGTCCACGGCGGCGCGCGCGCCGCGCTGCTGACGGCGTCCCCCGGCGAACTGTGCCTGGGCTGCCACGAGGGCACGGGCGGCGACGCGGCCGCCGCCGTCTCGAACCACGCGCCCTTCGTCAAGCAGGACTGCGCCGCCTGCCACGACCCCCACAGTTCGACCGAGACCGGCCTGCTGACGGCCAAGGCGGGAACCCTGTGCCTGGGCTGCCACCTCAAGGTCAAGATCGAGCTCGTCACCGCCCACCCGCACGACGTGGCCGCGCGTGGCGATTGCCTCGCCTGCCACGCGCCGCACCGCGCCGCCCAGCCGTCCCTGCTGAAGGTCTCGCCGGCGGCGACATGCCTGGCCTGCCACGCCGACCAGGCGACCCGACCCGCCGGCGGCAGCCTGCACCCGCCCGTCGCGGACGGGCTCTGCAGCGACTGCCACCTGCCCCACGGCGGGGACGAGGTCGCCATGCTGCGCCGCCCGGCCACGGCGATCTGCCTCGAATGCCACGACACCGGTCCCGGCGCCGGCGGCCACGCCCACGCGCCGGTCGCCGCCGGCAACTGCACGGCCTGCCACGACGCCCACCGCGCCGACCGCGCCGACCTGCTGGCCGCGCCCGAGCCTCTGCTCTGCACGGTCTGCCACGAGGACGTGGTCGACGTCACGGCGGCGAAATCGGTCCATCCTCCGATCATGGACGACTGCACGACCTGCCATCAGCCCCACGGCGGCGCGCAGCCCGCGATGCTGACGGCACCGGCCGCCGAACTCTGCTTCCGCTGCCACGACGAGAGCGATGCCGCCCTGAAGAGCGCCCACCTCGGACGCGACCTGGCCGGGCTGGACTGCACGGGCTGCCACGCGCCGCACCACTCCACGCAGGCGGCGCTGATCCGGCCGAACTCGCACCCGCCCTTCGACGACCGCGACTGCGCCGTCTGCCACGCGGACGCGGCACCGATCACCGACCAGACCGCGTTGTGCGCCGGCTGCCACGACGGGCTGACGGAGGCGCGCCGGCATCCCCACGCACCCTTCGACGCCGGCGAGTGCAGCTCCTGCCACGACGCCCACGCGGCCCGCGGCGAGCACCTGCTGAAGGCCGGCGGCGTCGACGCGGCCTGCGCTGCGTGCCACGAGAGCGGCTCCCTGTTCCCACGGGCGGATCTGGCCCACCGGCCGGCCCGCGACGGCGCCTGCTCCGCCTGCCACGACCCGCACGGCTCGGACCAGCCGGCGCTGCTGCGCACGGCGCGGGCGGAGCTGTGCTGGAGCTGCCACCAGGACCTGCAGGCCGCGCGATCGCTCCCGCGGCGGCACAAGCCGTTCGCCGACGGGAACTGCGCCACCTGCCACGACGCCCACGGCACGGCGCAGGCGGACCTGCTGACCGCGGCGGTGCCCGCGCTCTGCGCGAAGTGCCACGACCTGAAGAGCGCCGCCCTGGCCCGGACCCACCTGGGCTTCGACCTGGAACCGGCCGATTGCATGGCCTGTCACGACCCGCACGCCACCACGCAGGCGGGGCTGACGCACGGCCACGTCCACCCGCCCTATGCCAAGCGGGACTGCAAGGCGTGCCACGACGCGGGCGGCAAGGTGCAGACGGGCGCGGAGCAGCGCCTCTGCCTCGGCTGCCACCCCGGTCTGGCCGAGGAACTCAAGGACGCGACCCTCCACGCCCCGCTCTCGGGTGAACGGGCCTGCCTGGAGTGCCACACGCCCCACGCCTCGCCGGTGCCGGGCCTGCTGCCGCGCAGCCAGGCCGCCGTCTGCGGTCGGTGCCACGCCGAGCAGGCCGACCGGATGAAGTCGTCCAGCCAGCGCCATCCCGATCCCGAGGGCCGGCAGTGCACGATGTGCCACAACCCCCACCTCGCCGCCCCCGCCGCGGGCGCGCCCGCCGGCCCCGACCCCTGCCTGCGCTGCCATACCTGGCTGGAGCACACCGACCACCCGCTGGGAGCCGGGACGACCGATCCGGTCCGCGGCGGCGAGATCGTCTGCGCCAGCTGCCACGACCCCCACGGCTCGGAGTTCGAGAAGATGCTCCGGGAGGACGCGGGCGGTAAGCTGTGCATCGGTTGTCATACCGAAAAGATCCGCCAGAAACGCTGACCGCTGTGAAGTGACCGTCGACATCTGATATGTTTTTTAACAGGCCGGCTCCCACAAGGGGCCGGCCTCGTCACATCACCGGGAGTCGCTGATTTTGGCATCTATTGTCAAAAATAGAGATTTTTCGCATTATGAGATCGTTCACTTCAAAATGCCTTTGACGAATTGGTAACAGAAAGGCTATGATATTTCCGTGACAAGCGACCGCACAATGCCCCGAAGCGGCGACTTGACTGTGAATTCGAGAACATCCGTGCCGACGGCACACATCCGACTCTGGTGACACCCCCGTGACAAACCGCCGTGCATCCTGCATCGCCCTGTCGCTCTTCCTTTGCCCGCTCGCGGCGAACGGAACGATCGCTTTTCATTTCGAGGGCGCCCTGCAGTTGGATGTGGGAGCGGCCGGGCAGGTCCGCCCCGTCGCCCTGAGCGTCGATCCTGAGACCGGCGACGTCTGCGTCACCGACGAGCGGGGCGTGAGCTTCCACGTGGTGGACGGCCACGGCATCACCCTGTTCACCAGCAGCATCACCGCCGCCCTTTCCACCCCCGTCGACGGCTGCCTCGAGCGCGACGGCGGCTTCGTCTTCATTGATCGCGGCGACGGCGGCGAGCGCACCCTGCGCAAGCTCGACCTGCGCGGCGAGCCTCTGCGCTTCGACGTCGAGAAGCCCGCCCCGCAGTGGCAGCCCGACCACCTGATCGTCACCGCCGACGGCGACTACGTGTCCCTCGACAAGTTCGCCGGCACGCTGACCAAGCACGACGCCGCGACGGGGCGCGTGCTCTGGCACCGCGCGCTCGAGGGCGTCAGCGAGCAGTCGGAACTCGGCCGCCCCGCCGAGGCGCCCGACGGCCGCCTCTACGTCCCCGGCGGCGAGCTGCACCTCGTGCTGGTCCGCACGGCGGACGGCGCGGATGCCGGCTCCTTCGGCCGGCCCGGCACCAGCCCGGGCCGCCTCGCCTTCCCGGTGGGCGTCGCGTTCGGTCCCGGGGGCGAGGTCCTGGTCCTCGACCGCATGCGGCACACGGTCCTGGTCTACGACCGCGACCACGGTTTCACGTCCGAGTTCGGTTCGTTCGGCGGCGCGCCGGGGCAGCTCTACCACCCCCTCGCCATCGCCGCGGCGCCCGGACGGATCCTCGTGGCCCAGGGCTACGAGGGCCGCGTCCAGGCCTTCGGGATCTTCGGCACGGAAGCAGGAGAGTAGCAGGAGACCCCGCCCGCGCGGGGCCGAGAGGATTGTTCGCATGTCAAGGGTTCGGCATCGGCTCGTGTTCTCGTCGGTAGGCTCGGAGGCCGGAAGCAACGCCGGCCGCGGCGACCCGGTCGCCCACTCAACCCCAGTCGCCGGGCCTCGCCCGTCGGCACACCTCGGAGGCGATTCTGTGAAGCACAAACTGTTGATCACCGCAACCATCGTCCTGGCTCTCGCCCTGAGCAGCGGCGCCGCCCTGGCGTTCCATGACGGCGGCGTGGCCTACTGCGCCGGCTGCCACACGATGCACAACAGCCAGAACGGCAACCTCGTGGATGTCAATCATCCCGCGGGCAACGCCTACCTGCTGAACAACGGCAACGCCAGCGACACCTGCCTGAAGTGCCACGCGGCCTACGGCCAGTTCGCGGGCGGCTTCGGCTGGGGCGCCGGCGGCGACTTCTACTGGGTCACCAAGACCTTCTCGTGGACCAGCCCCCGCGCCGGCTCCACCCAGGGCTACACCCACGGCCACAACGTCGTTTCGCCGGCCTACGGCATCGTGCGGGACCCCGTCCTGGCCGCGGCCCCCGGCGGCGACTTCGACAGCCAGTACCTGACCTGCACCAGCTGCCACGATCCCCACGGCAACGAGAACTACCGCCTGCTGTACGGCGATGAGGGCACCGGCCCCATCTACGGCGGCGCGCGCTACGGCTTCGACAGCCCCGCCCCGATCGCTCTGGGCAACAGCCGCCGCACCCTGGGCAACAGCCCCACGGGCGTTCCCGAGACCGACATCTCGCACACCGTCTACAAGTCGGGCATGAGCGAGTGGTGCGCCAACTGCCACACCGACCTCCACGCGGGCAACACCACGGACTTCGTGCACCCGACCGGCGAGGACATGGGCAGCCTGATCGCGGCGACCTACAACGCCTACATCAGCACCGACCAGACCACCGGCGGCGACCCCACCACGTCGTACCGCGGCCTGGTTCCCTTCGAGGCCGTCAACGTCGACCTCGAGACCGTGGATCCCCTGAACTACACCCAGGGCCCCACCCCGCAGGACCAGGTCATGTGCCTGACCTGCCACCGTTCGCACGCCTCGCCGTTCGCCGACGCGGGCCGCTGGGACTTCACGTCCACGCACCTGATCAGCTCGCACCCGCAGGCGACCGACATCGGCGCCTCGGCCGACGACGTGGCGAACAAGGACTACGGCTACACCCTAGTGACCAACCAGCGGTCGCTGTGCAACAAGTGCCACGTCAAGGACTTCGGCGACGCGCACTACGAGGCCGGCGGCCACTGATCCCGCTCCACGCCCGGTAACGACCGGGTGACGCGACAATCCGGCGGGCCCCGCACCAGGACGGTGCGGGGCCCGTTTCTCAAGCCGGATCTCCCGCGGCCGAAGACTCGGGCAGCCGGAGACCCCCGCGCCCGGGCAGGTCACCCGCTGCGGAGCACGAGCCATGACCAAGAGCCAGCGCCGACAGGCACGCCGCCCCCTGATCCTGTACCTGCAGGTCCTCGACGCCGCGACCGGCGAGGAGCTGGGTCGGCTCGTGGACCTGACGGACGAGGGCATGCGCCTGGTCGGCCGGCGGGAGATCCCCGTAGGAGCGCGGCACGACCTGAGGATCGTGCTGCCCGCCGGAGCCGCCGCCAGCGACGAACTGGCCGTCTCCGCCGTCTGCCGCTGGGCCGGCCGCGACGTGAACCCCGACCTCGCCGCCACCGGCTTCCTCTTCGAGTGCCTCGACCCGGCCGCCGCGGGGATCGTGGAAGCGCTGCTGCGCAACCTGGGGTTCCGCGGCCGCTGATCCGGCGCCGCCGTCCCCGAAAATCTGCCGACATGACGTCTTCGTGACACAACTCGCCGGTTTCGCGACTAGATTTCCTCCCGGCGCGCGGCGGTCGACCGCGCCCCGGCGCCGCCCCGCAGCGGCGGCCCCATCCCGGAGACACGATGGACACGCTGCAGAATCTTCCCTACCTGTCCGCCCTGCGTTGCGAGCCGCACGAGCGCACGCCGATCTGGATCATGCGCCAGGCGGGCCGCTACCTGCCCGAGTACCGCGCCGTGCGCGAGAAGACCTCGTTCATCGGCCTCTGCAAGACGCCGGAACTGGCCTGCGAGGTCACCCTGCAGCCGATCCGCCGCTTCGGCTTCGACGCGGCCATCATGTTCAGCGACATCCTGGTGCCGCTGGAGCCCATGGGCGCCCCCTTCTCCTTCGACGACCACGGTCCGCGGATGCACCACGCCGTGCGCACGGCGGCCGACGTGGACGCCCTGCGCGTCGTCGACTCGCGCGAGCACACCGGCTTCGTGGCCGACGCCGTGCGGATGATCAAGCGCGAGCTCGGGGACCGCACGCCCCTGATCGGTTTCGCCGGCGCTCCGTTCACGCTGGCGGCCTACATGATCGAGGGCGGGGGTTCCAAGGACTACCGGCACCTCAAGGCGATGCTCTATTCCGAACCGGCGCTGCTGTCGCGCCTGCTGGACAAGCTGGCCGACCAGATCACCGACTACCTGCTGATGCAGGTCGAGGCGGGCGTCGACGCGGTCCAGATCTTCGACACGTGGGGCGGCATCCTGCACCCGCAGGACTACGAGCGCGTCATCATGCCCGGGCTGCGGAAGATCCTGGCCGGCCTGAAGGGCGCGGGCGTGCCCCGCGTCTACTTCCTGAAGGGCAGCGCCCCCTACCTCGACCACGTGCGCACGCTCGACGCCGAGGCGTTCGGCGTGGACTGGACGCTCGACCTGGCGGTCGCCGCGCGCGCCTACCCCGGCCGGGCCGTGCAGGGCAACCTGGACCCGCTGTGCCTGTTCGGCAGCCACGAGGAGATCCGCCGCCGTGCGCTGGAGATCTGCCGCGCCGGCCGCGGCGCCGCCGGCCACGTCTTCAACCTCGGGCACGGCATCCTGCCGGAGGCGCCGCTGGACGCGGTCGAAACCCTGGTCGCGACCGTGCAGGCGTACCGCGAGGGGGACTGAGATGGCGCTGGACGTTCCGCGCGACCTGCTCGAGAAGCACGACAAGCCTGGGCCCCGGTACACGAGCTACCCGACGGTGCCGGCCTGGACGAGCGGCTTCGGCGAGGACGACTACCGCGCGGCGCTGCGCGAGCTGGCGGCGCGGCCCGACGACGAGCTGTCGGTCTACCTGCACCTGCCCTTCTGCGCCAAGCACTGCCACTACTGCGGCTGCAACGCCGTCGTCTCCACCGAGAAGGGCGCCGTCGATCACTACCTCGACCGCGTCGAGCGCGAGCTGGCCGCGGTGGTGGACGTGCTGGGCCCGGGCCGGCGCGTCGTGCAGCTGCACTGGGGCGGCGGCACGCCCAACTTCCTCAAGGACCCGCAGGTGGAACGCGCGCTGGGGCTGCTGCGCGCCGCCTTCGCCGTCGACCCGCGGGGCGAGGTCTCGATCGAGGTCGACCCGCGCATCGGCACGCCCGAGCAGGCGCGCTTCCTGCGCGCGCAGGGCTTCAACCGCATCAGCCTGGGCGTGCAGGACTTCGAGCCCGCGGTGCAGAAGGCCATCGGCCGCCTGCAGAAGCGCGACCGCACGCTGGATCTGTACCACGCCTGCCGCGAGGCCGGCTACGAGGGCGTCAACCTCGACCTCGTCTACGGCCTGCCGGAGCAGACGCGCGACTCCTTCGAGCGCACCCTGCGCGACATCATCGAGCAGGGGCCCGACCGCGTGGCCTGCTTCAGCTACGCCCACGTGCCCTGGGTGCGCCCGCGGCAGAAGCTCATCAACACCGACAACATGCCGTCCGGCTTCGAGAAGTTCGAGCTGTTCCGCCTGGCCATCGACCTGTTCGCCGAAGCCGGCTACGACTGGATCGGCATCGACCACTTCGCCCGGCGCGACGACGAGCTCGCGGTCGCGCTGCGGGAGCGGCGCCTGCACCGCAACTTCATGGGCTACACGACGCGCCCGGCGCCCCACATGCTGGCCTTCGGCATGAGCGGCATCGGCGACGTGTGCGACCGTTTCGTCCAGAACGACGCCGAGCTCGACGGCTACCAGGCCGCGGTCGACGCCGGGCGCCTGCCGGTCGTCAAGGGGCACCGCCTCAGCGACGACGACCGCCTGCGGCGCCTGGCGATCTTGAACCTGATGTGCAACCTGGAGCTGCCCTACGCGCTGACCGTGCCCGGTTTCGGCGCACCGGCGGACGAGCTGCTGGCCGACGGGCTGGCCCGCCTGCTCCCCTACCGGGACGAGGGTTTCGTGGAGTTCCTGCCCGACCGCGTGCGCGTGACCGACCTGGGGCGCTTCTTCGTGCGCAACCTGTGCATGGAGTTCGACGCCTACCTGGACCGCACGAGCGGGAAGCCCCTGTTCTCCAAGACCATCTGAGGCGAGGATGACCGCACCGCGTCGCTTCCGGCAGGACCACCTCGACCCGGCCCGGACCACGGGTCTGATGCTGTGCGGCATGGGCGGGCCCGACGGGCCCGACGCGGTGCAGCCCTTCCTGCGCAACCTGTTCCAGGATCCCCAGATCATCCCCATCCCGCGCCTGCTCTCCCCGCTCCTGGGCCGCCTGATCGCGTGGCGGCGCGCGCCGGCCGTGCGCCGGCGGTACCTCGAGATGGGGCTCGGCGGCGGCTCGCCGCAGGTCCCGACCACCCGCGCCCAAGGGGACCGGCTGGCCGAGCTGCTGGGCGAAGCCGGCAGGCCGACGGTCGCGCTGCCGGCCATGCGCTACTGGCGGCCCTTCCCCGACGAGGCCGTGCGCGGGCTGCGCGAGCGCGGCGCCGAACAGTTCCTGGTCCTGCCGATGTACCCCCAGTACTCCGACGCCACCAACGGCAGCACGCTGTCCTTCGTGCAGCGGTCGCTGGACCGCCTCGCACCCGGCGCCGCGGTCCACGTGGTCGAGGCCTGGCACCTGCTGGACGGCTTCGTCGCGACGCTGGCCGCCAACGCGGACCGCGGCCTGCGGCGCTGGGCCGACGAGGGCGCCGACCCGCAGCAGTGCGCCCTGATCTACGTGGCGCACTCCCTGCCCGAGAGCTTCATCAAGCGCGGCGACCCCTACCTCAGCCAGACCCGCGCCACGGTCAGCGCCGTCCACGAGCGTGTGCGGGCCACCCTCGCCGCGGCCGGCCATGCCGCCTGGCTGGCCCGGCTGCCGGGCGGAGCAGCGCCCCTGCTGGCCTTCCAGAGCAAGGTCGGCCCCATCAAGTGGCTGGGCCCCGAGATCACGGCCGAGACGCGGCGCCTGGCCGGGGCCGGCTGCCGCCGGCTGCTGGTGCAGCCGGTCAGCTTCACCTGCGAGCACATCGAGACGCTGCACGAGCTCGACCTCGAACTGCGCCACGAAGCCCAGGGGCTGGGCGTGCACGAGTTCGACCGCGGCGCCGCGCTCAACCTCGACGAGACCTGGCTCGCCTCGCTGGCGGCGCGCCTGGCCGGCGATCCCTTCCGCGCGGAGGCGACCCTTGACTGAGCAGGGCACGGCCAAGCTGCAAGGGAACGCGCGGCGCGCGGTCGTGGTCGGCGGCGGGGTGTCGGGCCTGGCCACGGCCCTGCGGCTGCTGGATGGGGCGACGGCGCGCGGGCTCGACCTGCGGGTCGACGTCCTGGAAGCCGCGCCGCAGGCCGGCGGCAACCTGCGCACCCTCGCGCACGACGGCTGGCGCCTGGAGTGGGGCCCCAACGGTTTCCTGGACAACGAGCCGGCGACGCTGCGCCTGGTCGACCGCCTGGGCCTGCGCGACGAGCTGGTGCGCAGCAGCGACGCGGCCCGGCGCCGCTTCCTGGTGGTCGGCGGCCGCCTGCGCGAGATCCCCGCCTCGCCGCCCGCCTTCCTCAAGACCGACCTGTTCACCCACCGCGCCAAGCTGCGCGTGCTGGGCGAACTCCTGGTGCCGCGCCGGCGGGACCTGGGCCGCGCGGCCGACGATCCCGCGACCGACGAATCGGTCTGGGAGTTCGGGCGCCGGCGCCTGGGACGCGACTTCGCGGAGCTGATGCTCGACCCGATGGTCAAGGGCATCTTCGGCGGCGACGCCCGCCGGCTCAGCCTCGCGGCCGCGTTCCCGCGGATGGTCGAGTTGGAGCGCGACCACGGCAGCCTGTTCCGCGCTCTCGCGGCGATCTCGAAGCAGCGCAAGCGGGCCGCCGACGCCGGCCCGTCCGGCACCCTGCACTCCTTCCGGGACGGCATGGCGGCGCTGCCCGCCGCCCTGGCGCGGGCCCTGCGCGACGACCCCCGCGCCTGCCTCGTCACGAGCCGCGCGGTCGCATCGATCGGCCGCGATGGTGCGGTCTGGCGCGTGCGGGTCGACGAGGGCGCATCCTTCGAGGCCGACGCCATCGTCCACGCCGCGCCCGCCCACGCGGCCGCCGCCCACCTGCGCGGGCTCGACCCCACGCTGTCCGGCCTGCTGGAAGGCATCCCCTACGTGCCGATGGCCGTGATCGCCCTGGGCTACGCGCGCGGCGACGTGGCGCACGACCTCGACGGCTTCGGCGCCCTGATCCCCACCTGCGAGCACAGCCGCCTGCTGGGCGCCCTGTGGACCAGCAGCATCTTCCCCGGCCGCGCGCCGGACGGCCGGGTCCTGCTGCACTGCATGGCCGGCGGCCCGCTCGATCCGCACGTCCTGGACGACGACGACGACGCCCTGCGGGACCGCGCCGTCGCCGAGCTGCGCGGACTCATGGGCCTGCGCGGCGACCCTGAGATGACCCGGGTGTTCCGCCACCCGCGGGCCATCGCCCAGTACGAACCCGGCCACCTCGACCGCCTGCGGCGGATGGACGCACGGCTCGCGGGATTGCCGGGCCTGCACCTGTCGGGCAGCTCGTACCGCGGCGTGTCGGTCAACGCCTGCATCAAGGAATCCGAAACCATGGCCGCCGCCGTGCTCGACCGGCTGGCTGCGGCCGGTCCCCGCGTCGAAGGAGGGGCGGCATGAAGCTCGCGCTGACGGTGGGCGAGGTCCTGCTCCCGCTGCTGTACCTGCTGCTCTTCGTGGCCTACCTGTGGGTCTTCTACGAGAACCGCAGGTTCGCCCACCTCTGGGCGCGACGGCTGCTCGCGACGACCGTGGTGGCCCACCTCGCGGCATCCGCCATCCACGCGCGTGTGCACCACCACCTGCCGATGGCCTCGCCCCTGGAGTTCATGTCGCTGCTGGCGCTGTCCCTGCTGCTGATCTACGCCGTGGTCGAACGCCGTCTGCGCGTGCGCGAGACGGGGTTCCTGGTCACGGGCGTGGCGTTCCTGCTGCAGTTCATCGCCAGCGCGTTCTCCGTCGCCGAACCGGCGGCCAACCCGCTGCTGGAGGACCCCGGCTACGCCGGCCACGCCGTGCTGGTGCTGCTGGCGTACACCGCGCTGAGCCTCAGCTTCCTCTACGCGGTCCTCTACCTGGTGCTGGCGCGCCAGCTCGCCCGCAAGACCTTCGGGCTGCTCTTCCGCCGGTTGCCGCCGCTGGAGGTCCTGGAGCGCATGAGCGTGGGCGCGGCCAAGCTGGGCGTGCCGCTTCTGTTCGGGGCTCTCGCGCTGGGGCACCTGTGGCTCTACGACCTGGCCGACAAGCTCGACCCCGAGACGGCGCGCAGCCTGACCCCCTTCGACCCGAAGATCCTGACCTCCTGGCTGATCTTCCTGGTCTACCTGGTGGGCCTGGCCGGCCATCGCTGGTGGGGCTGGCGCGGCCGCCGCATGAACGCGCTGGCGATCCTGACCTACCTCGCGGTGGTCCTGGCGATGGGCGCCATCCACCACTTCATCCCCAGCTTCCACAACTTCAGCCTGCGCGGGGGGGTGTGATGGCGGGGCACGCCGGCCTGCACCTGTGGGGGATCGACCACCGGCTTGCGCCGACCGATGTGCGCGAGCGCGCGCACATCGACCCCGAGCGCGTGGGCGAGCTGCTGGCGGCCCTGGCGCGGGAGCCGGGCTTCGTCTCGGCCGTGCCGGTCAGCACCTGCAACCGCACCGAGATCTACGTCGAGGCCCTGCCCGGATTCGCCCCCTTCGAGTGCATGACCCGCAGCCTGGCCGGCGCCGGGCTCGACCCCTCGCTGTTCACCGGCGAGCACGCCGTGCGCCTGACCGACGGGGAGGCCGTGCGCCGTCTCTACCGGGTGTCGGCCGGCCTGGAGAGCATGATGCTCGGCGAGCCCCAGATCTCCGGCCAGCTCAAGGACGCCTACCGGCTGGCCAAGGAGCACCACGAGCTCGGCCCGGTGCTCATGCGCGCCTTCCAGGGCGCCTTCCGCGCCGGCAAACGCGTGCGCACCGAGACGAAGATCGGCGAGGGGGCGGTCAGCGTCGCCTTCGCCGCCGTCGAGCTGGCCCGCAAGTTCTTCGCCGACCTGCCGCGGCACCGCGCCCTGCTGGTCGGCGCCGGCGAGACCGGCGCCCTGGCGGCCCGCCACTTCCTGCAGCAGGGCATCGGCGGCCTGATCGTGGTGAACCGCAGCCCCGAGCGCGCGCGGGCCCTGGCGGACGACCTCAACGGCGGCAAGGGCGAGCTCGTGCGCGCGCGTCCCTGGGAGGACCTGCCCGCCGCGCTGGCCGACGTGGACGTCGTGCTCTCGACCACCGGCAGCCTGGAGCCCGTGATCCTGCCGGAGATGGTGCGCACCGCCATGCGCCGCCGCCGCGGCCGGCCGCTCTACGTCCTGGACATCGCCGTCCCGCGCGACGTCCATCCCGACGTCGCGCGGGTGGACGAGACCTACGTCTTCGGGCTGGACGACCTCGACGAGATCGTCCAGGCCAACCTCGCCGCGCGCCGCAAGCAGCTGCCCGCGGCCGAGCGCATCATCGAGGAGGAGCTGGCGGAGTTCCGGGCCTGGATCGGCGAGATGGACCTGCGCCCCAGCGTGGCCGAGTTTCGCGCCTACCTCGAGGACCTCAAGGAGAAGCAGGTCGGCTACGTGCGCCGCAAGCAGTCCGACGAGGTGGCCGCGGCCGTCGACGCCAGCCTGCAGCAGTTCATCAAGAAGGTCCTGGGCCGCTCGATGGAGTCGCTCAAGAGCGCCGAGAGCGAGCAGGAGCGCCTGCAGCACCTGGCGACGCTGCACCGGCTGTTCGCGCCGCAGGAGCCATCCGAGCTGCATAAATCCCGCGAAGCGCAGGAACCGCTCGACCGCCCCTGACCCCGCCGAGGAGCGCCATGGACACGGCGATCGGGATCACGCTCGGACTGGGACTGGCCGCCGCGATCGTCGGCACGCGCGCCCTCTCGACCGTCATGACCGCCGGCTTCGGCAACCCGATCGTCGCCCTGGCGACGATCGCGCTGCTGCTGCCGGTGCTGGGGTTGCTGCTGGTCGTGGGGTTGGTGGCGGCGATCGTGCGCGCAGGCAGGAAGTTGGCTGGCTAACCGGCCTGATCGTGTCGGACCAGCCGCGAAATCATCCCCGCCCACACCCATGCTGCTGTTCGACTCGGATCCACACATCCTGTGGTGACAGGGGTGTCCTGCAGGCCCTGGAGCCAGGATGGCGGAAGGGCCGGAAGGCCAAGCGAGTCGGGCACAGGATGTGCCCGACGAGCGACCCCTGTCACCACAGGATGTGTGGATCCGAGTCGCAACACCGCATGGGCGGGAACGAATCCGCGGCAAGAGCCTACTCGTAGCGCAAGGCCTCGATCGGATCCAACGCCGCCGCCTTGCGCGCCGGGTAGTACCCGAAGAAGATCCCCACCGCCGCCGCGAACCCCAGCGACAGCAGCATCGTCTGCGGCGCCACCTCGGTGGCCCAGCCGGCGGTGCGCCCCAGGATCCAGGCGCCGGCGACCCCCACCCCCACGCCGATGACGCCGCCGCCGAGGCACAGCACCGTGCTCTCGACCAGGAACTGGGTCAGCACGTCGGAGCCGCGGGCGCCCACGGCCATGCGGATGCCGATCTCGCGCGTGCGCTCGGTCACCGACACCAGCATGATGTTCATGATGCCGATGCCGCCCACCAGCAGCGAGATGCCGGCGATGGCCGCCAGCAGCATCGTCATCACCTCGGTGGTGGCCGACGCCGTCTCGGCCAGGTCGGTCTGGTTGCGCACCTGGAAGTCGTCGGCCTCCCAGGTGGCCAGCCCGTGCGCCTCGCGCATGATCGCGGCGATCTCCTCCTGGGCGCCCGGCAGGTCGCCGGGGCTGGACGTGCTGGCCAGGATCTGCGCGATGAACATGCGGCCGGCCAGGCGGGTCTGGACGGTCGTGTAGGGCGCCAGCACGAGGTCGTCCTGGTCGGCGCCCTGGGCGTTCTGCCCCTTGGCCGCCAGCACGCCGATGACCTGGAAGGGCACATCGCGCAACCGGACCGTCTGGCCGACGGGGTCGACGTCCGGGAAGAGCTGCTTGGCGACGGTGGTCCCGAGCAGGCAGACCTTCTTCATGCTGCGCTGGTCGGCGGCGTCGAAGTAGCGGCCGCTCGAGACGTCCCAGTCGCGGATCTCGCGGTAGCCGGCGTCGACGCCGTAGCACACCGCCCGCCAGTTGCCGGTGCCGCCGACGATCTGCGCCGGCGCGAAGATCACGGGGGAGACGGCCGCCAGCAGCGTGCTCTCGCGCTGCAGGGCGAGCGCGTCGTCGACGGTCAGGCGGTTGAAGCTGCCGGCGCCGTGGCTGACGCCGCCCTGCTGGCTGGCGCCGGGCGTGATCACGATCATGTTCGAGCCCAGGTTCTGGATGCTGTGGCGGATCTGGGAGCGCGCCCCCTCGCCCACGGCGACCATCACCAGGACCGCCGCCACGCCGATGATGATCCCCAGCATGGTCAGCAGGGTCCGCATGACGTTGCGGCGGATGCTGCGCGCCGCCAGGCGCACCAGGGTCGTCGCCCTCATCGCGTCCCTCCCTCGCCGGCCGAAACCGCCGTTCGGCGCGCGGCCACCGGCTCGTCCCGCACGATCACGCCGTCGCGCAGCTCGATGATCCGCTGGGCGTAGTCGGCGACGTCCGGCTCGTGGGTCACGATCAGGATCGTCATGCCCGACGCGTGCAGGTGCTGCAGCAGGGCCATCACCTCGACCGTGGTGCGGCTGTCGAGGTTGCCGGTGGGTTCGTCGGCCAGCAGGATCGCCGGCCGCGTCACCAGCGCCCGCGCGATGGCCACGCGCTGCTGCTGGCCCCCCGACAGCTCGTTGGGCTGGTGGTCGATGCGGTCGGCCAGGCCGACCAGGCCCAGCGCCTCGACGGCGCGGGCCCGCGCCTCGCGCTCCCGGAGGTCGCGGGCGTAGAGCAGGGGCAGCTCGACGTTCTCGAGGGCCGAGGTGCGCGCCAGCAGGTTGAAGCCCTGGAACACGAAGCCGATCTTGCGGTTGCGGATCTCGGCCAGCTGGTCGCGGTCCAGGCGGTCGACGCGCACGCCGTCCAGCTCGTACGTGCCCGCGGTCGGGGCGTCGAGCCCGCCCAGGATGTTCATCAGCGTCGACTTGCCCGAGCCCGACGCCCCCATCACCGCCATCATCTCGCCGCGACGCACCGTCAGGTCCACGCCCTGGAGCGCGTGCACCTCGACGGCGCCCACCGTGTAGGTGCGCCTCAGGTCCGAAGTGCGGATCACGATGCCGTCCGTCACGCGCGGTCCTCCCGGCTGCGTACCCGATCGGTGCGGCCTAGAACCCGCCCGGCGGCGGGCGCATGCCCGTGGACTGGGTCTGGAACGGGTTGGTCGACGTCGCGGCGACCGTCCCGCCGGTGACGCCGGCCACGGCCTGGAGACCTTCCTGGAGCCACGGCGCCGTGATCTCGGTGACCGTGCCGTCGCTCACGCCGACGCGCACCGGCCGGGCGCCGATCGTGCCGTCCTCGTCCTGGTACCACAGGAGCGTCGGCTTCGCGCCGCCGGCGAAGCCAGCGCCGCCGCCGTGCATGCCGGCGCCCTGCCCAGCAGCACCCTGCCCAGCAGCCCCATGCCCCGCGGCTCCCTGCCCCGTTGCGCCCGCGCCGCGCCCCCCCTCGGCGGCCATCTTCGCGCGGCGCGCCTGGAGGGCCGCGACCATGGCCTCGGTGGGCTTGAAGCGCAGCGCGGCGTTGGGGACGGTCAGGACGGATTCCGCCCGGCTGACGACGAAGTCCACGGTGGCGGTCATGCCGGGCAGCAGGCGGCCGTCGGTGTTGTCCACGTCCACCACCACGGTGTAGTTGACGACGTTCTCCGAGACCGTCGACTGCAGCCGGACCTGGCGCACCGTGCCTTGGAACTGCTCGTCGTCGTGGGCCTGCACGGTGAAGCGCGCGGCCTGGCCCTCGACGATCTTGCCGATGTCGCTCTCGTCGACCGCGGCCAGGATCTGCATCCGCGCCAGGTCCTCGGCGATCAGGAAGAGCTGAGGCGCCGAGAAGTTGGCCGCGACCGTCTGCCCCACGTCCACGTTGCGCTCGACCACGGTGCCGGAGATGGGCGCGCGGATCGTGGCGTACTTCAGGTTGTTGCTCGCGCGGTCCAGCCCGACCCGGGCCGAGACCAGCGAGGCCGCGGACGATTCGGCCGTGTAGAGCGCCTTGTCGAGGTCCGTCTGGGACACCAGATCCTCGCGGAACAGTTCCTGCGTGCGGGCCAGCTCCCGCTGCGCGTCGTTGCGCTCGGCCTCGGCGCGGGCCACGTTCGCCCGGGCGCTGCGCACCTCGCTCGCCAGCAGCGTGGTGTCGATGACCGCGATGACCTGCCCGGCCGACACGCGGTCGTTGAAATCGGCGCCGATGGTCGCGATCAGGCCGGACACCTGGGTGCCGACCTGCACCTTGGTCACCGCGTCGAGGGTGCCGGTGCTGGTGACGACTTCCTCGACGTCGCCCCGGGACACCTCCACCAGGCGGTAGGTCTCGCCACCCTGGTCGCCGTCACGAGTCAGGAACCAGGCGGTGGCGCCCGCCGCCACCGCGATCGCCGCCAGGATCAACCATTTCTTCATGCCCCACCTCGGGTCGCGCCGGTCCATCGTCCAGGAACGCCAACACTGCAGAACGCGTGAACGGGCCCGTTCCTGCGGGGTAATCCCGGGACGGGGGCTCGCGCCGAACGCCAGGATGCACCATGCCGGCACCGGCGTCGAGGCCGAGTCGTCGCCGATCCTGGACATTCTCCCCGGTTCGTCGCTACACTGTGCCTGCGGCGCCGCTCGCCGGCGCCGCGGGGGAAGGGAGGGACTGGCATGCCGGACACCACGGGTCCGCGCATCCTGGTCGTCGACGACAACCGACAGCTCAGGAGGCTCTTCGCGCTCTACCTCGAGAGCGAGGGCTTCGTGATCGTCGAAGCCGACGACGGCGGGGCCGCGCTGGAACATTGCGCCCGTGAGCGCTGCGATCTCGTGCTGCTGGACCTGCGGATGCCGGGCCTCGACGGCCACGAGGTGCTGGCCAGGCTGCGCGCCGGCTCCCCCGACCTGCCCGTCATCGTGGTCTCGGGCACGGGAGACGTGGCCGACGTCATCGCCGCGCTGCGCGCCGGCGCCACCGACTACCTGCTGAAACCCGTGGAAGACCTCGCGATCCTGCTGCACGCCGTCAGGCGGGCGCTCGAGCGCGCCGAGCTGCTCCAGGAGAACCGTCGGCACCGCGAACACCTCGAGCAGGAGGTCCGCGAGCGCACCGCCGAGCTGACCGCCGCCAACCGCGAGCTGGAGGAGCTGAGGCGGCACCTCGAGCAGGAGAACGAGTACCTGCGCGAGGAGGTGGGCGCCGTCGCGCCGATCAGCGGCATGATCGGCGGCAGCGCCGTCATGCTCCGGCTCCTGCACGAGATCGAGCTGGTCGCCCCGACCGGCGCCAACGTCCTGATTTCGGGAGAATCGGGCACCGGCAAGGAGCTCGTGGCCCGCGCCATCCACGACCGCAGCCCCCGACGCGAGCGCCCGCTGATCAAGGTCAACTGCGCCTCGATCCCCCGCGAGCTGTTCGAGAGCGAGTTCTTCGGGCACATCCGCGGCTCGTTCACCGGCGCGGTGCGGGACCGCGTGGGACGCTTCCAGCTCGCCGACCACGGCACGCTGTTCCTGGACGAGGTGGGCGAGATCCCGCTCGAGCTGCAGGGCAAGCTGCTGCGCGTCCTGCAGGAGGGGGAGTTCGAACGCGTCGGCGAGGACCGCACCCGCAGCGTCGAAGTCCGCATCATCGCCGCCACCAACCGCGACCTGCTGCAAGAGGTGGAGCAGGGGCGCTTCCGGCGCGACCTCTACTTCCGCCTGAACGTCTACCCTGTCGCCGTCCCGCCCCTGCGCGCGCGGCTCGATGACGTGCCCGCCCTGGCCGAGCACTTCCTGTCGCTGGCCTGCCGGCGCCTGGGCGCCGAGCCGCCGCCGCTGCGACGCAAGCACGTCGCCCAGCTGCAGGCCTACGCCTGGCCGGGCAACGTGCGCGAACTGCAGAACACGATGGAGCGGGCGGCGATCACCTCGCGGCGGGACGAGGTGAGCTTCGACCTGGGAGGACCTCCGATCGCGACGGCGGCGGCCGTGCACGAGGCCGCGGCGGCCGGCGACGTCCTGACCGAGCCGCAGCTGCGCGGCTTCGAGCGCGAGAACACGCGGCGGGCCCTGGTCGCCGCCGGCTGGCGCATCACCGGCGAGGGCGGCGCCGCGGAGCTGCTGGACCTGGCGCCCTCGACGCTCGCCTCGCGCATCAAGGCCCTGGGCCTGAAGCGCGACGAAGCCTGACGACCACCTACGGATACAGTTCCGGCACGAAGGTCTGGTCGCTCAGCGGCGGCCTCACGTACTCCGCCCCCGTCTGCCGCGGCGGCAGCGTGATCGGCTCGGGCGTCAGGTCCTCGTAGGGGATCAGGCCCAGCAGGTGGCTGATGCAGTTCAGCCGCGCGCGCTTCTTGTCGTCCCCGTCGACCACGTACCACGGCGCCTGCTTGATGTCGGTGTGGGCGAACATCTCGTCCTTGGCGCGCGAGTACTCCACCCATCGCGACCGCGACTCCACGTCCATCGGGCTGAGCTTCCAGCGCTTGGTCGGGTCGGAGAGGCGGTCCTTGAAGCGCCGCTCCTGCTCGTCGTCGCTGACGGAGAACCAGTACTTGACCAGCAGGATCCCGGAGCGCACCAGCATGCGCTCGAACTCGGGGCAGCTGCGCAGGAACTCCTGGTGCTCCTCGTCGGTGCAGAAGCCCATGACCCGTTCGACGCCGGCGCGGTTGTACCAGCTGCGGTCGAACAGCACCAGCTCGCCGGACCCCGGCAGGTGGGCGACGTAGCGCTGGAAGTACCACTGGGTCTTCTCGCGTTCGGTCGGCACGCCCAGGGCGACGACGCGCGCGATGCGGGGGTTCAGCGGTTCGGTGATCCGCTTGATGACGCCGCCCTTGCCGGCCGCGTCGCGCCCTTCGAAGATCACCACGACCTTCAGGCCGGCGTGCCGGATCCAGGCCTGGAGCTTGACCAGCTCCACCTCGAGCCGGGCCATTTCCCTGTCGTACAGGTCGCCGGGCAGCTTGCTGCGGTGGCGGCTCGTCTCGGGTTCGACGTGCCGGGTCGACCGGTCGCCGTCAGGCGCCTTGTCCTTCGACTTGTGGGTCATCGGCCTCTCCTCGCTGTCCGCGCCGTCACGACGTGGGAAAACCGAGCCATTGCCAGTACGTCGTCATCATCCAGAACCACAGCACGACGAAGCTCAGCACGAAGACGGCCGCGCCGTGGCGCAGGAAATCGCGCTGCGAGACGGGGTGCCCGCCCGTGACCGGGTCCCGGCACATCGCGTAGACCATGGCGTTGCTCGGCGTGCCGATGATCAGCATGTGGGCGAACGAGGACGCGAACGCGGTCGCCAGGCCCACCGCCCAGGGGTGCTGCGCCGCCGCGCGGGCCATGGGCACCGTGATCGGGCCGACGGCCGCCACGGTGGCGCCGTCGCTCATGAAGTTCGTGGTCACGCCCGCCAGCAGCGCCGCGACCAGGGGCAGGCCCGTGCCCTGCAGCCAGGTTTCGGGCATGAGCCGCACCGCGCTCTCGGCCAGGTAGAGGGCGCCGCCGGTGGCGGCGAGCCCCTTGCCGATGGCGCTGGCACCGGCGTAGAGGAAGACGACTTCCCAGGGGATCCTGATCACGTCGCGCCACTTCAGGACCTGCAGCAGGTTCAGGGCCACCAGGCCGAGCAGGATCGGGCCGCCCATGCCCATGCGCGACCCCGCCGCGATCCACAGCAGGATCACCCCGCCGAACACGAGGCCGGTCAGGCGCTCGTCGCGGTTGGCGGGACCCATGGTGACGGCCGTGCGCCGGATGGCGGAGGCGGCGTCCAGGCGGACCCCGAACACGGTCTTGCGGAAGGCGACCGCGAGGTACGCGCCCAGCAGCAGGGTCGCGACCGGGACGAACGGCAGGCCGTAGCGCAGCCACTCGACGAAGGACGGCGCCCGGCCGTACTCCTCGAGGATGCCGATCATCACGGCGTTGCGGGCTCCCGCCGCCGGCGAGCCCGGCCCCCCCAGGTTCGAGGCGAAGCACAGCCCCAGCGCCAGCAGCGTCAGCAGCTGCCGGTCCTGCCCGACCCCGCGCTCGCGCACCGAGGCGGCGTGGATGACCAGCAGCAGCGGCATCATCACCGCCACCAGCACCGACTCCGAGATGAACGAGCAGGACAGGGCGAACACCGGCAGGAAGAGGAACAGGAACAGCGGCAGGCTGCGCACCGGCGCCAGCAGCACCATCCCGAGGCGGCGGTCCAGCCCCGTGCGCGTGATCACCCGCGACATGGCCAGCACGCCGAAGATGAAGATCACCGAATCCTTGGCGAAGGCCTGGGCGACCTGGTCGGGTCGCATGATGCCGAACGCGTACAGCGCGGCCGCCACGAAGATCGCCGTGATCCCGATCGGCACCGCGCCGGTGGCCCAGTACATCGCGCCCGCCAGCAGCAGCGCCACCATCAGCATGGCCTTGCGGGCGACGGCGGCGGTGGCCGCCGCGCTCCCGCCGGCATCCCCGTCCCGTTCCGCGCTCGTCCCGTGCTGCCTGACGTAATGCGACGCGATCGTCTCCCCGCCGTCCATCTCCCGATACTCGGCGTAGCCGGCGATCGGGTCGGCGACGACCGCGCCGGCGGACGTGACGATCTTGGGGGTGCCGAGCAGGGCGATCAGGCCGGGCGGCGGCGGCAGCACGTAGGCGACACCGAGCAGGAGCATCCCCAGAATGACGACGGCGGGTCGGTGGTTGTGCCCCCCCCACAGGCGGGCCCGGGCAGAGGCCAGGGTGGGCAGGGCCATGTCGTGGCGCGCCATGGTGCGCAGCTTCTCGTGGCGGGCCTCGCCCAGGGCTTCGACGATGAGACCGAAATCGGCCGATTTCTCGAGGTAGCGGTAGGCGCCCCGGCTGCCCATGTCCATGGCCGAGGCGACGGACCCCGAGCCCGTCAGCACGAGCACGGGGATCTCCGGCCGGAACTTCTTGATCTCGCCGAGGATCTCGCTGCCGTCCAGCCCGGGGGGTGCGAGCTCGACCACGACGATGTCGAGACCGCGATCCGAACGGACCAGCCTGACGGCTTCCTGCCCGTCGCCGGTCTCGACCACCTCGTAGGAGGCGGCCCGCAGGCGGGCGCCGAGCGCGGCGCGGTAGACCGCGTCGTCGTCGACCAGCAGCACCCTGACCCGCGCCGACATGACCACTCCCCTCCGTTCGGATCGATCGGGCCATGATACGGACCCCGCACCGCCGCGGGTACTGTTTTCCGGCACCCCGGCAAACGAAGGCGCCGGCTCTGCGGGTGAGCCGGCGCCCGTCGCCACCCGGGGAGGGAGGCTCCTATCGGTAGGATGCCTTCACGCCGCTCCAGGTCTCCTCGTCGGCAGGCACGCCCACCGGGTAGATCGGCGCCAGCAGCAATCCCTCGCCGCCACACATGGCCGAGAACTCGGCCGGGATGTTGCAGGGCTCGCTGTGGTTCTCGTCGTCGTCGACCACGTTGGCCAGCGGGTTGCTGCTGCCCTCGTCGCTCAGGAACCACGAGTGGCAGCAGGGAGCGCAGTAGTGCACGAACCCGAACGCGGCGGCCTGTCCCTCGGGCAGCGCGTCGCCCTCGGTCCAGAAGGTGATCACGCAGCGGTCGGCCATCGCCACGGTGTCGAACATCCAGCCCGCCGGCATGACCCGGTTGTAGTAGTGGCTGGCGTCGCACTCGCTGAGCGCCGTGTAGACGTGGAACGAGCGCACGGCCTCGCCGGGCGCCGGCGTCACGGCATACGAATAGGTGAAGTTGCTGAACGAGCTGGTCGCCGTGGCCCCCAGGGCGGTCGAGGCGGCGGCCAGCAGGATCAGGGCGGACAGCAGGGGCTTCGAGGTGCAAGTGCGCATGGTGCCTCCAGGATGTGGCCCCCCGTATGCGGAAATGGGGAGAGGTTCGTCGCCGCCGCGCCCCGGACGTCCGGAGACCGCAGCTCCGGCCGGCGGAAACGTCTGTGGGGGCGATTCCGTCCGGGGGTCAAATCCTACGATATTGGAGCCTTCATCTCATAATTATTAGATATGGTCGTATCATTAGAAGTTCTTATAATGCCGCTAATCCCGGAATGGAGGCGGGGCCGGATCTCTCCGGCCCCGCCCTCGCGTCCGTCGCGGCCCGGCGCTACCTGGGGACGGCCAGCACCTGGTACTGGTCGCCGCGCCGGATCTTCAGCAGCACGGGCCGGTCGGCGTCCTTCTTCACAAGGCGGCGGTAGTCGTCCAGGGTGGCGACGGTCTCGCGCGCCACCTCGACGATCACGTCGCCCTGGCGCAGCCCGCGGTGGCTGGCGTTGCTGGTCTGGGCCACCTCGGCGACCACGACGCCCTCGGTCCCCTCGGCCAGCCGCAGCCTCTGGCGCAGGGCGTCGTTCAGCTCGCGGACGGTGACACCTTCGATGCCGTCGGCCCCCTCGCCCTCGTCCCTCGTCTCCGCGGCGACGGTCGGGTCTTCTGGCAGTTCGCCCAGGGTGACCGTCACCTGGCGCTCGCGGCCGTCGCGCAGGATCTGCAGCTTCGCGTCGTGACCCACGCCGCTCAGGCTGATGGTGTTGCGCAGGTCGCTGATCGAGTTCACGGCCTGGCCGTCGACCAGCAGGATGACGTCGTTCTCCTGCAGGCCCGCCTTCGCGGCGGGCGTGCCCTCGTTGACGGTGGAGACGAGCACGCCGCGCGGCGACTTCATGCCCAGCGCCTCGGCCATCGTCTGGTCCACCGCGGCGGTGATCACGCCCAGCCAGGCGCGCTGGACCTTGCCGTGCTTGACGAGCATGTCCTTGATCGTGACGGCCATGTTGCTGGGGATGGCGAAGCCCACGCCCTGCGAGCCGCCGCTGCGGCTGAGGATCGCGGTGTTGATGCCCACCAGCGCGCCGTTCATGTCGACCAGGGCGCCGCCGCTGTTGCCGGGGTTGATCGAGGCGTCGGTCTGGATGAAGTCCTCGTAGTCGATCAGGCCGATGCTGCGGCCCACCGCGCTGACGATGCCCAGGGTGACGGTCTGGCCCACGCCGAAGGGGTTGCCCACGGCCATGACCTGGTCGCCGATCCGCAGGGCGTCGGAGTCGCCGATCCGCAGGAACGGCAGCGCCTCGTCGGTCTCCACCTTGATCAGGGCGACGTCGGTGCGCTCGTCCTGGCCGATGATCTTCGCCTCCAGCTCCTTGCTGTCGCCGAAGAGCACGCGGATCTTGCTCGCCCGCTCGATGACGTGGTTGCTGGTCAGGATGTAGCCGTCCCCGCTGATGATCACGCCCGAACCGAGGGAGCGCTCGATCTGCTCCTGCTGGCCCGGGGATTCGGGGTCGCCGAAGAACCGCCGGAACATCGGGTCGTTCATCATCGGGTGCCAGTCCGGCATCTCCACGACCTTGTCGGTGGAGATGTTCACCACGCCGGGCATGACCAGGGCCGCCAGGTCGGCGTAGGACCGAGGCGCGTCGGCGGCGGCTGGCGTGGTGGCCGCGCGGGCGGAATCGGGCAGGACCAGGTCGGCGGCGGCGTCGCGGTCGATGGCCGAGACGGCGAAGGCCGCCAGCGCGCCGGCCGCCAGCAGCAGCAGCGCCGCGGCGGGACGCGGGAATTTATCCGTGGGGAGCCGTTTCATGACATTGCCTTTCCGGAAGCGGATTCAGGGGTTGCCGGCATCGATGCCGGGCGCTTTTACGCCGCGACGGGCCGCCGGTTCCCGGGTTCCCGCGCCGGTGGCCGACCGCCGACGCGAGGCTCCAGGATAGGCAAAAGGGCCCGGTACGGCGACCGGGCCCGGATCGGATCGTCGGCGGGGGGTGCGGCTAGCCGTCGTCGCCGATCGCCTCGACGGGGCACTCCTCCAGGGCTTCCCGGCAGAGCTCCTCTTCCTCGGGCGACTCGGGCTGCTTGTAGACGAAGCTGTAGCCTTCGTCCTCGTTGCGTTCGAAGTTGTCGGGGGCGGTCTGCCGGCAGAGATCGCAGTCGATGCAGTTGCTGTCGACGTACCAGGTACCCTCGATGTTGCTCCCGACCTTGTCGGTAGGATCGGCCATGTCAGTTCCTCCGGCTCGATGACTTCGCAGACCGCCGGAGCGCGGGCCCCGGTCCTTCTACACGGGAAAGATCACTGCTTTAATAAAGCACAATCGGCGGGTGTCAACGGTAAAAAACTCCGGCACCCGCCCCGTCAGTGGACGTAGCCCAGCGATTCGAGCTGTCGCCGCGTCGCCTCGTCCAGCCTTCCGGCCGGGACCGTGCCGGGCACGACGCCCGCCAGGGCGTCCAGCAGGATGCGCAGGCGCTTCACGTCGTCGGGCCGCGCGGGGGCCAGGTCCCGCGCCTGCGCCGGGTCGGCCGCCATGTCGTGCAGCGCGTACGAGCCGTCCGACGCCCAGGACAGGCGCAGGTCGCCGGCGCGCACGGTCCGGCGCGCGGGCCGCAGCCGCGCGGTGTCCAGCTGCGGGTTGATCCCCTCGAGCATGCTCACCAGCCCCGTGCTCGGCCCCTCGTACTCGCCGACCAGCGGCCGGTCGGACGCGGCGGCGGCGCCGAACAGGGAGCGGCTGCCCGGCGGCGCCGTCTCGGCGGGCAAACCGGCGAGTTCCAGGATCGTGGCGAACAGATCGGTCAGCATCACGGGCTCGTCGCGCACGGAGCCGCCGGGGCCGATCCCGGGACCCGCGATCGCCAGCGGCACGGCCAGCAGGGTCTCGTGAACCGAGAACTGGTGCTCGAAGAGCCGGTGATCACCGAGATTCTCGCCGTGGTCCGAGGTCACCACGACGACCGTCTCCCCGTCGAGCCCGGCGTCCCGCAGGGCGGCCAGGATCAGGCCGAACAGCCGGTCGGCGGCCACCACGTCGCCGGCGTAGCAGGCCCGCACGAGCGGCCAGTCCACGGAGGCGTCGTCGCGCAGGCCCGCGTTGTACTCGTGACCCCAGCCGATGGGGACGCCCTCGCCCGCCGCCCGGCCCGGCGCGGCCACGGCGAGGTCGGCAGGCAGCGGCGCGTACGGCAGGTGCGCCTCCAGGATGTTCACGAAGGCCAGGAAGGGCCGGTCGGGCTTGCGGCCGAGCAGCCACTTGCGGAAGCTGGCCACCGAGGCCGCGCCGCCCTGGTCGTGCGCCGACTCCCCCACCATCATGCGCGTCAGCCCGCCGATGGAGGCCTCCTGGCGCAGCTGGAAGCCCCTCAGCAGCCAGGAGGAGCGGTCGGCCAGCCACGGGTTGCTGTAGAAGGCCGCCGTCTCGTAGCCGGCGTCGCCGAGCCGCCCCGCCAGGGTGGGCAGGTCCGCCTTCAGGCGCGGCCGCAGGCCGTTGCAGCCGTGGCCCGACGGCAGCAGGCCCGTGAACAGGGAGGCGTGCGACGGCACCGTCCAGGGCGCGGCGGACCAGGCGTTGCTCCAGGCGACGCCGCGGCGGGCCAACGCGGCCACGTTCGGCGTCAGGACGGCGCCGGTCAGCTCCGGCGGGGTGGCGGCGGTCGGCCAGCCGGCGGCGTCGCGGCGCACGGTGTCCAGCACGACGATCAGGACGTTCGGCTGCTTCGCGTTCCCCTGGCACCCGGTCAGCAGCGTCGCCGCGGCGATGAGCAGGCAGGCGATCGGGACGAACCGGCGTCGCGCGACTCGATCGGACATGTGGCTCCTTCGGCGGCGGGTCCGCGCGCCGTCTAGAACTTGTGCTTGAACGGCAGGAAGGTCATGAAGTCCGCGTGGTGGACGACGTACGCCTCCACCGACCGCTTGACCAGGTCCCCCTCGCCCGCATGCGCCGCGATGATGTGGCAGACCCGGTCCGGCACGCCGCACTTCCTCGCCAGGGCCACGCCGGTGAACGGGTGCCGCAGGTACTTGCCGCAGTCGCTGGTGCCCGTCGTCCCGTCGGCGTTCTTGGTGTACTCGAGCAGCTTGCCCACGTCGGCGAGGATGGCGCCGGCGATGACCGTGTCGAGATCGCAGTGCAGGTCGTCGCCGAAGAATTCATTCATTTTCAACGCCGCGTCGCGGGCCACGTGGACCACGCACCGCTTGTGCGCCATGAAGCTGACCTTCAGCCCCGGGACCAGCAGGGTGAAGGGGATCCGCTCGAGATCGGCGGCCTCCAGCGGGCTCTCCTGAAGGGCCTCTTCCCAGGTTCGGGCGGTCTGCTCGCGCAGTTCGGCGTCGCGGATCCATTCCAGTTCCGGCCACAGCGCAAGCACTTGCGGATTCATCGTAGATTCTCCTTTGCACCGGGCGTCGCGTTCCCGAAATTAAATTCGAGATCGAACCTCCACGCCGCGGCTCCGGTTTCTCCCGGTTCCCGCGGCCGTCGCCGGTTCGCATTGTGAGCGATAATAAGGCGTGCAGGCAACCCTTTCGCAATGTGCGCGGAAGTTGCGGGATCCCGCCGCCAACCGCCCGCGACCCGACATCCCGCGACCTGTTTCCCGGACGGCGCGCAGGACAAAGGCCCCCAGGGCAATGGGAGGGCGCTTTCGCCGTCGATCTTTCGTGGCCGGCCCCGCCGGCCGAACTGGCACCGACCTTGCAATCGACTCCCTGGAATCACAACCCAGACCGCCCCCGCGGGCGGCGCACCGGGCCCCCGGGCCCATCGATCAAGAGGCGGAGATCAAGATGAAGCAAGGACAACGCGTACTGCTCCTGGCCGTGCTGATCGCTTCGGGTCTCCTCGTCGCCGGCACGGCCCTCGCCCAGGAAAGCGTGACCTACACCTGGACCGCCCCGACCACCGGTTCCACCGTGCACCACTACGTGGTGCAGCATTCGGCCAACGGCGCCGCCTGGGCCACGGTCAGCGACAACCTGCAGGCGACGACGTACATCCTGACGGCCGCCTACGACGTGGAGCACAGCATCCGCGTGGCGGGCGTCGACGCCCTCGGACGGCAAGGGCCGTGGTCCGTCTCCTCCGAGCCGTACACGCCGACCCTCGGCGCGCCCGGCCAGCCAGGCCAGCCCATCGCGGTCTTCTAGAGACCACCCAGGCCGGCAGGAACAGCGAAGGCGCCGCTCTCGGGCGGCGCCTTCCGCATGTCGTCCCGCGGCGGTCCGGCTACTGGGAGCGCCGGGTGGGCACCCCGAACGACCGCGGCAGCGCGACGCCCACCCGTATCGAGATCGTGTCCCAATCGTACCCGGTGTCCTGCGGCGACCAGAACCGGTTCGTGGTGAACCGGTTCACCTCGTACTGGGCCGAGATCTCCAGCAGGTCCAGGCGCAGGCCGACGCCGGCGGCCACGGCGACGGCGTTGCAGCTCTCGGCGAAGAACTGACCCTCGTCGTCCTTCTCGCGCAGGCGGTCGCGGACCACGGCGAGGCCGCCGGTCAGGAACAGCTTCGGCGCGCCGGGGCGCGACGTCAGGGCGTAGCGCGCATCGACGCCGTAGCGGTACATCGAGGTGGACGTCTCGATCTCGCCGAGCGTCGCGTCGGTCCCGGTGCGGGACCGCGGCTTCACGTAGTGGAAGCAGGGGGTGACCGTCCAGTCCGGCGCGACCTGCAGGCGCAGGCGGAAACCGACCTGGTAGCCGAGGCCGGCGCCGAATCCCAGCGGCTCCTCGTAGTCGTCGCCGAGATCGCCGAGGGGCGCCACCGCTCCCGCCTCGAGCAGCACTTCGGGGCCGAGGCCGCCCGCGACGGCGGCCGGCGCCGACGACGCCAGCAGCGCGAGCAGGAGCAGTCCCCAACGGTTCCGGTGCTTCACGGCGTCCGCCTCCCTGCCGACACGACGCGGGTCAGACCCCGCCGCCGTCGCGGCCTTCCTCGATCACGTGCACCGGCAGCGTCGCGCCCTCGAAGCGCAGCGTGCGGTGCGGGAACGGGATCTCGATGCCCTCGCGGTCGAAGGCCGCCTTGATCTGCATCTGGATCGAGTTGCGCAGCTCCAGGTAGTTGTCGCGCGCCGCCCACACCGAGTACTGGAACTGCTGGGTGAAGTCGCCGAAGCCCTGCACGAGGAACAGCGGCTGCGGGTCGTCGAGGCAGAGCGGGTTGGCCGCGGCCACGGCGTCCAGCACCTCGTGCACGCGGGCGAGGTCCTCGCGGTACGCCACGCCCAGGCGCAGGTCGATGCGGCGGATCGGGAAGTGCGTCAGGTTGGTGACCCGCGACTTGATGATCGTCTCGTTGGGCATCCGCACGTAGAGGTTGTCGAAGGTCCTCAGCTTGGTCGACAGCATGTCGATGGTCAGCACCTCGCCGGTCACGTCGTCGACGGTGATCACGTCGCCCACCACGAAGGGGCGCTCCATGACCAGGAACAGGCCGCTGATGAGGTTCGACGCGGAGGTCTGCGAGGCGAAGCCCAGCGCGACGGTCAGCACGCCGGCGGCGCCGAGCAGGACGCCCAGCTCGATGCCCAGGCTGTTGAGCGCCCCGAGGATCACGAGCGAGACGAGCGCGTAGTTGATGGCGCGTCGCAGCAGCATCGCGCCCTGGGGGCTCGTGCGGCGGCCGATGATGTTCTCGGCCGCGACGCTCAGCAGGCGCGCCAGGCTCAGCCCGACCACCAGCACCACGACGGTGCGCAGCACGGCCGTCAGGCTCACGGCCGTGAACAGCTTCTCCAGTCCCAGGCTCCATTCCGCAGGCACGGTCACCACCCCCCGCCGAAGACGCCGCCGAAGACCCGGCTGAGGCCGCCGCGGGCCAGCGCCGCGCGGGGCCCGCCGACGATGCGAGGCGATGCGGCCTGGGGCGGCGCGCCGCGGTCGAGACGGATCACCGCGTCCTCGCCGTCCTCGCGCCGCTCGATCGTGACCGCCTCGGTCCACAGGCGTCCCTGCCCGTCGGCGAACAGGGACATGTTCGGCGACGGCAGTTCGAGCTTCTCGAGGGCGAGCTGCGTCGACGCCCGGTTCTGGATGTGCACGACCGAGATCGCGCGGTGCGGGCGGATCACCAGGTTGGCCAGTTCCATGCGCGCGCCGATCTTCTCCGCATAGCAGAGATCGCCGGCGCGGGTGTTGGCGCCGAACCAGGTGTCGTGGGGCCGCACGATGGGGAACTCGAGCAGGCTGACCTCGGGCGGGCCCACCAGGAACCTGGCCCAGACCGGCTGGCCCACGTACAGGGTGAGCTCCTCGCCCGGGGTCAGGGCGAAGGGCGTGCGGGCGTCCACCACCAGGGGGCGGTCGGCCAGAACCGGATGGATCCGCAGGGTCCCGGGCGACTCGCGGAAGCCGAACCGGCGCAGCTCGGCGACGGGGTCGGGTGCTTCCGCCGTCTCGAGCACGCGCGGCGACGCCTCGCCGACCGGGCCGTCGGGACCTTCCTGCGGGGTGACGAGCGTCGCGACCTGCCACTCGCAGGGCGCGCGGCGCACCCAGGTGCGGCGCGTGGCGATCGACCACACGAGGCCGCCGCCCGCCGGCACGTCGTACGTCCCCCACCAGCCGCTGCGGCCGTCCATCTCCCCGCTCACGCCATTCCTTTCGGCTCAGTCGGCGTACTTCACGCTGCAGCCGTACGCCTTGGTCTCGGTCACGGCCGGCTTGCCGCCGGCGAGCAGGGCCGCCAGCGCCGCGGCGACGTGGTTGGTCTCGCCGAGATCCTGCGGGCTCGTGTTGTCGTCGATGGCGCCGGCGTAGGCGACCAGGCCGTCGCGGCCGATCACGAACATCGTCGGCGTGTTGCGGGCCTCGTACGCCTTGCCGGCCGCGCCGGTCGGGTCGAGCAGCACCGGGAAGGTCATGCCGTACTCCTCGACCGCCTTCGCGTTGCGCTCGGTGCCGTGGCCGGACTTGCCGGGCGCGGACGAGTTGACCGCCAGCCACACGACACCCTTGTCCTTCACCGCGGCGAAGGTCGCGTCCATGGTGCGGTGCAGCTTGTGGTGCTTGACGATGAACGGGCAGTCGGGGTTGAACCACTCCAGGACGACGATCTGACCGCCGGCCAGGTACTTCTGCAGGGAGTGGTGGTTGCCCGCGGTGTCGACGAGGTCGAAGTCCGGGGCCTGCGTGCCCGGGGCCAGCGCGGCCAGGACGGGGACGGCCAGCAGCAGCGCCAGGGCGCCGCTCAGGGTCAGGATCGTGGCTCGACGCATCAGGAACCTTCCTTCGGTGAGACGGCGACCGGGGCCGCCGCGATGTTCATTTCGTAGCTGCGGGCGGCACCGTCGCCGCTCCGGACGTACAGGATACCGCGGACCGGCCCGACATGCCCATCCCTCTCGCGCAGGCGCATCCGCAGGACCCCGCCGTCGGCGGCGGCGTCGGCCAGGGGCGCGATCAGGGGCCCGCCGGAATCCAGCGGGTAGAACTCCAGGCGCTCGGCGCCGGGAACCGCCACCGACAGTTCGGCTCCCGACAGGGCGACCGTCGCCAGTCCCTCCGGCAGCGGCTGCGGCAGCCCCTGGAAGACCCTGGTGATCGCGTCCGCGTCGGGCGTCGGGCCGGCGTGGCGCTCCACGGGCAGCGACAGGACCAGCTCCGCGCTCCCCGGCGCGCAGTTCTCCGAGCAGGCGAGCCAGTCCAGGCGCGCGCGGATCTCGGCGCGGCCGCCCAGCGGCGCGTCGGCCGCCACCCGCACGGTCTGCAGCAGCACCACCTCGCCGACGTAGACGTGGTCCAGGATGTCGCCGGGAGACACGTGGCGCGAGGGCGCGGGCCAGCGCAGCGGGCCGGCCTCCCAGCCGGCGGGCAGGGTCAGCGCGACGCTCGGCGGCACGCCCGTGTCGCTGACGCCGTGCCAGTACAGGTGCCAGCCCGCGTCGATCCGGAAGCGCCAGCCCAGGGTCAGGATGCGGCCGGGAACGGCGGCCTTCTCGGCCGTCAGCAGCTCCACCGCGACGGCGCCGTCGCGGGCGCGGGCGCGCGGGACCGGCCCGGCCTCGCGGGCGCAACCGCAGGCCAGCAGGAGAAGCAGGAGCGGGACGACCGGATGGCGAAGGCGTGGCATCGGACCTCCCGAAATGTGGGCGTCCGGGCGCGGGCTACCCGGCGCGGATCAGCAGCGGCATCTGGGGCGAGAGCGTGAGGCCGAGCCGGCGGGCGTCCTCGGGGTCCATCTGCAGCACGATGTGGAGGGTCCGCGGCTTGCCGGTCAGCCTGGCGTAGCCCCGGCCGACGCCCTCGGCCAGGGAGGCCCAGGCTCTCTTCCACCGCTCCGAGAACCCCTTGGCCTCGGCTTCGCCGCGCACCAGGATGTCCAGCTCGGGATCGAAGTGCAGGACGTAGACCGTGGGCACGCCGGCCAGCGCGCGGTTGCGCTCGTCCAGCAGGTCGTCGGGCGACTTCTTCGCCGAAGCGCCGGTGTCGGGCACGGCGGGCGCCGCCGGCCCGGTGGTCCGCGTGTCGACGACCGGCTTGTCGGGCGGTCGGATCACAGGGCGCTCGAACTCCGGCAGCCCAGAGTGGAGCTTGAAGACCGTGGCGGGCCAGGTCTCGGGATGCCCTGCCGGCAGGCCGACCCGCATCTCGGCGGGGAAGCGCCGCACCACGACGCTCTGGATCGTGAGCTGCACCTCGCCGGCCGCGGGGTCGATCACGAGGTAGAGCTGCTTGCTCTGCGCCAGCTCGATCTCGGCGAGCAGGGCCTCGCGGCGGGTCGCGGGATCGGCCGCGCCGACGATCGTCGGCAGCAGCAGCAGCGCGAGCGGGAGTGCGGAGCGGGTGTGCATGCTAGCTCTCATCAGTACAGGAACACCAGCGTGCCGACGGGTGCGTTGCGGTAGGCGAACTCCAGGTCGGCGTCGCCCAGCCGGATGCAGCCGTGGGTCACGTTGCGGCCCAGGTAGCGCTGGTAGAGCGTGCCGTGGATCATGTACCCGTCGCCGAGGTAGAGGGCGTAATCGCCCAGCGAAGCCTTGTCGATGCGGTCGGACCAGTTGCGCGGGAGGTCTTCCCCCTCCTCGATGAACGCCCAGTCCGGCATCGTCCACACCGGGTCCTTGCGCTTCTCGAGCACCTTGCGCACGCCGCGCGGCGAGTCGAAGACCCAGCGCTTGCCCGACTTGGGGTCCTCCAGGACGACGCCGGTGCCGGCGGAGCAGAGGGCGTCGCGCAGCACTTCGCGCCCACGCATCACCCGCAGCTTGTTCTCGACCGTGTCGACGGTGATGTAGACGCCCTTGGGCGCGATGCCCGCCAGCTTCTTCTGGAGCTGGTCGAGCTCGCGCTCGGTGACCGCCTTGGCGGGCTTCTCGCGCGGCGACGCCGCGGCGAGCGCGCCGACGGGCAGGTCCCGGTAGCTCCCGAAGACGACGAGCGCGACCGCGGCCAGGACCGCCAGCAGCAGCGGCGTCGCGAGCGCGACCACGAGGCGCAGGGGCGGGCGCCGGCGCGGGCGGGGGCGTCGTTCGAGCCGCGCGGGCTTCGCGTCGCGCTCGGCTCCCGCGCCCGCGGCGGACCCGGTCGCAGCGGCATTGACGCCGCGCGGCACGGCCATGGCCGAGCCCTTGGTGGGCTTCGCCGCCGGCTTGCGTCTGTCGCCGAAGAGAGCGCTCATCGCGCCGTCACCCCGCGTGCTTGGGTTCAGTCGCCCGGCAGCCGGGCTGCGCCGACGATGGTCACCGGCGTGCCGACCCCGGCCATCCGGAACAGGGATTCCATGTCGTTGTCGCGCAGCGCGATGCAGCCGTCGGTCCAGTCGATGTCGCGGCCGCCGTTGCCGTGGATCTCGATCAGCCCGCCCGGGCCGCGCCCGTTGGGCACCTGCCCGTTGCGCTTCGCCGAAGTGTAGCGCGCCTGGTCTTCGGCGTTGGGGTAGTTGATCAGCAGGGCCCGGTAGTAGCGGCTGCCCGCGTTCTTCTTCGTCACATGATAGCGGCCCTCGGGCGTGGCGCCGTCCCCGGAGTGGACCTTGTCCACCAGACCCTTGCGCCCGAAGTCGGCGGGGTACTCGGACGTCTTGCGGCCGTTCTTCACCACGACGCAGCGGCGGTTGAGCTTGTCGACGATGATCGCCATCCCGCCGCCGCGCGTGCCGGCGACGGTCTCGTCGACGAGCCGCTTCCACAGGGCCCTCAGCTTGGGGTCGTGCAGGCGGGCGAAGTGCGAACCGACGAGTTCCTCGGCGCGGCCGACGGCGGACTCCGCCGTGGTGAGCGCCCCGGGCAGCGAATCGAGCTTCTCGAGCCGCTGCAGCTCGCGCACCTGGTCGAGCGCCATCTCCGCGTTGCGGTAGGAGCGCTGCAGTTTCCGTTCGCCCGGCACCGAGGCCACGTTGCCGCGCATGGCGGCCAGCCGCGAGGACAGCTCGCGGTAGCGCAGGCGGCTCTCCTCCAGGCCGGTGATGTGCCGCTCGCGCGCGACCTGTTCGGCGGTGCGCGCCGCGTCCAGCAGGCTCTGCACCTCCGCCTCCAGCTCGCGGTTGCGGCTGTAGCGCACGAGCTTGGCGCGCTCCTGGGCGAAGTGCCGTTCCATCAGCCAGCTGATCTTGTCGGCCTGGGCCAGTTCGTTGACGGCCAGCGGCGGCGCGGCGTGGGCCGCGCGCAGGGCGGAGCGGGCGGTGGCGACCTGGACCGTGGGGAGCGGGGGAGGCCAGATCATGTGGTAGGCGGTCACCAGGACGGCGGCGAGCGCGAGCAAGCCCAGGATCCTGAAGAACCAGCGCAACACGGGGCGACGTCGCTTCTTGGCCATCATGATGTCGCGAGGTCCTGGTTGGGGGAGAAGGTTCCGTCCCGCCCCCGCCGGCAGGGTAAAACGCCGCCGGTGGCGAACCACCGGCGGCGTCCGTGTGCAGGCTGTTAGCGCTTCGCCTTGTCCATGGCGTTCTGGATGTCGGCCTGGATCTCGGCGGCCTTCTGGGTCACAACGTCGGCCTTCGCCTTGGCGTTGATGTAGTCCTCAGCGGCGACGCCGGCAACGGCCTCGTCCAGGGCGCCCTGCAGGACGACCAGCTCCTGCTGCATGGCCTCGAGCTCCGCCTTGGTGTTCTTGCCGCGGGGAGCCTTGGCCAGGAACTCGTTCGTGGCGGCCAGGGCGGCGGTCGCAGCCTCGACGGCGGCGTTGGCAGCGACGCGAGCGCGCTCCTTGCCGGCGACGGCGGCCTGGTTGGCCTGCTCGAACTGCTGGGTGGCGAGGGTCAGCATCTCGGTCGCCTTCTTGTACGAGCGCATGAGGGCGAACTTGCCGTTCTGGGTCTCGATCTCGGCGTCGGCCTGGGCCTTGGTCTCCATGGCCTGGTTCAGGGCGTCACGCGCGTAGGTCTCAGCGCCGGCGGCCTTGGCACCGTCCATGGCCGTCTGCATGGCCGTGACCGTCTCCACGGGCAGCTTCGAGCAGCCGGCGAGACCCAGCATGAGGCCCAGCACCAGGACCGCAACGACGTGAAGCTTCGAAATACGCATGGTCATTCCTCCAGAAAGTCCCGAGCATCTGGTCCGCGGGTTCGTCCCGGGCTCATCCCGGGCGAGCGAGGACCGCTTTGCCCGCCGCCACTGGCGGCGTCTCGACGGTGGCTCGGGCCCACCGTCGTGCAATTCCTTACGGTAGTCGGGAACGCCGGCCGCGTGCTTGGGTACAAGAAGAGGATGGACTCGCTCCGGCCCACCCGGCCGCCTGTCCGCCGGCCGTTTCGGGCCTGACGGTCGCGTTGTCTCGCCGGTGTCGCGGCGGCTCTTCTCGTACGGTGCCGAGCCCGGGTCAACCGGCAGATGCCGGAAGCACACGGACGCGGAACACCATCCGGCGTCACGTACTCCGTTCGCGCGCACTATCTCTGCAACGCGCGACCCCCTCCGTCAAGCCCGATTTTCGACCAACCGGCATCTTGTACCTGTAGGTACGGTGCGTTCAGGTCCGTGGAGCGACCACGAACCCGCCGGGACTCAGGTCCAGCACCGCCGTCCCGCCCGGCAGCACGATGCCGGCGAGGATGGCGTCGGCCAGGCGGTCCTGCACCTCGCGCTGGATGACGCGCTTGACGGGTCGGGCGCCGAAACGCGGGTCGAAGCCCAGTTCGGACAGCCGCTCGACGGCGGCGTCGGTCCAGCTCAGGCCGATCTCCTGCTCCTGCAGGGAGCGGGCGACCTTCGCCAACTCCAGCACGACGATGCGTCGCAGCAGCGCGCGGTCCAGCGCGCCGAAGCGCACCACCGCGTCGATGCGATTCAGGAACTCCGGCCGGAAATGACGGCCGAGCTCCTGCAGGAGTTCCTGCTCCTGTTCGCGCCGCACCCGGTCGTCCGCGCCCTCGCGCGGGGCGAAGCGCTCGTCCTGCGCCAGGTTGCTGGTCATCACGACCAGCGTGTTGCGGAAGTCGACGACGCGCCCCTTGCCGTCGGTCAGGCGACCGTCGTCCAGCAGCTGCAGCAGCACGTTCATGACCTCGGGATGGGCCTTCTCCACCTCGTCGAACAGGATGACGGTGTAGGGGTGGCGCCGCACGGCCTCGGTCAGCTGCCCGCCGGACTCGAAGCCCACGTAGCCCGGCGGCGCGCCGATCATGCGCGCGACGCTGTGGCGCTCCATGTACTCGCTCATGTCCAGACGGACCATGTGGCTCTCGTCGCCGAAAAGCTCGGCGGCCAGCGCCTTGACCAGCTCGGTCTTGCCCACGCCGGTGGGACCGAGGAACAGGAACGAGCCCAGCGGCCGGTGCCGGTCGTTCAGGCCGGCGCGCGAGCGCCGCACCGTGCGCGCCACCTGCGCGACGGCGTCGTCCTGGCCGACCACGCGCGCGCCCAGGCGCGGTTCGAGATCGCGCAGGCGCGCGAAGTCGTCCTCCACCAGGCGCTGCGCCGGGATGCCGGTCCATTTCGCCACCAGGGCCGCGATGTCCTGCTCGTCGACCTCTTCCTTGAGCATGGGCTCGGAGCCCTGGACCGCGACGAGCTCGGCGCGGGCGCGGGTGAGCTCGGCGGCCAGCTCGCTGGCGCTGCCGTACTTCAGCTGCGAGGCGCGGGCCAGGTCGCCGCGGCGCTGGGCCTCCTCGATCTCGGCGCCGAGCTGCTCCTGCCGCGCCTGGAGCGCGCGGATGGCGTCGATCGCGGCCTTCTCCTGCTCCCAGCGCGCGCGCAGGCGGCCGAGATCGTCGCGCAGCTCGGCGATCTGGCGATCGATCGCCTCGCGCCGGCCGACGGCGGCGCGGTCGACCTCCTTCTCCAGCGCCAGCTTCTCCATCTCCAGCTGCTGCAGCCGACGCTGCAGGTCGTCGACCTCCGCGGGCACCGAATCGATCTCCATGCGCAGCTGCGACGCGGCCTCGTCCATGAGGTCGATCGCCTTGTCCGGCAGCATGCGGTCGCTCAGGTAGCGGCTCGAGAGCTTCACCGCCGCCACCAGCGCCGAGTCGGCGATGCGGACGCCGTGGTGCACCTCGTAGCGCTCCTTCAGGCCGCGCAGGATCGCGACGGCCTGTTCCCGGGTCGGCTCCTCGACCATCACCGGCTGGAAGCGCCGCTCGAGCGCGGGGTCCTTCTCGATGTGCTTGCGGTACTCGTCGACCGTGGTCGCGCCGACGCAGTGCAGCTCGCCGCGCGCGAGCGCTGGCTTCAGGATGTTGCTCGCGTCCATGGCGCCCTCGGCCGCGCCGGCGCCCACGAGCGTGTGCAGCTCGTCGATGAACAGCAGCACCTCGCCCTCGCGGTCCGTCACCTCCTTGACGACCTTCTTCAGGCGCTCCTCGAATTCGCCGCGGTACTTGGCGCCGGCCAGCAGCGCGCCCATGTCCAGGGCGTGCAGGGTCTTGTCGCGCAGGCCGAGCGGCACGTCCCCCTCGACGAGCCGCCGGGCGAGCCCCTCGACCACGGCGGTCTTGCCCACGCCGGGGCTGCCGATCAGCACGGGGTTGTTCTTGGTGCGGCGCGAGAGGATCTGCACGACGCGGCGGATCTCCTCGTCGCGGCCGATGACGGGATCGATCTTGCCGGCGCGCGCGGCCGCGCACAGATCGCGGGCGTAGCGGCCGAGCGCGGACTCGCCGCCGTCCGCGACGCCGGATTCGTCCTCGTCGCGGTACGCCCCGTCGGCGCCCATGGACTCCAGCGCGCGGGCGAGCTTCTCCGGCGTGACGTCGAAGGTCTTCAGCAGGCTGCCGGCGCGGCCGCGATCCGCCGCCAGCGCCAGCAGCAGCTCCCGCGTGCCGACCAGCGCCGCGTCCTTGCCGGCGAGCGCCTGCGCCTCGAGCAGCAGCTGCTGGAAGGCCCGGCCCGCTTGCGGCACGTCCTTGACCTGGACGACCGGCAGGCCGGCCAGCTCGCGCTCGACGGTGGCCAGCACGAGCCGGGGCGCGGTCTCCAGGTTCTGCAACGCGCGGCTCGCCAGCCCGGTCTCGTTCAGCAGCGCCCACAGCAGGTGCAGCGGTTCGAGCTCGGCGTGCCCGGATTCGTAGGCCTTGTTGCCGGCGCCCTGCAGGGCCTCGCCGGCGTTCACGGTCCAGTTCTTCATGTCTGTCCTCCCGGACGGATGGATGCAGGGAGGGACATAGCATCCCGAGGGCCAGATGGCACGTTCGGATGAACTCCAGAGCGCTGTCTCTTTAAGCTGTTTTAATATTTTCAGTTACAGGATCGTCGTCATTGGTCCGCTTCGATCGGGATCGAACAACGACCAAGACTGACATGACACCCTGTCCCGCCTGTCGCTCGACCTGACAGTCTTCGGCAACATCGGGACCGGACACCCTGCCGACGGCACAACTCAACCCATGACCCAGCCCGCAGGGTTCCGGTATACTCGGCCGCGCTCGTCCGTGGATCCGCCCTCAGCTCGAGAGGCCCCGATGCCGCGCAACATGATGCCCTCCTTGATCCTGACCTTGACGTGCGTCGCCGCCGCCGCCCAGGCGGCCGGCGATCCGCTCGCCGAGACCCTCGAACGGCTCGTCCGGCAGCGCCGCGGCGCCACCGTCTCGACCCTGGCGACGACGCCCGCCGGACGGCCCGTCCCGCTGTTGACGATCCCGCCATCGGTGGACACGGGCGTCGACATCCCGGCGGCCGTGCTCGTGGTGGCCGACCCCCTCGGCTCGACGCCGCTGGCGACCGCCGCCGCGCTGGCGCTGGCCGCGAGCCTGCTCGAAGACGAGCCGGCCGGCCGCGCCGCCGCCGTGACCTGGCTGATCGTGCCGCAGCTGGATCCCGACGGCACCGCCCGCCTGCAGGGGAAACCCGTCGCCTGCGACGGCCGCAACGGGTCGGCGGTGGACGACGACGCCGACGGCGTCGCGGATGAGGACGGCCCCGACGACCTGGACGGCGACGGCATCATCGCGTCGATGCTGCTGGCCGACCCCGAAGGGGAATGGCTGGCGGGCGAGGGGACCACGGGCGTGCCGCGGCGGGCCGACACCGCCCGCGGGGAGCGCGGCCTCTACCGGCTGCTCGACGAGGGCCGCGACGATGACGGCGACCTGGCCTGGAACGAAGATCCGCCCGGCGGCGTGATCCCCGGCCGCAACTTCCCGCACGGTTTCCAGCACTGGCAGCCGGCCCACGGCCCCTGGGCGGCGAGCTGTCCGGAGACCAGCGCCCTGCTGGCCTTCGCCTTCGCCCACCCCGAGATCGCGATGGTGCTGGTGCTGGGCGAGACCAACACGCTGCTGCAGGTCCCCCCGGCCGCGGACACGCCCGACGCCCTGCTGCGCAAGCACACCCTGCCGCGGGGGCTGGCGCGCGAGACGGGCCTGGACCCCCTCGCCCAGTTCACCGTCGCGGAACTGGTCCCGCTGCTGCGCGAGGGGCTGCGCCTCCCGGAGCTCGAGATCGACGACGTGCTGGGCATGCTGGATCTCGGCCCGGCGACGGCGCCCGACGCCCGCGATCTCCTCTGGTGGCGGGTGGCCGCCGCAGCCTACGTGCGCGGCCTGGCGTCGGCGGGGCTGGGAGCGCCGCGCGTCGCGCCCCCAGCGCCCGGCCCCGGCTCGCTGGAGGATTGGGCCTACTACCAGTTCGGCGTGCCGGCCTTCGCCCTGGATTTCTGGACGCCGCCGCTGCCGCCCCCCGCGCTGCCGGATTCGGCCCTGGCCATCCCCGCGCGGGTCGACACCGCGGCGGCGTCAGGCCCGCGCCCCGACCCCGCGCTCGAGGCCTTGTCGCGGTTCGCCGCCGCGCATCCCGCCTCGGGAGCCTGGCGCCCCTGGCGGGAGACGGCGCTGCCGGGCGGCCGACGCGCCCTGGTGGGCGGGCCGGCGCCCGCCGCGCTGCGGACGCCCCCGGCGGCGATGGCCGACTCCCTGTTGGACCGCCAGATCCCCCTGGTGCGGGACCTGGCCGGCTGGCTGCCGCGGCTCGCCGCGGTGACGCTCGAAGCCGAGAGCCGCGGCGGCGAGGTCTGGGAAGTGACCGCCCGCGTCCACAACGACGGTCCCTTGCCGTACCCCACGGCGCAGGGACGCCGCACGCGCCGGCCCGAACCGGTGGTCGTGACGCTGGAGGGCGCCGAGGTGCTCGAGGGGCCCGCCCGCCGGGTCGTCGACCAGGTGCCCGCGATGGGCTCCACCGCGGTGCGCTGGCTGGTGCGCGCGCCGCGCGGCCGCACGCTCGCGGTGCGGGCCGCCGCGCCCGGCTTCGGCGCCGCGACCGCGACCCTGCAGCCCGCTCAAGGAGGCTCCCGATGAAACGAGCGCTCTGCGCCTGCCTGCTCGGGCTGCTGGCCGCCGCGCCCGCGACGGCCTTCGAGGTCGACCTCGAGCACATGATCTGGGACCGCTACTACGACCACGACGAGGTCGTCGCCGTGCTCGAGGCGATGCACGCGGCGCACCCGGAGCTGACGCGGCTCGAGTCGCTCGGCAGGAGCGAGGAAGGCCGCGACATCTGGTGCCTGACCGTCACCAACCGTCGCACCGGCGCCGACACGCAGAAGCCGGGCGTCTACGCCGACGGCGCCATCCACGGCAACGAGATCCAGGCCACCGAGGTGTGCCTCTACCTCGCCTGGCAGCTGCTGGACAAGTACGGCGAGTGGGACCGCATCACCGAGCTGGTCGACACGCGCGCCTTCTACATCGTGCCGATGGTCAACGTCGACAGCCGCGCCCGCTTCTTCACCGACCCGGGCGGCTTCGACATCGGGAGATCGGCCCGCGTCCCGCACGACGACGACCGCGACGGCCTCTGCGACGAGGACGACTACGACGATCTCGACGGCGACGGCCGCATCCTGCAGATGCGCGTGCGCGACCCCTACGGCACCCACAAGACCGACCCCGAGGACCCGCGCGTGACGGTGGCGATCGAGCCGGGCGAGCAGGCCGAGTGGCGCCTGCTCGGGCGCGAGGGCCTCGACAACGACGGCGACGGCCGCGTCAACGAGGACACCCCGGGCTTCCTCGACCTCAACCGCAACTGGGGCTTCCTGTGGCAGCCCGGCTACGTCCAGGAGGGCTCGGGCGACTACCCGTTCAGCGCCCGGGGCACGCGCGCGGTGGCGGACTTCCTGTGGGCGCACCCCAACGTCTGCTTCGGCTTCAACTTCCACAACTACGGCGGGATGTTCCTGCGCGGCCCGGGCTCGGCGCTCTCCCCCTCGCTGCCGCCGGGCGACATCAAGGTCTACGACTTCCTGGGCGAAGAGGGCGAGCGCATCGTGCCGGGCTACCGCTACCTCGTCTCCGGCACCGACCTCTACACCACGCACGGCGACTTCGACGAGTGGCTGTACCAGTGCCTGGGCGTCTACGCGTTCGTCACCGAGCTGTCGATGGGTTCGGACGCGGCCTACCGCGGCCACGGCGACGAGCCGAACGGCGAGGACGGCGAGCTGTGGAGCCGCCGCCCCACGCTCGTCGAGCGCCAGAAGTTCAACGACGCGCTGATGGCCGGCGAGATGTTCTCCGACTGGAAGCCCTTCCGCCACCCGACGTACGGAGACATCGAGATCGGGGGCTGGCGCACGTTCACCACGCGGCTGCCGCCGGAGTTCCTGCTGCCCCAGACGCTCCACCGCAACGCCATGTACGTGATCTGGACCGCGACGCAGGCGCCGCGGCTGAGCCTCGAGATCATCGGGACGCAGGATCTCGGCGGCGGCCTGAAGCGCGTCCGGGCCCGCGCCGTCAACGCCGGCGCCATGCCGACCCTCTCCGAGCACGCCCGCGGCAAGTCCATCCTGCCGCTGGACGCCTTCACCCTGGAGGGCGACGGCCTCACGGTGCACGGCGGCGGCGTGCTGCTGGACCGCGATTTCGGGACGGTCGATCCCGTGCGGCACCACCCGGCCCGCGTCCCGACGTGGGTCGACGGCTTCTCGACCAGGGAGGTGCAGTGGATCGTCTCGGGGAGCGGCAAGGCCCGGATCACCTACGCGGGCGCTAAATGCGGCACCCGATCCGCCGATATCAACTTGCCGTGAGTCCGGATCCTGGGGATTGGCAGGGGGGACGTTCCCGTGCTACTCTCGGCTCAAGCTTCACGATGACCGCAGATTTTCGCGTTGGCCCGGATCATGAATGTTCCCGGAATCGAAGGAGGGACCACCCCATGAAGAGATTCAAGATGGACGCACGACTGTTCTGGCTCGCGCCCGCCGCGCTGGCCCTGATGATCGCCGCCGGCTGCGGCGACGACCCGGTCACGCCGAACGAGGAACCGACCTTCACCGAGGAGGACGCCGCGACCCAGAGCGCGTTCATCACCATCGGCATGGTCGAGGTGCTGGACGACCTGGCGGCGGTCAAGGCCGTGCCCGAGGTCGAGTCCGTGAGCGGCAGCAGCTACATCACCGGCTCCTACTGGCGCGACAGCGATCCCGACCACGTCTACACCGACATCGACCACCGCCTCACCATCGATTTCGACGGCCCCGGCTCCGACGACATCCTGCCGGCGACGCTGCTGTTCGACGTCACCGCGGCCGGCGACCCCCGGCTGGCCAACGGCACGGGCTCGCTGCTCGCGGGCGCCCTGACCGTCACCTTCGTCGTCGACGACATCGTCGTCGAGGCCGACAACTACCCGTCCGGCGGCCAGCTGGTCGTCTCGACGGGCGGCTACACGGCCACCGTCGAGTTCTTCAGCAACCACACCGCGACGGTCACCGTCGGCGCGCTGGAGTGGAGCGTGGACCTCGACGACGGGGACATCACGCCGGCCGACTGACCGCGACATCCGAACCCGAGACGGCAAGTAAAGAGGCGGGGCCCCGGGGTCCCGCCTCTTTCGTGCCGCTGACGGCAACGGTCCGCTGCGGCCTAGAAACCGAAGAGCAGGCCGGCGCTGTAGGTCGTCACGTCGCCGAAGCCCGCCTCCGCGTTCAGCTTCAGCCCCAGGTTCAGCGTCGCGCCCAGGGTCAGGCGGCTGTCCTGGATGCCGTCCACCGAGAAGTTGACCTCTTCCTCGACATCCGTGCCGTTGTCGTCGTAGGTGTACGTGTAGGCGACGTCCATCGACGACTCCTCCTTCGAGTAGGCGCCGTAGACCGTGGCCAGGGCGAAGCTCCGGCTCGCGGCGAGGTACATGCTCTTCGCTTCGGTCGCCACGTATTCGCCGACGTCAAGACTCTGCGAGAAGTAGCCGACCGAAACGTCCACCGGCAGCATCGGCAGCCAGTAGTTCGCGCTGGCCGACAGGCCGAAGCCCCACAGATTGATCTTGCCGACGTCGCCGGCGTCGATGTCCGGCAGCCAGCGCACGGTCGCCTGCAGGCCCATGACGCCGCCGACCGAGGCCTGGGGCATGACCAGGGGCACGTAGTCCAGGTCGACCAGGCTCTCGATGCCCTCGGCCGTGTAGACGGGCAGGCCGGCGTAGTAGGCCGTGATGGTGCCGGTCTCGTCCTCGCTGCCGAAGACCGACGGGCCGCTCATGACCAGCGTGCCCTCTTCGCCGTAGCGGGGGTCGCCCGGATCGATGCCGTAGCGCTCGTCCAGGGTCACGCGCTCGGCCGTCTGGAAGGTCTTGGCGTCCTCATCGAGCTTGGTCCCCATGGCCTTCAGGCCGAAGGTGAGCGTGAAGCGCGTGCCGGGGATCGCCGCGGTGTGGAACAGGGCGCTGTTCTGGTTGGCGCCCATCCCGGTGACCAGAGGAGCCAGGTAGCCGCGGGCGTACTGCTCGCCCACGTCTTCGAGCAGGGCCTCGAGGTCGCCCCCGTCGTCCTCGTCCTGCGCCAGCGCGGGGACGGCGCCCAGGACCAGGAGCAGCAGCCCGGCCAGCAGCACCCAGGCCCGCCCGTATTGCGAACGTGTCTTCATCGTCGTCCTCCTGCGACTGGTGATTTCGGAACCTGCGGCGACCCTAGCACACCCCCCGTGATCCGGGCCAGGACTATCAGGATTCCGCCCGCATCGCCGGGGAGCCCGCGGATTCCGAACCGAGGAACACCGACCACTGGGCCAGGGCCAGGTCCGAGACGATCCAGGGCGAGGAGTCGCCGAGCTTGCGGACGACGGCGCCGGGTTCGGCGTGGCCGAGGCGTTCGCGGTGATGGCGGGCGATGCCGGGCAGCAGGACGCTCACGACCGTGAACAAGCGCAGGGATCCGGGCGTCCAGGTGACGAGGTTGCCGTTGTCGCGGTGCGCGACCTGGGCGCCGTACCGGCGCAGCTCCGTCGCTTCGTCGGCGGTGAGGTCGGGCACGTGCCAGGGACCGACGGGCGTCGCGTGCAGCCGCACGAATCCCGGCCGGCGGTAGGAGCCCAGGACGATCCGGCCCTGATCGTCGCTCAGGGCTTCCAGCAGGCTGACCGAACGCAGGCCCGCGACGGACCCGTCCGGCAGCACCGCGAGCACGCGCTGGACATCCCGTTTGTCGAGGGAGTGCCGGTAAGAAGCGGCGAGCGGCGTGACGATCACCCGCGCCGGGCGCCGGGGCGCCTGCGCCATGCCGTCTTCCGGTCCGCCGGTGTCTGTCGACGTCACGGCACCTCCTTCGGGGCGACCGCCCGGGAGGGCGGAGGGGACCACCCCATGATACCCGAGCCGGGCGGCCGGGGCAATCGGGGCGACCGACTCCCGCCGCGTCAGGCGTCGACGGCGCCCTGCGGGGGCGAGATCAGCTCGCAGGCCTGGCAGTGGGGATCCTGCTCGGACTTCGCGCGGCAGAAGTAGCCGAACCCTTCCACCCACTCGGCGCTGCCGCGCGGGCAGCGCTCGGTGTAGTCGATGAACTGGACGAGCCGCTCGACGATGACCCGGGGCATGGCGTGCTCCATCTTGCAGGCGGCGTCCTCGGCCGTGGCGCCGTCGACGCCCAGGATGCGCACGAAGAACGCGTTGAGCGCCCGGTGCCTGCGGATCACGTCGCGGGCCAGGGTCTCGCCGGCCGTCGTCAGCGTCACCACGCCGTAGGGTTCGTAATGGATGAGGTCCTTCTGGGACAGGATGCGCAGGGCCTGCGTCACCGACGAACTGTTGACGCCGAGCCGCTGGACCAGATCCTTCGAGCGCGCGACGCGCTTCTCGTCGATGACGTGCGAGATCGCCTCCAGGTAGTCCTCCTGGCTGGCGCTGAGCTGCTGCTCGGCCATGGCCGCCCTTTCGGGATAAAACAAGAAATGTTTGTCTGGATCACGATAACGCCGGGAGCGGCGCTGTCAACCTCGGCGGGGGGCGATCAGTAGGTCCAATCAGTAGGTCAGGGTGACCGAGCGGAAGAAGTCGCGGATCTCGGGATCCTCGAACAGGGCGTCGTCCTCGCTCCAGGCGGTCACCACGAGCATCCGCCCGCGGTGGAGGTAGCCCTCGTACCAGGCGCAACGGGTTCCGCCCGACTCGCGGCAGAGGGCGAGCACGCCCTCCATGCCGTCGCGGATGACGGGGGTCTGGCGCACGATCTGCAGGCGGCGGTCGCTGATGCCGCGGGCGACCGCGGCCGTGACATCCTCGACCGACAGGGGGCTGCCGTCCGGCCGCTCGAACCAGACGCTGACCGAGCAGCCGCGGGAGGTGTCGTCATCGCGGTAGCACTCCGCCCGCACGACGGCGTCGCGGCCGTCGCCCGCGGACGAGGGCACGGCCCGCGTCCGGATGCGGGCGCAGCCCGACGGCCAGGTCGCGATGAACTCGCCGTCGGGGTTGACCAGCGTGGAGGCGGTCTCGATGGGCTTCAGGCCGTTGTCGGCGACGTCCGGCGCGGTGTCGGCGGTCGCGCGACCCGCGCCGGCGGTCCCGGCGGCACCGGTCGCGGTGCGGTCCTGCTTGTCCTTGCCGCCGCAGCCGGCGACGAGCGACAAGAGCGTCAAGAGCGCCAGGCAGACGGCGGCGCGCAGCGGGAATCTCACGGTCATCGACGATCCTCCACGGCCAGCAGGGCCTCCATCTCGTCCATCAGCGCGCCGAAGACCAGGAACACGTCGCGCACCGGCTCGTCCGTCGTCACGTCGACGCCGGCGCGCAGGAGCGTGTCGACGGGGTAGCGGCTGCAACCGGACCGCAGGAACCCGAGGTACTCCCCGCGCTCCGTCGCGCCGCCCTCCAGCACGCGGCGGACCAGGGCCGTGGAGGCCGAGAACGCGGTCGCGTACTGGTAGACGTAGTAGTTGTAGTAGAAGTGCGGAACGCGGCTCCAGGTGCGGGCGCTGCGCGCCTCGTCCAGCACGACCTCCGGCCCCCAGTAGTCCCGCAGGAGGCCCAGATACAGCTCGTCGAGACGGTCCGCCGTCAACGTGCCGTCCTGCTCGCCGATACGGTGCACCGCCAGCTCAAATTCCGCAAACATCGTTTGGCGCACGACCGTGCCCAGGATCTGGTCGAGATGGTTGTCCAGCAGCGACAGGCGCCGGGCCGGATCGGCGGTCGTCGCCAGCAGCCGCCGCTGCAGCAGCAGCTCGTTGAAGGTCGAGGCCACCTCGGCGGTGAAGATCGGATAGTCGCTGTAGACATAGGGTTGCGTGTGCGTGGCCAGCCAGCTGTGCAGGGAGTGGCCCATCTCGTGGGCCAGCGTGAAGGTGTCGCGCAGCTGGCCGCTCCAGTTCAGCAGGATGTACGGGTCGGTGCCGTGGATGCCGCTGGAATAGGCCCCGCTGCGCTTGCCGGCGTTCTCGTGGACGTCGATCCAGCGCTCGGCCAGGCCCCGGCGCACGATCTCCAGGTACTCCTCGCCCAGCGGCGCCAGGGCCTCGCGGAGCAGGTCGCAGGACTCGTCGTAGGTGTAGGTCGGCTCGCCGTCGGGGAACATGGGCGCCGACAGGTCGTGGTCGCGCAGCTCCTCCAGGACGAGCACCCGGCGCTTCAGCCGCGTGTAGCGGTGCACGAGCGGCAGCTGCGCGCGCACCGCGGCCACGAGGTTGTGGTAGACCGGCACGGGCACGGCGTTGCGGTGCAGGGCGGCTTCCAGCGTGCCGGCGTGCCGGCGGGCGCGGGCGAAGAAGACGTGGTTCTTCACGTTGGCGTCGAGGGTGGCCGCCAGGGTGTTGCGGTGGCGCCCGTAGGTGTCCAGGAAGACGCGGAAGTTCTCCTCGCGCACGCGCCGGTCGCGCGAGCGGGAGAACTTCTGGTAGCGGGCCTTGGTCAGCGCGACCTCGCGGCCCGCCTCGTCGCGGATCGCGGGGAAGACCAGGTCCGCGTTGTCCAGGGCGCCGAAGATCGTCGACGCGCCGCGCGAGATCTGGCCGGCCGCCGCCAGCAGCGCCTCTTCGGACGAGGGCAGGGTGTGGGGACGGCTGCGTCGCAGGTCGGCGAAGTGGTGGTCGTAGAGGCCCAGGCGCGGCTCGGCCGCGCGGAAGGCCGCCAGGACCGCGTCGTCCAGGGCGAGGAGTTCGGGGTCGTACCAGCTCGCCGCCTCGGCGAACCGCACCCCGAGGGTGTCCGCCCGCCCCTTGCGCTCGGTGTGGGCGCCGATGCGCGTGTCCTCGTCGCTGCGCAGGTGGGCGTAGACGTGGACCCGCTCCAGGCGGTGGCGCACGTCGAGCACGCGTTCGGTGGCCTCCAGGAGCGCGGGGGCGGACCGCCCGAGGCTGCCGGACAGGGCGGCGACCCCCTCCAGGTCGTCCGACACGGCGGCGAAATCGCGCTCCCAGGCCTCCCAGTCCGGGTAGATCCGGCTCAGGTCCCAGGTCTGGTCTTCGGGGATGTCCGCGCGCTCGCGGCGGGCGGACGGATCGGCTGCGGCCATGCGGACCCTCCGTGCGGGAACGGGCGTCAGGCGTCGGGGAAGCGCTCGCGGATCACGACCTCTTCCAGAGGCAGCTGGCCGCCGCGCGGCTGGGGGTGCTCGCGGCGCTTGCCGACGGCCACGGCCATGACGATCTCGTGGTCGGGCGGCAGGTTCACCAGCGCGGCGGCGGCGGCGAAATCGAAGCCGACCATGGGGCAAGTGTCGTACCCCATCGCCTTGGCCACGAGCATGATCGTCTGCGCGGCCATGCCGCCGGAGCGCAGGACCTCGTCGTGCTGCAGGTCCTCGCGGCCCTCGTAGGCGCCGACGATCAGGGGCACGATCGCCGCGCGGGCCGCCTCGGGCGCGTGGCGCCAGTAGCGGCCGGGATCGCGGGCGTGGGCCTTGCGGTCGCCGCAGACCAGGATCACCAGCGACGCCTCGGCGAACTGGGCCTGGCGCCAGCCGATCGCGCGCAGCCGCTCCTTGCGTTCCTGGTCGGCCACCAGCACGAAGCGCCAGTTCTGGAGGTTGAACGAGGTGGGCGACAGCACCGCCGCCTCCATCAGCCGACGGATCTCGTCCTCGGACATGCGGTGCGCGGGGTCGAACTTCTTGATCGAGCGGCGCTCGGCGACGGCCGTGAAGACGTCCATCCGGATCCCTTTCACCGAAGGCGGCGGCGGGCCGGCACCGTGCCGGCGATGAGGAATAGATGAGTACACGCGAATGACGGCCGCGTCAACGAGGGGGGCGTCCGCAGCGCTCAGACGACCACGTGCAGGGGCACGCTCTCGATGCGGTTGCGCCCGGAACTCTTGGCGCAGTAGAGGGCCTGGTCCGCCAGCTCGAGCAGCTCCGTCGCGCCCAGGCCCTCGCGGTAGCCGGCCACCCCGCCGCTGATGGTCCGCGAGTCGCGCCCCTCGGGGAACTCGCGGGTGACCGGCACGGTGAACACGAGCTGTTCGAAGCGCATCCGGATGCGTTCGGCCACGGTGCGGGCGTCCTCGAGGCCCGTGTCGGGGAACAGGACGACGAACTCCTCGCCGCCGAAACGGAAGGCGCGGTCGTAGTCGCGGATCGAGGCGCGCAGCAGCTTGCCGAACCTGGCCAGCATGCGGTCGCCCTCGAGATGGCCGTGCAGGTCGTTCCAGGTCTTGAAGTGGTCGATGTCGAGCATCAGCAGGGACAGGTGGCGCTGGCGGTGCTGGCAGCGCTGCACCTCGTGCTCCAGGCTCTCGTCGAGGAAGCGCCGGTTGAACAGCCCCGTCAGCGGGTCGAGGTTCATCTGCTCGCGGATGCGGTGGTTCTCCAGGTCGAGATCCTCGAGCGAGCTGGCCAGGTCCCGGGTGATGTTCATGGCGCTGCGGACCTCCCGCTCGTTGCGGCGCAGCAGGTGGACCATGTTGTTGAATTCCTCGCCCAGCTCCTCGACGATCGACGGGCGGGCGTCCTTGTAGACGGGACACTCCTCGCATTCGATGGGGAAGCAGAGCGTTTCCGGACGGGAGCGACGTCGGCTCTCGCGCACCCGCTGCCAGCAGCGCTCGTGGCGCTCGCCGGAGACGAAGCACATCGCGGGCCCGGACCGCAGGGGGTCGCGGGAGCGACCCAGGCTGAGGTTGTCGTAGAACACTTCCTCGCCGTCGGCGAGGCGGGTGAACAGCGGCAGGATCTCGTCGCGGATCCTCTGGATCTGCAACTGCTCGAACACGGCGTCATGCGCCTCGCCGGCCATCTCTCGCACCCTCCCCGGTCGGCATGCCCGACCATCCCCATGCATATCTGCTCGAGTGGACTCCTGGATCGGCAGGGACTATCATCGGCCGCTCCGGGAACGGCTTGAACGTGGATCGCGGGGTCGGACGAGGAAGGACGGACGGGGATGGGCCTGCTCGGCGCGCTGTTCGGCGGCACGGTCGGCTTCATGCTGGGCGGACCGCTCGGGATGATCATCGGGGGCGCGCTGGGCTCGCAGACCAGCGCCCACGTCGTGCGGACGGGCGCCCGCGGCGCCGGCGTCCAGGACACCCAGACCGCCTTCCTGGTGGCCGTCATCAGCCTGGCGGCCAAGGTCAGCAAGGCCGACGGGCACGTCTCCGAGGCGGAGATCCGCACCTTCGACGCCTTCCTACGCGACCACCTGCGCATGTCGCCCGAAGACCGCCGGATGGCGGGCCGCATCTTCGACGAGGCCCGCGACAGCCCGATCCCCGCCGGCGACTTCGCCCGCCAGGTGCGCGGCGTCATGGGCCAGGCCCCGGACCGGCTGCGCCTGATCGTGACCCTGCTGCTGCAGATCGCCCACGCCGACGGCCGCATGCACCCGGCCGAGGACGAGATGATCCGGGGCATCGCCCGCGACCTGGGCCTGTCCGACCGCGACTACCAGGAGTGCCGCGCCCTGTTCGCGCCCGTGCAGGACAGCCTGGAAACCGCCTACGAGGCGCTGGGCGTGGCGCCGGACGTCTCCGACGACGAGGTCAAGAAGGCCTACCGCCGCCTCGCTCGCGAGTACCATCCCGACATCCTGCAGGGCAAGGGCATGCCCGAGGAGTTCCTGCAGTCGGGCAAGGAGATGCTGCAGAAGATCAACGCGGCCTACGACCGCATCAAGAAGGACCGGGGGTTCTAGCCGTGCCCGAGCTGCCGGAGGTCGAGAGCGTCGCCCGCGCGCTGCGCACCGCGCTGTCGGGCCGGCGCCTGACCGGGATGCGCGTGCGCCACGCGGTCTGCGTGGAGCCCTCGGCGGCAGCCGTGCGGCGCGCCGTGCTCGGCCGCACGCTCGACCGCGTCCACCGCCGCGGCAAGTACCTCGTCCTGACCTTCGGGCAGGGCGACCCCGCGCCCGCCCACCTGATGCTCCACCTGCGGATGACCGGCCAGGTCCTGTTCGAACCCGGTGATCACCCCGACCGCCATGTGCACCTGGTGCTGGACTTCGACGGCCGCGAGGTGCGCTACCGCGACGTGCGCAAGTTCGGGCGCTGGACCCTGGTCGACGACGCCGAGAACCCGTCGGCGCTGGACCACGTCGGGCCCGACATGCTGGACATCCGCTTCGCCGCCTGGGCCGACCGGCTGCGCCGCCGACGTGCCCCCTTCAAGTCCGTGCTGCTGGACCAGGGGGTCGCCGCCGGGGTGGGCAACATCTACGCCGACGAGGCCCTGTTCCGCGCCCGCATCCACCCCCTGCGGCGACCCGCCGACTGCGACGACGCGGAGCTGCGCCGGGTCTTCGACGCCGTGCGCGGGGTGCTGAGGCTGGCGATCGAGCACGGCGGGACCACGTTCCTGGACTTCCGGGACTTCCATGGGCAGCCCGGAAATTTCCGGCGAAAGTTGAGGGTGTTCCAGCGGGACGGGGAGCCTTGCCGGGACTGCGAGGCCGAATTGGAGCGGATCGTGGTGGGGGGGCGGGGGACGCATTTCTGCCCGGTGTGCCAGCGTTGATGACGGGGAGGACCCTCAAAATCGCTCGTATATGTATTTTAATGGATCATTTATTGGATATCACCCATCGTGAAGGTGATTCGCCACGGCGCTCCCCGCCAGCCACCCCGTGGTCCAGCAACCCTGGAAGTTGAACCCTCCGGTCACCCCGTCGACGTCCAGCAACTCCCCCGCGAAGTACAATCCCGGCACCAGCCGGCTCGCGAAGGTGCGCGGGTCGACCTCGCGCAAGGCCACCCCGCCGCAGGTCACGAATTCCTCCTTGAACGGCGACTGCCCGTCGATCGACAAGTGGGTGCGCTTGAGGTCGTCGGCCAGGGTGGCGGCCTCGTCGCGGGTCAGCTCGGCCCAGATGCGGCCGTCGGGCATGGCCGTGCCGTCGACCAGGGACTCCCACAGCCGCTGCGGCAGGACGACCGGCGCCAGGGTGCGGACCTGCCGGCGCGGGTGGTCGCGGCGCGCCGCGGCCAGGGCGTCGCCGACAGCCGCCTCGGTCACCGCCGGGATCCAGTCCACCAGGACGTCGAAGCGGTAGTCGAGCGCGTGCAGCTCGCGCGCGCTCCAGGCCGAGAGCAGCAGCACGGCGGGGCCGCTCAGCCCGTCGTGGGTGACCAGCAGGGGACCGCGGCGGCGGTGCTTGGTGCCGGCGAGGCGCACCTCGGCGTCGGTGAAGGCGATGCCGGCCAGGTCCCGCAGGCGCGGGTCGCGGCAGCGGAAGGTGAACAGCGAGGGCACCGGCGGCGCGACCGTGTGGCCGAGTTCCGCGGCGGCGGTCCAGCCGGCGTTGCCGCTGCCGCCGCCGGTGGCCAGCAGCAGCGCGCGGGCGCGCAGGGGGCCGGCGTCTGTCTCCAGATCGAATCCGCTGTCGGGCGCGCGAGCTGCCGAGCGCAGGCCGCAGCCCAGGCGCAGGTCGACGCCCGCGTCGCGGGCGGCGCGCTGCAGGGCGTCGACGACGGTGCGCGAGGAGTCGGTGACGGGGAAGAAGCGGCCGTCGGGCTGGGCGCGCAGCTCGACGCCGTGCCGCGCGAACCAGGCGACGGTCTCGGCCGGACCGAAGCGGGAGAAGGGGCCCATCAGCTCGCGGCCGCCGCGCGGGTAGAACGTCGCGAGCTCGCGCGGGTCGGTGCGGACGTTCGTCACGTTGCAGCGGCCGCCGCCGCTGATCAGCACCTTGCGCAGCGGCTCGCGGCCGCGCTCCAGGACGATCACGCGGGCCGCGGGGGCCAGCTCGCGGCAGCGGATGGCGGCGAAGACGCCGGCGGGGCCGGCGCCGGCGACGACGAGATCGGCGCCGGTCACGCCGCCGCCTTCTTCGCGGCAGGAGGCCGGTTGTTGAAGACCCCCGCGATCCCCGCCATCACCAGCACGGCGCCGCCGAGGGTCCAGGAGGTGATGGGCTCGTCGAGGATCAGGTGGCCCAGCAGCACGGCGATGACCGGGTTGGCGTAGGTGTAGGTCATGGCCACCTGCATGGGCAGCAGGCGCAGCACCGACACGTACGAGGTGAAGGCCACGATGGAGCCGAAGACCGTCAGGTAGGCCCAGGCCAGCCACGCCTCGCCGGTGGGCGTCGGGCGCGGCTCGCCGGTCAGCATGATCACCACCAGGAAGCCCAGGCCGCCGAAGAGCTGCTGCCAGCCCGACGCGGCCTGGATCGACAGGCCCGGCCGGCGGCGCGCCATCCAGATCGAGCCCGCGACCCAGGTGAGCGGCGCGATCAGCAGGCCGATCACGGCCCAGACGTCGGCGCTGGTGCCGTGGCGCAGCAAGGGCCACGACAGCAGGCCCACGCCGGCGAAGCCGATCAGCAGCGACGCGACCAGCTTGGGCGACGGCGCGCGCCGGTCCAGCGCGGCCTCGATCAGCGCGCCCCAGATGGGCATGATCCCCACCAGCAGCGCCGCGATGCCCGAGTCGGCGCGCTGCTCGGCCCAGGTCACCAGCCCGTTGCCGCCGACCCACAGCAGCAGGCCGGAGCCGGCCAGCACCAGCGCCTCGGCGCGCGTGGGCCGCAGACGATGGCCGCGGATCGCGGCCCAGCCCAGCAGCATGGCGGCGGCGGCCATGACGCGCAGGCAGGCCAGGGTGAAGGGAGGGAAGCCCGCCCCCTCGCGCACGGCCATGCGGATGGCGAGGTAGGTGCTGCCCCAGACGACGTAGACGACGGCGAGGTGGGCGAGCCCCGCGCGGCTGAGCGGCTGGTCGTGCTGCGGGTGGTTCAAGCGGGCCTCCGGTTCAGATCCGGTCGGTCAGCAGGAGGCACAGTTCTTCGAGGAAGAGCCTTTCCTCCGGGCCGAAGCGGGCGAGCTGGAAGGAATTGACGTCCAGTTCGGCGACGACCTGGCCGGAGCGGAAGACCGGCAGCACGATCTCGCTGCGCGTGTCCGGGTGGCCGGGCAGGTAGTTCAGTTCCTGGGTGACGTCGTCCACGACGATCGTGATGGCGTGCTCGGCGACCTGCCCGCAGACGCCCTGGCCGATCGCGATGTGCGTCTGAGAGAGCGTGGCGCCGCTGCGCGGTCCGATGAGGAGCTGTCGCGGGTTGTCGGGGTCGACCAGGAAGAAGGCGACGCAGTCGAAGCCCTCGACGCCCGCAGTGAGCAGCGCGGTGACCGCCTGCATCTTGTCTTCGGAGCGCAGGTCCGCCTCGGCGATGGGGCGGGCCTTGGCCAGCAGATCGGCGTAATCGCTCACGGCCATCCTCCCGGATCGCGGACCGAATAACTTGTTTATTCTTGAACAGTTAAGCGAAACATGCCCCGAAGGCGGCATCATGGTCACCGGCACGGTCCCCTGTCAAGTCCCGCCCGGCCACAGGTGCGCGTGCTTGTGGCCGCTGCCGGTGTTGAACAGCAGGACCGTCTCCTCGGGATGCAGCCAACCCGAGGCCGCCAGCGCGTTGGCGGCGGCGGCGGTGGCGCCGCCTTCGGGCGCGGCGAAGATCCCCTCGCGGGCCAGCAGCGAGCAGCCCTCGAGGGCGGCGGCGTCCGAGACGGCGATCGCGGTGCCGTGGGAGGCGCGCAGGGCGCGCAGCACCAGGAAATCGCCCACGGCGGACGGCACGCGCAGGCCGTCGGCAATCGTTGCAGCCCCCTCCCAGGGCACGGCGACCTCGTCGCCAGCCGCGAACGCACGCACCAGCGGGGCGCAGCCCTCGCATTGGACGGTGACCAGGCGCGGGCGCGCGGAGCCGATCCAGCCCAGCTCCTCCAGCTCGTCGAAGGCCTTGGCCATGCCGATCAGACCCGTGCCGCCGCCCGTCGGGTAGACGATGACGTCTGGCAACCGCCAGCCGAGCTGTTCGGCCAGCTCATAGCCCATCGTCTTCTTGCCCTCGAGCCGGTACGGCTCCTTGAGCGTCGAGAGGTCGAAACCGCCTTCGGCGCGCAGGTCGGCCGCGGCGATGCGGCCGCAGTCGGTGATCAGGCCGTCGACCAGCGTGACCCGAGCTCCCAGCGCCCGGCACTCGGCGGCGAAGGGGGCGGGCACATCGCGGGGCATGTAGACGCGGGCGGGCATCCCGGCCCGGGCGGCGTAGGCGGCCAGCGCGCCGGCGGCGTTCCCGGCCGAGGGCGTCGAGAGCGTCGTCGCACCCAGTTCGCGCGCACGAGCGACGGCGGCCGCCATGCCGCGGGCCTTGAAGCTGGCGGTGGGGTTGAGGCCCTCGTCCTTGACCAGCAGGCGGGGCAGGCCGAGGACCTCTCCCAGGCGAGGGGCCGGCGCCAGCGGAGTCGACCCTTCGCCCAAGGTCAGGCGCAGGGCGGGATCGCGCACGGGCAGCACCTCGGCCCAGCGCCACAGGTTGCGGGGGCGCGCGGGCAGGGAAGCTAGGGTGAGGGTGCGGGCGGCGGCGGCGAGGTCGTAGCGGGCGAGCAGGGGTTTGCCGCAGTCCGTGCACAGGTTCTGCAGGGCATCGGCATCGTGACGCCGGCCGCACAGCGGGCATTCCAGGTGGGACAGGCTGCTCTCGGGTTGTCCGGCCACGTCGCCTCCGGGCGCGTGAGGGGCGCTTCAGACGGGCCGAGGCCGGCGGATTTACGTTCTCCCGCCCGACGCGGACGCCGCATGCTCGAACTCCCGGGCGTCACCGGCCTCCGGCGCGAAGTCCGGCGCTTTCCTGTTGCCGGTGAGGACCAGGCGCGGCAGGTCGGCGGCGGCGCGCTCGAGCTCCTCCGCGGTGATGGTCTCGGCGACGTTGAAGATGGTGGCCACGATCGTCCGCACATCCTCGGCCAGATGCTGCTGCTGCAGGGATTCCGAGGCGTGCATGATCTTGTAGGGCAGGATCCTCTCGCGGTACAGGCGCCGGGGATCCGCAACGGTGGCCAGGAGCTGTTCCTCGTTGCGGAACACGAGGGTGGTGCGGCTGGTCATGCCCGGCCGGACCCGGAGGATGCGCTCGAAGCTCTCGGGGTACATCTGGATGAATTCGGGGACTTCCGGCCGGGGTCCGACGAGGGACATCTCCCCGCGCAGCACGTTGAACAGCTGCGGCCATTCGTCGAGCTTGTGCCGGCGCAGGAACCGGCCGACCGGCGTGATGCGGGCGTCGCCGCCGACGGTCAGGGGACCGCCGCGCGATTCGGCGTCGCAGACCATCGAGCGGAACTTGTAGATGTGGAACGGCCGGCCGTTGCGGCCGACCCGGATCTGGCGGTAGAACACGGGACCGGGGCTGGTGAGTTTGACCGCGGTCGCGATCGCCAACATGGCCGGCAGCAGCGGCACGATCCCACAGACAGCCACCGCGATATCGAACGATCTCTTGACCATCGTCCCCTCCGGGCATCCGCATCCATCGGATGAGCCTTGGAAGCACACGCGTCGTGTGCCGCTGCGAGAAGGGCGTCGAGGCGTCGCAATCCATGCTTCCATGCAGACGCCGTCGGGCGACCCCGTCGGGTCACTCCCGGCCCGAACGATAGGATCATGTGCTCAAGCTGTCGAGGATATTGTCGATGCAGCTTTGGTACCAAGCTCTGGACAACCGTCGCTTCGGGTGTATCGTGACGGTGCTGCGGGCATCATGATGGCCGCCGACATTCCGATATCCGGCATTCGAGGACGAACCGATGCGTGATCAATTCCTGCCTTTTTCACCGCCTTTCCTGGGTGAAGAGGAGATTGCCGAAGTCGTCGACAGCCTCCGCTCCGGCTGGATCACCACCGGACCGAAGACCAAGCGATTCGAGCAGGAATTCCGGGACTACGTGGGCGCGCCGGCCGCGCTGGCCCTGAGCTCCTGCACAGCGGCCTTGCACACTGCCCTCGTTCTGGGCGGTATCGGCGCAGATGACGAAGTTATAACAACCCCGGTCACGTTCACCGCCACCGTCGCGGTCATCGAGCACACGGGCGCTCGCCCGATCCTGGTGGACGTCGAGCCCGACACCATGAACATCGACCCCGCCCTGGTTCGCGCCGCGGTGACCCCCCGCACGCGCGCCGTCATCGCCGTGCATTACGGCGGCCATCCCTGCGACTTGGACGCCCTGCGGGCGATCTGCGAGGAGCACCAGCTGCTCCTGATCGAGGACGCGGCCCATGCCATCCCGGCCAAGTACAAGGGCAGGTTCATCGGCGCCGGCGAGAATCCCGTCGCCTTTTCTTTCTATGCCACAAAAAACCTGACCACCGCCGAGGGGGGCATGCTCACGGGGTCGCAGGAGATGGTCAACCGCGGCATCGTGGTCAGCCTCCACGGGATGGACCGCGACGCCTGGAAGCGCAACGACCGGTCGGGGAGCTGGCGCTACGACATCGTGACGCCGGGGTTCAAGTACAACATGACGGACATCCAGGCGGCGAT
>JADHED010000070.1_pt1 | contig 142048 bp, 143 predicted proteins | sample 8952041 | NCBI WGS metagenome assembly JADHED01 (sample SAMN16124423, study PRJNA663239) | bioreactor sludge metagenome | isolation source: sludge (control) | place: India:Bengaluru | collected 2018-09-08 | reverse complement strand
GCATGCGCAGGGCGTTGAGCTTGATGAAGCCGCCCGCGTCCTTCTGGTCGTAGGCACCTGCGTCGTCCTCGAAAGTGGCGATGGTCGGGTCGAACAGCGAATCGGTCTTGCTGTCGCGGCCGACGACGATGACGTTGCCCTTGTATAGCTTGAGTCGCACGAACCCGTTGACGGTTTTCTGCGTGTGATCGATCAGGGTTTGCAGCGCGATGCGTTCCGGGCTCCACCAGTAGCCGTTATAGATCAGGCTGGCGTAACGCGGCATCAGATCATCCTTCAGGTGGGCGACTTCGCGGTCCAGCGTCAGCGATTCGATGGCACGGTGCGCCTTCAGCATGATGGTGCCACCCGGGGTTTCGTAGCAGCCGCGCGACTTCATGCCGACATAGCGGTTTTCCACCAAGTCGAGGCGGCCGATACCGTGCTTGCCGCCCAGTTTGTTGAGTTCGGCCAGCAGTTCGTGCGGCGCCAACTTCTTGCCGTTCAGCGCGACCGGATCGCCGTTGACGTATTCGATGTCCAGATACTCAGCGGCATCCGGCGCCTTTTCAGGACTCACCGTCCAGCGCCACATATCCTCTTCCGCTTCCGCGGCCGGATCTTCCAGATGACGGCCTTCGTAGGAGATGTGCAACAAGTTGGCGTCCATCGAATACGGACTGCCGCCCTGCTTGTGCTTCATCTCGACCGGGATACCGTGCTGCTCGGCATAAGCCAGCAGTTTCTCGCGCGACAGAAGATCCCACTCGCGCCAGGGGGCGATGACCTTGATATTGGGATTGAGCGCGTAAGCGCCCAGTTCAAAACGCACCTGGTCGTTGCCCTTGCCGGTCGCGCCGTGGGAAATGGCGTCTGCATTGGTTTCGCGGGCGATCTCGATCAGGCGCTTGGCGATCAGCGGACGAGCGATCGAAGTGCCGAGCAGGTATTCGCCTTCATAAACGGTGTTGGCGCGAAACATCGGGAACACGAAATCACGGACGAATTCCTCGCGCAGGTCATCGATGTAGATTTCCTTGATGCCGAACTTTTTCGCCTTTTCGCGCGCAGGTTCGAGTTCCTCGCCCTGGCCGACATCGGCGGTGAAGGTCACCACCTCGCACTGATAGGTGTCTTGCAGCCACTTGAGAATAACGGAGGTATCCAGCCCGCCCGAATAGGCGAGTACCACTTTTTTGATTTCGCTCATATTTTTCCTAAATAACAATTTTTAGCCACAGAGAACACAGAGTCTTTCTCGGTGTGTTCTGTGTTCTCTGTGGCTGGATTCTTGGATTACTCAAATTCATTTAATCATTTACTGAGACAGATGTCGTTTTGGCTACGGCCGCCGCTTTGCGGCTTAACTTGCTTTGCAAGTTAGCCTACGCCAAAATCGCTTTCACCCCATTGAGGCCTATCCAGCCACCTTTCCTAACAACAAATACTCCAGCAACGCTTTGTGGGTGCGTCGAGAGGTTTTGGCTACGGCCGCCGCTTTGCGGCTTAACTTGCTTTGCAAGTTAGCCTACGCCGAAACAGACTGCATCTACCTTAAGTTCAGCCTGCCACCTTCCCCAGCAAAAGGTATTCCATTAGAGCCTTTTGCGTGTGCAGCCTGTTTTCAGCCTCATCCCAGACGACGCTGTGCGGGCCGTCGATGACTTCGGCAGCCACTTCCTCGCCGCGATGCGCGGGCAGACAATGCATGAACAGCGCATCTTTTGCAGCGATCTTCATCATGTCGGCATCGACCTGCCAATCGGCAAAGTCGCGCATACGCTCCTCGTTCTCGGCTTCGAAACCCATGCTGGTCCAGACATCGGTCGTCACCAGATCAGCGCCGCGCGCGGCTTCCATCGGGTCGGCAAATTCTTCGTAGTGGGCATGGCCGTACAGACCGGCGCGCTCCTGCTCGACCTCGTAACCGGGCGGCGTCGAAACGTGTACGTTGAAGTCCAGTACCTCCGCCGCCTGCAGCCAGGTGTTGCAGACATTGTTGGAGTCCCCGATCCACGCCACTGTCTTGCCCTGAATCGGGCCGCGATGCTCGATGAAGGTGAAGATGTCGGCCAGGATCTGGCATGGATGATATTCATTGGTCAGGCCGTTGATCACCGGCACACGCGAGTTCTCGGCGAAACGCTCGATGATCTCCTGCTCGTAGGTGCGGATCATGACGATATCGCTCATGCGCGAAATGACTTGGGCCGCATCCTCGACCGGCTCACCGCGACCCAGTTGGGAATCGCGCGTATTGAGGTATATGGCCGTGCCACCCAACTGCTGCATGCCGGCCTCGAACGACAGGCGGGTGCGGGTGCTGGCTTTCTCGAAAATCATCACCAGCGTACGGTCGATCAACGGCCAATATTGCTGATAGGCCTTGAACTGCGCCTTGATCCAAGCGCTGCGCTCAAAAATGTGATTGAGCTCTTCGCGAGTCAAGTCATTGAATTGTAAAAAGTGTTTGATTGCCATAATTTGCTTGCTTTGGGTTATAAACGGCCGCTTCAGGGTTATGAACTGCCGCTTTACTCGCTCAGGAATTCCTTGATCAGCGGAACCAGCAGTTGCACCAGTTGACCGGCCTCTGCCTGATTCATCACCAGCGGAGGCAGCAGCCTGACGACATTCTCGGCCGTGACGTTGATAAGCAGTTTCTGCGCCAACGCGCGCTTGACCAGGTCGCCGCAAGGACGATCGAGTTGAATGCCGATCATCATGCCGGCATTGCGGATGATTTGTACGCCCTGCACATCTGAAAGCTCTGCTCTCAATTGAGCGCAGATCCAGTCGCCGACTGACTCGGCGTTCTCGCGCAAACGCTCCTGCGCAATGGCGTCCAGTGTCGCGAGTCCGGCAGAACATGCCAGCGGATTACCGCCAAAGGTCGAGCCATGCTTGCCATAGGTCAACACCTCGGCAGCCGCTCCCTTGGCCAGACAGGCACCGATCGGCACTCCTGAACCGAGGCCTTTGGCCAGGGTCATGACATCCGGTACGATCTCCGTATGCTGGAAAGCGAACCAGGTACCGGTACGTCCGATGCCGCTCTGCACTTCGTCCAGCATCAACAGCCAGCCATGGGCATCGCATATCTCGCGCAGACCGGCCAGATAAGCCCTGACGTCATGCGGCACATTGATACCGCCTTCGCCCTGCACCGGCTCGACCAGCACCGCAACCACGTTCTGATGGCGGTCGGCCACCTGGCGAATGGCCTCCAGATCGTCGAACGGTACACGGATAAAACCGCTCACCAGCGGCTCGAAACCGGCTTGCGCCTTGCGATTGCCGGTAGCGGAGAGCGTCGCCATGGTGCGGCCGTGGAAAGCCTTCTCCATGACGATGATCTCCGGAATTTCGATACCTCGGTTGTGGCCATGCAAACGCGCCAGCTTTATGGCAGCCTCGTTGGCCTCACAGCCGGAGTTGCAGAAAAACACCCGGTCCATGCCGGAGATTTCGGCCAGTTTGTCTGCCAACTGGGCCTGCTCCCTGATCTGATAGATATTAGAGACATGAATCAGGCGCGAAGCCTGCTCGGAGATCGCCCTCACCAGTTTCGGATGGGCATGACCCAGGCCGTTGACGGCGACACCGGCCAGGGCATCGAGGTACTTGTTGCCCTGCTCGTCCCACAGCCAGACGCCCTCGCCTTTGACAAAGGTCACAGGCTGCCTGCCGTAGGTGTTCATCAAGTGATCTGACATTTTTTCCACGTGGTCTAAAAATAAAAACGCAAACGGCGGCACCAGCCGCCGTTTGCAGCATATTCATACGATGTTACAAACCGACTGCGGCCTTGTGCGTAAGTCCATTGGCCATGAAAAACAGCATGGGGATGGACAGCATCGTGTTGGTACGCGATGCCAGGAACGCCACACGGCGTGCTTTCGCCTTGGCCTCCTCACTGGCGGCGACCAGGCCGAGTATCTTCTTCTGGTTCGGCCAGATCAGCACCCACACGTTGAACAGCATGATGGTGCCGAGCCAGGCGCCGATGCCGATACCGGCATACGCCGGTTCCAGCATGAAGGCATGGGTGAAGTTACCGCCCAGCATGGCTGCACCTGCCAGCCAGGTCACCAGTGCCGCCCAGCGGAACCACAGCAGCGCCCTGGGCGCCACATGCCGGGAAATGCCGGCGGCGGTGCCGTCCGCCGTCGCATCCTTCATTGCCGGCACCTGCACGAAATTGAAGTAGTAGAGCAGACCGATCCAGGTGATGCCCGCCATGAAATGCAACCAGCGAAAAATCCCTTCAAGCATGAAATCCATGTCACACCCCCGCCAGAATGAAGTTTTTCAGGAACAGATACAAAACCAGCGTCAGGACAAGCCCTGAAACTATCGTACCCAATATCGAATCCAGCGGATTTTTCATGGATCAGCTCTCCTCTGTTGAATTTCAGTTTGCTTCGAATTATTTTGCTTCAACGAACCCGAGATTAGCTCAAAAATACCGATTAATCAAGGATTACGCCCTGTTTCGCCTGGTATTTTTAAGCCTTGCAAGCAACCGTCAGTGGTACAAAAGTGGTTTATTAAAAACGCACTTTGGGGCAGAATTCGATGTTCGGCAAAAACCGCCGTCAAATCAACTGTTTCGACATAGCGTTTTCTTGATCTTATGGCTTCCATCGCGTCACTCAAATCCATAGTCACGTCTGCTCCAGCCACGTCACCTGCACAACACGATACGCAGCTTCCGGTTTCCTGGTATACCGATCCTGCGATCTATGCACTGGAACAAAAACACCTGTTCCCGCTGGCGCCGCAATACATCGGTCACGCATTGATGGTGCCGAACGCGGGCGATTTCCGCACCGTGGAATGGATGCAGGAGGCCAAGGCTCTGGTCAACGACGCCGGCAACATCGGGCTCATCAGCAATATCTGCCGCCATCGCCAAGCCGTCATGCTTAAAGGTCACGGCAACACCCGCAACATCGTCTGTCCGCTGCATCGCTGGACCTACAACCTGCAGGGGGAACTGCTGGGCGCGCCGCATTTCGAACAGAAGCCGTGCATGCACCTGAACAGAACCAGCCTGCAGAACTGGCAGGGACTGCTGTTCGACAGCAAGCGCGACGTCGTCGCAGACCTGGCGAAGCTCGGTCCGGCCCGCGATCTCGACTTCACCGGCTATCTGCTGGATCGGGTCATGATCGAGGAATACAACTTCAACTGGAAAACCTTCATCGAGGTCTATCTGGAAGACTATCATGTCGGCCCCTACCACCCCGGACTCGACCGCTTCGTCGATTGCGAGGACCTGCAGTGGGAATTTGGCGAGTGGTACAGCGTACAGACCGTCGGCATCAAGCAAGCCCTGAAGAAACCGGGGTCTCCGGTCTACAAGGAATGGCAGGAACAGGTGCTGCGCTACGACCAGAACGCACTACCCGCGCACGGCGCCATCTGGCTCGTGTATTACCCTTTCCTGATGATCGAATGGTATCCGAACGTGCTGGTGGTCTCGCATATCATCCCGCGCGGTGTCGACGCCTGCACCAATGTGGTCGAGTTCTACTATCCGGAAGATATCGCGCTGTTCGAGGTGGAATTCGTCAAGGCGCATCAGGCCGCCTACAACGAGACGGCCGTCGAGGACAAGGACATCTGCGAGCGCATGCATCAGGGACGTCAGGCACTCTATCGCCAGGGCATAGATGAACGCGGCCCCTACCAGCACCCGATGGAAACCGGCATGCAGCACTTCCATCAGTGGATGCGTCAGCAGCTCGAACCGCACCTGCAAAACAGAACATCTTGAATCTTCCCGGATTACGCATCCATAAACCCGGCAGCCTGTGGATGCTGGTGGCGGCGTTCTTTTTCGCCATCATGGGCACGCTGGTGAAGATTGGTGGCGAGAAGTTCAGCAGTCCGGAGCTGGTCTTCTACCGCTCCTTCTTCGGGCTGGTCTTCATCTTCGTTCTGGCGAGGCGCAACCAACTGCAGCTGAAGACGCCGGTCCTCGGCAAGCAACTGGCGCGCTCCATACTGGGTTTCGTTTCGCTGGTCATGTTCTTTTACGCCATCAGCCAACTGCCATTGGCGACCGCCATCACCCTCAACTACACCTCGCCTCTGTTCATGGCGGCATTCGCACCATTCATGCTGCGCGAAAGACCGCGCGCCATACTCATCGTCGCCATCGCGCTCGGCTTTCTCGGCGTCGCGCTGCTGCTGAAACCCAGCCTGCACGCAGATGAACTGATCGCCGGCAGCATTGGCCTGATGTCCGGACTGACGGCAGGCATCGTCTACGTCCATGTCACGCAACTTGCGCGAGCAGGCGAACCGGACTGGCGCACCGTGTTCTACTTCACGCTGGTGTGTACCATCGGTGCCGGTCTCTGGATGCTGCTGCACCGCTTCAGCCCGTTGTCATGGCAGGACATCCCGCTGTTGCTGGGTCTGGGCGCATCTGCCACCATCGCTCAGTTCGCCATGACCCGCGCTTACCGCACCGGCAATCATCTGGTCGTCGGCAGCCTGGCCTACACCACGGTCTTGATCGCCAGTCTGTTCGGACTCGTGCTATGGGGCGAGACTCTATCGGCCGATCGCTGGATCGCGGTGGCGCTGATCGTCCTCGGCGGCCTCATCAGCGTCCGCGCGACGCCGAGGTAAAACCGCATCGATCTGAATATAAACAGCAGCTTATGCTGGACAGCGGCACTTCATTGGCATAGGCTATCCATCCGCCAACAAAAACCTCATTTCGCATCAACATGTTAAGTGTCTCGATGTTAAATATCTGGCAAATCTGCATTCGAACAGTCCTCGCTGCCGGCGTCAGCACTTGGCTGAGCGGCTGCATGGGCGCCCCGCTGGCGCAGCAGTTGCTGGCATCCGCAGTCATGCACGGCACAGATAGCATCATCGACAACGCCTATGAAGCAAAACAGCGCGAGGCCGTCCACCACCACACCCTCGCCGACGCGGCGCCAGACCCCTACTGGTCCAGCTTCGTCACGGCCGGCTTCGAGCGCATCACGCCGATCGCCGAACCCCTGCCAGAAGCACCGCCTGAAATGCATGCGCAAGCACAGGAAACCCGCCAGCTGACGCCGTCTTTACAGGCAGAGACCCCACTACAGACAGATACTTCAGTGCGGGCAGCTCCGCTGGTACGGGTGGAGGTCTGGAACCTGCTGATCGGCGATGAAAAGCGATCGGTACTGGAACGCGCCTATGCGCTTGGGAATGCCGAACTGCCACCGAAGCGGGATTGGGAACAGGTCAATGTCGCGACAGGTGCGATCGCGGGCGATGAGCAACAGCCGGTCACTTTTCTGGTGCCGCCGCAACTGGGCAAGCTGCGCAGCGGTCAGCTCACCATCGTCGAACTGGGTCAGGCCGGCGATCTGAGCATCGCGCGCTACCCGGCCCATTAAACCATCAGGGATCGATCAGGCCGGAGCGCATTGCGATCAGCGCTATCTCTGCGGAATTGCTGGCGTTCAGCTTCTGCTTGATATTGTAAAGATGGGTGCCTACAGTCCGCGGCGACAGGCACAAGGTCTCCGCGATTTCGTTGGTCGTCTTGCCCTTGGCCAACGCCATGAAAACCTCGAACTCGCGTCCCGACAACACGTCCACCGGATTCTGTTCGCCTGAAAGCTGCTGAATGGCCATCTGCTGCGCCACGCTGGCTTCAAGATAACGCTTGCCGCCGGCCACGGTACGGATCGCCTTGATCAGTTCCTCGGCGGCGCTGCGCTTGGTCAGATAGCCCATGGCGCCGGCGTTCAGCACCCGCTTCGGGTGGACCGAATCCTCGTGCGCGCTCAGCACCAGGATGCGCGCATTGCCGTCCTTGGCCATGATGCGCTCGATCGCCTCAAGGCCGCCGATGCCCGGCATGGTGATGTCCATGACGACGACATCCGGATGATGTTCCATGTAGGCTTTGACGCCCTGCTCGCCGCTTTCGGCCTCGGCAACAACCTTGATGTCGGGCGCCGACTCCAGCAGCATCTTGAAGCCCATGCGGACCACCGCGTGGTCATCCACCAGCAATACGTTGATTTGGCTCATGCCTGCTGACCTTTCGGTATATTGATGCGAATCGTGGCGCCCTTGTCCAGTTCCGAATCGATGCTGAACTTGCCGCCCAATGCCTGAGCCCGCTCACGCATGCCTAACAGCCCGAAATGCCGGCTGTGATCGACCTTGCAGAAATCCATGCCATGGCCGTTGTCCTTGATCGTCAACTGCAACTCCCCCGCCTTGTTCACTTCCAGTTTGATCTCCACCACGCTCGCATCCGCATGCTTGAGCGCATTGTTCACGGCCTCCTGCACCACGCGATAGAGATTGATGTTCACCACCTCGCCGAAACCGTTTACATCGCCCCTAGTCGTCAGCTTGATCTTGAGCTCCGGATGATGCTGCCGGTAGGCCGCGACCAGATCGCGCAGGGTTTCCGACAAGCCCAGATTGTCCAGCGAACCCGGCCGCAACTGGCGGATGATGTTGTGCATGCCATCGTAAATATGATTCGCGGCCGAGACAATAGTTTGCGCATTGGAAGCGATTTCCGGCATTTTTTCCTGAGTCTTGTTGGCGATGCCGACCGCGAAGGTCTTGATGGCGGTGACGTATTGACCCAGTTCGTCGTGCAGTTCGCGCGCAAGACTGCGGCGCTCGTCCTCGATATGACGCTGGATCAGGTGCGTCAGCTGACGGTTCTCCTCCAGCTGACGTTCGGCTTCCTCCGCCTGCTTGCGCTCCGTGATGTCGCGCATGCTGCAGATGTCGCCGATCACCTTGCCGCTGACCGGGTCGACCAGCGGCGCGGCGGAAATCGAGACGTCGATGATGCGGCCGTCCCGCGCTTGGCGCCGCGAGTCATGGTTTTCCACCTTGCGGCCGGCGTTGATCTCCTGCAGATCGGAATCAAGACCGGCTTTCTCGCTGTCCGGCGTCAGCAGCGAAACCGACTTGCCGATGATGTCTTCCGGCGCGTAGCCGAACATACGCTGTGCCGCCGGGTTCCAGAACGAGATATTGCCGTCCAGATCATGAATCATGATGGCATCGGCCGTCTGCTTGACGATCAGCGCCAGACGGCGGCTCTCCTCGGTGCTGGCCTGCAGGGACTCGGCCATGCGGTTGAAATTGTGCGCGATCTGGTCGAACTCCGGCAGCTCGAACGCCGGCAAGCGGATGCCGAGATCGCCCTGCTCCATCCTGTTCATGGCTTGCAGCATGGGCTCCACCGAACGCAGCCAGCGGCCCAGCATCCAGTAGACCATGACATTGAGCAGAATGAAGAAGGTCATGCCGACCCAGAACAGATCCAGCATATTCACCCACGCTTCACGGATGGAACCGATGGGCGCCGGATCGACCACCAGGGTGCCGAAATTGATCACGCGCGTGACCGAAGGCTCAACCGGATCGAGGATGTCGATGAACCATTGCGGTGGACTGACATCGGCCCGATAAGTGGATGCCGGCGAGCGGTAAAGCAGATTGCCCTGCATGTCATAGAGCGAGATGCGAGTACCGCGCACGTGTTTCAGATGTTCGAGAAAACGCTGCATGACGACATGGGTATAACCCCAGCCCGGGTTCTGCTCGGAACTGATGATGACCGTATCCAGCAGTTGCACCGTGACACGGGTCGAGGCTTCGATTCCCTCCTGGGTAGAGGTGCGCAGCCCCTTGATGACGACATAGGCGACCGCCGCCATGAAGATCAGCATGACCAACGTAATCAGCAGATTCAGTCGAAAACGCAAACTCATGGCAAGGCACCCGGTCGAAACGAACATGCGACATTATGATACAGAACTGCCCATCGGCGCCTAGCACAAACGACCATGCGCACGACCGGCCGATACTTCGCGCTAACGATCTTGCCGATGCACATCGACAACAGCAGGGTCTATAATCCTTACATCCATCTGCAAAGATCGAAGTCACAACGCCAACGGGAACCGATCATGAAAAACACCATATTGATTAGCCTGTCTCTTGTTGCCGCACTTCTGTCTGGTTGCGCCACGACCACCGCGCCGGGCGTTTCCGGTGTCGAGCGCAAGCAATTCATGATGCTGAGCGAAGCTCAGGTCGTCAGCATGTCAAAGGAAAGCTATCTTGCCACCCTGCAGGAAGCGAGCAAGAAAAAGACTCTCAATACCAACGCAGCGCAGGTGAAACGCGTGCGCGACATCTCCCGGAAACTCATCCGGCAAACCTCGCATTTCCGCAAGGATGCACTCAACTGGCAATGGGAAGTGAATGTGGAGCAGAACGACCAGGTCAACGCCTATTGCATGCCGGGCGGCAAGATCATGGTCTACACCGGTCTCATCGACAAGCTGAAGGCAACGGATGACGAACTGGCCGCCGTCATCGGCCACGAGATCGCCCACGCCCTGCGCGAGCACGGACGCGAACGCATGTCGATCGCCTATGCCCAGCAGGCCGGCCTGCTCGGGTTGGCCGTGCTGGCCGGCAGCAGCAAGAACCAGAACGCCGCAGCGATTGGCGTGCAGGCGGCCGCGCTCGGCTCCACACTGTTCTTCGCCCTGCCCAACAGCCGTGAACAGGAACGCGAAGCCGACCGCATCGGCCTGGAACTGTCGGCACGCGCCGGCTACAACCCGAACGCCGCGGTCAGCCTCTGGCAGAAAATGGGCCAGCAAGGCGGCAGCGCGCCACCGGAGTTCCTCAGCACCCATCCCTCCAATCAGAACCGCATCAACGAGTTGAAAGGCATGATTCCCGCCGTCATGCCCTTGTATCAGAACGCCGGAAAATAAGCCCACGTGGCCGGAACTGTCCACTGTTTCGGCCCGCCCGGCCAGTTCACCTTCCGCAAGTGACTGAACTTTAGACAGTTTTACACGACCACGGCAGCTCGTTCACGGGCTTTGTTTCGACCCGCAGGCACTTTCCTAGTAAAATGCCGGATTCACCATTGTCATAAGTCGAGAAAGCATCATGAGCGATTTGCAAAGCACCATCGAAGCGGCATTTGAAAACCGCGCCAACATCACCCCCGCCAATGTCGACCCGACCGTCAAGGAAGCGGTGTTCAGCGTGCTGGAACAACTGAACGACGGCCGATTGCGCGTTGCCACCCGCAAGGGAGACTCCCAGGAATGGGAAACCCACCAGTGGATCAAGAAGGCCGTGCTGCTGTCCTTCCGTCTGGAAGACAATGTGCTGATGGATGACGGCGTCACCAAATACTTCGACAAGGTACCGCCCAAGTTCGCCGACTACACCGAAGCCGACTTCAAGGCCGGCGGCTTCCGCGTCGTGCCCAACGCCATCGTTCGCCGCGGCTCCTATATTGCCAAGAACGCCGTACTGATGCCCTCCTACGTCAATATCGGCGCCTATGTCGGCGAAGGCACGATGGTCGACACCTGGGCCACCGTCGGTTCCTGCGCCCAGATCGGCAAGAACGTGCACCTGTCCGGCGGCGTCGGCATCGGCGGCGTACTGGAACCAGTGCAGGCCGGCCCCACCATCATCGGCGACAACTGCTTCATCGGCGCGCGCTCCGAAGTGGTGGAAGGTGTCGTCGTCGAAGACAACTGCGTGATCTCCATGGGCGTCTATATCGGCCAGTCGACCCGGATCTACGACCGCGAAACCGGCGAGATCCACTACGGCCGCGTGCCGGCAGGCTCGGTCGTCGTCAGCGGCAACCTGCCTTCCAAGGATGGCAGCTACAGCCTCTACTGCGCCGTCATCGTCAAGAAGGTCGACGCCAAAACCCTGGGCAAGGTCGGCATCAACGAACTGCTGCGCGGCATCTGAGTCGACCGTCGATAATTCGACAGCCCCGTTGCAAGTCCAACAACACCCGCTCCGGCGGGTGTTGTCGTTTTCAGGCAGGAAAATCACCAAAACAAGGTAATTTAATGAATTAAAAGGAATTTTTATTGAATAAAAGCAGGTAAATATCGATGGTACGGAAGTTGCGGATTGAATGGCATGCAATCCCCGAACAAGGAGCGGCGCATTCCATGATCGCCAATTTCAACACCCTCATCCTCTGGCTCGCGATGCCTGCCATCATCGTACTCGCGGTCTGGGCCGGATACAGTTTCAAGAAACGCAGCATGCTGCAGGATACGCAGCATCCGCGCTTCGCGCTGGAAGATCTCAACAACAACCTGAGCCGCATCGCCACGACCGACGTGCTGACCCAGTTGCCGAACCGAAACGCCTTCAAGCAGCAGCTGGAGGCCGGCATACGGCGCTGCAAGCGGATGAACAACTCGCTGGCGGTCGCCTTCATCGACCTTGACGACTTCAAGCCGATCAATGACGACTACGGCCACCATGTCGGCGACGAAATGCTGCAGATGGTGGCTCAACGCCTGAACGGCGCCGTACGCCATTGCGATCTGGTCGGCCGCATCGGCGGCGACGAATTCCTGGCACTGATCGAGGACATCAAATCCAACCAGGACATCGTCACTATCGTTGAGCGCATCATCGACTCGCTGCGCCAGCCCTTCTTCGTCAACAACCACGAACTTCACGTTTCGGCCTCGGTCGGCATCGCGGTCTACCCGCGCGACGGTAATCTCGACCGGTTGCTGATCGCCGCCGATTCGGCCATGTACCACGCCAAGAGCGCCGGCAAGAACCAGTTCCGCTTTTACGATGCCGAAATGGAACTGGCATCGGACCGCCTGCTGGAAATGCAGCGCGACCTGAAACTGGCACTGGAACGTAACGAGTTCGAGCTTTACTTTCAGCCCAAGATCGACAGCAAATCCAGTTCGCTCGCTGGCGTCGAAGCGTTGCTGCGCTGGCAGCATCCGAGCAAGGGCTGGATCGCGCCCAGCGTCTTTATTCTGGCGGCAGAACGCTTCGGCATGATGAACCAGATCAGTCAATGGGTGATCGAGGAAAGCTGCCGCACCTTGCACCGCATGCGCAGCATGGGCATCCATCTGCAAATCTCCATCAACCTCTCGATGCAGCAATGCCGCAATCCAGACCTGGTGAAGAATGTCTTGCAGGTACTGAAGCGCTTCGAACTGCCAAACGGCTGCCTCATGTTCGAGATCCGTGAAGCCAGCGGCTTGGTCAATCACGAGCCTTTCAACGCACGGCTGGCTGAATTCCGCAGCGCCGGTATCGACGTCGCCATGGATCATTTCGGCATCGGCGACTCCAGCATCGCCGGTCTGCGCAAGCTCAACATCAGCCAGGTCAAACTGGATCAGTCGATCACCAACAAGATCGGCGAGGATGCGCAGTCATTCAAGATCGCCGACGCCCTGATCCGCTTCGCCCATGCGCTCGACCTGCTGGTGATCGCCCAGGGCGTCGAGACCGAAGCGCAGCGCAAGGCGCTGGTCGAACTCGATTGCGACCAGATGCAGGGGTTCCTGTTCGGCCGTCCCGTGCCGGAGAACCGTCTGCCGCAACTGATGAAACAGATCGCGCTGATGCAGTAATAATGCGGGGCGCGTCTTGCGCAAGGCTCGCCTCACCCTGCCGTGACTGCTAGAATGCCGTTTTGCATCACGAACCCCATGAAGCCATACCTCCCATGAAGCTATACGGCATTCCCAACTGCAACACCGTGAAAAAGGCCAGAAGCTGGCTGGAACAGCACGGTATCGCCTACGAATTCCACGATTTCAAGAAACAGGGCATCGACGCCGCCACGCTCGAAGCCTGGCTCAGACAGGTGCCGTGGGAAAAGCTGGTCAATCGCACCGGCATGACTTGGCGCAACCTCGATGACGCCAGCAAGGCCGCAGTCGTCGACAACACCTCGGCCATCGCACTGATGACGGCAAAAACCTCGGCCATCAAGCGGCCGGTGCTGGTCAGGGATGGTGCTGTGTTCTGCCTGGGCTTCGATGAAACCACTTACAGAAAGCTGCTTTGACATGTCCAAGACTCTGGAACTCGCCAAGAATCTGATCGCCCGCCAGTCGCTGACACCGGATGACGCCGGCTGCCAGGAAGTCATGATCGAACGCCTGCAGGCGCTGGGCTTCCATATCGAGCGCATGCGCTTCGGTGATGTCGACAACTTCTACGCGCGTCGCGGTAGTAGCGGTCCCTTGCTGGTGTTCGCCGGTCACACTGACGTGGTACCGACAGGCCCCGTGGAAAAATGGCACACGCCGCCGTTCGAACCGACCATCAAGGACGGCATGCTCTACGGCCGCGGCGCCGCCGACATGAAGACCTCCTGCGCCGCCTTCATCACCGCCATCGAGGAATTCGTCGCCGCGCATCCCGACCATAGCGGCTCCATCGGCCTGCTCATCACTTCGGACGAGGAAGGTGTCGCCATCAATGGCACGGTCAAGGTGGTCGAGGCGCTGAAAGTGCGCAAGGAGCATTTCGACTACTGCATCGTCGGCGAACCCACCTCCAACAAGGTGGTCGGCGACATGATCAAGAACGGCCGTCGCGGCTCGCTCTCCGGCAAGCTGACGGTCAAGGGCGTGCAGGGCCACATCGCCTATCCGCATCTGGTCAAGAACCCGATCCACATGGTCGCGCCGGCCATCAAGGACCTGGTCGACACCGTCTGGGATCAGGGCAACGAATACTTCCCCCCGACTTCATGGCAGATCTCCAACATGAACGGCGGCACCGGCGCCACCAATGTCGTGCCGGGAGAAGTCGAGATCCTGTTCAACTTCCGCTTCTGTCCGGAACTGGACGGCCAGGGCAGCACGGAACAGAACCTGAAATCGCGCGTACACGCCATCCTGGACAAGCACGCACTCGACTACGACCTCGAATGGGAATATTCGCCGCCCTACATCACGCCGCGCGGCGAACTGGTCGAGGCCATCAGCCGGGCGATCGAAGCCTCCTACGGCGTCACGCCCGAGCTCTCCACCACCGGCGGCACCTCGGACGGCCGTTTCATCGCCGACATCTGCAAACAGGTCATCGAGTTCGGCCCGCTCAACGCCACCATCCACAAGCTGAACGAATGCGTAGCGGTCGCCGATATCGAACCGCTGAAGGACACCTATCGGCGCACCATGGAAGCATTGCTGAAATGATGCATTACCCGCGCCTGACCGAAGAACTCTTCACTGTCCGAGACTGGCTACGCTTTACTGTCAGCCGCTTCGAGGAAGCCGGCATCTTCTTCGGTCACGGCACAGACAACGCCTACGACGAAGCAGTCTGGCTCATCATGCGGGCACTGCATCTGCCGCTCGATACGCTGGACAATTTCCTCGATGCCGCCATCACCGAAAACGAACGCAAACATCTCGAGCACCTGATCGAACGCCGCATCACCGAGCGCGTACCGACCGCCTATCTGCTGCGCGAGGCCTGGCTGCGCGGCTACAAATTCTACGTCGACGAACGCGTCATTGTGCCGCGTTCCTTCATTGCCGAACTGCTGGATGATGGCCTGAGTCCGTGGATCGAATATCCGGAGTTGGTGGGCCGTGTCGCTGACATCTGCACCGGTAGCGGTTGCCTCGGCATCCTGCTGGCCGATGCTTTCCCCGATGCCGAAGTCGATGTGGTCGACATCTCGCCCGACGCCATCGCCGTCTGCAATATCAATATCGTCAATTACGGGCTGCAAGAGCGCGTGCACGCCGTGCAATCGGACATGTTCAAAGGCTTGCAAGACCGCACATACGATCTCATCATCAGCAACCCGCCATATGTCGATGCACCCTCAATGGCACAACTGCCGCAGGAATACCGGACTGAACCGCAGATCGCGCTAGGCAGCGGTGAAGCCGGTCTGGACCACACCCACACGCTGCTGCGCGAAGCCGCCAACCATCTGAACGACGGCGGCATCCTCGTGGTCGAGATCGGCCACAACCGCGATGCCCTGCTCGACGCATACCCGCAGCTGCCTTTCACCTGGCTGGAAGTCGAGTCCGGCGACCAGTTCGTTTTCCTGCTCACCAAGGAACAACTGCAAGGACTCAGTTAATCCTGAACCAGCGCATGCGGCCTGCCAGCAATATCAGCAGCAGCAGGATCGGCAGCCCGAGCGACCAGTAACCGCAAGTCAGATAGCCCAATGCCGCTGCCAGCGCACCGGCAAAGAAGGCCGCGACCGCAGGCAGCAACTGCCGCAATCGTGTTCTGGCTTGCGCCTTCAATTCTGCATTTCTGCTGTATACGATATCGGTGATGTCGATGATCATGAGCGTGACGTTGCCGGTCATGAACGTGGTATTGACCGATCCGGTCAGTGTCATGCGGCCGCCGGCGCTCTGCACCGCCATCGCCGACGCTCCCAGCATGCCGGCAAGGATGGCTGCCGGCTCGGTGTCCGATGTCAGCGGAAACGGCGCCATCAGCCCGGCAACCATGAAGCCGCTCAGCAACAAGGTCTGGATCACGAACAGCGTATGCATGGACGATTGCCGGCGCGCCTCGTAGTTCAGCACGATGATGCGTGCCGCCGCCACGCCGAGCAGAAAGGCCGGGAACGCCAGCAACTTGAGCAGACCGCCCTGCATGGGATGTACCAGCATCGCGCCCATCAGCACGAAGTTGCCGGTGATGTGTGCAGTGAACAGGCCGAACAGCGCAATGAAACCGAAGGTATCGACGTAGCCGCCGATAAACGACAGCAGTGCGATCATCAGATAGGAATGCCCGGCAGCATGGGCGTCATGCGGGGCTTTTGTGGCTACAGATTCGGGTTCAGATGGCCGGCACTGCATGACGGATCATTCAAACAAAGCGACCAGACGAACGAACCGGCGTGTCACTTGTGAGCGCCTTCCTAACCCTGGCCGCGATTGCGGTCGCTGCGTTTCTGCTGCCTGGGCGGTGAAAGATCGCTGCTCTGACGCACGCGCCGGCTGGGTGCCGGTTTTTTCACCGCCGGAGCACGGCTCCTGCCCGGCGCATCATGCGCTGCTTCCGGCCGGCCCGATGGCGCGCGTGCCCTTTGTGACGACTGCCCTTCAGTGTCACGGGCAGCGGCCTTGGTGCGCGCCTTGGGCGTAAAGGCAGTCGTTGCCTTCTCGATTTCGCGCTTGCTGCGCTGCTTCAGCGGCCCTTTCGGGGTCGGCAGGCCGGCCCATTCCAGCAAGGCCAGCACTTCCTTCGGTTGCAACGACAGCATCATGCCGCGCTTCAATCGCGGAGGTAGCGTGACCGGACCGAAACGTACGCGCATGAGCCTGCTGACCGGCAACTGGAAAGCCTCGAACAAACGCCGTACTTCGCGGTTACGACCTTCGCGCAGGATGACCTGATACCAGTGGTTGGAGCCCTCGCCGCCTTGCGGATGGATGGCATCGAAAGCAGCCGGGCCGTCTTCCAGTTCGATGCCCTGCGTCAGTTGCAGCATCTGGCCTTCGCTCAGCTCGCCGAAAACGCGCACGGCATATTCGCGCTCGACTTCGTAGCGCGGGTGCATGAAACGGTTGGCCAGTTCTCCGGAAGTAGTGAAGATGAGCAAGCCGGAAGTGTTGATGTCGAGGCGGCCGATGGCGATCCACTTGCCACCCTTGACGCGCGGCAGCTTGTCGAACACGCTGGCGCGCTTTTCCGGGTCGTCCTGGCTGACGATCTCGCCTTCCGGCTTGTGATAGAGCAGCACCTGCGGCAATTCAGGCTCGAACGGCAAACGCACCGGCCGGCTGTCGATGCGCACGATATCGGAAGGCACGACGCCAGCACCGATCGCTGCCACCTTGCCGTTGATGGTCACGCGACCGCTGGCGATCAGCTGCTCCATGTCACGACGTGAACCGAGACCCGCCAGCGCCAGCAATTTGTGCAGACGTTGCGGGACGGCATCCGGGTCGACTGCGACCGGTCTGGTTTTGCTGACGCCTGGGGCGCGCTGCTGCTTGAAAGGACGAGCCATGAGAACTGCCTGCAATGAATTGCGATGAGGAATGTACGACTATTATAAAGCACCGGCCGGTTTAAAACGCATGGCTGCGGCTTGGCCGAGCTTTATAGTTGCAGCTGGATGTCCTGCTGCGCGAATGTCTCCATCGGCGGAAGTTCGGACAGAGAACGCAGATTGAGGTCGTCGAGAAAGGTCTTGGTGGTGGCATACAGCGCCGGCCGGCCCGGAACGTCGCGGTGGCCGACGATATCGATCCAGTTGCGTTCCTGCAGGCTGCGCATGATGTTGGGATTGACCGCCACGCCACGGATCTGCTCGATGTCGCCGCGGGTCACCGGCTGCCGGTAGACAATGATGGCCAGCGTCTCCATCGCCGCGCGCGAATAGCGCTGAGGCCTCTCCGGATTGAGCCGGGCGAGGAAAGGCACGTATGTGCTGCGCGCCTGAAAACGCCAACCGCTGGCGACCTGCACCAGTTCCATGGTGGCTTTCGGGCTATCCGGCTGCCATTCGTTCTTCAGTTCGTCCAGCAGCATGCGTAGCGTGGCACGCTCCATGCGGCCGGCGAACAACTTCAGCAGATCGTCGAGCGCAAGCGGCTCCGGGCTGGTAAGCAAGGCCGCTTCCAGTACCTGTTTCATCTCCTGGGTGTTGTTGGGTTCGTCCATGGCAAGTGGCTCATCAATCGGTTTGACTGATCTGCAGATAGATGGGGCTGTAGGCCGCCTGCTGCGTGATGCGCACCAAGCCCTCGCGCGCCAGTTCAAGTATCGCCAGGAAACACACCACCAGTTTGGACAGGCCGTCGTTCACGACATCGAACAGCGCGCCGAACTCCATCATGCGGTGCTGCTGCAACTTGCGCAGGATCTGGCTCATATGCTCCCGCACCGACAATTCCTCACGGCTGATGCGGTGATGCCTGAAATGGCCGGCACGCTCCAGCACCGACTTCCAGGCCGCCATCAGGTCTTCCAGCGAAACCGGCGGCGGCTGCGTTTCGACGATCTGCTCGTAATAGGCGCGCGCCACGATGATCTCCTGGCCGACCTGCGGCCATTCGTCCAGCTTCTGTGCGGCCAGCTTGATGGCCTCGTATTCCATCAGCCGGCGCACAAGTTCGGCGCGCGGGTCTTCCTCCTGCTCGATATCCGCATGCCTCGGCAGCAACATGCGCGACTTGATCTCGATCAGCACGGCGGACATCAGCAGGTACTCCGCCGCCAGTTCCAGCTTGTGTTCGCGCATCTTCTCTACATAGGCCATGTACTGCCGCGTCAGATCCGCCATCGGGATATCGAGGATGTCGAGATTGTTCCTGCGGATCAGGTACAAGAGCAGGTCGAGCGGGCCTTCGAATGCTTCCAGATAGACTTCCAGCGCATCGGGCGGGATATAGAGGTCATGCGGCAGTTCCGCGATGACTTCGCCATGCACGCGAGCGCCAGAAGCCGGAACGATCACGAGTAGTTCAGCCCCATCGCCTCGCGCACCTCGCGCATGGTCTCGCGCGCCAGCTTGCGCGCACGCTCGCAGCCCTCGGCGACGACATTCTTCACCAGCGTCGGGTCTTCGGCGTAATGCGCGGCACGTTCCTGAATCGGTTTCAATTCCTCCAGCACCGCCTCGATCACCGGCTGCTTGCACTCGATGCAACCGATGCCGGCCGATTTGCAACCGTTCTGCACCCAGGTCTTGCGCGCCTCGTCGGAATAGACCTCGTGCAGTTGCCAGACCGGACATTTGGCCGGATCACCCGGGTCGGTACGGCGGATACGCGCAGGGTCGGTCGGCATGGTCTTGATCTTCTTTGCCACCACATCCGCCGGCTCGCGCATGGAGATCGTATTGTTATAGGACTTGGACATCTTTTGCCCATCCAGGCCCGGCATCTTGGAAGCCGGCGTCAGCTTGTATTCAGGCTCGATCAGGATGATCTTGCCGCCGCCCTCCAGATAACCGAGCAGGCGTTCCTTGTCGCCGATGGACAGACCCTGCTGTTCCTCGATCATGGCACGTGCGGCTTCCAGCGCCTCATCGTCACCACTCTCCTGGTAAGCGGTGCGCATCTCCTCGTAGAGCGCGCCGCGCTTGTTGCCGAGTTTCTTGATGGCGGCCTCGGCCTTTTCCTCGAAACCGGGCTCCTTGCCGTAGATATGGTTGAAGCGGCGGGCGATCTCGCGCGTGAATTCGATGTGCGGAATCTGATCCTCGCCTACCGGCACCTGCGTCGCCTTGTAGATCAGGATGTCGGCGCTTTGCAACAGGGGATAGCCGAGGAAGCCGTAAGTCGAGAGGTCCTTGCTCGCCAGCTTCTCCTGCTGGTCCTTGTAGGTCGGCACGCGCTCAAGCCAACTGAGCGGCGTAATCATGGACAGCAGCGTGTGCAGTTCGGCATGCTCCGGCACCCGCGACTGGATGAAGATGGTCGCCGTCGCCGGGTCGACACCGGCCGCAAGCCAGTCGATGACCATCTCCCAGACGCTCTCCTCGATCACTTCCGGCGTGTCGTAATGCGTCGTCAACGCATGCCAGTCGGCGACGAAGAACAGGCATTCGTGCTCGTGTTGCAACCTGACCCAGTTTTTCAGTACGCCGTGGTAATGACCCAGATGCAGGCTCCCGGTAGGTCGCATGCCCGATAAAACGCGCTCAACTGCCATAGTGATTGAATACCCGTGATTAGATAGTGTGATTATACGAAGAAAACCGCATCGTTTAATTAACGCATCATTTAATTAACGATTATGCCGATCAGCCACAAGACCGCCCGAATCAGCGGCATCATGATCTGCGACAGCACGCCGGTGAACAGCAGTACGATAAGGATGATGAAGCCGTAACGCTCCAACTTGGAGAACCGGTAAGCGAGGTGATTCGGCAGCAGGCTGACGGCGATGCGCCCGCCGTCCAGCGGTGGCAGCGGCAGCAGGTTCAGCACCAGCAGCACGACGTTGATCATGATGCCGGCCTGCGCCATCAATGTCAGTGGCGTGACGAAGAACTCCGGCGCGTGCGGAGCAAAGCCCATCACCAGCGCCCAGATGAAGGCCATGAGCAGGTTGGACGCCGGGCCGGCGGCCGCCACCCACAGCATGTCGCGCTTGGGATTGCGCAGCTTGCCGAAATCCACCGGCACCGGTTTCGCCCAGCCGAACAGGATGCCACCCAGCATCATGGTCAGCGCCGGCACCAGGATGGTACCGATCGGGTCTATGTGGTTGAGCGGGTTGAGCGTGATGCGGCCCTGCAGATAGGCGGTCATATCGCCGAATCGCCGCGCCGCGTAACCGTGTGCCGCCTCGTGCACGGTGATGGCAAAGATCACCGGCAGTGCGTAAATCGCGATTTTCTGTATCAGGGTCAGTTCCATGTAGCTTCCGTTTGCGGTTTCATTCCAGGCCGAAAGGTGCCGGATCGCCGGCGCCCAGCCGCAACAGTTGCGGACTCTCGGCGGTCAGGTCGATGACGGTGGTCGGCTCCGCCACGCAAGCGCCGGCATCGATCACCAGATCGACCTGATGCTCCAGCCGGTCGCGGATATCCCAGGCTTCGTTCATCGGTTCGCTTTCGCCCGGCAGCAGCAGTGTCATGCTCAAAAGCGGCTGGTTCAGTTCGTCCAGAATCGCCTGCGTCACCGTATGGTCCGGCACGCGCAAGCCGATGGTGCTGCGCTTCGGATGCTGCAGGCGCCGCGGCACCTCTCTTGAAGCTTTCAGCACGAAAGTGTAGCGACCCGGCGTGTTGGCCTTCAGCATGCGGAACTGGCTGTTGTTGACCTGGGCATAGTTGCCGATCTCGGCCAGGTTGCGGCAGACCAGCGTGAAATGGTGGTTCTCGTCGACGCCGCGGATGTCGCGGATGCGCCGCTGTGCGTCGACGTTGCCCAGCATGCAACCCAGTGCGTAGGTCGAGTCGGTCGGGTAAGCGATGACGCCGCCATTGTTCAGTATGGTCACGGCCTGATGCACCAGCCGCGCCTGCGGGTTTTCCGGGTGGATGACGAAATACTGGGCCATCAGTGCACCTCTGCCGGCAATGCGGCTTCTGGCCAATTCTGCCAGACCGGCACACAGTTCGCAGGCAACGCCGGCAAGCGCCCCATTTCCATGTAACTCAGGCCCTGACCGTGATAATCCGATCCCTGCGACGCCTGCAACCCGAACATCGCGGCGATGCGCGCATACTCCAGATACTGGTCCGGCGTGTGGCTGCCGGTCACCACCTCGATGGCGCTGCCGCCGCATGACCTGAACTCCTCCATCAGCTCCAGCATGGTCGGTCGTCCCATGTCGTAGCGGCCCGGGTGCGCGATGACGGCAACGCCGCCGGCACCGAGAATCCAACCAACCGCTTCTTCCAGACCGGCCCAGTGATGCTCGACATAACCCGGCTTACCCTTGACCAGAAAGCGCTTGAACACCTTGCGCATCTCGTTGCCATAACCCTTTTCCATCAGAAAACGGGCGAAATGCGTACGGCTGATGATGCCTTCGCCGGCATAGCGATAGGCGCCTTCCAGGCTGCCCTCGATACCGGCCTTTTCCAGACTGGCGGCCATGCCCTGCGCCCGCGTGTGGCGACCGGCCCGTATCTGTCGCAAGCCTTCGACCAGGGGGGCGTGCGTGGCATCCACTCTCAGGCCGACCACATGTACCGTACGCCGACGCCAGGTGACGGAAATCTCCACGCCGGGAATCAGCGTGATGCCGTGCTGCTCTGCCGCTATCCTTGCCTCCGCCAGCCCGGCCGTATCGTCGTGGTCGGTCAGCGCCAGCATCTTGAGGCCGTGCTCCGCCGCATGCTGCACCAGCGCAGATGGCGACAGCAGCCCGTCCGAGACATTCGAATGGCTGTGCAGATCGATATGGGAATAATTCGTCAAGGATGAAATATTGAATCTTGTGACCCAGCCTGAATCATAGCAAAATACGTTTGCTCACACATGGCTATCTGCCGCCCGTGCGCTTTTGCCACCACCTCACAGTCTGGATATCAAATGAAGTTCTTGTTCGACCTGTTTCCCGTCATCCTGTTCTTTGCCGCTTTCAAGTTCTTCGGCATCTATGTGGCCACCGCTGTCGCCATCGTCGCCACGCTGTTGCAAATCGGCTGGGTCAAATTCCGCCACGGCAAGGTCGACAACATGCTGATCGCCAGCGGCATCATCATCGTCGTCTTCGGCGGCGCCACGCTGTTGTTGCATGACGAAACCTTCATCAAATGGAAGCCGACCGTGCTCTACTGGCTGTTCGGCATCGGCCTGTCAGTCGCCAGCCTGCTGTTCAAAAAGAACCTGATTCGCAGCATGATGGAGAAGCAGATCAGCATGCCGGACCCGATCTGGAACAAGCTCAACCATGCCTGGGCCGCCTTCTTCATCTTCCTCGGCTGCCTCAACCTAATCGTCGCCTACAACTTCACGACTGAAGCTTGGGTGAACTTCAAGCTGTTCGGCACCATGATTCTGATGTTCGCCTTCATCGTCGGCCAGAGCCTGATGATCAGCAAATACATCGTTGCCAAAGACCCGGAATAAAGGAATTAAAGACGCATGTGGTACGCCATCATCGCCGAAGACACGCCCAACAGCCTGGAAAAGCGTCTGGCCGCGAGGCCCGACCATCTGGCACGCTTGCAACAACTGCAGGATGAAGCGCGGCTGTTGCTGGCCGGCCCCTTCCCTGCCATCGACAGCGCCGATCCGGGCAGCGCCGGTTACTCCGGCAGCCTGATTATCGCCGCCTTCGCCAGCCTGGAAGCGGCCAGAACCTGGGCCCAGGCCGACCCCTATGTCACCGCTGGCGTCTACGCCGACGTCACCGTCAAGCCTTTCCGCAAAACGTTGCCGGCGATGCCGGTACTGCCGGATATCGAGCAGGATTGATCATGAGCGAAACATTGTCACTGGCCGACGAAGTCCGTCAGAAATTGGCCGTACTGGCCCCCACCCAACTCCAACTGGAAGACGAAAGCGCGCTGCATGTCGGCCATCGGGGCAACAGCGGGGGCGGCCATTTCAAACTGACCATCGTCAGCTCGCAATTTTGCGGGAAATCGCCGATAATCCGCCATCGCCTGATATATCAGGCACTTGCCGGAATGATTCCACAACGTATTCACGCACTCAGCATCCAGGCACTGGCGACCGACGAAGTCGCCTGAACCGCTGATCCGCCCACTTCTCAAGGACCCCTCATGAAACTGATCAAGACTACCGTACTGGCACTGACCTTATTCGGCTTTGCCCATGCCGCGCTGGCTGCCGACAGCGTCGCCACTGTCAATGGCAAACCGATCAAGCAATCCCTGTACGATTACATCAGCAAGGATGCCACGGCGCGCGGCCAGACCGTCGACGCCAACGTCAAGCAAATGATCGTAGACAAGCTCATCAGCAGCGAACTGGTCTATCAGGAAGCGCAGCGCCTCGGTCTAGACAAGCAGGCCGACTACCTGGCGCAGGAAGAACTCAGCCGCCGCGAACTGCTGGTCAACACCTACCTCGCCGACTTCATCAAGAAGAACCCTGTCAGCGAAGCCAGCACCAAGGCGGCCTATGAGCAACTGAAGAAGGAAATGGGTGACAAGGAATACAAGGCCAGCCATATCCTGGTCGCCACCGAAACCGAAGCCCGCGACATCATCGCGCAACTGGGCAAGGGCGGTGACTTCGCCAAGATCGCCAAGGAGAAGTCCAGCGATCCCGGCTCCAAGGAGAACGGCGGCGACCTCGGCTGGTTCTCTCCCGGCACCATGGTCAAGCCCTTCAGCGATGCCACCGTTGCGCTGAAAAAGGGCGCCGTCACCGCCAACCCGGTACAGACCCAGTTCGGCTGGCACGTGATCAAGTTACAGGACACCCGTGCGGCACAACCGCCGGCTTACGACAAGGTCAAGCCGGCACTGCAAAAGAAGCTGCAGCAGGAACAACTGGAGAAGGTGCTGAGCGACCTGCGCGCCAAAGCCAAGATCGTCACCAACTGAGTTATTCAGTCAGTCACTAGCAAAAACGGCCCATTCGGGCCGTTTTTTCATTGCGCCAGCCGTCAATACTTTTCCGGTCGCAACACATCGACTTCGGTGAAATACAGGCTCAGACCGTAGTTGGTCGCATAGCGGCGCATAACTTCCTCGGCGATGACATCCGCCACTGTCCCTTCACACAGGATCTCCATGCGGACCGTGCGATCGACCTCCCAGATGCCCTCGCGGGTACCGCTCGCCCCGCTACCGCGCACATCGGTCACGGTATAACCGTGCGCGCCCAGGCGCATGACATCCTCGACCAGCAGTTTTTCCAGGCTGGCTTCGGCGATGATGACCAGCAACTGCCGGCGATATTTTTTCAAAGACATGTTCGATTGCTCCTTAACCGGCCATCCAGGCGGCGACATGGCCTGCGGCGGCGATATACAACGGGATACCCAGTACGATATTGAACGGGAATGCCACTCCCAGCGCGACGGTGATGGAAAGCCCGGCATTGCCCTCCGGCACAGCGATGCGCATGGCGGTCGGTGCCGCGATATAGCTGGCGCTGGCAGCCAGGGTCGCGAGGATGGCGATGCCACCGGTCGAAAGGCCGAGCAGCGCGCCCAGCGCCAAGCCGAACATGGCAAGCAGGGGCGGCACGATGACGCCGATCAGCACGACGCGCGCGCCGTACTGCCGCAACAGGGAAAGATGCGCGCCCGCCACCAGACCGAGTTCCAGCAGGAAAAGCGCCAGCACCCCCTTGAACGGGTCAACGAACAGCGCCTTGATCGGCTGCGTCCCCTCGACTCCGCCTATGTAGCCGATCAAAAGGCCACCGATCAGCAACAGCACGCTCTTGCCGAAGATGACGTCATGCAGCAGCGTCTTCAACTGCGTGGCATTCTTTTCGGCGGCCTGCGCCCGGTCGGCGAACAGTTTGGCAAGCAGCACGCCGGAAACGATGCCCGGCGCCTCCATCACCGCAACCCAAAGCGCCGCGTGTCCTTCGTACGGTATCTCCGCCCGCATCAGGGTCGCCGTGACAACGGCAAAGGTGACGACGCTGACGGAGCCGAAATGGGCGCCGATGGAAGCGCTGTCGGCGACCGAGAAGCGCAGTGTCCGCAACAGGGGGTAAAGCAGAAAAGGGATGAGGAAACTGAGCAGCACCACCGCCAGCACTTGCGGCAGCAGATCGAGCACAGGCTGTTTGGACAGCTCGAGGCCGCCCTTGAGGCCGATCGCCAGCAGCAGATAGATGGAAAGCGTTTCGTACAGCGCCTCCGGCAGACGGAGGTCGGATTTCACCAGCCGGGCGGCGACCCCCAGCACGAAGAACAGGATGACGATATCGAAAACCATGACGAGCCCCGCCTATTCGAGTTGGGAGAATTCCAGCGCGTTGCCGTCAGGATCGCGGCAGAACAGGGCCGCGCGCCCCGATTTGCTCTTGCTGTAGGGTATGCCGGCCGCGTCCAGCGCTTCCACCACCGCGTCCAGGCTCTTCACATGCATGGCGAGATGGATATCGCGGCCACCGTGTGCAGGTCGCTGCACGCCCGCATAGGGATTGTCCACCTGCATCAGATGGATCTGATTGGGGCCGATGTCATACCAGACCCCGGGAAACTCGCGCTCCGGGCGCTTGGGGTCGGGCTTGAGGCCCAGCAAGCCTTCGTAAAAGGCACGCGACCGCGCCAGATCGGACACGATCAGGCCGGTGTGCAGATATTTCATGATTTCGATCATGACGGACTCCAGACTCAGTTTCTGAACATGAAATAGACCGCGCCGACCAGACACAACGCGGCCCAGAGAAAATCCAGCTTCAGCGGCTGCTGCATGTAATAGATGGCAAACGGCACAAAAACCAGCAAGGTGATGACTTCCTGCAGCACCTTGAGCTGCGCCAGCGACAACACGGTGAAGCCGATACGGTTGGCCGGCACCTGCAGCATGTATTCGAACAGGGCGATGCCCCAGCTGAGGAATGCGGCGATGAACCAGGGCTTGTCGTTCAGGTTCTTGAGATGGGCATACCAGGCGAACGTCATGAAGACGTTCGACATGGTCAGCAACAATATCGTCTTGAACAGCGCCGGCATGACCGCTTACCGGCTTACACCGCGTCTTCGCCCGTTTCTCCGGTCCTGATGCGGATCACCTGCTCCACCGGGGTGACGAAAATCTTGCCGTCACCGATCTTGCCGGTGCGCGAGGACTTGATGATGGCTTCGATGCAGGCATCGACCAGATGGCCCGGCACCACCAGCGCGATCTGGATCTTCGGCAGGAAATCGACCACATACTCGGCGCCGCGATAGAGCTCGGTATGGCCTTTCTGGCGGCCGAAACCCTTGACTTCGGTCACCGTCAGACCGGTGATGCCGATTTCGGACAGCGCCTCGCGCACTTCATCCAGCTTGAAAGGTTTGATCACTGCTTCGATTTTCTTCATTGTTTCCCCCAAATGGTTGACGGCATCCGACGCCGTCAGGCCGAAAAATTGAATTTCGATGTTATCGGATATCGCCGGTCCTTGCCAAATCCCCTGTGGGTGATACGCACACCGATCGGCGCCTGCCGCCGCTTGTATTCGTTGCGGTCGATCAGGCTCAGTACCCGTTGCACATCCTGCTGCCGGTAGCCCATGCCTATGATCTCGTCCCGGCCGCAATCATGTTCGACATAGGCTTCCATGATGGCGTCCAGCACGTCGTAGGGCGGCAGACTGTCCTGATCGGTCTGCCCCGGCCGCAACTCGGCCGATGGCGGCCGCGTGATGATGCGCTGCGGGATGATGGGCGAAACACTGTTGCGATAGTTCGATAACCGGTAGACCAGGGTCTTGGGCACATCCTTCAACAGCGAAAAGCCGCCCGCCATGTCGCCGTAGAGCGTGGAATAGCCGACCGCCATCTCGCTCTTGTTGCCGGTCGTAACGACTATGCTGCCAAACTTGTTGGACAAGGCCATCAGCAGCATGCCGCGGATACGCGCCTGCAGGTTCTCCTCGGTCGCATCGAACGGCAAACCCTCGAAATCGGCAGCCAGCGTCTGGCGGAACAGATCGTAAAGCTGTCCGATCGGCAACTCCGAATATTTGACACCGACATTCCTGGCCATCTCCTTGGCATCGCTCACGCTCATGTCTGAAGTGAACTCGGACGGCATCATGACTGCGCGAACCGCAGATGCACCCAGCGCATCGACCGCGATGGCAAGCGTCAAGGCGGAATCGATACCGCCTGAAAGGCCGATGACGACGCCCGGAAAACCGTTCTTCCGCACATAATCATGCAAGCCCAGGCAAAGAGCCTTGTAGACCGATTGTTCGATCTCCAGCGTGGGCACGATCCCGCCAGCCAGCGGCTGCGCGCCCTGCAATTCGACCACGCCCAGGGCCTCCTCGTACTCTGCCAATTGCCGGCAAAGCCGGCCAGTCGCATCGAGCACGAACGAAGCGCCGTCGAACACCAGTTCGTCCTGGCCGCCGACCAGATTGGCATAGACCATGGCAAGCCCGGTTTCCTGCACGCGCTGGCGCACGACCTCGTAGCGTTGCGTCTGCTTGTCGATATGGAACGGCGAGGCATTGAGCGCCAGCAGCAATTGTGCGCCGGCCGCCTTGGCCCTGAGCGCAGGCTCAGGCTCCCAGACATCGGCGCAGATCAGCACACCGCAGCGGACTCCGCCATGATCGAACACCATGGCCTCATGACCTTCCGCGAAATAACGCACCTCGTCGAACACACTGTAGTTCGGCAACACCTGCTTCTGATAGGTGGCGCGAACCTTGCCTTTCTCGAGCAGCGAAGCCGCGTTGTAGCAGACCCCGTCCTTGACCTGCGGATGGCCGATCAGGACGGCAATGCCCTGCTGCAGCTTGCCTGCCAACTCCTTCAGAGCGATGCCGCAGGCGCGGTTGAAATCCTCTCGCAGCAGCAGGTCTTCCGGTGGATAACCGCAAAGCGCCAACTCCGGCGCGATGAGCAAGGTCGCACCGGCCGCCCTCGCCTGCTCCGCATACTGCAATATCTTCGCGCTGTTGCCGGCGATATCGCCGACAGTACAGTTGATCTGTGCGATGGCGATTTTCATGATTCGTGCTTGTGATGGATGGTGATTGATAGCAGACAGCCGTTCTACTTGCCGCCGGCGTCGACGATAAGACGGACGATCTCCGGGTCCTTGCCCTTCAGCGCGTAGACGTAGGCTGTCAGGCCATACTGGTCACGCGCCTTGACCTTGGCGCCGCTGTCCAGCAGCAGTCGCACCATGTCGGCGTCCTTGTTGACGACGGCGATCTGCAGCAAAGGCGTTCCTTCCGAATCCTTGCCGTTGACGTCACCGCCGCGTGCGATCAACTCCCGCGCCGCCTCGACCTGGGATTTGCTCACGGCCCAGGTCAGCGCCGTCCACTTGTGATGGTCGATGGAATCGACCTTGGCGCCCCTGTCCATGAGCGCGGTCATGGCCGCTGTATTGCCCTCGCGTGCCGCGTACATCAGCGCCGTGGCGCCGAAACGGTCGCGCAGGAAAGTGCTGGCGCCGTTGTCGAGCAAGATGTTGATGGTCGGCACATCCCCATTCTTGGCGGCATACATCAGTACACTCTTGCCGTCGTCACTTTTGCTATTGGGGTCGACCCCGTGCTTGATCAGGAGTCCGATCAATTCCGAAAAGCCGGAGGTAGCTGCCATGCCGAGGGCGCTCCAGCCGGAGCCGTCCCGCACCTTGGGGTCGGCTCCGTGTTCCAGCAACAATTTGGCGGTGGCCACATGGTTCTTCTTGGCGGCGAACATCAAGGGCGTCCAACCGCCGCTATCCTGTGCATTGACCTTGGCGCCGCTTTTCAACAGTGCACGCGCTGCCTCGACCTGGTCCTTGCGCGCCGCATACATCAGCGCCGTAATGCCGTCCGCATCCTTGGTGTTCGGATTCGTCCCTGCCTGCAGCATCGCATTCAGCGTTTCCATATCGCCGGACGCGGCGACGGTGAGCAGATACGGCAGCTCTTCCTCCACGGCCTGCACCGCCTCCTCAGCGTGTACCGGCAGTGCAATTAAGGCGAGGAGCAGCATGAACCAGAGTTTTTTCAGCATTCCATTTTCCCGTCGCGTTTCGCGTCTCGTTTCCAGACCGGACAGTCGCATCAGTCTCAGGCCGTCTTGGCCCGAATCGCTGCCTGCACCGCTTCACCCAGTCCGGCCGGCGAACTGGCGACGACGACGCCGGCGTCCTGCAACGCCCGGATCTTGTCTTCTGCCTTGCCGCTGCCGCCGGAGATGATGGCGCCGGCGTGACCCATACGCTTGCCCTTGGGCGCGGTCTGTCCGGCGATGTAGCCCGCCACCGGCTTCTTCACCTGCGATTTGATATATTCGGCCGCGGCTTCCTCGTCACTGCCGCCGATCTCGCCGACCATGATGATGGCCTCGGTCTCGGGGTCGGCTTCGAACAACTGCAGGCACTCGATGAAATTCATGCCGCGAATCGGATCGCCGCCGATGCCGATGCAAGTCGATTGCCCCAGCCCCAGTGCCGTCGTCTGGTGTACCGCCTCGTAGGTCAAAGTGCCCGAACGGGAGACGATGCCGACCTTGCCGCGCAGATGGATGCTGCCGGGCATGATACCGATCTTGCATTCGTCCGGCGTGATGACACCCGGGCAATTGGGGCCGACCATGCGCACGCCGTTGGCCTTCAGGGCCGCCTTGACGTTGAGCATGTCCAGCACCGGGATGCCCTCGGTGATGCAGACGATGAGTTCGATACCGGCGTCCGCCGCTTCGAGGATGGAATCTGCAGCAAAGGCCGGCGGCACATAGATGACCGAGGCGTTGGCGCCAGTCTCGCGCACAGCCTCACGCATCGTGTTGAACACCGGCAGACCAAGATGGGTCTGGCCGCCCTTGCCCGGCGTCACACCGCCGACCATCTTGGTGCCGTAGGCCAGCGCCTGCTCGGAATGGAAAGTGCCCTGCTTGCCGGTAAAGCCCTGACAGAGCACTTTGGTATACTTGTTGACTAGCACGCTCATGATGCCACTTTCACTGAATTCACTGCCTGCTGCGCGGCATCGGTCAGGCCGGCAGCAGAGATAATCGAGAGGCCGCTCTCGGACAGCATTTTTCTGCCGAGTTCAACGTTGGTGCCCTCCAGCCGCACCACCACGGGAATCTGAATGCCGACTTCCTTGACCGCGGTGATGATGCCTTCGGCGATGATGTCGCAACGCATGATGCCGCCGAAGATGTTGACCAGGATCGCCTTGACGTTGCTGTCGGCCAGAATGATCTTGAAAGCCTTGGCCACCGTCTCCGCCGTGGCACCGCCGCCGACATCGAGGAAGTTGGCCGGCGCACCGCCGTGCAGCTTGATCAGGTCCATGGTCGCCATGGCGAGGCCGGCGCCGTTGACCATGCAGCCGATGTTGCCGTTGAGCGCGATATAGTTGAGGCCGGCGTGATGCGCTTCCGCTTCCTTCGGGTCCTCCTGGCTCCAGTCGCGCTGTTCAGCCAGCGCCTTCTGCCGGTAGAGCGCGTTGTCGTCCACGCTCATCTTGCAATCCAGCGCCACCAGCGCGCCGCTATCGGTCACCACCAGCGGGTTGATCTCAAGCAGCGCGAGGTCGTTCTCCTTGAACAGGCGGTACAGCCCCTTGAGCAAACGGGTGAAGGCGCCGATCTGCTCGCCGGCCAATCCGAGCTTGAAGGCCAGATTGCGGGCCTGGAAATCCACGAGACCGTTCAGCGGGTCGCAGACCTCCTGCAGGATCTGCTCAGGACTGGTCGCCGCGATCTCCTCGATATCCATGCCGCCGGCGGCAGAAGCGACTACCACCACGCGTTCGAGGCTACGGTCGACCAGCATGGACAGATACAGTTCGCGGGCGATCGGCAGCGTCTCCTCGACCAGCACGGTATTGACCGGCTGACCGTCTGGCGTATTCTGGTAAGTGACCAGACGGCGGCCCAGCAATTCGGTCGCCAGCGCCTGCAGCTCGGCTTCGTTCTTCACTACCTTGACGCCGCCGGCCTTGCCGCGGCCGCCGGCATGCACCTGGGCCTTGACCACCCAGGCCGTGCCGCCCAGCGACTGGGCAGCGTCTTTCGCCTGTTGCGAGGTCTCGGCGAGGATGCTTTTCGGGATAGGCAGACCGTAGCGCTGCAACAGCTGCTTGGCCTGGAATTCATGCAGATTCATGGAAATGGCTGTGTTGTTCGGAAAAACGACATTTTGGCCGAAATCGCCGCCCAACGCCAGCGAATACCCCATCGGCAGCCGGTCAAAAATCGCTATAATGGCGGCTTCCGTCAACAAGAAACCCAGCATGCGTCTCGTCGTTCAAGGTCCCTCCATCCGCCGCCAGCACCTCGTCACCCTCACTCATCTGGTTCCCGCCTATCGCGGCGAACAGTTCACCCAGGTCGGCGAACATGCCTACTACCTGCCCAACCAGCAGGCGGTCTCCCCAGAGCTGCAGGCATTCTGTGCTGCGGAAAACATCGATTGCGCCTATGTCGATGACCGGCACACGCTGAACAACATCGGCTTGGCGGTCATGGACATGGATTCGACCCTGATCAGCATCGAATGCATCGACGAGATCGCCGACATGTGCGGCCTCAAGCCGCAGGTGGCCGAGATCACAGAAAGCGCCATGCGCGGCGAGATCGAGTTCGCCGAAAGCCTGCGCCGGCGTGTCCGGCTACTGACCGGGCTGGACGAATCGGCGCTGCAACTCGTCATCGACGAGCGCCTGCAGCTTAATCCCGGCGCGCTGGAATGGATCGCCTGCTGCAAAAAGCACAACATCACGACGCTGCTGGTTTCCGGCGGATTCGACTTCTTTGCCGAGCGGGTGCAGGCCATGACCGGCATCGATCACTTTCGTGCCAACTCGCTCGAAATCATCGACGGCAGGCTGACCGGCCATGTGCTTGGCGACATCGTCGACGCCCGGGTAAAGGCCGATGCGCTGACGCAGCTGGGCCAGCAGCTCGGGCTGAAACAGGAGCAGATCATCGCCATCGGCGACGGCGCAAACGACCTGAAGATGATGACCGCCGCCGGCGCCGGTGTCGCCTACCATGCAAAACCCATCGTCCAGCAGCAGGCCGACTATGCATTGAACCATAGCGGCCTCGACGGACTCATTCACCTGTTCACAGTCTGACCAATCTACAAGGAGCCATCAATTGTTGAAACGCCTCGTCATCGCATCCTGCCTGCTGTTCACCGCACTGGCCGCCCATGCCCAGCCTGTTCTGGTCGAACTCAACACCAACCAGGGCCAGATCGTGCTGGAACTGAACAGCGAAAAGGCGCCGAACACCGTCGCCAACTTCGTGCAATACGTGAAGGATGGCCACTATAACGGCACCATTTTCCACCGTGTGATCGCCGGCTTCATGATTCAGGGCGGCGGCATGGACAAGAACCTGAACGAAAAACCGACGCGCGAACCGATCAAGAACGAAGCCGACAACGGTCTCGCCAACAGCATCGGCACGGTCGCCATGGCGCGCACCGGCGATCCGCATTCGGCCAGCGCCCAGTTCTTCATCAACGTCGCCAACAACGGCTTCCTCAATCACACCGACAAATCGCAACGCGGCTGGGGCTATGCGGTGTTCGGCAAGGTAGTCAAGGGTATGGATGTCGTGCAGCGCATCTCCACCATGCCGACCGATGGCGGCGACATGCCGTTACAGACCATCGTCATCGAATCGGCCAAACTCAGATAAGAAACCCGGACAAACCGGCGCACGGCCGGCCACCCACTAAAAACCCGCAAATCACTTGCGGGTTTTTTATTGGCAGCTCAAGGCCTGCAGTTCCAGTTCGCTGAACCCGGCCGCCAGCCGCGCTTCATGGTTGAACGGGCCACGCACGGCAGGTGCCTGGTACTCACGCTGTAGCTCGGCATAAGCCTCGATGGTGTCCAGGCCGCGCTGTGCGCAAAGATACTGGAACCAGCGATTGCCGATGGCGACATGGCCGATCTCGTCGCGCAGAATGATTTCGAGTATCTCCGCCGCCTGCATGTCGCCGGCCTGAACGAACTTGGCGCGGATGGCAGGGGTTACGTCCAGACCTCGCGCCTCCAGCGTCCGCGGCACCAATGCCAGGCGCGCCAACAAGTCGCTCCCGGTCTTTTGCGCCATGTCCCACAGACCGTTATGCGCCGGAAAATCACCGTACGTGTAACCCAAGGATTGCAGATGGGCATGCAGCAGCGAAAAATGATAGGCCTCTTCGCCCGCCACCTTGAGCCAGTCATCATAGAAGGCCTGCGGCATGCCGGCGTAACGCCAGACGGCATCCAGCGCCAGGTTGATGGCGTTGAACTCGATATGCGCCAGCGCATGTATCAGCGTCGCCCTACCTTCTGTCGTCTGCATGCCGCGTTTTTTCACGGCAGTCGGCGCCACCAGCAGCGGCCTCGGCGGGTGGCCCGGCAAGGTCTGGCGAGCGTTCAGCACCGCAGCGGCATCGAGCCTGAGCTGCTGCCGAGACCAAGCCTCGACCAGTTGCCGGGTCTGTTGCAATTTTTGCTCCAGGTCGCACTCGGCCAGCACCTGCAGTGCGCCTTGACGTAACTCCATGTCCTGCATCGATAAATTCCTTCTTTCCCTCGCTAACCGAACGTCAGCAGATCCGGTCGCAACAGCAGCAAGGCGCCGATCAGCAACAACAGCACGCCGCCGATCAGGTGCGAGTAACGTGAATATTTGCTGCCGAGACCGCTCACCTGCAAGGTCAGCATGGCACTGGCGAACACCAGCATGTCGTCGGCCATGAACACCAGAATGTAGAGCAGCAGATAGCCGTAGTACTGCCACATGGGCAGCGAATGCATGGCGAGGATCTGTGTATAGATCGCCGGAATACCGGCCGAGCAGACCAGTTCGACCAGATTGACGAGAAAGGCCAGCGCCAGAATGCCGCTCAGGGCCAGCAGGAAATTGCGCTCCTGCGCCAGCGCACGCAGGCGCTGGAACACACGCTGCCGACGTTCTGGCGCGGTGACCGGACACACGCCGTCCTTGTTCTGGAAATACTCTTTCAGATAGTAGAAACCGCCAGTCAACGCCACCAGGCCGATGACGATCCGGATCGCCGAGACACTGCCGAGGAACAGCAGCAGATTGAGCCAGGCCGCCATGAAGATGAAATAAACGGTAGCCGAGCCGATGATAAAGGTGCTGCCGAGTATCCACATGCGCGTCGTGTCTTTCATGCCGACCAGCAGACCGATGAGAAACACCAGGGTCCACATGGCGCAGGGATTGAAGCCATCCAGCGCGCCGAGCAACACGGTCAGCACCGGCAACGACAGATCGCGTGGATTGATTTCGCCGATCAGCGGCAGTTGCATGCGCTCGGGGACCGGTGCCATGACTGCGCTGCCGGCTTGTGCCGCCGTTCCACTGCCTTGCCCTACCATACCTCGGCCATGCGCTGCCGCAACATCGGCAGCTGATGACGTGGCCGTGGATGTGGATGGCAACAATGGCGCCAACGCATCCGGACATGCCGCCTGCAGGCAGAAATCGATGCGCTCTCGCATCTGGCGACTACTCGAACTGTCTGCGGCAAAACCCATCCAGACATGATTACCGATCACCGTCAGCGGAACCGACGGCTCGCTGATGCCCAGCACTCGCACCACCTCCAGAAATACGCGGCGCCCCTCGCCTGCCGAAGTGATCTCGAACAATTTCAGATCGACTGCCGGCAGTTCCTGGCTCAAGCCCTGCAGATACTTGATCTCGCGCGCGCAATGGGGGCAGCCGTGGACCCAGAACAGATAGACCGACACCGAGGCCTGCGTGTCGACCACGGGCATCTCCTCCGCATGGGACGGCGGCGCCGTGACCGCCAGCATAACGATGGCCGCCAGATGGAGCCAGACAGACTGCAGCTTAAGCATATTCATTCCAGAATTTCAGCACAGCGTTTTGCATCCCATTGATTTTTCGCCTGCTCCGGCCTCTACACGACACTGACGCACCGGTGCGATTGGATTAAACTGCAGACTCCACCGCCAGGAGTCCATCATGTCACGAATCGCCTACCGTCTGATGCAGGGATTGCTGCTGTCGCTGCTGATTGCCGCCTGCAGCACTACCCCGCGCACCTTCAGCATCAGCGAGAGCGAATTGCAAAGCCGCATCACGCAGGAACTCTCGGTACCGATCACCCTGCTCAGAATTTTCGATGTCAGCCTCAACAATCCGGTTATCCGCCTCGACCAGGATAGCGGCAGGCTGCATGCGCAAATCGACACGAAAATCAGCAACCCGCTGAACGCCCAGTCGCTGGACGGCGCCATCAATCTGTCCGGCCGGCTCGGATTCGACGCCGCCAGCAACACCGTCATGCTGTATGAATCGCGCATCGAAAAGCTCGATATCCGGGGCATGGCGCTCGACGACAAATACGCCGAGCTGTTCAATCTGCTGGCGGCCAGGCTCGGCTCCGAGCTGCTCAGCAATATCCCCTTGTATACCTTCAAGCCTGACGAACTGAAACTCGGCAACCGGCAGTATGTTCCTGGCGACTTCAGAATCGTCGGTCGCGAACTGAAGATCACCCTGCAACCGCAATAAACCAACAACTGCGCCAAACAAAAAGCCACGCGTAAACGTGGCTTTTTGCGCGTACGGCTTCAGCTCAGTTCACCGGTACCCAGACCAGTTCACCGGCCTTCATGTCCGGCACCAGGATGTGCTTGCCGTCGGTCGTCAACGCAATATCGGCCGCTGCCTGAAAGCCTTCCCGCACGACCTTGACCTCGTCATGCAGAACACTGTAGACCTTTCCGTTCTTCCAGTCGCTGACGTACATCAGACCGTTCGGGTGGTGCACCAGGCCATCGCCGCCACCCAGGCCTTCGGCCAGATCGGTGAGGATGCCGGTTTTCATGTTGAAGCTGTAGAGCACGCCCGATGCGAAATCGACGAACAACAGCACATCGCCGGAATCGTCCATCAAAAGGCCGTTGGGCGCCAGTACACGCTCATCCCGCGCATAATCGATGACGCTGCTGACTTCCCCTTCGAGCGTGATGCGATAAATGGCTCCGCCCTTTTCCAGGTCGCCGCTATCGCTGACGTAGAGGTAATTGCCCTGCAGGTCGCGCTCCATGTCGTTGAGGAACTGCGGTACGGCCGGGAAGGCGTCGGCGGCGACGAACACCTGCCAATTGCCGTCAGGTGCCACTTTCAGAATGCGTGTCTTGTCGGCGACATAGAGATACTCGCCGATGATCGCCATGCCCTTGGGATCATCCATGCCGGTGGCAAAAATGGACAGCTTGCCGTCCTGGTCGATGACACTGATCTGGCCGTCACCATCCTTGCCGAATTCGTTGATCTCGGAAATGAAGATTCTGCCGTCGCTGGCCTGTATCACCGATTCCGGTGTTTTCAGACCGCCCATCTTGCGCTCCGCGGTACTGCAGCCGGCCACACTGCCTGCCATCAGGCAAACGCCCAGCAACGAGACTGTCATCCAATTTGTTATCTGCATTACAACGCCTTTCTTTTTTTAATTGACACCCTTGATTAGATAATCGAGATCGAGCAACTTCGGCGGCGGCAGGTCGGGAATGATGGCGCAGGCGCCGCCTGCATCGCGATTGATGCTGCCCTCGCTCACCAGCTTCTGCAGGTTGGCATCTTTCCGCATGTTGGCGATGAGGCTCTGCATGCTCATCCGGTAAACGGTTTCGATCTGGCTGCGCGGCATCACATCGAGAAAACCGGTCCGTTGCGCCTCGCCCAGATAACTCGCCAACGGTTGACCGTCGCTGGTATAGACGCTGGCACGGATCTCGCCGTAAAAGGTCGTCATGTGCGGGTTGTAATACATGCGCGGCTGCAACCAGACCAGTGATCTTGCTTCATTGACCACGCCGCACATGCCGGTTTCGCCGAACGCCTGCGCCAGCATGTCTTTTGCCAGCGGCTCGACCACCGGCCCCTGCTCATACCAGTAATCCGAGTAAAAATGCCAGAGCTTGAGCGGGTGCTTGTATTCCTGCGGGTGGATGTAAATGAGCATGTTGGCCGGCGCCGCCAGAACCGTCAGCGGCAACACCATCAGCATGGCTGCGGCAGCGAGTCTTCTGCAATGATGAACAGCAGTGTTCCGGTTCAAGATTTCCGCTCCTTGTAACTGATACGCTAATAACTGATCCGATAGACCAGGCCGGCGCGGTCGTCAGACACGTAAAGTGCGCCGTCCGGCCCGCTGACGACATCGACCGGTCTGCCCCAGGCCGCGCTCCCTTTCAGCCAGCCGGTGGCGAAATCGACGACCTCGCTCGGTCTGTTTTCCCTGAATTTTACCCTGACCAGCTTGTAGCCTGAAGGCTCCTGCCGGTTCCAAGAGCCATGCAGCGCGACGATGGCATCGGTACGGTATTCTTCCGGGAAATTCGTCTTATCGAGGAAACTGATGCCGATCGGTGTCGAGTGCGCGTCGAACATGATCTCCGGCACTCGCGTCGTCTTGCAGAAATCCGCATCGCCGAATTGCGGGTCCGGTATCTGATTACCCCAGCAATAAGGCCAGCCGTAATGCTGGTGCGGCTCGATCAGATTGAGGTGTTCGGGCGGCAGATCGTCATCGACGGGGCCGCCCTTGCTGGCCGTACGCATGTCCGATCCGTTGTTGGTTGCATACATGGCACCGGTCTGCGGATGCCAGGCAAAACCTTGGGAATTGCGCAAACCACGCGCCCAGGTCGCGCTCGGCTTGTGCCGTCCCAGCGTCACCAGCGCGCCGGCCGCCTTGCCATCGGTAGTGTAGCGTTCGATGGTGGCACGTGTCGGGTCGGTCTCGACACAGGCATTGCAACTCGAACCGACGTTCAGATAGAGATGGTCGTCGGGACCGAATTTCAGTCCTTTCAGCCCGTGACCACCGGTCGCCAGACCGCTGATCAGAGGCTTCGCGCCTGCTGCCGGCCAGCCGCCCTGCGCGTTGCGCTCCAGTTGCAGCACGGCATCCTGATTGGCCACCAGCAAATTATCGCCGACAAAGGCCAAGCCCTGTGGTGCGTTCAGCCGTTCGGCCACGGTCACAATCTGCTCGGCCTCGCCGTCCTTGTCGGCGTCAACCAGCATCAGCACCTGTCCGTCCATACCGGTCGACAGATAGAGGTGACCATCCGGCCCGAAAGCCATGAATCTCGGTCCACGGAAATACTGGCCGTCGGCACCAGGAATTCTGGCGAACACCTGCAGCTTGAATCCCGGCGGAAGCTGGATCGCCTGCTCGGGCGAAGTCGGCAACGGCATCAGCTCCGCCATGTCGGCCTGTGCGGGCAGCAGCCAGCAAATAGCCAGTGACGCCAGCGCAATCAGCTTTAATCTGGCGCTCATGACCTTGCTGCCCCGCTCATGTCAGCACATCCGACCAGATATTGCGAGCCCAGTCATGGGCATAGTCGCCTTCCTGCGTCGAAGGCGCGTCTGAAACGCCGCCGCCATCGGCCGGCAACATGATCTGCTTCAGCGGATCATAGCGGTAGACGTGCGCTACGTGCATCGCCATGTTGTCGCTGACGAAGCTGTAGCAGGTATTGGCGAATACCGGCAGCGGATCGGGATCGATGCCGCTGAATGCAGCGACGATGGCACTGGCGCAAACACGCGCCTGCGAGGTCGCCATATGCGCCGACTTCGGCAGACCGGCAGAGACGGCATCGCCGACGACATGCACGTCCGGCAATATTTTCGAGGCATAGGTACGGAAATCGACTTCGCACCAGCGCTGGTCGACATTGGCGACCCCCAGCATCTGCGCCACCTTGCCGGCCCGCTGCGGCGGAATGACATTAAGCACATCGGCACGCACCTGCTCGAACTCGGTCATCACCCGTTTTTCTGTTACATCCAGATCGACGATGCTGCTGTTCGGCCGATAATCGATCATGCCCGCATACATCTCGGACCAGACCTTGAGAAACAGGCCCTTCTTCGACACGATATCCGGATTTGCGTCGAGCACGATGATCTTGGCGGACGGATTGTGCTGCTTGAGATAGAAGGCAACCTGGCAGACGCGCTCATAAGGCCCGGGCGGGCAGCGATACGGCGCCTTCGGCACGCTGATGACGAACACGCCGCCCTCGGGCATGGCCGCCAACTGCTGGTGCAGGTTGACGGTCTGCGGTCCGGCCTTCCAGGCATGCGGGATAACCTGCTGTGCCTCTTCACCTTGCAGCATGGGCAGGTCGTCGTAAATCAAATCGATACCGGGCGCCAGCACCAGCTTGTCGTAGCGCAACTCGCCGCGCGCCGTCATGACCTTTTTGGCGGTGCTATCGACCGCGGTAACCGTATCCTTCACCCAATGGATGCCGTGGTTGCGCTTGACTGCCTCATAACTGAAGCTCAGATCGTCCAGTGTCTTGCTGCCGCCCAGCACCAGGTTGCTCAACGGGCAGGAGATGAAATAAGGGTTGGGCTCGATCACCACCGTTTCGATGCCGGCGTTGCTCCAGATGCGCAGATACTTGGCGACCGTCGCTCCGGCATAGCCGCCGCCGATGACGACTACACGGGGCCGGTTGCCGGAAGACTGAATCAGCGCCTGCGTGCAGCCACCGAGCGAAGCCAGAGCCGTAGCGGCACCCGTCCATTTGATGAATTCACGGCGATTGAACCCAGGTCGATTCATGGTTTGGCCTTGGTTTCGCTCTTGGCCGCGGGCGGCAGTTCAGCGCTCACGCGAGGTTGTCGCGAGAAATGATCAGCCAGTTCGCGGATCTCGGCCTCGGTCAGTCCCTTGGCATGGCGGTGCATAACGGTGGAGGCGCGTTCGCCCGATTTGAAGGCCCGCATCTGACGGATGAAATGATCGACATGCAGGCCGGCCAGAACCGGTGTGCCGCCGATGCTGTTGCCGTTGGTGCCGTGGCACGCCGCACATGAAGCAGCCAGGACGTGAGTGTGAATGCTCAGCCTGGCATAGGTTTCATCAGCGCAGACACCGGTACTGAGCAGCAGACCCAGCAGCCCTGCCAGACCGGTGTAATGGGCTTTGATCATCAATGAGTCTTTATTGCTTTCCGTCAGTTAGAAGCACTGCTTGTCCTGGCAACCGTCATCCTTGACGCCCAGATCCATCAGCAACTTGACCATTTCAGTCTTGCCTTCGTCACGCAGTGGTCGCAGGATGGAAACGTCTGCCTTCAACTTGATGTTGATGTCGGCACCCTTGGCTGCCAGCAGCTTCACCACTTCGGTGTGCCCACCCAGTGCAGCCAGATGGAATGCGGTCAGGCGGCTGATCTCGTGCTGCCAGTTCAGGTCGGCTCCGCGGTCGATCAACAGTTCCACCAGCTTGACATGACCCTTTTCAGCCGCGATATGCAATGCGGTCCAGCCGAAGAAGAAATCCTTGGGTTTGGCGATGCCTTCGTCCAGATACTTCTTCACCAGCTTGATGTTGTTTTCACCGAGCGCCTGGGTGTATTCCATGTGTTGGTCATCGGTCATGGCCATACTGGCGGACATCGGCAGCATCAAGGCGACAGCCAGCAAAAGGGATTTGATCATATTCATACAGCTTTTCTCCTGATTCTTGTAATAAGGGTTTATTCAACAAACTTTCTTGCGTTGCGGAACATCTGAATCCACGGCCCATCTTCACCCCAGCCCTGCGGATGCCATGAATGCTGCACGGTCCGGAACACGCGTTCCGGATGTGGCATCATAATGGTAAAACGTCCGTCTGTCGTGGTCAGGCCGGTAATGCCCTGTGGCGAACCATTGGGATTGAACGGATAGATCTCCGTCGCCCTGCCGGCATTGTCCACATAACGCATGCTGACCAACTTGTCCCTGACCACAGCATGGACAGCGTCCATATCAGAAAATTCCGCATACCCTTCGCCGTGTGCGACCGCGATCGGCATCCGGCTGCCGGCCATGCCCTTGAAGAACAATGACGGCGATTCCATGATTTCCACCATGGCGAAACGCGCCTCGAACTGTTCGGAACGGTTGCGCACGAAGTGCGGCCACTGTTCCGCACCCGGAATGATGCTGTGCAGATTGCTCATCATCTGGCAGCCGTTGCAGACGCCCAGCGCGAAGGAATCCTGCCGGCTGAAGAAAGCGGAGAACTGGTCGCGAGCCCGCGCGTTGAACAGGATGGACTTGGCCCAGCCTTCACCTGCCCCCAGCACGTCGCCATAGGAGAAGCCGCCGCAGGCCACCAGCCCATGGAAATCCTTGAGCGACACGCGGCCACTGATGATATCGCTCATGTGCACGTCATGCGACTCGAAACCGGCGCGGTTGAACGCCGCCGCCATCTCGACCTGACCGTTGACGCCCTGCTCGCGCAAGATGGCCATTTTCGGCTTGGCTCCAGTTGAAACATAAGGCGCTTCAACATGGTGGGCAAGATCGAACGTCAGGTGTGCATGCAGCCCCGCATCGTTGACGTCCAGTATGCGGTCGTATTCCTGCTGCGCGCAAAGCGGATTGTCACGCAGCTTCTGCATCTGGTAAGTGGTTTCCGACCACTGACGATGCAGGTCGGTACGTAACTCGGCGAACTCGACCTCGCCCAGGCGGCGGATGATGAAGCCGTGGTTGTCGGCCACTACCTTGCCGATCGCGTGCACGCAATCGCCGAGCACTTCCTGCAGCGCCAGGCGTATCGAATCCGCCTCTGCGGCCGCGACCTGAATCACCGCGCCCAGCTCTTCGTTGAACAGCACCTCCAGCGTATTGCCTTGCAAACCGCTGATATCGATATCCAGTCCGCAGCGTCCGGCGAACGCCATCTCGGCCAGCGTGACGAACAGGCCGCCATCGGAACGGTCGTGATAGGCCAGCAGCTTGCCGTCTGCATTGAGGTTCTGGATGGCGGCGAAGAACGCCTTGAAGCGTGCCGGATCATCCAGGTCCGGCGCACGGTTGTCGGTCGCCGCATAGACCTGAGCCAGCGCCGAACCGCCCAGGCGGTTCTTGCCATAACCGAGGTCGATCAGGATCAGGCTGGTATCGCCCCGGTCGGTACGCAATTGCGGCGTCAGCGTCTTGCGCGCATCCGCTGTCGGCGCGAAGGCGGTCACCACCAGCGAGATCGGCGCCGTCACGGCCTTCTTCTCGCCGTTTTCGTCCCAGACCGTCTTCATCGACATCGAATCCTTGCCGACCGGAATACTGACGCCCAGTTGCGGGCAGAGCTCCATGCCGACGGCGCGCACGGTGTCGAACAGCGCCGCGTCTTCGCCGGGATGACCGGCTGGCGCCATCCAGTTAGCCGACAGTTTCAGATCGCCGAGATTATCGATATGTGCGGCGGAGATATTAGTGATGGCCTCGCCGATCGCCATGCGACCGGAAGCCGGCGCATCGATCAGCGCCAGCGGCGCTTTCTCGCCGATGGCGAAAGCTTCGCCGCGATAGGTCTCATAACCCGCCAGTGTCACGGCGACATCGGCCACCGGCACCTGCCACGGCCCAACCATCTGGTCACGCGCGACCAGACCGGTCACCGTGCGGTCACCGATAGTGATGAGGAAGGTCTTGTCCGCCACGCCCGGCAGGCGTAGCACACGTTCAGCCGCATCCTTGAGCTTGATGTTGCCGGTATCGAATTGTGCCAGCTTGCGTTCCACATGGCTGACGTCGCGCGTCATCTTCGGTGGCTTGCCGAGCAGCACGGAAAGGTCCATATCCACCGGCTTGTTGCCGAAATGGCTGTCCTCGACCGTCAGATGCCGTTCTTCGGTAGCATAACCGACGATGGCGAACGGGCAGCGTTCGCGCTCACAGATCTCGCTGAAGCGCGGCAAATCCTCCTGCGCGATGGCCATGACGTAGCGTTCCTGCGCTTCGTTACTCCACAGTTCACGCGGCGACATGCCCAGCTCCTCATTGTGCACGTTACGCAACTGGAAAGTCGCACCGACGCCGGCATCGTTGACCAGCTCGGGGAAGGCGTTGGAAATGCCGCCAGCACCGACGTCGTGAATGCTCAGGATCGGGTTCTGTGCGCCCAGTTGCCAGCAGCGGTCGATGACCTCCTGCGCGCGCCGCTCCAGCTCCGGATTGCCGCGCTGCACGGAATCGAAATCGAGATTTTCGGTATTGGCGCCGGTATCCATGCTGGACGCCGCACCGCCACCTAGACCGATCAGCATGGCCGGACCGCCTAACTGTATCAGCGCAGCTCCGGGCGGGATCGGGTTCTTCTTCGCATGTCTGGCCGAGATATTGCCGACACCGCCGGCCAGCATGATGGGCTTGTGATAGCCGCGCACTTCGCCGGCGGACTCCAATTCCAGCGTGCGGAAATAACCGGCGATGTTCGGCCGGCCGAATTCATTATTGTAGGCGGCACCGCCCAACGGGCCGTCGACCATGATCTGCAAGGCGGAGGCGATACGCGAGGGCTTGCCGTAATCCCGCTCCCACGGCTGCTTGAAGCCCGGAATATTGAGGTTGGAAACGGAAAAACCGGTCAGACCGGCTTTGGGTTTGGAGCCGGAGCCGGTCGCACCTTCGTCGCGGATCTCTCCGCCGGCGCCCGTCGCCGCGCCGGCAAACGGCGAGATGGCGGTCGGATGGTTGTGCGTTTCCACCTTCATGAGGAAATGCATGTCCTCCTCGGTGTAGTCGTATCGGCCGCTGGCATCCGGATAGAATCGCCTGGTCGACTCGCCGGCGACGATGGATGCGTTGTCGGCATAGGCCACCACCGTCTTGCCCGGATTCAGCTTGTGCGTGTTGCGGATCATGGCGAACAGTGAGCTGTCCTGTTTCACGCCATCGATCACCCAGTCGGCATTGAATATCTTGTGGCGGCAGTGTTCGGAGTTCGCCTGTGCGAACATCATCAATTCGACATCGGTCGGATTGCGGCCGATGCGGGTGAAATTCTCCAGCAGATAATCCACTTCGTCCGGCGACAGTGCCAGCCCCATTTCGGCGTTGGCGGCTTCCAATGCTGCCTTGCCGCCGCCGAGGATATCGACGCTGGTCATCGGCGCCGGCTCGCCCTGGTGATAAAGCCGCGCGGCGTCCTCGATCTCACGAAACACTGCCTCGGTCATGCGGTCATGGATCAACGGCTTCAGCGCCTCCACCTCCGCCGCAGTCAACGGCGAACCGTCCTGCGTCGCGACATAGTAGGCGATACCGCGTTCCAGCCGCGAGATGCTTTCGAGGCCGCAGTGTCTGGCGATATCGGTAGCACGCGATGACCACGGCGAAATGGTTCCCGGTCGCGGCACGACGAGGAAGAAGTCGCCGGCGGGAGTCTCTTCGGCCAGCTTGGGGCCATAGGTCAGGATCTGCTGCAGGACGTTTTGTTCTGCCTCGCCCAGCGCACCCTCACTCCAGGCAAAGTGCCAGAACTCGGCATAGAGATGGCTCACCCGCGGCAGGCTGGCCCGCACGCTGGCGAGTGTTTTATCTAGACGGAACCGGGAGAGTGCTGCACTGCCGCGCAGGCTGGACATTTGAATATTGGACATGAGTTGACTGCAAACGGATCAGCGAATGGAAAGACTGGATTTTACCAGAAACGGCAGGCAGATTAGCCGCCAAGTTATGCACCGCAGGATGTTGAAAATACACTCCGCCACACAGGTCCGGTGCAAAAAAAGACCCCCGCAGGGGTCAGGCCAGAATCGAATTTCCGGATGGAATATGGTCTTGGCTTTGTGTTCAGCGCCAATGGCCGCGATGCCTGTCATGACCGCGGGAATGATGGCGGTCATGCCGGTTGTGATGGTGCCACGCCTTGTGCGAGTGATAGGCTCTGGACGGCGGACTGTAATGCCGGTAATACACCACCGGCGGCGCATGATGGTAGATGACCGGTGGCGGCGCGTATACGTAGTGCGGCGGACTGACGTAATAACCGGGAGAACCGATACTGATACTGAAACCGTATGAATCCCTGGCGAACGCAGCAGGCGCAAAGGCCAGCGATGCTGCCAGCAAAACCAAACGAATCGCTTTCATGATGTGACTCCTGTCCAAAAAGTTGACGTCCCCGATATGGATTTGAACGCAACATCCCCTGACAGGTTTACTTCCGGCCGCTTATTTATCGTCCGGACTGTACCGGAACCCTATTTCCCCAACGAGCCGAAAACCTTCTTCAACAGGCTGCTGGCCTGTTTCATCGGATTTTTGCGGATCGCCTTTTCTTCCTCGGCCATCATCAGATAGACGCCATCCAGCGCCTTTTGTGTCACATACTGCTCGAGATTGGCCTGCTCCTTCTTGATCAGGCCGTATTTGGCACCGGTTTCCGCGAACTTGTTGTATTGCTGTGCGAGCTGCACATCCGCCATCGCCTTTTGCACGATGGGCAGGAACTTCTCGGCCATCGGTGCCGAGGTCGTCTTGCGGAAATACTGGGTAGCAGCGTCATCGCCTCCGGTGAGAATATTCTTGGCATCCGCCACGCTCATCTGCTTGACGGCATTGACCAGCAGCACCTTCGCTTCCGGCACGGCCGCCTCGGCCGCCCGATTCATGCGCAGGATCACTTCATCCGCCTGCTTGCCCATGCCGAACATGCGCATGACGCGCTCGGCGCGCTGCACGGAATCCGGCAGCGGAATCTTCACGGCCGGATTGCCGAGGAAACCGTCCACCACGCCAAGCTTGCCGACCGCCTTGCCGGCCCCCTGGATCAGAGCCTCCTTCATGCCGGCCGCGGCATCGGCGTTGCTGAGATCACTCAGGCCGAGCGCCTGTGCATGCGTGGCGAACAACATCAAAGAGAGAACAGTCAGGAAACGGCGCATGGCGACTCCAGATAAAGGGGGAAGCGATTGCACCAGTTTACTGCATGCCCGGTGCAATACAAGCTTCCCCTGAAATCCGTCCACAGTCACGTACGGTTGACGTGACTACAGCTTCCAGATGTTGCCGGCGTACTCGGCGATGGTGCGGTCGCTGGAGAACTTGCCGACGCGCGCGACATTGAGGATGGCGATGCGCGACCACTCCTCCTGATTCTTGTACAGTTGATCGACCAGATCCTGCGTCTGCACGTAGCTTTCGTAATCGGCCAGCAGCAGGTAATGGTCGCCCTTGTGCAGCAGCGTATCGATGATGGCGCGATAGCGGCCCGGCTCCTCGACCGAGAAGAAACCGCTGTCGATCATGTCCAGCACTTCCTTCAGTTCGACATGACCATGATAGAAGTCCCACGGGTTGTAACCGGCGGCGCGCACTTCCGCCACCTGCTGCGTAGTGAGGCCGAAGATGAAGATGTTGTCGGCCCCGACTTCCTCACGGATCTCGACATTGGCGCCATCCAGCGTGCCGATGGTCAACGCACCGTTGAGCGCCATCTTCATATTGCCGGTGCCGGAAGCTTCGGTGCCGGCCGTCGAAATCTGCTCGGACAGATCGCTGCCCGGGAACAGAATCTCGGCTGCGGAGACTTCGTAGTTCGGATAAAACACCACCTTCAGCTTGCCACCCACTGCCGGGTCTTCGTTGATGACCGAGGCCACGTCGTTGATCAGGCGGATGATGAGCTTGGCCATGTGATAACCGGGCGCCGCCTTGCCGCCGAAGATAACCGTGCGCGGCGTGGCATCCGGCGTCTTGCCGGTGCGGATGCGGTTGTACAGCGTGATGACGTGCAACAGGTTCAACAGCTGGCGCTTGTATTCGTGGATGCGCTTGATCTGCACATCGAACATGCTGTGCGGATCGACCTTGATGCCGGTGAGGCTCTCGATCTTGTTCGCCAGCCGCACCTTGTTTTCGAACTTGACCTGACGGAAAGCCTTGCGGAAGGCCGGATCATTGGCCAGCGGCTCCAGTTCGCGCAGACGATTGAGGTTCTTTTGGAAATCGCGGCCTATGGTCTTCTCCAGCAGCGCGGTCAAGGCCGGATTGGCCTGATTGAGCCAGCGCCGCGGCGTGATGCCGTTGGTCACATTGACGAACTTGCCCGGATAGATGCGATTGAAGTCGGCGAACAGCGTGGTCTTCAGCAACTCGCTGTGCAGCGCCGCGACACCGTTCACGGTATGGCTGCCGACCACCGCCAGATGCGCCATGCGCACGCGCTTGCCGTCGCTCTCGTCTATGATGGACACGCGGCGCAGCAGTTCGGTGTCGCCCGGGAACATGTGATTCACCATGTGCAGGAACTCATGGTTGATCTGGTAGATGATCTGCATGTGTCGCGGCAACAACCGGCTCATGGTGTCGACCGCCCAGGTCTCCAGCGCTTCCGGCATCAGCGTGTGATTGGTGTAAGCGAATACACGCACCACCAGTCCCCAAGCCCTGGTCCACGCGAGTCCGCGCACGTCGACCAGTTGATACATCATTTCGGCGATGGCGATGGCCGGATGCGTATCGTTCAGCTGGATGGCGATCTTGTCCGGCAACTGATCCCAATCGTCATGGGTTGCCAGATAGCGGCGCAGGATGTCCTGGATCGAGGCGGACACGAAGAAATACTGCTGCTTGAGACGCAGCTCCTTGCCGAGCACCGAGGCGTCGTTCGGATACAGCACCTTGGAGATGTTCTCGGTGGCGTTGCGTTCCTCCACCGCCTTTTCATAGTTGCCCTCGTTGAAATGCGACAGGTCGAACTCGCGCGCCGCCTTTGCCGACCACAGGCGCAGGTTGTTCACGGTCTCCGTACCATAGCCGGGAATCGGCACGTCGTAAGCCATGGCAAGCACCGGCTCGCAATCGACCCAGCGATGCTCGACATGGTCTCCCTCGAGGAACTCGACCAGCTTGCCGTAAAACCGAACGCTGTAGGTACTTTCCGGTCGCTGGAACTCCCAGATATTGCCGTAGCGTAGCCAGTTGTCCGGATTCTCGATCTGCTGACCGTCGACGATGGCCTGACGAAACATGCCGTACTCGTAGCGAATGCCGTAACCGGTGCCCGGGATATCCATGGTCGCCATCGAATCGAGGAAACAGGCCGCGAGCCGACCGAGGCCGCCGTTACCGAGCGCCGCGTCATTCTCGATCTCGGCCAACCGCTCCATGTCCTGGCCGAGGGCATTGAGGCCCTCCCTGATTTCGGGCGCGATGCCCAGATTAAGTGCCGCGTTGGAAAACATGCGGCCGATCAGAAACTCAAGCGAGAGGTAATAGACCCGCTTCGGGTCCTTGTCGAAATAGGATTCGGAAGTGTTGACCCAGCGCTCCACCACGTGGTCGCGCACCGTGTTGGCGGCTGTGTTGTACCAGTCGCGCGGGGTCGAAACCTTGGCGGTCTTGAAGCAGGTGTAGCGCAAGTGCCGCTCCAGTTCCTCGACATAGGGAATGCGGTATTTGGTGGTGGAAGGCTTGGTGGTTTTCTTGCGGGGTGTGGCAGTCTTGGCGGTCGTCATGTTGAGGCTTCTTTCCTGATTTGAATCCGGGCGGGCAACCTGGTCGATCTGACTCCAGGCCGCAGAAAATCAACTTCCTTTGAATTGATTATAAACTAGCAAGAAGCGTACTCAGTGTGAAGTTTGCGAGATTCGATACTTGTACGCGATTTACTCTCTCACGAACTCACTTTCAGGAGCGTTCGGCAAACCCGCAAGAAAATCTGCTCGACCAAGCAAAGCTGAAGGCAAGGCGCTGCTCATTGTTTTCCGCAAGCAATCCAACATGAGCGTCGATGAAGTCGACGTGCTGGCATATTAAGAAACTGAGAACAGGCGTGGCGCCAGTTGTGTCGCGCTCATGCTTGGCCTGTTCATCAACTTGGTCCCGTTGTTGAACGCTTTCAACCAGCAGGATGTCACTGTCATCACCGATGCAGGCAAACCGATTATGGAGATGATCGTGAAAAAAGGTGAAAAGATCGAACGTTATCAATCCAGCGGCAACATCGGCAGCGGCGATGGAGAAAAGGCCGGCGTCGCCTACCGCATGAAGGACGGCTCAATCATCTATGTGCCGGAGGGCGAACAGCCATGAGGAAACCAGGATTCTTTCTTTGTCTACTGCTGTTGAGTGGCTTCACCCACGCGCAGGAAGCGGAGATCGTCGACACCGCCAGCGGCGAACGCGTGAGCCGCGAGCAACTGCTGCATGTGCTGGCCGCTCAGGACTACGTGCTACTGGGTGAACTGCACGACAACGCCGCGCACCATCGACTGCGCGGCGAACTGCTAACCGAACTCGCCAGCCGCAGCACGCTGACAGTGGTGGCGGAACATCTGGAACGCGGTCGCCGCTTCTCTCCCAGCGGCGACCTGCAGGCCGACCTGGCGCAAGCGGGTTTCGACCCCAAGGGCTGGCGCTGGCCGCTGCATGAAGGCCTGTTCGCACCGGTCGCTGATGCCAATATTCCCCTGCTCGGCGGTAACATCCCGCGAGAAACAGCGCGCGGCGCCGTGCGCCAAGGCAGCGCCGCGCTACCGACCGAGCTCGCACAACTGATTGAAACCGCACCGCTGGCCCAGCCCGCTCAGGCGGCGCTGGACGACGATCTGCTGCAAAGCCATTGCGGCCAGTTGCCTGCCAGCATGCTGGACGGCCTGCGCCTGGCCCAGCGCGCACGCGATGCCGCCATGTTCGACGCCATGCGCAACAGCGCAGGCAAGCCTGTCGTGCTGGTCGCAGGCAACGGCCATGTACGCCTCGATTACGGCGTGCCGGACATGATCCGCGCGCACGAGGCGCAAGCCCGTTTCGTCAGCGTCGGCTTCATCGAAACCGATTCGGATACTGCGCCAGCACTGCTGCAACAACGTTATCACTATGTCTGGCGCTTGCCGCCGGCAGAAAACCGGGACGATCCCTGCAAGAATTTCGGCAACCCCGCACCGGTCGGCGCTCAAGCGGTCGCCAAGCCCGGCTCATGACGCGAGGAGCATGACCCATAAAAAAACAGCGCAGTTCATGCGCTGTCTTTTTTGGGTGCCGGACAATCGCCAGCTTCGTGCAGGCCATTGGTACTTCTCGTCAATGCGAAGCTTCGTGTGCCTCGATCTCTTTCTCGGCCTGCTCAAGCATGGCTTTAACTCCCGCCTCGTCCAAGGGTTCGACGAAACTGGCGCCCGCCGCATTCGCCATGTAGGCCACGGCACGTGCCATTTCCATATCGGTCAGCGTCATGTCGCCACCGCGCGGCGGCATCATGCCCTCGCCCTTGATCGATTCGTAGACCAGAATGCCGTAGCCTTCCTCGATCAATTCAGCCCAGTCTTCACGGTCGCCGAATTTGGGCGCCTCGTTCAGGCCGGAAGCATGACAGGCCATGCACACCGATTGATAAACAGCTTCACCGGAGCGAGCTGCATTGATCGTCACAGCCACAGGACGCGTGGCGCCTGCCTGTGCGTCATCGTAAGTGGCGACAGGCTTTTGCTCACTCACCGGCTTTTCCTCGCCACAGCCGACAAGTGCCAAACCAAGCGCCACTGCCAACACGTTCCGGCAGCAAGGCATTGAAACCATTGAATTCTTCACCGTCAATTCTCCGAACATTGGTCTTTCAAGTTTGCATTGTATATGGCCGTCGACATGGTCGACATCGACGGCGCCATCATCGCTCGCCACATCAGACGCCGGCATTGCCGATAGGTTGCGCCATTGCCGCCATATTGCCGGTTTCGGCGACCGGTGTCTTGGCGCGAGCGCGGGATTTTTTCCACCAGATGTACAGTCCCGTTACCGAAAGCATCGCGACGACAAGACCCATCAGTGAAATCAGGATGCGTCCGGGCAAGCCGAGAATGCGACCGGAATGCAGCGGGAACTGAGCCTGCATGAAAATATCGCCGGCGGTGCCGGTCCCAGGTATCTCGGCACCGAGGAATTTGCCATCGGGTCCGTCGAAATAGAGCCACGGATTACCGAGACTGCCGTCGCCATGGTCGTTGTCGGCCTCATAAAATCCGACGCCGTAGACGCCGAATTCGGGTGAGTAGAACATGCCTCCAGCCGGTGCGGTCCAGCCCCGGCGCTGCGCTTCGGCCTCTGCCAGTTGCAGCACCTTTTCGCGGCTGACGCCGGGCATGATCGGCTCATCGACCGGGTTCGGCGTGCGCACGGCAAACGGGCTCGGCGTCAGTTCGGAAAACAGCGACACCACCGGTCGCACGACCTGATACTCGAGGTTCATCGATACCGAGGTCACTGCCAGCATCAGCAGCAGCAACCAGACCCATACGCCGCCGGACCGGTGCAGATCGAAATTGCGCTTGTAGACGCCCTGCTTGAAGCGAAAGGCGAACGACTTGCGCCAGGTCGACAGATTGGGGAACGATATCCAGAGCGCAATGAGACTATCGAGGACCCAGACGATACCGACGATGCCGAACAACAACACACCCAGTTCCAGTCCGAAGCCGTCAGGGATGTGCAGGCTGTAGTGCAACTTGTAGAGGAAAGGCAGCAGGTTCTCGCGCGACAGCGAGATCTCGCCCCAATAGCGCTTGGCCTGGACTTCGCCGCTGGCAGGGTCGATCGCCGCCTGGTTGTACTCCATCGAGTACGCCTTGCCCGTGCCTTCGTCCAAACCCGGACTGACGAACAAGCCGAGCGCATGTCCGGGTTCGAAAGCGAGCGGCAACCAGGTCACCAATGCCCGCTCATCATCCGCTTCCAGCCTGTTCGCCAGTTCGAGCGGGCTGGCAATGGGCGGTGCATCTCCGCCACGGGCGTGGAACATCTGCGGGTTCAGCCATTCGTCCAGCTCGTGGTCCCAGGAGATGATGGCGCCGGTCAGCCCGGCGACGAACAGGAAAGCGGCGATGAACAGGCCGAACCAGCGGTGCAGCATCACAAAAAAAGAGCGAAGAATCATGCATCCGCTCCATCCGGCCGGCACTGCCCCGGCCTGTTCGATAGCATCAGTACCTCCATGTCACAGTCGCCATGGCATTGCGCGGCGCTCCGTAATAGCCCTGACCGAAACCCGCCCACATCAGGCTGGCGAGATGTTTCTTGTCGGTCACGTTGTTGACGTTGACGGCGGCGCTCCACTGGCGGTTGAAGCTGTAATCCGCCATCAGGTTGACCAGTGCGTAACTGTCCTGCTCGAAGCGCTCGCTACCGATATCGACATGAACATCGCTCTGCCAGTTGACGCTGCCGCCGACGCGCAGCCCGGCGACATACGGCACCTTGTAGACGGCGCTGAGGTGCAGCATGTGGCGCGGGATGTAGGTCTTGACGTTCTCGCCCTCCTCGTCCTTGACGCTCATCAGGCGCGTATAGCCGCCGTTGAGCTTGAGGTTGTCGGTCAGCTGGCCGGAGAGGTCGAACTCATAACCGCGCGTGTCGGCATCTATGCCTTCATGCACCGCTGTGATACCGACGACACCAATCTGGTTAGCGACGTTTTGCTGTTCGTTCTTGAACAGGGCGAAGGAGGCGTTGAGCTGCTTGTCCAGAAACTCGCCCTTGATGCCGGCCTCGTAGTTCTTGCCCTCGATCGGCGCGAGCGGCCGCAGGTTCTGGTCCAGCAGCACCTGCGGGTTGTAGATGCCTGTATAGCTGGCGTAGAGCGCATAGGTCTGATCCAGGTTATAAACGGCGCCGAGGTAAGGCGTGACCTTGTTGTCCGCATCCGAGTCCTGCGGCGCACCGTAGCTCTCGCCCTTCAGCTCATAGCTCAGCAGGTTGCCGCCGGCTGTCAGCTTGAGTTCGTCCGTCACGTTGAAACGTGCGGCGAAATAGGTGTTGCTGCGCTTGTTGCGCAGCTCGGCAAAACTGCCGGATTCGACGAAATTGGGCTTGGGTAAAGCAGCCGCGCTGCCGAAGTTGGCCAGCGCCGTCACGCCATAATCCGCCGACTCTTCGGCTTCGTCGGTATCCGACTTCGACCAGGTGGTGCCGAACACCAGCTCGTGCTCGCGGCCACCCAGCGTGAATGGTCCGCTGAGATGGGCATCGACGATGTATTCCTCGGTCTGGTCGCGGTAGATGCCGGGCCAGGCGAAGAGCCCGGCGCCTGTCGCACGGTCCTCGTTGCCGTAAATGTAGGAGAGTCTGGCATCGGAGCTGATCTCCTTGCGGGTCAGCTGGGTCTTCAGCTGCCAGGCATTGGCGAACTCGTGCGTCAGCTCGACGAAACTGATGTTGTTGATGCTGTCCCAGTAGCTCCAGTCCGGGGCGGTGGAGTCCGAGCGGTCGTAGTGGCGCTTGCTGCCATCAGCATAGAGTAAGGGCAGGCTGCCCCACATGGTGCCGCTGGCGCTGCTTTGCTGATAGGTATGGCCGAAAGCCAGCAGCGTGTTGTCGCCGATGTCTGCCTCGATGATGCCGTAGGCCACATTGCGCTCGTTGCTGTAGCGATCCAGATAGGAATCGCGGTTCTGGTTGGCAAGCACAAGGCGGCCGCGCACGTTGCCGGCTTCGGTCAGCGCGCCGGATACGTCGATATCGGCGCGGCGGTAATCCCAGGAACCGACCGAAGCGTCGACCTCGAGCTGGAAGTCGGCGGTCGGTCGCTTGCGGATGAAATTGATGGTGGCCGAAGGGTTACCGGTGCCGGTCAAGAGGCCGTTGGCGCCGCGCAGCACCTCGACGCGATCGTAGACGGCGGTGTCGAGGTCGCCGAACACAAGGCCCATCGCGAAAGGCGTGCCGATGCCGTCGATCTGGAAATTGGTGATGTCGGAGCCGCGCGCGGTGTAATAGGAGCGGTCAGGCTCGACCTGCTCGACCTTGACGCCGGTGGCAAAGCGCAACACCTCGTTGACGCTGTTGAGGCGGAAATCGTCGATCTGCGAGCGGGTGATGACGGAAATCGACTGCGGCGTTTCGCGCAGGCTGGTGTTGAGTCGGGTAGCGGTGGCGCTGGAACGCACGGTGTAGTCACCGCTACGTTCGGACGGCGGTTCTACTCCGCGCCGGTCGGAAACCTCGACCACCGGCAACGTATCGGAACCCGCTCCAGAATCCTGCGCTGCGGTCGTTTCCGCCAGCGCAGTGAAAGGCAGGCCCAGCAGCGCGGAGAACACCGCCAGCCGGACAGGATGAAAGCCGCATAGCGGATCATGCAAAGACAACTTCTTCAAGGTAACACTCCCTGTGATTGAGCGATCACTGGCTGGCTACCTGGGAAGTCCTCCCACTGGCTGGCTAGATCATTTGGAAAACTGCCGGTACTTTTTTCAACCACTGGTTGAAAAAAGCGCCAGTTGAAACCTATTCGCCGGGCTGACTGACGAAGCCCATTTTCTTGACACCGGCGTTCTGCGCATCGGCCATCACCTCGGCCAGCAACTGGTAACGCGTTTCGCGATCAGCGCGGATATGCAGTTCCGGCTGCGGCTCCTGCTGTGCGATCTGACCGAGTCGCAGACTCAGCTCGCCTGCAACCAGCGGGCTATCGTTCCAGTACATATGGCCGTCGCCGTCGATGGCGAGCGAGATCACTTCAGGCTTCTCCGGCAAGGGCTGGCTGCTCGCCTGCGGCAGGTCGATCTTGACCGCATGCGTGAGCAGCGGCGCAGTGATGATGAAGATCACCAGCAAAACCAGCATGACGTCGATCAGCGGGATCATGTTGATCTCGTTCATCGGCGCGCTGTGGCCGCCGTCGCCGAAACCGTGTCCGGAGCCGATCATGCCGGCACCTCATGCAGATGGCCGGCGGCCTTGGCGCTTGACGGTTGCGCCTCTAGTGCATCTTCCTTCAATGCCGCGCCGGTCGTCAGCAGCACATGTACTTCCTGGGCGAAGGATTCAGTACTGCCCAGCAACGCGCGGTTCATGCGCACGAACGTGTTATATGCGAGCACGGCCGGAATGGCGACGGCCAGGCCGAGCGCGGTCATGATCAGCGCCTCGCCGACCGGGCCGGCCACCTTGTCCAGAGTGGCCTGGCCGCTCAGGCTGATGCTCGCCAGCGCGTGATAGATGCCCCAGACCGTGCCGAACAGGCCGACGAAGGGTGCGATGCTGCCGACGGAGGCCAGCACGGTAAGGCCGCGCTCCTGTTGCGCAGACGCTTCGGTCACTACCTTGCGCATGCTGCGCGCGATGAACTCGTCCTGATTGCAGATATCCGCCGCCTTCGGCGCGCCGTGCAGGCGGTAGTGCTCCGCTGCCTTGACCGCCTGGCTGACCACGCGCGCGGCCGGCACGTCAGCCGTCGGCTGCCTGAGCGCCGCCTGCAGGCTGCCTGCCTGCCAGAAAAGCCGGATAAAGTCGGCGCTGGCCTTGCGCAGGCGCATGGTGCGATAGCCCTTCACCAGAATCAGATACCAGCTGGCGACCGACATCACCAGCAGGATGACGGCGACCAGCATGGAAACCGGGCCGCCGTCTGCGATGAATTGCAGGCTGTTGAATTCATATGGATTGTTCATGACTGCTTCCTTGTATTGCGGTTAACCATTCAAAGTAAATTGGATCGGCACGATCACATGAGCGCTGATCGGCTGCTTGTCGCGTTTCGCCGGGATGAACTGCCAGTTCTTGACAGCATCGACCGCTGCCCGGTCCAGCCTGTCCGAGCCACTGCCGCTCTCGATCTCGACTGATTTTGCCGTGCCGTCGACACCGACCAGCACGCGCAGCATGACGCGCCCTTCCTCGCCCAGGCGGCGCGAGACTGGCGGATATTTCGGCGGCGGGTTATGCAGATAGGCCGCACCGAAACGGGGCGGCTCCACCACCACCGGCACCTCTGCCGGTTTTTCCGCCGTTGGGACGGATTGAGGTGCTGTATCGGCCGGAGCTGCCGGCTCGCTCACAGCCTCAGGGGCGGGCTCGGACAAAGCTGTCGGTGGCGCATCCCGGACCGGCTGCGCCGGCACCGGTGTTTCCAGCGGCTGCGGCTTGACCACCTGCTTGACCGGTTGCGATTTTTTGACTACCGGTTTCACCGGCTGCGGCTCGGGTGGTACTTCCAGCACTTCCGGCTCCGCTTCCTGTGCCGGATTGCTGACCAGACTGACCATGATGGCAGCCGGCTCGGCTTGCGGCATCTCCACCGGCTGTAGCGAGGCCTGATATAGCAACACGGCAATGGTCAGCACGTGGGCCGCTACGACCACGGCCAGCGCGCCGGCGGAAAAATCCTTCTCATGCCCAGCCGGCGAACACTGCCGCAACGGTGAAAACTCGTGTTGTACCAGTTCGTCATTGGCAGCGGGTGCCGGGCGCTGCGGTTTCAGCGCGGCGTTCTGACGACGCGGCAGCGCCCCGGACGTCGCCAGCGACAGCTCAATGGACATGACGCAATCCCTCCTCGTGCTGGAAGGTCGATCTCGCCGCATCCAGCGCCGTCAGTTTCGACTGCGCTTCCTGCAGCATCTGACTCAGGCTGGTGAACGCCTGCATTTCGAGCCGCAGACTGACCGCACCGATCTCGATTTCCGTCACGCGACAATCCTCGCAATAGGTGACACGGCAACCTTCGGCGCCCGCCAGTATGAACCGCTTACAGGGTCTCGCATTCATGACGCCTCCTTGTGCTTCATTTGGTCAGGATCAACTTGTCCTGACTGGTCAGGCGCAAGCGGTATTCCACGCCGGCGTGCTCGATGACGATCTCGCGCGCGCCGGCAAACAGCGCCTGGCTGGTCCAGCGCAACAGTCCGCCGACCCTGCGTTCAGCGATTGCAGAGATTTGTTCTGCCCCTGCACCGGCAATATTGTGGAATGATTTGTTCATTTTAATGTAATGATAATAATTCTCATTTGTGTAGTCAAGTGTCGGGTAAAAAAATGGCCGCCCGAGGGCGACCGAGTTGAGGAGATTCTGATACCCGGATAGCCGGCAATCTGGAGGCCGGCGACCCGATTAAATACGGTTGGCGTAGTACTCGACCACCTGTTGCACATCGACCGGAAACGGCACGTCTTCAGCTGCGGGCAGATGCGAGACCTGCGCCGCTTTGACCGTTTCGTCCCAGGACAACCATTCCGGCCTGGTCAACGGCAGTTCCTTCAGCGTTTCCAGTACCAGTGGCAGATTCATGCTCTCGCTCTTGATAGCGACGACATCGCCGACCCGCACGCGCAACGACGGAATATTGACGATACGGCCGTTGAGGCGGATGTGGCGATGCGAGACCAGTTGCCGTGCCGCCGGGATGGTCGGGGCCAGACCGGCACGGAAGACGACGTTGTCGAGCCGGCGCTCCAGCAGTTGCAACAGGGTCTCTCCAGTAGGCGTATTGCCCTTGCGCGCGTCCAGCATCAACCGGCGCAGTTGCTTTTCACTGACACCGTAGTTGAAGCGCAGCTTCTGCTTCTCCTGCAGTTTGATACCGAAATCCGACTTGCGCTGTCGCGCTGCCTTGGCGCCGTGCTGGCCGGGCGGATTGGGACGGTTTTCAATGGATTTGCGCGACAGACCGGGCAATTCGGTACCCAGCGCGCGCATGACTTTCAATCTGGCTTTTGTAAAACGTGACATTTTTATGCGCTCTCTATTGTAGATACGGACTTTCCGGCATCAGGTCGCGCATGGTGTCAGCCTGATCGGCCAACACCTGCTGCCATTGCCGCACCAAGCGCTTGGCCACCTCCTCTACCAGCCGCGATTCCGCATATTGCGGCGCGCTCAGCTTGTGCGCGAGGCTGGCGGCCAACTGTGCCAGCTCACGCGAAGGGTTGCTGGCATACTGGCTGGCGACGCAGCAAAGCGAAGCCATGACCGCCTTGGCATCCGGCAGATCCGGGTCATATTGGGTTTCTGGTTGCTGCATGTCATTCACCTGTTGATTTATTAATTTGAATGATAATGATTCTCATTTGTTATGTCAATAATAAAAAACCCCGCTGCCGTAGCTAGCGGGGTCTTGTCCTGCCGGAGATGCTCAAGCCAGCAAGCTGTTCATGCGCTTGACGAAGCTGGCAGGATCGTCGAGTTGTCCGCCCTCGGCCAGCAAGGCCTGGTCGAACAACACATGCACCAGATCATCGAAGCGCGTGCCTTCGTTCTCCTGCCGTAGCAGTTCCAGCAAACGGTGGCCCGGATTGATCTCCAGTACCGGTTTGCTGTCAGGCGTCTTCTGGCCGGCGGCCTTCAGCAGACGCTCCAGATTGCCTGACAGGTCATGCTCACCCGCCACCAGACAGGCCGGCGAATCGGTCAGCCGATGCGTCACACGCACCTCCTTCACCTTGTCGCCCAGCGCCGCCTGAATCTTTTCGACCAGCGGCTTGTACTCGTCCTCGACCTTCTTTTGTTGCTCCTTCTCAGCTTCGTCTTCCAGCTTGCCCAGATCGAGATCGCCCTTGGCCACCGATTGCAGCGGCTTGCCGTCGAACTCGGTCAGACTGCCCAGCAGCCATTCATCGACACGGTCCGACATCAACAGCACCTCTATGCCCTTCTTGCGGAAGATCTCCAGATGCGGGCTGTGCTTGGCCGCTGCGAAACTGTCGGCGGTGATATAGTAGATCTTGTCCTGTCCTTCCTTCATGCGCGACACGTAATCCTTGAACGAGACCACCTGTTCCTCGCTGTCGAGATGTGTGGAAGCGAAACGCAACAGTCCGGCGATCTTTTCCTTGTTGCCGAAATCCTCGCCCGGGCCTTCCTTCAGCACGCGGCCGAACTCGTTCCAGAACTTCTGGTAATCCTCGGCCCGGTTTTCGGCCAGGTCTTCCAGCAGACCCAGCACTTTCTTCACCGAACCGGCCTTGATGGCATCGATATCCTTGCTGTGCTGCAGAATCTCGCGCGAGACGTTCAAGGGCAAGTCGGCGCTGTCGATGACGCCACGCACGAAACGCAGGTATTGCGGCATCAGTTTCTCGGCGTCTTCCATGATGAAGACGCGCTTGACGTAGAGCTTGATGCCGTGGCGACGTTCGCGGTCGTAAAGGTCGAAAGGCGCCTTGGCCGGGATGTACAAAAGTGAAATGTATTCCTGCTTGCCCTCGACGCGGTTATGGCTCCAGGCAAGCGGGTCCTCGAAGTCATGCGAAACGTGTTTGTAGAACTCCTTGTAGTCGTCTTCGCTGATATCGCTCTTGCCACGTGCCCAAAGTGCAGAGGCCTTGTTCACCACTTCGTCCTCGTCGGTCGGCACCTGCTCGCCGTCCTTCCACTCGGATTTCTTCATGACGATGGGCAGCGTGATGTGGTCGGAATACTTGCGGATGATGGATTTCAGCTTCCAGTCATTGAGGAACTCGTCCTCGCCTTCGCGCAGATGCAGGATGATGTCGGTACCGCGGGTCGTCTTATCGGCAGCGGACAGCGTGTAATCGCCCTCGCCGCTCGATTCCCATTGCACCGCCTCTTCGCTGCCGGCGCGGCGCGTCACCAGCGTCACCTTGTCGGCGACGATGAAGGAAGAATAGAAGCCGACACCGAACTGGCCGATCAACGCGGCGTCCTTCTTCTGGTCGCCGCTCAGCGCGTTAAGGAATTCGCGGGTGCCGGATTTGGCGATGGTGCCGATATTGTCGATGACTTCCTGACGGCTCATGCCGATGCCGTTGTCGGAGATGGTGACGGTGCGTGCCGCCTTGTCGAAGCTGACGCGGATCTTCAGCTCGCCGTCATCGCCGTAGAGAGTGTTGTCGGCCAGCGCCTCGAAGCGCAGCTTGTCGGCAGCATCCGACGCGTTCGAGATCAATTCGCGCAGGACAATCTCCTTGTTGCTGTAGAGCGAATGAATCATCAGATGCAACAGTTGTTTGACTTCGGCCTGAAAGCCAAGCGTTTGTTTTTCTGCTGTTTTTGCAGTCATTATCAATCTCCGGGGTTAAAACGATTTCGCTGGCTCACATATGCGGGTCAGAGGCGGTTTTTTCAAGAGCATCGTCGCTGTTACAATTCATTTACATCTTTACGGCGGCAGGTATAATCTTCAGCATCCATGACATGCTGACAGATTCCGGTTGTCTGCATGTCCGCTTCACCCCTTTGCAACCTCAGCCAGCGTGGACCCCGATATGCAGAATACGCAACCCAGGATCGCCCCCCAGCATGAAGTGCAATCGCTGATCCAGACACTCAACAGCGGCCGTTTCGCGCAGGCTGAAGCCGTCGCCCGCCAGATGCTGCAGCAGTATCCGGGCACCTTCATCCTCTACAACGTGCTGGGCGTGGCGCTGGAGAACCAGCAGAAGTACGCCGAGGCCGAGCAGGTCTACCGTCAGGCCATTCAGCTCGACAACAAGATCGCCGAGATCCATTTCAACCTCGGCGTCGTCCTCGGCCACCAGGGCAAGAATGACGAAGCCATCGCCAGCTACCGCAAGGCGGTGACGCTGCGCCCCAATCTGACCCCGGCCTTTTTCAATCTCGGTATCGCGCTACAGCAGGCCGGGCGGCTGGACGAGGCCGTTGCCGCCTACCGCAAGGCCATCAGCCTGGAACCCGGCTTCTACGAGGCGCACGGCAACCTCGGCGCCGTATTGCAGTTGCAGGGCAAGCTGGAGGAAGCCATCGCCAGCTACCGCAAGGCCATCGCCATCCAGCCGGATGCGCGCGGCTACTTCAACCTCGGCACCGCGCTGCGCAACGAAGGCCTGCTGGACGACGCCATCAAGAGCTTCGAACAGGCGCTGGCGATCAACCCTAACTATGCCGAAGCGCACAGCAACCTCGGCGAGTCGCTCTGGTACCGCGGCAAGCTCAACGAAGCGGTCGCGCATTTCAACCAGGCGCTGGCGATCGACCCGGACAACCCGAGCGCCAATTACAACCTGGCGGTGTTCCTCTACGACAACAACAAACTGGAACGCGCCATCCCGCATTTCGAGCGCTCGCGTTTCGACGACTGGCGCGAACGCACGCTCTATTGTCTTTACAAGACCGAGCGCTATGACGAGTTCCGCGCACGCCTGCAGGAAGCCATCGCCGCCAACAGCAGTTCACCGCTGCTGGCCACGCTGTCGACCCACCACGCCATCAATTTCGGCGTCGAGGACACCTACAACTTCTGCAACAACCCGCTCGATTTCGTCTACCACGGCCGCATCGACGCGCTGGCCGAACCGGACAGCCCGCTGCTAAAACAGTTGCTGCACGACATCAACGAAGTGGAAGCCACCGGCCGCGTGCAGAGCCGCATGCAGAGCCGCCTGCACCACGGCGTACAGTCCTCCGGCAACCTGTTCAAGCGGCCGGAGGCCTCGTTCCGCAAGCTGGCCGAACTGATCGCCGACACCGTGCGGCGCTATTACCAGACCTACAAGCACGAGAACTGCGCCTTCATCCGCGAATTCCCGGACAACATCGAGTTCAGCAGCTCGTGGTACGTGCGCATGCGTCAGGGCGGCCATCTCGGCTCACACATCCACGAGGAAGGCTGGATCAGCGGCGCCGTCTATCTCGCCATGCCGAAACAGCTGGCGAGCGAGCAGGAAGGCTGCATCGAACTCAGCACGCACGGCGACGGTTATCCGCAGAAACACAGCAACTTCCCGACCCGGCTGGTGCGGCCACAGGTCGGCGACGTCTGCTTCTTCCCCTCCTCGGTGTTCCACCGCACCATTCCGTTCAGCGCCGACGAGGAGCGTATCTGCGTCGCATTCGACGTCAAGCCGCAAAAGGCAGCGCGGAAAACCGGCGCCATCAGCATGGCCGTGGCCGGGCTGGCCTGCGCGCTGGCCGAGATCGGCGAAGCCTTGTTCATTCCGCTGCTGATCATCGCCTGAAGCCTATTGAATTCCTGCTGCAATAGGCCGAAGATGCGGGACATGAAGTGCAACCAACGGAGGAACGCATGAAGTCCGCCACCCGATCGACATTGGCCACGCTGTGGCTGCTGACCGCATTTGCGCTGCCGCAGGCAGCATGGACCGGGGAAGAGACCGAAGCGGTCGAACCCTGCACACCGGAAGAAATCCACATCCAGCTCGAAACACAGGGCGAGGTCAGCTTCGTTTCCGGCGGCATCGGCCGCTGTGAAGCGCTGGAGATGCAGCGCATCGCGCGCGACTACCCGCTGGAACTGGTATTCGTGAAAAAGACGCCGAGCTACGAAACTTATCTTGCCAGCATCCCGGTGGTCGTCACCGACAGCAAGGGCAACTTCATCCTCGATGCCGTGACCAACGGCCCTTTCCTGCTTGCCAGCCTGCCGGCCGGCCGCTACGAGGTGAGCGCCAATTACAACGGCGAAGTGAAAGCGCAACGCGTCACGGTGGGCAAGCAACACCAGCGCATCGTTTTCGTCTGGCGCGAACAGGTCCCGCCACCGGAACAGTAGACGGCCCGAGTCAAAGCGCGTCCAGCCGCGCCAGCAGCGTTCCGGCGTATCGCCGGATGGCGTCCTGCTCGGCCGCCGTCATGCGTTCCACATGCTTCACCATCAGCGCGGTACGCGGATTCGCCGCAAACGCATCGGCGTGCCGTAGCAGAAAGTTCCAGTAGAGCACGGTAAAGGGACAGGCCTGCGTTCCGGTGCGCAGTTCCGGCCGGTAGCGACAGCCGTCGCAGTAATTGCTCATGCGCTTGATATAGACACCGCTCGCCGCATAGGGCTTGCTGGTGAAGCGCCCGCCGTTGGCGTGCAGCGCCATGCCGGCAGTGTTCGGCAGCTCCACCCACTCCACCGCGTCCACATACATGGCCAGATACCACCCCTCAACCGCACGCGGGTCGATCTCGGCCAGCAGGCCGAATAACCCGGTCACCATCAATCGCTGGATATGGTGGGCATAACCGTAATCCAGCGTCTGCCTGATGGTCTGCCGCAGGCAGTTCATCTGCGTGTCGCCGGTCCAGTACCAGACCGGTAGATGGCGCACGTGGCTGTAATAGTTGGCCGTCGCCAGTTGCGGCATGTCCAGCCAGTAAACGCCACGGATGAACTCGCGCCAGCCGAGGACCTGACGTACGAAACCCTCGACGCTGGCGAGCGGCAATCGCTGCTTTCGCCAGGCGTTGATTGCCGCCTCGATCACTTCCCGCGGGTGCAGAAGCTTCAGATTCAATGCCGCTGACAGGCGTGAATGCCAGAGGAATGGTCCGGCATCCTGCCACATTGCGTCCTGATGCGGGCCGAACTGCGCAAGACGCTGCGAAATGAAATCCTGCAGCGCAGCCAGCGCTTCCGCGCGTGTCACCGGCCAGACGAAATGCGCGAGACTGCCCGGATGCCCGGAAAAATGATGCTCGACATCGGCCAGCACGGCGTGCGTGATATCGTCGATATTGACCGCAGGCAGCGGCGGCAGGGACTGCGGGCCATCCCTGCCGAAACTCTTGCGATTGTCGGCGTCGTAGTTCCAGCTGCCGCCCGCCGGTTCAGTGCCTTCCATCAGCACGCCATGCCGCTTGCGCATCCAGCGGTAAAAATGCTCCATGCGCAGCTGGCGGGTATGTCCGGCCCAGCGCCGGAATTCGGCCCGGCTGCAGAGAAAGTGCGTGTCGTCGCACACATTGAGCGGCAGTCCGTTGTCGGCCGCCAGCTTGCGTATGGCCTGTTCGATACGGTATTCGCCGGGTTCGCAGACGATGAGCTTCTGTGGCTTGAGCTGCTCGATCTGAGCCTGCCAGGCCGATGGCAGATCTGCATACTCGTGTTCGCCTATCCTGAGATAGACCAGCGGCAAACCTTCCTCCCGCAGTTGCGCCGCGAAGTGCCTCATGGCGGAAAGAAACAGCGCGATGCGCGCCTTGTGGCTCCAGACCTGTTCGGCTTCTGCCGCCGCCTCCACCATCAACACGCAGTCGCGTGCGGCATCTAATTCCGCCAGCGCCGGATTGTCGCGGTTGAGCTGATCACCGAGGACGAGCACGAGATGGCGGCAATTCATGCTTGCACCCTGCCCTTGCGGGCGCGGCGACAGGCTTCAGAGCAGTATTTGACCGAATCCCAGTTGGCCGCCCAGGCCTTGCGCCAGGTCATGTCGCGTCCGCAATGCTGGCACGGTTTGCTCGGCAGATAGGATTTGTTGCCGCGATGGCGTCTGGATTCGGTCATGGCTGCTCGCTGAAGTATCAGGCGAGCAGACTAGGATTTGCGCAGGAGGTTCAGTACCAGTGCAGCCGCAGCCATGCCGAACGGCGCCGTGACGCAGACCGAGGAGCCATAGCCGGCGCAGTTGAGGCCGGTTAGCGCGCTCTCACTATCACAGTGTTCGGCATGCGGCTTGTGCACCTGCTCATCGGAAAAGATGCAGGGTATGCCGAATTTCGACTTTTCGCCTTTGGGAAAACCGTGGTCGCGCCGCAGTTGGGTGCGCACCTTGGCCAACAGCCGGTCGCCGCTGGTTCTGGCCAGGTCGGCGCTCTGCATGCGCAATGGGTCGAAGCGGCCGCCGGCACCGCCGGTCATCACCAGAGGCTGCTTGTGCTGGCGGCAATAGGCGGCGATCGCCACCTTCGCCCTGACATCGTCGATGGCGTCCAGCACCACGTCATAGCCGTTCGAAAGGAGCTTTGTCGCGTTCTCCGGCGTGACGAAATCCTCGACCTCGAACACCTCACACTGCGGATTGATGTTACGGACGCGCTCTGCCATCGCCGTGACTTTGGCCTTGCCGAAGGCACCGTCGACTGCATGCAACTGGCGGTTGACGTTGGACTCGGCGATGTTGTCGAGGTCGATCAGGGTCAGACGACCGACCGCGTTGCGCGCCAGCGCTTCGACCGCCCAGGAACCGACGCCACCGATGCCGATGACGCAGACATGCGCCCGGGCAAGGCGCTCCAGCGTCTCGTCGCCGTACAGGCGCCGCACGCCGGCAAAGCGACGTTCAAAATCGGGTTGATCCAACTTCAGGTTTCCAATACGACGAAGGCGGCCGCCAGGTTCTTCTCGTCGCTGACGGAAAGATGCATGTAACGGATGCCTTTCTCGTCCAGCAGAACCTGCAGTTCGGGCGCGATATCAAGCACCGGCTTGCCGAGGTCGTCGTGCGTGACGCCGATGTTCTGAAAAGTCGCCGGACCGCGCAAACCGGTGCCCAAGGCCTTGGCGAAGGCCTCCTTGGCGGCGAAGCGCTTGGCGAGAAAACGGGCCGGCGTATTCGACTGCATGTAGGACTGCCATTCCGCCTCGTTGAGGATGCGCTCGGCGAAGGCGTTGCCGAAGCGCGCCAGCGAGTCCTCGATGCGCGCGACTTCGACGATGTCGGTACCGATACCGAAAATCATTGCGCTGCCGCCACCATCAGGGATTTCATCTCACGGATCGCATATTCCCAGCCGACGAACAGCGCATGGGCGACGATGGCGTGACCGATGTTGAGCTCTTCCATACCGGCAATGGCAGCGATGTCATGCACGTTGTGAATATTGAGGCCGTGACCGGCGTTGACCACCAACCCCAGCGCCTGCGCATGGCTGGCCGCCCGCCTGATGCGTTCCAGTTCGTGTCGTTGCACGGAACCGGTGCTATCGGCGTAATGGCCGGTGTGAATCTCGATGACCGGTGCGCCGGCCGCTTTCGCCGCTTCGATCTGTTCGATGTCCGGCGCGATGAAGAGCGATACGCGGATGCCGGCATCGCCCAATCGATCACAGATCTGGCCAATGCGCTCCTGATTGCCGGCAACGTCAAGACCGCCTTCAGTTGTTCGCTCCTCGCGCCGCTCGGGCACAAGGCAGACATCCTGCGGCCGCACCCTGAGAGCGATATCGACCATCTCGTCGGTCGCCGCCATCTCCAGGTTCATCTTGGTCTGCAACAAGGGGCGCAGGGCGAAGACATCCGCGTCCTGGATATGCCGGCGGTCTTCGCGCAGATGGATGGTGATGCTGTCAGCACCCGCTTCCTCCGCCCGCAGCGCGGCCTGCACCACGCTCGGATACTGGGTTCCGCGCGCCTGGCGCAGCGTGGCCACGTGATCGATGTTGACGCCGAGTTTGATCATAGTTCCTGTAGGTCTATCAATAGTTGTCGGGTATGCAGCGGCTTGTCGCCCAGATAATGACCGAGCAGCATGCGCATCAGCTGCTTGCTCTGCTGCCGGGTCTGCGCTTCGTCATAGACATCCTGCGCCATATCCAGCAGTGTTTTTCCGGACAATTGTACTCCGTTTTGCCGGACCGATTTTTCCGGCAAGGCGCAGGCGCCTCGCTCCGGGATATAAAGGTAGCTGCGCCCGGCCTCCACCGGCAGGCCGTGCTCATCCTGCTCCAGCGGCACCGCATAACCCATTTCCTGCAACAGCCTCAGCTCGAAGCGACGCAGCGTAATGGCCGTATCCTGACTGCGGCCGGGGCCGCCGGAAAGCGTGCGCAAGGTGTGAGCGTAGTAGTCGAACAGGGCTTCGTGCGCATCCTCGCGCGGCAGCAGGCGCAATAGCAGTTCATTCATGTAGAAGCCGCACATCAGCGCTTGCCCCTGCAACAGCAGCAAGCCCTCGCCCCAATCCAGGCTGTGCAGGTTACGCAATTCGTTCTTGCCGGACCAGGCGCCCAGCAATGGCTGAAACGACTGCAGCATGCCGCGCATGGCAGAACGCGGCCGGCGCGCGCCCTTGGCGACCGCGGCGACACGGCCGAAATCACGCGCGAAGAGTTCGACCACCAGGCTGGTCTCCTTGAACGGATAGGTATGCAGCACGAAGACCGGCTGGTTATCCTGGCGATGGATGCTGGTAACGGCCATGGCAGATCAAAAGCGGGGCATTGTTTTTCCGGGCGAAATTACTGACAGCGAAGCCGGCAGCGCGACGAATCAATAACCGAGACTTTTCAAGGCGCGCTCGTCATCGGCCCAACCACCCTTGACCTTGACCCAGACCTCGAGCCAGACCTTGCCGCCGAACAGGTTCTCCATGTCCTGCCGCGCCTCGGTCGATATCTGCTTGAGTTTCTCGCCACCCTTGCCGATCAGCATCGGCTTCTGGCTCGGCTTGTCAACGATGATGGCCGCATGGATGCGGCGCAGCTTGCCTTCCTGCTCGAACTTCTCGATCTCGACCGCGACGGCGTAGGGTATCTCGTTGCCGAGGAAACGAAAAACCTTTTCGCGCAGCATTTCCGCCGCCAGAAAGCGTTCGTTCTTGTCGGTCAGTTCGTCTTCGCCATAGATCGCCGGCTGTTGCGGCAGATAAGGCCGGACGGCCGCCATCAGCTCATCCAGATACAGGTTCTTCTTGGCGCTGACCGGCACGATCGCTGCGAACGGGAATTCCAGGTCGAAATCCTGAATCAGGGGCAACAGGTTGCCCTTGTCGCCCATCAGGTCCGCCTTGTTGATCACCAGGATCACCGGCTTGTCCTTGGGCAGCAGTTGCAGCACCAACCGATCGGCCTCGCCTAGATGCATGGGCTCGATGACGAACAGCACGACGTCGACCTCGGTCAGCACCTGAGTCACAGTGCGGTTGAGCGACTTGTTCAGCGCATTGATGTGCTTCTGCTGAAAACCCGGCGTATCGACGAACAGGTATTGCGTGTCGTCCGTCGTGTGGATGCCGAGCAGGCGGTGACGGGTAGTCTGCGCCTTGCGCGAGGTGATGCTGAGCTTGAGCCCGAGAATGTGGTTGAGCAGCGTCGATTTTCCGACATTGGGTCGGCCGACGATAGCGACGGTGCCACAACGGAAATCCCTGGCGCTGCCACTATCTCCGACGTGCTGCGCCGAATTCTGTGCAGATTCTTGCCCGGGTTTGTTTTCAGGATTTTGTTTGGACATGCATGACCTTCTCGTATGCCAGTTCGGCTGCCTGCTGCTCGGCTGCGCGCCGGCTCGTGCCATGACCGGCGGTGGTGATATTCATTCTGGCGATATGGCATTCGACCTGAAAGGTCTGGCAATGGGCCTCGCCTTCCGTCGCCAGCAGCTTGTATTCCGGCAGATCCATCTTGCGGCCCTGCAGATATTCCTGCAGGCGGGATTTCGGATCTTTGCCGATGGCCTTGGGGTCGAGTTTTTCCAGCAGCGGCGAGAACAGACGGACCACCATCGCTTCTGCCGCCTCGAAACCGCCATCGAGATAGGCGGCACCGATGATGGCTTCCAGCGCGTCGGCCAACACCGAAGGCCGGCGCCAGCCACCGCTTTTCAGTTCGCCCTCACCCAGCCGCAGATGATCGCCGAGACCGAGCTCGACTGCCACTTCGCTCAAGGTCGGCTCCTTCACCAGTTGCGCCCGCATGCGACTGAGGTCGCCCTCGCTCAATTTCGGGAAACGCCGGTACAGTTGATGGGCGATGATGAAATTGAGTACGCCATCGCCCAGAAACTCCAATCGCTCGTTATTCTGGCTGCCGTGACTGCGATGCGTCAGAGCCTGCTGCAATAAAGAGGACTGCCTGAACTGATAGTCCAGCAGCCGTTCCAGTCCGTGCGCCTGCATCAGACGCGGTTCTTCGCGGCCGGCTTATTCATCCGTCGCGGCGTAGAAATCCAGCAGTGCGCTGACGTTACCCATCAGCGGCACGACGACCTGGTATTCGGCAATCACCACCGGGCCAAGGTCGGACTGCGTAATGACCAGTTCATTGGCCTTGATGCTGGAAATATTGTCGATGGCCGCGGTCTTGCTGAAACTCTCGTAGATTTCCTTCTTGCCCATGGAAGCGAAATCAGGGTTGCTGGCAATATTGTTGATCGCCTTCTGCACCGACATGAACTCCAGATAGGCAGGCACCATTTTCATGCCGATGACTGCCACAAAGACGATGCCGGCCACCATCAACACTGTGCCGATAAATGTCATTCCGCGCTGTTTATTCATGTTTCCCCCTTAGTTGATCGAGTTGCCGATGCGACCGAAATCGTCGAAATTCCACCAGATCAGGAACGCCTTGCCGACCAGGTTATCGTCAGGCACAAAGCCCCATGAGCGGCTGTCCTTGCTGTTATCGCGATTATCACCCATGGCGAAATAATGTCCAGCCGGCACTTCGGTTTCGCCATCGATGCTGATGCTGTTGTCCTCGATCAGCACATCGTGCGACACATCGCCGATGCGCTCGACGTAATGCTTCGCCCTGACCATGCTCAAGCCCGAACCCACGTACTCATAATCCCCGACCAGATTCATCTCGACCGGCTCGCCATTCACGAACAGCTGCTTGTTGCGGTAGGCGATCTTGTCGCCCGGCAGGCCGACGATACGCTTGATGTAATCGATCGACGGATCGGGCGGAAAATGGAAGACGACGACATCGCCGCGCTGCGGCTTGTTGAGTTCGACGAAAGTGCTGTTGACGATAGGCACGCGCAAACCGTAGGTGAACTTGTTGACCAGGATGAAATCGCCGGCCAGGAGCGTCGGCATCATGGAGCCGGAAGGGATCTTGAACGGCTCGATGATGAACGAGCGGATCAGGAAAACGGCCAGAATGACCGGAAAGAAACTCTTGGAGTATTCGACGATGACCGGCTCGGCACTTTCAGGCGCGCGCTTCTTGCGCCAGACCAGGCTGTCCAGCAACCAGATCAGGCCGGTCAGGACCAATATCACCAACATGAACAATGCAAACATTATGTAATCCGCCTCAAATTTGTATTATTTGTCTTCGACCTGGAGAATCGCCAGGAAGGCTTCCTGCGGGATTTCCACATTGCCGACCTGCTTCATGCGCTTCTTGCCTTCCTTCTGCTTCTCCAGCAGCTTCTTCTTGCGCGTGATGTCGCCGCCGTAGCACTTCGCCAGCACGTTCTTGCGCATGGCCTTGACCGTTTCGCGCGAGATGATGTTGGCACCGATGGCAGCCTGCACGGCAACATCGAACATCTGGCGCGGAATCAGTTCGCGCATCTTGGCACACAACTGGCGCCCTCGATAGACACTGTTGGCACGGTGCACGATCAGCGACAAGGCATCGACCCGCTCGCCGTTGACCATGATATCGAGTTTCACCAGATCGGCCGCACGGAACTCGAGGAACTCGTAATCCATGGACGCATAGCCGCGCGAGGTCGATTTCAGCTTGTCGAAGAAATCCAGCACCACCTCGTTGAGCGGCATCTCGAAGGTCAGCATGACCTGCCGGCCCATGTATTGCATGTTGCGCTGTACACCGCGCTTGCTGTTGCACAAGGTCATCACCGGGCCGACATATTCCTGCGGCATGAGGATAGTAGTCGTGATGATAGGCTCGCGGATTTCCTGAATGCGGGACGGATCCGGCAGCTTGGACGGGTTTTCCACCAGCAGCGTCTCACCCGCCTTGGTGACGATCTCGTAGACCACGGTCGGCGCCGTGGTGATGAGGTCCATGTCGTATTCGCGCTCCAGCCGTTCCTGCACGATTTCCATGTGCAAGAGGCCGAGGAAGCCGCAGCGGAAGCCGAAGCCCAGCGCCTGCGACACTTCCGGCTCGAACTGCAGGCTGGCGTCGTTCAGCCGCAGCTTTTCCAGCGCATCACGCAAGGCATCATACTGGTTGGATTCGACCGGATAAAGGCCGGCGAACACCTGCGGCTTGATTTCCTTGAAACCAGGCCACGGCTGCTGCGCCGGATGGTTGGCGAGCGTGACCGTGTCGCCGACCTTGGCCGCAGCCAGTTCCTTGATGCCGGCGATAATGAAACCGACGCCGCCGGCGGACAGGGATTCCGTGCGCAGGGCCTTCGGTGTGAACACGCCGACCTGCTCGCATAGATACTGCGCGCCGGTCGCCATCAGGCGGATCTTGTCCTTGGGCCGCAACACGCCGTCGAATACGCGCACCAGCATGATGACGCCGACGTAATTATCGAACCAGGAATCGATGATGAGGGCGCGCAATGGCGCATTCTCGTCGCCCTTGGGCGGCGGAATCCTGGCGACCACCGCTTCCAGCACATCCTCCACGCCCTCGCCGGTCTTGGCCGAACAGCGGGTCGCATCGCTGGCGTCGATGCCGATGACGTCCTCGATTTCCTGCATGACCCGTTCCGGCTCGGCCGAAGGTAGATCGATCTTGTTCAACACCGGCACCACCTCGACACCGAGGTCGATGGCGGTGTAGCAGTTGGCGACCGACTGCGCTTCGACCCCCTGCGAGGCATCGACCACCAGCAGTGCACCCTCGCAGGCGGAAAGAGAGCGGCTGACTTCATAGGAAAAGTCGACGTGACCCGGAGTGTCGATCAGGTTCAGCTGATAGAGCTGGCCATCGCGCGCCTTGTATTGCAGTGAGGCGGTCTGCGCCTTGATGGTGATACCGCGCTCGCGCTCGATATCCATGGAGTCCAGCACCTGCGCTTCCATCTCCCGATCGGACAGGCCGCCGCACATGTGGATGATACGGTCGGCCAGTGTGGATTTGCCGTGATCGATATGGGCAATGATGGAAAAGTTGCGGATGTTTTTCATAAGATGCTGACGCTAAGGTACCGATATAAAACCAACAAGAAGGGCGCCTGAGCGCCCTTCTTGTCAATTCGCCATTTGAATGCCTTGATTTTACAGCATTCGCAGCACTAAAGCATCATACAGACTACTTGCCATTGGCGACCTTGACCGGCACATACAGCGTGTTTCCGTCGCGCAGCACCAGCAAGGCGACGGTCTTGCCCTGCGCGACGCTGGCCAGCAACTGGTTGAACTGCTCGAGGTTCTGCACTTCGGTATTGTTCAGCCCGAGGATGACATCCCCGCGGCGGATGCCGGCCTGCGCTGCAGGCGCCTGGGATTCGACCACCAGGAGACCGTTACGACCGTTCAGGCTCTTCTTCTGCTGCGGCGTCAACTCGCGCAGTATCAGGCCCAGGCGATTCACTTCGGTCTTGGCCGGCGCCTTCGAACTGACCAACACTTCATCCTGCTCGGTCGGCATCTCGCCCAGCACGATAGTCAGCTGGCGATTGTTGCCCTTGCGCAGAATCTCTACCGGCACCTGCTTGCCGGGCTTGGTGGAGCCGACGATCCGTGGCAGGTCGGGCGAAGACTGGATGGCCTTGTTGTCGAACTTGAGTATGACATCACCCGGTTCGAGCCCGCCCTTTTCGGCCGGGCTGCCCGGTTCCACGTTGGAGACCAGGGCGCCGTTGGTACCCTTCATGCCGAACGACTCGGCCAGTTCCTTGCTGATCTCCTGAATGCCGATGCCGAGCCAGCCGCGTGAGACCTTGCCGCTGGCACGCAACTGATTCGAGATATCCATGGCGACGTCGATCGGAATCGCGAACGACAAACCCATGTAACCGCCGGTGCGGCTATAGATCTGCGAGTTGATGCCGACCACTTCGCCTTTCAGGTTGAACAGCGGACCGCCGGAATTGCCCGGATTGATGGCCACATCGGTCTGAATGAACGGCACAAAATTCTCCTGCGGCAGGGCGCGACCTTTGGCACTGACCACGCCTGCGGTCAACGTGCTCTCCAGCCCGAACGGCGAGCCGATGGCCACCACCCACTCGCCAACCTTGAGCTGTTCAGGATTGCCGATCGTCACCTTCGGCAGGCCGTTGGCTTCGATCTTCAGCAGCGCCACGTCGGTACGCGCATCCGCGCCAATGATCTTCGCTGCGAATTCGCGCTTGTCGTTCAGTTTGACCACCACCTCGCTGGCGTCGCGAATCACGTGGGCGTTGGTCATGATGTAGCCGTCATTGCTGATGATGAAACCGGAGCCCAACGACTGCGACTTGTATTCCTCCTGAGGAACGCCACCGCCCGGTACGCCAGGCATGGGGATGCCGAAGCGGCGGAACAACTCGGCCAGCGCTTCGTCATTCGGCATGCCGGCAAACGGCGATCCGCCGCCCTGCACGACCTGCGTGATGCTGATATTGACCACGGCAGGCCCCTGCTTCTCGGCCAGTTCAGTAAAATCAGGAAGCTGATATGCCTGTGCAGTGCCGGCGACAGCAAGATTCGTTATCGCGGCAAAACAAAAGGCAGATATCGCAATCACTTTCTTGATCATCTATTCACCTCTTTCACATTTTAAATTCACGACAATCCGATCATCCGCGCGCAGGATGACCGGTTGATGACTGGTATTCCAGGTCTGGCCCGCCGCATGCGCCTTGAGCCAAAGCAGGCTGAGCACGAGGCCGGCAGCAGCTCCGACCACGGCGTACAAATCCTTCTGGCCGGCCGGTGCGCCGGTCGGCAGCAACAGCAGCGCCAACATCGCCCCGAGCATCAGTGCCAGCAGGGGCAGGCCATAAATCTTCATGGATCCCTTGAGCAAGGCCTGCTCATCGACCCCGACGACGACACTGTCGCCGACCTTGGCTCCGATGCCGTTGCTCGCTTTGAAGGCACTCTGGTGATTGAACAGCTTGCCCCAGAGGGAAATGCCGCAACCCCGGGACTTGCCGCAAAGCCCACACGGCTTTTTGCGTACGACTTCCAGCATGGCGGAATCCCCGCTCACACTGACTACGATGGCGTGCTCTTCTATCATGGGGACTAAATTACTTGAAATGAACCGAATTGGCGATCTCAGCCACGGTAGCCTGCGGCACCTCGCCGACCACGACGACCTGATGGCCGCCGTTCACATTGGCGTAGAAATTGGTCGGTCCGACCGTGGTCTGTCCGACCTTGGGCCGGGCGCCCTTGACCAGCGGCTCGATAAAGAGAGAGACGGATGACAGGCCGTCCGAGAATATCAGTTGGTTGACCATCGCCTTCTTGCCCGGCACCACGCGCTTGATGTGGTCGACCTGGCGGTATCCGGGCGGCAACTGCCCAAGACTCCAGCTCTGCGGACTGTCAGCCAGACTGGCAGGCGCCTCCTGCTCCATAACATAGGATTTTCCCGGATCGACCTTGGGCTTGAACCAGTCCATGTCGTTCATGTTGAGCAGATTGAGCTGATTGAATGCGATCTGTTCGATCACTTCGCTCTGCTTGTTCACGGTGGTCGCCTTCAGCAGCAACCCCAACTCCTTGTCGGTCAACAGACGATAGCCGTAGCGGTATTCATCGCGCGGCTCGAGCAGGACGAGGACACCCTCTCTGCCCGCCACACGTTCCTGGCCTGAAACGCGGGCCTCGTAGCTCGCCTTGACCATATCCAGATTGACCGGCAGCAAGGCCGGGAACAGATTCTTGCCACGGCGTTTCTCGATCACCACCTTTTCGTCGCGCGGACTGAAGATGACGATGTCGCTGCCCTGGCTCAGGACCTCCTGCGGCAGACCATCGAGCATGACAACTCGCGAGTACTCGCCCTGGCCGGCATTCATATGAGTGATTTCGATCGAGCGGCTGTTGCTGCCCGACTGGTAGACGAAGATACCCTTGTAGCTCAGGTCCCGGGCCGCGTGGGCGGCCTTGTCCAGGAGCCTCCACGGGTCATTCTGGTTTTCACTTTCGGCGAGTGCCAAAGAAAAATGGCTTGCCATCAGACAAGCCAGCAGCCACCTCAAGATCACTTGCTGCGCTCCGAGTAGGATGCAGACTGAATGTAGTAGGCTGCGCTGCTCGGCGCTACCGATTGATGGGCCTGCAGGTATTCCGCCGGGAGGTTCTGGGCGATCTCCATCGGCATGATATCTTCCGCCTGTTGCGGCTGTTGCTGCAGCACGATCAAGCCGACGAACATGACGGCGGCGACCGATGCGGCGACTGACCACAAAACCGGTGTTTTTCTCTCTTTGTGCGCCTCCGGCCGTTGTGCAGCCTGCGGGGCGAGGACGACCGGGCCGTCATCCAGCTCCTGCATGATGCGCTGGCGCAGATCCTGTTTGAATATCGGACTGCCGCGCATGGCATCGCCGATCAGATGATAGGTCATCCAGCATTCGCGACTCTCGCCTTCAGCCTTGAGCGCCGTGTAGAGGTATTCCGCTTCATGCAGCGCCACCTCATCGTCCATCAGCGCCGAAATCTGGTCTTTCATATGTATCTCCTGCTAATCAATCGCTTTACCAGCGTTTGTCCTGTGGGGTGTCGAGCAATGGACGCAACTTTTGAGCGATCGTTTCGCGCGCGCGGAAAATCCGGGAGCGCACGGTGCCGATCGGGCAGTCCATCAGTGTCGCAATCTCTTCGTAACTCAAGCCTTCGATCTCGCGCAAGGTAATCGCGGTACGCAGCTCTTCCGGCAGGCCTTCGACCGTGTCGTTCACCGTCTGCGCAATTTCCTTCGTCATCAGTTCGGTCTCCGGCGTCTCCAGCGTACGCAGTTCACCGGCATCATCGAAGTTCTCGGCATCCTCGATTTCGATATCGTTGCTGACCTGCGGCCGGCGCCCCATGGACACCAGGTAGTTCTTGGCGGTGTTGATGCCGATTCGATAGAGCCATGTGTAGAAAGCACTGTCGCCACGGAAATTCGGCAGCGCGCGGTAAGCCTTGATGAAGGACTCCTGAACCACGTCTTCGATTTCCGCCTGATCGCGAATCAGTCTGGAGAGCAGTCGCCCCAGCTTGCGCTGGTATTTGTCGACCAGCATGCCGAAGGCCTGCTTGTCGCCGCGTTGCGCGCGCTCAACCAGTTCCTGATCGATTTCACGGTTGCCCGCTGTGGGGTTGGAACCCATAGAGGCCTTGCTCCTTGTCAGTACTTTTTCAACTGTCGGAGTATACCCTTGCATCGCTGTATCAACGAAGCTCAGCTGTGAAAATTCTTGCAGATTCTTCGTGTTTAACATTCACTCTCTCCCAGGCTTGATACGAATCAATTGCTAGCTTGTCCTAACAGACAGCGCTAAACTCGCATTAGTTCATCCCGTCCATTACCCCAAGCACACCAGACACCATGCGCCAATACGACGTACTCATCATCGGCAGCGGTCTCGCCGGCCTCACGCTCGCGCTCAAGGTAGCGTCCGACAAGAAAGTCTGCCTGGTCAGTAAACGTGGCATCAACGACAGCTCGAGCAACTGGGCGCAAGGTGGCATCGCGGCCGTGCTGGCCAGCGATGACTCGATCGAGGCGCACATCCAGGACACCCTGACGGCCGGTGCCGGCCTCTGCGACGCCGAAGTGACGCGTCTCGTGGTCGAGCGCAGCCGCGAGACGGTGGAATGGCTGATCGACGAGGGCGTGCCCTTCACGCGCGAGGAAGACGACAGCGGCTTCCACCTGACACGCGAGGGCGGTCACAGCCACCGGCGCATCATCCACGCCGCCGATGCCACCGGCCATGCGGTACAGAAGACGCTGGCGGAAAAAGTGCGGCAACACCCGAACATCGATCTGATGGAAGACCACATCGCCGTCGACCTCATCACTGCGAGAAAAGTCGGCATCGAAGGTGGCGAATGCCTGGGCGCTTACGTGCTGGACAACACCAGCGGCAAGGTGCTGACCATAGGCGCGCAACACACGGTGCTCGCCACCGGCGGCACCGGCAAGGTCTACCTCTACACCACCAATCCGGACGTTGCCACCGGCGACGGTATCGCCATGGCCTGGCGCGCCGGCTGCCGCGTCGCCAACATGGAATTCATCCAGTTCCACCCGACCTGCCTCTACCATCCGCTGGCCAAGTCCTTCCTCATCACGGAAGCGGTGCGCGGCGAAGGTGGCATCCTCAAACTGCCGGACGGCACGCGCTTCATGCAGGAACACGACGAGCGCGCAGAGCTGGCACCGCGCGACATCGTCGCCCGAGCCATCGACTTCGAGATGAAAAAGCGCGGCATCGATTGCGTATACCTGGACATCTCGCACCAGCCGGCAGATTTCGTGCTGTCGCATTTCCCGACCATCTACCGGCGCTGCATGGAACTGGGCATCGACATCACCAAGGAAGCGATTCCCGTCGTGCCGGCCGCCCACTACAGCTGCGGCGGCATCATGACCGACCACGCCGGCCGTACCGACCTGCCCGGCCTCTATGCCATCGGCGAGACCGCCTGCACCGGCCTACACGGTGCCAACCGTCTGGCCAGCAATTCCCTGCTGGAATGTCTGGTCTTCGGCCAGGCGGCAGCCGAGGACATATTGGCGCAGCCCCCGAAAACGATACCGGAACTGCCCTACTGGGATGAGAGCCGGGTGACGGATGCGGACGAAGAGATCATCATCACGCACAACTGGAACGAACTGCGCCGTTTCATGTGGAATTATGTCGGTATCGTCCGCACCAACAAGCGCCTGGCCCGCGCACTGCACCGCATCCACATGCTGCGCGACGAAGTGCACGAGTTCTACAGTAATTTCCGCATCAGCAATGACCTGATCGAATTAAGGAATCTGCTACAAGTCGCCGAACTGATCGTTAAAAGCGCGATGGAACGACACGAAAGCCGCGGCCTGCATTACAGCAAGGACTATCCGGAGATGCTGGTGGACGCCGTACCGACCGTGCTGGAACCCTCCAACTACTACAGCCTGCTGGACCGCCACCACGGCCACCAGCATCATCACTAGAACACCTCTTGCGGGAGCTCGCCTGGGGCAGCGAGCGACTGCAGATAAGGGCGTATCAGCGCAGTTATGCGGCCGGATCCTGCCGGTAAAAGTCAGAGAGCTGCCGGTATACGGCCGGATATACCTGCTGCAGTACCTGCGGCAATTCAAAGAACACCTCGCTCAGCACGGCAAAGAACTCCGCCGGGTTTTCCGCGGCATAAGGGTCGATCGCCGTATCCTCGGCGGCATCGACCCGCGCGCAGAAATCTTCGTAAGCCGTACTGAAGGCGTGGCTCCATGCAGCGCTCGACATTCCTGCGTGCAAGGGAGGGAAGCCGTCCGCCCGGCCATTGAGCATGTCGAGCTTGTGCGCGAACTCGTGGATGACGACATTGACCCCGTCGACATTGCCGGAGCGCTCGGCGTCCGCCGCCGACAGAATAACCGGACCGCGCTCCCAGGATTCGCCGATCATGACGTCGCGCGTGACGTGCACAACACCGGATTCGTCCATGTATTCGTGCTCCGGCACGAATTCGTCCGGATAGACGATGACGGAGACCCAGCCGGCGTAATATTCCAGCCCGAGGTTGAGGATGGGAAGGCAAGCCTGGGCAGCGATCTTCAGTCGCACGTCCTGCCTCAACCTATAACCGACCGCGCCGGTCACATCCTTCTCATGCAGGAACAGCGTCGCCAGCTCGCGCAGACGCTGCAGTTCATCCGCGCTCAACCGCCACAGCAAGGGCAAGGCGGCAACGGCAGCCGACCATTCCGCATCCGGCAAGGCATGCCGCTGCAGCAAACGCCGGCGGCGCCACAGTTTCAGACGCTGCCAGATCATGCCGGCTCGACGCGCGTGCCGAGCAGCACACCCTGTGTCTTCAATGCCTGCAACAGTTCAGCGCCGAACGCCAGCATGGCCTGCGGTTCCGTCTGTCCGGTTTCCTCGGCGAGCTGCAGCAAGGCCTGACGCCCGCTCAGTTCGCCTGACTGCAACAAGGTCAGCAAGCGCGCAGTCAAAGCATTGATCTCGATGAAGTGTACCCGCCACTCGCTATCGCGGAATATCAGCAGCTGCACCGATTCAGCCAGTGGCTCCTGCGGCTTGAAGCGCGGCGAGATGCGATGCACCGGGTAAGCGTAGCTCAGCAGAGCCGAGGCGGCGGTCAGCACCGGCCTTGCCGCCAGCAGATCGCCATCGGCGTCGATCTGCGCCATGTCGCTTTCGGCCTCGGCCCGCCAGCAGATCGCCATCGGCGTCGATCTGCGCCATGTCGCTTTCGGCCTCGGCCTCGGCCGACGCCAGAGCCAGCTCCATCCACTCGTAATGGGCAAGGTCCGGCAGAAAGGCCGGTAAAGACACGCCGGCCACCTGCCCTTCGCATTCTTGGAGATAACGCAAAAACTCCTCGGGTATTTGACGGAACAACGGGCTGCGCGATCGATGGGCGACCAGGAAGCCGCGCACCAGTTTCTGCCACAGACGCTTGCCCAGCACCCGTTTCGCCACCGGAAAACAGCCGGCAAGAGAAGATTCCAGGCCGTGAAAGACGATGTCGCGATAGACCTTCATGCGCGAGGCGTCGATCTTTGCGGGTTTTGCCTCATGCTGCGGGTCTCGGATATGAGCCGCGAACTGCAGCTGATACTGACGGAAAGGCGGCATCGCGTTACTGTCGTTCATGTCGCTGCCAATACGGGGCGCGCACCCTGGACTGCATGGGTCTGTTGCAGCTGCGCGATCATCCCGACCTCGCGCATCAGTGTCGGCAGCGGCGGGATGTTGACGTCACGCTCGAGCAGGGTCGGGAAATTGCCGAACCTTGCATAGGCTTCGTCCAGCAAGGTCCAGACCGGATCGACCACATCCTGTCCGTGCGTGTCGATGACAAGGTCTTCCGCTTCCCGGTCATGTCCGGCCACATGCGCATAGACGATGCGCTCACCGGGAATGCCGTGCAGGAATTCGTGTGGATCGAAACCGAAATTGACGCTGTTGACGTAAATATTGTTGATATCGAGATGCAGGTCGCAATCCGCCTCCTGCAATACCGCCCGCAGAAATGTCAGTTCGTCCATTTCCGCTATCGGCGCCGCCACATAAAAGGAAGCGTTCTCGACCGCAATGCGGCGGCCGAGGATATCCTGCGTGCGGCGGATACGTTCGGCGACATGATGCACCGCCTCCTCGGTGAACGGGATGGGCAGCAGTTCATACAGGTAACCGCCGTCCGAGCAATAACTCAGGTGTTCGGTATAAAGCGGGATGCCGTGATCGTCCAGAAAGCGGCGGACGTCGCGCAGAAAGGACTCGTTCAGCGGGTCCGGGCCGCCAAGGGATAGCGACAGTCCATGGCAGACGACGGGGTAGCGTTCCAGCAGCCAGTCCAGCTGTTTCGCATATTTGCCGCCTGCGGCCATCCAGTTTTCCGGTGCGATTTCAAGAAAATCGATCGCTGCCGTCAGCGGCGTCCCGAATGCCGCCTGTATCTGGGGAATAAGCTCCCGCTTAAGCCCCAGACCGGCGCCCTGGATGGTTTCAGGTCTATGCATGCAGCAGAAACTTACTTCTTTTCGGCACCGCACTTGCCCGTGCCGCATTTACCCTCGGCCTCGGCCTTGCCGTCCGACTTCTTCTCCGAACCGCATTTACCTTCGGCTTCAGTCTTGCCGTCCGACTTCTTTTCCGAACCGCACTTGCCACTACCGCACTTGCCTTCAGCGCCCTTCTCGCCATGATGATCGGCGACCATATAACCGGATGACAGCGGCTTCAGCGCGAACGGATTTTCGGCGGCCATGACCGGAGCAGCGGCGATCGAAGCGGAAAAGGCACCACCGACGACCAGTGCCAGAGTGGATTTGGATACTTTCATGTTGAATCTCCTTGAGATGGAAGTTAAAAAGCAGCCGGGAAATCCCGGGCTGTCGAACTCACTGCGACGACCCTGAACCGGAACCCGAGGTTTCGGATTCAAGTCGCCGGGACATGCGTACCTTGGCCTGCACAGGCAACTGCACATGTGCGCTATCTTCGCTGTCAGCAAGCCATCGATCGATGACCTTCTGCATCGACGCCAGCTGGCGGTTGAAGCGGGCACAGGCGACGCAGATCAGCAGATGGAATCTCAACGCCCAGCGTTCCCGCCGCGTCAGTTCGCGGTCGAGCGACAGCGAGACGAGCTCGCTGGCCTGTTTGCAGGTCAGCATAGTCTAACGCCCTTCCCTGCAAATAGATGCCCCGCTGCCGATTTGGTTGCGCCTGCTTTCAAATTGCTCACTTCCCCGTTTCCAGCCAATGCAGCTCGAGACATTTTCTCAAGCCCATGCGAGCCCGGTACAACATGACCCAGGCATTGGTCGGACTGATCTGCAGTTCCTTACAAATATCCGGATTGTCGTCTTCCAGAATCTCGCGCATCAGAAAAATCTGCGCCAATTTCTTCGGCAGCCGGTCCAGGCACGTCTGCAACACGGCCAAAAACTGCTTCTGCTCGAGCTCATCCTCCGGCGCTGTCCAGGCCAGCGGCCGGTCCGCCCAATGCCCGCTGGCATTGAAGAACTCGTCGGTAGCACCTTCATCCGCCAGCGTCGCCGCCACATCCTCGCTGGCCGGTTCGCGCAGCTGTTTGCGCATCAGGTCTATGATCTTGTGCTTGAGTATGCCGGTCAGCCAGGTTCTGGGCGCAGACCGGCCCTCATAGGAAGGATTGCGGATGGCCGCCAGCAGCGTCTCCTGCACGGCATCCTCGGCCAGATGGGTGTCCCGCAGACGAGCCAGCGCGTAGCGGTAGAGATAGTCGCCATGTTCGTTCAGCCATTCGTGCGGGTTTTGCGGCTTCATGGGGCTGCGTAACCTTGAACTGGAGTATGCACGAATCGGTGCATGTCATCTTCCCGTCTAGTCTGCCGCGGCCTTTTGCCGGATGAGCGCCAGATAGGTTTCGGTGTCGGGCGCCGACTGCATGCGCTGCGCCTGCCAAAGGGTCTCGGCCAGGCACTCCATCAGCTCGTGCTGCGCCGTGTGCGCATCCTGCATCCTGAGCTGCAGGGATTGATAGGCGTCCTTGATGCCTGGCGGCTGGTCGATCGCGATCTGCTCCAGTATCGACAGGTGCAGGCTCATGTGCAGGAAGGGGTTGGTTTCCCCCATCTCCGGGAAATAGGCCTGCTCCAGATAACGCTCCGGCGCATTCAGCACATGATGGTATTCCGCATGCATCTGCATCACCTCCAGCGCCAGCGCCTCGAGCTCGCTCAGCGCCGAACGGTTGCGGTACTTGGCCCAGGCATCGAAAAAGAATTGCCGGACCTGATCCCGGCTTGGATTGAACAGCGCCATCATCTACCCCGCGAGAACAATCCGAGTACCGCCGAATACTCCAGCAACTCGCAGCCGATCTGGTCATGACGCATAGCCGGTGCGATCTCGCCATTGCCATAGAAACCGATGATCGGCATGCCCGGGAATTTCGTCGTCAGCAAACCGAGGTCGCGGTCGATGCCGCCGTAGAAGTACGGCCCGCGGCCGAGACAGGAAAAGAACATGGCGAAATCCGGCCGCGCGGCGAGCCTGTTCTCCAGATTGATGGCAGTCAACTGCAGGTCGGTCAGCGCCGCCTCCTGCTCGCGAATCGCCCAGCTCAGATACTGGCCGGAACGCAACTGCTTGGCCAGCGTGACCGACATGGTTTCCTCGTTGCCACTGACCAGCGGCGCCACCTGATAGTTGCCGGCACCGATGGCTTCGGCCGAGTCGGCAAACACCGCCATCATGTAATGCATGGGCAAGGCCTCGTAACCTTGCCTTGCGATCTGCAGCGAACTCAAGGCGCTCTTGCCGTCCAGCGTCAGCAGGTCGTGGCTGTGCGATTGCGTCACCAGCCGCGGCACATTGAGCACACGCAAGCCATGCGCCGCCGCCACCGCGCCGCGGACGCCTTGCAGTGCCGCTTCACAATGCCCGAGCGCGGTTCCCTTGCCATGCTGCCAAACCGAGAACGGACCCTGGCCTGTAGCATCGCCTGAAACTCCGCCGAAGCGGATGCCCGGCGTCGTCATCCAGGTTGTATTGAGGGCATTCGGTGCAGCCAGCGTCAGCAGCAATTGATCCGCAGCCGACGGGGAAGGCGGTTCGAATCTGACGACATCATTGAAGACCATGGCAGCCGCGGCCGGCGCATCGAGCACCCAGTCTTCCTCGGTAAACAGTCCGGTGGCGGAACAACCCAGAATCTGCGTGCAGTTGCCAGCTTTTGCGGCCGCCCGCAGGGCCGGAGCCGGATCACGTGCAAACTCCGAGGTCAGAATCAGCAATACGCTGCCGGCTACCTGAATAGCGGCACGCTCCATGGCCTGAGCCACGGCCTGAGCGGCCAGCTCGGGCGCAGCCTCGTGGCCGACACTGAGTCCTGTAGCGACCAGCATGTTATCCCGCAGCCTCCGCACTGCTTGCCATCAGTTCCTTGCCCTTGTATTCGCACAAATCATTGATCACGCAGATACCGCATTTCGGCTTGCGAGCCAGACAGACATAGCGCCCGTGCAGGATCAGCAGATGATGGGCATCGCGCAGGTATTCCGCGGGTACATGCCTGACCAGTTTCTTCTCGACTTCCAGCGGCGTTTTTCCCGGCGCGAGTCCAGTGCGGTTACCCAGCCGGAACAGATGCGTATCGACCGCAATGGTCGGCTGGCCGAACGCCGTATTGAGAATGACGTTGGCCGTCTTGCGCCCCACTCCCGGCAACTGCTCCAGCGCCTCGCGTGTATCCGGCACTTCGCCGCCATGGCGCGCAAGCAGCATCTCGCACATGGCAATGACGTTTTTTGCCTTGCTGCGGTAGAGGCCGATGGTCTTGATATAGCGCTCCAGGCCTTCGACGCCCAAAGCCAGGATCGCAGCCGGCGTATTGGCGACCGGAAACAGTTTGGCTGTAGCCAGATTAACCCCCTTGTCGGTCGCCTGAGCGGAAAGGATGACAGCCACCAGCAGCTCGAAGTTCGATTGATGCACCAGCTCGGTCTTCGGTTCGGGAATGGCGACACTCAGCCTGCGAAAAATCTCCCGGCGTTTTTCCGCATTCATTGTGATTAATGCTGATTAATGACTGACGGCTGGCGCCAGCGGCAGGTTGTCGGACTTGGCCGCGGCAGCCTTGCGCTGCTCGACCCAGTTGCGCCCCGCGATCAGCAGGCCGAGGCCGATGAAAGCCCCCGGCGGCAGCACTGCCAGCAAAAAGCCGTGATAATCCGGGATGACGGTAATGATGAACTGCGCAGCCTGCGGGCCGAGCGCCAGATCGATGCCGGAGAACAGCGTGCCCCGGCCCACCAGCTCGCGCATGCCGCCGAGCAGGCTCAGCACCAGCGTCAGGCCGATGCCCATCATGAAGCCGTCGAGCACCGAAGGCACCGGGCTGTTCTTGGCCGCGAACGATTCGACGCGCGCCAGCACGATGCAGTTGACCACGATCAGCGGAATGAAGATGCCCAACACCTGATGCAGGGGCAAGGCGAAAGCGTTGATGGACAGGTCGATGACCGTCACCAGCGCGGCGATCACCAGAATGAATACCGGCACGCGGATCTCGTCCGGGATATAGCGGCGCACCGGCGATACCGCACCGTTGCTTGCCGCCATGACCAGAGCGGTCGCCAGCCCGAGGCTCAGGCCGTTGACCAGCGTCGTCGTCACCGCCAGCGTCGGGCAAAGGCCGAGCAGCTGCACGACCCCCGGATTCTGCTTCCACAATCCGTTCTCGACGATTTCCCTGTATGCGCTCATGAGGCTGCTCCTGTTGCAGTGGCCGGTCCACTCTCTGTGACCTCGACCGCAAAAAGTGATTCACGATGAATCTCGAAATATTCCAGTACCTTGTGCACGGCCTTGACCACCGCACGTGGCGTCACCGTCGCGCCGACGACGTAATCGAACTCGCCGCCGTCCTTTTTCACCTTCCACAATTCCGCTGCGCGGCTGCCCAGCGACTGGCCATCGAACTGTTTGATCCACGGACTGTGCGTGATATCGATGTAGTCGCCCAAGCCCGGGGTTTCCTTGTGCGCCAGCACGCGTACGCCACTGATCGTGCCATCGACCCGGATCGCCACCAACAGCTTGATATCGCCGCTGTAGCCGTCCGGCGCCACGGCCTCCAGTATCACCGCCATCGGCTCGCCGGCCAGCCGCGCGCGATAGACGTGAGAAGCCGTGCGGTTGCCAAGCATGGGATCGGCAGGTATCTCGATCACGTCTTCCAGCAATGGGTTGTCGTGCATGCCGTCGGGCACAATCTGGCGGAACAGGGCCATGCGTGCCTTCGCTTCGCTCTCGGCGATCGGCGTTTTGGTCACATCGTAGATATAGACCAGCAGCGAAGTGCCGACGAGCGCGAAAGCGATCATGATCAATGCCGTTTTTACAGCGTGTCTGACGATTTCGCTGGACATGATGCCGGCCATTATTTCTCGTGCCCGAAAACGCGTGGCTGAGTATAAGCATCGATCAGCGGCACGCAGATATTGAAGAAGATCACGGCGAACGCCACACCGTCCGGATATCCGCCGTAGACGCGGATGATGTAGGTCATGAGGCCGATGCCGGCGGCAAAGATCAGCTTGCCTCTGGGCGTGGTCGGCCCGCTGACCGGATCGGTGATGATGAAGAAAGCGCAGAGCATGGTCGCGCCGCTGAACAGGTGAAATGCCGGATCGGCGAAGCGGCTGGCATCGGACAGATAGAAAACTGCCGCAATAAGCGCGACCGATACCAGAAATGCCGTCGGCAGATGCCAGGTGATGATGCGCTGCTGGATCAGATACAAGCCGCCCAGCAGATAGCCTGCCGCGATCAGCTCGATACCCTGCCCGCCGAAGGAGCCAAAGATCGGCATCGAAGTAATCTCCTGCATGCCATGATTGAGCGTCAATTGGGTTTTCAGGTAATCGAGCGGCGTCGCCGATGTGACGGCATCCAGCGCGACGCCTGCCGGCAATGCGCCGGAAAGGATGAATTGCGCCTGCTCGACGAAACCGAGCTGCGCCTCGGCCAGTGCCAAAGGGGCCGGCCAGGTCGTCATCAGGAGCGGGAACGAAATCAGTAATACGGCATACGCAACCATCGCCGGATTGAACGGGTTATAGCCCAGCCCGCCATAGAGCTGCTTGGCCAGCACGATGGCGATCGCCGTTCCCAGCACGATCAGCCACCAGGGTGCCAATGGCGGCAAGGCCAGAGCCAGCAGCCATGCGGTGACCAGCGCGCTGCCGTCGGTGACGAACATGCGCACAGGACGCTTGCGCAGCTTCAGCATCAGCGCCTCGACACCGAGCGCAGTCACCGAAGCCAGCGCCAAAGTCAGCAGTATGCCGCCGCCGAACACCCAGACATAAGCGGCGATGCCCGGCACCAGCGCCAGCAGCACGCGTAGCATGATGGAGGTGACGCTGGGGGCATCGGTCAGATAGGGTGAACGATTCATTTCGCTTCTTCTGTCGGTTGAGTTTCTGCGGACACCGGCATGGTATCCGGCGCTTGCCGTTCGACCGCCGGCTGCTGCTGTTGGGCGCGGCGCTGCTCGATTTCGGCGATTTCCGCTGCGGCCTTGGGCGACAGGTCTTCCGTGTTTTTTGCCACGACTTCCGCCTTCTGTGCCTTGGCGCGTTCGACCGCGGCAGCGATGGCGGCCTTTTTCGCCGCTTCGGCAGCACTGTCCGTGCCCGTCTCGGCCTTGGCGCCGGCCGCTTTCTGCGCGTGCTTCTGCGCACGCTCCTGCTTCTCGCGCTCGATGCGCATCAGGCGGAACTCGTTGCGCTCGCGTGCGATATCGGCGGCTTCCTTCGCGCGATCCTGGGCGATGATTTCGCTCTTGGCGAAGCGATAATACTGCACCAGCGGGATATTGCTGGGGCAGACATAAGTGCAGCATCCGCACTCGATGCAATCGAAGATATCGTATTCGCGCGCCTTTTCCAGATTCTGCGCGCGCGAGAACCAGTAGAGCTCCTGCGGCTGCAGGTTGACCGGGCAGGCTTCGGCGCAGCGCGTGCAACGGATGCAAGGCAGCGCCGGTTCCGGCTCCGGGAACATGTCGACAGCCGGCACGATGATGCAGTTGGTGGCCTTGACCACCGGAACGTCAGACGATGGCAGGTTGAAGCCCATCATCGGACCGCCCATGATCAACTTGCCGTCTTCCGCCTTGCCACCCGCCAGTTCGACCAGCGCTTCGATCGACATGCCGAGCGGCGCTTCGTAGTTGCCGGCATTGACGACGTTGCCGGTTACCGTCACGATGCGCGAGATCACCGGCTCGCCATGATGGACGAGCCGATGCACGCTGTAGGCGGTCGCCACATTGAAGCACTGCACGCCGATCTCGTTCGGCAGCCTGCCGCTCGGCACTTCCTTGCCGGTGATGACCTTGATCAGCTGCTTGGCGCCACCGCCCGGATAGATGGTCGGCACGGCCACGACCTGCATGGCGACGGCGCTGCCGGCGGCAGCCTTGCGCATGGCTTCGATGGCCTGTGGCTTGTTGTCCTCGATGCCGATGACGCAGACTTCGGCATCCAGCAGGTATTGCATGATCTCGACCCCGCGCACGATCTCGTTGGCGCGTTCGCGCATCAGCATGTCGTCACAGGTGATATAGGGTTCACACTCGGCGCCGTTGATGATCAGTGTGCGCACCGGATGCCGCGCATCCTCGCGCAGCTTGATATGGGACGGAAAAGTCGCGCCGCCGAGACCGACCACGCCGGCTTCACGCAGTCGCTCCAGCAGTTCCGGCTTGCTCATGGACTTGTAATCCAGCGCCGCATGCATGATCCATTCGTCGCGGCCGTCGGCTTCCAAGGTAATTGAAACATCGGGCAGACCGGAGGGGTGCGGGATCAGCTGATTGTCGATCGAGACGATGACGCCTGAAGTCGGCGCATGCACGGCGGCCGAGACCTGACCGTCGGCCTTCGCCAGCAACTGCCCCTTTAACACACGATCGCCGACCGCCACCTGCAGCTTGGAAACGTTACCCACGTGCTGACGCAGCGGCAGTACCAATCGCCGGGGCATTGCCACCGGGCGGATCGGGCTAGTGGTCGACTCCAGCTTGTGCTGCGGCGGATGCACGCCGCCCCTGAAGCCGGATAGGCCGGACTTGGCAAGCCCGGATTTAAGCAACCGGGAAATGTTCACTATCGCGTTCATGCAGCGGACTTCTTCGTCACAGTCACTTCAGGTTTGATCTCGAACACCGGATAACGCCACTTCCAGTTGGCCGGCGATTCGGCGATCGGTTCCATGCTGATACAGTCTACCGGGCACGGCGCCACGCAAAGCTCGCAACCGGTACATTCGGAAGCGATGACCGTATGCATGTGCTTGGCCGCGCCCAGGATGGCGTCGACCGGGCAGGCCTGGATGCAGAGCGTACAGCCGATACAGACGTTCTCGTCGATCACCGCCACCGATTTCGGCTTTGGCAGGCCGTGCTCGGCGCTCAGAGGCTTGTATTCGACCCCGAGCAGGTCCGCCAGCGCATGCACGCCGGCCTCGCCGCCCGGAGGACATTGGTTGATATCGGCCTCGCCCTTCGCAATGGCGGTCGCATACGGTTTGCAGCCGGGGTATCCGCACTGTCCGCACTGAGTTTGCGGCAATATGGCGTCGATACGGGCAATCAGCGGATCTCCTTCGACCTTGAACTTCAAGGCCGAGTAGCCGAGCAGCACGCCCAGCAGCAGGGCCAAGCCCAGCATGACAAGAAGTGCGGTCAGCATCAGCGTACTAACCCACTGAAACCCATGAACGCCAGGCTCATCAGACCGGCCGTCACCATGGCGATGGCCGAGCCCTTGAATGGCGCCGGCACATCGGCCGCATCGAGTCGCTCCCGCAAAGAGGCGAACATGATCAGCACCATGGAAAAGCCGATGGCACCGCCGAAGCCGAACAGCAGCGACTCGATGAAATTGTGGTCGGACTGCACGTTCAGCAGGGGAATACCGAGCACCGCGCAGTTGGTAGTAATCAGCGGCAGAAAGATACCGAGCGATTGATACAGGACCGGACTGGTTTTTTCCAGGAACATTTCAGTGAACTGGACGACGCCGGCGATGACCACGATAAATGACAGCGTGCGCAGGTAAAAAAGCTCGGTACCGAGCAGGTAGTGGCTTATCAGGTAACTGGTGCCGGAACCCACCGTCAGGACGAAGGTCGTGGCTGCCGCCATGGCGATCGAGGTTTCCAGCTTCTTGGAAACTCCCATGAACGGGCACAAACCCAGCACCTTGATCAACACGACATTGTTGACCAGCACGATACCCATCAGAATCAGGAAATATTCTTGCAGCATTGAAGTTCACATCTAGGCGTAGACTCGAATTATACAGGGAATGCCATGTTCGTCATGATGCGCAGGCATGCTTTTGCGCGCGTCATGAGCAGGCAAGATTAGCGGTCTTTTTACAACAAACCAAAGAATTTCTGCTTATAGCAAATTACCTGCGCTTATATAGACGCGCATCGAACGACCGAGAAAACCGTGTCATGGATGTGTGACTTTCAGTTAAAATAGCAGGATTCATTTTTACTCATCAGGTAAATCATGCTGCAAGGCAGTCTCGTTGCCATCGTCACGCCAATGCACGATGATGGCGCTCTGGATATCGACACGCTCCGCGCTCTGATCGACTTTCACGTCAAGGAAGGCACGGACGGCATCGTCATCGTCGGCACCACGGGTGAATCTCCCACGGTCAATTTCGACGAGCACTGCCTGCTCATCAAGACCGCGGTCGACCATTGTGCGGGACGCATACCGGTCATCGCCGGCACCGGCGCCAACGCCACCAGCGAAGCGATCGAACTGACGCAGCAGGCGAAGCTCCTGGGTGCCGACGCCTGCCTGCTGGTCACGCCCTATTACAACAAGCCGCCGCAGGAAGGCCTGTATCGGCATTATCGGGCAGTGGCTGAAGCGGTCGATATCCCACAGATCCTTTATAACGTCCCGGGACGGACCGCCTGCGACATTTCCAACGACACGGTGCTGCGCCTCGCACAGATCCCCAACATCGTCGGCATCAAGGATGCCACCGGCAACATGGAGCGCGGCGGCGACCTCATCGCACGTGCGCCGGCCGACTTTGCCGTATACAGCGGCGACGATGCGAGCGGCATGTCGCTGATGCTGATGGGCGGCCGCGGCGTCATCTCGGTAACGGCCAATGCCGCGCCGCGCCTGATGCACGAACTCTGCCTCGCCGCCATGGCCGGCGACGCCATCAAGGCCAGACAGATCAACACAAGGCTATTGGCACTTCACCAGAAACTGTTTGTCGAAGCCAACCCGATCCCGGTGAAGTGGGTATTGCAGCAAATGGGCTTGATCCAGTCGGGCATCCGTTTGCCGCTGGTTGGCCTCTCGCCAGCTTTTCATGATACCTTGCGCGCTGCAATGAAAAGTGCCGGCCTCTGAGGTCTGACACACAAGGTACGAGGTCGCCTGAATTGGGAAGTCAACCGAGCGTCACTGCAACGTGCATCATAGCAAAGAGAAATCGCATGATCAGAATCGAACTCAAACCCGTCCTGTATACCAGCCTGCTCGCATTGGCCCTGAGCGGCTGTGACAGCATTCCGTTCATCGACAATACGCCGGACTACAAGACGGCGGGCCGCTCACGCCCGCTGGAAGTGCCGCCGGACCTGACTTCGATCTCGGCCAGCGACGCCTATGCCGTGCCCGGCGGCTCGACCACCTATTCCAGCTATACACAGGGGCAAGGCTCTGTACTGGAGCAGGAACGCATCCTGCCGAATCCGGACAACGTCAGAATGGAACGTGCCGGCTCCCAGCGCTGGCTGGTGGTCGATGCGCCGCCGGAGAAGGTCTGGCCGGTCATTCGTGAGTTCTGGAACGACCTGGGTTTTGCCGTACGCGTGGAAAACCCGGAAACCGGCGTCATGGAAACCGAATGGGTGGACCCTTCCAGCATCACCAAGGACGACAAGGGCAACTATCTGGACAAATTCCAGGGCTGGCTGGACAAGCTCAACACCCTGCAGACCCGTCAGAAATTCCGCACCCGGATCGACCGCGGCGAAAACAATGCGACGGAAATCTATCTGAGCCATCGTTCCGTAGCTGATGCAGCCGACGATGGCAAGGAGCGCATCACCACTACGCTCGGCACCTACGAAACCGGTTACCGCCTTGAAGGCAAGCGCACCAAGGCCGAGGAGGAGCGCGCCAACGCCGAGGATATCGACGCAGAATTGCTGCGCCGCCTGATGGTGCGTCTCGGCGTGACCGAACAGCAATCCAGAACCGTGGTCGCTGCCGTCAATACGGAAGTTCGCGCCACCATCGAACGCGGTGCGGATGGTCAACTCAATCTCAAGGTCAACGACCAGTTCGACCGCGCGTGGCGTCGCGTCGGTCTGGCTCTCGATCGTGTCGGCTTCGTGGTCGAAGACCGCGACCGTTCGCGCGGCCTGTACTTTGTCCGTTATGCCGACCTCGGCGCCACAGAGGGAAGCAGTAGCGAAAAGAAGGGCTTGCTGGAATCCCTCAAATTCTGGGGCAGCGACGACAAGAAGGTGGAGGAAGAAAAACCGGAACCTACGCCAGAAGCCAAGGAAGCGGCAGCAGCGGCCGAGGACAAAGGCGTGCCGCTCGGCGAGTACATGAAATTCTGGGAAACGCCGCAGGATGAAATCCAGCGCGAGAACATCTACCGCATCAAGGTCGACAACAACGAGGCCGGCGGTTCAGACGTCGTCGTCGTCAAGCAGAGTGGCGCGCGTGATACCTCCAGCACCGCCAACCGTATTACCACCCTGCTCTACGAGCAGCTGAGGTAAACACGGCGCTGCCATGCGTTTCGCTTCACTTGGCAGCGGCAGCGCCGGCAATGCATTGATCGTCGAAGCAGGCAGCACCCGCCTGCTGCTCGATTGCGGATTCGGCATACGGGAGGCGGTACATCGCCTCTCCAGACTGGACGTGCCGGTTGAAAGTCTGAGCGGCATTCTGGTCACGCACGAACATGACGATCATGCCGGCGGCGTCTTCAAGCTGGCAAAACGCTATCGCATCCCCGTTTGGCTGACTCACGGCACATTCTCGATGTCGGAGCGATACTTTCCCGCCCAAGCCGACTTCAAGGTGCACCTCATCGACAGCCATGCATCCCTGACGATACAGGACTTCGAGATTCATCCATTCCCGGTGCCGCATGATGCACGCGAACCAGTGCAATTCACTTTCCGCAGCGACAAACACAAACTGGGAGTGCTGACCGACACCGGCACCTCCACCGCCCATATCGAACGCATGCTGAGCGGTTGCGATGCGCTGGTGCTGGAATGCAACCATGACATCGACATGCTGATTAACGGCCCCTATGCCAGACCGCTGAAACAGCGAGTCAAGAGCCGGCTGGGCCATCTGGACAACGCTGCTGCGGCAGACCTGCTGTCCAGACTGGACAACAGCAAGCTGCAGCACATGATTGCCGCACACCTGAGCGCCAAGAACAATCATCCGGACTTGGCACGTAAAGCGCTCAGTCAGGTGCTGAACTGTGAAGAGGAATGGATCGGCATCGCTGACCAGGCTGACGGATTCGACTGGCGGATGCTGAGATAGAAAATGCAGCGCGGAAAGCGGCTGCGATGGAAAATAAAAAAGCCGGCATCAACGCCGGCTTTTTCATTGGCTGAGTATGCTGTCCATTGGGCAGCATGCTGAACCTGATTACTGAGCAGCAGCTTCAGCAGGCGCTTCTTCAGCAGCAGGAGCAGCTGCTTCTTCAGCGACAGGGGCAGCTTCTTCAGCAACTGGAGCAGCCTCTTCAACTGCAGGTGCAGCTTCAGCAGCAGGAGCAGCTTCTTCAACTGCAGGTGCTTCTTCAACAGGAGCAGCTTCTTCCTTTTGACCGCAAGCAGTCAAAGCAAGAGCCAGAAGTGCAGCTAACAGAGCGGAACGTGTCATTTTTATATCCCTTAATATCATGTGTTAAAAAATTTGGCCTGGCACAACGGAAGGTTTATTTGATTAAGTCAGAAGATTGCCGTCAACATCACTTTCCGAGTGCGCGAATTCTAGCAGTTCTGCAATAAAAAAACAGTGTGTTTTTAGGTAGTTCCGCAATATTTTTATCTGTCGTCAAGCAACAACACCCATATCAATCGACCTTGATCCTCAGCGTCGATTTTCGCTGCGTATTGCGCGTGCCGGATGCCAATATGGCCCGGCTCACTTCATCTCTGCCCTGCATGGCGCCGCCGAGGTCGAACCACTCCCCGGGCCGCACGCTGACTGTCGTACTCAATGCCTCGAAATCGATGTATCCCGCCTGGTTCAGCGCGGCTATTCTGGGAGTGATCTCAAGCTCCACGAACTCCCCGCTGTAACGCGGGGTGACGGCAAAGCCGGTCGAGACCTCCTGGAACACCGTGGTTTGCTGCACGACCGCGTAGCGCCTGGTCCAAATCAGCCATTGCTCGGTAAACGGCACGATCTGCCCGCTCCGAATATAAGCACGCTCACCATCCAGCACGGTGAGAAATCCGCTCCCGCTCTCGTACAGAAGACGGTCATCGCCATACACATCCAGGCGGACGCCTCCATCCGCCTCCGGCGGTACGGAGACTCCGACATCGCCGGTCCGGACCGTGCCGCCGACGGCTGCACCGCGCTGTTGCATCTGCGCGTCTCGGCTATGACTGACCGTGATCCTGACATTCCTGCGCATAACGTCCAGCCGTTCGATGACGGATTCAATCTGCACCAGCCGCTCGGGGCTGGCAGTAACCAGCAAATGCTGGTCGATGGCGCGGACCGACCCTTCCGGGCCGACCAGCGGTTCGATGACAGGCACTAGGTCACGCGCCAGACGATGCTGCAGAGTGATCATCCTGAACTGCTCGGCCGCCAGGGCGCTGCCCGCCAGCAGCGCGAACAGCCACAACACGACTTGGGTCAGATATCGCGTCCGAATCCCGGAGGAGCACATCACAATCCCACGGCCGCCGCGCTCAACCTGGAATGCGTCGATTCCAGCAACTGGTCAAAACGTTCGTGCAACGGCTTGGCCGCCACGACATCCCCCAATACATATTTGAATCGGGCGTGATCGACATGGAAGCGGTGCAGGTAAGCGGCATGATCGGCCAGCACGAAGGCATCCTGAGCCACCTTCGCCTGTTCATCGGTCAGATAAACCGTCATGGCGTGTGAATAACGCTGCATCATATCCGTCAGTCTGGGACAGTGCGCAGCAAGAAACCGGCCGTCATGCAGGATGATGGTCAATCGATTGAGGCTGTCGCGTGCCAGAAAGGCATTCAGTAGCTCGAATGCGCGCAACCCCTGATAGCCGCCGCGGGTCAGATCCGGATCGAAGATCTTCAGCTCGCGTCTGGCTTCAGCCAGCAGCAAGGCCGTCGCCTCCTCGTAGTTGCGTTCGCCGAGTACCACCTGATTCGGCACCAGTTCGTGATTGACCGTCATGTGTTTTGCCCCGTTTAGTCAGACCCGCAATGCAGATAACCAGCCAGATACCATTGGTGCAGCTGCGCGAGCAAGGCTGCATCCGTATCCTGCAACGCGCTTGCCGGCAGGTATCGCTCATCGGCCAGCGTCTTCAGGTCCGGCGCCCAACCCGGCTGCATGTCAAGCCGCTCGCCGTTGATGAAAAAGGAATTTCCGTAAAACAACGCCTGCGACTTGAGATCCAGTTGCAAACCGTCGCGCATGATGCTGTTGGAAAATCGTTGAAGGCTGATGGCGACCGGCGGGTAAAAAACGATATGCGGCTTGGGTTCGGACAGATATTCACCGAGAAAGTCGCCGACCATATCCTTCTTCCAGCGGATTTTCTTCAGCATGCGATGAACCCGCGCGACCATCTCGTCGTTAATCTCTGCCGCATGCTTCTGCAAACTGAGGTCACGGTCTCCGTACATGCCGTCGAGCGCGATGTTCTCCTGCAGATAGCCGAGGAACTGCTGTGCAAGCTCCTGTGCCGACGGCGCCCTGAAACCGATCGAATAGGTCATGCAGTCGCCGACCGCGATACCCCAATGCGCGAGATGTGGCGGCAGATAGAGCATGTCTCCGGGTTCCAGCACGTATTCAAGCTGCGTGTCGAAGTGCTTGAGGATACGCAACGGCGCGCCTTCGACCAGGGACAGATCCTGTTGCGCACTGACGCGCCAGCGGCGCTTGCCCAGCCCCTGCAATAGAAAGACGTCGTAGGAATCGAAATGCGGACCGACTCCGCCACCGTCCGGCGCAAAACTGACCATCAGATCATCCAGCCTGGCGTGCGGAATGAAGTCGAAACGTTGCAGCAAGGCGGCCGCTTCCGGCAGATGATGGTTGACGCCCTGCACCAGAAGCGTCCAGTTGGTTTTCGGCAGGCGGCCAAAACGCTCCTCGGCGAACGGCCCCTGCTCCAGCAGCCATTTGCCGCGCACATGGCGCACCAGCCGCGATTGCGCCTCCTCTTCACAAGCCAACCCCGCCAGTTCGTCCGGCTCCAATATGCCACCGAACCCAGGAATCGCCTGCCGAATCAGCAGCGGCTTCTTCTGCCAGTACTGCTTGAGGAACTGCCGGGGCGAGATACCGCCCAACAGGGTTTTCTGTTCGGCCGCCCGCGCCGCACTCTTTTGGTCTTTTTTCATGTCGCCATCATAGCGCATTGCAAACCGCAGATAGAAATGGGTTAGAATCGGCCCAACGTCATCGAGAAAATCCCTATGCTGCAGATTGGCGACCCCGCCCCCGATTTCTCCTTGCCTGATGCCGACATGGAAATCTTCAAACTTTCCAGCTTGCGCGGCAAGACCGTCGTGCTCTATTTTTACCCCAAAGATGACACTCCGGGCTGTACGGTCGAAGCCATCGAGTTCAGCGATCTTGAAGAAGAGTTCGCGAAGCAGGGCGTGATCATCGTCGGCGCCAGCCGCGATGACTGCATCACGCACGGCAGCTTCCGCGACAAGCACGGCCTCAGCATCCAGCTGGTATCGGATGAAGACGGCAAGGTTTGCAGGAAATACGGGGTGTGGCAGGAAAAGGATCATAACGGCGAACGCAAGATGGGCATCCTGCGTTCAACCTTTATCATCGATCCTGAGGGTAAAATACGGTATTGCCAGTACGGTGTCGTTCCCAAGGGACACGCCCAGCAAATCCTGAATCTTGTTCAATCCATTCAATAAAGGTATCCCATCATGCAAATTGCCATGAATACTGTTGTTTCAATGACCTACGAGCTACGCGATAGCGAAGGCAATGTGCTTGAGTCCAGCGCCCAGCCTGTCAGCTACCTGCACGGCGGCTACGACAATATCTTCCCGCGCGTGGAAGAAGAGATGCACGGCAAATCGGTCGGCGACAGCATCGAAATCACGCTGGAGCCGGCGGACGCCTTCGGCGACTACGACGAGGAACTGGTGCAGATCGAACCGGCTTCCGCCTTCCCGACCGGCGACCTGAAAGTCGGCATGCAGTTCGAGGGCGAGGACGAGTCCGGCGAGGTCATCCTCTACACCGTGACTGACATCCAGGACGGCAAGGTCGTGGTCGACGGCAACCACCCGTGGGCCGGTGAACGCGTCCTGTTCAAGGCCACCATCACCGGCGTGCGCTCTGCCGGCAAGGAAGAAGTCGAACACGGCCACGTGCACGGTGCGGGTGGCCACCACCACTGAGCATCGCGGCAGTACATATCAAAACGGCTGACGAATCATCGTCAGCCGTTTTCGTTTCCGTCTGCGATTTCAGTTGCGGCAATCTACTAAATCAATTTTTTCAGCCGGTAGAGCACATCCAGCGCCTGTCGCGGCGTCAGTTCATCCGGCTCGATGGTCTCCAGTTCCTGCACCGCGGGATGCGGTGCCGCATCTTCAACCACTTCCGGCTGCGCGAACATGTCGCCCTGCGGGCCGGCCTGTATGTTCTGCTGTTCCAGTTGCGTCAGCTTGCGCTTGGCCATCGCCACCACCGACCTGGGGATACCGGCCAGTTGCGCCACCTGCAGACCGTAACTCTGACTGGCCGGTCCCTCCTCCACACGGTGCAGAAAGACGATGCCCTTGCCGTGCTCGACCGCATCCAGATGCACGTTGGCTGCCTGCTTGAATTCCTCGGCGATGCGCGTCAATTCGAAATAGTGCGTGGCGAACAGGGTATAGCTCCGGTTCTTCTCAAGCAGCTGACGTGCCACCGCCCAAGCCAGTGAGAGGCCGTCGAAGGTCGAAGTGCCGCGGCCGATCTCGTCCAGCAATACAAGGCTGTGCTCGGTCGCGTTATGCAGGATATTGGCGGTTTCGGTCATTTCCACCATGAAGGTGGAGCGGCCACCGGCCAGATCGTCCGATGCGCCGATGCGCGTAAAGATGCGGTCTATACTGCCGATGCGGGCGGAAGCCGCCGGCACGTAACAGCCGCAGTGCGCCAGCAGCACGATCAATGCGGTCTGCCGCATGAAGGTCGATTTGCCGCCCATATTGGGGCCGGTGATCAGCAACAACTGCCGGTAGGGGTTCAACTCGACATCGTTGGCGATGAAAGGCTGGGCGAGTTGCTCGACCACCGGATGCCGGCCGTCCCTGATCTCCACACCAGGCTCGTTGCCGAATTCGGGCTGGACGTAACCCAATGATTCGGCACGCTCTGCGAAGGTGCACAGCACGTCGAGCCGGGCCACCGCCGCCGCGTTGCGCTGGAGCTGCGGAATATAAGGCAGCAGGTCTTGCAACACATCTTCATACAGCGCCTTCTCGCGTGCCAGCGCACGCTCGTTGGCAGACAGCACCTTGTCCTCGAACGCCTTCAGTTCCGGCGTGATGAAGCGCTCGACGTTTTTCAAGGTCTGCCGGCGGCGATATTCGGCCGGCACATTCTCCGACTGCAAGCGGCTGATTTCGATATAAAAACCGTGAACGCTGTTGTATTCCACCTTGAGATTGGCGATGCCGCTACGCGCCTTTTCCTGCGCCTCGAACTGCAGCAGGAAGTCGCCATGATTGGTCTGCAGGCCGCGCAGTTCGTCCAGCTCGACATCGAAACCGTCAGCGATGACGCCGCCTTCACGCAATACGGTCGAAGGTTCCTGACGGATCGCGGCCTTCAGCAAGGCAGCTGCGGCTGCAGGCGGTTGCAGGCCATCGGCCAACTCCCGTAGCAGCGGACTATCCGCACGCAATCCGGCGCGCAGTGCATCCAACTGCAGCAGGCTGTCGCGCAGGCCGGACAGGTCGCGCGGCCGCGCCGTCTTCAACGCGACACGGGCGCTGATGCGCTCAATGTCGCCCACCTCGGCCAGTAGTGCACGCAACGCGGAGTAATCTGCTGCCATCAGCGCGGATACCGCGGCCTGCCGCGCCTGGATGACGTTGGCATCGCGCAGCGGGTGATGCAGCCAATAGCGCAACAGGCGCGCGCCCATGGCGGTTCGCGTCGTGTTGAGCAACGAGTAAAGTGTGGGCTGAGCCTCGCCCTGCAAGGTCTGATCGATTTCCAGGTTGCGGCGGGTAGCAGCATCGATCTGAATATAGTCGCGGCTCTGTTCGACCTGCAGCCCGATAAGATGCGGCAGCGCCGTGCGCTGGGTGTGCTTGAGGTAATCGAGCAAGGCTCCCGCCGCCGAAATCGCCGCCGTCAGATCGGCGGCACCGAAACCGGCAAGGTCACGGGTCTCGAACTGGCGACTCAGGGTCTGTCTGGCGCTGTCGATGTCGAACTGCCAGGGTGCGAGCCGTTTGCAACTGCAGCGGATGTGATCGAGGGCGGCATGGGAGAAGTCGTCCGGCACCAGCAATTCCGCCGGCGCGATTCGCTGCAACTCCTGCGCCAGCAAACCAGGCGCGATCTCGTTGAGGACAAAGTGGCCGGAGGCCAGGTTGATGCGCGCAAGTCCCAGCAAGCCATCACCAGGCGCTATCGCCAGCAGCAGACTGTCGCGCGACTCGTCCAGCAGGGCGCTGTCGGTCAGCGTTCCCGGCGTCAGGATACGGGTCACCTGTCGCTCGACCGGCCCCTTGGATTTGGCCGGATCGCCGACCTGTTCGCAGATGGCGACCGCCTCGCCCAACTTTGCCAGCTTGGCCAAGTATTGCTCGGCCGCGTGATACGGCACACCGGCCATTCTGATCGGCTCGCCGTTGGAGCTGCCGCGTTTGGTCAGCGTGATGCCGAGCAGTCGCGCCGCCCTCTCCGCGTCGTCATGGAACAACTCGTAGAAGTCGCCCATGCGGTAAAAGAGCAGCATGTCCGGATATTTGGCCTTGATGCCCAGATACTGGCGCATCATCGGCGTATGCTGCTGCAGGCCGGCGTCGCTCAAGGAGTCTAGCTCCTGACGGGCGATTTCAGTTCCGGCGTCAGGTGCGGCGCGATGGTCTGCAGTATCTGTGCGAACACCTTGGGATTGGCAGCGACGATGTTGCCGCTGTCGATCCAGCTCTCGTTGCCTTCGAAGTCTCCGACGATGCCGCCCGCCTCCTGCACCAGCAAGGCGCCGGCAGCGATGTCCCACTTCGACAGGCCGATCTCCCAGAAACCGTCATACCAGCCGGCAGCGACGTAGGCCAGGTCGAGGGCGGCCGAACCGGGGCGGCGGAGGCCGGAAGTCTTCTTCACCATGTCCTTGAACATGGCCAGATAAGCATCGAGGTGGGTGAAATCGCGGAACGGAAAGCCGGTACCGATGATTGATTCCTGTAGTTTCAAACGGCTGGTGACGCGGATGCGGCGGTCATTGAGGAATGCGCCGCGGCCCTTGGTGGCGGTGAACAGATCGTTGCGATTCGGGTCGTAGACCACGGCTTGGGTCAATTGGCCCTTTTGCATCAGCGCGATGGAAACGCAGTATTGCGGGAAGTTGTGCAGAAAGTTGGTAGTGCCGTCGAGGGGATCGATGATCCAGATGTTCTCGGCATCCTCGTTGCTGTTGCCGCTCTCCTCCCCCAGAAAACCGTGGGTCGGGTAGGCGTCCCTCAGGGTGTCGATGATGGCGCGCTCGGCGGCATGATCGACCTCGCTGACGAAGTCGTTGTAAGTCTTGCTGCGGATCTTCAGCGCGCCCACATCCTGGGAAGCGTGAGTGATGATACTGCCTGCACGGCGCGCGGCTTTCACCGCAATGGTCAACATCGGATGCATAGGTCACTTTCTGCGAGCGCCCCGCCGCATATGAGCGCGAGGCAATATTAAAGAGCTGGTAAAATGACATTTTAACCCAGATTATTCATTAGGGCGCGAGATGATGGCGAAGCAGGTTGCGGGAGATTTTTGTCGATTGAGAGAAGCCCATAGTTCGAACCATGGGCGCCGAGCAACCGGCGGAAATGGCCGCCAACTGATTGCCAACACTAATCCAGGCCTGAAAGGCTGATGGATAATCAAGGTTAATTTGTAACGCCATGACTTCCAAACTCAACTTGCCGGACCGTTTCCGCATCGTCCTCTGTCAGACCAGCCACCCGGGCAACATCGGCGCCGCTGCGCGCGCCATGAAGACCATGGGTCTGTCGCGGCTCTACCTCGTTTCCCCCGCCTCCTTTCCCGATGCCCACGCCACCGTGATGGCGACCGGAGCCGCCGACTTGCTGGAGAACGCCACGGTCTGTGACACGCTGGAACAGGCGCTGGAAGGCTGCGCGCTGGTCATCGGCCTCAGTGCGCGCAAGCGCCAGCTCTCGCACGAGTTGCTGCCGGCGCGCCGGGCGGCGGAACGCGCCGTTGCCGTCGCCTCCCGGCAGGAAGTCGCGCTGGTCTTCGGCACCGAGATGAGCGGTCTGTCCAATGCCGAACTCGATCTCTGCCAACTGCTAGCGATGATTCCCGCCAACCCCGAATTCTCCTCGCTCAACCTGGCCGCCGCCGTGCAGGTCATGTGTTACGAATTACGCATGGCCAGCCTCGACCAGGACTCGCAGGAAAAAGCCAGAACCGGCGAACTCGCCACCAGCGACGAACTGGAGAAATTCTATCGTCACCTGGAGGAAGTCCTGATCCAGATCGGCTACTACAACCCTGCACAACCGAAGAAACTGATGCAGCGCGTCCGCCGCATCTATGCCCGCGCCAATCTGGAGAAAGAGGAAGTCAACATCCTGCGCGGCGTACTGAAACTGACACAATCGCCACGCGTCATCGGCAGCAAGACCGGACGCAAGCCGGCGGCTGAGGATCAGAATCCCTGATTAAAATACTCAGGTTTTTATGTCAGAATATCGTATGTTGCAAAATCTGAAAGAAGACATCAGCGTCGTTTTCGAACGTGACCCGGCGGCCAGAACGCGCTGGGAAATACTGACGACCTACCCCGGGGTGCATGCACTGATCATGCACCGCTTCTCGCACTGGCTTTGGCATCATCGTTTCTACTGGGCCGCCCGCTTCAGCTCGCACATCGCCCGCTGGCTGACCGGCATCGAAATCCACCCGGGCGCAACCATTGGACGTCGCGTCTTCATCGACCACGGCATGGGAGTGGTCATCGGCGAGACCGCCGTCATCGGCGACGATTGCACGCTGTATCACGGCGTGACTTTGGGCGGCACATCATGGAACAAGGGCAAGCGCCACCCGACGCTGGAAGCAGGCGTCGTCATCGGTGCCGGCGCCAAGGTGCTGGGGCCGATCACGATTGGCGCCAACGCCAAGATCGGTTCCAACGCCGTCGTCGTCAAGGATGTGCCGGCAGACGCTACCGCGGTCGGCATCCCGGCGCGCATCCTTGACGAGGCAAAATCCCAGCAGCGCGACGACATGGCGAAAAAGATGGGCTTCTCCGCCTATGGCGTCAGCGACAACATGAACGACCCGATGGCCAAGGCCATCCATGCTCTGCTCGACCATGCCGCCAAACAGGACGAGAAACTGCAGGAAGTCATGCAACAGCTTGCCAAACTCGGCGCCGACGTCGAAACGGATGCCGAAGTCGGCAAGGCATTCGACGTGAACCATCTGAACAAAATAGTTGACTAAAGTAATAAGGTATTCTAGAATTGCGCCTTGAAATCGAGGCAGAAATAGCGTCTTTACTGGGCCCTGTAAAATCCGGCAAAGATGCGAATGACCTAAACTTCAGGAAACTATGTCATGCGATTAACCACCAAAGGCCGTTTTGCCGTCAGCGCGATGCTCGACCTCGCGCTGAATGAACACGACAAGCCAGTGACCCTGGCTGGTATCAGTGAGCGCCAAAGCATTTCGCTGTCCTATCTCGAGCAGCTGTTCAGCCGTCTGCGCCGCAGCGGTCTGGTAAAAAGTGTGCGCGGCCCCGGCGGCGGCTACCTGCTCGCCAAGGAGCAGGACGCGATCTCGGTATCGCAGATCATCAGCGCAGTCGACGAGGAAATCGACGCCACCCAGTGCGGCGGCAAACAGAACTGCCACGAAGACGGCCCCTGCATGACTCACGATCTGTGGACGGCTCTGAACCACAAGATTCTCGAATACCTGTCCAGCGTCACGCTGGCAGATTTGGTCGCCGCCCAGACCGACGGCAAAAAAATCGTCATGAGCCATCGCCCATGCCCGATGCAACCCGTCGTTGAGGCGATCTCGGCCTGAGCTACCGATATGACTCGCTGACATGAATAGCACCGACATCTACTTCGACCACAACGCCACTACCGCACTGGACGCGCGGGTGCTCGAAGCCATGCTGCCTTTCATGACCCAGCAGCACGGCAACCCGACCAGCCGCCACCGCTTCGGCCGGCAGGCCAGAAGCGCCATCGAGCAGGCGCGCGAACAGGTCGCGGCAGCCGTCAATGCTCATCCGTCACAGGTGATATTCACCTCGGGTGGCACCGAAGCCAACAACCTGGCGATCAGCGGCATCGCCGCCAGCTTCGGCGTCAGCCAGATCGTCACCAGTGCCATCGAGCACCCGTGCGTCAGCCGGCCGGCGCTGGCGATGAAGCACCGCGGCTGGAAGCTCGCCGCACTGCCGGTGAACGAGGCCGGCGTGGTCGAAACCGCGGCACTGGAAGCCATGCTGCAAAGCGAGACCGCGATTGTCTCCGTCATGTTGGCCAACAATGAAACCGGCGCCCTGCAACCGGTTGCAGAACTGGCGGAAATCGCCAGACGCCACCGCACCACGCTGCATACCGACGCCGTGCAGGCGCTGGGCAAGATCGAGGTCGATTTTGCCGAGCTGAATGTACACGCGATGACCCTGTCCTCGCACAAGATCAACGGCCCGCAGGGTGCGGGCGCCCTGATTCTGGACAAGCGCATCGACATCCAGCCGATCATCCACGGTGGCGGCCAGGAAAAGGGTTTGCGCAGCGGAACCGAGAACGTTGCAGCCATCGTCGGTTTCGGCGCCGCCTGCACACTGCTGGATGCCCGGGTGGCGCAGCACGACAACGACGTCCGCCCATTGCGGCAGCGTCTGGAGCACGGTTTGCGCACACTGGGCGCCGTGATTTTCGGCGCCGGCGCCGAGCGGCTGGCCAACACCAGCTTCTTCGCCTTCAACGAGGTCGAGGGCGAAACGCTGGTCATGGCGCTCGACCGCAAGGGATTTGCCGTCGCCAGCGGCTCCGCCTGTTCCAGCGACAGCTCGGAACCGAGCAGCGTGCTGCTGGCCATGGGCGTGGAAGCGGACCTGGCCAAGGGCGCAGTGCGCGTCAGCCTCGGCCCGCAGAATCGTGCGGAACAGGTGGACGCCTTTCTGGCAACGCTGGAACAGGAACTGGCAAGGCTGCGGCAACTGACTGCGATTGCCGTTTAGACGATTGATAGACATTAAACTTCAGGATCAACGATGACTGTTAAAACACCAATCTATCTGGACTATTCCGCCACCACGCCGGTTGACCCGCGCGTTGCGGAAAAGATGATCCCCTACCTGACCGAACACTTCGGCAACCCGGCTTCGCGCAGCCACGCCTTCGGCTGGGTGGCGGAAAAGGCTGTCGAGAACGCGCGCGAGGAAGTGGCGAAGCTGGTCAACGCCGACCCGCGCGAGATCATCTGGACCTCCGGCGCCACCGAATCCAACAATCTGGCGATCAAGGGCGCTGCCCACTTCTACAGCGGCAAGGGCAAACACATCATCACGGTCATGACCGAACACAAGGCCGTCATCGATCCTGTACGCGAGCTGGAACGCCTCGGTTTCGAGGCCACCTTCCTGCAACCGGAACCGAACGGCCTGGTCGACATCGAGAAATTCCGCGCCGCGATCCGGCCGGACACCGTGCTGGCATCGGTCATGCTGGTCAACAACGAGATCGGCGTGATTCAGGACATCGAGACCATTGGCAACATCTGCCGCGAGCACGGCGTCATCTTCCATGTCGATTCGGCACAGGCCACCGGCAAAGTTGCGATCGACCTGGAAAAACTGCCGGTCGACCTCATGAGCTTTTCCGCGCACAAGACCTACGGCCCCAAGGGCATAGGCGCGCTGTACGTGCGGAGAAAACCGCGCGTACGTCTGGAAGCGCAGATGCACGGCGGCGGCCACGAACGCGGCCTGCGCTCCGGCACGCTGGCGACGCACCAGATCGTCGGCATGGGCGAGGCATTCCGCATCGCGCGCGAGGAAATGGAGCTGGAAAACGCCCGTATCCGTCGCCTGCGCGACAGGCTGCTGAGCGGTCTGCAGGAGATTGAAGAAGTCTATGTCAACGGCGACCTCAAGCAGCGCGTGCCGCACAACCTCAATATCAGCTTCAATTACGTCGAGGGCGAATCGCTGATCATGGCAGTCAAGGACATCGCGGTATCCAGCGGCTCAGCCTGTACTTCGGCCAGCCTCGAACCCAGCTATGTGCTGCGCGCGCTCGGCCGCTCGGACGAACTGGCACACAGCTCGATCCGCTTCTCCATCGGGCGCTTCACTTCCGAGGAAGACATCGATTACACGGTGACGCTGATGAAAGCCAAGATCGGCAAACTGCGCGAGCTGTCGCCGCTGTGGGAGATGTATCAGGAAGGTGTTGATCTGTCCAAGGTAGAGTGGGCAGCTCACTAGAAAGCGTTCTTTGCATGTCTAGCGTTGTTGCTGGCCTGCTCGTTTAGATCAAACTAAACATCGCAAACCAGCGCCTAGCCAGCCATGCAAATTGACGCTTTCTCAAGAAAATTTCTTGAGAAAAAGTTAGTATTTTAGGTAATTGAATGAATTAAAAGGCAATGCAAAATCAAGGCGGCAAGGCTTGCCAACGCCAAGTTTGCGAAGCGCTTTAATTCATATTAGGAGAGAAACACCATGGCATATTCAGACAAGGTATTGGATCACTACGAGAACCCGCGCAACGTCGGTTCGCTCGACAAAAACGACCCGCACGTCGGCACCGGCATGGTGGGCGCGCCAGCCTGCGGCGACGTCATGAAACTGCAGATCAAGGTCAACGACAACGGCGTCATCGAGGACGCCAAGTTCAAGACCTACGGTTGTGGCTCGGCCATCGCATCAAGCTCGCTGGTCACCGAATGGCTGAAGGGCAAGACGCTGGACGAAGCAGCCCAGATCAAGAACTCGGCCATCGCCGAGGAACTGGCCCTGCCGCCGGTCAAGATCCACTGCTCGGTACTGGCGGAAGATGCCATCAAGGCGGCCGTGGCTGACCTGAAATCCAAGCAGCCGAACGAAGAACAGACCAGTGACGAGGTAGCTTAAGTCATGGCGATCACCCTGACCGAAACCGCTGCCAACCGGGTGGAGAAGTTCCTGGCCAATCGCGGCAAGGGCCTCGGCCTGCGACTGGGCGTCAAGACCTCCGGCTGTTCCGGCATGGCCTACACGCTCGAGTTCGTCGACGAACTGGGCACCGAGGACATCGTATTCGAAAGCCGCGGCGTCAAGGTCATCATCGACCCCAAGAGCCTGGTCTACCTCGACGGCACAGAGCTGGATTTCACCAAGGAAGGCCTGAACGAAGGCTTCAAGTTCAACAATCCGAACGTCAAGGACGAGTGCGGCTGCGGCGAGAGCTTCACCGTATAACCGGCCGGCACAGGCATTTTGCTCCACGCAGACATGCGCGAGTGATGCCTGTCCGGTCGCTGTCGCCGGCGGCTTATTGACGCCGTATCCACCATGAGCCATCACACGACCCACAACCATTTCCAGCTGTTCGACCTGCCTGTGCAGTTCGACCTTGACCTCGATCAGCTCAATCAGCGCTACCGCAAGGTACAGAGCGAAGTGCATCCGGACCGCTTCGCTGCCGCATCCGCTGCCGAGCGTCTCAAATCCATGCAACTGGCGACCCTGGCGAACGAAGCCTATCAGACGCTGAAACAGCCGACTGCGCGCGCCCGCTATCTGCTGCAACTGCAGGGCATCGACACGCAGGAGGAGAGCAATACGGCCATGCCCACCGATTTCCTCATGCTGCAGATGGAGTGGCGCGAAGTGCTGGAGGAAGCCGTCGACAACAGCGACATCGCCGCGCTGGACAAGTTGCTGCTCGAGATGCGCAAAACCGCACGACAGCTTGAGCAGACGTTGCAACAACAATTGGACCATGAACGGGCGCTGGAACAGGCGGCCGGCACGGTCAGAAAACTCAGTTTCATCGACAAGGCGCAGGCCGACGTCGAGCAGGCCATCGCCAGACTGGAAGATGCCTGAGAAACCAGCGACAGGATGTAGAATCTAGCCTATGGCCCTATTACAAATCGCCGAACCCGGCATGAGCGCAGCCCCCCACCAGCACAAGCTGGCAGTGGGCATCGACCTCGGCACCACTAACTCGCTGGTCGCCACCGTGCGCAGCGGCATGAGCACCGTCCTGCATGACGAGGAAGGCCATGCCCTGTTGCCGTCGGTCGTGCATTACCGGCCGGATGAGGGCATTGATGTCGGCTACGCCGCCCAGGCGCAACAGAGCCGCGACCCGCACAACACCATCGTCTCGGTGAAACGCTTCATGGGCCGCGGGCTGAAGGACGTCGGCGACACGGCGCAACTGCCGTACAAGTTCATCGACACGCCGGGGATGCTGCAGATCCAGACCCGAGCCGGCAAGAAGAGCCCGGTGGAGATCTCGGCGGAGATACTCAAGGTGTTGAAGCAGCGTGCGGAAAAGGCGCTGGGTGGCGAACTGACCGGCGCCGTCATCACCGTGCCGGCCTACTTCGATGACGCCCAACGCCAGGCCACCAAGGATGCCGCCCGCCTGGCCGGACTGACCGTGCTGCGCCTGCTGAACGAGCCAACTGCAGCTGCCGTGGCTTACGGACTCGACAATGCGGCCGAAGGCGTCTATGTCATCTATGACCTCGGAGGAGGCACCTTTGACGTCTCCATCCTGCGCCTCTCCAAGGGCGTGTTCGAGGTGATGGCCACCAATGGCGACTCCGCGCTGGGCGGCGACGATTTCGACCGCCGCATCTTCTGCTGGATACTGGAACAGGCCAAACTGCCGCCGGTCAGCCCGGAAGATACGCGCCTGCTGCTGACCAAATCGCGCGAAGCCAAGGAATGGCTGACCGAACACACCGAAACGCGCATCACCAGCCTGCTGAAAAGCGGCGATCTGGTCGACCTGACGCTGACCAGCGCCAAGCTGAAGGAGCTGACGCAGCACCTGATCGCCAAGACGTTGAACCCGACCCGCAAGGCGCTGCGCGACGCAGGCCTTGGCGTGGAAGACGTCAAAGGCATCGTCATGGTCGGCGGCGCCACACGCATGCCGCTGGTACGCCACGCCGTCGCCGAGTTCTTCGGCCAGGATCCGCTGACCAATCTCGATCCGGACAAGGTGGTCGCACTCGGCGCGGCGATACAGGCCAACGTGCTGGCCGGCAACCGCAGCGAAAACGATCTCCTGCTGCTGGACGTCATTCCGCTGTCCCTCGGGCTCGAAACCATGGGCGGGCTGACCGAGAAGATCATCCCGCGCAACTCGACCCTGCCGATCGCACGCGCGCAGGATTTCACCACCTTCAAGGACGGCCAGACCGCCATGAGCCTCCATGTGGTGCAAGGCGAACGCGAACTGGTGTCGGACTGCCGCTCGCTGGCGCGCTTCGAACTGCGCGGCATTCCGCCGATGGCGGCCGGCGCCGCACGCATCCGGGTCACCTTCCAGGTCGATGCCGACGGCCTGCTCTCGGTCACGGCGCGGGAACAGACCAGCGGCGTCGAATCGCACATCACGGTCAAACCGTCCTATGGATTGAGTGAGGACGAGATCGCCAACATGCTGCAGGCCTCCTTCAGCGCCGCGGAAGCCGACAAGCAGGCCCGTGCGCTACAGGAAGCGCGGGTCGACGCGCAGCGCCTGCTGGAAGCGATCGACGCCGCCCTGCACCAAGATGGCGAACTGCTGTCTGAGAACGAACGCCGCGACATCGAAGACCGCATGGCAGCCTTGGCTGCGCTGATCGGCGGCGAGGACAGCCGTGCGCTGCACGATGCGGTTCAGGCGCTCAATAAGGCGACCGAGGAATTCGCCGCCCGGCGCATGGACACCTCCGTGCGCAAGGCGCTGGCCGGCCAAAAACTGAATTCACTGGAACTGTAGGGATATCGCCATGCCGCAAATCATCGTCTTGCCACATGTGGAGCTTTGCCCGGAAGGCACTGCCTTCGAAGCGGAAAAAGGCGTCTCCATCTGCGACAACCTGCTCAATCACGACGTCGATATCGATCACGCCTGCGACAAGGTCTGCGCCTGCACGACTTGCCACGTCATCGTGCGCGAGGGTTACCAATCGTTGAACCCGGCGGAGGAACGCGAAGAAGACCTGCTGGACAAGGCCTGGGGACTGGAGCCAAACTCACGCCTATCCTGCCAGGCCATCGTCGGCGACCGCGACCTCGTGGTCGAGATCCCCAAATATTCGATCAACATGGCCAAGGAAGGCCACCGCTGAGGTTCGGTTCAGCTTGACTTGACCCGTTTGCCGGCCATTACCGGTTTGACGGTTGCCGCTTTGGCCGGGGACGATGCAGCTCCGGCCGCTTCCGGTTTCACGGCCTTGCTGGCAGTTGAGCCGGCGGATGCGGCAATCGCAGCCCCGGCGGTCTTTGTGGCAGACTTTGCGTCCGCCTTGGCCTTTTTCTCGCCAACCGGCTTCTTCTCGTTCTTATCACTTTCCTGTTTCTTGATCTTCGCCCAGTTCTTGCGCCATTCCGCCAGCTGCTCCTCTTCGATCTCCAACTGAATCGCAATTGCCTCTTCGACGCTCAGTTTATCCTTGAGCAGACGCTTGGGCAGTTTGCCGCTCATGCGCGACAGGATCTTCTGCTGCTCTTCCTCGCTCAATGACTGCACTTGCTTGATGTATTCCGGCTTGCCTATTTTCATATGTCACTTTCATGATGGATATTGGATTCGCGTTCATATTAAGGGGAATTTTTGCCATTCAATTTGAATTTTTTGTGACAATCCAGAACCGCCGCTGAAAAAACAACCACAAAAAACAAGAGCCCGCTTGCGCGGGCTCTTGTCGTTGCAGACCAGTATGACTGGCGTATTAGAACGCGAACTGGGTACGGAACAGGATGGCTTTTTCGTCGTCCACTTCCTTGCCGTTGACCATCAGGCCGGCAAAGCCGTCACCCGCGTTTTCGAAGTCGGTCTTGACGTAATCCAGCATGAAACGCACATGCGGATTCGGCACGAACTTGATACCGGCGGTCATGGCATCCGATTCCAGATAGCCGTGGTTCACAGCCAATGTCTTGCTGAAGTCGCTGGCGTCGAACTTGCTGTAGCGGACACCGACTTCCCAGGCGCCGCCAGTGAAGTTCTTCGGATCGAAATTGGCCTTGGGCTTCAGGCCGGAGAATGCGCCACCCTTGTAGCGATCCACCTGGCTTTCACCGGTGATGGTCCACAGTGCCTGCACATAATAGGCTTTGACATCTTCATCGACGACGCTGTCATCGAAGCTGTTCTTGACCCACTGGCTTTGCAGCTTGAACGGACCATAAGCCACTGCGGCTTCCAGACCGACACGGCTGCGGTCGATATCGTTATCGCCGGCAGAGACGATGCTTTGCAGGTAATTGACGCTACTGCGGGTCTCGGTGCTTCTGCTGATGCCGAAGCCACGCGTGCTCTGCGAGATGTCGCCCTTGGAGAAGGCCAGACCGGCGTGAGCCAGCCAATCCTTGCTACCTGCCAGTTCGGCGATGTTAGCCGTAACCCGGCCGACGATATCCTTGTCGTCAACGTTGGCGTCTTCCTCGACTTCGTTCTGACCTTCACCGGAGGAGAAGCCCAGTGCGTAGGTCACGCCGCCCCAGGGCGAACCATGTACCATGGCACCGATTTCCTTGGCCGGTACCAGCTTGTCGACATAGCTGCGCTCGACGAAATCGATATTGTTGGAACTGGTCAGCTGTTCCATGCTGAACGGCTGCTTGTACTGACCGACACGGATTTGCGCCGGCTTCCACCACGCGATGTTCAGGTAGGCGACATCCAGCACCGGTGCATCGCCCACGCCGTTGAATACCACTTCGCCGGAATAGTAATCCAGGAAGCGACCCTTGACGCCGATACGAGCGCGGCGCACGTCGAACTTGTCAGCGCCGTCATCGGAACCGATGGCACCATTACCTTCGCTGTAGTCATACCAGCGCGAGTCGAAATGGACACGGCCGTTGATCTGCATGCTGTTCTTGCCGTCTTCGGTGCCGATGACGATACCGTCCTTGTAGCGCACGCTGACTGCACCGGCGTTCTTCTTCTCAGCGGCTTCCTTCTCGCCGGCGCGTCCCTTCAGCAGCAGGGAACCTTCCTCTTCGGTCAGCACGCCCTTGGCGATCAGTGCATTGACGATATCGTCAGTCGAATCGGCCATGGCATTGGCGCCAAAGCCCATCAGCAGTGCGCCGGACACGGCAGCAATCACGCCACGTAGTTTTGCTTGTTTCATTCGTCATACTCCTGGTTAAAAAATCGTTTGGTTGAAATTCAACACGGGAGCGATTCTGCGAATGTTGTGTGACAGATTGATGACGCAAAATGAAAAAGCGCATACCATGTTGTAAAAAAACAACACGGCATGCGCCTGTCGAGCCGTCCACAATGAACGGCAATCAACTGATTATATTAATGAATCATGTCTTGACTGGTGCGACAAGGCACAGGGCCTGCATCAAGGATCGTGGTATTCCTCAAGCAAAACCGTCCGTTTACTTTACCGCCTGCGCCAGTCGAGAAATACCGCCTTTATCTGCACCGGCTTCTTTTGCATTGATGGAAGCAATGTCGCCGGAAAGTTCACCGCCTTCTTCGATATAGATCTTGCCATAGCGTATCTTGCCGCTGACGCGACCGCTGGAATGGATGATGAGCTGGTTGCGCGCGGTCAGTTCGCCGTCGAACGTGCCATAGATTTCGGCGACGTCGATACCGACCTTGCCCGAGAACGAACCATGCGATGTGATCTGGATCACGCGGCTGTCCATGGTAGCCTCGACGCGACCTTCCACCACCAGCGTATCGCAATCCTCGATCTCGGCGCCCTTCAACTTGACATCGGGACCGACGATCAGACGGCTACCGCCCTGATCAGCCTTGCTCGCATCAGTGGAAACGGGGGCTTTGTTCTCGGCTGTTGCGGAAGAAGCAGAAAGCGAAGTCGCCGATTCCAGCGCCGCCAGATGCCCGGGCGTCGGCGGCAGTGTGGATTTGGCGCTGTGTTTGGCATACGAGTCGGCCTTGTCCTGCGTATTCATCTGGCTCAACGAACTGATGACGGAGGGGCGGGCTTCTTCGGATTGATTGCGACGACTGAACAGACCTTGCTTGTTTAACATGCTGACCTCTTTGAATGAATAATGGATGACGGGCGAAAATGCACAAGAGGTCTATAGCAATGCGCATGCCTGATTAAAATTCCATTTCACAATCATGGTGTTATATGAATCATGAGACATGTTGCCGGCCCTGAAAACAAAAAAACCGTCGCTGAATAGCGACGGTTTTTTCATGACTTGAGTTAAGACCATGATCGGGAATGATTTTCCCTGTCGTCAAACACAAACATCTGACAGACAAGTTAATCCTGATGCTCCGGCCGCATGTGCGGGAACAGGATGACATCGCGGATGCTGGGACTATCGGTCAAGAGCATGACCAGACGATCGATGCCGATACCGCAGCCACCGGTCGGCGGCATGCCGTATTCCAGCGCGCGGATGAAGTCGGCGTCGTAGTACATGGCCTCGTTGTCCCCTGCCTCCTTTGCCGCCACCTGCGCGTGGAAACGTGCCGCTTGGTCCTCGGCATCGTTCAGCTCGGAGAAACCGTTGGCGATCTCTCGGCCGGTGACGAACAGCTCGAAGCGTTCGGTGATCTGCGGGTTCTTGTCGGAAGCGCGGGCCAGCGGCGAGACCTCGACCGGATAATCGATGATGTAAGTCGGGTTCCACAGTTGCGCCTCGGCCGTTTCCTCGAACAGGGCCAGCTGCAGTGCACCGAGTCCGGCATGCTCGAACGGCGTGACGCCGAACTTCTGCAACTCCGCCCGCAGGAAAGCGGCGTCATGCAGCTGCTCCTGCGTATATTGCGGCGCGTACTTCTGGATGGCGCCGACGATGGTCAGGCGCTCGAACGGTTTGGAGAGGTCAAGCTCACGGCCCTGATATTGCACGACAGCAGCACCGCAGGCGGCAATGGCAGCGGCGCGGATGCAACGTTCGGTGAAATCCATCAGCCACAGATAATCGGTATAGGCGGCGTAGAACTCCATCATCGTGAATTCCGGATTGTGACGGACGCTCAAGCCCTCGTTGCGGAAATTGCGGTTGATCTCGAACACGCGTTCGAAACCGCCGACGATCAGGCGCTTCAGATAAAGCTCCGGCGCGATGCGCATGTACATCTGCATGTCCAGCGCATTGTGGTGCGTGACGAACGGCCTTGCCGACGCGCCGCCGGGAATCGGGTGCAGCATCGGCGTCTCGACTTCGAGGAAGCTGTTGTCCAGCATGAATGCACGGATGGCCGACACCACCTTGCTGCGCGCGATGAAGGTCGCGCGGGTATCTTCGGAGACGATGAGATCGACATAGCGCTGGCGGTACTTCACCTCCTGATCCTGCAGGCCGTGGAACTTCTCCGGCAACGGCCGCAGCGACTTGGTCAGCAGGCGCAGACAGCTCACCTTGACCGACAGCTCGCCGGTCTTGGTCTTGAACAGCACGCCCTCGGCGGCGACGATGTCGCCCAGGTCCCATTTCTTGAAAGCCTCGTAGACTTCCTCGCCGATGTTGTCGCGGGCGATGAACAACTGGATGCGGCCGCTGCTGTCCTGCACGGTGGCGAAACTGGCTTTGCCCATCACGCGCTTCAGCATCATGCGGCCGGCCACGCTGACCTCCACCGCCTTCGGCTCCAGCACCTCGTTATCGAAGCCGCCGAACTCGGCATGCAGGGTATCGGCATGAAAATCCGGCTTGAAATCGTTGGGGAAAGCGGCAGCGCCGCTGGCCCTGGCGGCTTCACGGATCGCTTTCAGTTTTTCGCGACGCTCCGCCATCACGTGGTTTTCGTCGACGATAGGTAAATTCTCTTGCTCGCTCACCGCTACACTCCCTGCTTCAGACTTTCGGATATGAATGGATCCAGGTCGCCGTCCAGCACGCCCTGGGTATTGCCGATCTCGACATTGGTGCGCAGATCCTTGATGCGCGACTGGTCAAGCACGTAGCTGCGGATCTGGTGGCCCCAGCCGATATCGGTCTTGGCGTCTTCCAGCGCCTGTTTTTCCTCGTTGCGCTTGCGCAGTTCCAGCTCGTACAAGCGCGCCTTCAGCATGGTCATCGCTTCATCCTTGTTGCGATGCTGCGAGCGGTCGTTCTGGCAGGCGACGACGATACCGGTCGGCTCGTGGGTGATACGCACGGCGGAGTCGGTCTTGTTGATGTGCTGGCCACCGGCGCCGGAAGCGCGATAGGTATCGATGCGCAGGTCGGCCGGATTGATGGTGACCTCGATCGAGTCGTCCACTTCCGGGTAGACGGAAACGCTGGCGAACGAGGTATGGCGGCGGTTGCCGGAATCGAACGGCGACTTGCGCACCAGGCGGTGCACGCCGGACTCGGTGCGCAGGTAGCCGTAGGCATAATCGCCCGACACCTTGATCGAGGCACCCTTGATACCGGCGGTTTCGCCTTCAGTCACCTCCAGCACCTCGACCTTGAAGCCGCGACGCTCGCAATAGCGCAGATACATGCGCAGCAACATGGAAGCCCAGTCCTGCGCTTCGGTACCGCCGGAGCCGGACTGGATGTCGATAAAGCAGTTGTTGCCGTCCATCTCGTTGGAGAACATGCGGCGGAACTCCATCTGCTCGACCACGCGCTCCAGTTCCAGGCTGTCGGACTCGACGCTGAGCAGCGTGTCGTCGTCATTTTCCTCGCGCGCCATCTCGAACAGGTCGCGGCCGTCGCGCAGCCCCTGCTCGACCTTCAGCAGGTTGTTGACGACGAATTCGAGCTCGCGCCGCTCCTTGCCCAGTTTTTGCGAACGCTCGTTGTCGTTCCAGATGTTGGGATCTTCCAGTAGCAGGCTGACTTCCTGCAGACGCTGTTGTTTGTGGTCGAAGTCAAAGATACCCCCGAAGTGCCTGACTGCGCTCCGCGAGGTCGTCAAAACGATTGCTGATCTGATTGAGGTGCTCTGCTTCCATGACTGATGTGATTCCGTTCTAGTTGAGGCTGTTCCGGCCTGACCGAATGTGTTTGATTTTAAAAGCCGCAATTATACATTAAGCCGGCATTGCGACTGAGGCCGGCAACCGTTGTCATCATATATTCAAGAACACACAAGGAGGCTTTTGTTAGAATCGGGACTCCATTGACGAGACACGAGATTTCCATGCGCGATCACCCGATACCGGCCCGGCCGCATGCCAGATGGCTTGCGGCACTCCCCTTGTTATTCATTCTCGGCGCCCTCGCCGGCTGCTCCGACCAACGCGGCGAATCGTTCATGGTGCGGGTCGACGGTTCCAGCACCGTATTCCCGATCACCGAAGCGGTCGCCGAGGAGTTCCAGCGCACCCAGCGTGTCCGCACCGCGGTCGGCATCTCCGGCACCGGCGGCGGCTTCAAGAAATTCTGCCGCGGCGAAGTCGACCTGGCAGAGGCATCCCGCCCCATCCTGCAGGAAGAGATAGAGGCCTGCCGCGCTGCCGGCATCGACTTCATCGAACTGCCGATCGCCTACGATGCTTTGACCGTCGTCGTCCACCCGGATAACGACTTCATCGACAGCCTCAGCGTCGATGAACTGAGAACCATGTGGGCGCCGGAGGCACAGAACATCGTCAACCGCTGGAACCAGGTCAACCCGGCTTGGCCCGACCGGCCATTACGGCTTTACGGTGCCGGCTCCGACTCCGGCACCTTCGACTACTTCACCGAAGCCATCATGGGCAAGGCGAAAGCGAGTCGCGGCGACTACACCGCTTCGGAGGACGACAACGTCATCGTCCGCGGCGTCAGCGGCGATATCGGCGCACTCGGCTATTTCGGTTTCGCCTATTTCGTCGAGAACCAGCCGGACATCAAGGCAGTGCCCATCGTTGCAAGTCAGGGTGCCACAGCCGTGCTGCCTTCCGCGGAGAACGTCATGAACGGCAGCTACCAGCCCCTGTCGCGGCCGCTCTTCATCTACGTCAATGCGCGCTCGGCGAACACGGAGATCGTGCGCGACTTCATCGACTTCTATCTGCAGAACTCCGAACCGTTGATTCGCGAGGTCGGCTTCATCCCGCTACCGGCCGAAGACCAGTTGGCCGTCATCGCGCACTGGCAAGCCAGAACGACCGGAACCGGCTTCGGCGGCGAGCCGCAGGTGGTCGTCAAGGTGCAGGATCTGTTGCGGCGCCCCTGAGCCAGTCAACCCTCTCTGCCGGCCCCGCATCATCGCGGGGCTTTTTTTCGCCTGGCCCGGCTTCCGGCTTTCTTCATCTTTGTCACAAAACCGTCATCTTTTGTCATTAAAGTGCACCCGTTATCGCAAACATGCGATGCAAGCATGCTCACAAACGAAGTACTGCTCTGCTGAACGTTTTTTTTAATGATGGAGGTTGTAATGCAATTCAAACTCGCACAAACCATGGGCGTTGCCGCATTCGTTGCTGCAGCATTTTCCGCTCCGACCGCATTCGCCGCTCAAGACAAGATCGTCAAGATCGACGGTTCCAGCACCGTTTATCCGGTCACTGAGGCCGTTGCCGAAGAATTCCAGAAAGCGACCAAGACCAAGGTCACAGTCGGCGTCTCCGGCACCGGCGGCGGCTTCAAGAAGTTCTGCCGCGGCGAGACCGATATCTCCGGCGCCTCCCGCCCCATCCTGCAAAAGGAAATCGACATGTGCAAGGAAAACGGCGTTCAGTTCATCGAACTGCCGGTCGCCTTCGACGCCCTGACTGTCGTCATCAACCCCAAGAACAACTTCGCCAAGAAGATGACCGTGGCCGAACTCAAGAAGCTGTGGGAACCGGCGGCTCAAGGCAAGATCAAGACCTGGAACCAGGTGAACCCGGCCTGGCCCAATACTCCCGTCGCGCTGTTCGGTCCGGGCGCCGATTCCGGCACTTTCGATTACTTCACCGAAGCTGTCGTCGGCAAGTCCAAATCCAGCCGCGGTGACTTCACTGCGTCTGAAGACGACAACGTGCTGGTGCGCGGCGTATCCGGCAACGAAGGCGGCCTCGGCTACTTCGGTTATGCCTACTACGAAGAAAACAAGGACGCACTGACTGCCGTCGCCATCGTCGAGAAGGAAGGCAAGCCGGCCGTGCTGCCATCCAGACAAACCATCGAGGACGGCTCCTATCAGCCGCTGGCACGCCCGATCTTCATCTACGTCAACGCGACTTCCGGCGCCTTCAAGCCGCACGTGAAAGCGTTTGTCGACTTCTACCTGGAAAAAGGCCGCCCGCTGATCCAGGAGGTGAAGTACGTACCGTTGCCTGAAGCCGACCAGAAGGCCGTGATCGCACACTGGAAGGCACTGAAGCCGGGTACCGGTTTCGGCGGCCATGCCGAGATCGGCGTCAAGGTTCAGGACCTGCTCTCCCGCATCAAGTAATTCCGGGCACAGGCAAGCGAAAACCGGGGTGACGTGATCACCCCGGTTTCCCGTCCGGGAATTCAAATCCGTTACAATGCGGGAGTCAAATCAACGTGAATACGGCCACTCAAGTGTTAAACAAACCCATGGAAATTGAAATCAGCGATCGGCTCGCCAAGAAGTTCCGCCGCAATCTGATCGAACGCGGAATCGAGCTTCTGCTCATGCTGGCGGCCTTGTCCGCCGTGCTGACCACAGTCGCCATCGTCTGCATTCTGCTTTACGAATCCTATGCCTTCTTCGAACATGTCTCGGTCTGGGACTTCCTGACCGACACACAGTGGACGCCGCTGTTTGCGGACGCCCATTACGGCATCCTGCCGCTGGTCTCCGGCACGCTGACCATCTCTGCCGTCGCACTGGCCTTTGCCATTCCGGTCGGCACCATCGGCGCCATCTACCTCTCGGAATTCGCCTCGCATCGCGTACGCGAAACGGTGAAGCCGGTCCTGGAACTGCTGGAAGGCGTGCCGACCATCGTCTTCGGTTATTTCGCCCTGCTGCTGGTCACGCCGCTGCTGCAGAAACTGATTCCGGGCCTGCCGACGTTCAACATGTTGGGGCCGGGCATCGTCATCGGCATCATGGTCATCCCCTATATCGCCTCGGTCGCCGAGGATGCGATGCGCGCCGTACCGATGAGCATGCGCGAAGGCTCCTATGCCATGGGCGCCACCCGTTTCCAGACCGCCATCCGCGTCGTCACGCCGGCCGCCATCTCCGGCATCATCGCCGCCTACATCCTGGCCATCTCGCGTGCCATCGGCGAAACCATGGTGGTGGCGATTGCCGCCGGCCAGCAGCCCAATCTGACCTTCAACCCGATGGATTCTGCCGCCACCATCACGGCCTACATCGTGCAAGTGGCGATGGGCGACCTGCCGCATGGCAGCATCGGTTATCAGAGTATCTTTGCCGCCGGCCTCGTGCTGATGCTGATCACCCTGTTCTTCAATCTGCTGGGCCACTTCACCCGCAAGAAATTCCGCGAGGCTTACTAACATGAATACCGAAGCATCCACCCTCAAGGATCTGGACGCCGTGCGCGCCATGATCAAGCGCCACAAGCTGAACGACTACGTGTTCGGCGCCGTCGGCCTGTCGTTCCTGATGCTGATCCTGCTGACGCTGCTGGTGCTGTTCGTCGACCTCATCCTCGACGGCTATCCCAAGCTGATGTCCTGGGATTTCTTCAACAGTTTCCCGTCGCGCCGTGCCGCCAATGCAGGCCTTCTGTCTGCGCTGGTCGGTTCGGCGCTGGTCATGCTCATCACCTTTGTCTCGGCCGTGCCGATGGGCGTCGCCGCAGCGATCTACCTGGAGGAATACGCCAAGAAGAACTGGCTTTCGGAAGTGATCGAGATCAACGTCACCAACCTCGCTGCCGTGCCGTCCATCATCTACGGTCTGCTGGCGCTCGGCCTGTTCGTCTACATCCTGGACTTCGGCACCAGCATCCTGACTGCCGGCCTGACGCTGGGCCTGCTGATCCTGCCGGTCGTCATCGTCGCCACCCGCGAAGCCATCCGCGGCATTCCGGTCGCCATCCGCGAAGCCGCCTATGCGGTCGGCGCGACCAAGTGGCAAGTGGTCTCCCAGCACGTCGTGCGCTATGCCACCGGCGGCATCCTGACCGGCGTCATCATCGGCATGGCACGCGCCATCGGCGAAACGGCACCGGTCATCACCATCGGCGCGTTGACCTTCATCGCCTTCCTGCCGCCACCGCCGGTGACCGCGACCGCACCTTATCTGAATTTCGACTGGCTCTGGTCCGGCTTCACCGTGCTGCCGATCCAGATGTTCAGCTGGCTGTCGCGTCCGGGCGCCGACTTCCACGTCAATGCCGCAGCCGCGGGTGCCGTCATCATCGTCGTCACGCTGCTGATGAACGGCATCGCCATCCGCATGCGCTACAACATCCGCAAGAAGATCAAGTGGCAATAAATGCCCGTGAACGACACACTCAAGAATATTATTTAGGAATCAAGCATATGGTTACAGCTACCACCCCTCTGAAAGCCGAGTCGCGCGACCTGAACTTCATCTACAACGGCGGCCACCATGCCCTCAAGGGCATCAACATGCCGCTGTATGAAAAGAAGATCACGGCGCTGATCGGCCCATCCGGCTGCGGCAAATCGACTTTCCTGCGCTGCTTCAACCGCATGCACGACCTTTATCCCGGCAACAAGTACGAAGGCCAGATCGTCATGCACCCGGACAACACCAATGTGCTGGGTGCCGGCGTTGACCCGATCGAAGTCCGCATGCGCATCAGCATGGTATTCCAGAAACCCAACCCCTTCCCCAAGTCGATCTACGAGAACGTCGCCTACGGTTTGCGTGTACGTGGCGAACGCAACAAGCGCATCATCGACGACAAGGTGGAAGAAGCCCTGAAAGGCGCCGCCATCTGGGACGAAGTGAAGGACCGTCTGCATGACCTCGCTTTCAACCTGTCCGGCGGTCAGCAGCAGCGTCTGTGCATCGCACGCGCTTTGGCGACTGACCCCGAGATCATGCTGTTTGACGAGCCGACCTCGGCACTGGACCCGATCGCCACCGCCAACATCGAAGAACTGATGACCGAGTTGCGTGACAAGTTGACCATCCTCGTGGTGACCCACAACATGCAGCAAGCTGCCCGCATTTCAGATTACACCGCCTACATGTATCTTGGCGAGATGGTGGAATACGACGACACGGACAAGATATTCACCAACCCGTCACGCAAGGAGACCGAGGACTACATCACCGGCAAGTTCGGCTGATCCCCCCGGCAATGCACGGCACACAAGGCACCTGCGGGTGCCTTGTGTCTTTCAGGGGGCGCCCGGCTTCAAAGAAAATCAGCCAGACTGACCTTGCGGGCCTGCGCTTCAGCCTCGACTTCCTTCAGCGACTGCGCCAGATGCTGGTCGGCTTTCACCGGCCCGATGTACTGGCACATGACGACATAGGCCAGATTCACCAGCTTCTGCAACACACCGATACTGAAATCGGCCGTCAGCTGCGAACTCTGGCCGGACAACCAGGCACGCAGGCGCTGTTCGCTGCGCGGCTCCAGTTTCAGTTTCTGCAGGTTGTCGACGAGAAAATTGCGGATACCGCTCTGCGTCGTGTAATCGTGCTTCTTCAGCATGGCGGTCAACAGGGCGACAAATATCGCGGTCACGTCGTTCAGCGCATGGCCGGCCTCCGCCCTCGCCTCGCCCGCCGGCTTGAGCAGTTCGCGCGGTTCCGGCAACAACTGTTCGTCCGGCAGGTCCATGGCATGGATGACCGCGCGCAGCATCTCGGCACGCTTTTCCTTCAAAGCCTCCGTGCTGCAGCAGCGCGCGATGAAAACATTCAATGCGAATTTGGGCTTGTTCGAGAACTCGCTTTCCCACAGCATCAGGGCATAGCGGAGATCCTCATCGCCGAGAAACGGCCTGAGCCCGGTGTAGATCGCCCGACGGCGTTGTACTAGATTCATTTTCCGGGGCTTTCTATCGGATCGGTTGCAGGTCTTTGACGTGCTCGCTCAGGTAGGCGGCATCGCGGTTGAACTCGGGATAGCCGACTTCGCCGTGCTCGGTGATATCGAGGCCGCGCTGTTCGTGCTGCGGGCTGACACGCAGACCCACCGTGCGGGCGATGAGGCCGTACATGAAGAAGGCCGCCGTGAACACCCAGAGGAAGGCGACACCGATACCGAGCACCTGCACCATGACGATATCCGGATTGAACATGTCGCCGCGCAGAAAGAGGCCCGCGGCCAGCGTTCCCCAGACACCGGCGAAGCCGTGCACGGAGACCGCGCCGACCACATCGTCGTAGCGCAGTTTTTCCAGCAGGATGAAACCGAGCACGCAGACCACACCGCCGATGAAACCGGTCAGCACGGCATACGGTATATCCATACCGGCACAGCCGGCGGTGATCGCCACCAGCCCGCCGATGCTGCCGTTGACGGCGTTGGTCATCAGTGCCGGCTGGCGGGTCATGACGCTCATGAAGACGGCGCCGACCGCGCCGGCTGCACCGGCAACGTGCGTATTGAGTATGATGGGCCCGATATCGGTGCCTGCCAGCAACGTGCTGCCGCCGTTGAAACCGAACCAGCCGAACCAGAGCAGAAAACCGCCGATACTGACATAACCGAGGTTGTGCCCGGGGATGGCATGCGACTGGCCGTTAGCGCCGAAACGACCCAGACGCGGCCCGAGCAGCATGATACCGGCCAGCGCGCACCAGGCACCAACCGAATGCACCACGGTGGAACCGGCGAAATCGATGAATCCGAGCTGCCTGAGCCAGCCGCCCTCGTTCCAGACCCAACTGCCGAACACCGGATAGATGATGGCCGTGATGCCGATGACGCCGAGCAGATAGCCGAAGTAATTGGTTCTCTCCGCCATCGCCCCGCTGACGATGGTGGCGGCCGTGGCGGCAAACATCATCTGGAAGAACAGCACGGTGTAATCCAATCCGCCACCACCGGAGATGGCGAAGCCATCGGTGCCCAGCCAGCCGCTGGGGTTGGCACCGAACATCAGGCCATAGCCCAGCAGCCAGAACAGCAGCGTGCCGACGCAAAGATCCATGTAATTCTTCATCATGACGTTGACCGCGTTCTTGGCTCGGGCCATGCCCGATTCGAGCAGGGCGAAACCGGGCTGCATGAGGAATACCATGGCCCCGGCGATGACGATCCAGAGCGTGTTGACCGCATCCGGACTGACGGCTTCATCGGCGAACGTGGATAGAGGAAAGATCAGGGAGAAACAGGCGAGAACGATTGAGAACAGGGCTTTCATAGAGGCTTTCTTTATAAAAATTATTGATTGAAGAAACCTTGCGACCAAGGTCGCCTGCTACTTCAAGCATAAAAAATGCCAGCTACCTGCAATTATTTTCACCGTAGCTGAATTGTCTCGGACACCCAGTGTCTATGTGTAGCCGCAAACATTCCAGCGGCACTTGCCCGAGACTTACCATGCAAAATGTCCATCTGTTACTGGTCGATGCCGACGCCTACACCGCCGGAATGCTGACCGAGGATCTGCGGTCACGCTGCCACGCCGGCGTCACGCACATCGAGAACTCACTGCACTTGCCTGCTGACCTGGACCCGGCCGATTTTGATCTGGTCATCTTCAACTATCATTTTCAGGACAAGCATGGCCTGCTCAACTGCAACGCCATCAAATCGGTGCTGCCGCAAACCCCGGTGATCACCATCGCCTCCGCCGGCCCAGCCATCAAGAACGTCCGGAGCTGGGCTCAGAAGACCGGCGCCATCGATGTCGTCGTCGAGAAACCACTGTCGGACGACAGGTTCTTCCTGCTCATCGATGACCTGATCAAGACCCGGCGCACCAGAACCGTGCTGGAGAAACGCGCGGAACGGCTGGCCAACATCATTCCGGAAGCGGCGCTACAGGCGGTCGACAGCGGTAGCAAGGTGCTGAACGAGGCCGAAATGATGGAAGCAGCGATACTGTTCACCGATATTCGCCGCTCGTCGGAGGCGATCTCCAGCCTCGCACCTCGCGATTTCTTCAAGGAACTCAACGATACCTTGAGCAGGCAGAGCAAGGTCGTGCGCGAGCATGAGGGCGCGCTGGTCAAATACACCGGCGACGGCATCATGGCTATCTTCAAGGGCATGGGCCGCTCGCATCTGGCCCTGCGCTGCGGCATGGCGCTGGCGAGAAACAGCGAGGGCGCGCTGCTGCCCTATGGTGTCGGCATCGCCGAAGGCCTGGTACTGGCCGGACTGATCGGTGATGCCCAGCAGTCCGGCCAACGGCAGCAATACGACGTGATCGGCGCCACTGTGCATCTGGCGGCCCGCCTCTGCGACATGGCGCAGCCGGGCGAACTGATCGCCACCCGCAACGTCTATCGCGCTGCCCAGTTGCACACGCCCGACGCCCGCGCCATCGGCACCGTCAGCGTGCGCGGTTTCGAACATGGCGTGGACTGCGTCGCCTTCAACCCCAATTGACAAGGAAACTGAACATGCAGAATCAATTCAACCCCGACCAGATCAGCAAGGTGATCGACCAAGCGCTGGTCTACCAATGCGCCTGTCCGGCGCAGGTCTGCAAGACCATCTTCGAGTTGAGGGAGCTTTACGACTACCAAATGAACTGCGCCAACGACACCGCCAACGACAAACGGGTGCACGACGCCATCGCCAAGGCAGCCGAGGACGCACACCGCATCATGGAAGCCTGTCTACAGGAGATTCTGGCAATCGAGGGCTGGGATATGAACAATCTGGACATGCCCGCGACACTACGTAAAAAACCGAGAAAATCCATCTAGATCAAGGAATCCGGCATGGCCTATACGCAAATGATCTACATCAGCCGCTCGACATTCGCGCCGGCGGCTTCAACTTCCGGCATCGAGCCGAATGTCGCCAAGATCCTGACCAAATCGCGCATCAACAACCGCAAGAACGGTCTGGTCGGTGTGCTCTACTACGGCAACGGGCATTTCTTCCAGTGCATCGAAGGCGAGGAATCCGCCATCGACAAGCTGTACGAAACACTATTGCAGGATGAGCGCCATACCGATTTGAAGATGTTGTCCAGAAGAACCATCAACCACCCCTCCTTTGCCGACTGGTCGATGAAATACGTGCCGCTGGAGGACGAGATGAATCAGCTCCTGAAAGCCAACGGCTACAGCAGTTTCGACCCCTACCAGTTCGATCAGGCGATGACGCACAAAGTGCTGGACCTGCTTTTCTCCAGCAACGATACCATCTTCTCGCCCAAGCCGACTGTCATCCAGTCACCCGGGGCCGAGGCTGTTGTCAGCAAGGCAGAACAGTGGCTGCGATGGGCGCAGGCCTCCGTCATCATTTCAGTCTTCGCACTCGGCCTGGCGCTGGCAGCTTGGTTGAACACGCTATAATCTGACTTTCACCAACCCAGCGAGACCTGCACACATCATGAAAACCATCCTCATTCTGACCTTACTTGCCCTGACCTCCGCCTGCAGCATGACGGGGGGCAAAACCGCCGATACCCGCCAATGGACCAAGGTGAGCTGCATCGGCTTCGCAGACTGGCAGGTCTGCCACGATCAAGCCCGCAAGCTCTGTCCCAACGGCTATGACGCCAGAAACCTGCAGGAAAGCCTGATCACGCAGAACCGCAGCATGGAAGTCGCCTGCAAGAACTAAAATCCGAGACTACCGGTCCGGCATCAACCTCACCTCCGGGAGCGGCACGGAGCAACTTTCCGCTGCCGCTCTTTGCTTGCATAACTCCTTAAAAACAAAGCTTATTCAACATTCGACAAGCCTGATGCGCTTGGCTATGATGCCATTATGAATATCCATAACAGCCATAGGGCTGAAGCCGGAGCATCCTTCAAAGCCATCGGCATATTGGCGGGTATTCTGCTTTTGGTCTGGCTGACACCGACCCCGCCGGGCATCGCCGGCATTGCCGGCTACCTCGTATTGCACAATCTGATGGAAGTGGCGGCCATCTGTGTTACCACCATGATCTTCGCCATCGGCTGGAACATCAGCCAACACCGCCACTCAGGCAATGTGCTGATACTGGCTTGCATCTTTCTCGGGGTTGCCCTGCTGGATTTTTCGCACGCCATGTCGTTTGCCGGCATGCCGGATTTCATCACTCCCAGCAGCGAGGAAAAAGGCATCAACTTCTGGCTGGCAGCGCGCTCGCTGGCGGTCCTGGGCCTGCTGATCGTCGCCTTCCGTTCCTGGCAAAAGCCCTGCACTACCAACCGCTACATCATGCTGGCTGCGGTCCTGTTACTCACTGCGCTGCTGCATGCCGTGCTGCTGTTTCACCCCCAACTCCTGCCCGATACGTTTGAGCCCGGCAGCGGCCTGACAGCGTTCAAGGTCAATTACGAATACGCGCTGATTGCTCTCAACCTGCTGGCGGCCGGCTTCTTCCTGTGGCAAATGACCAAGCCGCGGAACTTCAACGCCAGCTACCTGTTCGCGGCAGCGGTCATCCTCGCCATGAGCGAGTTCTTCTTCACGCTGTATGCCGAAGTGACCGACCTCTACAATCTGGTCGGCCACTTCTACAAGATTGCGGCCTATGTCTTCCTCTACCGCGCCCTGTTCGTAGAGACCGTGCAATACCCGTTCCTGCAGCTCGCAGCAACGAAGGAGCGGTTGCAGGCGACCATCGATACCCTGCCGGACCTCCTGTTCAGGATGAGTACTAGCGGCGACTACCTCGAAGTGCACGCCAGTGCCGAGAATCTGCTGAGCAACCCCGCACATGAACTGGTCGGCCATAATGTCAACGAGGTCATGTCGGACGAGAATGCCAACATGGTCATCAATGCTCTACAAGAAGCTGCAGCCAAGGGCATGACTCATGGACAGCGCATAACCTTGCAGTCGCAAGACGGCAGCCGCCGCTGGTTCGAACTCTCGGTCGCACGTATACGCAATGAGGAAACTAGCGCAGTTGAACTGCTGGTGCTATCACGTGACATCACCGATGGCATGCACCACGAAAGGGCATTGAAGCGGGAAGCTGACTTGAATGCCGCCCTACTCAGCCTGCAGAACGCCGCGGAGAGCCGTGACGAAAAATCCTTCATGCAATACGGCGTGGAAACGGCCGAGCGCATCACGGACAGCCACATCTCCTTCATTCATTTCATCAATGAGGATCAGGAGACGATCGAACTCGCCGCCTGGTCGCAAAGAACGCTGGATGCCAGTCATCTCGCACTGCCTGAAACGCACTACCCGATCAGCAAGGCCGGTATCTGGGCCGATGCAGTGCGGCAGCGCAGACCAGTGATGCTCAACGATTTTGCCAGCGCTCCCGGCAGGCACGGCTCGCCGGAAGGACATGGACCAATCCTCCGTATGCTCAGCCTACCCGTGATCGAGGACGGGCTGGTGCGCATGATCATCGGCGTCGGCAACAAGGACTCGGACTACACGAGCAAGGATGTCGAATTGTTGCAGATCGTCGCCGAGGCCATCTGGCGCATCGCCAACAAACGCCGCACGGATGAAACCCTGCGCAAACTAAAGATGGCGGTGGAGCAAAGCCCGAACTCCATCGTCATCACCAACCTCGATGCCGAGATCGAATACGTCAACCCGGCGTTCACCGCCGCCAGCGGGTATACACTGGAGGAAGCTATCGGCAAGAACCCGCGCATCCTGCAGTCCGGCAAGATCCCCAAGGAAACCTACGACGAGATGTGGGCGACCCTGACACAAGGCAAGGCCTGGCGCGGAGAACTCATCAACCGCTCGAAACAGGGCAACGAATATATCGAGCGCACAGTGATCTACCCGGTGCGCAACGAAGATGGGATGGTCACCCATTACCTGTCACACAAGGAAAACATCACGGCGCAAAAGCTGACCGAACAACGCATCAACCAGCTCATGCAATTCGATACTCTGACCGGCCTACCCAACCGCGACTCCCTGCTGCACATGCTGAAGCGCGCCATCGACCTCGCCAAACTGCAAAGCCAGGTGTTGACCGTCATGTGGATCAACGTCGACCACTTCAAGCACATCAATGATTCCATCAGCCATGAAGTCGGTGACATGGTATTGCAGGAACTGACCATCCGCCTGAGCCGGCTCATGCGCGATGAGGACTACCTGTCCCGAATCTCCGGCGACCACTTCGTGCTGGTGGTACCGGGGGTGGATCAGCACGGTGCATCCATGCTGGCGCTGCAGATGCTCGCCGCGCTCGACAAACCCATGCATATCAAGAGCCAGGAACTGAACATCACCCTGTCGATCGGCATCGCCCTCTACCCGACCGATGGCGAATCCATGTCGGACCTGCTGAAGAACAGCGAGAGCGCGATGTACCGCATGAAACGCGAAGGCCGAAACGGTTACCGTTTCTTCACCGCCGACCTGCAGCAGAACTCCGCCCGCATGCTGGCCCTCGGTTCCGCCCTCAAGCACGCCATCAACAGGAACGAATTGCGCCTGGTCTATCAGCCGCAGCTCGACCTGCAACAGAACAAGGTCATCGGCGCCGAGGCGCTGCTGCGCTGGGCGCATCCGGAATTCGGTGACGTCTCCCCGGCAGAGTTCATCCCGATCGCCGAAAGCTACGGCCTCATCGTCGAAATCGGCAACTGGGTCATCCGCACCGCCTTGCAGCAATTGAAGTCATGGCAAGGCAACGGCCTCTCCGGGCTGACTGTGGCCGTCAACCTCTCCGCCATGCAGTTTGAGCAGCCGGAACTCGCTGACACCATCATGCAGATGGTCAAGGAAACAGGATCCGAACCGGACATGCTGGAACTGGAACTGACCGAAGCCGTGGCCATGCGCGATTCGGAGAATACAGCGCGAGTTATACAAGAACTACATACCAAAGGCTTCAGGCTGTCCATCGACGACTTCGGTACCGGCTACTCTTCACTCAGTTACCTGAAACGCTTCGACATCGACAAACTGAAGATCGACCAATCCTTTGTGCGCGACCTGACCCGGGATGAGGGCGACCAGGCCATCGTCGACGCCATCATCCAGATGTCCTCCAGTCTCGGCTTCAGCACCATCGCCGAGGGCGTGGAAACCGCCGAGCAATTGGCCATATTGAAACAGAAGGGCTGCGACCAGATTCAGGGCTATCACTTCAGCCGCCCGCTGGCGCCGGAAGCGCTCGAGGCTTTCATTGCTGATTTCGATAGCGGAATTTAATAGCGGAATTAATTAGCAAAAACTGATTCGAGATTGGCTACTGACGCCAACGGCCAGCGTGGCACAAGCTGAGCCGGCAACAGCAGTTCAGGCATTCAGACTTTCTGACCCGGCTGTACCCTGCAGCGTGAACCCCTGCTCACGAAACAGCCGGACGCAGGCATCGACCGCGGTCGGCTCGAACAATGTGCCGCGATGCTCCTGGATTTCCTTCAACGCCGCATCGATGCCAAGCGCCGGCCGGTAAGGACGGTGCGTCATCATGGACTCCACCACATCGGCCACCGCGATGATCTTCGCCTCCAGCAGTATCTGGTCCGCCTTCAGCCCCTGCGGATAGCCGCTGCCATCGAGCCGTTCATGGTGCTGTAGTACGATCTGGGCGATCGGCCACGGGTAATCGACATTTTTCAGCAGATCGTAGCCGTGTTGCGGATGTTCCTTGACCAGGCTGAATTCGGTCTGGCTGAGGCGCGCCGGTTTGCTGAGAATCTCGGCCGGCACCCGGATCTTGCCGACATCGTGCAACACCCCTGCGAGTTGGATGCCTTCGATCTGTTCTTCCGGCAGTTGCATGTCGCGGGCGATGGCCACCGCGATCTCGGCGACACGGTGTTGATGGCCGGCGGTATAGGGATCGCGCATCTCGACCATCGCAGCCAGCAGGCCGACCGATTCCACCAGGTTGCTCTTGAGCTTCTTCTCACTTTCCTTGAGCTCCGCCGTCTGGCGGTCGACGATCTCCGTCAGGTGGTGCCTCAGCTCATGCAGTTCCAGATGCGTTCGGACGCGAGCGATCAGCTCGTTGCGCTGGTAGGGCTTGGTGACATAATCGACGGCGCCGAGCTCGAAGCCCCGCACCTTTTCCTCGGTTTCCGAGGCGGCACTGACAAAGATGACTGGCACATTGCGGGTTTCGGGCGCCTCGCGCAGCCGGCGGCAGACTTCGAAGCCATCCATCTCCGGCATACGGATATCCAGCAGCACCAGGTCCGGGGCGTGGCTAAAGGCCGCATGCAGGGCGAGTTCTCCGTTGATGGCTGAACGCACCTCATAGCCCTCGACTTTCATGATGTCGGTTAACAACTTGAGAGAGGCCGGGGTATCATCGACGACCAGGATGCTGGCCGGTTTTTCCGTGGAAGTGTCTGTCATGAAATTTCAATATTGCGTGCTTCACATGGCCTTGAGTATGGCCGGGTAATCAAAGTTGTCTGCCAGCTGCATCAGTATCTTGCCCAAGCTCGAATCCGAGGCCTCGATCTGCTGGATGACGGCCGTGATCCTGTCGCTTTCCAGGCTTTCCAGCGCGTCCTTCAATGCCGCTTTCAGCTCGGCCGGCAGTTGTTTCAGCGCATCCGGTGCCAATACCGCGTCACCGGCCACCTCCTGCTGCTGCGCTGTCTCATAAATGAACTTTACACCCAATTGTTCGGCGAGACATTGATATAGCTCATTAAACCGGTAAGGTTTCAGTACCACGTCATCCATGCCCACCTTCAGCATCTCGCCGCGTTGCTCCGCCAGCGCGGAGGCGGTAACGGCAATGATCCTGACATCCTTGCCGCCGGGCAGCGCACGGATCTGCCGCGTCGCCTCCATGCCGTCCATGACAGGCATGCGTCTGTCCATCCAGATCAGATGCGGCTGCCAGTCCTGGAAACACTGCACGCCCTGTTTGCCGTTATCCGCCAGCTTCACCTCAAAACCGACCTTTTTCATCAACTGGGTCAGCAGTATCTGATTCTCCTTCTGGTCCTCGACGATAAGGATGCGGTACGCCGGCTGTCCGGGGGCCAGCCCCACCACCTCGCCCTTGGAGACATCGGCCAGTTTCGCCGCATCGGCTTCATCGGCCAGTTGCAGCGGTATCTCGACATGGAACAGCGACCCCTTGCCCGGCGTGCTCTGGACACGGATGCTGCCGCCCATCAGTTCCACGTATTGCCGCGTGATGGTCAGCCCCAGGCCCGTGCCCTTCTGCTTGCTGGTATCGCCCACCTGCACGAAAGGCTCGAAGATGCGGCCCTGGTCTTCCTGCTTGATGCCGACCCCGGTATCCTCCACTTCCAGCACCAGATGCGCAGTGGCGTTCTTTCTGGTGGTCAGGCGCACGACGACCTCGCCCTGCTCGGTGAACTTGATGGCGTTGCCGACCAGGTTCAGCAATACCTGGCGCAGTCGCGTTTCATCGCCCTTGATGTAGCGCGGGAATTTCGAGGACTGGTCCAGCTTCAATTGCAGTCCCTTTTCCTGCGCGCGGATGTGCATGAGGTCGGTGATATCGCGCACCAGCGAACCCAGGTCCAGCGGCAAGCACTGGATTTCGACGTTGCCGGACTCGATCTTGGCCATGTCCAGCACATCGTTGATCAGATTGAGCAGATGTTCGCCGCTGCGGTTGATGATATCCAGACTTTCGAGTTGCGATTCGGTCAGCGACGACTCCTTGCGCAACAGGCTGGAGAAACCGAGGATTGCATTCAACGGCGTGCGCAGCTCGTGGCTCATGCTGGCGAGAAAGGTGCTCTTGGCCCGGTTCGCCATCTCCGCCGCTTCGCGCGCCAGCACCAACGCCACCGTGCGTTCCTGCACCTCCTCTTCCAGATGGTCCTTGTACTGGATCAACTCCTGTTCGGCGTGCTTGCGGTCGGTCAGGTCGATGAAGGTCGCGAGGAATCCGTCATCCAGCATGACGCCGGAGATTTCCATGATGCGCACTTCGCCGTTCTTGCAGGTCACATGATACTCATGCGGCTCGATGTCCTGGCCGGTCTCGGTCGCGGCCAGCACGGCCTGCCCCCAGGTCGACAACACCCAGGCCCGGTAGTCTCTGTCCGGATACGCTTTCTGCCACCAGGCATCGAGCGTCGGTACATCCTCCAGCGTGTAGCCGAAGGTTTTGGTGAAGCGGTCGTTGATGCTCTCCATGATATTGTGCTGCTGCACATAACTCATCGGGATCGGTGCCGCCTTGACTAGCTTGCGGAAGCGCATCTCGTTCTCGATGCGAACGTTTTTCTCCTCTTCCAGCGTGTCCAGCATGCGGTAGAGATGCCGCGCCAGCGCGCCGATCTCGTCGCTGCGCTGCATGTCCTGGCGCTGGAAAGGCCTGCCCTGTTCCGCATCGTTGGCGACCTCGACCAGACGCTGGAGCCCGCCGGTCATGCGGCGTGCCAGCCACGATGCAACGCTGAAGATCAGCAATACCAGCATTGCCGCAAAGCCGAGACCGACATAGCTCATCATGCGCAGGTTGGCGTTGACGGTATCGCGCGTCATTTCCACCCGTGCCCAGCCGATGTGGCGCTCGCCCGCCATGATGGGAACGGCGACATCGATCAGGCCGCTCTCATCGATCAGCACCCGCTCACCAACCTCACCCTGCAACAGGCTCTGGCTGATGGCATCGCTGAAATAGTGTCCGACGTATTCGGTTCTGGTCGAAGCCAGCACTTCGCCTTCCGGTGTCATGACGGCGGCAAACTTGATATCGGTGGCACCGGAAATACCCTGCTGCACTTCCTGCAGACCGGTCAGATCGTTGGCCAGCACCCAGGAGATGCTGCTGTAGGCATTGCTGCGCGCCAGGTCGAGTGCGTTCTGCACACCCTGCGCATACTGGATCTTGCGCTCGTAGCTGTAGATCAGCGAGCCCGTCAGCAGGCTGATGAAGATGGCCGCCAGCGAGAAGGACAAGGCCAGCTGACGATAGATCGACTTGGCCCAGACAAGATGAAAGCGTCGCAAAAAACCGGAAAATGCATGCATCGGGGAAGTCATGCTAGTGCTCGATCTCGTACACGGTTTGAGAGAACTTCTGTAAAAACTCCCGCACCGGCAGATAGGTCGCCTCGGTCGCCGGCTCGAAGCGCGAGACCGGGACACGCTGCAGCATGGCACGCCCTTCGGGAGTCTCATGCAGGGACAGCAACTCCCTGGTGAAGGTATCAGCAATCCCGGCCGGCACATCATCGCGCACCACCCAACCGTTGTTAGGCAGGGTATCGGTCTGCCATTTTACCGCCAGCTGTTTCGCCAGCTCCGGATACTGCTGGATGTAGGCCTTCCACGGCACCGGCCAGGTCGCGCCGGCCGCCACATGCCCGCGCAACACGTTCTCGATGGAAGACTCCTGCGATCCGACATAGCGATTCTCGATATCGCGGTTCACATCCAGGCCGTGGGTATGCAGATAGTATTGCGGCATGAAAGTCGCTGCCAGCGCAGTTTTACCGGGATAAGACACCGCCTTGCCCTTGAGGTCGGCGACCTCGCGTATGCCGCTGTCCTTGCGAATCAGGATGATGCCGCGAAAATCCTCGTCATCACCCATCTTTCCGAAGATGCGGTAGCCGTGCCTCAGCGAGAGTACGGTCTGGTAAGGATTGGGCATGGCGAATGCAAAATGCCCGGCGTAGAGTTTTTTATTGAATTCGGTGTAGTTGCGCGAGGCTTCAAATTTGAAGCGGACGCCCGGGATATTGGCGTTCATGTGGTCGACAATGGGACCATAGACCTCCATCAAGCGCTGCGGGTTATGCAGCGGATGGATGCCGACGACATAAAGCGGAGTCTGCTCGCCATTGCTTTCGGCCAGCGTCGGCTCATAGCCGCCTTGACCGGAATCACCGCAGGCAGATAACAACACTGCCGCGCCATAGACCATCCAGCGGGTCATCGCACGCACCAGTCTGCCGAACATGAGCATCAGCCCCTCGCCTTTCCTGTCATCGGGTATTCCCTCTAATACCGGAATGCCCCGACCCACCCTGTCGCTTGCTGCATGATTGGAATGGTGCCCCCGGCACGAATCGAACGTGCGACCCTCCCCTTAGGAGGGGGATGCTCTATCCACTGAGCTACGGGGGCAACGGCGTTATTTTCTCATATTTCCGGCTGTCCGGAATTTAGAATCATGAAAACTGTCACTGCTGTATACCGCTATAAAGGCGCTTTAAATCGAAGGAATCCCATGAAAATCGCCGTCATCTGCATTGCCGTCATCATTACTTTCCTGATGTTCAACAAACTGAGCCATGCCGGCAGCATTCCAAAAATCGGCAGTCCCGCGCCGGAATTCATGCTGCCGGACGCCAAGCAGCAGACGCACACCCTCAAGGATTACGCAGGCAAATGGCTGGTGCTCTATTTCTACCCGAAGAACGATACGCCGGGCTGTACCAAGGAAGCCTGCGCTTTCCGCGATGACCTGTTCCAGATCGAAAAACTCAATGCCAGGGTGGTCGGCATCAGCGTCGACGATACCGATTCGCATGCCGCTTTTGCCAAAAAATATAACCTGCCCTTCCCCCTGCTTTCCGACAAGGACGGCAAGGTGGCCGACAGCTACGGCGCATTGAGAAACCTCGGGATCATGAAGATCGCCAAGCGCTACACCTACCTCATCGACCCGCAAGGCAGGATCGCCAAGGTTTATCTGAGCGTGGACACCTCAAGGCACTCGCAGGAAATCATCGACGACCTGAAACGACTCGGCAAGACAAGCTCTTAGCCAAGGGAGGCGCCTGCCGGATACAAAAAAGCCGCCAGAAATGGCGGCTTTTGTTTGGGTTATGTCATCAGCGGATTGGTGCCCGGGGCCGGGGTCGAACCGGCACGACCGTTAAGTCGAGAGATTTTAAGTCTCTTGTGTCTACCAATTTCACCACCCGGGCGGTTTCAGCCAAAGTGCAAGCTGGAGTGACGCTGAAACAAGGCGCGTATTCTACCACCAAGCCGGGGGATTTTCTGTGGACAACGCGATATCGTGGGATTCGCTGTTCAGCGCGACAAAGTCAGACCTAGTTGGCGATCTCCTGCACGATCAGCCAGTCGCCTGCGACTTTCTGCAAATGCAGTTCCTTGTCCGCCTTCAGCGAATAGCGGTCGGTCTTGTAGGTCTGCTTGAAGCGGACGACAGCGCTATCGGTCGCTTGCTCGATCCTGACGTCATTCAAGCTGATTTTCAGGTTACCCGCAGCAGCCAGCTTTTCCTTTCTGTCTAGCAGCCATGCTTGTCTGTCGGCGAATTTCTGCGGTGCAAAAGCTGCGGCATAACGCGCGACGTAGGCATCGTAATCTCGCTGTTCCCAAGCTTGCTTCCAGAGATTCACTGCGCTCGATACATCATTGGCGGCAGGTGTAGCGATGACCGCATCGCCGACCTTCCTGATTTGCCACTGACAAGGACCGTTGACGCAATCGACCACGGATTCACGTACGATTTGCCAGCTACCCTCGATCAGTTCAAATTCCAGTTCCTTGCGCACTTCGTCGCGGTAACCGAGCGAATTGTCGTATTCCTGGCCGAAATCGGCCAATGCCCTGGACGGCATCTCGACGTTGGCAATCGCCTTGTTGCCATCGATGCTGACCTTGATATTTTTCAGCGCCAGCTTGATCCGCTCTGGCGTCTTGATCCGGTATGTGCGCTGCTTGAGCCATTCTGCCTTGCTCATGCCATAGGAAGGCGTGAATTTCTCCGCGTAATAGCTGAGGTAGGCATCCAGATTCCGGCTTTCCCATGCCTTGCCCCATCCCTCGACACGGGCATGCACGGCGGACTCCTGACTCAAGGGTGGAATATTCTTTGGCGGCACTTCCAGCGCCGGCGGCTTCAGCGTGTCGCTCAAGGGCTTGGCTTTTTCCAGCAATTCCTTCTTGTCTACCTTCGGCATGGATGGTGCCACGGTCTGGCAGACATTCTGCCGATCGAAATATTCGGCGCGGCCGTAGTCCGGCAAGCCGGCACGCACCACGCCCAGCTTGTTCAATAGTTCGCCTTGGCCAGCATAGGTACGCGCGAACGCGCCCTTCATGTCGTACTCGGTATTGGTATAGGCACGCCTTGCCTGAAAGTATTCGTTTTCGGTATCCAGCAAGTCGAGCAGGGTGCGCTGGCCGATATCAAACTGGCGGCGATAAGCCTCGCGCGCCTTTTCGATCGACAACTGATGCTGGTCGCGATAAACCAATTGCTCGCGCAAGCGCTCGATATCGTTGTAGGCGATGGCGACAGTTTGCCGCGTATCGATACAGGCCTTGTCGCGCAGATCGTGCGTGCTGATGAGCTTCTGCGCCGCCTGGTCGATGGCGGCGCGATCGGACAGGCCGTTGAACAGGTTGAAATTAAGCGTCAGCTCCAGCACATCGGCAGCCTGGGCGCTGTTTCTGCCATCGGAACTGGTGTCCAGAACCTTGGTCGCCTGCAGGTCGAGCCTCGGCATGTAACTGCCGCGTTTGCTCTTGACCTCGTTCTCGGTCGCCACGATGTTTTCGATCGCTGCCAGCAGATCCGGATTCTGTTTGTAGGCAAGGTCCAGCGCTTCCACCGCCGAGGGTGAAACGCCGAGCGCCGCGATGTCGATCTCAGGCAAGGTGTCCGGCGGCAGCTCACCGACCAGCCGTTGATAATTGGCCGTGGCGTCGTGCAGATTGGTCAGCTCGGTCAGCAGATTGGCCTCCGCCAGCGCCAGACGGCCGCTGGCCTGCTCCAGGTCGACGCGGCGACCAACACCAGCCAGCACGCGCTCCTCGATACGGTCATAGAACTGCTTGTGGGTAACGTAATTGTCCTTGGCGTAATCAGACAACTGGCGGTAACGCTGGATATCGAGATAAGCTTGTGTCGCCTCCAGCGCCACTTTCTGCATGGTGCTTTGCAGTTCGTAGAATCGCACACGCGAGGCATGGCTCAGGCGATTCATCTCATTGGATGTGATGAAGCCATCAAACAGCAACTGACGTAATACCAGCGCAGTGCGGTTTTCCGGGATACCGGTACTGCCGGGGTCCGGCACCATCTTTTCCTGATCGCGATAGCTGGATGTCAGATCCAGTTGCGGCAGCAGGCGACCGCGGGTCACCAAGGTCTCATGTTCAGCCGCGGTAAAGTTGTGATATCTGGCCTGAACTTCCGGGTTGGAAGTCACCGTCTTTTCGATGATTTGCTGTAAAGTAGGCAGTGTATCGGCGCTGACTGCAGCGGGCAGACTGAACGCTGCCAGCATGGCAGATATGATGAAATTTCGACAGTTTGTGTGCTTGTTATTTGTCTGTTTCATTGTAGGGAGTTGGCCTTGAGGCTACTTTTAGCCTGCTTAATTTTCATTTATTCAGATAGTTAGAATCGAAATTAACAGGATTACCTTTGAATTTCAATACTTATCCGCAAATTTCCTGATATCGAATAGCGCAACTCTTATGCCATACGACACAAACCATCCCTTCCGGTGAGACACGATCCAGCATGATCAATGGGTGGATACATGCAGCATTACAGCGTCTTCGCAGCCTTGCCTGCAGCCGCCTCGCACTGTCCGTGTGCCTGCTTGCCCTGTTACCGGGCAACCTCAACGCCGCCATCGATTTCGACCGCATGCTGGGTTTAGCAGCCAGCCAGTACGGCAACCGCGCCGAGCAGAACATCCGCGACCTCAGAACCCTGCTGGGAAACCTGCAAACCGCTGACGAGCTGGAAAAAGTGAAGCGCATCAACCTTTTCGTCAACCAGCGCATCCGCGCCTTCGGCAACGATATCGACATCTGGGGCAAATCCGATTACTGGGCGACTCCGCTCGAATCGCTCGGACGCGAGGCCGGCGACTGCGAGGATTTCAGCATCGCCAAATACCTGTTTCTGCGCGAACTGGACGTTCCCAACGACAAATTGCGGCTGACCTATGTCCGTGCGCAAATCGGCGGGCCGAACAGCCGCATCTTTCAGGCACACATGGTGCTTAGCTATTACGAAACACCGGATGCCGAGCCGTTGATTCTGGACAATCTGATCGGCGATATCCGGGTGGCCTCCAGAAGGCCGGATCTGAAACCGATTTTCGGCTTCAACAGTAACGGGTTGTGGGTAGGGGCTTCCAGCAGTTCCAGAGGCGACTCGTCTGCCCATTTGTCACGCTGGCGGGATTTGCTTGAGCGCGCCAGAAACGAAGGTATAGAGTAAATAAAACGAGGGTTGGGATATGTCATTAATCAAACAGCTTTGGATCGCGACTATCGTATTGGTCGTGCTGGTCTTCGCCGCCAGCCTGGCGACCATGGTGACCTCCAGTCGCGACTACATCATCGAGCAGATCAACGAAAAGAACATGGACAGCGCTACCTCGCTGGCGCTCACCATGTCGCAGATGGAAAAGGACATCGTCAATCTGGAACTGCTGATCGCCGCACAGTTCGATACCGGCCACTACCAGCTGATCCGGTTGTCCGACCCCAACGGCAATGTGTTGCTGGAGCGCAGCAAGGAAAGCGGCAACATCAGCGCACCGGCCTGGTTCGTCAACTTGCTGAAATTCGAGATTCACCCGGCCTATGCCCAGATACAGGATGGCTGGTCACAATTCGGCCGCTTGCGCATCGAAAGCGACACGAGCATCGCCTATGAAGGCCTATGGGAAACCAGCCAGCGCATGTTCGCCATCAGCCTGCTGATCGGCCTGCTCGGCGCCGCCCTCGGCACTCTGCTACTGAAGCGGCTGTTGCGCCCGCTGCATGACGTCGTCAAGCAGGCAGAAGCCATCGGCGAAAAGCGCTTCATCAGTTCCAGCGTGCCTAAAACACGCGAGTTCAAGTTGCTGGTGCAAACCATGAACCAGCTGACCGAGCGTGTCCGCAACATGCTGACCGCGGAATCAGGCCGGCTGGAGAAGCTGCGACTGGAAGCCAACTACGACAGCACGACCGGCTTGATGAACCGCACTTACTTCTTCAACCGCGTCAGTGCAATGACCAGTGAGGAAGAAGACTTCAATCAGGGCCTGCTGGTCATCGCACACCTCGACGACCTCAGCCGCATCGACAAGACGCTCGGGCACGATGAAACCAACGCCTTGCTACACCGCATGGGCAAAGCCTTGCAAGACTTTGCCGAAAAAGACAGCAACACCCTGGCTGCTCGGCTTTCCGGCACCGATTTCGCCGTTTTCTCCAGCAGTGCCGGCGATCCTTACGCTTTTGCTTCCACTGTCAAGGGCCTGCTGAACAAAGCCACCGGCACAGATAAATCCCTCGAAGGCCTGAATCTGCCGACCGTCTGCGCCCGCTTCCAGCGACAGGACAAAATCGGCGACCTCTATGCCATGATCAGCACGGTCATTGCCGAGATCAGCCAGCAATCACCGGATGTGCTGCACGTGATGGATGCCGGCGATATCCGCCAGCATCAGAAGCAGGACGAAACCGAATGGCGTCAGTTGCTGACCGATGCGCTTCAGGCCGGACGCCTCAAGCTCGCGCACTTCCCGGTGCGGGGCGCCGACGGCGACGTCATCCATCAGGAAAGTCCGGTACGGATGCAGCTCGGCAAGAACGATGACTGGCTGCCGGCCGGCGAATTCATCTCCTGGGCCAACCGCCTGGCACTGGTCTGCCGTATCGATGTCATGGTGATCGAGAAGGCACTGGAGGAACTATCTTCCGGCGCCGACGACATCGCGCTCAACGTTTCGACCCGCGCCATGTGCGACGAAGCCTTCATCAAGCAGGTGGCCAAACTCATCTCAAACCAGCCCAGGCACGCGCACAAGCTATGGCTGGAAGTGCACGAACGCGGCGCCTTTGAACATATGGATGCCTTCCGTGCCTTTTGCCAGGTCATGAAGCCGTTGGGCTGCAAGCTCGGCATAGAACACGTCGGCGCCAACATTTCCAGACTGGGCGAACTGCATGATGTCGGCCTCGATTACATCAAGATCGACGTCTCCGTCATCAGCGGCATCGACGGCAACCCCGGCAATCAGGCGTTTTTCCGCGGCCTTTGCCTCATCGCCCACTCCATCGGCCTGATGACTATCGCGGAAGGCGTGCAGACTGCTGCCGAGGTAGAGAAACTGCGCGAGCTTGGCGTAGACGGCATGACCGGCCCAGCTATCAGATAAGACCCACAATCAGACAAGCCAGGCAGCCGATCGCAAACAAAAACAAGGCGGACATGCGAAAGCATGCCCGCCTTTTGTTTTCCGAACATCAACGCTTGGTCCGGCGGTAGACCCCGCCGGACCATATCGCTAATCAGTGATCAGCTTCTGATTATCGAGCAGGTTCTGGATGATCTGCTGGTCGGTCGTGAACGTCCCGATCAGGTCCACGTTCTGCAACGTGATGGTCTGGTCTTCGTTTCCGGCATTGTAGCCGCCGCTGAAACCGCCGTTGCTGCTGATATGGATCACCGTATCGGCGCCTGCCTTCTCGAAATGCAGATAGTTTTCAAGGCTGTCGGTCGCCTCACCCTGTAGCAAGTCTCGCAGGTCCAGCCTGTCCTCACCATTGCCGAAGTCGGTGATCATATCCTGCGCCGGCGTTCCTGCAGTACCGGCATCCGCCAGCGACCACTTGAACACATCGGCACCGAGGCCGCCGGTCAACGTGTCGTTGCCAAAACCGCCAATCAGCAGGTCATCGCCATCGCCGCCATCGAGCGTATCGTTACCGAACCCGCCCTTGAGCACATCATTACCGGCACCACCATTCAAGGTGTCATTGCCCAACCCGCCGGCCAATATGTCGTTGCCGTCCCCGCCATTCAGGGTATCGTCACCGGCCAGACCGTCGATCAGGTCGTTACCGGCCGTGCCAGTCAAGGTCTGACCTGCTTGCGTGCCGATGATGTTATTGATCGTTGCATCAACCGTGACCGCGACCGTATCGGTCACAACAGTATCGACACCTCCCAGGCTCGCCGTCACCGAGACAGAAAGATTGATAGTGCCGACATAGTCGGGTGGCGTCAGCAACTGCAGACTTTCGGCCTCAGCCTCAGTAAAGCTCCAGGAACCACCGCCAAGATTCGTGCCCACACTGGCACCATTCGAGCCGATAAAGCTGAAACCAGCGCCAGCAAGTGGCAAACCGGACAGCACGACCTGTGTCACTGTCGCAGCACCGGGTTGCAGGGTAATGGGCAAGTCAATCGGTGCCGCATAGTTCACGCCATTGACCAGGTACTTGGGTGTACCGATAGACAACTGGGATTCCTTGCCACCATCCCGCGCGTTCAGTATCAGCCAAGAGAACTGATGCTGACCGGCCACGGTCGGGGTGAAATTGAACGTGCCTGTCGCATCGACTCCAGCTCCGTTGGTATTTCTACCTGTAATCTCGGAGGCAGACAGCAAGTGGTAACTCACCACACCATTTGGATCGGTGACAACCAGCACCGCGAGATCGTTATAGCCGTCATTGATTTCGCTCGTCGTATCTTCGCCGTTGAAGAAGCCCCAATCGAAGGACACCTGACCACCGGTGCTCAGATCCAGGCTGTAATTCCGTATGCCGCCGTTGAACACATCGACGAAGCCCGGATCATTTGAACCGCCCACAGGCGGGTCGAATCGATTATCCAGAGAACCTGCCGGCAAGCCTACAGCCGCTTCCAGATTGGCTTGGGAGATGGCTGCAAAATTACTAATGGATGCGTTGTTATTACCGATATTCAATGCCGAAAGCGCATCCGGCATCGTCAGCAACGGCACAACGTTAATGGCCGATGTGGCGATATTACTGCTGCTGGTGCCATCTGTTACCGTCACCTCGATATTGCGAACGCCCCCATCGGGATTATTCTCGCTGTTCGAGAAGGTGATGGCGCGAATCGCTGCCTGGTAATTCGCCAACGAACTGGTGCCGGACAAGGTCACGACATTGCCAGCCACACTGAACGAAATACCGCTTGGCAACGTACCGATGGACAGTGTATCCCCCACCTGTGCATTGGTCAGCGTGATGGTCGCACCGGTCAGATTGGCCGAATCGATATCGGTGATACTGATATCCGTATCGGCAATCGATATCGCGCCGCCGGTTTGATAATACGTTGCCGCAAAGCCACGCCCCGCGGCGGAAGCATCCAGATCGATGACCGGCGCGTTGTTCAGCGTCACATTCACGGATGTCGTTGCAATGTTGCTGATATTGGTGCCATCGCTCACCTGCACGTCGATCTGACGCAAAGTCGTATCGCCGCTGGTCGTGCTGAAAGTCACTGCGCGAATCGCCGTCTGGTAATCTGCCAGGGAAGCAGAACCCGTCAACGTCACCACATTCCCCGCTACGCTGGCGGTAATGCCCGCCGGCATGGTACCGGCAGCCAGCACATCACCGACCTGCGCATTGGTCAGCGTGATGATAGCGCTGCTAATGTTGGCAGAATCCGCATCCGTGATATTGATATCGGTATCCGATACAGCCACGGCAGAACCACCTTGCGCAAAGTTGACGGTGTAGCCGCTGCCTGGACCAGACGCATCCAGATCGATGACTGGCGCTTGACCCGGGTTGATGGTCAGGGTAGCAGTGGAGGAGCTGCCATCCGCATCAGTCAGCGTATAGGTAAAGATATCGGGCGAAGAGAAGTCTGGCGTTATGCTGACCCCAGTAATCCTGAATTCGTCACCACTACCCCCTCGTATCAATACATAACTGAATGACTCGCTGGCGCTAATGTCAAAGCTTTGGGGTCCATTACCGTTCAATGTGCCCGTTACACCAATATAGGCACCACTCGCATCATAAGCAAACCATTCGGCATACTCATTCCATCCCAAATCATTGACGGAAATCGTGGCACTTTTTGTTGGCGCAGCCAGCCCGATCACCAACTCCTCACCCTGCTCCAATCTTGATTGGTTGGAGCTCGGAGTCAGATCATCATCCGGGCCTACCCCGCCATTGCTGAATGAAACGCGTGCCGCCGATGTTCCATTTAGTGAGCCGAGATTAATAGCACTCGTATCATCTGCCACGTTATATGGTTGGGCCGAATCAAAGCCATACAAACTAAAACCTGCGTTAGTAAACGATGAAACGCCAGTCGGGCTGCTCACAGTGATATCCGAGGCCTTGGTATAGGTATAGCTACCATCAGCCTGATTAATTACCAAGGTCCCATTGGTCGTGACGATGGTACGTACATTACCCACCAGGCTATTGGAAATCTCGGTACCCTGCGTGACGGTAACATTGCTGATGGATGCGGAATCTGCACTTAGGATATCAGCGCCACCGGTATCCGTAATCACATTGCCGCTGGTGCTGTTATTGCCCGCCAGGCTGTTGACATCATCGTTCGCAATCGGCGATGTATCCGTCAGATTGATGCTTACCGTTGTCCAGCCGGAAACATCCGTGCCATCAGAAGCCCGATAGACAAAACTGTCGACATCCGCAAATGCATCCGAATGATTGCGCACCGGCGCGGTATAGCTAAATGTACCATCGGCATTCATTACCACCGTTCCGCCCAGGGCGGTCGTGATGCTGTTCGTACCGTTGGCCGCAGTTGCTCCAGTACCAGATGCATCAGTGGCGAATTGGCCGACCGTCAACGTCGGACTATCCACATCCGTATCGTTGGCCA